>QWCQ01000084.1_pt1 | contig 204338 bp, 161 predicted proteins | sample 1972701 | NCBI WGS metagenome assembly QWCQ01 (sample SAMN09866704, study PRJNA288562) | Human gut metagenome isolate pre4_stool, whole genome shotgun sequencing...
ATACCACACTCCAGCCGACATCATCGATATGTATAATCAAACACGGGTCAGCAAGCTGACCCCAGTATAAAAAGCGGAACAAAACCCAGCACGCTTCAAGCTCTAGATACTCCAGCACTGCTACAACTGCTAATCCTCAAGCCACTACCAGCCCCCAGGTGGCCAGCAATTCCAAGCCTGAAAACAGTTCCCAGGCTACGAAGGATGCGGCCGCTCAAAACGCTGCCGCGAAGGCTGCAGAGCGAGAAAAAGCTCAGCAGGAGGCAACGGCGGCAGAGGCAAAGAAAGCGGCAGCCGCTACCCAAAAAGAAAAACCAACCCAACCTAACTCAAAGCCCCCAGCAGCAAAGCCTCAAAACGATACTGTAACTAAGCCGCAACCTACTGTCGCCACCCCAAACAAAACAATGCCAGCGAAGGCGGCTACTAAACTAGCCCCCTCCAACAACAGTCCAGCTTTGGCTAGTACCGGCACCCTTGGGGGCACAGTAACAATCCTGTCGCTAGTTTTAGTGATAGCAGGCTGGAGGATTCGCAAGAACGTGATTGACAACCGTCCGATCCGCGTCAACTGCTAACGGAGGCCAAAACCTGCGCGACTATTTCTTGGGTCTGCTGTGGTCCGGAAGTCGCGCGGGTTTGTACCCCAGTTCGCACCGCCGGATAATCATTTCCATCCGGGTCGAGACGGTCCCCCACAAATAGCACTTCGGTCGGCTCCAGCGCTGTTTGCGCTAGGAACTTCTCCACCCCATAGGCTTTATCAATCCCGCGCATCGTAATATCCACAGACGTAGATCCTCCCGAAAGCACCGTCAGCTCTGGCAGAAGCTTACCGGCACGGGCAGCAAGCTCCGCCCGCTTAGCCCCACTGGGATCCCAAGCATCTTTTGCTTCCCTGGCTGCCTGTTGCCCGAGGGCGGAATAGGTTAGCTGCGAACCTCGGTTTTCAATTATCTCCCCCGCCGGATTCTCGCACCAATACCCGAGGGAGCGAGCAACTTCCTCGATTACCCTCCGCGCCTTGCGCACCTGTTCTGGCGCCATTTTCAGCACATACTGCGCCCTCCAGTCCCCGTCTGCAAATAGATAGTAACGAGTACCGCAAGTGGGCAGCAGATGTAGCTGCTGGGGATAGAAATCATGCTCCGCTAAGGGATCTAAGAGCTGGCGGGAAAACTGCTGGAAGGAACCCCCGCTGATCACGCCGGTAGGTAAAACGCGGGTAAGACGCGCGAAGACGCTCGCCATTTCGGGCAGCATCGCCTGTTTCGAGGGTGCCAAAGTGCCATCCAGGTCAAATATCATCGCCTTAATCACGCCCACTCGTTGCCTTTCTTGCGCGGTTCCATAAATTAACCAAAAAGCCATTGTAGAGCTAAAAGCGAGTCGGAACTGCATTTACCTGAGGCAACTTAGTTTAGTAATTTACCCCCGGCCAATCGGAGCCCAGGATCGCTTGTCAGGTATTGCTACGGCAGCAGAGCCAAAAAGATCTAAAAATAGCGTATCTTGAGAATTTAAGCCTCTCATCGACAGCGTGTAATCGTTTTCACAATAGCGATTCTAATCTAATAATTACCGGCTCTACCAGGTATTTTATTGACAATAAAAGCCGTACGCCACCAAAAGCTCTCATATTTTTTGTCCTGACATTGACGCTCTTCAAAAAAACCTCGTATAGTAAACATGTAAACGTTTCCACGAGGGAGAAAGTTCAAATCGAACTTTTCGAATCGCTAGAACAGAAAGAGAGAAAATAAAAATGGCTACTTTGGTTGCTCCTTCGATTTCATTGTCTTCTACTCGGCTTGAAGAGCCGAAGATGGTTGCCTACATCGCTTTCATCTCCCTGATGGTAGCTGGTGTAGCGATCACTTTGATCGGTGCATTTTCCGCTTACGCGGTCACCGCAATCCTGGGCGGACTCCTAACTGCGGTTAGCGGATTTGGTTTCGCCTGGTCTAATGTTTATTTCCAGCTCAAGGGAGAATAGGTTTTACCTGGCATACGCCTAAAAACCATATGCGCGTCGCCGCCAGCGACGCCTAAAGTCTCGCTGAGCTAGATATAACAGCTGAATAGAATCTCGGAAAGTCTAGACGCTAGCGTACTTAAGACGCTAGGCGTCAAGATGGTCTGGACAGCCTCCTAATAGTTCTTGTCTCGGCAGGCTCTCTCAAGACTGTTACTTTTGCGGGGCGGATGGACTTCCATCCGCCCCGCTTTTCTATTTTCACGCCGAGTTTCGATGCCCTCACTTTTCCCTTAAGTAGATATTTTCAGGCAACATCTCCAGCCGCGGATTTTACAACTATTGCAGCCAACCATCTCGGATCCTCCCTACCCCAGGGAGCAAAGACAAATTAAAGAGCTAAATAAAAAAATGGGCAGGTTCTTCTTTTCAAAAGAACCTGCCCACCCAGTTTGCGGCAACTAGCAGATACTTAATCGCCTCAACAGAAGTAACTTGCTTTACAGCGACATATCAACCACTGCGCGACCTTGCACCTTGCCCTGGGAAAGCAGCTTATAGGTGGCGCCGGCTTCTTCTAGCGGAATCCGCTTGGTAACAATCTTCTGGTAATCAATCATTCCCAGATCAGCCATCCGGATTACCTCCGGCAAATCCTGACGGGTACGGGCACCGTACGATCCTAAAATGTGCTGAGAGCGACGGACTAGGCGATTGATCTCTACCTGCGCAGTTTGCACTCCAGCCCCCAGACCGATCGGCACCATGCGGCCTCCATCTTTAAGTACATCCAAGGCAGTGGTCCAGGTTTCCGGACGCCCGAGCGCCTCAAATGCTACATCTACGCCCTTGCCACCGGTAATCTTGAGGATTTCGCCGCGCGCATCCTGAGTGACCGAGTTAATTACGTCGGTGGCACCCAGTTCTTTGGCGCTGGCGAGTTTGTCATCGGAAATATCGATTGCCACGATCTGGCTAGCACCAAAGGCTTTGGCTATCTGGATAATGTTAGAACCCACACCTCCGGTAGCAACTACCGCCACGGATTCACCAAAGTGCAGGTCAGCGCCGCGGCGTACCGCCCCATAGGCGGTCATAGCGGCGCAACCAATAATCGCCGAGGAAACCAAATCCATACTAGAAGGCACCACTGCTACCGAGGTGGAGGGCACTACTGCATATTCGGCGAGTCCACCCATGGAGTACATGGCGATTTCGCTGCCATCTAGATCCGCCAGCCGGGTGGTGCCATCATAGAGCTTGCCCTGCAAACGGTTGAGGTCAAAGAAAGGCGCGCACAAATCGTCGCGTCCAGACGCGCAGGCTTCACATTGACCGCACGGCATGAGGAAGGCTCCGGAAACATATTGGCCAACTTCCAGTCCGGTATGTTCATTGCCTTCGCCCAGCTCCACGATTTGTCCGGCAACTTCATGCCCGAGGACGCAGGGCTTGGGGAAGTCGATAGCTCCCCCGATTACATGCAGGTCAGAGTGGCAAAGACCGCAGGCAGCGACTTTGATGAGTACCTCGCCCGCCTTGGGGTGGGGGGTACGAATCTCATTTACTTCCAGTCCCTTCTCAACATCACGAAGAACTGCGGCCTTCATTGTCTCGGGAATCGTCATATCCTGCTCCTTTGCTAGCTTTTATATCCGAATTTGTTACAGCCTTGACAGGTGCCGCCCTGGAAGCTGCTCCTGTCGCTCACTTCCAGTATTGTACAGATTTATATCTTTGTCCATACATTTTGACAAAAAGTAGATTTTTTACAAAAGATTTCTCTAAACAGGAGGCAGAAAGGACTGTAGAAATTAAGCAAAAGCACCGCCTGAGGACTTTTGGGCAAGTTCAGGCAGGGGTAAGTATTACTATATAAATGTAATAACAATAGCTCTATTCACACCGGCGAGGATCATCTGGGTTTTCACTGCCGGCACTCGTATAGGCATAAAACTGCAAATACTGGCAAGCTCGTGACCGAACTAGCCTTCGATCAGAGCAGAAAGCCCAGTATTTACCTGCCCCCGAAAGGAAACCATGCTTGACCTCACTCCTGGGCTAATCGCTATCTTGGTCGCCTGTGCTTTAATGTGCGGACTGGCAAAAACCGCCCTTCCAGGACTAGCGTGCATCCCGGTCGCCATCCTGGCAGCAGTAATGCCTACCCGCCCCTCCACTGCCCTAATGCTACTGATGCTGCTGACCGGAGACCTGCTGGCCATCTGGACTTACCGTAAAGATGCTGATTGGAAAGTTCTGCGCGGCCTGTTTCCACCGGTAGCCGTGGGGGTAGCCATTGGCGCAGCTTTTCTGGCAAAAGTCTCTAACCAGATAATGAAAGTTTCCATCGGGATTATTATTTTGGCACTGACTGCCCTGACCCTGGGGTTAATCTGGTATGCGCGTCGCACCGGACGCGACCTGGCGACCTCTATGAGCACTTCCCTACCCGCACGCCTGTTTTACGGTTCCCTATCGGGCTTTACCACTATGGCCGCGAACTCAGGAGGCCCCGTAGTATCCCTTTACTTCCTGGCCTCCCGTTTTGAAGTCCGCCGCTTCATGGGTACGCAAGCGTGGTTTTTCTTTATCGTCAACCTGCTAAAACTACCTTTTTCCGCCGGTATTGGCCTGATCGATCGGCAAATGCTACTGATTGCCCTCTGTCTCGCTCCCCTAGTTCTGGGGGCAGCCTTGCTGGGGCGCTGGTGGATAGGGCGCATCGACAACAAAATCTTCGATCCCATTGTCACTGCCCTAACCATCGTTTCCGCAGTGTTCCTGCTGCTCTAACCGCGAGTACCTTGGATAACTTAACAGCGCGGGGAAAGGTTTTATCCGAGTGGGCGCGGTGGGCATAAGAATTCGGAAAACGTCTCTACGTTTTTCGAATTCTTGGGCGGGAGGAAAAACCTTTCCCCGCACCGGGACACAAGCGACAGCAGCTGCTGTTAACAACAGAAAATGCGGGAGGCGGTTTTATGTCGAGGGGAAGATTTTCAGGATACTAGGGGCGCGGCCGGTAAAAGATACGACAGGGGCTTGACCGGCAAAGCCGGTCACAGGGTCCCCGAAGTGCTTTTACCGAGCCAGCCCCGACATGAGAGACAACCGACACCCCCTACACCGACAGCTATCAACGGCCGCAATCTACAGAAAACGCGGGGGCGAGCTAAGCTCGCCCCCGCGTATCAGGCACTTACCTACAGATTTTCAGCTGTAGATTTAGCAGTTATTAGCTGTAAATGTGTTCCATGTAGGATTCGATTTCATCCAAGGAACGTCCGGAGGTTTCCGGCATGATCTTGAACAGCACCACCGCAATGATCAGGTTCAACACCCCGTACATTGCGTAGGTGGGCCCACCGCCCAGAGCGGCAATCATCGGCGGGAAGGTCCAGGTGATGATGGCGTTCATAATCCACATGCAGAAGATGGCAGTACCATTCATAATTCCGCGCACATTAGCAGGGAACATTTCACCTAGCATTGTCCAGACCACAGTACCGTTCGAAGACTGAACCACCAGCATGAATAGCGACATCATTAGCAGCACCAAGTACCCTGCCCACACCGGCACGCTGCCGGCTGCGTCATGCGGAGCAATCACAAACTGGAAGATTATGGCGATTCCCAGCAACAGGATACCCACCAGGGTGACGTCCCAGATCAAAATGGTGCGCCGGCGGAACTTGGTAATCAGAATTAAGCCGATTGCCGAGCCTACTACACTCATCACGCCGTTAGCTACTTGTGCGGTAATCGCGGCCGAAGTTCCCATACCGGCAATTCCCAAGACTTTCGGGGCGTAGTACATTACGGTATTTACCCCGGTGGTCTGGTTAACAATCGCCAAGAATATGCCAACGAACATTAGTTTACGAAGCCAGGGCGTGTTCATCACATCGCGGAAAGTGCCCTTCTTGCCATGTTCTTGGCTTTGACGAGCCTCAATCATCTCGTTCAGTTCCTCGGTCAGATCCCCGTCTTTCTGGGGGTGGCGTACCCGTTTCAAGGATCCAATAGCGGCGTAGACTTCCTGTTGCAGTACATGCCAACGCGAAGACTCCGGCATCAGATGCATCCCTATCCACAGAGCGACAGCAGGCACAGAACATAGCACAATCATCCAGCGCCAGGCAGAGCCGTTACCTGCCGACACCGTCATATTGGAGATGAAATCATGTGCTGCCTGCACATCGTGACTACCCAGGTGCTTAGAAACGATCGCGTTCAAGGCATCCCAGGAGTATTCTCCGGCCTTCACCACCCCGGCAGGATCCGATTTCACGGTAATCTTGGGTCCACCGTGAGCAGAGTTAATAATCGCGTTCATCGAGAAGGCCAACAGCTGGCCGACTACAATCATCAGCTGATCTACTGCGACGATAGTACCGCGGATTCGCTTGGGAGCAGTTTCCGCCAAGAATACCGGTACGGTTGCCGAGGCGCCACCTACGGCTAGCCCCAGGATCAGGCGGAACGGATACATTACCCAAATATTGGGGGCGAAAGTATTTCCGAGGGCGCCGATCAGGAACAGAATCGCCAGCATGATGATGTTGTGCCGGCGTCCATAACGGTCGGAGAGCCGTCCTCCAAATAGCGCTCCGAAGGCTGCGCCAAGGGTAAGAATACCGCCAATCGCACCCTCTTGAGCCGGGGTAATCCCCATGCCGCCTGCACCATGTGGCATATACATATAGGGCAAGGCTCCGGAGATAACCCCGGTGTCATACCCGAATAGCAGGGAGCCTAGCGTAGCCACTGCTGCCACGGCGATAACTCCCCGGTGTTTACCGGAGGCTGGCGTTTCTTGCACCATTTCGCGCAGTTCATCTTTACTCAACTCATTAAGAGGAGTTTTTTTCTTATTAATTTCCATTGCTAGAACTTTCTATATTGAAGAGATAGGTTATTTGTCGTAAGTGGTGATGCCGCTTACTTTAGGGACATCGTGCCATTTACCGTCTGCGGCGGAGGCCACGGTTGCCTGGTCGATCTCGGCTGCAGACCAACCATCAGCCACTGACGGCGCCACCTGCTCACCGGTTAAAACACCCGACAAGAATTGGAAACACTCGACCGCTTTCATATCGTCAAAGCCCATCGAAGTACCCGCTCCCGGCTGGAAACGCGAGAAATGCGGATAGTGAGGATTAGCCATCGAACGCACATACCCGTGAATAACCCCATTATCCTGACCAATACAAGCCTGCAGATCATTGAGGTATTCAAAGTTCCAACGCACCGAACCCTCGGTACCATAAACTTCCACAATATACTCAGCGCGCGGCCCCACGCTGACGCGAGAAGACTCCATAGTCCCCACCACGCCGGAATCAAAACGCACCATCATGGCCACATAGTCCTCGTTCCCGACTTCCTTCTTTTCATCGGAAACTTCCCAACCAGTGTGACCCACACCAGTCTTAGTAGGAATAGGACGCTCTTTAATAAACGTGTCAGTAAGCGCCGACACCTGACTAATCCGATCACGCAACACATACTGCACCAGGTCAGCCCCATGACTCATGAGGTCACCAACCACACCAGCACCTGCCTTATCCCGGTCATAACGCCAGGTATAAGGCCCATCAGGACTAGCAGCATAATCAGCGATTAACCAACAACGAACGTTGGTAATCCGCCCTAGCTTCCCCTGCGCAATCAGTTCTCGCGCCTGCTCAACCGCCGGGGTATGGCGATAGTTAAAACCAACCGCCGTATTAACCCCCGCCTTAGCCGCAGCCTCAGCTATCTGCCGAGACTCAGTAGCACTTACCCCCATTGGTTTTTCAATCCAGAAAGGCTTACCAGCCTCCGCCGCCGCAACCGCGATCTCACGATGCAAAAAGTTCGGCGAACAAATAGAGACCACATCCACTTCCGGATCTGAGAGCACCTCCCGGTAATCAGCAACCGCTTTCTCAAAGCCCAAAGCTTTAGTTGCCAGCTCTTGGGTCTCAGCGATCGGATCACAAGCAACCACCAAACGCACCTCAGCTCCCAACTCCGGGAAACGCTCAGCCATCGCCTTATAGGAACGCGTATGCAAACGCCCCATCCAGCCCAGGGATATTACCCCTACGCCAATTTTTTTCTTATCGGACATCTAAACTCCTTACCCAGCCACCATCGGCCGTCATGCATTCAGCGCGTCGGAGCCTCCCTGCTCTATTACGCACGCCATTCAATGTAACCGAAATATTTCGCTTTGTCCAGCATTTGACTTAACATTGTTACATTTAATGGTGAGACGAGTATATAAGAAGAAAAACAAAGAGGCGCGGGGAGAGTTTACCCGGGCACTTACCCGATTAAACTCTCCCCGCGCGCATTGGCAGTTAATGCCCTCGCGCTCCATTTCCCTGCATTTCATCGCTATTCGCAGATGAACTAGGGATTAGTCCCATAAGCGGTTTCTTCGGGATTACCAGCACACGCATACGTAGGGACGAGCTCAGCTCGCCCCCACGTATCAGGTAACTGACCTACAGATTTTCACCTGGAGATTTAGCAGTTACTTACTATAAATGTGCTGCATATAGGATTCGATTTCCTCCAAGGAACGCCCAGATGTTTCCGGCATTATCTTGAACAGCACCACCGCAATGATCAGGTTCAATACCCCGTATAAGGCATAGGTTGGTCCTGGCCCCAAAGCAGCTACCATCGGGGGAAAGGTCCAGGTAATAAAGGCGCTGACGATCCACATACAGAAAATGGCAGTACCATTCATAATCCCCCGTACATCCGCGGGGAACATTTCACCTAGCATCGTCCACACCACGGTGCCGTTCGAAGACTGCACCACCAGCAAAAAAATCGACATCAACGCCAAGACTAGGTAACCTGCCCAAGCAGGCACCGCTGAGTCGGAAATATGCGGAGTAATCGCAAACTGGAAGACCAAGGCGATTCCAAGCAAGCTAATGCCAACTAAGGCCACATCCCAGATCAAAATAGTGCGCCGGCGGAACTTGGTAATCAGGATCAAACCGATTGCCGATCCCACGACGCTCATTAAGCCGTTCGCAACCTGCGCGAAAATCGCAGCAGAACTTCCCATGCCCGCAACGTTGAGAACTTTCGGCGCGTAATACAAAACCGTATTTACCCCGGTGGTTTGGTTGACAATTGCCAGAAAAATCCCCACGAACATCAGTTTCCGCAGCCAGGGAGTGCCGATCACCTCCCGGAAAGTAGCTTCTTTCCCAAGACCTTGGCGTTGACGAGCCTGTACCATTTCCAGGAGCTCAATAGCGAGATCCCCATCTTTCTTCGGGTCACGGACCCGTTTAAGGGAGCCGATAGCAGCATAAACCTCTTGCTGTAATAGGTACCAGCGTGAAGATTCTGGAATCAGCTGCATTCCTAGCCACATGGCGATTGCCGGCGCAGAACAGGCGACAACCATCCAGCGCCAGGCAGTCCCATTACCGCCGGCAATCACCATATTGGAAAGAAAATCGTGCACTTTTTGCACGTCATCACTGCCCAGGTGGTTAGCCACCAACCGGTTCAACGTATCCCAGGAATATTCACCGGCCTTTACTACTCCCGCCGGATCCGATTTCACGATGATCCGCGGCCCGCCGTAGCAGAAATTAATAATCGCATTCATCGAGAAAGCCAATAGCAGTCCCGTTACAATCATCAGCTGATTAACCGCTAAAATGGTACCCCGGATGCGCTGGGGTGCAGATTCTGCCAAGAACACCGGCACAATAGCCGAAGTAGCTCCAATTGCAAACCCTAGGATTAGGAGAAATGGATACATCACCCAAATGTGGGGGGCAAAGGCATTCCCGAGGGCGCCTACCACGAACAGCACCGTTAGTGGGATCATGGCGTGCTTACGCCCGTAGCGATCCGCCAGCCGTCCTCCCAATAGCGCCCCAAATGCAGCGCCCAAGGGAAGAATACCGCCAATAGCGCCCTCTTGTGCAGGGGTAATCCTCATCCCGCCAGCTCCATACGGCATACACATATAGGGCAAGGCTCCGGAAATAACCCCGATATCGTAGCCGAAAACCAAAGATCCCAGAGCGGCCAAGACGGTTAAGCTAATAACTCCGCGCTTTTTGCCTGCAGGCGGAGTTTCCTGCACCATCTGGCGCAGTGTTTCTTCACTTAACTGCGCCAGCGGAGTTTTCCCACGGTAATTTGCCACTGCTGAAACCTTCTGTGATCGAAAAAGGAAGCTATTTATTTTATCTTGCTACGGAACTAACATAAAGGTATTTCCTCATCAGGTTTGCCCTACTGGCAAGAAAATACCAAAGGCGCGGGGTGAGTTACCCGGGCATTACCCGAATAACCTCACCCCGCGCCTGGCAACTAAAGGAATCGGCTCAGAGGATTATGTCGACCTCTAGCCTCTACGATTACCTCGAAAAAGCGGTAAAACTACTTGGCTTTCTCAATGATTTCGCTAACCCGCCAACGCTTGGTCTTGGACAGGGGACGAGTCTCCATAATCCGTACCAAGTCGCCGGTGCCGCATTCATTATTCTCGTCATGCACCTTGTAGCGCTTGCGGCGGTTAATCACCTTGCCGTACAAGCGGTGCTTAACGCGATCTTCGACCTGCACAACTACCGTCTTATCCATCTTGTCAGATACGACGTAGCCCTGCAGCACCTTGCGGTGATTACGCTCTACCGTAGCGGTTTTCTCTGTTTCTTCGCTCATGAATCCTACTCCTCAGCCTGCGGAGCGGTACGAATACCGAGCTCCCGCTCTCTAGCGATGGTGTAAATGCGGGCAATATCGCGACGCAACTGCCCGATCTGACCGCGATCCTCACCAGCACCGGTGGCCAGCTGGAAACGCAGATTGAACAGCTCGGTCTTAGCTTCGTCTAGTTTCTGGGAAAGCTGTTCTTCGTCCAGCAAATCCAAATCAGACATTTTAAGGCCCTTAGCCATTACTGATCACCGCCTTCACGACTAATGAACCGGGTCTTAATCGGCAGCTTGTGCTGCGCGCGGCTCATAGCTTCCCGAGCGATGTCTTCAGACACGCCCGCCAATTCGAACAGTACGCGACCAGGTTTGACCGGAGCCACCCACCATTCAGGAGAGCCTTTACCAGAACCCATACGAGTTTCAGCCGGCTTCTTGGTCAGCGGACGGTCAGGGAAAATGTTGATCCACACTTTACCGCCGCGCTTAATGTAGCGTGTCATCGCGATACGAGCGGCTTCGATCTGCCGGTTGGTGATATAGGCGTGATCAAGAGCCTGAATGCCGTATTCGCCGAACGCCAGTTCGGTACCGCGCTTAGCCATGCCCTTACGGTTGGGGCGATGCTGTTTGCGCCATTTAGTCCTACGAGGAATTAACACGTTACTCCTCCGTTCCGTTTTCTTGCGGCTTCTCGGCGTCGGCTACCGGCTTTTCAGCAGGAGCCTCAGCCGCGGGTGCCTCTTTTTCCGAGGACGTAGCCTCGGCGTTTTCCGCCGGTGCCTGGGCAGCGGCCTCTTGCCGGCCCTCGCCGCGTCCGCGCCGTCCGCCGCGTCCGCCATCCCGACCTGCGCGGCCACGACGTCCGCTGCCGCGTCCGCCGCGTCCACCGGATTCCGCCTGTTTCCGGGCGAATTCGGTTTCGGTGAGATCGCCTTTATAAATCCACACTTTCACGCCGATGCGTCCGAAAGTGGTGTGAGCTTCATAGAAGCCGTAATCGATCAGGGCGCGCAGCGTATGTAACGGCACCCGACCTTCGCGGTAAAACTCTGAACGTGACATTTCTGCCCCGCCCAGGCGGCCAGAGCACTGCACCCGGATCCCGAGGGCTCCCCCGCGTAGCGCTGACTGCATACCTTTACGCATTGCGCGCCTAAACGATACGCGTGCCGCGAGCTGTTCCGCGATTCCTTGCGCCACTAGCTGTGCATCGATCTCGGGATTCTTAACCTCGAGGATGTTCAGCTGCACCTGCTTACCGGTGAGCTTCTCCAAATCGCCGCGCAGGCGATCTGCCTCGGCGCCACGCCGGCCAATAACGATACCGGGGCGAGCGGTATGCAAATCAACCCGTACCCGATCGCGGGTGCGTTCAATATCGATCTGCGAAATCCCGGCGCGCTCCAGGCTCTTTTCCATGACCTTACGAATGCGCACATCTTCATCTACGAAATCACTGTAACGCTGTCCCGGCTTAGTGGAGTCCGAGAACCAGCGGGAACGGTGATCGGTGGTAATACCTAGCCGAAAACCGGTAGGGCTAACCTTTTGTCCCATTAGTCGTTCTCCTCTTCCTGTTTGCCGTCAGAAACCTCGATCGTAATGTGGCTGGTCCGTTTAAGGATTCGCCCAGCACGCCCTAGCGCGCGCGGACGGAATCGCTTCATCGTGGGGCCTTCATCTACGTATGCCCGCGAAACCTTCAGTTCCGCAAACGTTTCTTTGTCGCCAGACCGATCTGCTTTAGCGGCGGCGTTGTACATTGCGCTGCGAAGCACCTTGCGAACATCAGTTGCGACCGCTTGCGGAGCGAAACGCAGGATGTCGTAGGCCTCGAGGGCGTTCTTGCCGCGAATCATGTTCACGACGCGACGCGACTTCTGCGGCGTAGAGCGCACGAAACGCGCTTTCGCCATGCCTTCCATCTTTGCCTTCTTTCTCTTCCGGCGCGCCTAGCGGCGGCGTGCCTTTCGGTCGTCCTTGTCATGTCCGCGGAAGGTACGAGTAGGAGCAAATTCGCCCAACTTGTGACCAACCATGTTTTCGGTGATGTACACCGGAACGTGTTTGCGTCCGTCGTGTACCGCGATAGTGTGCCCAATAAAATCGGGGGTAATCATAGAGCGGCGTGACCAGGTCTTGATAACCGACTTTTTATTGGCGTCATTCAGAGCGTCGACTTTTTTCATCAAATGGTCGTCGACGAAAGGACCCTTCTTTAGGCTACGTGCCATGATTTATCTCCTACCTAACGCTTCTTGCCGGTCCGCCGACGACGCACAATCAGGCGATCGCTGGCTTTATTCGGACGGCGGGTACGACCCTCGGGCTTACCCCAGGGGCTAACCGGGTGACGACCACCGGAGGTACGGCCTTCGCCGCCACCGTGCGGGTGATCAACCGGGTTCATTACCACACCACGTACCTTGGGACGATTGCCCTTCCAGCGCATGCGTCCGGCTTTACCCCAGTTGATATTGCCGTGGTCAGAGTTACCAACCTCGCCGATGGTGGCGCGGCAAGCAGCCTCTACGTTACGGATTTCCCCGGAAGGCATCCGTAGCTGGGCATATTTGCCTTCTTTCGCCACTAGCTGCACGGAAACTCCCGCGCTGCGAGCAATCTTCGCTCCCCCGCCAGGAAGCATTTCCACTGCGTGAATCACGGTACCCAACGGAATGTTGGTTAGGGGCAAACAATTGCCAGGCTTAATATCAGCAGCCGGCCCCTGTTCTATCCGATCGCCCTGATGCAACTTATTGGGGGCAATGATGTAACGCTTGTCGCCATCTGCATAGTGCAGAAGGGCGATATTGGCGCTGCGGTTCGGATCATATTCGATGTGGGCAACCTTTGCGGGCACCCCATCTTTGTCGTGACGACGGAAATCGATCACGCGGTAACGGCGCTTATGTCCCCCGCCACGCCGGCGGGAAGTGATACGGCCGTCATTGTTACGTCCACCGGTTTTGTGGATAGGACGCAGCAGAGACTTCTCCGGATGGTCGCGGGTGATTTCCGCGAAATCGGAAACCGACGCGAAGCGACGCCCGGGAGTAGTCGGCTTGTATTTACGAATACCCATTACTTGTTCACCCCTTACGCAGACGCTTCGTTGAAGATATCGATTGTGCCTTCAGCGAGGGTAATAATGGCGCGTTTGCCATCTTTCCGCTTGCCATATCCGGTGCGAGTACGTACCCGCTTACCTTTGCGCGCAATCGTATTTACTGTCTTTACTTTCACATCGAAGATTTTTTCGATGGCAATCCGAATCTCGGTCTTATTGGCTTTGGGGTCTACCTCGAAAGTGTATTTACCCTGATCCATTAGGCCATAGGCTTTTTCCGAGACGATCGGGCGGTAAATAATATCCCGCGGGTTCTTAGTAACCTCGAGTGCCATTGCTTTACGCCTCCTGTCCGGTCTTGTCGGAGATGAACTGGCGAATCGCGGCCTCGGTAAAGATAACGTCCTCATTGTTGAGTACGTCATAGGTGTTGAGCTGGTCAACCATGAGCAGATGTACCTGCGGCAGGTTACGCACTGACAATACCTGTTCTTCTTCCGAGCGGCTCAGCACTACCAGAACGTAACGCTGATCTACCAGGGATTCGATATGTTCGCGACCCGCTTTGGTGGAAGGGGTATCCCCGGCTACCAACTGAGATACGAGATGCATACGATCCTTGCGTACCCGATCAGACAAAGCGCAAGCTAGAGCCGCCGCCTTCATCTTCTTGGGGGTGCGCTGGGAGTAGTCGCGCGGTTGTGGGCCATGGGCTACTCCGCCACCACGCCACTGCGGTGCGCGAATGGAGCCTTGACGAGCCCGGCCGGTGCCTTTCTGACGCCACGGCTTCTTGCCGCCACCACGCACCCGACCACGGGTCTTCGTGGAGTGAGTACCCTGACGAGCCGCCGCCAGCTGGGCGTTAACTACCTGGTGCATTAAAGCGATATTGGGATCCCGATCAAAAATGCTGGCGGGCAGATCAACGCTGCCAACTTGCTTACCAGCGGGATCAGTTACGTTTAGCGAAAGATTAGTCATAGTTACGCACCTTTCACTGCACTACGAATCAGGACAATGCCGCCCTTGGGTCCGGGAATAGCACCGGTAACCAAGACAATGCCTTTTTCGGCATCGACTGCCTGAACTTTAAGATTTTGGATGGTACGGCGATCCCCACCCATGCGTCCGGCCATGCGTAGGCCTTTGAATACGCGTCCGGGGGTCGCGCAAGCGCCGATAGAACCAGGTTTACGGTGGTTACGGTGAGCACCATGGGAGGCAGAAACACCGGCAAAGCCGTGGCGTTTCATAACCCCGGCGAAGCCTTTACCTTTGGTCTTTCCGGTAACATCCACTTTCTGGCCGACTTCAAAAATGTCGGCAGCCAGTTCCTGGCCAAGAGTAAATTCGTCATCTCCGCCAGTGCGCACCTCTACCAGGTGGCGACGGGGGCTGACGCCTGCTTTATTGAAATGGCCGGCAAGGGGCTTGGTGACTTTGCGCTGGTCAATCTGGCCAAAACCGATTTGAATGGCGGTGTAGCCATCGGTTTCTTGGTCACGGACCTGCGTCACCACGTTCTTGTCGACCTGCACGACGGTGATGGGAACGACTTTTCCGTCTTCGTCCCAAACCTGCGTCATGCCTAGCTTGCGGCCGAGAAGTGCCCTGGTGGGTACTGCGGCAGCCGGCTGGGTCTGCGTGGTCATAATTATTATCCTTAGAGTTTGATCTCGATGTTTACGTCAGCGGGCAAATCGAGACGCATTAACGAATCGACTGCCTTAGGCGTCGGGTCGACAATATCGATGAGTCGTTTGTGCGTACGCATTTCAAACTGCTCACGACTGTCCTTGTACTTGTGTGGCGACCGAATCACGGTGAACGTGTTCTTTTCGGTCGGCAAAGGTACTGGGCCTACCACTGTGGCGCCCGCGCGCTGGACCGTTTCCACGATCTTTTTCGCGGACGAGTCAATGACCTGATGGTCATATGACTTCAGCCGGATGCGGATTTTCTGTCCCGCCATTCCGTCTACCTCTTCTTCTTCCGTAGATGTTTCCCCGGTGATTATCCCGGGCCTGCCAGGGGATTTCCTCCCTTGCTTGCGCCAAGCCCGCAGGGGCGAACTTAGCCGGTGACAAGCGCAAAAAGCCCTAAAACATTTTAGGGAGGTGATCTGCGTGCTCCCCGGCGAACTGTTCCACCAGGCACGAATCGATTCCTGCGTTCTTGCTACCGAGCGCTAGGAGAGCGGGTACGCGCTGCGCACCTTTCAACTAGAGCCAGTAAACAACTCTAACGCGCCGCCTCGAACCCTTTCAAGCTGCACTCATGTGAATGACCCCACGTCCCCGCATCCGGGCGTGTCGCGGCACTCAATTTTGCCGCGCAAGGGTTGTTTTTCCTAACCTCCTGCGCGGAAACTAGGTTTTTCCTCCCGCCCAAAAACTCTAAAAATGCTCTACGCATTTTCAGAGTTTTACGCCCACCTAGCCTGATCGGATAAACCTAGTTCCCGCGCAGCCTGCCAAGAAATACCCTTACGCAGGCACCATACTTGAGCGGGAAAAATTTATCCGAGTGGGCGCGGTGAAACTGTCTGCCGCAATCAGGGAGCGCCGCGCTCGACCTTTCTTGCTCTCATTAACGGCGACCTGTCGGAATTTCCGACAGGTCGCCGCCACCTCCAACTCGTCGCCGGAATAAATATCGCCATTTTCCCCTCCCCCGCGTTTCCCTTGGCGAAAATTTCCGCGCATAAACGCCGCTTTGAAGTAACAGGAATTAACAGATGCTGGGCATCAACTCCTGCTGTGGGGGTTAGCGATAGATTTCGCGCCGATGTCTTATGAAGAGTGCAAGAATAACAAAGCGGTCATCTTTGATTTCGACTATAAGCCGATAATCCCCAATCCGATAGCGCCATAATCCAGCTAGATTTCCCGTTAAAGCTTTTCCGAGGGCGCGTGGGTTTTCGGTACCGGAAATATGCTTAGTGATCCATCCCTTTATGATGCGTTGTGTGTTACGGTCAAGCTTTTTAAAGTCTTTATCAAAGCGTTTCGATGTTTGCAGGGTCCATCTCATAGACCGCACTCTTCCCATAGTTCTTCAATGGGACGTGATTTGCGGCCATCGCGCTCGTATTCTTCAAGAGCTTCGCACGCTATTTGTAAGTCGTATTCATCTTCAAGCCGCTCAAAGAACGCCTGTTTAAAGGCATCGCCAAGAGAGATTGAATGAATGCGCGCATAGCTGGAGGCTAGACGTTGTTCTTCGTCAGTCAAACTAATAGATATCGGCATAATACAATCTCCCCTTTCCTTAACTTCATAGTATTCCGGTTATGGGCAAACACATCAAGGGTGTCGGCTTTTTTCCAATGACATAGTGCCGTAACCGGGTTGACATCGTGGCGGTAGGGGTATTATCTCGCGCAAAAGTGGAGATAATCCCCACCTGACATTGGGGCTGCCGCTGTAAAAGCGCTCGGGGGACCCCAGTGAGCCTTGCTTCGCTCGGATCTAGCCCCCTCTCGCATTTTTACCTGGTCAGTCCATTTACAGCCGCAGCACTTACGGGTGCAGAACACCGTACCGCATGCGGGGGGAGGCTTTATCCGAGTAGGTGCGGTGGGCATAAGAATTTGGGAAACGTCGCTACGTTTCTCAAATTCTTGGGTAGGAGGAAAAACTTTCACCCCGCCGCTTGCCCCAACTGAAGGACAATTAAAAAAAGTTGTGCCTGGGAGTTAACTCCCAGGCACAACTGAAAAGATTAGAAACTAATCGTTGATTAGTTTACAGATCGATCTTGGTTACACGACCAGAACCAACGGTGCGGCCACCTTCACGAATAGCGAAGCCGAGGCCAACCTCCATAGCGATAGGCTGAATCAGCTCTACCGAGATTTCGGTGGTGTCACCGGGCATAACCATTTCCTTGCCCTCCGGCAGGGTGATAACGCCGGTAACGTCGGTGGTACGGAAGTAGAACTGGGGACGGTAGCCAGAGTAGAAGCTCTTGTGGCGGCCGCCTTCGTCCTTCTTCAGAATGTAGACCTGACCTTCAAACTTAGTGTGGGTGGTGATAGAACCGGGAGCAACCACAACCTGGCCGCGCTCCACGTCTTCACGCTTGATACCACGCAGCAACAGACCGGTGTTGTCACCAGCTTCAGCAGTATCCATAGACTTGTGGAAGGTCTCGATACCGGTAACAGTGGTCTTCTGAGGATCGCGAATACCCAGGATTTCCACTTCGGAGTTCAGCGGAAGGGTACCGCGCTCAACACGACCGGTAACCACGGTGCCACGACCGGTAATGGTGAATACGTCCTCAACCGGCATCAAGAAGGGCTTATCCAGATCACGAACCGGTTCCGGAATGTATTCGTCAACCGCTTCCATCAGTTTCTGAACCTGGCCAACCCACTTTTCGTCACCCTCGAGCGCCTTCAAAGCAGACACCTGGATGATCGGGGCGTTATCGCCATCGAAGTCCTGGCTGGACAGCAGGTCGCGGCATTCTTCCTCAACCAGTTCCAGCATTTCTTCGTCGTCAACCATGTCGCACTTGTTCAGCGCAACCAGGATGGCGGGCACGCCCACCTGACGAGCGAGCAGTACGTGCTCACGGGTCTGCGCCATGGGGCCGTCAGTTGCGGCAACCACCAAGATGGCTCCATCCATCTGGGCTGCGCCGGTAATCATGTTCTTGATGTAGTCGGCGTGACCGGGGGCGTCTACGTGTGCGTAGTGACGCTTCTCGGTCTGGTATTCAACGTGGGAAACGTTAATGGTAATCCCGCGTTCACGTTCTTCCGGAGCGTTGTCTACGTCCTCGAAAGGAGTAAATGCATTCAGTTCCGGATAGGTGTCATGCAGCACTTTGGTGATAGCCGCGGTCAAGGTGGTCTTGCCGTGGTCAACGTGCCCAATAGTACCAATGTTAACGTGCGGTTTAGTCCGCTCGTACTTAGCCTTAGCCACTTAATGTCCTCCTGGACTCGGGTAGTTATCTATCGCTTGGTTGTCAAAGTAAAGGTTAACACCCAACGCGAATGATCTCCTACGGGTTTATCTGTGATTTTTAACAAAATAAAAGGCACCCGCGAGGGCTATTCGCCTCGGGTCTTAGCAATGATTTCCTCAGCAACTGAGCGGGGGACCTCATCGTAGCTGTCAAACTGCATCGTGTAAACGGCGCGACCCTGCGTCTTTGAACGCAAGTCGCCCACATACCCAAACATTTCCGACAGCGGAACCTTTGCCCGGACTTCCTTCACTCCATTGACATCGTCCATGGACTGAATAAATCCGCGGCGAGAGGAAAGATCACCCATCACGTCACCCATGTACTCTTCCGGAGTTCTGACCTCAACGGCCATAATCGGTTCGAGCAATACGGGCTTAGCGCGACGTGCACCCTCCCTCAAAACCATGTTACCGGCAATCTTGAATGCCATTTCCGAAGAGTCAACGTCATGGTAAGCACCATCCGTCAAGGTCGCCTTAATACCGGTTAGCGGGTAACCAGCCAAGACGCCTCCCTCCATGGATTCGCGAATGCCCTGGTCTACCGAAGGAATGTATTCGCGAGGAATACGTCCACCGGTAATCTTGTTTACAAACTCGTATGGTTCTTCCGCATCCGTAGGGAGCGGTTCGAAAGTTACCAGCACCTTTGCGAACTGGCCAGAACCACCGGTCTGCTTCTTGTGAGTGTACTCTACATCCTCGACCGTCTTACGGATGGTTTCGCGGTAGGCAACCATCGGTGCGCCCACATTTGCTTCCACGTGGAACTCGCGTTTCATCCGGTCTACCAGTACGTCCAGGTGGAGCTCGCCCATACCGCCAATCACGGTCTGGCCGGTCTCGTCATCTAGGCGCACGGTGAAGGTCGGGTCTTCTTCCGCCAGGCGCTGAATCGCAATGCCTAGCTTCTCCTGGTCAGCTTTGGTCTTAGGCTCGATAGCCACGTGAATAACCGGATCCGGGAAGTTCATAGATTCCAAAACTACCGGATGGCCACTGTCGCACAAGGTATCGCCAGTGGTGGTGTCTTTCAAACCCACGAAGGCGTAAATGTTACCGGCATGTGCGACCTCAATCGGATTTTCCTTATTGGAGTGCATCTGGAAAATCTTGCCAACGCGCTCTTTCTTATCCTTGGTGGCGTTAGCCAGGTTAGACCCGGCCTTAATCTGCCCAGAATAAATTCGCACGTATGTCAGTTTGCCGTAGAAAGGATGCGCGGCAATCTTAAACGCTAAAGCAGCGAAAGGAGCCTCATTATCCGGAGGACAAAGCACCGTCTTTTCTTCATCGCTGGGTAGATGTCCCTCAAGAGCGGGAACATCCAACGGCGAAGGCAGGTAACGTAAAACGCCATCGAGAACCGGCTGTACACCCTTGTTCTTGAAAGCGCTACCCGCGAACACCGGGTAAATTTCGCTCTTCAAAGTGAGTTCTCGAATACCCGCGATGATCTGTTCGTTGGTAAGCTCCCCGTTTTCCAGGTAAGCCTCCATCAATTCATCGTTAGCTTCCGCGGCCGCGTCAACCAGTTTCTCGCGGTACTCTTCCGCACGAGCCTGCAGATCAGCAGGAATCTCGCCGTATTCTAAGATTGCCCCCAAAGTGGGGTCGCCTTCTTTAACCTTACCGCCGGCTTTCTCAGCCTGCTCGGCGCTGAAAGTCTCGGGGAAGTAGATTGCTTTCATTTCCAGCAAATCAACAACCCCTTTAAACTCGGCCTCAGCACCAATCGGCAGTACCATCACTACCGGCTTGGCGTGCAGACGGTCTTCGATGGTCTTTACCGAGTAGTAGAAGTCCGCACCCAGTTTGTCCATCTTATTGACGAAGCAAATACGGGGAACCTCATACTTATCAGCCTGACGCCACACGGTTTCCGACTGGGGCTCCACGCCCTCTTTACCGTCGAAAACGGCAACTGCACCGTCGAGGACGCGCAGGGAGCGCTCTACCTCGACAGTAAAGTCAACGTGGCCAGGGGTATCAATAATGTTAATCTGCTGACCGTTCCAAAAACAGGTAGTTGCCGCGGAAGTAATGGTGATTCCGCGTTCCTTTTCCTGTTCCATCCAGTCCATAGTTCCGGCACCATCATGGGTTTCCCCAATCTTGTAGTTGATGCCCGTGTAGTACAGGATACGTTCAGTTACAGTGGTTTTACCAGCATCAATGTGTGCCATGATGCCGATGTTGCGAACCTGAGATAGGTCAGCAAGCACTTCTAATGCCACAATCGTTCCTTCCGGTTAGGTTTACCAGCGGTAATGAGCGAAAGCCTTGTTAGACTCCGCCATCTTGTGCATATCTTCACGACGCTTCACCGCAGCACCCAAGCCGTTAGAAGCATCCAAAATTTCGTTCATGAGGCGTTCAGTCATGGTTTTTTCGCGACGCTGCCGCGAAAAATCAACCAGCCAACGCAGCGCCAAAGTGGTCGCGCGCGCCGGGCGCACTTCCACCGGAACCTGGTAGGTGGCGCCACCGACACGGCGAGAACGAACCTCTAGAGCAGGACGAACATTTTCTAGAGCTCGTTTGAGCACGCTTACCGGTTCCTGCTCGGTACGTTCACGTACGCCCTCGAGCGCACCGTAAACGATACGTTCCGCCAAAGATTTCTTGCCGTCTAGCAGCACCCGATTGACCAACTGGGTAACAATGGTCGAGTTATAAACCGGATCAACTGCCAAAGGGCGCTTGGGAGCTGGACCTTTACGAGGCATACTACTTCTTCTCCTTCTTCGCGCCGTACTTGGACCGACCTTGGCCACGGTCACGCACACCCTGGGTGTCCAGCGCGCCGCGCACGATGTGGAAACGCACACCGGGCAGATCCTTTACACGTCCACCGCGCACCAGCACAATGGAGTGTTCTTGCAGATTGTGTCCCTCGCCGGGGATGTAAGCGGTCACTTCAATGCCGCTGGACAGGCGAACACGCGCCACTTTCCGCAATGCCGAGTTCGGCTTCTTCGGGGTGGTGGTGTAAACACGAGTGCAAACGCCGCGACGCTGGGGCGAGCCCTTTAGCGCACGAGTTTTACTCTTCGCCTTCTTAGTTGAGCGTCCTTTGCGGACCAACTGTTGGATGGTAGGCACTACTTCTCCTGTTACTTAATGTCGAAACACTTGCCACGCGGTACCAAGATATCAGCCCCGAAAACGGGCATACTGCACCGCCGGGGCCGGCCCGCCAGGTTAAGGCTGCACAGGATGCTTGCCTAGGTGGTCAGCGGATCGCGCCTAACTGACTTACCCTTAACGTCCGGAGCTCAACGGAGAAGAGCCCGCGCCAGAAAATCTGGCTAGTTCGGAGCCCGGTATCGCGGGCACCATGTTTAAAGTTAGTCAGCCCCCCTATTGCTGGTCAAACCGGATTAAACAATAACCGCTCTTTTGTGACTGATTACATGTGCAAAGCTAGACTTCCGGGATCCTTTGCCGATATTACCGGTAGGTTCGTGTCGGCTAGCTTCCTGCTCCCACCTAAGAAAATCCCCCATCAGCCGAAGGTTTCCTTTCTATACAGCCCTTCCCTCACTTTTTACCCCTGGAGCACCAGAGAAGTGTTTAACATCCTAGAGCGAGATAGCGAAATGTATCTAGCTGTGGTTACTCTGCTGAATTACGTAGATCGCTAGCTTATTTTTCAAGATCTTTCGTTATTTCTTCCAGATTCCTGCCGCTATAAACCACACGGATTACCTCAACTTTTTCTTGATTTTCATCTACCTCGTAAAAAATAACGTATTTACCAGCTGCAACTCTCCGTATCCCCATACTGCGCCAAGGCTCCCAGCCGACAAGCGGGTAGCGCAGGGGCAGTGTATCTAAATCTCGTATCTGTTCCCTAAGGTTTTCGGTTTGCCTCTTAGCCGACTCGGGTGCAAGTAGGGAATTGGAAATATAAGAAGAAATCCCGCGCAAATCGTTGTAGGCCGCGCGGGTGTAAGAGACTGTATACCTGGCGCTCATAGATTAAATTCTGTTGCCAGGGCTTGATCGACTTCATCAGGGGTCAAGCCCTGCTGCTGCTTTGAGGCAATACCCTTGGCAAGTTCGCGGTCGATTTCCTCACGAGTCATTCCACCGATAGCGACCGGAACCGGGTGAGTGATCCGGGGGGTGAAGGGAATCCCTTGCTGCATAACTACTTGACTATAAAGCATCTGGATCGCCGCAGAAGGACTGATTCCTAGTTTCGTCAAAATCTCCTCTGCCTGCTCTTTCAAGCTGGTATCAATGCGAGCATAAACTGCGGATGTGTTCGCCATAGTTCCCCCTTTTTTCTTTTCAATTATGTGGCCGGAAATCAGTGATTGCAAGCATTTACCATTTTTCGCAAGCAACAGGTATTTATTTTTGGGTGAGAGAAATAGGATGCGTAGGACGCAGGGGAGGACGCGGCGAGGCAGGTAGGTTCGTGTCGGCTAGCTTCCTGGCATATTATGGGGAATCGTGCGTCCATCTAGCCTGCCTGTAAACGGAGTTTTACATTACCGCGTCTCCCGGCTAAGCGATCATGAATGCCACTTAGAGCAGGCAATAGGGATTTTAGAGCAAAAGCATCGGCTAGTTTCACCGGAAAGCATTGCCCCGGATACTTTTACCGTTTGGAGCGGGTCGAGGCTCAAGTTAGCTGGTTTAGGAATCGCTTGGCAGGCCGAGTTTAGCGGCGATAATGCTTTTTCTATAGCCGAGGAAGCGTGGCGGGATTTGTGCGAGCACGCTCAGAATACTGGTGGTAACTCTAGCGACATTTCAGAGGGAAGTACGGGATTCAAGCATACGGAAGCAGGAAAGCTAAACTGGCCGTTAGTTTTGGGCAGTTTCGGATTCACTACCGCTACCCCCTCACTGCTACTAGTGCCGGCTTTAGCGGTAGTTTCCAGCGACTCTAACACCTGGCTGTGGCAAGCTCGCTGGCAGGCAGGGCAAGCAGATTTGCGAGGACGCCGGGAGAATGCACAGGAAGCGGCGAAGCCTACAGCAGCGCATACTGCTCAATCATCCCCGCTATCGCCTTCTAGCCCGGCGCAGGTACTTCGCGAAACGTACCCCCATTTAAAACCAGAAGCCTGGAAGGCGGCAGTCGGGTGCGCGGTAGCAGAAATCCGCGCCGGAAGGGCGGAAAAAATCGTGCTTGCCCGGGATAAAGAACTACGCTTTGACCGCGATGTTTCCTTGACCAGGGTCACCAAATACCTGGCCGACAAATACCCTACTTGCTGGACTTATGCGATTGGTGACCTGGTGGGAGCCAGCCCCGAAATGCTAGCTAGTGTAAATGAAGGGAAGCTGCTATGTCGCGTCCTCGCAGGCTCCGCCGTTCCTTCTCAGGAACAACGTCTGTTAAACGACCCCAAAGAGCAGTTAGAGCATCGCTTAGCGGTACAAAGCGCCCAGGAATCGCTGACCGAACTGAACTTAGATTTACAGGTACCTGCCCCGCGCCTGCTGCACCTGGGGTATGTTACCCATTTGGCAACCGATATTACCGCCGAGAACCTTGCAGAACAGGCAGTTACTTCTCTGCGTGCGGCAGCGGCGCTCCATCCGACGGCAGCAGTTTGTGGCAAACCCCGCGAAGTTGCTGCCGAACGCCTGTCCGCCCTCGAAGCTATGGATCGGCGCCGTTACGCCGCCCCAATCGGTTGGATGGACGCTTATGGCGAGGGCGAGTGGGCGATTGCCCTGCGGTGCGCGCAGCGCAACCCTGCTCGCGCTGACACTTACCGACTGATAGCCGGGGCGGGAATCATGGCAGATTCTGATCCCCAGCGAGAACTGGCCGAAACAGAAACCAAAATGTCACCTCTCTACCGCGCCCTCCAGGCGTAAAACTTGGGTCAAAGGGCAGCTAGTTCCTGGCGGATTTCAGATTCTAAAGCGGCACGGCGAGCCCGCAAATCCGGCAAATAAGCATTAATCTCCACGACTTCCCGGCGCGGATTTTCACACAGAATCCTTTTCAGTTCCTCTATGTCATTTGCGCAGCGGTAATCCCAACCCAAACCAGCCGCGAGCAAGGAAAGGTCGAAATCTTGCGGCGTCAAAAAATAGCGCTCAAAGACTTCCTGGTTTTCCTGTTCGCCGTGTTCAAGGGTAGAGAAAATGCGTCCTCCCCCATCGCTGAGCACCAACAGCTGCAAGACCGGAGCAGCCTCCAAAGACCCGGTGAGCAACCCGGTCAAATCATGCAGGCAAGTTAAATCTCCGGCAATCAGCCGCACCGCCCGCCCGGTTCCGGAAGCTAGTCCCAAGGCAGTCGCGATATTTCCATCGATCCCTGCCAAGCCGCGATTCGCGCAATAGGTAATCCCCCGATCTCCCCGCGCCGCCAAATCGAAAGCACGAATCGTATTAGAGGCACCGAGCATAGTGAGCGGAGGGGCACCGGCAGCACTCACCTGCTTATCGTCTAGCTGGGCAGGTATGCTCTCACCGCTGCCTACAGCGCCGCTATCCAGGAGATTATCCGCGCCGTTTAGAGCTTTTTTAGCCTCCGTTCCACTGTCCCGAGCCGAATCGGGATCACGGTTAACCCACGCGTCATACACATCCTCATAAATACGGGCGAAAGCGTAGGGATCGATCCCCATTTCCAGTTCCCGCAGGCTACCTTCTAGTTCCGGAGCGCTTTCGGGAAGGGACATACGGAGGCGGTGGGCAGCTTCATTCTCGCCGTGTTTCTCTTCACCGGCGGTAGCAAAACCGAGATTAGTTATTTTTTCCGAGGGCGTAACCGGTATATCCTTCGCTACCTGCGGCAATTCTCGGGGATCGATCGCCGCGTAGTTGGCGTTTTGCCACACGGTTACTGCCCGTCGATCAACACCTGTACGGTAGGCGCGTTCAACCGCTTGCGCTACCTGGCGCCATCGTGCCAACCAGGCAGGGCTAGCGGCCGCGGGAAAAACGGAATCTACCTGCGCGGTAGTGGTAGGAACATATTTACCGGTGAGATTAGTTTTCGCTCCTAAACTAGGCAGGCAATAGATAGGAATATCGTCCCGGGAAAGCAACGCATTTACCGGACGGGACAAAGTGGCGTGACCAGCTATAATCACCTGCTCTATTTCACCAGCGAGGGCAGGGAGCACTTGCGGAGCATGCGCGATCTGCACCGCGTTGCCCGGTTTCAGGGTAACTGTTGGTTCCGCCAGCACCGGAAGCCCCCATTCTTGCGCCGCTTGCGTCACCTGCGGAGGGCATTGATCGGCCAACACCACCACCGTTTTCGCGCTTTTTCGGGGAGGTTCACCCTCACCATCCGCAACTATCTGATTTTTCGAAGATGACTGCGAGGAGGGCGCGCTTTCACCTTGATCCGAGTCAACAGCTAACAGCTCGGGGGGAATCTGCCAAGTATTTGAAGTCACCAAGGGCGGCACAAAACACAAATTGATATGCAGCGGGCAGCGCTGCCCGTCTCCGCCCTCCCCGGGTCCCCCGGCCTGAGCGAGAGCTGCATTCAAGCGGTCTTTTAATACTGGCAGGACGTCCTCGCTAGCGTCGATATCTAGAGCCACCGGGCAGGCAGTCCCAAAAATCCCTTCCTGCCAGGTAGTTTGGTTTGCTCCGGTACCGCGAGCGGTGCGGGGACGATCAGCGCTCAAGACAATCAGCGGGATGCCGCAGTGGAAAGCCTCCAGCAATCCGGCATGCAACTCCGCCACTGCAGTCCCCGAAGTGACCACCAGGGCTACCGGATTGCAGGCTGCGTCCTCGCCTTTATAGATACCCGATTTGGCCAGTCCCAGCGCGAAGAAAGCCGCAGAACGCTCATCCAGACGCACATGGGTACGCACCACCCCTGCCTGTTCTAACGCTGCCAAAGCATAGGTTAGGGGCGCAGAACGAGAACCCGGACAAATCACGAAATCACGCACCCCGGCGCGCACCAACTCGCTGAGCACTAGGCGCGCCAAGGAGGTGGCTGATTCTAGGTGCCCTCCCGCCAGGTCTGGGGATTGATTATTTTGGGAGCTACACGAGGAGGTGGAGGGAAAAGAAACGTCGCTCACCGACTAGCTACCTCCGCTACGTCCCGCATCCGCTGACTCCAACGGTTAACCAGATCTCGGCGATTATCGTTGTCAGGAGTACTAATTAAGTCGGTGTTTATTTCTACTTCCCGTACCTCTAGTTGACCGGCATGTACTTTCCAGGGTTGGCGGGAAACATCGGATTTTAGTAGCTGGCTGGTGGCCAGGCCACAGGCATGGGGAAGCCGGGTCATTGCGGCTCCGGCGCGCACCCCTAATCCGATACCGATGGCACTATCAACTGCGGAAGAAACCACCACTTCCATCCCGCGTTCATTGGCTTTCTTCGCCAAATCAATAACCGCCGAGACTCCCCCCAGGGGCTGGATTTTCACCACCATCACATCCGCACAGCCTGCCGGCAAATCGGCGAGTGGATCTGGGGAGCGGCGAATCAGCTCATCAACCGCGATGGGCACCGAAGTTGCGCCCCGCAATTCCAGTAGTTCCCGGGCGCTCTTGCAGGGCTGCTCTACATATTCCAATCCTCCAGCTGCCTCGTCTAAGGCCGCTATCGCTTCCTTTGCTTCCGCCAGGTTCCACGCGCCATTAGCATCTACCCGAATCCGATAGTTTCCGCCGAATTGGTTTTCGAGGGCGGCGCGCACGGCTTTTATCCGTTCTACATCATCGGCAAGTTCCGTGCCCCGATCTGCTACTTTAACTTTCGCAGTCCGGCAGCCTCCGCTTTGCTCTACAATTTCCGCGGCGCGTTTAGGCGATACCACCGGCACGGTCACATTCACGGGAACACTGTCTCGCACTATCTGCGGCTCAGGCTCGGTGAGGGCGTTGACGGCTGACCATAGCCACCGTTTCGATTCGTGCGGCCCATAATCCCAAAAAGGCGCGAACTCTCCCCACCGGTTGCCGGAACGCAACAGCACGCCCTCGCGCACAATTATTCGGCGGAAGCGGTTGACCAGCGGCAAGGAATATACCAGCGCCTGGTCAATGTCGATCGCGGGAAACTCAGAGTTTTCAAATAGTTTACCCAGGTCACTGACTTGTACCTGCGGTACCTCCACTAGCATCGGGTCGCTTATGTTTCCTGCCATCACGTTTTCCTTGTTGTCTTTCGAATCCTTCTATTTACACAAATAGCACTTGACCTGGCACTGACCGGTTAACTCTAACGTTTCCTATTGTCGACCTATCTGCGTCAAAAAACCTAATAGTAATAAGGGAAAGATGTCCAATCCGGTTCCCGATGCTCCAAAAAGGCACGCCGCCCCTCCTCGGCTTCATCGGTGCTATAAGCCAAACGAGTTGCCTCCCCGGCGAATAGTTGCTGCCCCAGCAAACCATCATCTGCCAGGTTAAATGCATATTTCAACATTCGGATAGCCTGCGGGGATTTGCGGGCTACAGTCAGCGCCCACTCGAGCGCCACAGTCTCTAGTTGGAGATGCGGCACTGCCGCGTTGATAACTCCCCATTCTTCGGCTTGCCGGGCATCATAGGTGTTCGCCAGATAAAAGATTTGCCGCGCGCGTTTGTCCCCGACCTGCCGCGCCAGTAATGCTGAACCATATCCGGCATCAAAGGATCCTACATTCGCGTCGGTTTGTTTGAAACGGGCATGTTCTGCGCTGGCCAGCGCCAGGTCACATACCACCACCAGAGAGTGTCCGCCCCCGGCAGCCCACCCGGGAACCGCCGCAATAACTGGTTTCGGCATCGCTCGAATCAGGCGCTGCACCTCCAGAATGTGCAAGCGTCCAGTCCGTGCCAAATCCAAGTTTTGGCGCCGCTGGGAAACTTCCGCATCCGGATCTGCGCCCTCCTGCTCGTAGCGATATCCGCCTCGGTCACGAATCCGCTGGTCACCACCGGAACAAAAGCTGTAGCCACCATCGGAGCCGCTTGGTCCATTCCCGGTGAGGATTATCGCTGCCACGTCGGCGGCGCTGCGCGCATATTCCAGACAAGCCAGCAGTTCATCTACGGTATGCGGACGGAAAGCATTACGCACTTGCGGGCGATCGAACGCAATTCGTAAAACTGGAAGTTTACCCCCATTTTCTCCGCGATCAGCCAATTCGGTGGCGGCTAAGTCAGTTAGCTGATAGCGATCCCGCCCCGGCTTATAGGGCTTTTGCGGCTCTTTCAATTCGGACGAGGACGCGGAGGCAGGGGCATCTACCCCTCCCGCTTTCACTACTGCCCGGTGAAAAGTCAGGTCAGTTAGCTTTTCAAAGCCCGGAACTGGAACCCAACGCTGCGCGTCGAAAGTATCAGAAACATGTGCAAGGTGGCTCATACCTCCCACCCTATCGCGCAATCTGCTACCCGATTTCCTTGCATTGTCATTAATACGCGAAACCTAGACTTTTCCTCCCGTACTAGTCCGCGCGCAGGGGCGGATTTTGCCTCGCGCCCCGAAATCCGGAAAATGCTCTGGCATTTTCACGGATTTAGTGCCCGGAGCCTACCCTGCGGCATAAATCCGTTTTATCCGAGCAGGCTAGGTGGGCGCAAAATTTGGAAAACGCCGCTACGTTTTCCAAATTTTTGGGCAGGAGGAAAAACTTCTCCCCCGCGCTTAACCAGCCGCGGCTTTACGCCATTTACTCCGGAAGGAAAACCTAGCCTCCGCGATTGAATCAGGATGACGGGTACAGGCGATAGACTGAGCGGTAACGGTTATTTTCGGAGGTTGACTTTGCGCATTGTTCCCCCACCGAGTGCGGAGGCTCGGGCAGCTTGTGAAGTATTAGCTCCTCAGGGCGACAATAGCGATAAAGCTATCCAGATTAGCGAAGAAGCTGTTCCGCAGATTGTCTGGTTGCAAAGCGAACTGAGTGCAGGGAAGGAACTGGGAGAAAACGCTGAGGATTCTGCCGCGCGGCCGCTGGTTTTCTTACCGATATCCGATAATCCCAATCGGGATAAGTTGTTCTTTACGGCGCTGCGCGCCGCCCTCTGGCCGGATAGTTTCACTTCTCTACCCACTATTGATTTATCAGCGGTTGCAGAGCCGGCGAAGCCTTTTTTTGCATTGCGGATTCTGGCAGATTACCGCCCGATATTTTTCCCGGCGCGTACCGAGCGTCTTACTTTCTCTTGGGCGCGCCAACAGGCAGAGAGACTGCGCCGCCTGCCTGACCAGGTAAGTTTTATTCTTTCAACTTCCGGTTCCACGAAACCCGGAGGACGCCTGGTGGGAATATCCCTGGAGGCTTTGCGGGCATCCCATCAGGCGACCGCCCAGCGGTTGGGGGGTAACGGCATCTGGGTATCGGCTCTCCCGCGTGACCATATCGCCGGTTTCCAGGTGATTGCCCGCGCCTACGCGGGCGGAACTGAACCGGTAACTATCGATATGACCGACGGTTTTAAGCCCTCGCGACTCCGGGAAGCACTGCAAAACATTCCCTCGGGTAACCTTCCCATCTATCTATCGCTGGTTCCCACTCAGCTGCGCCGCGCCCTCGCCGATACAGAAACAACTGCAGCTTTGCGGATATGCTCTGCAATCCTGGTTGGGGGTGCCCATATTTCCTCCTCACTACTTTCCGCTGGACGCGAGGCGGGCTTAAACCTGGTCACCACCTACGGGATGACCGAAACTTGCGGGGGCTGCGTCTATGACGGCGTTCCCCTGCCCGGAGTTAAAGTGGCGGTCAACGCGGGCAGGATTTGGCTGGCTACCCCCACTTTGATGAACGGTTATTTGGAGGCAGAATCGGATCCAGAAATCCGCGAGTTTTCCGGTACATCCTGGCTGGCCACCAATGATACGGGCAAGATAGTTTTTGGGAGAGAGCACGGGCTACATCCCCAAGAATCGCTCGGGGAGGGGGCCGTCATTATCGACATGTCCAGCCCTGCTCATTTAGAGGTACTCGGCCGCCTGGATGACACCATTATTTCTGGTGGGGAAAATATCTCTTTACCGCTGGTGACCCGCGCTGCCGAACAAGTAGGTTTTCCCGGGATCGAGTTTTGTGCCCTTAAGGATGAGGAATGGGGACAGATACTTTGCGCTGTTTTTTCTTCTGCCGCTTTGCCTACCGCGGAACCCACCGCTGCCCCCAACCTTGCCCAGTTAGGCTGCAACCTGCGGGAATCCCTTAGAGAGCACTTGCCGTCCTCACATCTGCCCCGCGCCGCGGTGCTGCTCCCTCACTTTCCTCTGCTGCCCAGCGGAAAACTAGATCGTCTCGCCCTAGAAGCAGCCGTTCGCGTCCTCGATAAACAAAATCGCACCTGGCGCAAATAGCTAGCGGCGGCGAGGAAAACCCCGCCGCCGCTACCGAAAGTTCAGTTACTTCTTTAGTACCTGGTGATAGGCAGCCAAATCGAGCACCCCGTTACCGGAAAGTCCGATCAAGAGTACCTGGCCGTCACGAGCCTCCCCCGAGCGGATAAAGTCCAGCGCGCCGGCAATCGCGTGGGTAGATTCGGGGGCGGGAATAATCCCCTCGGCACGCGCGAACTCCAGGCCGGCGGCAAAGGTTTCTTCTTGCGGATAGGCGCGCGCCTCCATCAATCCCAAGTGATAGGCGTGAGACACCATCGGTGCCATCCCGTGATAACGCAAACCACCAGCGTGAATAGGATCCGGTACGAACTCATGCCCCAGGGTATACATCTTCATTAGCGGCGTCAGCCCCGACATATCCCCAAAGTCATAGCGGTATTCACCTTGCGTAAGCGACGGACAGGCAGCCGGTTCACAAGCCACTACCCGCGAGTTCTTACCTTCGCGCAGATTCTCGCCGATAAAGGGAGTAGCCAGACCGCCCAGGTTAGAGCCACCGCCAGCGCAACCGAAAATGAAGTCCGCGCCGGATTCACCAGCTTTCGCCAGTTGGTCTTGCGATTCCAGACCAATCACCGTCTGGTGGATAATCACCTGATTCATTACCGAGCCCAAAGCGTAGTGAGCCTGCGGATCCGAAACCGCAGATTCCACTGCCTCCGAAATCGCCATCCCTAGAGAACCGGAAGTATCGGGGTTTTCGGCTTGGATACGGCGACCCGCCTCGGTGCGATCGGAGGGCGAACTCCAACATTTCGCGCCGTAGGTTTCCATCTGCATCCGCCGATAGGGCTTTTGATCATAGGAGGAACGTACCTGCCATACTTCACAGTCCATTCCCAGCATGGAGCAGGCCATCGCCAGGGAAGCACCCCACTGCCCGGCACCAGTTTCCGTGGTGAGCCGTTTAATCCCGGCCACCGCATTGTAGTAGGCCTGTGCTAATGCCGAGTTCGGTTTATGGGACCCGGCCGGAGAATTACCTTCATATTTGTAGTAGATGCGGCATTTAGTGCCTAGTTTTTGCTCCAGATTATGCGCGCGATAAAGGGGTGCGGGACGGAAATTGGTGTACAGTTCCCGGATTCGCTGGGGAATATCAATATAGCGTTCCTTGCTCATCTCTAGTTCGATGAGCCCGGGCGCAAATAGCGGCTCTAAATCTTTCGCGGTGATGGGCTCCCGGGTCTGCGGATTTAGATAGGGAGGCATCGGCTCCGGGAAGTCCGCAGCCAGGTTGTACCAGCGAGCAGGGATGTGGCTATCGATCGGAAATCCTAAAGGTTGGATTCTAGAGTTATCAGTCATCTCTTCTCTTGCTCCTCAATGAAATATCACTTCTATTAAATAGTTTCCGCTGGCGGGAGACAAAAAAATACCCGCCACTTGGCGGGTTCTATAAATGCCTGAAAGAAAGGACCCGCCTAGGCGAGCCACCACCACTGAATCGATTTGATCGCTGTTTCTTTCATAGCTCCATGCTAACGAAAACGTGAAAGCAACTACAAGCCGTCTCAATAATTGGTGTTTTGCTTTTCGGGGCTTTAATCTGAACATAGCCATCAAGAGCAGTGCAGAGACCTGGCTCGCGCACTGCAGCAACCGATAAGACGGTGCTAATGCCAGGACCGATGGGAAGGAACTTATGAGCAACGCTAAAGCGGATAATCCGCTGATTGAGCTGCGGGATGTCTATAAAATTTATCCCCGCAAGAAGCAGGACAAGCTGCACGCCCTCGACGGTATCTCCCTAAAAATTGGTGCTGGAGAAATCCACGGCATCGTGGGGCAATCCGGGGCCGGAAAATCTACGCTGATTCGTTGCCTAACTGCCCTGGAGCATCCTACTTCGGGGGAAATCTTGGTGGCAGGACAAAATCTTTCTACCCTGTCTGAAAAGCATTTGCGTCAGGCGCGCCGCTCTATTGGCATGGTGTTCCAGGCGGCTAACCTGCTCGATTCACGTACTGCCGCCGGCAATATCGCCTACCCCCTGTATTTAGCGGGACAAAAACGCGGGGATCGCCACGATCGGGTACAAAAGCTTCTGGATTTGGTGGGACTACATGATCGGGGATCTTCTTACCCCTCCCAGCTTTCCGGGGGGCAACAACAGCGAGTAGGGGTCGCCCGCGCGCTTGCAGATGAGCCGCAAGTGCTACTGTGCGATGAGCCCACCAGCGCTTTGGATACCGAATCCACCCAGCAGATTCTGCATTTAATTAAGGATGTACATGACCGTCTGGGTGTAACCGTGGTGATTATTACCCACGAGATGAGTGTAGTCCGCGAGATTTGCACTCACGTTACTTTGCTAGAAGGCGGAAAAATTGTGCAGACCGGTTCGGTGGAGGACGTAGTCAAGGCACACTCCTCACGGTTAGCAAAAGACCTGGTACCGCCACCCAATGTTGATGACGAAGTAACTTTAGATGGTCAGCCCGCCGCGGTAGTGGATATTGCTTTTACTTCCTCGCCGGGCGTGCCCACCGGGTCTAAAGTTATGGATCTGGTGGCGCAATTGGGTGGCGATATTGTGGCCGGAACCTTTGAAACTGTGGGAACCACGCAAGTTGGCCGCTTAGCTGTAGGGGTTAAATCTACAGGACTGGACGCTTTTATCCGCGAAATGGAAAATCATCACATCTATACGGAGGTGCGAGCATGAGTCTTATCGCTACTACCTCACAGGTTGTGACTATGATGCCCTTAGCTGCGGATGCCTCGGGACGCTGGTTTTCCAATCCAGTGATTACTAATAATCTGCTGGAGGCCACTTTAGAAACCATCTATATGTCGCTTTGGTCGGGATTATTCTCAATCCTGCTGGGATTGCCGATTGGTTTGCTGTTGGTGGCGACTGCTCCCGCGGGGCTACTTTCAGGTTCCAAAGTCACGCGCGTACTCTACGCGGTGCTGGGATTCATTGTGAATGTGGGGCGCTCGCTACCTTTCGTAATCTTGATGATTTCGATTATTCCCTTTACTCGCCTGCTAGTGGGCACCACTTTGGGGTGGAAAGCGGCGGTAGTACCGTTAACGCTGGCGGCGGCGCCGTTCTTTGCCCGCCTGGTGGAATCCAATGTGCAAGGGGTAGAGGACGGCAAACTAGAGGCCGCGAAGATGGCCGGTGCCTCTAACTGGCAGATAATGATGGGGGTGCAGGTGCGCGAGGCGCTACCCGCCCTCATCCAGTCAGTTACCGTTACTTTGATTTCGCTGATTGGTTACGGTGCGATGGCCGGTACTTTGGGTACCGGAGGCCTCGGCGCCCTCGCCATAAACTATGGTTACAACCAGTTTATGGGTGACGTGATGCTAATCGTGGTGATCGACATCCTGTTGATTGTAGTTATCGTGCAGTGGGTAGGCGATATGCTTAGCCGGCTGGTAGATCACCGCTAAGGGAAAACCAGTCGGAGATTTTCACCGCTCTTAGCGGTTTTCGGTAAAACTTTTGTGCCCTGGCTCTGCTCTAGGTATCCGGGGAAAAGCCCTGGCCTCGTCCGCCTAGTAGACGCCGGCGAGGACGGGTAAAAAAACTTTGTAAACTACCTAAAAAACTACTTATAAGGAATTTTAAAATGAAAACTTGGAAGAAAATTGTGGCCGCAGCTGGAGCTGCCGGCTTAGCACTGGGACTTGCGGCTTGCGGTGGCGGCGATTCTGCTGGCGGCGACACCAAACTGATCGTAGGGGCTTCCCCTGATCCACATGCGAAGATCTTACGTTACGTGGCCGATAACTTGGCTGAAAAGCAGGGCATTGAGTTGGAAGTCAAAGAATACACCGACTACGTCCAGCCGAATGAAGCCCTGAACTCTGGGGATCTGGATGCCAACTATTATCAGACGGTTCCCTACTTCGATGATCAGACCGCCAAGAATAACTGGCAGTTCGAGCACGGCAAGGGAATCCACCTAGAGCCACTAGGAATTTATTCTGAAAAGCTCAAGGATATTAAGGATCTGAAGGACGGCGCCAAGATTGGGATCATCAATGACCCCACTAACCAGGCACGTGCCTTAAACTTACTGGCTGACAATGGCTTGATTAAGCTACCGAAAGATGAAAAACAGCAGAAAGTATCGGTGATTGCCAAGTCCAAAGAATACAATCCGCGCGGCTTTGAGCTGCCTGAAGTGGAAGGGCCGCAGTTGGTACGCGCCCTAGCCGACGTAGATATCGCCGTCATCAACGGTAACTTTGCTCAGCTTGGAGGCAAGGAGCCCTCTGACGCCTTGATCTTGGAATCCACTGAAAATAATCCTTCCCTGAATATCCTGGTTTGGAAGAAGGATTCCGAAAAGGTAGAGGCAATCAAGAAACTGGATTCTTTACTGCACTCTCCGGAAGTCAAGGCTTTCATTGAGAAAACCTGGCCGAACAAGGCAGTGCTACCTGGTTTTTAATCCCACTCACCTAGTGGCTTTGAAAATCTAATCGCTTTAAATCTAAAGGGGGGGGGCGGGTTCGAAGAAAATCTTCGAACCCGCCCCATTTGCATGTCTACCAGCAGTTACAACCTCTAGTCACAGTTATCTATAACCAGAAGAATAACTATCAGATTGCAAGCCCTTAGGCAGTTTTGCGCACGATCAGGTGAGTGTCTACCTGCTGTTCAACCGCATCCCATTTTTTGCCATAGTTTTCTTTATCGAAGAAGAACTCCACGTGCTCTACTAGGCGTTCGACAGCTAGATTGGCCAGTTTTTCCCGGTCTTGGCGCACGGTGGTTAGCTCCACATAAGGTTCGGATGCGATCGGGGTATCATCGAAACCTATAACTGCGATTTCCTGGGGAATATTTACACCTTCTTGCCACATCCGAATCATGAATCCTTGCGCACACAGATCGTTAAAGCACATCACTGCGCGCGGCATCTCCCGTTCGCCGGTGCGAACCTGTCGTAATATTTGATCGGCAACCCGTGCCCCATCACCGGTATTTTGCCCGCCTTGATAGATCCGCAGCGCAGGATTCTCATCTGACGCGAGGCTCCAGTCTTCCAGGCATTGTTGAAAGGTAGCTTCCCGCACCTGCGCATTGGTTTGATTGTCCCCCCGGATATGCACAATGTCGCGAAACCCCTGTTGCCACAAGTGTTCAAAGGACTTTATGACCCCATAGGCATCATCGGAGACCACGGCATCCACACTGGTGGAGCCGACTTCTTGGCATAGGGTAATTAGGGGAATCACCGCCGCAATTTTTTCTAAATACTCGGCAGAGAGTTTGGTGCCTATTAGCACAATCCCTTCACAGCGATCTTGCATCAAAGACTCGATGCAATCCATTTCGCTACGCTGCCCTACACAACCGGCTGCCACCAGGCGATATCCTTGTTTTTCAGCGTAACGAAAGAGCGGATCCATCAGCGATATTTGGAACTCTTGCTCCATATAGAACACCACACCTAACAGATGGGTACGTTCCAGGCGAATAAGCGCAGCCTGCCGATCGGGTCGATACCCCATTTCAAAAGCGGCGCGCTGAATCTCCGCGCGTCGCTTATCTGAGACTCCGGGTCGTCCAGACAACGCAACAGACACCGTGGAAATGGAGGCTCCCACTTCCTTGGCTACATCGGAGATAGTTAGTTTTTGTTTCATAATGTTGTTCTTAGATTATCGCTAAATAACCCTAGAAACGGCGAATCGTAACCGCTAAACCAGATTTTGGTATCGATGGATAGCTTCCTAGAACACACATTGCTTTTATCCGAATACTCGCAGGTTAATCTGGAGAACTTAATCTCTTTGACTGCTATCTCCCAAGGATAGCAACCCTAAAGGATAGTTTTTCCGAGGACGTCGGCTACGCCCTCGGAAAAAACCAAATCCTCTCCGTTTACCAAATAACTGTTACTGTCCGAACTCGCTCTTTACCCGAGCGATCATCTTTTTGTTGATTTCGTCAGCGCGATCGTGCCACCCGAATACGCACAGGGACAACACGCCATCAAAATTCATATCCCGCAGAGTACTAAACAGCTCATCCCACGGAACCTCACCCATGCCAATCTCGTTGTGCTGGTGTACCCGCGCGTCAACTCCCGGAGGATTAATTACGTAGCGGTTACCATCGAATGCCTTGTGGTTGAATACATCGGCGACGTGTACTTCTTTGAGTAGGTCTCCGGCAGAACGCAGCATCCGTTCTACATCACCTTTACCGTCTGAAAGATGGAAGGTGTGCGGGGCGCAATATTCGTAGCCGATCCAGGGCTTATTTACTCCGCGGATCAGGTTGATGGCGGGATCATGCAGCTCCACGAAGTCATAGGGATGCGCCTCCATATGCAGCTGGATACCATACTTTTCAAAATCAGGAGTGAGCTCTTCAATGGACTTGTACCATTGATGCTCGCAGCGCCGCGGAGTATTAGGGTCGCCCGAAAACTCGGAAACGATCTCGCGTACGTCTAGCTGATCGGCAATTTCTAGCAGCCTGCGCCAATTGCGCACTTGGGCTTGCCGTTCTTCCTCATCTACGCACGACCAGTTGAAAACCGGGTTCAAGGTAACGATCTTGACCCCAGATTCTTTTTGCACTTTATTCAGTTCTGCAATATAGGCGTCATCGGCTTTGGGGTAGTGATGCCAAAAGTGAAAATCTGCTGTGGGCGACAACTCCACGTATTCAAACCCAAGTTCTCGTGCTTTATGCAGGGTTTGCGAAACTGGCATAAACCAGTAATACATATTGGAGTCGAGGGCGATCTTGACCATTTATTCATTCCTTCTGTTGTAGACATAGCAATCTTGCGTAGGGCGGTCTTGAGTCTTCTTCTGTCGAAGCGCTAGCCTCATTGCTCCACCCGATCTGGCGGCACTCCCAGTTTACCCGAAACGTTTCGCTTAATCTAGGGTGCTCGAGGTATTTCTTTTTGCCAAGCTTTAACGACAAATAATCACCTACCGCTATTTAACGCGCGTTAAGCGAGGTTGTCAAGGATATTCGAACTTAGTTATATTCCGAAATACAGGAAGATATCCGAGGTAGGTATTTCGCTGGCAGCCCCTGTTTCTTAAAATAAATAACGATTTTGCTGGGTTAATTTGTAAGCTATAAAACTAGAGAGTAATTTCCCGCGTTATTAGACACCCTAAGCGTTAGGCACAGAAAGAAGGAACGGAAATGGAAACCGCAAATGCTCCCCACGTCCAGCATACAGACGACTTAAACGACCGGGTGGCACTCAATCGTCAACTAGCGCAAATGCTAAAGGGCGGCGTAATTATGGACGTTACCACCCCAGAGCAGGCGCGGATCGCAGAGGATGCGGGCGCGGCAGCCGTTATGGCACTTGAGCGCATCCCCGCCGATATCCGTGCCGCCGGCGGTGTTTCCCGGATGAGCGACCCGGCAATGATCAAGGGTATCCAAGAAGCAGTTTCTATCCCGGTAATGGCGAAGTGCCGCATAGGGCATTTTGTAGAAGCACAACTGCTGGAGGCTATCGAAATTGACTATATCGATGAATCCGAAGTGCTCTCCCCCGCCGACGACATCTACCACATTGATAAAACTCAGTTCAAAGTACCTTTCGTGTGTGGGGCACGTAACCTGGGTGAAGCGCTACGCCGTATTGGCGAGGGCGCGACCATGATCCGCACCAAGGGAGAGCCGGGAACTGGTGACGTTGTGCAGGCAGTTACCCATATGCGCGCAATGAACGCCGAAATTCGGCGTATTTCCAGCCTGCGTGAAGATGAACTTTTCGAAGCCGCCAAACACCTAGAAGTCCCGCTATCACTACTGAAAGAAGTACACGATTCCTCGCGTCTACCGGTAGTAAACTTCGCTGCGGGTGGGGTAGCCACCCCAGCTGATGCGGCTTTGATGATGCAGCTGGGCGCCGAGGGCGTGTTCGTAGGCTCCGGCATTTTCAAGTCCGGCAATCCCGCTAAACGCGCTAGCGCTATCGTCAAGGCGGTCACCAACTTTAAGGACGCGAAACTAATTGCGCAGCTGTCCGAGAATTTGGGCGAAGCCATGGTGGGGATCAACGAAAACGAAATTGACCTGCTGATGGCAGAGCGTGGAAAGTAAGTCCCGGCAACAGAAACGGTAAGAAAAACTCAATGGAAAAAGTTGGCGTCCTGGCAGTTCAAGGTGCCTTCATTGAACATGAACAATGCCTGGAAAAACTGGGGGCTCAGGTAGTTGAGCTACGCGAGGCCGCAGACCTAAAGACCGGTTTTAACCGCATGGTATTGCCGGGTGGGGAATCCACGGTGCAATCAAAACTCCTAATTGAACTGGGAATGGCGGAGCGGCTCCGAGACATGATCAAAGCCGGGATGCCGGTGCTCGGAACCTGTGCCGGATTAATCTTGTTGGCCAAGCAGATTATGGGTAAGCGTGATGTCGATCGCACCGCGCTCGGCACCTTGGACGTGACCGTGGAACGTAATGCCTATGGTCGCCAGCTTGGTTCCTTTAATGCCCGGGCTGATTTTGCGGGAATGAACGATTTGCCAATGACCTTTATTCGCGCTCCCCGCATTAGCGAAGTGGGGCCGGGAGTAGAAATACTCGGACGAGTGGACGACAAAATTGTGGGAGCGCGGGCCGGAAGTCAGATTGGGGTTACCTTTCACCCCGAACTGACTGGCGACCCGCGCCTACATCAGATGTTCTTGAACCTTTAGTTCCGGCTACTCTTAGCCTTCTTCGCGCTGGAAGCTCATCGTGGCTTCATAGTGTCCGGACTCGCTCGGCCAACGGGTAGTAATCGCCTTGGCCTTGGTGTAGAACTTCACGCCTTCGGGGCCGTGAATATGAGTATCACCCAGCAGGGAGTCTTTCCAGCCACCGAAGGAATAGTAGGCAACCGGGGTCGGAATCGGTACATTTACTCCTACCATTCCGGCCTCTACCTCTAGGGTAAACTTGCGTGCTACCCCGCCGTCATTGGTGAAGATGGCAGAGCCATTACCGAAGGGCGAAGAGTTAACGATTTCGATGGCTTCTTCATAGGTATCGGCGCGGGTAATTACCAGCACCGGCCCAAAGATTTCCTCGTAATAAGCGGGCGCATCTTTGGGGCAGTTATCGATAATGGTCGGTCCTACGAAGTAACCGTTCGGGTAGCCCTCCGGTCGGAATCCGCGACCATCGCGCACGATGGTTGCCCCGCGTTCCTCAGCATCAGTAATGAGCCCTTCGATACGCTCCTGCGCTTTCTTGTCAATCACCGGCCCCATTTCGCAACCCTGGGCCATGCCCTGATTCACATGGATCTGATCGGCGTGAGCTTTAACTTTCTCGGCTAGTTTTTCTCCAGCGCTGCCCACCGCGACTACCACCGGTAGCGCCATGCAACGTTCACCAGCTGCTCCGAAAGCAGCAGCCGAAATATGTTTGGCGGCGAAATCAATATCCGCATCCGGCATTACGATAGCGTGGTTGTTTGCCCCGCCCAGCGCTTGAACGCGTTTTCCATGAGCAACGCCGGTGTCCTGCACGATATGGGCAACTGGAGTGGATCCCACAAACGAAATCGCGTCAATTCCGGGGTGTTCCAAAATCGAGGTAACTAGGTTACGGTTTCCAGTCAATACCTGGTAAATGCCGTCCGGCAATCCCGCTTGCTTGTATAGTTCGCCAGTCAAGAGGGCAGCGGAAGGAGTGGAGGAGGCAGGCTTAATAATAATCGCGTTACCAGTAGCGATAGCTAGAGGGTGCATCCACATGGGTACCATTGCGGGGAAGTTGAACGGGCAGATACCTGCTACCACTCCCACTGGTTGCCGCACGGTGAAGATATCAACGCCGGTAGAAATCTGGTAAGAATGTTCGCCCTTCATATTGGCGTTAATTCCACAGGCGTAATCTAGGGTTTCCCGGCCACGCTGGATTTCCCCGATCGCATCCGAGTAGTTCTTGCCGTGTTCCTGCACAATTAGTTGTGCCATCTTGTCCTGGTTTTCCAAAACCAGGTGGCGCATCTTGAACATAATGTCCACGCGTTTGGCTAGTGAGAGTTTTGCCCACTCTTTTTGAGCTTTTTTAGCAATTTCTACTGCGTGATCCAGATCTTCACTTGATGCGGAGGGAACAGTAGCTACTACTTCACCTAGCGCCGGATCTTCAATTTCAATTTCTCCGGCAGGTTTACCCTGCGCATATTCACCGTTAATCCAGTGTTGCAGCTGTTTTACCATTGTCAGTATCTCCTTCGATTTCCGCTGACCTTATCGCCGGCCATGCCTAAGCTATTAGCATTACCGCTACTAGCATTACCGTGACTGGCCCAATTGTCCTTACAAAGCATACTCTAATCGACTTAAGTCCCAGACACAAGAGGAGCAGACAAACCTCCTTGACACTCCGGGCGCGCAGTGGTCGTAGCGCGGTTAAAGCTCTCCCAAGCCAGATGGTCAATCATTGGAATCAAGTGTTGAAACCTAAGAGAGCCTGAAAAGCACGTCCTTAGCTAGCGTTTAGCGGAATGCCTAATAAAAATGGGGTTAGGGTTAGAACATGTTTCTCCATCATCCCGGCAGTCTCGACAAACTAGTGCCCTTAGTATTGGCGTCTATCACCGCGGGAACTTTAACCCTTACTGCTTGCAGTCCCGCAACCGAGCACCACGATTTCTCTGCAAAAAACACAACCGCTAGCAGCGTTACCCCTAACGTTACCGACAAGGTTTCCCCTAGCCCGACTCTCCCTTCCGCCTCGCCCTCGACTCCCAGTCCAGAACCTAAAAAGATACTGGCAGGAAAAACTATCGTAATAGATCCCGGGCACTCTAACGGGCAACACTTAACCAATAAAGTCCCTGATGGACGCGGAGGGAGCAAAGCCTGTAATACCTCCGGAACCGCGACTAACAGCGGATACCCTGAACATACCGCCAACTGGGAAGTTGCCCTGATTCTACAGGCTGAGCTGCAAGGAAAAGGGGCAACTGTTCATCTGACCAAAAAAGATGACCATGCAGATAAGGTCTGTGTCGATCGCCGCGGACAAATCCCGAACGAGAAACACGCCGATGCGTTCCTATCTATTCACGCCAATGGTTCCCAGTCGTCTGCCCCTCACGGATTCTTCGTAATGGTTTCCAATCCTCCGTTAAACTCTGCACAAGGCGAACCGTCCCGGAAGCTGGCACGGGCAGTTTCCGAAGGACTTAGAGGCGCAGGGCTTACCCCCTCCACGATTTTTGGGGCAGATCCCGCCCCTCGCTCCGACCTCGCCACCCTAAATTTTGCGAAAGTACCAGCAGTAATGGTGGAGCTTGGCGAAATGCGTAACCCGCAAGATGCTCAAAGATTATCCAGCCCTCAAGGGCAACAACAGTACGCTTCCGGTTTAGCAAAAGGACTCATTAGTTTTCTTTCCGCCAGTTAATGCCAGTTCAGAGTAAAAGCATTTAAGCAGTTCAGCCTATTTTCATTTAGCCTATCCACCTATTTGTCGGAAAGTTATCTTCCTATTTGCCGGAATGTTATCCACCTGTTTGCCGGAATTGGGAATTATGAGGAGGACGTGCGGTGCAAAGTTGTAGCAGGACACAGGTTTATCCGAACCGACAGCAGACAATAACCCGCCGGAGAGGGCGTAGGTGGCGCAGCAGAAAACTCCCGCGAATACCCGGTCTGAGGACAGTAACTTTGCCGCAGGTAGCTAAAACTCTTAGCGCCAGCGGGCAAAGATACTAACTGTCAGAGATTATGACGTAAATACATAAACCTTTAGCGCCGCCTAGCGAAAAAATCTTTTAACTGCCCGCCGCACTCGTCCTCTAAAACCCCGCCAATAACTTCTACACGGTGATTCAGCCGGCTATCGCGCAGCACATCCCGGACAGATCCGGCAGCGCCCGCCTTATCATCCCAAGCGCCGAACACTACCCGCGAAACCCGGGCATTCACGATTGCCCCAGCACACATCGTGCAAGGCTCCAAATTCACTACCAAAGTAGTATCTGACAACCGCCAACTGCCGCGCCTCCTCGCCGCCTGACGCAAAGCCACAATCTCGGCGTGAGCAGTAGGGTCAAACGGGGAAACCTCCCGCTGGTTAAAGCCGCGTCCAATTATTTGCCAATCCTCTAACTCGGATTCTTCTGGAACATTGAAAAAGCTATCACCTTGAGCTTTGCCCGAGGAAGAGCGCATAGCTTTCATCCCTCGCGCGCCCTCGTCCTCGAAGATAACCCCGTCGGAAGCATTAAGGGGTTGCGTACTTCCTTTCCTAGGAGCGAGTACCAGCGCGCCCACCGGGACATCCCCGCCCTCACCGGCAAGGGCTGCCAGCTGCATAGCTCGCCGAATAGCCCAATCGAATCGATGCACACTCCAAATTTAATAGAGAACCGCCACCTGGTTGAAACCTATGGACTTTTCCAGACAGAAATCCAAATAAGTGAGAGACTAACTATATGTTTGAAAGAGCCGGGCAGAAAGCCAAACCAGAAGATTTAATCAATGTCGATGACCTCCTAGCCGCCTACTATGACCTGGAGCCAGATCCTACCGAACCTAGCCAACGGGTCAGTTTCGGCACCTCGGGACACCGGGGCAGTGCCTTCGACCATGCATTTAACGAAGCTCATATCGTAGCTATCACCCAGGCAATCGTAGAGTATCGCCGCAACCAGGGAATTAACGGGCCGTTATTTATCGGACGCGACACTCACGCCCTCTCCGAACCTGCCCACCGCAGCGCCCTAGAGGTGCTGGTAGCTAACGGAGTGGACGTACGGATTGATTCGCGGAACTCTTACGTACCCACCCCGGCGGTTTCCTTGGCTATTTTGCAGGCCAATGGGGCGCCTGGCAAGGTACGCACCTCGGGTGCGGATGTGGCAGACGGGATCGTAATCACCCCTTCCCACAACCCTCCCCGTGATGGTGGCTTCAAATATAATCCCCCCACCGGTGGACCCGCCGATGTAGACGCTACCGGCTGGATTGCCGACCGCGCTAACCAGATTCTTGAGGATGGCTGGCGGAATGTTCCCCGTTCTACGCTAGCGGATCTTTCTCGCGCTGACTGCGTCCATCCCCATGATTACCTGCGAGAATATGTAGATGCGCTCCCCAGCGTAATTGATTTGGATGCGATTCGCTCTGCAGGCGTGCGCATTGGTGCCGATCCCCTTGGGGGCGCTTCAGTCGATTATTGGGGCATGATTGCAGAACGCCACGACCTGAACCTGACGGTAGTTAATCCGGATGTGGATCCCGCTTTCAGCTTCATGACTTTGGATTGGGATGGAAAGATCCGGATGGATTGCTCCTCTCCCTATGCAATGGCTTCGCTGCGGCAAAAGATGGCTCCTGATGAGGACGGGATTACGCCTTTCGATATTGCTACCGGTAACGACGCGGATTCGGATCGCCACGGGATCGTTACCCCAGATGGTTTAATGAATCCCAACCATTACCTGGCAGTGGCGATTGAATACCTGTACACGCACCGCCCGCAGTGGGGCGAGGGTTGCGGAGTTGGTAAAACCTTAGTTTCTTCCTCGCTAATTGACCGGGTAGTAGCCCATATGGGGCGCAAACTGGTGGAAGTACCAGTGGGCTTTAAGTATTTCGTGCCGGGATTACTTTCGGGAACTATCGGTTTCGGAGGCGAGGAATCCGCCGGTGCCTCTTTCTTACGTAAAGATGGGTCTGTCTGGACTACCGATAAAGACGGCATTATTTTGGCGCTGCTAGCCTCGGAAATCCTGGCGGCCACTGGTTCTTCTCCCTCGCAGCTGCATCAACAGCAGGTGGAACGTTTCGGAGCATCCAGTTATAAGCGTTTCGAGGCCGCGGCCACCCCAGAGCAGAAAGCCAAGCTCAAGAAGCTTTCTTCCGAGGACGTGACTGCCCTGAAACTAGCCGGAGAGGATATCACCGACAAACTGGTGCGTGCCCCTGGTAATGACGCCGAAATCGGCGGGCTGAAAGTAGTCACTAAAGATGCCTGGTTCGCGGCTCGCCCCTCGGGTACCGAAGATATCTACAAGATTTACGCGGAATCCTTCCAGGGTGATGAGCACGTAGATAAAGTAATCTCCGAAGCGCAAGAGGTAGTAGGCGCTGCCCTCTCGTAAAGTACTTAATAAGTAGGGGGCTAGGTTTTTCCTCCTGTCTCGACAATGTGGGCGGAGATTACTTTCGTCTCCCGCCCAAGTAAGGGTGGGGGGCTAGGTTTTTCCTCCCGCCCAAGAATCCGGTAAGTACCAAAGGTATTTACCGGATTCTTATGCCCACCGCACCCACTCGGATAAAACCTAGCCCCCCACCCCGCAACAGCTCCGCGCGGATACACCTGATTTACTGCTGGAACTTGCTGGTATTCCCGCAAAACGCTAAGGGCGAGGATTACTTTTTGTCGATCAGGCTAGGCGGGCGTAAGAACTTGGGTAATACCTCAGGTATTACCCAAGTTCTTTGGGCGGGAGACAAAAGTAATCCTCGTCCCCCTAGCGGAGCGGGAGGAATATCCAGCCCCCGCCCCTATAACGGGAGACAAAAGTAATCCTCGTCCTTAATGACGGGAACGAAGTTGGCGGTTAGTGGCGGCAGTCGCGATAGCAGCACGGGGATCTTCGGGCCAAGGGTGCTTGCGGTATCTACCGCGCATTTCCGCACGCACCTGCGGATACACTTCATCCCAGAAATGATCCAAGTCGGTAACTAACGCCAGTGGACGCCCAGCTGGCGATAGCATCTCCATCGCCAGGTTCACCTTTCCGCCCAGGATCCTCGGCGTGGATTGCAGGCCAAAGAACTCTTGAAGTTTTGCTTGCACCCGCGGCGGGCCACTAGTTACCTCATCTGGATACGTGATAGCCGTGTGCCGTCCGGAAGGAAGCAAAAACTCGCTAGGAGCTTCCCGCGCCAAACTGCGCCGTGATTCATAGTCCAGCAGACCGTCTAGCCAAGCAGCTACCGGGGCATTCGCAGCGTTTTTTCCTTCTGCAAAATAACTGAGCAACACCCGCCAGAAGCGGGGGTTGTCATGTAAATCCTGGTCGCTAACTGCAGGGACATTGGGAAAATAGTGCGCCGCCCAGCGCAGGCGGGCACGCAGGCGAGCGGCTTTAGGATTCCAAGATAGAAAATCTAGCCCCACCCGCTGATATTCGGCTTCGAGGACGCGCTCGGGTTCCCGGATTATCGTTTTTTGACGCTGTAAAGGGATTTCTCCCAGACACCGTTGCTTCCAAGCAACGATTTTTCCGTCCCGAAATTCTGCAACAAGTTTCTCTTGCACTAAATGTTTACCCAGTTCTAAGGCCAATTCTTCAGTCAAAGGTGCGGCTAAACGAATTTGATCGTTCCCTCCTTTACGCATCCCGATTTCGGCGATAGACAACCACTTACTGGTGGATAAAGAACTGTCATTGTCTAGGTGAGCCGCTCCCGAACCAGACAGCTGGTACACCCCGTCATTACTGGTTAGGCGCCCTATTTGGTCGGGAAACGCCATCCCCACCACTAGCCCTACGCTTAAATCACCTGCAAGTTTTTGCAAATTAGCTGGTGAACTTGGAGTTTGGTTGTTCGCGTTGCCTTGCCCTAACTGCTTGCCCCGATCTGACAGCGAAGAGACAAAACCCCCATTACCAGTATCAATACCTTGATAACGCCGCGCCAATTTTTCAAAGCGGCTGCGCTCGCTGCGGTAAGTTTTGTCTCCTTGGCGTTCCGCACGCTGAATCGCTGCCCACAAATCACCGTCTGGACTGCGCAAATCTGCCTGTAAAGCCGCGACCACCTGGGCGGCGCGGCGCTCACCTACCAGACGCGCCCCCAAAATCAGGGCACGTGCCAGGCGCGGGTGAGCGGGAATTTGTACCAGCTGGCGCCCAAAAGCAGTAATCCGGCAGTCAGCATCTAAAGCGTCAAGAGCCTGCAAATCCTTCTCCGCCTGCTGCCAAGCAGCAGGCGGAGGGGGAGTCGGCAGCGCCAGAACTTTCAGATCCGTTTGCCCCCAATCTGCCAGCTGCAAATAGGTCTGCGTCAAATCACTGCGCAAGATTTCCGGCTGAGTATCGGGTTCCATACGTGCATAGGTTTGCTGGTCATAGGCACGAATTACATATCCAGGTCCCAGGCGCGCGGCGCGGCCTGCGCGTTGCGTTGCCGCGGCTCGTGAGCAACTCAAGGTGCTTAGTCCGGCGGCATTTCCGCGCAAACGCCGGCTGGGCACCCGCGCCAGGCCGCTGTCGATCACTTGTCGAACCCCGGGAACAGTAAGCGCCGATTCTGCCACTGAGGTGGCCACAATAATCCGCCCCTCCCCGGGCTCTAGGGCATCCTCGCTAGCTACAGTGGCGCCCTCAGAAAGCACTTTTACCTGCTGGCGGGGAGACAACTGCCCGTGCAGGGTCATGATTAGCTCCGGGTGACTGGCACGCGAACGCAATGTAGCAGCAATCGCCTCTACATCCGCGATTGCGGGCGCGAACATTAAAGTATCACTTTGAATACGATGACTTAACGCCAGGTCGGCCAAATAGTCGCGAAATTCCCAGGAAGTTCCGCGCTCGCTGATACGCCGTACCTGCACCGGCGGGGGCGCGAATACTTCTTGCAGGGGAAAAAGTTTTCCCTCTGCCTGAAGTACCGGGGTATCCTCGCCTAAAACCTTCCGGAAAAGCTCGCTATTTAAAGTCGCAGACATCACCACTATCCGCAGCTCCGGGCGCAACTGGCGCACTTCGCAGAGCAGAGCTAATAAGACATCGGTATCTAATGATCGTTCGTGCACCTCATCGATGATCACGGTGCCGATGCCCGAGATTTCCGGATCTGCCAGCAGACGCCGTAAAAACAGGCCGGCAGTCGCAAAATCTAAGCGGGTATCGCGGCTGCGAGTAGATTCTCCTCGGACTGAAAATGCCACTTGAGCTGCTAATCTATTTTCATTTTTGGGCAGCAATGTCTGCAGGTAACTGGCCGCCGCTCGCGCAGCCACCCGGCGCGGTTCGGTTACGATTACCCCCGCTACCTCGGCGCTAGTTTTTGCCCGCGCGTCCTCAAGAGCCCAGCAAAATGGAGGAACCAAAGTAGTTTTCCCAGATCCGGGTGCTGCCGTAACAATTACTTTTCCTACGGTTTCGAGGGCATCTTTCAGCTCCGGCAAAATACTCGTCGCCGGAAGCTCGGGGGCGAGGGCACCTGCCTGGGAAAGCGTAAACATGCTTCTATTGTGCACCGTGGGAGAAAAAAGCCAATACTTCCGGCAGCGGTACGGATAAATAGGAAAGCCGCCGCGAAATGAGCACAATAGGCATATGGGGTATAGCAGACGCGGTAGACGCTGGCGGCAGCCAAGCAAGGGTTCTTGGGGAAACCGCATCATCGCTACCTTTATTCTTGCCTTGCTAGCCTGGGCTTTTATTCCTGGTCTAGGCCCTGATTTAGCGGGACTCTCCACCAAGGGAGCCCCCAAACTAACGCTTCCAGATTGGGGAAAAAGCGCGGATCAAATCCTCTCCGAATCGGTGCAAACCGATTTAGTCAAGGCAGTTGCCTCCTTACCTGAGGGCGAGTGGGAAAGCGCCTCCCCCTATCAGCGTTCCCAATTCGGAATCCGCTGGGCAGATGTTGATCGCAATGGTTGTGATACCCGAAACGATATTTTAAGGCGTGACTTGTCCCAGGTACAGACCAAGGCCGGAACCCATGATTGCGTGGTGATTTCCGGGGAATTTACCGAACCCTACACCGGTCACTACCAGCAGTTTCACAAGGGAGCCCAAAGTTCCAGCAAGGTGCAAATAGATCATGTAGTCTCCCTGTCCAATGCATGGAAAACTGGAGCTAGCCGGTGGGATGCCAAGACTCGCGAACAGTTCGCTAATGACCCCTTGAATCTGCTGGCAGTTGATGGCCCTTCCAATCAAGATAAACAAGACAAAGATGCCGCAAGTTGGCTGCCCCCTAACAAAGGGTTCCAATGCCAGTATGTGGCTTTACAGACTGCGATTAAACAGAAATGGCAGTTGTGGGTTACCCCGGAGGAAAAACGGGCTATGGCAGCAGTGGCGGCCTCCTGCCCCGCACAGCCCCTTCCCGCTGATTAGCCTGGTTCGGTAACGACCCTGCAAAATAGTCCGCGCATGCCTGAAGCCGTACCCGCAAGTCCGAGCCTGGCTCGGTAAAAGCACTCCGGGGACCCCGTGACCTGCTACGCAGGTCAAGCCCCTCTCGTATCTTTTACCGGCCGCGGCTCGCATCCCCACCGCACCTGCCCGGATAAAACTGGCCCCTGCAGGCAACAGTTCCGGTGGCCCTTACTTTCCAAAAAGGGAACCCCGGTGGGACAGGGGCTGCGCGGGGTAGGTAATTTTAAATTCCAGTTACTTAAGTTTCTTAATTGTTAATATACTTAACTATATGAATAGTGCTGCACACTCTACTAAGGGACGCGAGGAACTCATCGACCAGCTCCTCTACGAACTGCACAGAATGGTGTTTGCTTCAAATGACCTGATTAACCGGTATTCCTCAAAAATGGGACTACATGGAAAAGACGGGGAAGCGTTATTACAAATTTGGCAGGCGGAACTGGCAGGAACTCCCCTCTCCCCCTCGGAATTAGCTGAACAATTGCATATCACCCGGGCGGCAGTTAGCTACCTAACCGATCGGCTTATGGAATCAGGCTATGTGAACCGGGAAAGTAATGAGGCCGACCGGCGCAAGACGGTTCTGCGCATCTCGGAAAAAGGCGGAAAGATCGGTCACGATTTTACCGCCCCCATGGAGGCCGGTCTCAGCGGTTTATTTGCCGAACGCAGCCAGAACGAACTAGCCATCTTTACCGAAATGCTCCGAGAATTCGTGGAATCCTTGGACACTTCCCACGACCTCGAAGATTAAGACTATCGCCAAAAATCACTGGCAAAACTAAGGATCTGAAATGAGCACTGAACTTAATCCCGCGAAAACCGCAGGGAAAGCAGAAGCGAAAGAAACCACTGCAGCGGTAAAGGGGAAAGTCGAGGCCGCAAGCACCGACTTTACCGCTCCTAAGCGCTGGAAACTCGTCCTCGTCCTCTACTTAGCAGGAATCGGCATGGGCGCCCTAGATATGGGGATCGTGAACCCGGCGCGCACGGTTATTCAAAATGGGCTCGGGGTAGATGACAAGGTTGGGGTTTGGGTCTTTACGATTTACACCCTCGCCTATGCGGCGGCGATCCCCGTTATCGGAAAAATCGCGGATATTATTGGCCGCAAGCCGGTATACGTACTGGCTATCGGGCTATTTGGACTAGGTTCTCTCGGATGTGGATTATCGCAAGATTTCTCCTCTTTAGGGCTGCTGCTCGCTTCTAGGGCGATTCAAGCAATCGGAGGTGGCGGGATGATGCCGGTGGCAACGGCCGCAGTAGGAACCATTGTTCCTCCCTCCAAGCGAGGAATGGCTCTGGGGCTAGTCGGCATGGTGTACGGCGTCGCCTCAGTATTCGGTGGTTCCGCAGGTTCTTTAGTTTTGGATATCGCCGGACAAGAAAACTGGCAATGGATTTTCTACATTAACGTTCCGATTGCGGTAATCGTAGTCGCCCTCGGAATTTGGGCACTGCCGCAAGAGAATCAAAGTTCAGATCGAAAACTAGACTTACCAGGCGTATTTATCCTGGTAATAATGATTACTGCCCTACTGTGGGCTTTTCAGAATCTCGACTTCACCAACATTAGCAAGTCGATCCAGGATCGTGACGTCTGGGTGGGATTACTGTTTTTCGTAATCTTACTGCCAGTATTTTGGGTGGCAGAAAAACGCGCCCGCGATCCCCTCATCGATTTCAAGTATTTCGGTACGATCAACGTGGGCTGCACCCTAATGTTCGGGGCAGTGTCTGGCATCTTAATGATGACCGTCATGTTCATCCCCCAATTCGCAGAAAACTGCCTGCGACTACCCTCGGGAGCCGGTGGTTACCCCACGATTATTATTGGCGTGGCCTCAGCTATCGGGGCACCTTTAAGTGGACGGCTAACTGACCGCTTCGGCCCGCGAGCAGTGCTCGGAGTAGGCGTACTGATTTCGGCAATCGCCGGCTTCATGCTGATCTACTGGGCAAGCGCTCACCCCGGTATTATTTCAAACTCGGTTTCCATTTTCGTGATGGGGCTAGGACTAGGATTCCTAATGGGTGCACCGCTAACCTACCTAATCTTGCATTTGATTCCCGAGTCTGATGCTAATTCCGGACAAGCAACACTGTCTTTGATTCGCTCACTGGGCACCACTTTGGCTCCCGCGATCTTAGTAGGGTTACTCGCCACCGCGATGGGAGGACTTTCCGGTAAAGTCATGGACGCAATGCCCCCTATGGAAATGTCGGCGATGCCCGCTATGACCGCGGAGGCACCCGAAGCTGGCGGAAAGATGCCCGCAGGGCAAGCGGAGAAGCAGACCATGCCCTCTAACGCGCAGACAAATACCCGGGAGCAAAAACCCGCTCCCAAAGCGACTGCCCCCAAGACGAAAGCGGCTATGGGTTTCAAGATGTCCGATATGCCGGCTTCTGTCCAAGATAAGGTCAAAACCGCTGACGTCACCAACGTAGTAGATCGCAGTAAAGACATCGCGAACTATATGTTTGATCAACAAGAAGCGAAGATAAAAGCCCAGATGGGAACGGTGCCTCCAACTGTAGAACAGATGCGAGCTAGGTATCTGCAAGATATTGAATCCCACCGCGAACAGATCGAGACTGCGTTCCAGATGGGGTTAAACGAAGGGTTTTCTCGCCTGTTCTGGTTCTATACCATCTTGTCTTTAGCTGGGGTATTACTGTTGGCGGGACTACCTTCGAAGCGCAAAATCGATGCCATAATCAATCCCGATCCGGATTTGGGTCTGGCTCGGTAAAAACACTCCGGTTATTTCGGCACGTAGGGGTGGGTTTTCCCTCCTGCCCAAGAATTCGGAAAACGTAGCGCCGTTTCCCGAATTCTTATGCCCACCGCACCTACTCGGATAAAACCCACCCCTACGCTCCCACCGTGCCTGCTCGGATAAAATCTCCCGCTGCGGTAATAAGCCTTCCGCGCACACTCTTTCCCATAGCCATCGCGCCTGCTCGCCGGCCTGCCTAAACTCCGGTAAAAGCCCCTCCTGCTTATTTGCGTACCTCAAGATGGGGAGAGCCAGTGCGGCGATAAATCCATGAGTGGAAAAACTAGGGAGAAAAAGACAAAAATATAGGTATGCCCACAAGTTCTTTTGGCCCCGAAGTTCTCGAGCTCGCATTCCGGGCAGTTGATGTGACCGGAGTGTTTTGTGCCGCGATAATTGGAGCAAAACTTGCGCGGGAACGCCATTTCGATGCGGTCGGATTCGCTACCCTCGCGGTTATCTCCGCACTAGGAGGCGGGATGACTCGAGACGTACTGCTACAACAAATTCCGGTAGCATTCACCGACCCTTTTTATCTAGGGGGAGCCCTCCTGGGGGCGACCGTGGCATTCTTTTGGCGCCTAGAAGCAAAATGGACAAACCGGTTAATAACAGTAGCCGATGCTCTCTGTCTGGGATGCTGGGCGGCCACCGGCGCTCAAAAAACTCTCGCCCTCGGACTTGGAATAATGCCTGCACTAATGATGGGACTAACCACGGCCGTAGGCGGCAGCATCATCCGGGATGTGATGGTGGGAAAAATCCCCAAGATTTTTGGGGGAGCTAACCTTTATGCCACGCCTGCTGCGACCTCCGCAGTAATCATGGTGGTCTTCTTTAAACTGGGGATGCCAGTACTAGGAATGGCGCTTTCAATTATTACCGCCCTGGTGTTCGTGCTCTTATCTCAGTGGCGAGGCTGGGTACTTCCCGAGGCTCCGGACATTAGGATCACCCTCACTCCCCGTCAGCTTCGGCAGATTTTACGGTGGCGCGATAAAAATAACGCTCGAAAAACTACAGGTGCCGATGACTTGAGCAGTGAGGGGAACGTACATCCTGAAGATCCCGACTCCCGGGAGAATTCGGCTAACAGTCCAGCTACCGACAGCGGGATTTAAGCTGCTTAGAGCTGGGTGCCGATCCCTAACCCCAACAGGTAGGTGGCTCCCGCGGCTCCATACCCAATCAAGAGTTGTCGCAATGCTTTCGGAGCCGGATTCACTCCCGACAATAGCCCCACAATTCCGCCCACGATCACTAGCGCCAAACCTACTAAAATCACGGCCACTACCGCACCTTGCAGGGGCGAGATTGGCAGTAAAAACGGGAAAAGCGGAATGAACGCTCCGATAGCGAAAAAAGTAAATGAAGAAATCGCCGCTTTCATACCGGTACCGATTTCTTCGTATTCCTGACTATTCGACTCTAAATAGGCATGTCCACCTTTTCTAATCTTGGAAAAAGCGGCGGCAGCCTTCCGGTCTGCAGTTTCGGCATCGTCTCCCCGTGCCCGAAATACTAACGCCAATTCGTTTTCATTCATATTCAATTTATCGATGGCGTGCTCGGACTCAGGGTCGGGCGAAGAAGAAGCCAAAAGTTCAGTTTGGGAGCGTACCGAAACGTACTCCCCCGCCCCCATGGACAACGCTCCCGAAAGCAATCCGGCCAAACCAGTAGCGATAATGGTGGTTTTAGAAACTCCAGTACCAAAAATACCCAAAATGAGGGCACAGGTAGACACTAAGCCATCGTTGACACCGAAAACCGCTGCTCGGAAACTACCCGAAATTGTGGCACGCTGGCGGGCTGCTAAGCCTCGCACCACCTCGGAATGAATTTTTTCATCCGCCACCATTTCTTTGGGAACATCCAGGTCAGCCTCATAATCGTGACGCTGCTCTGCCCGCTGCATCATCGCCAGCATAAAGATGGTCCCGAAAATCCGAGTGAAAAAATTGAGGAGGCGCGAACGCATACTTGCCCGGGGGGTAGGAAGCGCGTCCTCTCCCAATAGGTTTAACCAATACTGTTCGTGGCGTTCTTCGGCGATTGATAATTCTTGGAGAACTTCCCGTTCATCTCCGCTCCGCCGCCGTGCTAGGTAGCGGTAAGTATCAGCCTCTAGACGTTCTTCCGCGAGATATTTGCGCCACCGCCGCAGTTGTTTTTTGGAAACTGCAGATACTTTACCTGAATCAGTATCTGCACTATTAACAACTGAGTCAGTCATTTTAGAGTCGGGAATCCGGTCCTTCAACGGTTATTTCCTCAATCTCTACATCTACAAATTCCGGTTCCGATTTACTGGCCGGCGTTACTCCAAAGATTCGTTCTTTGACCGCATCCGCAATCTTGTCGGTAACAGCTTCCCCTTGACGGCGAAAAATCTCGGAAGCTTTTTGCTTGGTGGCATCTCCTGCCCGCCGCACCTGGGGATTGGAAGTCACCGCGTTAACGGTTTTAGCTACCCCACCCTCAGGATTCTCACGAATTTCGCGGCGAACTAGCGCAATACCAGCACCAATACCGAGGACGGTCAACAGTTTTTTCCCCACGGTCAACACCTTTCACGTCGATTAGCCCAACTGTTAGCTATTCTATCTCACGGATCTATCACGGTCTTATGCGGAAATAGCAAAAGCTTCCCTTAAGTCTTTTTTGTATTTTTTCACAACATTTTTTATGCCTCACCGTTTACGGTGGATATATGAGTGAAATCAGCATCCCCACTTCTCGGGGGGTAACTTTGGCGGCCGACTTGGTAGTTCCAGTGGACGCCAGTAACCGCGCAGTGATTTTCGCGCATTCGTTTTTGCTTGATCGGCACGGGTTAGGATGGTTTGATGCCTTCGCAAAATCCTATCGCGCTGCCGGCTATAGCACTTTGCAATTAGATTTTTCGGGTTGTGGAAATAGCTCGGATGATGTGATCAGTTTGGAAAATCAGATCGAGGATCTAAAGGCAGCTTGTGGCTGGTTGTCTGAACACGGCTTTGACCAACAGGTGCTGCATGCAGATGGGTCGGGTGCCTTCGTAGCGTTACGCGCCGTGCCAGATAAGGTACAGGCGCTAGTATTAACCGCCCCGATTCTCGGTCCCGCCGAGGTTCCTTGGGAGGACGTGTTCTCTTCCTCCCAACTAGCTGAATTAGAGCGGGTAGGTCATACTCGGATTCCCAATGACCAAGGTGAGGGTCGGCCTTATTTTGTAATCGGCAAACGCACCCTGGCGGAACTAACCATGGTCGACACCGAGAAGTTACTGCACGATATTGCGCTACCAGCTTTATTTGTAGTAGACCCCCAAACCTTGGCTTCCCAGTGGTTTGCGCCTCTGCTTGAAGACCCCCAGTCACTGCTACCTCCCAATTGTGAGTTGCTGTTTTTAGAAAAGCTCAGCCTTTACGGACAACTTCCTGCCAACTACCGCAAACCTGATGGCAGTTTCGCGAATGCGGAAAAAGTTGATTTTCTACGTGACCAGATAGTCGCTTGGGTTAGTCGCCTAGTGCCACCTACAGATCACTAAGTTAACAAACAATAACTTACATTTTACTGCCACTACCAGCGCTTTTAGATTCCAGAAACTTCTTGGGAAAAATAGAGAAATCGTTCAGGAACCGTTTTGAACTGCAGTCTTTACCAAACGTAGAGGCTACTTCCAGGTTCGTTTATATTCCCTTCCAGGAACGTAGCTTAGAGTTAATACCAGCAATAAGGATTGAGCGTATTGATATCTCCTTATTTGCTTGAGATGGGGAACAAAAGTGGGGGCGGATTCCAAAGGAATCCGCCCCCACTCTCTGTCTGTAGGACTCTCTACCCTCCCCCAGTTTCCGTAGGGAGGAGGCTAGTAGCGTGGGCCTGCTTTATCGTTTCCGACTCACCCGCGCTCTGCTAGTGGCAGCCATGCCCGCTAAAAGGCAAACCAAAGCGATGCGTAAAGCACTACTTCCTGCTGCTCCAGTTGGTGGCATCTGCTGCTTGTCACCGCGGGACGGGGAGTTTGAATTCTCCTGTTTGCCCGGCTTGTCCTGTTTATCTGGTTGATTCGGCGCGGACTCTTCCTCCACAGTTATTTTCGCGGTGGCAGATACGCTTTCCCCATTCATATCGGTCAAGGTGAACTTAACTTCGTAGGTGCCTGGTTTAGCCGGATCAAAGTTGCCTTTTTCAATCTCTACCTTATCGGCGAGGTCAGCTCCGTCCTCTTCATCAAAAGCCTTGGTAATAAGGGAACGTAAATCCAGCTCATCACCAGCGGTAATAGTGGCATCTTTGACCTCTAAGACGGGTGGAGTGTTCGGACCGTACACGGGGTAGACCGCCATATCCGCCATAACTACAGTCTCGGCGTTGAAAGATTGTCCGCTGCCATCTGCCTTGGTATTCCATTCTTTGAAAACCTGCCCTGCCGGAGCAGCCGGAGCAGCAGGGAGCTTCTTCGGTAGGCAAGTCTTGCCATCACTTAGGCAGTTACCCGCGAGGGAATGTCGGTAATAGACCTGCTGGGTAGCCAAAACTTCGGGATCCTTACCTTCTTCAGGCGCGCCCTTATAGAAGGTAACTGCAGGAATCTTTTGATCCAACATCACCGTAAAGACACTGGAAGACTTAAATTTAGCCTTAGTATTTACCTGGTCAACGCCCTCCCAGTACCGCAAATAACTAAAACCTTCATGGAATTTTAGCGCGGAGATCGGAGCGGTCTTGTCCTTGTAGTAGAAATAATACTGGCTAGGCATGTAACCTTCGGCAGCAAGTTTATCTGCTTCTGCTGAGGTAGGCAGTACCACCTTTCCATCTTGATCGATGGGCTTGAGCACATAGTCGCTGCCGGCTTTATATTTCGGATTAAGCCCGGTGATCTTTCCCTTCGCATCTACCGCAAAAAGATCCTTGGCAACTTCCGGGTTCTTCGCATAAGCAATGTTCACCACGTCCATGTGGAAGCGGGTTTCCGCAATCGGGTTAACATTGCCCGCAGCATTAGTCGCGGACTGTGAATCTTGGGGCACCGTCATCATGTCAGTTTTCCCGCCTGTAGCCTCCGGGTACCCAGATTTTTGAGCCGTGAACCACGAGTGATAGCCAGCTGGCAGGGTGGAGGGATCCACTTTTACGGTATAGGTTTTACCTTGCGGATACGGCCCTAAGTATTTTGCGCCTCCCCAGCGCTTGTTATCTCCAACCGTACCCTTGGTGGTTTCGATTAGTTTTCCACCCTGGTCATAGACCTGGAAAGCAACATTTTTCCAAACTTCCAAGACCTGTCCTGTAGGGGGTCCACCGTAAACATTGAGAGAGCGTCCTACCCCGATAGTTTCCTCTGGTTTGGCGAACACTTCCTTGCCACCGGATTTAAGAAATATTTCCGGCAGGATTTCGATCCGCACGGATTTATCGGAGGTACTATCTTCGGCGTTAGCACTTGGCAGTTGTGTGACCGCCAGTAACCCCATCCCCACTAATAGCAACGGCGCGATCAGGAAACTGATCACTCTTTCCATAGTTTTTGGCATTATCCCTATCTCTCCACTTGAAACGTTGATCAATATAAATCGGTACGGACTTATACCTCTTAATGATAGCGATTCGGCGCGGATACCAGTTGCCTAAGTAACTAATAACACTGAATAGAAGACGGGTAACGGCGCTGGTTAATCATTTACAGGAACCAAGATGTAGGGGTCACCACTCACTGGGATCTCCGGCAGGAGCAGCGCTAATTTCAAACAGTAAATCCCCAACTTCGACCTGACTGCCTTCCGCACGGAGCTTTTCCAGGTCAGAGGGGGTGGAATCCAATACCACCACCGGGCAAAGCGGCGAGTAGCGCGCCTTTTCAATTTGTTTAACCGAGAAAGTGGTTATGGGCTCTCCGGCTTTAACCATTTCATTTTCGAGGGCGTGACAGCTAAAACCATCCCCCCGCATCTTTACCGTGTCGATCCCTAAATGCACTAATACCGTTTGTTCCCCGCTGGTAATCATAAAGGCGTGGGGAAACAACTTAACTAAGCGCCCCGAAATGGGAGCTACCGCAGTGACTTCTTTCGATCCCGGCAGCGGACGCAAGGCTACCCCCGCCCCCACAATCATGCCGGAGAACACCAAATCCGGTACCTGCCGCAAGCTCACTATGCGCCCGGGAATCGGCGCACCCACTTGCACGGACTGTTCTTCCACTGATTCACCCCACTACCAAAAGAAAACCATCTTCCCTAAACCAGCCTAGCCCGCCCGCGCCCTCCAGGAAAACCTTATTTCCGAGCAAGCGAAAACCGCGTCAAATCACTACAGGTAACGTTGGGGCGTTAGCATTAGATTTTCTCCAGAGGATTAATCTAGATTGGCGGCGGCTGCCAGCATTTTTTCAATCTCTTCGCGGTATTTTCCGTCGGCGTTCCGGATTTCGCCGCTATCTGCTAGGTAGGTTTTCAAGAATTTTTCTAGAGGACGACCCAAGCCTTGCCCCGCAAGACTGCCGGTACTATCCTCGATCCTCGCGTGAGCGCGTCCTCCGAAACTGATAAGCCACATATCCTCCCCCACTGGCACATCCGCGCTAAGGCGCGGCATTACGAAAGGAAAGTCCAGGTGTTTTGCTCCCAGGCGCTGGTAGAAAGCCCAACGCCGCTGCGGATCCCCTCTATCTTCCGAGGGCGCGTGGAGCTGCGGATCCTCAATTTCTCCCAGGATCAACAGGGGGTTATTGCTAGATTCCAGAGCGGAAATCGTTTGACGGAAAAGTTTAGAGCCCACCCCGTGACCGCGAGTGCGGGGACTAACCGCCAGCCAGCTCAGCAAGGTCACTTCGCTGGTTGCCGGCCATGCTATCGCTGTCCCTAGCGGGCGCGTCCCCTCCCAAGCAGAAAAAGTCTGAAACTGCCCCGTCTGCAGCTGGGCGATTAAATCTTCCGGCTCCCCCAGTTCTTCAGGGCCAAAAGCCTGTTCCAAAAGTTCACGAACTAGGATTTCTTCCTGCCCCGGTTCCAGGTGGTTTTGATACTCGATTTTCACCCCTCAACCCTAGCCCAAACCTAGTTAGGATTATTACTGGTGAAAGTCCGCAGGTTATCTTATTGACTCTAGGTTTAGGGTTGTAAGATTTCCAGGTCTATGTACTTTTGATACCGTTGCGAGAGTTCTTCCGGGATAGACCCAATTCTTCCCATAGTTGCAATCGCTCCTTCAAGAACTCCTATGGGGTCTCCTTGCAGGTCTATTCTTATGTTCTGGATTTCTTCATACTCCGCACAGATCCCAGCACTCACTAAGAACTACTCGATTCAATTGTGCTGAGAGGGTGGTGAAAGACTCATCGAAGTGAGTGCGTCCGGCGTTGACCCGGATCTCGTTCTCGAACGAGTAGCCCCACAGAGCGCAGACTAGGGTATCAAGAGACCTCCGAGAAGAACACTCGTGTCCGAACCCAAAGTTCATGCGTTGGGCGCCCTATCGTGACTACCGAATACTCACACAGACGGATCAACTAATTTGGCTGCCACAGGTCTCTGGTTAGCGCGATCCTGGCCAAGCCCAGTCATCAGACATTCCTTGTAGACGAGTCGCAGCCTACGGTACCTAGAAGAAGAATCCCTGGCGCGCCGCCTTGCCACGATCAATATCTCGTTGAACTTTCATCAAAGCTTCACGCTCTTCGGGCGGAGCTTCATGCATTCTCTTGTCAATTCTCCTTCGCAGAGAGAAATGCCACCAAATGGCAAATCCAACTAGCACGAGAACCGCGAGCACTATCCATTCAGCGATAGTCATGATTTAGTATCTCACAAGGTTCCCCCGCACAGCAAGGATTCGGCGTTGAAGCATCCCGGGTTTTGTTCCGAGGTTTTTGTGAGAGGATTTCGCATGCCAAGGAACTATATAAAAGTTTTTGGGGAGCGGGCTGTCAGGCTTGTTGAGGATCGTCTGCGGGATAATCTGGGAGTGTCTGAAACCCGCGTGATCGCCGATACCGCGATGAAGTTGGGGACGTCGAGGGAACCTCTTCGGCGCTGGGTGATGCGAGCGCGTGTGGATGCCGGAGTCCGTCCTCGGGTTTCCACTGAGGAAAGCGCCGAACTCAAGCGTTTGCGTCAGGAGAACGCGGAGCTGCGGCGCACGAATAAAATTTCGAAGTTGGCGTCACATCCTCAATGCTCTGGCGAAATGACACACAAAAACTGTGCAAGTCGGGAGGTGATCAGTTCCTGCCACGACCTGTGGTACGTCAAGCAGTCCTTCCGCATGTCCAAGACAGACCTGCGGGCACGCACCAGGCAGCACGAGTACCCGAAATTCGGCTGCCCTACTCCCCTACCTGCAGGCACCGCCCAACAGACCAGACGAAACCAAATCCTCTCTGACCTGGCTTTTCGTTCAGATTTCGGGCATACAAAAGGACGCCCACTTTGTATCAAAATGAGCGTCCCTTCAGTGGAGCTAAGGGGATTCGAACCCCTGACCTTCTCATTGCGAACGAGACGCGCTACCAACTGCGCCATAGCCCCTAGGTACTCTCAAAAGCCTAGGCTGGTAACAGACAAATTTGCAAACTATGAGGGTGTGGGATTGCGCTCAAGAAAAATGACTTGGTTACGCCCCCGCCAACCAGGCAGATTTAATACCATTTAACTAACCATCAGAAAAACAGGAGCAACCATGGATCCCATCGAGCAGTTATTAAAGAATGAAGCCGCCTACGCCGAAAAGTTTCCCGGAGAGGCCCCCCACCTACCCGAGATGAAGGTAGCGGTAGTAACCTGCATGGATTGTCGGATCGACGTGGAAACTATGCTGGGGGTGGAACCCGGACAAATCCACGTGATCCGCAACGCCGGCGGCCTGGTCACCCCCGACACCATCCGCACCCTCGCCGCCTCCCAGCGCAGCTTGGGAACCAAGTACGTGATGCTGATTCAACACACCGATTGCGGAATGTCGAAGACCGATGACGAAGCATGCCTCGCCGAACTCGAAAAAGACACCGGGCAGCGTCCCACCTGGAAACCCGGAGGCTTCAAAGACGTGCGCGAATCAGTTCGAAACAATATGAAGAAACTGCTAGACAGTCCCTTTGTAGGAGGCACTGTCCGCGGATTCGTCCTCGACGTAAAGACTGCGCGCCTAGAGGAGGTAACCCTCTAGACTAGCGCGGCCACTTCCGCAAGCCTCATCAGGATCTGCGACAGTTTTAAAAGCTTGAAGTCGCTTCCCTCCGCCGCGAACACGCCTCGCTCCTCTAAACGCTAACGCAGCAGGGAACGCAGGATTTTCAAAGATTTCTCTCCATAGGGGTGGTGACGCACCGGAATATCAAAAAGCCAAGTTTTACGGAGAACTGTTTGCTCCCGGGTCATGGCCTTAAACGACCAGTCTCCGTGATAATTTCCCATCCCCGAGTTACCTACGCCCCCAAAAGGTGCCTTCGAAGAGCTCATATGGAGCAAGGTGTCATTGATACATACTCCCCCGGCGTTCACTTTACTCATCACTTGCCGGGCAAAGCCCCGATCTTTCGTAAATATATAAAGCGCCAGGGGGTGTTCTCGCTCTTCATAGTCCGCCAAAGTTGCTTCCAGATCCGTAAAAGGAAGAACCGGCAGAATCGGACCAAAAATTTCTTCCGACATCACCGGAGAATCCCAGGAAGGATTATCCACAATCACCGGTTTGATCTGCTGGGTTTGCCGGTCAAGAAAATCTTCCGCGTGGCCTCCTCCCTTCGCGCCCAATAGTCTTTGTTCCGCGAGCAGCCCCGACAGGCGCGAAAAATGCTTGGGAGAAATGATTTTGACGAACGCAGATTTTCGGTATTGCTCACTCGGCAAAGCGCGGGCGATTCCCGCCTGCAAAGCGGTGATTAACTGCTCCCGCACGTCCTCGTGTACATAAACATAATCGATACTGACGCAAGTTTGCCCCGCGTTAAGTAGTTTTCCGAACAGAATCCTGCGCGCCGCTTTTTCGATATTGGCGGTGCGATCCACAAAACAGGGAGATTTTCCGCCCAGCTCCAAAGTTACCGGGGTCAAGTAGCGGGATGCGGCTTCCATTACTACCCGTCCTACCGCCGGGGAGCCGGTGAAGAAAATATGATCAAAGCGTTGCTCTAACAGAGCGGTGTTTTCGGCGCGACCACCACGGATAACGCTCGCCATTCCGGGCGGGAGGGCGCGGCGTAAGATTTTTTCAATCACCTCACAGGTGTGCGGGGTATAGGCAGAGGGCTTGACTACCACCGTATTTCCGCCGGCGATAGCAGCAGCAATAGGTTCCATCGTGAGTTGGAAAGGATAGTTCCAGGGGCTCATCACCAACACCACCCCGTAGGGTTCGTGTTGTACCTGCAACCACCCGGGAAGTTGGGAAAGGGCAGGTAGTTTCGGGCGAGGCAGAGCCAGCCAAGGTAGGCGACGCCGTAAATGTTTTATTTCCGCTTTCACCAGGGAAATTTCGCTCATATAGGCTTCGGCGCGACTCTTGTTTAAATCGTGCTTGAGGGCGCGATAAATCTCTGCCTGCGATTTTTCTATTTCCCGTAACAGGGCAGTGAGATTTTTCTGCCGCCCGGATATCGAGATCGTAGTTCCGCGGTTAAAACAGCTACGCGCGGTCTCGACCGCCCGCCTAATGGCTTGCTCTTGCGAACTGCTCATGCCTGTCCCTCTCTACCGGCGAGCACCTACTTCCTGCCCGGTTCCCTATTATTTCGCTATTAACCGGCCTGTTTCGAATATTTGCGGCGATAGATTTCCCGCATCAACAGTGCTTCCGCCTTTTTTAGCGGCTTTGCTCCGCAAACGCGGGCGTAACGCGCCGCTAAGGCGTTCTTTTCTAGCACTATCTGGGCGCTATGAGCAGCATCCATATCCGCGCCGAGGCAATAGGCCGCCGTGTTGGTCAGCACCGCATTCCCCCGGGTAGTTCCATCAGCTTTCAGCCCGATAATCTGAGCAAAATCATCCAGGTAGGCAGGTAGTTTTCCTCCGAAAAAGTCCGCTACCTCTGCGTGGTGACAGGTAATAATGGCGCCAACATCGGGGCGCTCCTGATAGATCCGCGAGTGATTCGCCTGCGTCGCTGCGTCGGGGGTGATGGGACGGCCTTGTTCATCAACCCAAACCAGGACGTCATCCTCTCCCTCGCTCCGGGAAGTAAGCGAACGCGCCGGCAAAGGCGGCAAGCAGGAGAGCTCGCGCTGATATAAATCCTTGGCTACCTTTTCTAAAGCATTCGCCAGATGCCGTGCCTGATCAGCGCTTTCAGCCCAGATCATGGCGCCGTGGGCTTTCATTAAAATCACCTGCGCCCCGGTGCGTTGCAGGGTTTCTTCCACCCCGCGGTGTAGCTTCTTCGTCGAGGGCAAACCGTAGGGAGCCACCGGCAGCATCTCTTGTCCCAGTGCTGCTTGCGCTTCTTCGTCCAGCGGGAAATCCTTTTTCGCCAGCGACAACGCAGAGGCATAGGGCTGGTGGGTATGAATCACCCACTGCGCCTGCGGAAATAACCGATAGGTGAGGGCGTGCATCGGATACTCGGAGGAAGGTTTATAGGGACCGGACCAATCTTTGGAGCCGGTACATAAAGGCAGCTCCTCCTCAGTCATGGTTTCGTAACGACGTCCCGAGGGGGTAATCAAAAAGTCGCCACCGCTGACGCGTACCGAAAAATTACCCCAGGTGCGCACCACTAACCCATCGGAGAGCAACTGATGCGAAAGCTCGACTAGTTTCGCGCGTTTGATATCTTCGTCGCAGTTCACAGCTTTACCACCTTTTGGAACACCCGCTCGAAGGCGGCAAGCGCCCGGTCGACATCCTCTTCGTTATAGGCAGCGGAAGTGTACAAACGTGATCCGGCCAAAGTCACAATGCCTTCTGCCATATAGGCGGCACCCATATGCTCCATTTCTTTCTTCCGCTGGCTGGTCGCTTTCAAAACGTTCGGGATCTCCCAGGGTTTCTTCCAGTTGATCGCAAAATGCATAGTCCCCACGGTCTCCAGGTGACACACGCTGCGCTGGTTAAACGCTACAAACGGCAGGCGATATTGCTTGATGAGGGCGCGCAGCCCATCGGTTAAGCGATCCCCCATCTTGGCGGCGCGGTCACACGCCGCGGTCTCGGCGATCTCCTTAATGGTGTAGTAACCGGCCACCGAAGACAACGGATTCGCGGTCATGGTTCCCCCGACCAGTGCTTTCTTTACTTTATCTCCGGTTTGGATCCCCGCGGCGAGGTAGCGCATGTATTCTTTGCGTCCTCCCAGACCCCCCGCAGAGGGATAACCACCGGCGATTACTTTGCCGAATACAGTCAGATCGGGCATCACTCCGAAGTAACCTTGCGCCCCATGCTCAGAAATGCGGAAGGCGGTCACTACTTCGTCAAAAATCAGTAACGCTCCGTATTTGTTCGCCAGCGCCCGCGCGCCTCGTAAAAATTCTTGGGTAATCGGACGGGTACCGGACTCCGGCCCGATCGGCTCGATCATAATCGCGGCGGTACCACCGGTGAGTTTCTTGTGCTTTAGTTTGCGTTCCAAGTCTTCGAGATCGCCAGGGAAAAACTCGTCAGTCAGCGACATACACCGCAGGGGAATCCCGCTAGCCTGGGTGAACTTTGATCCTGGAATCCGGATCCCATAGGCGAGCTGATCTGACCAGCCATGGTAGGCGCCCCCCATTTTGAGGACGTGGCGATGCTTAGTGGCTAGGCGCGCCACCCTAATGGAGGCCATACAGGCTTCGGTACCGGAGCCGAAAGCGCGGAACATATCCACAGAGGGGATCAGGTCGCGCACTAGCGCGCCCAGACGGTACTCATATTCATGGAAAAGCCCGGTGGAGGGGCCGCAAGTATTAAGTAAGTCAATAACTTTTTCCCGCACCTGCGGGGGGTTAGACCCCAGGACGGTGGGTCCGCCCGCTTGCAGGAAATCCAGATACTCATTACCGTCCAAATCAGTCAGCTTATTGCCGTTAGCGCCCGTAAATACCAGGGGGAAGGGATGGTTAAACGCCAGATTATGCTGCACCCCACCCGGGATAACCTCCTGTGCTTCCCGGATCATAGTTCGCGATTTGGTGCACTTTTTTGCAAAATACTCGTCCTCATACTCACGTAAAGCAGAAGGAGAAATCGAGTAAACCGGTTGTTTGATTAGCTCATCTAGCTCGCGCGTTACCTGCCGCGCTCCCGGACGATTAATATCCATTTTGACCCCCATTAGACAATGTGAGCGCTTACTCACAACAGTGTGATTTAGATTAACCCTCAAAGACAATTCTGTCAATGATCAGACTGCCCGGGGCGGTTTTGGTACAGGTTTTTCCCCTGCTGTACAAGTTTCTCAGCTTTTTCTTGTAACTGCTTTACATCTATGCTGCTATTAAGCAGATCGTAAGGGATGCTTTCTAAACCTTTATGGTTCCTGCGTCCATATATCACCTGGTTGTTACCCCCAGCAATCCTAGACCCCTTTAAGCCATAGCGGTGTCTGGAGAATTTATCCACTACCCGCAGGTTGGTCACACTTCGTTTGGTTTCCACCTCATAGGCGTGCCGCTCCCCCGCGTTTCGGTATTTCATATACACGAAGCTAAAGAAGAACAACCCCGGTATCAGTAGCAGCCAGCGAAAATCATCATCCCAGCCAACTAAGTCACTACCTAAGAACACTGCCAGGAAGAAACTAAAAAACTCGAACAGGAAAGAAGTAACAATCAGTTTGGTCATGTTTATAGGTACGCTACCCATAGTTTCTTTCGTGCGAGCGTTAACTGCCACATAATGCAATTGCCGTTTAGAACCACTTACCTGCAGGTAACTGTACAGCCAGACTGGAAAATAAGCAGATAACCATGACTCGCCATTGATTGCGAAATCCTCTTTTTTCCAAGATACCCCATAGTCGTATCTGCGTAGCGTCTTATTTGCCGACAACCTGGCAATATCTTGTGCTTGCGTGCGAACCAGAGGGCGCACCTGCCTAATATCAATATCGCGTTTTTCGGCGGTGCATCCTCTTAAATAGTTGGCGTTATACCTGACACAGTTCTTGGTGTCATAGGGCATAATCGCGTTAATGACATTTGTGGTTTTATCTTTGGCCGTCACATTTAACTTATCGGCGCTGGCTTCTATGGTGAGGTCATCGATAGCGATATCAAAGTCGCGTTCTACCTGATATTCATCAACGTCATATCGGGTTTCCCGGCGATTGTCCCGCTTGACGGTATATTTCCTGACCACCACCCCGCCGGTTCCCGACAGGCGATCGTTGGCATTAATGTCGGAAATGAAGTAAGGGAAATAGACTGCGGAAATATTATCTGCAGTGAACTGTCTGGTGAAAGCGGGATGCGCGAAGAATTTTCGTTTTTCCACAAACTCTGCGATCTGTTTCTTCGCTTCCTCCCTGGTAACCGTAAAAGGCAAAATCGCGTCCGGAACTGCCCCATTAGGCACCTGTTTATTAATCGACAGCCTATGGCGGCATCAGTGACAGCGCGCCTGCATCGCGTAGGCAGTGTTGATCACCACCTCTGCTCCGCAGCTTTCACATTTGAGGGTCAGTACCTCAGAGGAGTTAACGATAATGTCTTGCGACCCTAACCCCGTGGTTACCCCACGTAATGACGCGATATCCTCATTGGTGGGCAGCAACTGTGGTGAAAACTCGTAGCGGCAATAACAACACCGCAACCTGCCGGTCTGACAATTGGTGACAATGTCGGTTGCGCCGCATTTTGGGCATTTGAACTGCCCATTCTTGGCCTTAGGGTCAGCCCTAAACGCTGCGGGCTTCCCCTCTGGCTCTAGGTAGCCTGGGTCACCCATATCCTAGAATCCCAAATAGTCTGATTTTGCTCGGTCGAACTCCTCTTGACTAATGACCCCCACGTCCAAGAGTTTCTTCAGATTTAGCAGCCTGGTAGTGGGGTCTTCTGCCGGTTGCTTCCCTGGCTGAGAAGTTCCTGCCGCAGCCGATGTCTCAGGTGGCGTTGCAGTTACCGGCTGCGCTGGCAACGGTTGCGCAAAGTTAGGGTGATAGGAACTAGGCTCCGTAGGCTGCTGCATTCCCTGCGAAGCCGCGCCCACCGCGCCCATCCCCATACCCATGAACGCCAACCCGGCACCACCACCGTTCTCGCCACCAGCTTGGATACCGCGCGCAGCGGATTGCTGGAAGAAGGCATTACCCCGCGAACCTGCCAGAGCATCTGCCTTCTTCACGTCCTCAAGAAGCGCCCGCGTACCCTCGTCATATTCGATTGCTAAAATCGCGGTTTTTACGATTTCGAGGCCGCGCACACTGCTCCACTGGTAGCCCGATTCAACCGCCTGCGACAAGGAGGAAGCGAAACCGATCTGATCAGCTTGAATGCCGCTCATACGGTTACCGCGACTGGGATCATTGGTGTAGTGCGAGAATGCCGCCGATAAGCTACTCACAACCTCGTTAAAGAGCTGTTCTCCCGCAGGATTATCCATATCCGAAAAATCGAACTGAGGCGCTCCCGCCACCAGATAGTTAACGGGTACAAAGTTCTTGATAAACAGAATCGGATCGACGATTCTCAGGGTATAGGTGCCGCGAGTGATCGCCCCTACCTGGGTACCGAGGTAGGCATCATCCCAATAAATCTGAGATTGGGTACCGAACCTGTTATTGGGAATTTCACGCAGATTCACATAAAAGAAGAGCTGCTGAGCTGCGGGTATTCCCCCAAACTTAAAACGTTCCCACGACTGCTTGATTAGAGCAGCCTTTACACCGTCACCAACAAAAATTGATTTCGAGTTGGGGTCGTCATTGGAGTATATATATCCGCCTGCTTGGGTAATCAGCCCAGTAATCGCCCCCTCTTGCATGGTCACCATTGCGGTTCCTTCGGGAACGATCACTCGAGCACCATTAGTGATTACATTGGCGCTGCCGCGAGTGTTGGAGCCACGGGCATTGTTCGTGCCCAGGGGAACGCCCGAAAAAATGCCTGCAGTGGGAGAGATGCCCGGTTGAGGAGCATAAAAGTCTTGCCATTGATCCGCAAAGGAACCGCCGATCGAGCCGGTAAACGCTTGAATGAAACCCACCTGGAACCTCCAGTGGTAATGAGTTGGGACTAACCTATAGAAAAATTATATGGGCCGGTGGTGAAGCTCGCCATAGATAGGGATCAGCGGTCGATTCCGCGAAGGGATGCGGCAGGAGAAAAATAGCACGAAAAATTAGCGAAATAGCCCCTAGGACACGGAAGACGTGTTACTATCACGCCAGATATGTGAGAGCTCACTCACCGAAAAGAGGAAATCAAATGGAATGGGCAACGCAGCGCTTCCAGCAGTTAGATCCTAAGAGAGCAAGGCGGATCATTGACGCTGCAGTCAGCGAGTTCGCAGAGAAAGGCTATGAAGCGGCCAACACCAATCAGATTGCGAAAGCTGCCGGAATCTCCGTCGGATCACTGTTTCAGTACTTCAAAACTAAGGAAAACCTGTTCCGGTATGTGATTAATTTAGGAGTCGGGATTATCGAAACCGATATCGGCCAGATATTAGAAGATGAGATCAGCGGGCGGGAAAAACTCCATAAACTGATGCTGCTAACCGTAAATTCCTGCGAACAATACCCCGAATACCAGCAGCTTTACCATGAGATCACCGCTACCGGGAATCGGGACTTAACCTTGGATATCGCTCGCGAATTAGAAAGCTATAGCGCAGCTGGGCTAGTGAAGTTAATTAAACAAGGACAAGAGCGGGGCGAGATCCGCACGGATTTACCCGCGGAAGTCCTGGCTTTCACCGTGGATAACACTATGGTGATGATGCAGTACTCGCTATCTACCCCTTATTTCAAAGGACGCGCCCAGCTATATCAGATGGCACCAGCGAAAGAATTCGCCGAACAGATGACGGAAATCCTCTGGTCCACCCTAGAAAAGAGGCAATAATGTACTGCTTAACCTATGACGTGGGAACTACCGGGGTTAAAACCTGTTTATTTGAAGTCAGCGACCAGATTCGCCCCGTAGCCAGTGCCAGTGAAGGCTACGGTTTGCAAGTAGTTCCCGGCGGCGGCATTGAGCAAAACCCCGATGACTGGTGGCAGGCAATGGCTAACGCTACCGCGCAAATAAAAGCCCAGGCGGAGGCGGAGCTGGCACAGATAAAAGGGATCAGTTTCTGTTCTCAAATGCAGTCCCTGGTACTGCTAGATAAAAATGCTCGTCCAGTACACCCTTCAATGTCTTATATGGATCAGCGCGGCGGCCCCCAGCTGCGAAAAATAGCTGGCCAGGCACCCCGGATAGCTGGGATAAACCTGGTGAAACTACTGCGCAGCCTCTACCATACCGGCGCGGTGTCTGCCTCGGCGAAAGATCCGGTTTGGAAATACCATTGGATGAAAGAAAACCGGCCGCAGGAACTAGCCAAAGCCCACAAATGGCTAGACGTTAAAGATGCGATCATTGCCCGGATGACCGGCGAATTTACGATGAGTGAAGACAGCGCGTTTTCTACGTTGCTGTACGATATTCGCTCAACAGAAAAGCGATTCAGCCCCGCGATGCTGAAGATGCTGCAGGTAGACCCCAAGCTGATGGCGCCTATCGTGGCCTCCACCGATATTGTGGGGCAGCTTCGCCCTCAGCAAGCCCGAGAACTCGGGCTAAAAGCAGGGGTGCCGGTCTTTTCGGGAGGAGGGGACGCCTCCCTGATACCGGTAGGGGCGGGGGCTGCTAGGAAGGGCGACACCCACGTATATATGGGTACTTCCGGGTGGGTGGAAACCGTCACCGACAAGATCACGATTGACACTTCTGCCATGATCGCCACCGTGGTAGGAGCTATCAGCGGAAACTATAACTATTTCGCAGAAATGGAAACTGCCGGAAAATGCCTGGAGTGGGTGCGTGACCACCTCGCTAAAGATGAAATCCATATTTACCTGGACCAGAGAGATGTGGCGGAAGATCCCGAGAGCGAGTTCCATTCCCTCTATGAGTACATGTCAGTCATAATCAACTCCGCACCCGCCGGAGCCGGTGGGGTGCTATTCGCGCCCTGGCTACACGGCAACCGCTGCCCCTTCGAAGACCCCAATGCTCGTGGCACCTTTATCGGGATTGGTTTAGAAACCGGGAAAACTGAGCTGCTGCGCGCAGTGGCGGAGGGCGTTTGCTACCACGTGCGCTGGTTCCTGGAAACCCAAGATAAGAAAGTCAAGACTGCTCCCCGACTGCGGTTTGTAGGCGGCGGGGCACTCAGCCCGGTGACCTGCCAGATTCTCGCGGATATTACCGGAAAACCCGTGGACACAGTAGCCAATCCGCAAGATGTAGGAGCGGTAGGAGCCGCGCTGGTGATAGCCGCCGGACTAGGGGAAATCTCTTCCTTAGCGGAGGCCTCTTCCCTGGTTCCGGTTACTGCCTCCTATGAGCCGAATCCCGAATTTAAAGACCGCTATGACCAGATGTTTGCGGCTTTTAAAGATATTTATCCGGCAAATAAAAAGATTTTCGCGCGATTGGAGGCACTTCGATGAACTCGGAAGGAAATCTTCCCTCGCAAATAGAGGGCGAACCAGCGGCATCAGCAAAAGCCCCCTTGCCCGGCGAGGCTGCTAAAGGCAAAGATGCAGCTATCCAAGCTCTAAAGTTCACCTTGCTGTCGATCTCCGCCGGGCTGGTGGAGGCGGCAAGTTTTGCTCTTTTAGAGTGGTTAACTCCCCTGCCCTACGCCTGGACCCACTTTATTTCCATTACCCTCTCGGTAATCTATAACTTCACCCTCAACCGGCGTTACACCTTCAAATCCGCCAATAACGTGCCGATTGCAATGGTCAAAGTCGCGGTTTTCTACGCCTTCTTTATCCCCATCACTATGTGGCTGGGGGCACTGGCCGCCAACGCCGGTGTCAACGACTTCATCATCAAAGGCGTAACCATGATCCTTAACTTCATCGGCGAGTTCGCCTGGTGGAAGTGGGTAGTGTTCCGCGGCACCGAAAACACTAACGACCTGGCACGTAAGTAGCTCGCCGCTACTAGGGCTGGTCGGCAAAAAGATGCGAGAGGGGACAAGCTACCAATCATTAACTTTTGAATCGGATACGTTTCCCTCTAGATAGATTCCAATTTTGCCCTTGTCTTAACTTTTGCAAGGCTCACCGGGGTCCCCCGAGTACTTTTTGCCGGCCAGCCCGGATTTACGTACTAGATTGACTGGTACTTGAGACCGTCACCCGGTGACTCGGGATACATCACGCGCGCCGCCCTGGTCGGCACTGAGAGCGCAGGCAGCGTAGAGTTTCAGCGCATCCGAAACTGTGCGTTTGCGACTGCGCGGCGTATAGGGGCGAGGACGCTGCTCCATTTTTTCGCGGCGGCGATTCAGTTCTGCTTCCGGCACCTCTAGGGTCAAAGATTCCGTATTGACGTCTATAGTGATTTCATCTCCGTCCTCGATTAGGGCAATTAAGCCCCCATCAGCGGCCTCGGGAGAAATATGCCCCACCGAGATCCCAGAGGTACCCCCCGAAAAACGCCCATCAGTGATGAGGGCGCATTTTTTGCCCAGACCCCGCCCTTTTAGGAAGGAGGTCGGGTACAGCATTTCCTGCATTCCCGGCCCACCCGCTGGCCCTTCGTAGCGAATCACTACCACGTGACCAGGCTTAACGCTATGGTCCAGGATTTTTTCGATGGCTTCTTCTTGAGATTCCATCACGATGGCTTTACCGCGGAAATGGTACAGGTCGCTGTCGATTCCGGCGGCTTTAATAATGGCGCCTTTTTCTGCCAGATTTCCCCGCAAAACCGTAAGTCCCCCATTGGCGGAATAGGCGTGAGCGGTATCGCGGATACAACCACTGACCGCATCGGTATCCAGGTCCTTCCACTGGTTAGTAGTCGAGAATGGCTCGGTAGTGCGCACTCCCCCGGGAGCCGCTTTAAACAATTTTCCAGCCCGGTCGGTAGCGGAGCCGCCGCGCACATCCCAATCGGCTAGCCATTTTTCTAACGAGGACGTATGAATCGAAATGACCTCGCGGTTTAACAGTCCGGCGCGGTCAAGCTCCCCCAGGAGGGCTGGAATTCCCCCGGCGCGATGTACGTCCTCCATATGGTAATCATTGTGGTTGGGCGCCGCTTTACACAGGCAAGGCACGCTGCGTCCCAGGCGGGAAATATCTTCCAAATCAAAGCGCACCCCGGCTTCGCGGGCAACCGCCAACAGGTGTAACACCGTATTTGAGGAACCTCCCATTGCCATATCTAGGCTCATGGCGTTAAGGAACGCTTCGCGAGAGGCAATTTGCCGCGGCAAAACCGCGTCCTCCTCCTGGTCATAGTAACGCGCACATAGCTGCACGATGAGCTTGCCAGCCTGGGTAAACAGGTCGCGGCGCGCAACATGCGTCGCCAGGGTAGAACCATTTCCGGGCAGTGCCAAGCCTAGCGCCTCCGTCAGGCAGTTCATCGAGTTAGCGGTGAACATTCCCGAACAAGAACCACAGGTGGGGCACACTGCTTTTTCAATCTCGCTCAGCTGTTGATCGGAAATATCCTGGTCAGCGGTCGCATTCATCACTGTAATCAGGTTGCCGTGACCGTTTTGGGATGGCCCCACAATCGTTTTGGGGTCGATTCCGCGCCCGGCCTCCATAGGACCGCCGGAGACAAACACGGTGGGAATGTTCAGCCGCATAGCCCCAATCAACATTCCCGGGGTGATTTTGTCGCAGTTGGAGATACAGACTAGGGCGTCCGCGCAATGGGCATTCACCATATATTCCACACTGTCCGCGATAATCTCCCGGCTAGGCAAGGAGTAGAGCATCCCTTGGTGCCCCATAGCTATCCCGTCATCAATGGCGATGGTGTTGAACTCTTTCGCCGCCCCACCGGCATCTTTAATTGCCTGCGCTACCAGTGGCGACACTTGGTTTAGGTGTACATGACCCGGTACAAATTGGGTAAAAGAGTTGGCAATGGCGATAATCGGTTTCCCGAAATCACTGTCACTCATGCCGGTTGCCCGCCACAGTGAGCGCGCGCCTGCCATATTGCGACCGGCAGTGGAGGTTCTTGAACGAAGTGGATAAGCCATTTTTTCTCCCAAAGGTTTTGTCTACAGGTGTGGGGATATGGTTACGAGGACGAGTACGCAATCCCGCTGCTACCAGCGGAACCGGCGCCCTCACTGCAACTAGTCACAAAGCTGATACGTCCACCCGTAAGGATCGGGCGCTTCCCCATTTTGGATAGCTACCAGGCGCTGATGAATGCCGGCGGTGACCGGTCCACAAGGCACTTCCACCTCGAAATCATCGGAACCCAGCCGCCCAATCGGGGTTACAACCGCCGCGGTTCCGCAGGCAAATACTTCACTGACTTCACCGGAGCGAATATCTGCTACCAGCGACTTTAGAGAAATATCGCGTTCAAAAACCGGGGTGCCGCTATCGCGCAGTAGCCGGCAGATCGCTGAGCGAGTCCCACCCTCCAGGATTACGCCAGTCAGGCGCGGGGTGTGTACTGAGCCGTCTTTGCGCACCACGAACACGTTCATGCCGCCCAGTTCTTCCAGGTTTTCTCCACGTTTGGTGTCCAAGAAACACACCTGTTCATAACCCTTTTCGGCCGCCATATTTTGGGGCAGCAGCGAGGCCGCATAGTTGCCTCCACATTTAGCTTCCCCGGTTCCGCCGGGACCTGCCCGATGGTAGTGGCGGTCAACCCAAATGGAGACTCCTTTGGCTTCCCCGCCCGAGAAATAGGCGCCAGACGGAGAACCAATCACCAGATATTTCGCTTCACTGGCAGAATGTACCCCCAGGTAGGGCTCAGTTGCGATCATAAAGGGGCGCAGATAGAGAGAGGTGCCTGGCGCGGTGGGAACCCAGCGTTTATCGGCGCGCACCAGGTCTACTACCGAAGCTGCGAAGTCCTCTTCCGGGATTTCTGGTAGTGCCAGACGCCGCGCCGATGCATTTAGGCGCGCAGCATTATAACGAGGACGGAAAGCCCAGATCGAGCCATCTTTATGGCGGTAAGCTTTCAGCCCCTCAAAAACCTCTTGCCCGTAGTGGAACACTACAGCTCCTGGCGACAGGCTCAAGTTCTCGAAGGCTTGCACGCGGTGTCCGCTCCACCCTTCACCTGCTTTCCAGTCGGCAACCGCCATGTGATCGCCGAACTTTCTGCCAAAAGACAAGGAATCCATAATCGCGCGGTATTCTTTGTCGCTGGCTGGATGCTGGTTGGGCTGCAAAGTAAAGCGCCCTGCCAATTCATCCGCGCTCGGCAGCGGTACCTGCGATGCTTCCTCTAACTTGGTTGGCACATGGGTTAAACCATTCTCGCTCATGATTATGTTCTTTCCGGCTCCTGGGAAGCCTATTCTGGGGTTTAAACTTTTTTGAAGGTCACTGGGTGACCAGTTTTTCTCAACAGAGTACGGATTTTCGTTCCACCCTAGAGGCGGGCAGCAATCGCATCTCCAATCTGGCTGGTACTGCGCTGCAAAGGCTGACCTTGCTCGGCGGCGAGGGCGCGCTCCTCCATATCGGCAGCTATAGCAGCGCGGATATTGTCTGCCTGCTGCCCTGCACCCTCGTTTTCTAGCAGCATTGCTACCGAAGAAATCGTGGCCGTAGGATCCGCAATCCCTTTACCTGCGATATCGGGAGCAGAACCATGTACCGGCTCAAACATGGAGGGGAAGGTGCGGTCAGGATTGATATTTCCCGAGGCCGCCAGACCAATTCCCCCAGTAATCGCGCCTGCCTCGTCGGTTAAAATATCGCCGAACAGGTTGTCGGTAACGATTACGTCAAACCGTCCCGGGTCTTGCACTAGGTAGATAGTGGCGGCATCTACGTGCGCGTATTCCCAGGTGACCTCGGGATATTCTTCCGCTACCCGCTCTACCATTCGTCTCCACAAATGCCCGGCATGAACCAGCACATTATGTTTATGCACTAAGGTAACGTGCTGGCGCCGTTTGGCAGCCTGGGAAAAGGCAAAACGCACCACACGTTCGACTCCAAAAGCAGTGTTGACGGAAACTTCGGTGGCGATTTCTTGATCAGTCCCCACCCGAATCGCCCCACCGTTTCCGCAGTACAAACCTTCGGTACCTTCACGCACTACCACGAAGTCAATCTCGCCGGGATTCGTCAGCGGAGTCGGGACTCCCCGGTAGTAGTGGGCGGGGCGCAGATTTACATAGTGATCCAGGCTGAAACGTATCTTGAGCAGCAATCCGCGTTCTAGCACCCCGGAGGGAACTGAGGGATCTCCGACCGCCCCCAGCAAAATCACATCGTGCTTTTTTATGCTGTCTAGCTCTGCCTCAGGCAGGATCTCTCCGGTCTCCAGGTAGCGGGCAGCCCCCAGATTAAACTCGGTTTTATCAACCGTGATTCCGCTACCCGTCAAGGCAGCATCCATGACCTTTAGCCCTTCGGCCACTACCTCTTTGCCAATCCCGTCCCCGGGGATAACCGCGAGCTTAATGGTTTTCTCCACAGTTCTTACTAACCTTCCTCCGCGCTACCGTTTGCTGGTTCCCGAAAAGCGTTCGGGGGACCCCAGTGAGCCTTGCTTCGCTCGGCTCAAGCCCCCTCTCACATCTTTTCGGGAACCGGCTACAGCTGCTGTGACGTCCAGGCTAAGTCCGCCCTTAGCGCTGTGCCTGCCCTTCCTGGTAGTCATCATCACTTTGATTCCACGAGAACATGGCACGCAGTTCGCGTCCTACTTTCTCGATGGGGTGGGCTTCTTCTGCTGCACGCATCTGTTTAAACTCCTGAGCTCCATTGTTTTGGTCATCGATGAAACGCCTGGCGAATGAACCGTCGCGAATATCGGACAGAATGTCCCGCATAGCCTGGCGGGTCTGATCGGTAATCACTCGCGGCCCCGACACGTAGTCGCCGTATTCGGCGGTGTCCGAACAGGACCAACGCTGCTTGGTGATTCCGCCCTCGTTGATCAGATCCACGATCTGTTTCATCTCGTGGCAAACCTCAAAATAGGCAATCTCCGGTTGATAACCGGCCTCGGTCAAGGTATCGAAACCGGCTTGAATCAGGTGCGATACCCCGCCACAGAGCACCGCCTGTTCCCCGAAAAGATCAGTTTCGGTTTCCTCGGTAAAGGTAGTCTGAATTACCCCTGCCCGGGTTGCCCCCAGAGCCTTCGCATAGGCTTTAGTTTCTTGCCAGGCGTTACCGGATTCGTCCTGTTCCACCGCGATAACTGCCGGAGTACCGTAGCCAGCCTCGTAGGAGGCACGTACCTTATGACCGGGTCCTTTCGGAGCCACCATACATACGTCGTGGCCAGCACCGGGTTGAATGTAACCGAAACGGATATTGAAACCGTGGGCGAAGAAAAGCGCGGCATCCGGTTTCAGATTCGGGGCAATCTGCTGCGCATAAACCGTCCGCTGCACCTGGTCGGGAGCAAGAATCATCACGATATCCCCTTCGGAGGTTGCCTGCTCAATCGATTTGACCTCTAGCCCCTGCTCTTTAGCTTTAGCTACCGAGGACGAGCCTTCCCGCAGCCCCACGACTACCTCCACCCCGCTGTCCCGCAGGTTGAGGGCGTGGGCGTGACCTTGCGAGCCGTAACCGATAATGGCAACTTTCTTACCCGCAAGTGCGGCCATATCCGCGTCAGTGTCGTAAAAAATTTCAGCCATTGTTACTTCTCCTTTAGTTGATCTGTGATTGAACGCGGGCCACGGCCAATGGCGACCGCCCCCGATTGCACGATTTCGTTGATACCGTAAGGCGCTAAGGTCTCCATCAGTGCCTCCAGTTTGGATTGCACCCCGGCAGCTTGGATAACCACGGATTCGCGGTGAACATCTACTACCGAAGCGCGGAACAGATCCACTATCTGTAGCACTTGGGAACGGTTGCCTGCATTCGCTTGTACTTTGAAAAGCACAAACTTGCGGGTAACCGAATCCTGGGGATGTAGCTCCACCACTTTCAACACATTTACCAGTTTATTTAACTGTTTAGTTACCTGCTCAAAAGGCAAATCTTCCGCATCTACCTGCACGGTTATCCGAGAAATCGCTGGTTCTTCGGTTTCTCCGACCGCTAGGGAATGAATGTTAAAAGCCCGCCTGGTAAACAGGGCAGCTACCCTAGCGAGGACGCCGGGCTGGTTTTCTACCAAGATGGAAAGGGTGTGGCGATTATCCATCACTATCACTCCTCATTTTCCCAGACCGGACCCTGCCCGCCTGCATAGATAACATTGCTATTCGATTCCCCGGCCGGCACCATCGGCCAGACCTGGGAATCGGTAGAGACGCGAAAATCAATCACCACCGGGCGATCATTAGTTTCCATGGCCTGCGCGATTACCTGGTCAACTTCTTCTTTGGTGCGAGCCCGCAACCCTAGCGCGCCGTAGGCTTCTGCCAGTTTCACGAAGTCGGGAATATCTTTTCCGCCCTCTCCGTCTTGCAGCAAGGTGCCCGAAAAGCGCGAGTCAAAGAATAGCTCTTGCCACTGATGCACCATTCCCAGCACCGAGTTGTTAATAATCGCCACTTTAATCGGCAGATTCTCTAAGGTAGCGACCGCGAGTTCTTGATTGGTCATTTGGAAACAACCGTCCCCGTCAATCGCCCAGACTTGCGCCCCGGGGTTAGCTACTTGCGCTCCGAGCGCCTCGGGAATTGCTACCCCCATCGTCCCTAAACCAGCGGAAGTGAGGAAGCCGCGCGGGTTTTCGTGCGGCAAGAATTGCTGTGACCACATCTGATGCTGCCCCACGCCAGTGCAATAAATGGCGTCCTTACCCACCATTTCCCCGATCCGTTTGACCACATATTGGGCGGGGAGGAGACCGTCATCTGGTTCATCATAGGCAAGCGGGTATCGCTCACAGATGTAATCCAAATGGTGCTTCCAACCGGAAATGTCTCGCGGGTTACGCTGCATTTCCTCTTTAACTTTCGGCAGTAGTCCCTGTAGGGTTTGCCGCAGGTCTCCCACTATCGGTATATCCGCTACTCGATTTTTCGAGATTTCGGCGGGGTCAATATCGGCGTGTATCACTTTCGCATCCGGAGCGAAAGCATCCAGACGGCCAGTGACCCGGTCATCGAAACGTGTCCCTAGCGCCACCATCACGTCGGCGCGTTGCAAGGCGGTCACTGCCGGCACCGACCCGTGCATTCCCGGCATTCCCAGACAATGGGGATCCGAGGACGGGAAGGCCCCTTGCGCGGTCAAAGTCAGTACCACCGGGAAATCGGTAACTTCCACCATTTCCTTTAGCTCTGCCGTCGCTTCGGCCGCCAGCGCTCCTCCACCTACATAGAGGACTGGCCGTTCTGCCTTCGCCATCAACTTCGCAGCGGCTTTTATTTGCTTAGCGTGTGGTTTACTCGGCACCTTATATCCGGGTAAATCCACTGTTACCGGCCAAGAAAAATCAAGTTCGCCAACTTGGGCATTTTTGGCAATATCTACCAGCACCGGACCTTTACGGCCAGTGGAGGCCAAATGGAAGGCCTTCGCCAAAGTAACCGGAATCTCTTCCGGCTCGGTTACCAAAAAATTGTGTTTGGTAATCGGCATCGACACTCCGACTACGTCAGATTCTTGGAAAGCGTCAGTACCGATAGCACTGGCAGCCACCTGCCCCGAGATTGCCAGCAGCGGCACCGAATCCATATGGGCATCCGCCAAAGCGGTCATCAGATTGGTGGCTCCTGGCCCCGAAGTTACGATTGCTACTCCGGTTTTCCCGCTCGAGAGTGCATAACCTTCCGCCGCATGTCCCGCGGCTTGTTCGTGACGCACAATGATCTGGTTGATCTGCGAGTCATACAGCGCATCGAAAACCGGCATGATTGCCCCGCCGGGTAAACCAAACACATCGGTCACTCCCAGGCGTTCCAGGGTAGCGACCACTGCCCGCGCTCCACTCATCCTTTTGGGAGGAGGCGCCGCGCCCGGTGATTGCTCCTTGTTGCTCATCGTTTTCCCCGTTCTGGTAAATATTTCTTTGATTTTTATAAATAAAAAAGCCCTAGGTGCTGTTACCTAGGGCTTGCTACGTCTCGAAACGATTTTAGACGTGTCTAGCCCTCCCTGGTACCAGCAGTACTAGGGCGACTAGCTCAATAATTCGTTTCGTCATAACAGGCTAAACTCTACGTCTCACACCCTCTGCACTGGGCTTCGTCTCACGTTTTGATACGCGAAGCTAAGTTGACCTACCGGACAAGTATCGAATTCCACCGTAATGGTGACCCACTCCTCCCTATTTTCACCTCTTAAATGGACTTTGGTCTGACAATCTTAGGAGAGGCTATGACAAGATGGATACTGTCTTATGGCTTTACAAGGAGGAACCGTGCAGACAGTCTTCCAATACCTGGCAGAACAGCCGGTACTTGTACTTTTCGGATTAATCGGGATCGGGATGTACCTGGGTCATTTCCGGATCAAAGGAATCGGTTTGGGGGCGGCTGCCGTCCTCTTCCTAGCGATCGGGATCTCTGCCTGGGGCACTTCCTATGGCGTGGATATGGTTTCCAAATTCCCGCATGAGTTCGGAAAACTCGGTCTGGCTCTATTTGCTTTTGCTATCGGGATTAACTCGGGTAATTCTTTCTTTGCTTCTCTCAAGAAATCTTTAGGGATTATGGCCGCTACCTTCGCGGTGTTAGCCGGCGGGGGCGTAGTTGCCTGCCTGCTAGGCAAAATCGCGGGAATGGATGCGGCCACTATCGGCGGTACTTTTGCGGGCGCAATTACTAACACCCCCGCTCTAGCTGCTGCCGGCGCGGCCTCGGGCGATGAGCAGTCGGCAACCGTTGCCTATTCCATTGCCTACTTGTTTGGCGTTTTCGGAATGCTAATCGTAGCTACTTTAGCTCTCAACTATGGCAAGAACGATAAAGACCGCCCCGCATCTTTGGTTTCTCGCACGGTGCGAGTTGAGCGGGATGACCTCCCTTCGGTGCGCGATATTCGTGCCCATGTTGGCGAAAACGTGCGTTTTTCTCGGCTTCGGGAAACCGAGGACGGGCCGATTGTTCGTCCCACTGCCGACACTAAACTCGGTAAAGGCTGCCTGGTGACCGTGGTTGGTCCGCAAAATTTGGTAGTTGAAGTGGTTTCTGAGTTGGGGCATGATTCCTCTATTTCCCTTGCTGCCGACCGGCGGGATTGGGACTATCGCCGGATAACTATTTCTGATCCGAAGCTGGCTGGACGCACTTTAGGGGAGCTTGGCCTGGAGGAACGTTACCAAGCGACTGTGTCGCGGGTACGGCGTGGCGACACCGATATGTTAGGGCGCGCTGACCTGGTACTTCAGATGGGAGACCGAGTTCGGGTTGTGGCGCCCACCAAGAACCTTAAAGAGCTATCTAAGTACTTTGGGGACTCTACCACCGGTTTGACCTCTATTAACCCGGTAGCTTTAGGTGTCGGTATGGTTTTGGGACTGCTAATCGGCGAGTTCCCGATCCTTACTCCTAGTGGCGAATACTTCACGATTGGTTCTGCAGCTGGAACGCTGCTGGTGGGACTAGTATTCGGCAGAGTTGGCCGCATTGGCCCCTTCCCCACCGCTTTGCCTTATACCGCCTGTCAGGTGCTTGCCGAGTTTGGTCTGCTGGTGTTCTTGGCACAAGCCGGGTATAACGCTGGCGGACAGATTATGAAAGCCTTTACCTCCGGGGCTTGGCTAGGGATTCTACTGGTAGGTATGGCAGTTACCCTCACCGTAGGCTTCGGTTTGTATTTCGTGATGCGCTACGCGTTCAAGATGGGTGGAACCCGCCTATCTGGTCTATTGGCTGGGGCGCAAACTCAGCCGGCCGTCCTCGCCTATGCGAATAACCGCACTAACTTTGATCCGCGAGTGGCGCTTGGTTACTCCCTGGTTTACCCCTTGGCGATGGTGGGTAAGATCCTAATCGCCCAAATCATCGGTGGCCTGTAGCCTGTCGATACTTTAGTTTTACAATGCGTCAGCCCTGACCGGGCTGGCGCATTGTAATAATTATCGCCCCTGATTTAACTCTTTCGTCCTGGATACTTGCGGAGGTGCGGGGAGATAATTATTTTATGAAGCAAGAATCCGCCCAAAACAACATCAGCGCTGACAGACACGAATCTTCCTCAGACGACGCTTTACGCCAGTCCAAAGGGGATACTCTTAATCCCCACGGTAGCGAGCATGACGAGCTTCGCGCCTTACGCGACCGGCTAGCTGCCCAATCTGGAGTAGTAACCCACCTGGGACGCACTCTGTTAGCGGCGGGTGCTAGTGCCTATCTGGTTAAATTTTCGATGGCCAGGCTGGCCAACGCTGTCGGGATTGAAGCGCAACACTCGCAAGTAACTTTTTCAGAAATAGTAACTTCGGTTTATGCGCATGGAACTTTCCGAACTGAGTCTCATGAGCAACGTACATTCGGGACTAACGCTGCGCGACTAGATGATTTACGCCTGTTTGTACGCGCTTTAAAACCGGGGCTGCTAGTGGAGGACGCCCAACAGCGTATCGACGAAATTGTCCACCGCAAGCCGCCTTATCCTGCCGTTATTAACTGCCTAGCCTCCGGGGTTGCCTGCGCAGGCTTTTGTTTCCTTAACCGGGGCGGACTGGTCGAATGCTTAGTGGTGGCGATTGCGGCTCTTTGCGGACAGATATTGCGCCGCGCGATGCTAAAACGTCACGCCAACCATTTTGGAGTGTGGATGCTTTGTGGTCTGCTTGCTTCCTTGATCTACATGGGAGTTAGTCAAGCATTGGTGTTGACTGGGCTGGTTTCGGTTGGCCACCCGCAAGGAATTATTTCCGCAGTATTGTTTCTGGTTCCAGGATTCCCGCTGGTAACCGCGATATTAGACTTGGTAAGAATGGATTTCCTAGCCGGGATTTCCCGCATGACCTACGTTATTATGTTGGTGATTTCAGCCGGAATATCGGTTTGGATGATTGCCACCTTATTTCAGTGGCATATTGACCCACCCACGGCTTTCCCGGTCACCGGAGTAGCTCTATACTTGCTGCAATTTACCTGTTCGGTGGTGGCTTCTTTTGGTTTCGCCGTGCTGTTTTCCATCCGCCCGCAAGTGGCAATTTGCGCTGCCCTGGTTGCGGGATTTGCCAATGTGGGACGACTGTTTCTGGTGTCACAGGGAATGCTACCGCAGGCAGCTGTAGGTCTGGCGGCTTTAACTATTGGGATCGTGGCACATTTTATTTCTCGCCTCAGCGGTTTCCGGTTCTCCCGTACCTCACTGACAGTGCCCGCAGTGGTGATTATGATTCCCGGAGTGCCCCTCTACGCCGCGATTACTCACCTTTCGAATGGTGATATTCCCCAAGCCACCGCCGCTCTTGTCCAAGTGTTTTTTGTGGTTTTATCCATCGGAGTGGGGCTAGCGATTTCTAGAATGCTCACTGATCCCGGCTGGCGCATTGACCGTGATACCGCGCAGCCCCGGCTGTTGGAAAAAACTGGGTGGAATGACGGCAATCGCCGTTTCCAGATGCGCTGACTAATAGTTGGAGGGGGTCGCTGACGATCGTCAGCGACCCCCTCCTGATTTTCTGGGTTTATTACCTGTTCCTAGGCGTCTAGGCCACGGGCTATAGACTAAAAACCAACTGTTCTAGCTAGCTACTAGTCACTAAATGCAAATAATCGGCAACTACGGCGATTATTTTTCCCGGGGAGTCGCGGTGGCATCCAGGCGAATAACCCCATAAGTCCAGCCACGACGGTGATAGACCGCGCACGGTTGCATAGTTTCGGAATCGATAAACACGAAGAAGGGATGTCCCACCAGTTCCATTTGGTAGAGCGCCTCACTAACAGTCATCACTGATGCTTCGTGTAGTTTTTGCCGCACCACCACTGGAGAATCGCCTAATTGGCTTTCATCAGCAACCCCAATTTTCCTCTCGCGCGCAATATCGGGAGAAAACTCATCATCTTTCGGGGTGACCGCCTTCGCCGCATCTTTCAAATTGAGTTCCTCAATCTTTAAAGGCTCTTCTTGACGGTGCGAATCCCGGTGGCGGCGATGATCCTTAGCCCGGTCACGGGCGCGCCGCAGCCGCTCATATAGTTTGCCACAAGCAATATCTACTGAGGCGTAACGGTCAGAAGAACTGGCCTCAGCGCGAATAATCGGCCCCTTTCCGAAAACTGTCAGTTCCACTTTCTCGGAAGTATCTGCTTGCCGCTGATTTGGTTCGTGAGTGAGTTCCACATTTACCCGCTGTACCCGCGGATAAAACTGTTCAACCTTAGCGACTTTTTCCTCGGCATATTGGCGGAAATTGGGGTGGATTTCAGCGTTTCGTGCTTCAACGATAATTTCCATTGGTGTCCTCCAGGGCACAGTATGGGGATCAAAGATCCCGAATCGATGCGATCCGGATCATTCCGGTCGCGGTGATTGCAGCTACCACCCCCTTTCGCCCATCTTTGGGCTTTTCAAGTACCAAAATTTTACCGCATTACCGGGAATGATTAAGGGGTTTTGAGGCTGCCTTCCGCTACGCTAAATGAGAACACTGCTTTCACCTGTGCGTGTTCCCCATTTATTACCCGAGCTGCCTCCCGAATGGTCGCTCCCGTGGTAATCACGTCATCGACTAGCAACACTTCCTTACTAAAATCAAAATCTGCCCCCGCTGCCAGCCGCATACTTCCTGTCCGCCCGCGAACCCGCTCCTCAAAACTGCGTCCCGCCTGCTTTTTACTACCTGTTTTGAGCTCTAACAAGCCCGATAACCCTACTGCTACCCCTTCGGCCTCCAACGAGGAGGCAATTCCGGCAGCCAACCTGCCAGCGGTAGAAGAGATCGCAGTTTTGCCAAACCGAAAAGTTGACGGCACAGGACATACTATAACCGGCCTCCGAAAACTGGCAGCGAGGCTATTACCGGCCGCCGCTCCAAAAAAGAGTGGTAGCTCTTGGTAGTAGGCAGATCGCGAGTGCTTCATCGCCAATACAACTTTGCGAGCTGAGCCCCGGTAAACGCTGAGAGTCCAAATCTCATTTATACCTGCATCAAGGGGAATAGCTGCACTAACTGTTATGGGAGCACGCAAAAATATCCCTCTACACCGATCACATAACCGGGTATCCAACTGCCCACAACCGGGGCAACTCTCCGGAAATATCAAGGTAGAAAAATCTCGATAGGTTTTAGCCACCTGCGCTCCGACTAGAGTAGATAATTTTTGAGGATGGCTGGAAAGAAGATGGTCTGCCATAGATACAGCTTGCTAGCTTCAACTGCAGTGATGTTTTCAGAAAATAATTCTCTCTGGAAAACTTGGAGCGCTTGGCCTTGGGAACCAAAGCACCTGAAACCATCAAAGCTAAGAAAAATCTGAAACTAGACGCGAGCTGATGTTAACGCTAACTGCTTGCCGCAAATGCGGGATAAGAAACCCCATTTCCGAGTACTCGCCAAGACTGTTGGATATGCCCCAGCCGCGTTCCTAGCTCGTTAACTACCTGCACATTCCCGTTGGAAGGATTGGGCACCAAGTATTGAGACTTCGGCGCCGCCTCAAAGGTTTCATCATACGAGTTCACCGCCAGCACCTGTATTTTCGGGTTACCTCCGGACTGTAGAACTGCTACCTGGCCCGAATCAATCCAAGCTGCCGAAGCTACCTCGGACAAGATATCGGTACCTAGCTTGCCCACCTTTATCTGGGTAGGGGTGCCATCTTCTGCTCGGATAACGGTTGCCATTCTACCTTGGAAACTGTATCCCACCTGCCATAAGATTAGGCCGCGTACCCCGGGAGCACTGAGCGCAAAAAACGGGATTTTCCAGTTTTCACCCTCAGAGATTTTCACTCGCGCCACCTGAAAATGGCTATTTACTGCCACCATATCCCCGGGTTTGGAAGCGTCCCCAGTCCATGCCCAGCCCCAAGGGTCAACTTGCGGAACCCGCAGATTCTCGCCTCGATAAAGAACCTGGGGGACTTTTCCGCGTTGCAAGCGTACCAGTTCTTTGCCCCCGCGAATCGCTACCTGGAAATCAGTGCCGACTGGCCCGGGAGTAGGCCAAGTAATTTCCCCGCCCAAGTCTTGTGCCGTTGTAAATACCCCGGAGCGGGTATCGGATTCCTCGATTACCGCCCCATTCTTAACCCCCAGCATCACCTGTTTCTTTACCGGGGCTGACTGCTCAGCAGGATCCGGTAGAGCTTTACCGTTTTGCGAAACTGTAACCTCATCAATCCCAGCAATCCCCAATAAAGTGGCATTTACTTGCTGATATATCCTTGCCATTTCCGTTTCAGAACGTAATCGCAAAGTGTCGGGCAGTTCGACCATGGCTTTGCGACCTTGCATAGTAACCAAGTTAGAAGGAATCTTGGTGATCGGCTCTGTCGCACTCACCGCACCTTCAAGATCAATGGTAGGGGCAGAAAACAGTGCCGTCAGCAAGTATTGGGCAATGTTCTTACGCGGCACCCACCGGGGATCAGGAATTAAAAAGCGATGATCACTCGACCAGTAGTAAACGTTTCGCTTCGAATAAGCATTCTTAAACGCCGTATTGGTTAACACCACTCCGTCAGGCAGCGAACTGATCCGCCACTGGCCGCCCTCCTTCGTCAACTCGTATTTAACGGTTTCCTCTTGCCGGAAACTCTGCCTCATTCCCACTTTGTTGACCCGCAATACCGGTTGTCCACTTCCGGTAGCCAATTTCGATCCATCAGCAAAAACTATTTTTAGTTCCGTCTTCGGTTTCAGCACGGTTACTTGAGTTTTCGGTTGCCAACTGCGACGAGTACCAGAGGTTAGGAACTGTTTAGCAATTCCATAGTCATCGTAAGTACCTGCGGCACAGGCCTGTTGGAAATCCGCCAGTAGTTTTTCGGGAGTTGATCCATCAATCGGTCCCGTAGCCAACTGGGCGAGCGGGTTACGAGAATCCGGATTTACCTCGCCTTCATGCACCGGCCCGGCGTCAGGAAGGGATGCACAAGCCGCCAAAGTGAAAGCTAGGCAGGTACACAGGATCCCCAAGCGAAGTCGCTTCCTCCCGCTGATTTTCCCATTTCTTAAGGTTTTCGAGGACGCAGCAGACTTTCGCAAAGACGCGGGTAAATCTTTTCGCCACCTCCGCAGCAATTGCTTTTCCCAATGCCGAAGCTCACGACTAAACCAGTTCATTGAGTCTCTGCCTTTCCCTCCGGGCTGGTTTGCGCAGCGTCGTCACCTTCCAGATTCTTAATCCGCTCTTGAACATCAATCACCGTGTCGGGCGCTGGCATATGCGGCAATGGCTGAGCGGCAGTTGACTCTTTCATATCGGCAGGCAGCTCAGCCGGCATTCGGGGTAGGCTGTCTGCTGCACTCACGGGAATTTCCTGCTGAGGGCTGTCACTCGCTTCCAAGTGGCGCACTTCCAAAGCAGTATCCTCTAGATCCTCCGACAAAATAATGTCTTCTGGATGGTCGATAGCCCACTGGGAGCGAGCGGTAATCAAATCCTGGTTTTCAACTTCTTCTGGCAAATCCGCAATTTCTTCTCCCTGCTGGCGGGGCAATAGCAGAGTAAAAGCAGAACCTTGCTGGGGGCAGGATAAAACCGTGAGTAATCCGGAGTGCAAAGCCGCGTCCTCGGCAGAAATTGCGAGCCCCAGGCCGGTACCGCCAGTGGTACGTTTACGGGAAGGATCCGCCCGGTAAAAACGATCAAAAACATGTTGCGCAACCGCGTCAGTCATACCGGCACCATGATCGCGGATCTGCAAAGCCACTGCGGTTTTTGAACCGGCGACTGTAACCTTCACTGGTTTACCTTCCGCAAACTCGATCGCATTCACCAGCAAGTTTTGGGCAATCCGGCTGACGCGAGTTTCATCTACCTGCGCCACGGTATCCCCGTAGGTTTCTAAAACTACCTCTACTCCCATGTTTTCTGCGAGAGTGCGATTAGATTCTAGAATTCCACTCGCTAAAGAACCCAGATTTACCTCGGATAATGAAAGCTTGGCCACGGAGGCATCAATTCGGGAAATCTCAATGAGATCCGCCAGCATTTTGTCGAAACGGTCAACTTGGCGGTGCAGAATCGTAGCGGAGCGGGCATTAGTCGGCGAAAGCTGGTCGCGTTCATCATAAATCAAATCGGAGGCCATCCTAATAGTGGCTAGCGGGGTACGTAGCTCATGGGAAACATCAGATACAAATCGCTGCTGTAAAGTTGACAGCTCTTCGTAGTCGCTAATCTGTTCTCGCAGATAGCTGGCCATATCGTTTAACGCTTGGGATAACTGCGCTAACTCATCCCTACCGCGCACCGGCAGCTGAATCTGCAGATTACCGGCCGAGACTTTGCGCGCTGCTTTTGCTGCTCGCCGCGCAGGCGCCATAGTCGAATAAGAAACCGCTGCCATCAGGACTGTTAACACCCCGAGCAGCACCACTGTTCCAAAAATTAGTACCTGGTTCACCATATAAATGGTTTGTTGCTCATAGGCTAAGGAATAGACCATATAGAATTCATAGCTACCCACCACAGGTAGAAACACTCGCGAACCCACAATGATACCGGGAGTTTTCTGCTCTTGCGAGTTTTTCAAAGACACTGATTGCCAGTGAAGTCCGCCCTTTTGCTCAACCGCTTTCCGTAACTGCGGAGTGATTAAAACGCGTTGTTCCGGGTCAATAATTTCGTTGATCGCTAGGGGGCGAGTCTCATTTGGATCCCGCAGCAGCATCGCTCCTACCCCGCCTGCACCGGTCAAGGCATCTCGTTGATCTGACATTAAGGTATAGGCCGCATCTTGTACCCCACTGACGGAATCGGTCACCGTGGCATCAAAAGCAGATTGCAAACTTTCTGTGCGCAAAGATGCATCTTGCAGCACAATATTTAAACGTTTTTGAAAAACCCCATTAGATACATGCGAGGTTACGGAAACAATCAAGATGATCATCATCATCGCGGTGGCTAATGCCATTAGTGCGGTTAGTCGCGCAGAAATCGAAGACAGAAAAAAACGCACTATCGGCCAGTTCGCGACTTGGTTTCCCAGGTAGCTAAAAGCCGATCGCCATTGTTTGTCCCGCAGCAATCCCCAAAAGCTGCCGGATGATTCTTTGACCGCTGCCTCCTGGGCTGGGGGTTGGCTGCTCATAGCCGCCTAGTTGCCTCCAGCACGGTAGCCAACTCCTCGCACGGTGCGCACAATCTTGGGATGTTCCGGGTCTTCTTCAATCTTGGCTCGCAGCCGCTGCACGTGCACATTCACTAAACGAGTATCAGTATTCGCGTGACGGTATCCCCAAATATCTTCTAATAATTCTTCCCGGCTAAAAGCTTTCCACGGCGAGCGTGCCAAGGTTAGCAATAAATCGAATTCTAAAGGAGTCAGATCGATACGTTCATTGCCACGGAAAACTTCGTGAGCCGCCACGTTGATATGAAGATCCCCCAGATCTACGTCCTCGTCCTGACCCTCGCTAGTACGTCCCCGCAACCGCGCTTTAATCCTGGCTACCAGTTCTTTGGGTTTAAAAGGTTTGGGGATATAGTCATCGGCTCCCGCTTCTAGCCCTGCCACCACATCGGCTGTATCTGATTTAGCGGTGAGCATGATAATCGGCAGATCGGATACGGTGCGAATCTGTCGGCAGATTTCCACTCCGTCTTTGCCGGGCAGCATCACGTCTAACAACACCAAATCCGGTTGACTTTCCTGAAAAATATCAAAAGCCTGATCACCGTGATGACAAAACACTGACTTATAGCCCTCGGTTGACATCACAATGCCCACCATCTCTGCAAGTGCCTCATCGTCGTCCACTACCAAAATTTTCACGGTCATGAATTCTATTGTGCCACGCCGATGCATTTTTTGGCGCTATTGCTAGGCTGTTGCTTTATTTATAGGCTCGATCGGTAGAATCTATGTCTAACCTATTGGCTGGTTTAATCCGGCAATCCTCCCGGTAGGAGGCGCAAATGTCCGCGGCGCTGCTCTTGCACTTTACGACGCTCCGCAGTCAGTCCCTGTTTAACGCTCGCATCGTACTCGTGCCCTACATGTCCGCGGCCTCCGCTGGTGGCTTCGGGGCTCAGCCGCCCATCCCAGTTCTTATTTACTTTCGCAGTGGGAAGATGTCGCCGCTTAGAAGCTTCCCGCACCACATTTGCCAAGGCCTCTAAATCGTCATCACTGGGCTCGGCAGGAGTAAACTCACTGGCTAACCGAACAACCTGCCAACCCCGAGGAGCGGTCAAATTGTTTGCGTGTTCGGCGCAAAGATCATAGGCGTGCGGTTCTGCCTGGGTAGCAAGAGGGCCGAGGACAGCAGTGGAATCCTTATACACATAGGTTAAAGTAGCGGCTGCCACCTGGTTGCAGCCATTTTTTGAACAAGATCTAGTTACCCGCACAATTGCACGTTAGCGGCGCGGGAAATAAAACCCAAGTCTAACTCGCGGTAAGGTGCGTTCTCGTGAGGGGTTTGACACGAAATAGGCGAGATCGCCACGGGCGCGGAGCACGAGGAGTGACTTTCTTGCCGATGATCCCAGCTTGGAGGACGCGGCGGGAAAAATTTGATCAGCTGGTAGTGGATTTGGCTACCCAGGCTGCCCGCAAGCATGAGGTAGTAAACCGTATCGAATTTGGGGTGGAAGATATTCCTCCTTCGGATCCGGCTGACTGGGAATCTCCACAGGCGGTCTTAGGACGGTTATTTCCCGCAGATAAGGGCGGGAAGCTGGCTACTCGAATTGTGGTTTACCGCTTGCCGATCCAGTGGCGTTGTCGCAGCGGTCAGGAACTAGAACAAGCAGTTAAAGCGGTGCTGGCGGAACACCTCAGTACTGAAATTGGCTGTTCACCCGAAGAGGTATTTCCCGGATACTTCTAGTTATTAGCGCAAGAATTTTTCGAACAGTATATTTGGGATACTTTTAGCCAGGATTTACCCAATTGCGACCCTTATTAGCGGTTAGGGGTTAGTTTTTACTGTAATCGCAGCTATTTCCCTAGCTGCTTTTCCGACCCCAATAGTTCGAAAAGTTCCGGCAGGATCTCCCACCAGCTGACCGGCGTGCAGCGCAGTTTCACTTTGCCATTGCCAAACACCCGCAGGTACTTTCACTAAGGTCAACACGCCCGGTTTTACCGCTACCTCCTGGGTTTCCCCGGCGGAAGATAAAACAATTTTTTGTTCTTTCCCGCTTTCGAAAGCCAGACTAGCCGCCTGTTGATTACTCAGCACTGCTCCCGAAGTACTGGGCGACACAGAGGGATAAACTGCCAGCGTATCCTTCTTTGCATAGGTCTCCGGGGCGAAGACCGCGGCCACTACCGGTTGATCTGATTTAACCTTGACCGCAGCCAGGCCGTCTTTTACTCCTGCCAGAGGAATATCGAAAACTGCTCCTGTCGCGACCTGCAACTTATTGGGGGCGGGCACCGGGGTTTCCCCTTTTACATCCAGGAGGGATACCTGCAAATTCGCCACTTCCCTACTGGGATTCAGCACCCGCAAACTGGATTTACCAGTAATTTTAGCTGCTGGAATCAGTACTTCTTGGGAAGGGGCGGCTAGAGCCGGCGAATGCACAGCGCCAGCCTTTTGGGCTCCAGTCGCCAAAGTAGAACTGACCCAAGAGCTCACCCCCTTCCCCTCGGCCTCTACTAGCACCCCGAGCCGGTTATACCCGGGAGCTTGCCCATCTAAAACCAGAGAGGTACTAGCGCGGGCAGGGATATTTTGCGTGACTTTAGCTGCCAAGGGCCCCTGTTCCGTCCAAATCTGAATCCGAGCAGTAAGGGGCGCTCCGGACGGGTTAAGCAAATGCAAAGTAGAAGCATTTCCGGTGGTAGTGCCGGGAGTCAGAAAATAGGCGCGATTAGTGGGGGCAGCGCACAGTCCCGCGAAAAATCCGTTCTCGTCCTCTTTCCCGTTGCTGCTAACATATCCCAAGGCAGCGGCATTTTTACCTGCTACTGGTTTCACCTGTAGTGTCAACCCAGATTTGCCCACTGAGTGAGCAGCGTCCTTTGCCAGCGCGTTCCCGGATGCATCGGTTAGCAGCGCAGATCCCGTTTCCGAGATCCCTTCCACCCAGGCCTTCGCGCCCTCTCCGGGCAAAGTCGGGCAGATAACTTGCTGGATTCCTGCCGGAACTGCCACCTCGCGGCCGCTATTATTAAGACTAGAGGTGGCGGGAAGCGTTTTGGGAATCAGCAAAGCAAGCGCCAAGGCAGCTAGCAGAATCGCTAGCGCCGAGAACAGGGAAACCACTGATTTAAAGGCGGGTTTTTTCATTTTTGTTTCCTCCTGTCCCCCAACGGCAGGCAGGTGGCTACAGCACCGAGGTAAACCAGCAGGAATAGTCCTATTACCAGATAACGTCCTGGACTAGCCAAGTACACCTGGAGATTTCCGGACCCGCCGGCCGGAATAGTAAAACTTTGCAGCCCTCCCTTAGATCGAGCCTGAAGATCCCGCCCAGCTATTTGGGCTTTCCAGGCCGGCGAAGCTGATTCTGCCAGTAAAAGCTCACGTTTCTTCGAGGAGGGCGCGAGAGATTTCTTTGCACTTAGCACTGCTGCCGGAACCGTTTCTTGGCGCTTTCCGTCACCGATTCTCACTCGCGCATCGGAGCGAGCGGGAATAAAACTGGAAGTGTCCAGGCGCCACACACTGTAATCATCATTGGTAGCTACCGGATGAAAATAGCTGGAAGAGATGAGTTTGGAGTCCAGTCCGTCAGCGGCGGCTTGCTTAGTAACCAGTAACTGTTCTACCGCTAAATCTGCGCACTTGGTGGCAGCTTGGCGGTCATTTCCTGCTACTAGCGCCGCCAGCACCCCACTTTCGGGGGAAGTGTGTTGGGCAGGGGATTGGGTTCGAATCTGCCAGTTGGTGGCCAGTAGTCCCGGTCCGGCTTCCCGGCGCATCGCCACCTGGTAGCGATCCCCGTCTTTATCTATCAGCAGCATCCGGGTTCGTTTTTCCGATGCCGATAAAATCGAAAACGCGACTGGTGAGCGGTCAGAACCGGCCTGCAAGGGAGTATTCGCCGAGGGCAGCGCCCAGGTAGCTATGGTAGCCAGAGGAAGTACCAGCGCCAGCGTAACTAAGCTTGCCAGCAGGTAACGCAGCCGTTTGGGAGGCTGGATCGCACTCCATCCTAGCGAGGTGGACACCAGTAGTCCCATTAGCACAACCGAAAATACCGAAAGCAGCCAGGGACTTTCTCCGGGAGCCACTGTTTGTGTCAGCGCAAGCATTCCGATTACCACGCTTGCCAGGGTAAATACCCACGCTATACGGGTGGCCAGTAACTCTCGTCCGGTAAATAAAGCTCCGGCTGCAGCTATTGCCACGCAACTGAGAGCAGCTATTCCAAGATATAACGGAACGCCAGATAGTGTTTGCCCCCAAAGCTGCAGCTGAGAGCGAATTGCTATTGGGGTAGGCGCCGAGGGCGTCAGGAATAGATATGCTCGCATGCTATGGGTGCGTAACGCCCAAATAAAAGACGGTAATAGCGTTACCAACGCGGGAACCAGTATCGCTAGTCCGCCCCCTAGGTACGCACAGCTACGCCGCCAGGGTAAATGCTTCTTTACCGTTACGCTCAGGCTGCAAACTAGTACGAACACTAAAGCAGCTAACCACAGCCAGGGGGCGGCGGCGCTCACCACTACTAGGGATAGCGCTGCAAGGCCGGCGGGGAGGCGGCGCGAATAGTTTGGTAGATAAGTCTCTGTTCCCAGCACTCCCGCCAGCAGGTAGGGACGTCGCAGGTCAAAGAACGAAATAATTCCCCATACTGCCAGAGGAAGGAAGACATGGCCGAGGACAGCAGCAATATTTCCTGCCTGCACACTAACCAAGAACGGCAGCGCTGCGCCCCAGCTAAGAGCGATCAGGGCACGCACCGAATTTACTCGGGTTAGGGCTGCCGATGCCAGCCAGGCACCCATTCCCGCGCCCAGTGGGGACAAAACCAGTAACCAACGCAATACGGTGGTGGGAGCAATGCCGAAAATAGCGAAAGGCGCGGTAATAGCCAGCAGCGGATAGGCAATCGGATCTGGGAGACCGGTAATCCCCGTAGAAAAAGTACGCCAAGAGTTGGTTGCCAATATCCAAAAGTCATGCCAGCTTCCGGGCAGCACACTCCAGAATCCTCCGTGCATTCCACCAAGGAAATCTCGCATCCCGAAAAGACTAATACTAAGGAAGAAGAGGGCGAGTAGCCACGCGATGATTTGGGCGTGCCAAGTTACCTTGTCCAACTGGGATTTCGCTACTGTCCCTAGTTTGAGCACTTCCTGTCCGCTTTCGCGGTCTACCCGCCGAATCAGACGCCGGTTTTCCCGTACCCTGCTAGCTGGTACTTCCAGGCGGGCAAGTTCGCGCCGCGAGATCTGGGATTGTCGCCGCTGAATCCGCCGCGCCGCCAGGATTTTCCCTAGCGATCCCCATACTCGGTTCGCCGCCTTGAGCTCTATTGCTGCTCGCTGACCTGCAGAGCGTAGCACCCACATCAGGGCTATCATCAGCGATTTTAGAGGTAGTAAACAAAGCCATAATGGCAGAAGCACCGAGCTGATAGTTAGGGCACGATAGAGGTACTTATCGGCGCGCCGCTCCGGATAGGAGTTTTCTTTTTCCCGGGGAGCCTCTAGAACCAGTGGGGTAACCGGAACCGGATCATAAACGTAAACTGGCTGGTGAGGAACGGGAGAATCCGGTTCTGCCGGCTGCCCATCCTCTTCAGTGTCCAGCTGTTCGTAATCCTCAGTGGCGTTTTCCTCTTCCCCTTGGATACGCTCTTTTTGTCGATCCTCCTGCCTGCTCCCCATTGGTGATGAGGGCGCCTGCGCTGTCAACAGGTTTTCCGTTAGCGGCGCGGACTTATCCGCTGGCGTTTCCACCTGGTTGCCTACTCCGGGAGACTTTGTATCCTGCTTCTCCTCGGTATTTTCGTTCCTGGTATCGGCAATCCCACTAGCGGAGTCTTGATGCTCCAGATATTCGCGTAACCCGAAGAGTCCGGCTTGCGCGTGGTAAATACGGGCTGCTGGCACCAGGCAAACGCGGTAGCCAGCCATGCGCGCGCGCCGTCCCAGTTCTAATCCTTCAGTAAATTTTCCTAGCAGAGGGTTAGTACCCCGCAAACGATCCCAAAGCTGGGCTTTTATCAATAGTCCTGCGGTTCCTACCGCCAGCACATCACTGATACCGTCATATTGCCCCTGGTCAACCTCGCCCGGATCGAAAGGAGTAAGGCGCTCGCCGCCCCGAGTAGCGTGGATACCTACCGAGGCCAGCGTTTCCGGTTTATCCCAATCCAGGGCTTTCGGACCGGCAATCCCCAGGGTAGTCGAGTTCTCGAACGCTTGGACAAGTTGCCCCAGACATTCCGGGTCAGGGGCAGAGTCATCATGCAGCATCCACAGATAGTCGACGGCCTCCAGATTGTTGGCGCGGGCAAGGCGTACCGCCTGCCCCAAGTTATTGGCTTTTACCTGGGAATAATGTAGAGGCGCGTAGGGACGCAGCTGAGCGGGAGTGAGGGTAGTATCAGCGGCAGTATCTACGACTACCAGGGAGGTTATGGGGTAACGGCATGCACGCAGCGCGGTTAAAGTTTGTTTCAGGTAGGGAGTAAGACCCCGCGTGGCGATAAAAACCTGAACGCTGGGATGCTGGTAGGAAGCGGTTGGTTCAGAGGCACAGGCCACTGGGCTACCCTACATTGCGCCGCAATCTGCGCCGTTCCCGTTCTGAAAGACCGCCCCAGATTCCGAAGCGTTCATCATTTTCTAAGGCATAACTGAGGCATTCATCGCGAACCTCGCAGAGCTCACAAACCGCTTTGGCTTCCCGAGTAGAACCCCCTTTTTCGGGGAAAAACGCCTCGGGGTCGGTTTGGGCACATAACGCTTGTTCTTGCCAGGAGAGGGGGCCTTGGTCATCCTGCCCAATTTGCCAGGATTGCGGATTAGACGAGATGGGTCCCTCGCCAAAAATGTTCCACATATTAATCTCCTCGCAAAAATAGGTGTCTCTAAGAGTATAAACTACAAGCGTGTCATTCGGGGAAGTCACCCAAAAAAATGGTATAGATTTTTTGTAGCATCTGCGCTTATTAAAGATTAGAAATCGTATCTACCTGCAGTTCAGTTCAATAAATTCCGCAATATGCTCCACAGAAGAAATTTTCTCGATTTCCCCACAATTTGGCTCTAGGACTACTGCTGCGCCCTGATAACGCCAAATCTGCCCGACCACCAGCGCCAAGGATTGTGGAGTCGCATCCTCAGGTACTTTGATCAAGATTCGGCGCCCCGGAACCTTTTGTTCACACCAGCGGGAAAAATCTGCGATTGCTTTTCCGTCTACGCTTACCCGAAAATCGGTATCTGCCAGCGCAAAGTTTTCACTAGGTAAAGGGAAAAGTAGTTGATCAGCTTGAGCGAGCACTTCCCGGTTACCGTCTAGAAATCCGGCGGGCAAAGCCTCCGGGTAACGCCAAGCCAGCGGAGACAGGCTGACAAGATAGGTTTCAATTCCGCTTTCCACAAAGCCAGAGCCGGCCGCCGGGTCGCTGATTGCACAGGCAACCAGATCCGGATCTGCAATCAGATCTGTCATCTCTTTACTGCCAGGGGCATCAGCTGTCAGATTCTTCACCGTGAGCCCTAACCCCCACCCGGCGATTCGCCACAGGAGATCACGCCAGGAAAGCCCCAATCCCAGAGCTAAAACCCCGCCAGGTTCGGCTGCTAGGTCACCGGCCAAAAGATTTTGAGTCTTCGTAACCCAGTTATTGACTACCTGCCCCGAGAGCTCTATATGATCCTGTCCGTACCAGGTAAGGCAAGGAGAAGAATAACCCGACAGGGCATTGACCCAAGAGTTATCCCAAAAAGATTTAATCTCCATTACGGTACTCCCGCCTGCACTAGTTTTCCGTTTCCTCGCACGCGCACTGTCCCCTCAGCTGCAGAAACAAAAATCGCTTGTCCGGTACAGATAGTTTCTACTTCCCCGCCAACTCCGACTTCTAAATCACCGCAGACCCCTAATAGTATTCGCGGACCGCGACCGGGAATTGGAATCCATTCCCCGCCAGTAATCTTGGACACTGAAAGTTCAAAATCATCCACCGGAGCATAGTAAATCCCAGTGCCCCGCCCATTCATTTCCGGGGCAATCCGCACCGGGGGCGCGCCATGAAAATCCATACACCGCAAAGCCTCACCTGCATCAATATGTTTCGGAGTTAGCCCGGCGCGCAACACGTTGTCCGAAGAGGACATTATCTCGATACCTAAACCGGAAACGTAGGCATGTACCGCGCCGGTAGGGATAAATAGCGCCTCCCCTGCCTGTAGCGTGACCGGGTTGAGCAGCAAAGATAGCACCGCGCCGGGGTCGCCTGGATAGGTACGCGCGAGGGCGAGAGCCTGGCGGTCTACCCTCAGCGAGGGGGAAGTGCCCCTATCTAAGCGATCTTGACAAGCTGTGATTACTGCTTCGATTTGGAGACGACGCTCCTCATCTAAGGGGGCTAATAGTTTGCGCGCCGCCGCCCGCAAACCACGATAACCGGGGTGGGCTCGCAGGATTTCTAGCAATTCTCGCGCTAAGGGTGCGTTTAGATTATCTAAGACCTCTATAGCGCGGCGAGGAGCGCGAAAACCGGCGAAAGCCTCAAAAGCGGTAATTGCAAAAATCATTTCCGGCTTATGGTTACGATCGCGATAGTTCCGCCTTGGACTATTTAAGGGAATACCGGCTTCTTCTTCCGCTTGAAAACCAGCCTCTGCCAGTTCCTTACCGGGATGTACCTGCAAAGATAATGGCTGCTCGGGAGCAATTATTTTCAATAGAAACGGAAGTTGCTCATCAAAGCGCGCCGCCACGTCCTTACCTAAAATTCCGGCAGGGTCAGCGGAAATATGTTCTGAGAGCGGGCGACCTCCCGCCAAAGTCTGCGCTCTATCGTGAGCACCGAACCAAAGTTCCGCTACCTGCTTACCCCCAAAATCAATCCCGGTAAAGTCACTGATAGCACTGGTAGAACCCCAAGCGTAATCCTTAAAAGCCCCGGAAAGCCTCAGCAATGTAGGAACCTTTCCTGACCTAAACCAGTTTGGCCCCAGCCACCAGAGACTGTAGTTTCGCCCAGGCGATAGAAGAATGCAATCGTCCGCCCAGACCGCAGTCGGTGGAAGCGATTACCCGCTCCGAACCAACTGCCGCCACGTAGCGCGATAACCTATCGGCTACCAGCTGGGGATGCTCAACCACGTTAGTAGAATGGCATACCACCCCGGGGATTAGCACCTTATCAGCAGGTAACTGGTATTCGTACCAGATGCGCCATTCATGGGCATGGCGCGGAGAGGACGCCTCGAAACTGTAACCACCCGCATCTACCCGCAACACGTCCTCGACAATATCGGCGAAGGGAATATCGGTAGTGTGCGGCCCGTGCCAAGAACCCCAACACACGTGAAAACGGGTAAGTTCGGTAGGAATATCTTTTAACGCCCAGTTCAGAGCCTCAATGCGAACCCCGATGAACTTTTTATAGTCCTCAAGGGAAGGCTCTGGGTTAATCTGATCCCAAGATTCCGCAATGGAAGGATCATCAATCTGTACCGTCAGCCCCGCATCGGTGATGATTTTGTACTCTTGACGCATCGCATCTGCACATGCCCAGACCACTTCCTCATCGCTGCGGTAATACTGATTTTTAATTCGAGCACATGAGCCGGGCGAAAGGGCAGCCATAAAACCAGAGGAAGCATCCATGCCATTAGCTTGCAACCCTTTAAGCAGCAGATTTACATCCCGGCGGGCAGCGTCAGCACCAATATAGGTGAGCGGAGCGGTAATCACCGGATTGCCAACCGAATTACGGTTACCCAGCACCCCCGAATCCGGATCCTCATAGGCTTCGCGGAACAGGTTACGGTCACGCCTATCGGTAAAAGTAGTCAGCCGAATTTTTCCCGGCTCGGAACGGATTACCGAAGAATCCGCCCAGCGGTCCTCGTTCGTTTGAGTAAGCCCCCCCAGGCGGGAAAACGAATAGTTCCACCAGGCTCCATAATCAACCGCCCCTGCGGTTTGATGACCGTATTCGCCCTCATTAACGATATCTATCCCGATTTCTCGTTGCTTGGTCACCACTTCCGCGGTCCCGCGTTCGAGGATTTCTTGGAACTGTTGCCCGGTTATTTGCCCGGCTGCCAGCTGGGTGTTGGCTGCAAGTAGCTCCGGGGTTCGGGGCAGTGAACCCACGTGGGTAGTTTTCACCGGCATTATTATTCCCCTTTCCTGGGTTACCTGAATAGATATTTAGGAGGATGCGCTAGGAGTTACGGCGTGAGCGGTAACTTAAATTCGCTTTACCAGCGGGAAAGTGATGGTTTCGCGAATTCCCAGACCAGTAATCGCCATTAGCAGACGGTCAAGACCCATTCCCATGCCTCCAGCTGGCGGCATTCCCGCTTCAATCGCTTGCAAGAATTCTTCATCAACTTGCATAGCTTCCGGGTCGCCGTTGGCGGCATCTAGAGATTGCGCTTCAAAACGCTCTCGTTGAATCACCGGATCGTTCAGTTCCGAATAGCCGGTAGCCAGTTCGAATCCGCGCACATACAAATCCCATTTTTGCACCTGTCCAGGTTTTTCGGGATGCGATTTCACCAGCGGGGAGGTGTCTTCAGGGAAGTCCGCTACGAAAGTGGGAGCATAGAGCGCGTCCCCGACTTCCTCTTCCCATAGCAGCTCCACGATTTTGCCGGGAGAATAGAACTTTTCGACTTCAATCTCGCGCTCCTTAGCCAGTTTCACCAATTCTTCCCGAGGGGTACGCGGAGTAATTTCTTGCCCCAAAGCCGCTGATAGGGAACCATACAGGTCAATCCATTCCCACTGTCCCCCCAGGTCATAAGACTCTCCGTTCGGCAAAGTGGCGACGGTAGTTCCCAGGGCAGCCTGCGCCGCATTTTGCACCAGCTGGCGGGTAAGTTCGGCAATCTGGCGGTAATTCCCGTAGGCCTGGTAAGCCTCTAGCATGGTGAACTCGGGAGAATGCGAGGAATCTGCACCTTCGTTGCGGAAATTGCGGTTGATTTCAAAAACCCGATCAATCCCGCCTACCAGGCAACGTTTTAAGAACAATTCCGGGGCGATCCGCAAATACAGGTCAGTGTCATAGGCGTTCATATGAGTGACGAAGGGGCGGGCAGCTGCCCCACCGTGCAGGGTTTGCAGCATCGGGGTTTCCACTTCGATAAAGTCCCGCCCGGATAAAGTTTCGCGCAGGGAAGCCACCACCTTCGCGCGGGTGCGCACCATTTCGCGAGCAGCTTCCCGGGTAATCATATCTACTTCCCGGTGACGCACTCGCTGGTCTTCAGAGAGAGAAACCTCTTGCCCGTCCTCGGTCTTAAAAGTTTTCGGCAGCGGACGCAATGACTTGGAAGTGAGCTGCCAGGCGGGTTGTCCGTCCTCACCAGGCTGTGCCATGACCGAAAGCTCCCCGCGTTTGGAGGCAATTACCCGTCCGTAAACAAACAGGTGATCCCCCAGATCTACATCGGCTTTGTAATCACTGAGGGAATCTTTACCCACTTGGGCGGCAGAAAGCATAGCTTGCAAGCGAGTGCCATCGCCTTGCTGCAAAGTTACGAAGCAGAGCTTACCGGTATTACGGGAAAACACTACCCTCCCGGCGACCCCCACGAAGTCTTCAGTTTCTTCCCCAGCTACTAGGTTCGGGTATTTTTCCCGCACCTGGCTCAGGGTATGAGTAATAGGTACTGCGATGGGATAGGGGTTGCGACCATCGTCAATCAGGCGCTGACGTTTGTCAGCGCGAATACGAATCTGTTCCGGCACACTTTGGTTATTAGCTTCACTCACGCATTCCATGTTAGCTATGAGCGGTTAACCGGTTCAATCTCGTTAGCTTAAACCCGGGTTTAAGGACGGGAAAGTACCACTAACTGGTTATCGCTCAAACGGATGTCACCTAGCTTTACCGCTGCGATTAGGCAGGCAGTGCTGGGGCCATCTGCCTGCCAGGATTCGAAGGAAATCGGATCGACCAAATCAAGATACTCAATTTCGGCGCCGCTTTCCCCCAGAGCCTGCCGGGTTGCCGCAAGCACTGCCGCCCCAGAGCCTGAGGATGCTGCCTCCTGCACTCCCGCAAACAGGGCTTTCGCGAAGTAAGTAGCATCCTCGCGCTGCGTGGCAGAAAGAGCCTGGGTGATCTGGGAAACGGTGAGTCCATCTAAATCCCGGAAAGTAGGAACCACCTCTACCGATACCGGAATATCCAAATCCCGCACCACCAGGCGTACCGCCGCTAAAAACTGGGCATCGCATTGCCCGATAAATACTTTATGAGGACGGACGATACCCAACATTTTCACCAATTGGGTTAGGCGATCGCGTGCCTGCTCAGGGTGGTGCGCACCTTCATATTGCCGGATAATCTGCCCGGGGTCTAACACCGTTAGTGCCGCCCCGAAAGGGTAAAAAGCCTCAGTTGAGGGCGCGAAAATAATATCTACCCCACTGCGCGCCGCTAACTCTAAATCCGCAGCGCTAATCATATCGGAGGTAGTCTCAAAGGCTGGCCCTACCGGATCGGTATAAACCGAGGCCACCAGGGTATCTACCCGTCCGCTGGCCTCAGCAAAAGCAGCCTGATGCCCGGGATGCCAGTTACCGCGAGTGACCACCAGCCCCACGGTTCCGGCATTTCTTTCTACCCGCTCCAAGGTTTGACGATCATGTACTACCAGCGGTTCTTTCGCTTTATTCACGCTATTTCCCTCAGGTTATCTTGTTGTTGCTGGCTTGATTCTACCTGTCGAGAGCCGAGATTAACACCTGCCCGCCCTAAGCTTTTACCCACCTAGCTGCCAGAGTATATTCAGCTATCATCCAGTTTTCTCGGTAATAATTCCTGCTATGACTGCTAATGACACTGCTCGCCTACTAGTAGTAGACGATGAACCCAATATCCGCGATTTGTTAGCCTCTTCCTTGCGCTATACCGGATTCGAAGTTTTCACGGCTGCTGACGGCTCCGAAGCGATAAAACAGGCCGAATCTACCGATCCGGATTTGATCGTATTAGACGTAATGCTGCCCGACGTGGACGGCTTCACTGTCACTCGCCGCCTGCGCGAAAATGGCTTCACCACCCCCATTCTTTTCCTGACCGCAAAAGACGATATGAGCGATAAAGTCCAGGGTCTGACCGTAGGTGGGGACGATTATGTAACCAAACCTTTCGGGCTAGAGGAAGTGGTGGCGAGGATTAACGCAATCCTCCGACGCACCCGGGGACTTGCGGGTGAAGACGCGGTCATCCGGGTGGCCGATATTGCTTTAGACGAGGACGCTCATGAAGTCCGGCGTGCCGGCCAAGTAATCGACCTCTCCCCTACCGAATTCAAATTGCTGCGCTACCTAATGATTAACGAAGGGCGAGTAGTTTCGAAAGCCCAAATCCTCGACCACGTGTGGGAATACGACTGGAATGGCGAAGCGGCGATTGTGGAATCGTATATTTCCTATCTGCGACGCAAACTAGATGTGCCGGGGTCATGTGGAGATATCATCACCACCCGCCGGGGCATCGGCTACATGATTCGCACCGGAAAGCACTAATGACCCCAGAAGTCCCCGGTAAAGCAGAGCAGTTTTCTACGGATAATCCGGCGCCAAAAGACAGCAAGCAGCACCGTACCTATTGGCAACGAATCCCGCTCACCTGGCGTTTAGTGCTGGTTATCATGGCACTGCTGGCTGGCGGGCTGGGCGGAACTGGAGCCGCCATGCTCGGGATCTTGCATTCGCATTTGACCGCGCAGATAGATTCCAATCTGAAGGCTACCGCCTCGCGGATAAAAACTAACGATTTAGTAGATCTACTAGATAAAGGAACTTTCCAAGGCAATCAGCCCACCAATTATTTTGTGAGAGTCAACTACGCCGGACAGGTAGCCGAAGCTACCTCTTCTGCTGCGGCGGTAGATAGAGGACGCCCAGACTCTAAAGCTCTAGAGCTGGCAGAGCGTTCCCGCGACATCAAGTGGGAAAAGCCCTTTACGATCGCAGGCGAATCCTCTTCATCTTGGCGCGCCATTATGCTGCCAATTCGTAGCGACCAAACCCCCAAGATCACCGGGACCTTAATAGTGGCGCTGCCGCTGCAAACCGTTACCCAAACAGTTACCGCTACCGGGATTAACGTTCTGGGCACTTCGCTCATCATTATTTTGGTCGGCGGGGTTTTAGCCTATGTATTAGTGCAAGTCTCCCTGCGCCCTCTGCGGCAAATGGAGGAGGTCGCCGGGAAAATCGCCTCCGGGGATCTGCACGAACGTATTGATTTATCCCAGGTGCGTGCCGGAGAGGTGCTTTCGCTGGCTTCTGCGCTCAACTATATGCTTTCGCGAATTGAAGAAACTATTGTTACTCAAAAGCGTAACGAGCAAAAAGTCCGCCAGTTTGTTTCTGATGCTTCTCACGAGTTACGCACCCCCTTAGCAGCCATCCGCGGATACGGGGAACTGTACAGAATGGGCGGAGTACCCCCCGAGCGGGTGGAAGAAGTTATGGGACGGATCGAGTCAGAAGCCACCCGGATGGGACTTCTGGTAGAGGATCTACTAAAGCTTGCGCGTCTGGACGAAGGACGGAAAATAAAAATGGAGGCGGTAGATCTTTACCGGATAGCGGCGGCAGGAGCATTAGATTTATCGGCACTTTCGCCAGAGCGAGACATTAGTTTACTCCATCTAGATGGCTCCGCATTGGAGTTAGATGAGGGGGAAAGCGCCCTGGTGTTAGCCGATCGCGATCAACTAACCCAAGTGATGACCAATCTAATCGGCAATGTGGAACGCTACACCAACCCCCAGGTGCCGGTAGAAATCTTGGCCGGGATTAACTCTGGTGAAGCAGTATTAGAAGTACGTGATCACGGCGAGGGAGTTCCCGAAGAAGAACTTGAGGAGATTTTTGGACGCTTTTACCGCCGTGACGGTTCGCGTTCGCGGCAAACCGGCGGTACCGGTCTGGGTCTCTCGATCGTGGCGGCTATCGCCGCGGTGCATGGCGGAACCGCCCAGGCGCTGCCCACTGCCGGCGGGGGGCTAACAATACGAATGTCTTTCCCGGCGCTACCTCCTCCTGCCGTCCAGAAAAAAGCGAGTAAGAAAATCGCAAAAGTTTTTAAGAAAGGCACGGGAAAGAAAGCTACGCGAAGCACACAGCCCGATATGCCGAAAAATATCGAAGCATAGTTGCAGCTGCGGGGGCTGTTTTTGATTGTATTTTCTCTAAAGCGATTTTAGCCGTAGGATAACCACTGCAACACTCAATCGTCGGGGGTACGAAGGCTATGCCAGGTGCGCCATCTTGGCTGCAGACGGGATTCGTCAAAGCTATGCGAGAGCTGGGGATCACCGACGATACCCTATTGCGCAAAGAAGCGGATAAGCTGCTGCAAATGTGGCAGTCTGCCGGGCGCCAATTCCATACCAAGAACCATTTAATCCGTCTGCTTACCTGTTTGGATCATTATACGAACACTTCCCAACAGCCAGCGGTATTAACGGTTGCCGCCTGGTATCACGGAGTAATTACCCAGTCGCAAACACGCGCAAAAAACACTACTAACTACGAAAACTATCCCGCCTCGGCTGATTTTGCGCTTACCCGCCTCGCAGAAATGGGACTACCAAAAGAGCTGGCTACCCGGGTCGGGGAATTGATTTTAATGCTGGAAGGACGCCAGCCACCGCCCGATGATCTGGACGCCTGTGTATTCGTTGACGCCTCCATGTCGTATCTGGGAGCTTCTCCTCAGGATTACCGAGGCTATTGCCAGTTAATGCAAGCGGAAATGGACACTATGGAACCGCTGCGCTATGCGCGGTTACGCCGGTCACTAATCTCAAAGTTATTGGCGCGCGATGCTATTTTTCTTTCTCCTTTGGGCAGCGGTAACGAAAATGCCGCCCGGCAAAATCTAGAGGGCGAATACGCGAAGCTATCGACGTTGATCCCCGGGAATACTTCCGGGAAAGAGCGTTCCGGCCTGCGTCCTCGCAGTAAAGAAAAAACCCGCAGCGCAGATACTTCCGAGACTGTGGTTATCAAGAGGGCATCCCCGCGGACAGTTGCGCGACGACCTATTCTAAACGGGGGAGAAAACCCGAGTTCTTTAACGACTCCCCTAAGAAAGATTTCGGCGACCGAGAGAAAAGACCTGGAAGCGCGCAGCGCCCGCTTACAAGCTGAAAATGTCGATAATGATAGCGAAAATGGTCTTTCTTCAATGGAAAATGTGGCTGACCAGTTTTCCACTTTTACGATGCGGAAAGTCACTATTAAAAATGACGATTATCGCCGCACCGAACCCGAGAAAGAAGAATTTGAAGAGGAAGAAACACCGACCGTCTCCACAGATGAAGATGTAGAAGAGACCATGTATTCTTCCGCTGATGACGAGGATTCGCTGACCGAATTTTAGGGATTACTTTTCTGATCTTCCAAAATTACCGGTACCAGATGATTCGATCTTCCGATGGCAACCTTTATGAGCCCTGCCCCTGGCTATTATTTTATCCCCAGGATCAGCTAAGGATTTAGTTTTCTGAAACTATTATCGGGCAGGTTTGAGCGGGGCTAGTCAGGTTCTAGATTGAGGGCGATAGCCAATCAATCAGTTATTTTAAGGAGAAACCAAGATGGCACAGTTCAATGTAGATTCCGGGCAAGTATCGGCAGCCGGAGCTCAGGCAGCAGCAATCGCCGGGCAACTGCGCACCGATGCCGCTGCCATGATGGCGCAAGTGCAGGCTCTGCAAGGATCTTGGACAGGGGCAGCTGCTAGCTCCTTTGCGGATTGCGCAACTCGTTGGCGCGCGGCGCAAGCCCAGATGGAGGCGGCTTTAGATTCTATTGGTCAGGCCTTGCAGGCTGCCTCTGTAAGTTACGAAGAAGCTGAAAGTGGGGCGGCCGCCATGTTCGCCGGTTAATACCTAACCGCGGGTTAACTTGGGTATTAACCCGAATATGGAGCCGGAAATGGGCATTAGCCCGCATGCACCCCAAAATGGATAGACAAGGCGGGGGCGAACCTCTCGGTTCGCCCCCGGGTTTAGTACATTCCGCCCATACCGGCAGCTGCTGCTGCGTCATCGGCGCCAGGTGCAGCCGGAGGCTCCGGCTTGTCAGCTACTACTGCTTCGGTGGTCAAGAACATGCCTGCGATCGAGGCCGCATTCTGCAAAGCAGAACGAGTAACCTTAACCGGGTCAGCAATATTGCTCTTGAGAAGATCTTCATACTCACCATTGGCGGCGTTCAGACCCTGACCAGCAGGCAGGTTGGCAACCCGTTCAGCCACTACCGAGCCTTCCAGACCGGCATTCTCGGCAATCTGGCGCATCGGGGAGGACAGAGCTACCCGAACAATGGAGGCGCCAGTTTCTTCATCGCCCTCCAGCTTTAGGCTATCCAAAGCTTTCAGACCGGACTGCAGCAGAGCAACCCCGCCACCCGCTACGATACCTTCTTCAACCGCGGCTTTAGCGTTTCGAACTGCGTCCTCGATCCGGTGCTTACGCTCCTTCATTTCCACTTCGGTGGCGGCACCGGACTTGATAACTGCTACCCCGCCAGCCAGCTTGGCCAGACGCTCTTGCAGTTTCTCACGGTCGTAGTCAGATTCAGTATTCTCGATTTCCTGACGAATCTGCTTTACGCGAGCCTCAATATCTTCGGCAGCGCCCGCGCCCTCTACGATAGTGGTCTCATCCTTGGTAACGACTACCTTGCGCGCCTTGCCCAACATATCCAGCTCGGCATTTTCCAGGGTCAGACCCACGGTCTCAGAAATGACCTGACCACCGGTTAGAATCGCCATATCCTGCAGCATCGCCTTGCGACGGTCACCGAATCCCGGAGCCTTAACCGCAACGGTCTTAAAGGTGCCGCGAATCTTGTTCAGCACCAGGGTAGTCAGGGCTTCCCCATCTACGTCCTCTGCAATAATCAGCAGCGGCTTACCGGTAGCCATTACCTTTTCCAGCAGCGGCAACAGATCCTTAATCTGGGAAACTTTCGATTCCACCAACAGGATGTAGGGGTCTTCTAGCACCGCTTCCTGACGGTCCGGGTCAGTTACGAAGTAACCAGAGATGTAGCCCTTATCGAAACGCATACCCTCGGTGACTTCCAGGTGAGTACCGAATGAGTTGGAATCCTCAACGGTAATAACGCCCTCGTTGCCTACCTTTTCCATAGCATCCGCAATCAAAGCCCCAATTTCGGGATCGTTGGCGGAGATAGAAGCGGTAGCCGCAATCTCGTCACGAGTCTCAACTTCTTTGGCATCAGAGTGCAGCTGATCCACAACTGCCTGAACCGACTTGTCGATGCCGCGCTTAAGGGCAATCGGGTTTGCCCCGGCAACTACGTTGCGCAGACCCTCGCGCACCAGCGCCTGAGCCAATACGGTTGCGGTAGTAGTACCGTCACCCGCCACATCGTCAGTCTTCTTGGCGACCTCTTTGACTAGCTCAGCACCAATCTTTTCGTACGGATCTTCCAGCTCGATTTCTTTAGCTACTGACACGCCATCTTTGGTGATGGTGGGAGCGCCCCACTTCTTTTCCAAGACTACGTTACGACCACGCGGTCCTAGCGTTACTTTCACCGTGTCAGCCAGGGTGTTTAGCCCTCGCTCCATTCCCCGGCGAGCTTCCTCATCAAAAGCAATAATTTTGCTCATATGCTTTTATTCCCTCCATCGCGGCGCTACTGCGCCACGCGGTTAGATCTTTGACCCAGCCTTGATGCCCGCGACGGACGAGGACGCTGCACCGATCCTGTCTCGGAACATTGCCCCCTCATCAAGAACTCGATTTTTATCACTCTCTAGGTTCGAGTGCTAAATACGATTTTGGCACTCTCCTAGGCCAAGTGCAAACTATCGCTCATAACTGGGGCAAAATATCCTGATAGAGAAATCAGCTAGCCCAAAGTCACACTCGCGCCAGGGCTATATCGGCAGATAACTAGTCAAGAAGATAAACGGCGATATCGGTATCCCCAATTTGAAACTTGCCGTTACTGGCGTCGTAAACCTGGGAAATCCCAGCGACTTTAGCGGCTTCCTCGGCAGCTGCCTGATATTTTTCACCGCGATACAGCACGGTTGAGCCTTCTAAACCGCGAGCCCGCGAGTTAGTCGCTACCGGATTATTAAAGCCCGCAGACTGCAATTCTTCAGCTACCTGTTTCGCCCATCCCGAACGCTTAGAAGCATTAAGCACCCGAACCCGCACATTTTCTTTATCGGCGTTACCGACACTAGCTTGTGGACTCTCGCTCTTATCTGGCGAGGTAGTGCTATCAGGTTTATCAATTTTGGTGGGACTATTACTGGGAACCGTAACACTAGCGCTCGCACTGGGGGTGGCAACCGGCTGCACATCGCGGATCTTGCCGGTAGTTTTCATCAGCGCTACCCCGCCCCAGGCTAAAGCCGGACCTAATACCAACACAATCAAGATTGGTAGCAGGGTTTGCCAGCGTCTAATAGGACGGCGATGAGCACCAGAGGGACCTTCTTCGCCCATCGAGTCGAATTCATCTGGCGGAAACTCTTGTTTGCTCACATGCCCACATTAACCGCATCTGCATACCGGCAACCTACCTGCCACGCCGATAAAGCACATTTGCCCCTCCTGGTTTATCGGCGTTCACAGGGTAAAGTAGCAGCATGAGTAGCAACCTGGAAAAGATCATGCACCCCTCCTGGGTACCAGCTATGGAACCGGTAGCTGGCAAAATCAGCGAGATGGGTAAAATGCTGCGCGAAGAAGGAAATAACTATTTCCCTGCGGGCAAAGACATTTTTCGAGCTTTCACTTACCCGTTTGATCAGGTAAAAGTGTTGATCGTGGGACAAGATCCCTATCCCACCCCGGGCAATGCAATGGGGCTGTCATTTTCGGTAAAACCGGGAGTCGCCATTCCAAAGTCGCTACAAAATATTTTCAAAGAGCTCCACGAAGATCTGGGTTGCTCCCTGCCCAGCAGTGGGGATTTGCGTCCCTGGGCTGGGCAGGGCGTAATGCTGCTAAACCGGGTACTTACTGTCTCCCCAAATGAAGCCGGATCCCACCGGGGTCGCGGCTGGGAAGAGGTAACCGACTGCGCTATTTCTGCCTTGGTGCAGCGGGATCGCCCCCTAGTCGCCATCTTATGGGGCAAGCAGGCACAGTCTTTACGTCCCGCCTTGAAAGACACTCCTTGCATAGAATCTGCCCACCCCTCACCTCTTTCCGCTTCCCGAGGATTCTTCGGTTCGCGCCCGTTTTCGCGTACCAATTCTTGGTTGCAGCAGTTAGGTGCAGCTCCCATAAACTGGCAACTTCCCTAACTTCTTATCCAAATCGTTACAATTAGGCGTAGACAGCATAAAGTAGTACACGTGAGTTCACACAAGAAGAGCGCGAAAGACTATATCGGGCGTATTCGCCACGCTAATAATCCGCCGTATCCTCCTAAGATACGACGCGCTTTGTCCTGCGCCTTAGTGTTTCTACTATCGTTTTCTTTAGCGGCCGGCCTTTTGATTTACGCTGACTTATCCGGGCGGGTAAACAATCTCGGCGCCTCTTCCTTACTAGGGCGAACTCCCCCAGATTCCTACGACGGGCGAGCCCTCAACATTCTGATAATTGGTTCTGACTCTCGGTCCGGTAAAGGCAACCAGACTTTAACTAATAATGACGATCCCACCGAACGCTCCGACACCACGATGATTATGCACATCTCTAAGGATCGTTCCCAGGTAAATGTGGTTTCTATTCCCCGGGATTTAATTGTCGACATTCCTTCCTGTCAGCGTAGGGATGGCAGCAGGTCTGAACCGCAAAGAGCCCAATTCAACTGGGCATATTCGATTGGATCCTTAGGCGGCGACCGCGCGTCGGCGGTAGTCTGTACCTGGAAAACAGTGGAAAAACTCTCCGGGATACGGATTGATGAATCCATAGTGGTGGATTTCAATGGTTTTTCTTCCATGATTGATGCCCTGGGGGGAATCAACATTTACGTCCCCACCAAGATAAAAGACAAGATAAACTCTGGGCTAGAACTAGAGCCCGGATGTAAACATTTCGATGGTAAACAGGCCTTAGCCTACGCAAGAGTACGCCACGGAGTCAAAGGATCAGATGGCTCCGATATCCAACGTATCCAGCGTCAACAAGCGGTTATGGGTATTATGATGCGGGCTGCCTTAAAAAAGAACTTGCTTACGTCCCTGAATCAGCTTTATGGCTTTGTAGGTAATGGTCTAGGGGCTTTGACCGTCTCCGAGGGGCTATCTTCAGTTTCCCAGTTGAGCGGGTTGGGATGGTCTTTACAATCGCTTAAGCCGGATAATCTGCTCTTCCTTACTCTCCCGGTATACGAGGCTCCTTTTGACCGGAACCGCCTATTGCTTTCTGAAAAGAAAGTCGAGCCGATTTGGGATTCCTTCATAAATGACACTCCTCTACCTGCCGGGGTAGAAGTGCGAGACGGGAACGGCAATGTTCGCACGATTACCGAAAAGACCTCTTCTTCCCAGCCCCCGCAGGACAGTGCCACCTCTTCTGCTGCTTCCAGTCAGACTCCCGAGACTTCGGAGTCTGCTACCAAAGATTTGCAGCCAGCACAGGACATGAGGCAAAGCGGGTCACTTAACTCCAAATTAAGTCCCGAAGAACTAGCTGAACTGCAGCGCAAATGCGAAGCAGGACAATAAAGCACCCTCCGGTCAACAGTTAGGAAACAAATAACTTGAGTCAGCAGAACCTACCGGAATCTTTCCCACCTCCCAAGAGACGCCGTCCCCGGCCAAGTCAAGCAGTTCCCCCCTCCTACGCTCCACAGCAAAGGCGGCGGCGTTCTGCTGTTTCCGCCAAACCCACTTATTCAGATCCCAAACGATTAGCCAACCATTCCGAAAACTCTCATTTTTCTTCCCCGGATCGCCCTTCGCGCCCGGCAATCTCCCGTCGCCTCAACGGTCAAGGGGATAGCCCCGCTTCCTTCACTTCTAAGGCACAAGAAATTCCAATACAGCCACGCTCTGAGTCCCGTTTTGCGGGACGCACGGTTCCTACCCGTACTCGGGTAATGCCCGCAGATCGTCTCCCCGCAGACTCTAGCTCGCCTCAAAGACAAGTCGCCGCTGCCAAACTGGAGCCTACCCCGCCTTCCCGCTCTCCACGGATTCCTCATGCCCACCTCCCCGCACGCCGAGTTTTTAAATGGGCACTCACGGTGCTCATTATTTTCGTTATCGCCTGGCCGCTGTACCTGTGGTACCTGGTGGATTCCCAGTTGAACCGAGTTGATGCCCTTTCAGCGCTACCCGCTAGCGAGGGAGAAACTTGGCTCATCGCCGGCTCCGATCAGCGTTCCTATGGCAGTGATGGGGGCGTGCAACAACCTTGGGTTCAAGGTGCCCGTGCCGACAGCATTATGTTGCTACGCAAAGTTAATGGGGTAGCGGAACTGGTATCCCTACCCCGTGACACCGCAGTTGACATTCCTGGGCACGGCCTCAATAAACTCAATGCTTCCTACGCATTCGGCGGACCGAAACTACTGGTAAAAACGGTGGAGGGAGTAAGTGGAGTCAAGGTAGATCACTATGTTGAGGTAACTATGGGTGCGGTTACCCAGCTAGTAGACGCGGTAGGCGGGGTGGAACTGTGTCTCGACTATGATGTCAACGACGCTGATTCCGCTTTGAAATGGAAGAGTGGCTGTCACCAGGCCGATGGGGCAACTGCCTTGGCATTTTCCAGGATGCGGCATCAAGATCCGCGCGGGGATATCGGCAGAGCAGAGCGCCAACGCCAGGTGGTTTCTAAGCTGTCGCAAACCCTGATTACCCCTTCCACCTTCCTTAACCCCTTCAAACAACGCGACCTGGCAAACGCGGGGGCAAGCAATCTGACTTGTGATTCTGATTCCGGAGCCTGGGCGTTGGGTAAGATGCTCTTGGCCTATCGCGGCGCGGCAAATAATAACTTGACCGGAGCTCCCCCGATTTCCAAATTGGCATATTACAAGGGAGGACATGGGGCGATGGTACAGCTCGACCCCAATAAATCTCCATCTTTCTGGAAATCCTTCCAACAGGGTACTTTACAGCCTAATCAGTATCACCAGTTCAAATAGCACTATTGGTTCAGGATTTTCTTCTTTTTCCGAGGACGAAACTGATTTTCATCGAAGCAAGCTGCGGATACCCCAAATCTTTAATAACGGGAATGTTTTACTATGGGCGCGTGAAAAAAATTTCCGGGTTTGATAGGAAGGCTTCCTATCAAACCCGGAAAGATAGAGAACGGGACTATATTTGCGGTTTATAGTCCTTCAATTTTATCTGGTCCGGCCTGCCAAGCACTCCAGGCAGATTCCAGAATCTCCTTGACTCCGTATTCTGCTTTCCAATCCAAGTCAACGCGAATCCGGGTAGTATCCCCGATTAGCTGAGCGGGATCCCCGGCGCGGCGAGGCTGCTCATCCGCTTCGAAATCAATCCCGGTAACTTGCCGTAATCCCTCTACAATTTCTTTTACGGAAGTACCTTGTCCAGTGCCCACATTGAAAGTATGGTGTTCCATCTCTTGCCCAGAAGTAACATAGTCAAGAGCATGTAAATGGGCTTCAGCCAGGTCTTTTACGTGGATATAGTCGCGCACACACGTACCATCGGGAGTGTCATAATCACTGCCAAAGATAGCTGGGTGTTTGCCTTGCGCCAGGCGTTCAAGCACCATCGGGATTAGATTCAGGCGAGCGGGATCACCCAAATCGTCCCACCCGGATCCGGCAACATTGAAGTAGCGCAGACCGATCCAACGCAACCCCCAGGCGCGTTCACAATCTGCCATCATCCATTCCCCAATCATTTTGGTTTCCCCATAGGGATTAATGGGTTTACCGGCAAGTTCTTCCGGCACCACTGGCACATCTGGCTGCCCATAGACTGCCGCGGAGGACGAGAAAATCATTTGCCGAACCCCGGCATCACGCATAGCGGACATCATATTGGCCAGTCCCCCAACGTTCTGCTGGTAGTACCACATGGGTTTTTCTACCGATTCCCCCACCTGTTTACGCGCAGCAAAATGGATAACTGCCGTGACGTCCTCGTCAATGAGGGTTTGGAATAGAGTCTTGCGGGCACCGGAGCTGGCAACGTCAAGTTGCACCAGTTTCGCGTCCCCAATTCGGGTAGGACTACCGTAGGAGAGGTCATCAACGACGACCACCTTTTCTCCACGTTGCTGCAAGAGGCGAACCACATGGGCGCCGATATAACCGGCGCCTCCCGTAACTAAAATACTCATAGCTCCAGGTTACTTCAGCAGACGGCTGATGGTACCCTTAATCGAGATTTCTTGGGTAAATTTAGTCGAATTTTACCTATTATCCAACTTCAAAGTTCGTTAATAATAGGTTAGAATGGACTAAGGAGTATGGTTTTAACCCGAGGTTGAACGGGAGGTGACCCCAGATGCGTGATGCCGCGTCTAAACGGCGTATTGGCGTGCAGGTAACACTAGCAGTGATAGCAGTATTTCTTGCCCTGGGAACCCTAATCATCGCCCCCACCACCTCCATCGCGGGAGCCGTAAAACCTACCTACGAAATCACGTTAACACCGGTCAATCCCCAACCCACCTCGACTACTCCTACCTCGGATTATGATCCGATAATGCCCGGTCCTTCTCCTACTCCAACCTTTAACGGTCCGCGCATTATTCTGTCTTTACGTCCGGTACAACCCGGCCCTTCTCCGGTTCCAACTTTCAACCAGACCACCTCCCCCTCCGATACCGTGCAACCAGTGGGAGTCGCTCAGGATTTACGGCGCGCCTCCGCCTCTGGCTCCTTTGCCTGCGGGCTGCGCACCGACGGTACCGCCCGCTGCTGGGGAGTCAACGATTCTGGCCAACTGGGGATTCCTATCACCCGTCAGCCAGCCATAAAGCCGCAGACCATCGCGAATCAACCGGTGAAGTTTACTCAAATTTCCACCGGTCGCGAATACACCTGCGGCCTGGGCACTGATAAGTTTGTGTACTGTTGGGGCGATAACTCCTTTGGACAACTGGGACAGATTAAATCCCGTACCCAATTGTCGGGATCTTTCAATCCGCTGCGGGTAGGGAACCTGGCAGCAGATACCGCCCAAATTGCTACGGGAGGGCGCCACGCTTGCGCCCTGTCCAACTCCGGAGTGCTTTCTTGCTGGGGAGCCAATGAAATGGCACAGGTTGGCAACAGCACTAACATCGGGAACCAACTAAAGCCGGTGGCGGTAATGACCGATGTGAAAGAGGTCGCTACCGGTAACGACCATACCTGCGCACTTAAACAAGACGGCACGGTTTATTGTTGGGGAGTAAAAGCTGGCTGGGACGGCTGGAATGACCGCCTGGCAGTCGATTACCAACTACGTCCGGCACCGGTTTCAAATATGAAGTTCGTTTCTCTACGTGCCGCTGGGGATCGCAGTTGTGCAATCGGTGAAAACAAGCGGCTTTATTGTTGGGGAATCAATACCGATGGTCAGGCAGGTAAGCCTGGCGATATGTCCACCAGAGGCAAGATGCTACAGCCCGAGCTGATCAGTTCCCTTCCCGAAGTCAACCAGGTTTATCTAGGCTACTACGGGGGCTGCGCAGTTACTTCCAATGGCACTACCTATTGTTGGGGACGCAATGACTTCGGACAACTCGGACCTGGTATTGCTCTAACTAAACGGGTTGCCCGCACCAATACTCAGAGTGTGGGGGCGGCTCCGGCAGTCAGCGGTTTAGATGCTCGCCTGGGGGCAAATGCCCGTTCGACTATCTTCATGGGCAGTACCTTTACTTGCATGTTAGATAAGAAGAACAATATGTACTGCGTAGGCAACTGGGCACAGGGACAGCTGGCAGATGGGCGGCGCAGCGATCGGCTTTCGAACGCACGAACCGCGCAGATTACTCCGGTCTATTCCCGTCTATAGTCTTAAGTTGTGGGAAAACTATACACCTATCTGGCTGCCCCGGGACGCCTGGCTAGAATTATTAAGTTCTGTCTGGTAGGCGGGATGAACTACCTGGTTGATGTGTCGGTTTTCAACCTGCTAATGGTAAGTTGGCTTTCCTCTCATCCTTTGACTTCCAAGATTTTGGCCGCCGCGGTAGCCACCGTGTTTTCTTGGGTGGTAAACCGGCAATGGACTTTCCGCAGTCAACGCACCGATAACCGCCTGCAAGAGTTTATCGGCTTCGCGGTAGTTAACGTGCTCGGAATGGTACCTGCAGTGATTTGTCTGGGTGTCAGCCACTACCTGTTGGGGCTTACCTCGCTGCTTGCTGACAATATTTCTGCCAATATTATCGGATTGATTTTAGGAACTATTTTACGGTTCTTCCTTTATGAACATCTGATTTTTACCGGCAGGAAATAACGATAGTTACCGGAGATTCTTTGAGGACGGGTCTATAAATAATATCTGACAGGTGCGCCCAGTTAGGACTAAGGGTCAAGAAAGATTTCTCGATATCGACAAGCACCTTACTTCCTGCATTTATATAGGTATTTTTAAGAAATCTTTTAGTGGCAGATGCCACCTTAAAGCGTTAGGGTTGAAACATAAGTCTAGTTGGCTTGACCGACCGGGAGCGGTCGGTAGGAAAACAATTCTCATCGAAGGAGAATCACATGGCAGAATGCTGCTGCAAGAAACCTGTTACCGTTACCGTTACCGGCGCTGCCGGTAACATCGGATATGCCCTCCTGTTCCGTATTGCCTCGGGCGCTATGCTGGGACCCGATCAGCCCGTAAAGTTGAACCTACTGGAAATCCCGCAAGCAGTTAAAGCTGCAGAGGGAACCGCAATGGAGCTTAACGACTCGGCATTCCCGCTACTGGCAGGGGTAGATATTTACGATGACCCCAACCAGGCCTTCGCCGGGTGTTCCTATGGCCTTTTGGTGGGAGCTCGCCCCCGCAGTAAAGGCATGGAACGGGCAGACCTGCTAGCCGCCAACGGTGGCATTTTCGGCCCGCAAGGTAAAGCTATTAACGATAATGCTGCCGATGACATTCGCGTACTGGTAGTCGGCAACCCGGCGAACACCAACGCCTACATTGCTTCTAAGTCGGCTCCGGATGTACCGGCAGAGCGTTTCACCGCTATGATGCGCCTGGATCACAACCGTGCTATCTCCCAGTTGGCAGAAAAGACTGGCGCTGCGGTCAAAGACATCAAGAAGATGATCGTATGGGGCAACCACTCTGCTGATCAATACCCTGACCTCACCTTCGCCACTGTAGACGGCAAACCGGCTCCGGAACTGGTTGATGAGGCTTGGTTGGACGACTACTTCGTACCTACCGTAGCTAAGCGCGGCGCTGCCATTATCGAGGCTCGGGGCGCTTCTTCGGCGGCTTCGGCGGCTTCGGCGGCTATCGACCATATGCACACCTGGGCTCTAGGTACTCCCGAGGGCGACTGGTCTACTTTCGCCGGCCCCTCTCACGGAGAATACGGAGTTCCCGAAGGCCTCATCTACGGTATGCCCGTAATCTGCAAGGACGGACAGTACCAGGTAGTGGAAGATCTAGAGCTCCCCGAAAAGACCAAGCAGCATATCGTGGCTAACGCGAAGGCCGCTGAAGAGGAAATCGCTACCGTTAAGGAACTGGGAATCCTCTAAACCCCTTTTTCTTACCTAACCCTTTGAGGTCGGGTAGAGCCAAATTATTGGGGGGTTGGGCATATTGCCCAACCCCCCAATATTATTTTTCAGAACAACTGATTAAGACCTTAAATAACCGCCCAGCTCCGGTAGGTTAGATTTTCTCCATCGGCGCTAGACGTAGCAAGAGCCGCTTGGTTACTCCCCCCGCGAACTCTACTTTGGCGCTCTTAGAACGCCCCCGCCCTTCAATGGCGATCACCGTACCTTCCCCAAATTTATCGTGGCGCACCCGATCTCCGGTGCCGACCTCGACAGCTTTACCAATAGAAGCATTGGCATCGGTACGTGCCCCCAGCTCGGTTCCCAGACGTTTCACTTTCCCGGTTTCGCGCCGCGAAATCTTACCGGTTCCGCCTGCTCCGAATGCCGGCCTGGCGGCGTCCTCATCCCGATACTTGCCACTTCGATACTGGTAGTTACTGTCACCGCGACTGCGGTACCCAGAACTGTTTTTACGTCCGCGAGAACTGCTCCCCCAACTGCTCCCGGAGCTCCAAGAAGAAGAGGTATCGAAGGAAAATTCAAACTGTCCGTTACTCTTACTTAACTGGTCGGGTTGATCCATTAACTCGGTCGGAACCTCCAGCAAGAATGGAGAAAGCGGCTGCCAGCGGGTTTCTCCCCACATTTGTCGGTTGTGGGCGGCTGTCAAATATACTTTTTGCTGCGCGCGAGTAATCGCCACATAGGCGAGACGCCTTTCTTCCGCCATTTCCCCGGCTTCTCCCAAGGCGCGAGAATGCGGGAAAGTCCCTTCCTCCAATCCGGTCACAAACACCACCGGAAACTCCAAACCCTTCGCCATATGTACGGTCATCAGAGTAACCTGTCCTCGCTGGTCACCCGAAAGTTGATCCGCATCGGCCACCAGGGCCACCCGCTCCAAAAAATCCACCAAAGTGCCTTCCGGTTCATCTTCGCTAAACTGGGAAGCCACGTTATAGAACTCAGAAAGGTTATCTAAGCGTACCCCGTCCTGGGGATCTTTAGATCCCTCCAAGGACTTCAAATATCCCGACTCGGCCAGTACCGTCTGCAAGCTTTCCTTCAACGGCGCGCCCTCGACATAGGATTGCCGGGCAGAAACTAAACAATCCCAAAACTGAGCGATACTGGTGCGCGCCCGGGGAGTAAGTCCGCTAATCTCGGCGTTATCGGGCACTGATTCACTCATCCCCGAAAGGTTGGTATCCGCAGCCGCCCGAGGGCGCTCTTCCCCCAGCTCCTGTAGCCATAGTAAAGCTGCCACCCGCCCTAGGGAAACATCATAGGTATTCGCCGCGGCCTGCAGTGCCGCTTGTGCCTTGTTACCCAAGGAACGTTTAGGAGTGTTGATCACGCGGGTAAAAGACACCGTGTCATCGGGATTTACCACCAGCTGCAAATAGGCGATCGCGTCCTTGATTTCTTTACGTTCATAGAACTTGGTACCGCCAATAATCCGGTAGGGAATCCCCGCATGGGTTAAAGTTTCTTCCAGGAGACGCGAGTGCGCATTTATCCGGTAAAAGACCGCAATATCACCGTAGTTATATCCCGCACCTACCAGATTATTAATTTCTTCTACTACGGAAAGCGCTTCGTCGCGATCAGCGGAAGATATCCGTACTCCGACTTTTTCGCCCTCGCCCGAATCTGTCCATAACTTTTTCTTGTGCCGACTCTGGTTATGCGCAATCACCGCGTTGGCCGCCGCCAAAATATTCCCACTGGAACGGTAGTTTTGTTCCAGGTAGATAGTGCGTGCCCCGGGGAAATCCTTTTCAAATTCTTCGATATTGCGCACGGTGGCGCCGCGGAAAGCGTAGATGGACTGGTCGGAATCTCCAACTACCGTAAGCTCCGCGGCAGTGACTGGCTCGCCCTCTAGCTGTTCCGGTTGGTTAATTGCCGCGCCGGCTACCCCAGATAGCAACTTGACCAGTACGTATTGTGCATGGTTAGTATCTTGATATTCGTCAACCAACACGTGACGGAAACGGTGACAAAAACTCGCCTGAACCAGGGGATTCGTCTGGAACAACTGTACCGTACGCATAATCAAATCATCGAAATCTAGGGCATTAGCTGCATTTAGACGATGTTGATACGCCGGGTATACCTTCGCCACTACCTCGGCATCTGGCCCCAGACCCGCACTCGCGAGGTAGGTGTCCGGATCTATCAAGGAGTTCTTTAAATCAGAAATCCGATTTTGAATTTTCTTAGCTGGAAACCGTTTCGGATCAAGTTGTAGCTCTTTTAGAATCATGGAAACCAAGCGGGTAGCATCCGCTTGATCATAAATCGTAAACGAAGACTTAAGGTTAGCCGCCTCGGCGTAACGTCGTAAGATTCTCACGCAAGCAGAGTGAAAAGTTGACACCCACATTTGTCCTGCCTGCGGCCCGATCAGGGAACTAACTCTTTCCCGCATTTCTGCTGCCGCTTTATTCGTAAAGGTAATGGCTAAAATTTGTGAGGGATATGCCCTGCCGGTAGCCAGCAGATAGGCAATACGGCGGGTTAAAACCCGGGTTTTCCCAGATCCGGCTCCTGCCATCACCAGCAGCGGCAGGCCTTGATGCTCAACGGCTTGCCGCTGGGGCTCGTTCAAACCCGAAACAATTTCTTTCGGATCGGAGAGAGCAGGGGGCGCGGACGGCTGCGAACCGACCGCAACTGCGCCGGGAAGCAGGGTTTGAGAGGTGGGGGTATCGGCAGAAAAAAGGGCGTTAAAATCTATCATTAAACCTGTATATCTGGATATTTACCTGCGAGAAAGCAAACCGGCATGTCGCAAGACTTGATTTTGCTCTTTCTCAGTGGCGTTCCAACCAACTGCAAGATATTTCAGGGACAGGGCATCGATGCAAAATGCCGCCACCGAAATACCGGAGTCAGTCTCGTAGGCAATCGTGACAATCCGTATATCTTCCAAAGACACCACATCTAGCGTATTGACCGGCTTAGAGGTAAAGGGAATAATCCCTAAAAGTTCGGAAGCAAAATCAAACATGGAACGTACAGTTCCCTGTCCGTTTTGGTTGCGCGCCACTGCCAACATTACCCGGGATTGTTCGGTGTGTTCGGGGGCAGAATAGAATGCCCGCTCCACCGCTGTTGGCAGGGTATTGCCCAAAGCCTTTTTATTTATATGCTCGGTGAAACTGCGGCCGCCATCAGCGGAGGCATACGCGTTGAAAGTTAATCCCTGATCGGTTTCTTCAATACAGCCCATTACCAATTTCCCATCGGAAAGCTCGGTAATCGTAGCCTGTACAACCTTTTCACCAGCAAATTTACCTGCCCACCAGGATATTCCTTGGTCATCGGAACAAACCGCTACCGCGCCTCGTTTACCGTCAGCATCGGTGGCTACTGCCACATAGGCGAGCCTGCCGGTCCAAATCCCGTGGCGCAGCTGCACTCCGTGTCCATGTGCAGTACGCCGGGAAACCCAACTTTGATCACCGTCAACTAGGCTGGTCAAATCGCGGTATCGCCAGGTATCACCTTCGTCGTCACTTAAGGCAACCGCGATATGGTTTTGGGATTCATCATCATCACTGCGGGTAGTTACCGCGATAAAAACCCGCCCGGTGACCTGGGAAATGATTATCTGGGGGTCAGTAAAAGACTGACCAGAATCAGTGTAAGTTTCTTGGTCGAAGAGAATACGGGGTTCTTCCCAACTGATTCCATGATCCCGGCTGCGGGTATACCACACCTGGGTATGTCCATTCGCAGGGTGCTTTTCAAATGCCAAAATTAGTTTGCGTCCCGGAGTGCGGTCAATAGCGGGAGCCCCGTAGGTTTCCTGGTCACTAGTTGCACAGATGTCGGCAGTTTTCACCCCGTGCACCGGCAGTTTCTTACCTGGCTCCACTACAGGTTCCACCGGAGTCTCTGGTAAGTTATCTTCGTTATCTTCTGCAGGGGTCGTAGAGGTGTCTGTTGGCTGGGCTGCAGGCTGGGAGTTAGAGGTGTCCGAGTCGGGGACGGATTTTTCCTCACTGGCGGTATTTTCCACCGGAGCTACCGGGTCAGGTGTGGACGATTCCGCGGCCTGTTCCTGGGAACTGCTCGCAGGTTGTTCTGCTTTTTCTGCCGCTGAGCTCGACGCGGCAGATTCAGAAGATACTTCCTCGCTTTGATTATCAGATAGCGTGTCATCTTCTAAAATCACAACCCCGGATGATTCGTAAACTGTCCGTTCGCCCTCAGATTTATCCGCTTGTTTATCAGCGCTTTCCAAGGCCAACGGCAGGCGGGACTCGCGCTCGTCGTCACGAGCAGAAGACCCTCTAAAGAGTCTTTTCAAGCGTTGCCAAAACCCAGCCACGTACGTTCTCCTTTATGCCGCGGCTCCTAAGCGAGCCTGGCTAATTCCTCTTCTATAATCTCAGGTTCCAGCTTCTGAAACACGGGTTTGGGTTTAGAAACTGACCTTCCGATTTGAATTTCATGCCTTCCCCAATGTGGAACGTCATCGTAATCGCCCGTAATAATGGGGTAGATGAAATCTGAACCGTCTTCTCTAGTTTGGTCTAAATCTTTAACTTCTTCAATACGAGGCATGGGGGCAATATCCCCTTGCCCACCAAATACCCGGTCAATGGCATTAGCCGAGGACGGTAAGAACGGCGAAAACATCAGGTTCAGATCCGCAATCACCTGCGCTAATACCCACAATATCGTGTGCAGGCGCTCCTGAGTCTCTGGAGTTTTCAATTTGAAGGGCTCGGTAGCGGCTACGTATTGATTCGCTAGCGACACCAGATGCATAATCTGCTGCAGCGCTGCCTTTTGCCGATGAGTGGCAATCAGCTGTCCTACCTCAGCAAATCCGGCTTCAACCTGGTCTAATAACTGTTTATCTTCGGGTTGTAACTGTCCGGGCTGAGGAATCGCTCCCACCCGTTTATGAATCATCGAAGCCACCCGATTGACCAAGTTACCCCAGGCAGCAACCAATTCGTCATTAGTGCGGCGCACGAACTCTGCCCAGGTGAAATCCGCGTCCTGATTTTCCGGGCCAGCTGCGGAAATAAAGTAGCGTAAGGCATCGGCCTGGTAGCGCGAAAGCATATCCCGCACATAAATCACCACGGATTTAGAGGTCGAGAATTTCTTGCCCTCCATAGTCAGGAATTCCGAGGAAACCACTTCGGTGGGCAGGTTGAGCCGCCCCATTTCACCGGGCTGACCGCCACGCTCGCCCTCGCCGTTATATCCGAGGAGCTCCGCTGGCCAAACCTGGGAGTGGAAAACGATATTGTCTTTGCCCATAAAGTAATAGGAACGTGCCTGCGGATTATTCCACCATTCCCGCCAGCGTTCTGGCTGACCGATGCGCCGTGCCCACTCGATACTGGCAGATAGATATCCCACCACTGCGTCAAACCATACATATAGGCGTTTGCTGGGCTGGTCTTCCCAACCGGGAACCGGTATCCCCCAGTCAATATCGCGGGTCATGGCACGGGGTTTAATTTCCGCCAGAATATTCTTGGAAAAGCGGATTACGTTAGGACGCCAGGTTCCCGAGGCCTCGCGTTCATCGAGCCATTTTCCGAGGGCGTCCGCGAGTGCGGGAAGATCCAGGAAATAGTGGGAGGTTTCCTCAAACTTGGGGGTTTCTCCATTGATTTTTGAAACCGGGTCAATCAAATCGATGGGATCGAGCTGTTTACCGCAGTTGTCACATTGATCCCCGCGGGCTCCGCCGGCTCCGCACAGCGGGCAGGTACCTTCGATATAGCGGTCAGGTAGCGCCCGGCCATTAGAGGGACTAATCGCGGCCATGGCTCGCTTTTCAATCAGGTAGCCATTGTCACGTACCTGCGCAAACATGGCTTTGGTGACGGTAATATGATTACCGGTAGTAGTGCGGGTGAATAGGTCATAGGACAGCCCCAGATTGACCAAATCCTCTACGATTAGCCGGTTGTTGCGGTCAGCGAGTTCTTGGGGCGAAATTCCCTCTGCCTCTGCCTGCACCAAAATCGGGGTACCGTGTTCATCGGTTCCCGACACCATTAATACCTCATGTCCCGCCATTCGCATATAGCGGCTGAAAACATCGGAGGGGACGCCAAAACCGGCTACGTGTCCAATATGACGTGGACCATTGGCGTAAGGCCAAGCAACAGCGGATAAAACATGAGTCATACCCCTATCCTAATGCCCCATTGCCGGAAGCAAAATATACCTAAAGACCTGGTTATTTTCGCTCCGCAAGCGCCTGGTTATAAAGCACCTTGGAACTGAGCCCGCTTTGGGCTGCTACCGCTTTAGCGGCATCTTTTAGTCTTTCGCCGTCCCCTACCCGGTCAAGGACAAGCCTGACTGCTTCCGTAGGCGTCAAGGGAGTTTGCGGCGCGGCTCCTGCCACCACCAGCACGATTTCTCCGCGCACCTCGCTAGCTTTTTCTTTAAGTTCTCCGAGGGTGCCTCGCCACACGTCCTCATGCATCTTGGTGAGTTCCCGGCAGACCGCAGCGGAGCGACCAGCGCCGAAAACCTGGGCTAGTGCCTCCAAAGTTGCTGCTAAACGCCGGGGGGATTCCAAGAAAATCATGGTGCGTTCCTCGCCGGAAAGCTCCTCTAAGTGCCGCCTGAGGGCAGTTTGTTTGCGCGGCAAAAACCCTTCAAAGCAAAAGCGATCCGTAGGCAACCCGGAGAGGGCGAGGGCGAGCAGCGGCGCAGAAGGGCCAGGCAGTACCGTCAGTGGTACCCCGCGCGCTATTGCCACCTGTACAATCACATATCCGGGGTCAGAAACCGTAGGCATTCCCGCGTCCGTTACCAACAGAACGCGTTGACCGCGCTCGGCGCAAGAAACTATTTGTTCAGCTCTCGCCTGTTCATTGTGTTCATGGCAAGATACTAAGGGCGCACGCCTTGCTACCCCCAAGCGTTCGCGCAGCAGCCCGGTGCGACGGGTGTCTTCGGCTGCAATCAAATCTGCCTGTTCAAAGGCGCTAATCAGGCGAGGGGTAGCATCAGCGAGATTACCAATCGGGGTTGCCGCTAAAGCGATGACGCCTGCATCCCAGGAAAACTGTTCCACTCTCACAATTATGCCCTATCCGGATAATATCGAATACATGCAAGCAATGCCTGGACGTCCCGCTCCGCCCCCACCGGCAGCGGCACGAAAAACTTTGACGACAAGCGACAAGGTAAAGCCTAAATCCCGACGCAGGCGTCCACCTGCACCTTCGTGGACATCTGTTACCTCACTGCCTCGGCTCTACCTGCGCGGATGGCGCGGACGGCGGGACAAAGAGGTAATCGACAACCAGCGATCCTGGATAGTTACCGTTATCGCCTGCGTGGTAGCCGCAATCACGCGCTTGCCCCGCCTGGGAGCCACCCGCAAACTGATTTTCGATGAAACCTACTATGTAAAAGATGCCTATTCTCTGTGGCATTTTGGTTACGAAACTAACTGGCCCAAAGGCGGGGACGTTAAGTTCGCAGCCGGAGATTTTGCGGCGGCCACTGCCGATCCCGCATTCGTAGTGCATCCTCCCCTGGGTAAATGGATTATTGGGTTGGGGATGAAGCTTTTCGGTTGGTCCAATCCTTTCGGCTGGCGGATCGCCGCCGCGATCTGCGGGATTATTTTGGTGTATCTAACCTGCCGCCTAGCTTGGGCACTATTTGACTCTTGGATTCTCACCGGGATTGCCGGGATTTTTATCGCCACCGATGGGGTGGCGATTTCGCTCTCGCGGGTAGGACTCTTAGATGGGATTTTAGCCGTGTTTTGCCTGGCTGGGGTGCTGTGCGTGGTTTATGACCAGCTACAGGTGCGTCGCAGGATGGTTCGCGAGTTGTTGGGAGCCGAGCTGGGCAACGACCTGGCGGGAGTGCGCTGGTGGCTGGTAGCAGCGGGGGTCTGGCTAGGATGTGCCTGCGCCGTGAAATGGTCCGGACTTTACCTGTTGGCAGTGTGCGGTATTTTCGTGTTCTTGCGGGATCTCACTTTACGGCTTTCGGTGCTGCGGATATCCCCTAGCGCGCTCAGCAAGCAGTATCCCGGCATTAAGGGTAAGCAACGTGCTTGGTTGGGGGCGATTGTCCGGGGAGGTCTACCGGCGTTCGCACAGCTAGTCTTAGTAGCCTTCGGGGTGTATTTACTGAACTGGTGGAACTGGTTTACTCACCCTGATGCCTGGGGGCATGGGAAGACGGCCTCCGCGGCCGGAGATTCCTCTTGGTTAGATCCGATTTCTGATTACGTCACCTATATGAGTGAGGTAATGACCTTCCATACTGGGGTAACCAGTAAACACCCCTACCAGTCCTATCCTTGGCAATGGTTGATTGATCAGCGCCCTACCTCGATGCTTTTTGAAAAACCGCATGGCGATAACGGAGATTTCACGGTGGAAGCTATGTCTTCACTGGGTAACCCGATGCTGTGGTGGGTAGGAGTAATCGCCCTGGCAGTGATTATTTACTGTACGCTCGTTCGCCGTGACTGGCGGGCGGGAGTAATCCTGGTCGGCTACCTGGGACTGTGGGCACCCTGGCTGTTGTACTGGTATCGCACCATTTTTATGTTCTATATGGTGGTGCTCACTCCCTTCTTAGCTTTAGCCGTTACCTATCTGATCGGGCTCTTCCTGGGGCTATTGCGGCCGTACCCCGAGCCGCTGCTAGCGTGCCGAGATCAGCTAGTTGCCCCGTCGCAGCGCACTCCCGATATCGCGGTTTCGATGGGGATTGCCCTGGTTATCGTGATTTTACTAGTCGCGCTATTCTTCTACCCGGTGGTTAGCGGGATGCCGATTCCCTATTCACATTGGGGTTGGCGTATGTGGTTTAGCTCTTGGATTTAGGGCGCCCCTCACCCCGTCTGTACCGCCTTTATCTCTGCTGTTTAATAGGAGGAGGTTCGCTAAAACCCTAGGGCAAGAGCGACAGGGCGATGCCGTCTAATATGTCAGTTTCGGAGGTAAGAATTTCTTTTAATCCGGATCCGTCTGCCTCGATTTCCCCGTTTACCCGTTCAATAATTCGGGACCATACCAGCGCACCTGCGCCGATAACATCGGCGCGCCCGGTGGGCATATAGCCGAGGGCAGCGCGCGCTGTAACCGGCTGATTCATCATCCAGTTACACGAGCTCAGCATTTGCGCGGGGGTGATCCGCGAGCCATGGATTTTTTCGGGCTGGTATTCTTCTAAGCCGAGGGCGTGGGCGGTAATGGTAGTGACCGTTCCGGCCACCCCAATCAGGGTGCGAGCGCGGTCTAACCCTAGTTTTTTATCTGCTTCATCTATCAGCTCATCAATGGCGGAAGTGGCTTTTATTAGGGCTTTCGCCATGCCGGGAGTCTGGCGGGGATCTAGGGAGCCGTCCCCGCGTTTAGCCTCGGCAATCACCGGCGCCAGGTAGCGTTCAAATATACGCACCGAACCCATATTGGTGGAAATGGTGTCTATTACCTGCCCGCGTTGACCTAAAACAAACTCGGTAGACCCGCCCCCAATATCTACCAACAGTACCGGCTCGTCCTCGTCTTTAAAGGAGGAGGTAGCACCCGAAAAGGATAGGGTTGCTTCTTCGTCTCCGGAAACCACCTCGGGGATTACCCCTAGGCGTTCCTTAATCCCGGTGAAAAACTCCTCCCGATTTTTCGCGTCCCGGCTGGCGGAGGTGGCAACGAAACGAATCTTGTCCACCCCATATTTGGCGATAATCTGTGCGTATTCTTCTGTGGCGGTAAAGGTGCGTTCTAGGGCTGCCGGTGCGAACTGCCCGGTTTTATCGATCCCCTCCCCCAGGCGCACTATCCGCATTTCTCGAGATAAAACGGTCAGCGGCTCGCTGGGATTCTCCCGGCGAGCAATGATTAAACGAATCGAGTTGGTGCCACAATCAATACCTGCAACTAATGCCATAGCCCTATATTTTCACGGATTCAGATTCCTGACTAACAAGAGAGTTGAACGAAAACTATGGGTCGAAAGTATTTCTTGCCGAGACCGTGATGCCTTGACGCGCCCGATTATCGATGGGAAAACCTGCGACTATTCACAGTAGCAGTGGTCGCTGTCCCACAGGGCGGCGGCTTTCAGGTCAGCTAGCGCTAAATCACCAATGGGGTTTACTTTTTTGCCGCAAGCGAGGGTTTGGGCAGCGAGGGCGTGTAGGCATTTGACCCGTTCGGGCATTCCGCCTGCGCTAATGCCTGCGATTTCTGAGACTTGCCCAATTCCAGTTTCTTCGCCTAGGGCGTTTCTAGCTTCGATATAGGAGACGTGAGCGCGGCGATACGCCTTAGCGACATCTTCATCCTCGGACAGTAATTGCTGATAGTCAGCCATTTTCCCGGAGGCTTCCAAGGTGGATAGGGCGCGCACCAAGCTGGGGAGGGCCAAATACAGGGTCGTAGGAAACGGAGAACCATCCTCTAGGCGCGGAGCGGTTGCCACTACCGCGGGCCGGCCGCATACGCAGCGCGCAGCGACTCCCACTACCCCCCGAGGAACCCTCCCTAACTGGGAAGATAAGGTTTCCAGGTCGGCAGGGGTGGCTTCGTCAAGTTCAAAACTCATTTCTTTTTTGCCGTTTCTTGTTGAGGGGTGGCTCCTGGGGCGGGTTGCGGACGAGTTTGAGTCGAGGATTCTTTAGAGGCTGTGCTTTGCCCCGCCATTTTCACCGAGTGGGTTACTTCTAAGTACCAGGGGCGAGCCGGCAGTTTCTCTAGTTTTGCTTCCTGGCGTGCCTGATAGTCTTTGCCGGGATCCACCACCGCATAGCGGGTTTCACCCGGTTTTACGTAACCGAGGCGCTCGCGCGCCTGCTGGGTTAGATAGTCTGAGTTATCCCACAACTCTAATTCTTTATGCAGTTCTCGGTTTTCTTGTTTCGCCGCCACCAGTTGTGCATGTACCTTGTTACGTTGTTCCAGCTGGCTTACCAGGTCAAACAAGGGCGCCCCCACCAGTAGCAAAAATATAGAGGCTACCACCAGGATGCTACCCACGGTTACCGAAAAGCGTGAACCTACTTTGACCCGCCGGTTTGCCGCTTTAACCACCGGGGAACGTCCCCGATTGCGCTTAGCGGTGCGCACCAAAGGAGAAACTGACCGGAAGGCAGAGCCCTGCTTGCGGGTATTCTCTCTTTGTACACTTTTAGGCGGTTGCGGAGACTTCACGCCTTCATTATTTCATCATTATTGACAAATAGCGCTCCGGCGTTCTGAGAGGTCAAGTATTCAGCGCGATTGCTATTGCTCCTTAGTGCGTCGCCGAACAATCGCCATTCCCGCAGCCCCGAGCGTTAAAGCTGCGAAAGCTGCAATACCTGCCAGGCTACCAGTAGTAACCAGTGAACCCCGATTCTGTCTGACCGCTGTAGTCGGTTTGTTGGGGTTCTTCTGCTTCCCATCAGCGACTGTTCCGCTGTCCGGCTGAGTCGGATTGTCAGAGGGAACTGTTCCCGGTTTCTCGGGGTCAGTGCCTGGCTTAGGATCATCCTTCTGATCAGCGGTAAATGTCCACTTCACAGCGCGGGTAGCCGCAAATGAATAATCATCACTAGCGGTAGCGGCAACTGTCACCGATTTACCGGGAGCCACCGTCTGATTTTGCGCGTCATAGCTCACGCCGACAGTGGTGGGAATCTGAAGATTTCCAGTGTCACTGGCAAATTCAGGGGTGGCGGGCACCGTGAATTTCCATTCGGTGGTGGCGCTTTCTCCCAGCTTGTAACCGGCTTTCGCTTTTAGGGTCACCACCACGGGGCCAGCCGGATAGCTATCAGCTAACGGGGCTCCATTAACCAGATATTCGATACCTTCAACCTGCGGTAAAGTAACTTTAGCGGTAACTTTGTCTCCTGCCAGGCTCAGGGCAAATCCTGGAACTTTACCTTCCACATATCCTTTATCGGTTTGCGGATCTTGACCCGGAGTTGGAGTATCAGGGTCACCGGTAGCAGTTCCCGGTTTCACGGGGATAACTTCCGTATCTACTGTGCGATCAATATAGGTGATAGTGGGGCTAACGAACATCGATGGTTGGGCGGGCGTTCCGGTAGATTCAGCAACTACCCGCACATAGTCCCCTTTAGAAACCCGTATAGCATTCGCATCATTGGCGGTGAAATTAAATTCGCCATCCGGGCGAATCTCTTTCTTTTCTAAAGTCAAAGAACGTTTTTCACTTCCATTAACCAGTAGTTTCACGGTGACTGTTCCGCCGGTAGCATCGCCTTGACGCAAGAATGGTTCCGCAGGTTTACCTGCCGCCGCATCCTTTACTTTGAAAGTAATATAACCGGTCTTGGGAGCCCGCCACGCCATTGCGGTTGCGCCCGCAGACGTCGGGGAATCAGAAAGCAAACCGTAGAGAGCGCTCCGGTCGGCGGGAGCTAGTTGGGCGCCGTTAATACCTGGCCCGTAATACTGGTCTACCTGCCAGTTCGGCCATGCAGGGTCAGCTTTATCGATATTTACCCATTTACCATTAGCGCCTGTCTGCTTTTGCCCAAACCAGACATTTCCTTGCACGTTATGGGTGTAGTCATCCAGCCAGCTATACACGTTATCTATCGACAGCGGGAACTCGCTGGTAACTTTGCCATCTAAAGAGGTAATCTTTAGTTTCATTCCCGCTGCCACCAGGGCGTCCTCTGCCTGAGCGTTACCGGCAGCATCAACTATTTGCGCTTTACCCTCTACAGTCAGGTTAGAGAGCACTTCCGCAATCGTGCTGGGACTCTTTTCCGTTGAGGGAACGTGAATAGTATTTCCAGCTTTATACGCACCATTCTTGCTGGGTACGGTTTCTCCGTCAGTTACCTGATAGGTGGTGCTAACCAGTTTTGCAATATCGGTAACGGTTGCTGGCGGGAGTGGTTTTTGATCGGTAGAGACTGCCCCAATATCAAATGGGTTGGCAGTGTGTCCAAAGAAATCAGTACCTAAAGCAAAGCCGTTATCGTCAACTATTTCTTTACCTTTCCCAATTGCTGGCGAGTTAGCGGCTAGTTTGTAACCATCAAAGACCGTGGTCTTGGCATCCGCTTCGGCATAACTTAACCCGGGGAAATAGTGGGGGCGTGCTTTCATATCAGTGGCAGCATCACTGGGAGCTTTCCCCGGATCTGCCAGTACCGCGCTGCCTTTACTTACTTTTACGGGATTGAGGTCGCTAGCGGGATAGTTAGCGTAGTTGTAGTAAAGGTTATGGGAGTAAGTTACCTTGGCATTCCCATCAATATCTTTTGGATCCCAGGTGATATGTCCTAGGGGATTCCAAGATTCAGTGCGGGGTTGGGCACTCATATTGTAGAAAATATTATTTTCTACTTTCATCGTTCCTTGCTGAGCTTGCGCAGGGTGCAAAATCGAGGATCCTGCTTTCAAATAGAAAGTATTGTTGTAAACATGCGCATTCGGATACTTTCCGCTATAGCCTCCATCCCAAAAAGTTGGTGAAAGCGCCCCGAGGGAATCATTTTGCGCAATATTGAAACGGAAGGTGGAGTTTGCTGCCTGATCTCCACAGAACATCACCGTTCCCCCAGAGTTATTGGCGGAATAGTTGTATTCGTAGACGGTACCGTCACCTGAGTCCGCATCCCAGGGCATTCCGTCACCGTTACCTTTATCGGCATTTTGGGTATTGAAACCCTCGTTGAAGCGGAATACGGCATCTTTTGATTTCCACGGCCAGATGGAGGCGGCTACGCGCCCTCCCGTCTTAGCAAATTTTCCGGGAGTATCTTTCGCAAAAAGATAATCGGTAGTGTTCATCTGGGTAGCAATCTCGGTGGCTACATTGCTTTCAACTACTGGCTTATACCCGTACATGGCGGTAATCGCGTCACCACCAATATTCTTAATATAGTTATTGCTGATTACCACATTTGTGGAACCATACTTGGTGATGACTTCACCAGGAATCTGTATACGACCATCAACGGCAACGCTGGCGTAAGCACTGTAAACAGCGGCTATCCCCCAGCGTCCGGAGTTTTCTACCCGGTTATTGATAATCTGTAAATCATTAAACCGGGGATATCCTTTTTCGGGTTTGTCCAAGGCAGGCTTAAATCCCGGAGTCTTACGTTCAGCCGCTGGTTTCATCTGGTCGCTGGCGATTAGGGAACTGAAATAAATCGCACCATTAACGCTGTGTTTATTGTAGATATTACCTTTCACATCATGGACGTAAAGGTTCTTTAGCACCACATGATCTAAGGTTCCCTGGTTTTGCGCAATCCCGGCAATCCCGGTGCGGTCAAGGGCGCAGTTATCGTTATAGGCGCACCCGTTTTCTTTTCCGCTGCCATCTTCGAGCCGTTTATTGGTGATTTCTAGGTCGCTAAGCTCGATATTTTCGGCGTCTTTTAGCATTACGGTAGAAGAAACCGCATCCTTAGCCAGATAATGCTGACTGTGTCCCAAGGTCAAACCATAGTCAAGTTTCCACTGTCCCTGACCATTGGCGGCAATTACCGGTTTATCGCCCTCGCCATATGCCGAAATCACCAGGGGCGCTCCATCACTATCTGCCTGGTAGGCACAGGTAGTGCCGTCATTAAACTTGAAGGCTTTATCGCCACTGATACACAGATGCTGGTTGTTAAAGACATCCCCGCGTTTTAACAGAATCTTGTCACCGGCGTGCAGCGTCAGTTTATTGACAGCCGCCAAGGTCTTAAGGGGTTTAGCCTCAGATTTTCCATCATTAGCGTCATTACCTGCTGCGCTCACGTAATAGGTAGTGGCAGGAATAATTTCCGCCTTCACCGGGGCAGCCACTGCCGGCAACTGAGACAGGGCAACCAAACTGGTGGCAAGCACTGTGATACCGGTAGCTTTAGCAAGTTTCTTCAGGTTCATCTTTCCCCTATCGCCTGCTGGGTAACCAGCTCTATTTACTGAAAGTGTCTTTAACGAAAGCAACTACGCTTTCTTGATTTATCACCGTTTCCATACCCTGAACCTGTCGAGCTAACAAGTCGTAATAAATCTGGGTACGAAGATCAACTTTGACGCTGGGTGAGATAATCTTCCACTTTTCTTCTTCCGAGGAAAGCTTAGCAATTTCTTCACCAAAATCCCAGGCGTTGGCCAAATAGTGATCTTTAACCTGCCGGTCGCTAACCCCCATCCCGGGGGCTTGTTCAGCATTAATATATTGGTCGCGCAGACCGCTGAGGTATTTCGAAAGATAAACCGATAACTCTGGTTGCTCGCCCTCGAAAGCCGGATTCCTCGCGGCGGTTGCGGCCTCGCTAGGGGTGCTCCCTTCTCGCCAAGACTGCAGCGCCTCTTCCCAGGTGGGGGTGTTCATTTGTCCCCCTAGCACCGCCTGTCTATAGGCAGCGTGCTGCCCTTCTAATAAATGTACAGCCAGGCAAGCAGCATATTCAACCGGTTTGCTGGCGCTCGCGCAAAACTTTTTACTGGCAGACGAATACGCTTTTTGCAGTACCAGCTGTTTACGTTCGTTCTCGGAGTTAGCGCTGGGGGCAGCGTTTAGGCGAGTACATTTAGCTTGATTTTTTTGCCAAAAGTCAGCGCCAATAGAGTTTTCTCCGCTGGCGCAATCAGCTATTACCTGGGATTTAACCTCTGAGAGGGCGTATTTAAACTCGGCAGCGCTCACCTTTTGCCCGGCGATAGTTACCCCTGGCAGTTGGGGTTTTTCATTTCTCGCTTCGGTATCTGAGCGAGATATCCACACAGCCCAGATAACAGTCCCCACCAGAGCGCAAACCGCTACCCCGATAAGTAAAGCGACATAAACCGCCCTCCCTCTAGGAAACCTAGACAGGCGTTGGCGCTGATTCTTTAATTGATTTTTGGCTAAAGCGGTTTTGCCGGCGCGCGATTTCATAGGCGCTTAAAGCGTAACGCTACCCCCGCACCCGCAAATAACGCGGCCGCAAACAGATACCCCCAGGGGGAAGCACCGGTGCGGGCAAGATCACCTGCGGTAACGTCGCTAGCGGAGGATTGCTGCTGAGGGCGACTCTTCGACTTATCTAAAGAACCTGGCGTACCCGGCGTAGTCGGGTGAGCCTTTCCGGGATTACCGGTAGGGTTATCCGCTGGTTTATCACTAGCTTCCGGTTTAGGAGTATCAGTACCTGGCTTGGGAGTATCAGTCCCTGGTTTAGGACTGTCACCACCGGGGTCTGGAGTTTCGCCCTCACCAGGTTTATCGGGCTGGCTGGGATCTACTACCGGAGGTTTAGGTTTATCGCAATCCAAGTTTTCCCGAGTAGGCGCAGTCCAGCTCCAGATTGTTTGCGCCCCGGCCCGAATGACATATCCCGCTTCCGCTTCGGCTTTGATCCGCAGAGTTTGTCCGTAATCATAGGTGAACGCCCCATTGGCTTGGGGGGATATTTCTTTACCATTTACAGTCACTGTATAGCGCACGCCCTCTTGTAGTTTTACCATTCCAGAGGGCTTTACGCTGCAGCTAACCGGGTCTTGAGCTGCGCCATCAACATTTGAGGAAGCCGCAGGGGTTACCAGTTTGGCTGCGGGGTCATAGTAGTTCAAAGCGGCGATTCTGCGCCCATTGGGAGCGGGAATTCCCGATTCTTTCAGCAAGAACTTGCCTAGCAGCAATTGCCCTTTATGGTTCAGGCTGCCCTGACCATCGACAATGTCACTATAGTTAGTGTTCTTTGCTTGCAGCTTTTGGAAGTATTGGTGGGCGGCAATTGCCGGTACTTCCTCGTCAGCAGCTATCTGTAACATCTCCGCGGCGTATTGGTCGGCCTCGGCGCTGGCTTCAGCAGGCGTAACTAGCACTACGCGGATTCCGTCTGCCTTGGCCTGGGCAACCAGCTGTTTGATATTGCTCTTAAAACTGTCAAGCGTTTCATAGGGCTGCCCGGCGGGATTTAGCGCATCGGGTACGAGGTATAGCACCTGTGGCTTATGACGTTTTACCTGGCTGTCATATGCGGCTAGCATTTTGGCGGTGGTCTGCCCCGGATAGGACGAATTCACTACGAAACGCGAGCGAGCGGCAAGCTGCAGCCCGCTAGGGTTAGCGTCACAACTTTTACCGTTACATTCCCAGCTCACCACTTCGTCAAAAACTTCGGTGGCGGATTTAGCGGAAATATCGCCCTCGCCCCCATAGATAGTATCCGAACCTAAAAATACCCAGGTGTTGGGGGTGCCCTTACCATTATGGATAAAGGGAGAAATCACCGAATTAACCGTAGGGGCACCGGCCTGTTTAGCTATTTGCTGTTCGCTCAATACCTGATTCGAAACCGCTGCGTAATCTAATACTCCGGAAAATGAGCTCTCGGGAGTGGGATTTGTCCCCACCCGCGCCGCGCACAAGGTTACATAATCTACCGAGAAGTTATTTAAGGTGAGGGCGTTAGCGCCGCCAACTCCCGTACCTTTCAACGGCAGTACTTTTACTCCATCAAGATAGTAGTCGGCAGTACCGTCAGTAATGTTTACGCTGACAGTATGGAATTTTCCGTCAGCGACGATGGGTTTTTGTAACGTGAAACCGTCAAGATTACCGGTTTTGAATTGACGCTGAACTTTAAACTTTCCACCCTCCGCAATATCGAGGCGCAGCTGCAGATTAGAGTCCTTATCAGCAAAGGAAATAAGGGTTCCGGTCTGGGTGGAGGTGGCTTTGAAACGCACCGTAAAGTTCTGTTTGTCAAAGAGTGCTACCTGAGCGGCTTCGTCATCTTTTATCTGCGGGGTGCAAGATTCACTGGTGGTCTGAGCGTGATTGAACACCAGGTTTGCCTGGTGTGGAGGTTGTTTGTTTAACGCTTCGGGTACGTTTTGCGTCACTGGCACCTCGGTTAGGGGACTTCCATAACGCTCTACGTATGCTTTGGAAGTATTGGCTAGCGTTGAATTTTCATTCCAGATATTCAACTGTTTTACCAGGAATTTCGCCCACTCGAGATAGCCTTGCGCACTGGGGTGTACTCCATCGGCTTGCATCCAGCCGTCAGAGTTATCTGGCGTGTGCTCAGCTTGCCAGAATTTTTGGACATCCAGCAGAATCACTTTCTTTTCTGCTGCCACCTCCCGGACAGTCTGCATCCACGTATCGAAAGAGGCGTGTCGCCCGTCAGTGGGATAGTTTTGGGTTTGCAACACCGGAATTGCACCGGAGGCGCGAATCTGATCGATAAAGTATTCGAGATTTTGTCGGTAAGTATTTTGTTCAACCCGTTCCTTGGCAGGGGCATTTACCGAATCGTTCATCCCCAAAGCCAAAAAGACTACGTCAGCGCCTTTATCAAGGACAGATTGTTGGAAAGCTTGACGCAAATACCGGGTAGTAGAGTTAGCCACCCCGGTATTCATTACTAAATCGTTAGTGCGTCCTATGCCATTAATGGGGGTCGAATGTAGATACGAGTTGAAATACTCGCTGAAGCGCCGCAAACCTTCACTGGTATTAGCGCCATGAGTTATGGAATCACCAGTAAATAGCCAGGAAATAGGGTTTTCTTGCGCCAGTTTGGCCTGTAGTTTTTCCCAATCAGCTAAGGACTCGTTAGCTGGGGAAGCGGTATTTTCCGGAGTATTGGCTTTAACCTGTGTGGGCATTGCCCATTTCACAGAGGGAACACTGGCAGCCTCGGCGGGGGTAGAAACCCCCACCCCGATCCCAGAAAAAAGCATCGCTAAAGTTACGCTAGCTGCCGCTAAAGACTTCTTCATCTTCATATATCCCCAGCATTCTTCGTTACCCGCTGTTCGTTTACATTATTCGCGAAAAGCTTACGCCCTAAAGCGTCTTTCCTGCGAGATTCGTCAGCGAGTTAGTTGGTCTTCGGCTTCCTTGCTTATTACTTGTCTAACTCTAACCTCACTTTTGGGGTAAACCCCAAAAGCGCATGATTACCCCACAATGCTATCAATACTTTTTACCCGAAAGAATGGAGGTATTTAACTTCTGATTTGGTTCAGTTGGCTTAGCTGGAAACCCGGGATTATCTCGAAGAAACCCGACAACGCGTTCGCGCGAACGTACATCACGTGAATTAAGGGCTAATACCCGAATACAACGAACAGATTTATCTGCGCTTAATGCTTAAAAACATAAAGGGGTGGGTCGAAAGAAATATCTTTCGACCCACCTCGGATGCTCTAAGCTAATCTCCTATCAGCTGTATAAGCATTGCAAACTAGGCTTTAAAACGCGGGAATGCGTTCCGCCCAGCATATACAGCGGCGTCGCCCAGCTCGTCCTCGATACGGAGCAGCTGATTGTACTTCGCTACCCGCTCGGAGCGTGCCGGAGCACCGGTCTTAATCTGACCGGAGTTAGTGGCTACCGCCAGGTCAGCGATAGTTACATCTTCGGTCTCGCCACTGCGGTGAGAAGTCATGGACTTGTAACCGGCGCGGTGAGCATCTTCAACCGCCTGTAGGGTTTCAGTCAGGCTGCCAATCTGATTCACCTTTACCAGCAGAGCGTTAGCTACGCCCTCTTTAATGCCGCGAGCCAGACGCTCCGGGTTGGTTACAAACAGGTCATCGCCAACCAGCTGAACCTTGTCACCGATATGCTCGGTCAAAGCTTTCCAAGCATCCCATTCGTCCTCCGATAGCGGATCCTCGATAGAAACAATCGGGTACTTGGCGACTAGTTCGTCGTAGTACTTTACCATGTAATCAGTATCGCGAGGCTCGCCCTCGAACAGGTACTTGCCATCTTTGAAGAACTCGGAAGAAGCCACATCCAGAGCCAAAGCCACATCTTTACCCGGCTCGTATCCAGCTTTCTTGATCGCCTCACAAATCAGGTCGAGAGCTTCCGCATTGGAGTCCAGATTGGGGGCGAAACCGCCCTCGTCACCCAGGCCGGTCGATAGACCGCGATCTTTAATAACGCCCTTCAAAGTGTGGTACACCTCGGCGCCCATACGGAGAGCTTCCGCGAAAGAGTCAGCACCAATAGGGGCAATCATGAACTCTTGAATATCCACATTGGAGTCAGCGTGAGAACCACCATTCAAAATGTTCATCATCGGAACCGGCAGCACGTGGGCATTGGGGCCACCCAGGTACTTGAACAGGGACACCCCTGCTTCCTCCGCTGCAGCATGAGCAACAGCCAAAGAAACACCCAAAATAGCGTTAGCACCCAATTTGCCTTTGTTAGCAGTGCCATCCAGATCCATCATCATCTGGTCGATGGCGCGCTGATCAAAAGCATCTTCACCGATTAGCTCTGGGGCAATATCATCCATTACCGCATTAACTGCATCCTGGACACCTTTACCCAGGTAGCGACCTTTATCGCCATCCCGACGTTCCACGGCTTCAAAAGCGCCGGTAGAAGCCCCGGAAGGAACGGAAGCACGGGCAGAAGCCCCCGAATCCAACAATACTTCCACCTCAACGGTGGGATTTCCACGAGAATCAAGAATTTCACGGGCATTAATAGCAACGATTAGTGACACGGTCACGCTCCTTATAGATTTTGTTGATCACTTACTTACAGTCTACTGGAAGTAAAGGACGTCAGCAGGTTGCAAAAGTCCCTATCTTTAGGCACAGACGGAAAGAAAAATGTTTACTTAGCCGGCTGCGAACCTTGCGGCATTTGCCTTTGCAGCATTTGCTCCACTTTGGCAAAACTTTGCAGTTTCACTCCGGCACCCAAATCAGGTTCTAGCACCTGGATCCCGGTAGTATTCGACAATGCCTGAGTTAAGAGGGCATTAATTTTCAATCCCGCAGCCTGCTTGTCACCCCGTTTTTGCGCCGCCAGGAGCTTCGGCTGAATTCGCTTTGCTAAATCCGCAGATAACTTCCCCTGTTGCTGATCACTAGACAACTTTTGTAGCCGCCAGAAATCTTGGGTATCCGTAGAAAAGTCTGCCTGCTTAATGCCTGCTACTCCAGCTTCGGCAGCCAGCCACTTATTAATATCCGCATCGGTATATCCAGGCTGGTTACGCAATTCTTCCCTGGCGACCTTCATCGCGGATGCCCAAGAGACAAGGTATTGGGACGGTATCTCGCCGCGCTCTAGGGAATCCCAAACAGCTTGCGGATACACTTCAGTTCCCAACTGTTTTTGAACTTGGGAACGCATCTGTTGCATATAGGATACGCGCTGTTCATCAGTGGGAGTGGCCGCATTAATCTCAGCTGCCACCTGTTCGACCGGAAAACTATCTTTCGCGGTTTCAGCGTTGGAACATCCGCTAAGCCCCATCCCGAGCAGGGCGGTGCCGGCGCAAATACCAATAACTCGAAGAACTCTGTTATTCATAAGACTGTCTTTCTGAAGCTAATAGCTAGGGTTAGCTTATCAAGAGGGCGCGGTCAGCTCTATTCTGGTGCGTCTGTTTTTACTTTTCCAAAGGGGGTCAGCACATTTTGTAACAACTTTGCCACCCACTGCGCTAGCGGTTCATCATGCAGAGCGCTTTGCCCCAATTTTTCTCCCTTAGGAGCTGGCACCAAGATTTGGCGTACCGCCGGCTTAATCACCGTTCCCGGATGCAGCCGCTTTATCCGCAGCATTTGCGAATCCGCCAAGCTAATCGGGGCAAAACGCACAAAACACCCTTGTGCCACAATTTCCTTAATCCCTAGAGCACGCGCAGCCATCCGTAGCTTCGCCACCGTAAACAGTAGCTGCACATTTGCTGGTGGCACTCCGTAACGGTCAGTCATTTCTTCTCGCACCGCTTCCAGCTGCGCTTCTTCCCGCACGCTGGATAGCTTTTGATACATCTCTAGGCGCAGCCGTTCTGACTCCATATATTCGGGGGGAATATGGGCATCGATCGGCAGTTCAATCCGCACTTCACTATCGTCTGCTTCTGCTTGTGCGCCCTCTTTGAAACCGCGCACCGCCTCGGACACCATCCGGATATACAGGTCAAAACCAACCCCGGCGATATGGCCCGACTGCTGCCCGCCCAGCAGGTTTCCGGCTCCGCGAATCTCCAAATCCTTTTGGGCAACCGCTGTCCCCGCCCCTAAATCGGTATTCGCGGCGATAGTTTGTAAGCGTTCATGCGCAGTTTCGGTTAGCGGTTTATCGCCCGGATAGAAGAAATAGGCGTAAGCACGTTCCCGCCCTCGCCCTACTCGTCCTCGTAACTGGTGTAGTTGGGAAAGCCCCATCCGATGCGCCCCGGAAACAATTAGGGTGTTGGCGTTGGAAATATCTAGCCCGGTTTCTACAATCGTGGTGCAAACTAGCACATCAGCCTGGTGGTTCCAGAAATCAACCATTACTTGTTCCAGTTGCTTTTCATGCATTTTGCCGTGCGCCACCGCGATCCTGGCTTCCGGAACCAGTTCCGACAGATGTGCCGCTACCCGGTCGATCGATTCTACCCGGTTATGGACATAAAAAACCTGTCCGTCACGCAGCAGTTCCCGTCGGATCGCTGCCTTTACCTGTTTGTCCTGGTAAGCACCAACAAAAGTGAGCACCGGGTGGCGTTCTTCCGGCGGGGTCGAAAGGGTCGAAAGTTCCCGAATCCCGGTCACCGCCATTTCTAGGGTGCGCGGAATCGGGGTGGCCGACATAGAGAGCACATCCACATTGGTGCGCAGAGCTTTCAAAGTTTCCTTATGTTCCACCCCGAAACGCTGCTCTTCGTCAATAATCACCAGTCCCAGATTTTTGAACCCGACTTCCCCAGTAATCAAACTATGGGTTCCGATCACCAAATCGATTTCGCCGCCACGTAACTGGTCTTTGAGTTCTCGCGCCTGGGCAGGGGTAGAAAAACGCGATAGCTGCCCAATTTTTACCGGGAAGGGCGCGAAACGGTCACTAAAAGTTTCAAAATGTTGTTTTACTAGCAGCGTGGTCGGCACTAGCAAGGCAACTTGGAACCCTTCTTGGATAGCTTTGAAAGCCGCGCGCACCGCCACTTCGGTTTTGCCGAACCCTACATCTCCGCTGAGTAGACGATCCATAGGGGACGGTTTTTCCATATCCGCCTTGACTTCATCGATGGTAGCGAGCTGGTCAGGAGTTTCCTGATACTCGAACGCGTCCTCGAGTTCCTTTTGCCAGGGAGTATCGGGACCGAATGCGTGTCCTTTGGTGGCCTGACGGGCAGCGTAGAGCCGAATAAGTTCTGCCGCGATTTCCCGGGTAGCTTTACGGGCACGATTCTTGGTTTTCGCCCAATCCGCTCCCCCCATTTTGTTTAGCTGCGGAGTATCCGAGCCGGCATAGCGGGAAACCAAATCCAAAGAATCAGTGGGGACATAGAGCCGGTCACCAGCTTGTCCCCGCCGCGAAGGGGCGTACTCCAATACCAGATATTCGCGGGTAACTGCGTCTTGGCCTTTACCGATAGTACGCTTGGTCATCTGCACGAAACGTCCCACCCCATGCTGGGAGTGCACCACGTAGTCCCCGGGCTTTAGAGACAGGGGATCAACAATGGTTTTCCCCCGCCGACTAGCCAATTTGCGGGGAGCTTGTGCCAGGCGCGGAGAACGTCCAGTCAAGTCAGCCTCTGCCAATACCAGCAGGTGCGAAGCTTTAAGCGTGAAACCAGCCGCGATTTTACCGGCGGTAACCAGCACGCTTCCCTTTTCTATATCCGAGGACGTAGCTAGAGTGGCTACTGCCCGGGCAGGCAGGCCTGCCTCGGAAAGATTAGCGGCGAATCGGCTGGCCAAGCCGCGTCCCGAACAGGAGACAATCACCTGCCAACCGGCGTTTAGGTACTGCCCTAATTCTTTAACTGCCTGGTCAATCTGTCCGCGGTAGCCTTTGGTCGCCCTCGCGCCCATGCTAGTTTGACCGTTGTAAACATAGGTGGGTCGGGTAGTTTCGCTGAGCCCATTTTCTTCTTCGCCCCCGCTGAGTTCCTCCGTGAGAGGTACGGTCTCCGCGGCCGGTTCTTCCTCGTTTTCGGCATCCAAAATATCTGCACTGGGCAGACCAGTTAGTTCCCACCAGCCAAGGCTTTTATCGAGAGCTTCTTGATTAAAATCATTGAGACTTTGGAGGGCGCGGGCAGCGCGGATCGGGATTTTTCCGCCTCCCGCCGCTGCTTGCCAAGCCGCCTGCTCAAATTCGTGGGAAGTGGCCAGCAAATCTGCGGCGCGGCGAGCTACTCTCCCCGGTTCGTCAATCACGATAGTGGTATCTTCCGGCAGCAAGGAAACCACGCTTTGCAGCCCGGGAGCCAACACCGGGGCTAAAGATTCCATCCCCTGGACTGCGATCCCCTGGCTGATCAGTTCTAACATATCGGCCACACCTGGCAGGGAGGGTTGCAGCTCGCTAGCGCGCTGCTTAACCTGGTCGGTTAACAGCAATTCCCGACAGGCCGGCGCCCACACCCCGGCAGGACTTTTTTCCAGGCTGCGCTGGTCTGAAAGGGAAAAGTAGTTTACTTCCTCTAGAGTGTCCCCAAAGAAATCTAAGCGCTGGGGATGAGATTCCCCGGGTACGAATACGTCAACAATTCCTCCCCGCACCGCGAATTGTCCCCGCGTTGACACCAAATCGGTTTTCTCGTATCCCAGCTCCAGTAGGCGGGTAGCTAGTTTATCGAGAGGATAATCTTCGCCCTCTAGAATTCTTAGGGGCTCAATCTCGGTTAAACCCGCTACTACCGGCTGCAATAATGCCCTAATGGGAGCTACCAGAATGGTTATCGCCTGCCCGGAGCCGCTGGTTTCCGGATGGGTCAGGCGGCGCAGGGCGGCGATTCGCTGCGCCATAGTGTCGGCACGGGGAGAAAGCCGTTCATGCGGCAGGGTTTCCCAGGAGGGGAAGCGGGCAACTCGGGGCAGGTATCCCGCCAGTTCCGCCTCTACTTGTTCGGCGGCTCTGCCCGAGGCAGTTACATACAAGATCAGGCCGCGCCGCTTTTCCTTAGCCGCCTCAGCCTGCGCAGCTTTCTTAGTATTTACTGATGAGAAGGGTAGCGGGGAAAACTTTCCGCTACTTACCTCGGTTTGCGCCGCGGCTGCCGCGAGCGCCGGCCTTACTCCGGCAGGACAATAAAGGGACTGGACGCTATGGGGCTGGGAGAAGAACTTTTTAGCTGCCGGCTCACTAGCTACTTTTTCTACTACGGCTTGCAAACTCATCGTGTCCATCTTAGATGAGAGCGCTACCCAGGTCACTTTTACCTGTTTACCCGGGTAGGATCAGGTACGAGGACGCGCCCTCGTAATAACAAAAATAGCGGCTGCTTAGGAAGTGTAAACGTCGAAGTGGTTTCCCCGGGTACCCCGGTCATAGACTTTTCCTGGTCCACCGAAGGGAGTGTTAATCACGGTGCCTTTCGGAGCATCATTGGCAAGCACAATATAGCCGTCGGCGTCAGCTACATACCCGTTAGCATTCACGTGGCGGCCGGGAATCCGCAGTCCCCCACCGGGTAAGACTTTTTGGGAATAGTAGGTGAATTTATATCCGCTCCAATGCACTACGCCTGCTCTGCGTAAAGCTGCCAGGGAGTATTGCGCGCTGGAAGCCCTAGCCCCAGCAGTACTTGCTTGCGAATCTGGTTGCGGATTATCGCTGGTTAACGCAGTGGCAGGATCGGTTGTGGGGGATTCGTCTAAGACTTTAGCGCTAACTTTTTCTAAACCGTATTCTCCGCTTGCTTGAGCAACCGGGTTGGTTTTGGAAATGGTTTGCGTCGTCATTTCGGGTTGCGGTTGCCCGGCGGGAAGGGAAGCGGAATGCAGAGCGACTGCTCCCGAGGTACCGACTGCGGCTGCGATTACTGCAGTGGCTAACCCCGCCTGCCATAGTAGATGGCGGAATGGTTTCTTTCCTTGGCTATGACGTCCCACGATTTTCCCATTCAGTCGACAAAATAACCTGCCCGGTTTACCAGGCGAAAATCAGTCTAAACCATTATGCAATCATTTCGCTACCAAATCGTTACATTCGTAGCCCTTACCACAGTTTACGCAGAAAGCGTGGTGCCCCGCCGAGAAACGGCGGGGCACCACGCTTCGGTATCAGATAAGATCGCTATTTTTCGATTAAACCTGGCTGCTCATCTTAGCGATCATCATCAAGAACTCGGCATTGGAGTTAGTGTTCTTCAGTTTAGAAAGCACAAACTCGGTAGCCTGTTGAGGCTCTAGGGCGCTAAGCATCCGCCGCAACTTCCAAGTGACCTGCAGTTCTTCCTTGTTTAGCAGCAGTTCTTCGCGGCGAGTACCCGAGGCGTTCACATCGACCGCGGGGAATAGGCGCTTATCCGCCAACTGTCGCGACAGACGCAGTTCCATATTGCCGGTGCCTTTGAACTCTTCGAAAATAACTTCGTCCATCTTGGAGTTGGTTTCCACCAAGGCGGTCGCCAAAATAGTCAGCGAACCACCATTTTCGACGTTACGCGCCGCCCCAAAGAATTTCTTGGGTGGGTATAGCGCGGAAGCGTCCACACCACCGGACAAGATCCGTCCCGAAGCCGGGGCTGACAGGTTGTAGGCACGCCCCAAGCGGGTAATGGAATCCAGCAGTACCACCACATCTTGACCTAGCTCTACCAGGCGTTTTGCCCGTTCAATCGCTAATTCGGCTACCGAGGCATGGTCAGAGGCGGGACGGTCAAAGGTCGAAGCAATAACCTCTCCCTTTACCGTGCGCTGCATATCGGTAACCTCTTCGGGCCGTTCATCTACCAGTACCACCATCAGGTGACATTCCGGATTATTAGTGGTGATCGCATTGGCGATCTGCTGCAAAATAATAGTTTTACCGGCTTTAGGAGGAGAAACAATCAACCCGCGCTGTCCCTTACCAATCGGGGCGATCAGGTCAATAATCCGCTGGGTGGGGTTCTTGGGATTGTTCTCTAGACGCAACTGCTCATTCGGGTACAGCGGCACCAAATCCTTGAACTGGGTGCGCGCCCGCGCGTCCTCGATACTCATCCCGTTGACAGCGTCCAAACGTACCAGGGCGTTATATTTTTGCCGCCGGTTATTTTCGCCCTCTTTGGGAGGACGCACCGCGCCCTGTACTGCATCGCCGGAACGCAATCCCCAACGGCGCACTTGACCTAAGGTGACATAAACATCATTGGGGCCAGCTATATAACCCGAGGTGCGAACGAAAGCATGGTTGCTTTGCACATCCAATACCCCGGCGATTGGCAAGAGTTCTTCCTCGTTTTCTTCGGAGGATTCCTCGTCATGATGGTCGTTTTTACCGCGACCGCGATTATCATTCCAGTTGTCATCGCGGCGGCGATTCCGGTCCCGCCGGCGGTTGCGCCGTCCCCGACCGCGTCCTTCCCCGCGCTCTTCATCTTCTGCGCTAGGCAAGGCAATCTCATCGACCGAATGCGGGGTCTCCCCCTTATTCTTCCGCCCCTTATTTTGGTTATCTTTCTTGCTGGCGCGCTCGGCTAAATCTTGTTTCAGCTGCTCCTTCGCATCTTTTTTAGCATCTGATTCTTGGCGAACCGCAGCCTGATGTTGTCTGTTGTGTCTGCGCGTATCCGCTTTCCGTTGAGACGAGCCGTTTTGGTCGGTACTAGCCTTCGCGTTCTCTTGCGCGGCATCACTGGCGGGTTGGGCGGAGCGAGCCTGACTAATCATTTCGATCAGCTCATTCTTCCGCAAGCGGGAGATCCCCCGCAGCCGCATTTTTGCAGCTAGAGCTTTTAGCTCATCCAGCTTCATAGTGCGCAGATCGTTAGCATTCTCGTTTGTGCTCACAAACTTTCCTTTTGAATGTAGGTTGACGCAGATGCGCCTGGATATTAAGAATCGAGAAAAATAGGCCTCGATTTTGAAGGCCGGAACTGAGCGTCCCTGGCAGTAAACCCGCTAGGTGCTTTCGCCTTCGTGAGTTTAGCTTACCAGGATTTTCGGCCGGCAGGAAACTTGCGTTTAGTGAACCTGGCCATGACAGTTAGCTAGCGCTAACTCCTTAATCTGCCGCTAGCACGTTAAAGTTCCCGCACCCCGCGAGTATCCAACTCTAAGGTACGAACCTTCCAACCCACTTTCTCTGCCTTGGCTTTGACCTGATCACCCACGTTTGCCAGTGCCAATACACACGGCCCCGCCCCGGAAATAACCGCTGGCAGCTGTTGCGCCCGTAACCAATACATTAAGTCCAAAGAGGCCGGCATAGCGGCTCTGCGATAATTTTGATGCAAATAGTCCGTGGTGGCGGCCATCAATAGTTCGGGATGAGTTTGCAAGGCACTGACCAAGAGTGCCGCGTTCGCCACATTCCGGGCAGCATCAGCGTGGGGCACCTGTTCAGGCAGTAGCGAGCGTGCCTGGGAAGTATCCAACTCAAAATCCGGGATAAACACCGTGGGACACAGGTCGTATTGATTTTTGATTTTCACTGCCCAAGTTCTTGGAAAATCTGGGTTTAGGGCAAGCAGATCCGTTTCTTTAGCCTGATCTTCTTGGTCGTTTTGCCCCATTTCAAGAAAAGGTGAAGTCAGTTCCTTGGTGGTGGCAGCTTCTTCACTGGAAGTACCGTGGATTCCCGTCAGGGTGATTCCCCCATAAATTGCCGGCGCCAAATTATCGGGATGCCCTTCGAGGTAGGTCGCGATTCGCAGCATAGTGTCGTTATCAAGCACTTCCGGATCGGAAATAATCGCCCGGACGATAGCCAACCCGCTCACGATCGCGGACGCTGATGAACCCAGGCCGCGCGATTGGGGAATCTGATTCTCTTGCCAAAGACTGATCCCCACTTGGGAGGCTCCTACCGCATCGAGACCGAGGCGGATTGCCCGCACTACCAGGTGTTTTTCGTCCGCGGGCAGTTTGTCTTTGCCTTGACCGCGCACATGCACCTGGGTTTTTCCAACGGTAGCTCGAAAACGTACTCGATCATGCAGGGAAAGCGCTAGTCCCATACAGTCATATCCAGGCCCCAGATTAGCCGAGGTAGCAGGAACTTTTACTTCCGCCTCGTCCTTAACAATCCGCATCTTGCTTACTTCCGGTTATTTCAAGTCGAGGGCGGCGAGGGCGGCCTCCAGGGTGGGTGCAATTACCTGCGGGTTAATATCGCGATCGCCCAGAGCAGTCGCAGTATCTTTTAGACCGTTACCGGTAACCGTACACACAATAGTCGCACCCTCGGGCACTTTACCTGCCCCAGCAGCCCACAGCAGTCCCGCAACCGAAGCCGCGGAAGCTGGTTCCACAAAAATACCGGTATCGGCCGCTAACCGCGCCTGGGCAGCTAAAATATCTTCATCGCTGACCGCAGTAATAAAACCGTGGGAATCGTCCCGCGCTGCCGATGCATAATCCCAGGAAGCCGGGTTACCGATACGAATGGCGGTCGCCACGGTTTCCGGGTTGTCAATCGGATGTCCAGCAACGAAAGGCGCAGCCCCTTTAGCCTGAATACCCCACATTTGCGGAACTTTACTGGCGCGCGCCTCCCCTAGCTGGGTTTCTTTTTCCAAGGAGGCGGCGGTGCGCCGACCAGCATATTCGTTATATCCCATCCAGTAGGCGGAGATATTTCCGGCATTTCCCACCGGGAGAACATGAATATCAGGCGAATCCCCCAAGAAATCAACAATTTCAAAAGTCGCAGTTTTTTGTCCTTGCAAGCGGTAGGGGTTAATCGAGTTCACTAAAGCTACCGGATAGGATTCGGTGAGCTGGCGGGTAATAGTCAGGCATTGGTCAAAGTTCCCGTCCACTGCTACTAGCCTTGCCCCATGCACAATTGCCTGGGCGAGTTTGCCGGCAGCAATCTTCCCGGCAGGCAGGATTACTGCGCACTCCAGGCCAGCTTTCGCCGAATAAGCAGCGGCAGAAGCCGAAGTATTGCCGGTAGAAGCACAGGCCACCATTTTTTGCCCACTAGAGAGCACCTTGGTAATCGCCATGGTCATACCGCGATCTTTAAAAGAACCGGTAGGGTTCATTCCCTCGACCTTGATAAATACCCGCGCCCCTACCTCGTCCGACAAATCATCGGAGTAGACCAGCGGAGTGCCACCCTCTTGCAAAGTGACAATTTCTTCTTTCTCGCTTATGGGGAGCCAATCGCGATATTCGTTGATTATTCCCTGCCACAGATGCGCCATCTTGCTAGCCCTCCATACTGATTACTTGAATTACTTGGCTCACCGGCTCGGCGGCCTCCAAATCTTTCACCGTCAAGTCTATGTCTCCCGCACTAGCCCAGTCACTTGACAAAGAAACAATCGCTTTGCCAGATTTAGCGTCACTGCGTTGACGCACCTGCTCGATAGAAATCCCGCGACGAGCAAAAATTCCTGCTACCTCGGCTAATACCCCGGTTACGTCCTCTACCTGTAGACGGATACTGTACTTGGAACTGACTTGTTCGGCTGGCATTTGCGGCAAATCTGCATACGCGGATTCACGCGGGGCGCTCCCCCCAGAAACCAGGTGGAACGCGGCTGCCACCACATCGGAGAGCACGGCGGAAGCGGTTTGTACCCCGCCAGCACCTTGACCGTAGAACATTAGTCTGCCCGCGGCCTCGGCATCAATCACAATCGCGTTAAAGGCTCCCGCAATGCTTGCGAGCGGATTCTCTGGTTTCACCAATACCGGCTCTACCCGGCAAGATACGCATTCTCGTCCTTGTTCATCTTGCGCGAGCTGGGCAATCGCCAACAGTTTAATAGTGCGCCCCGACTCTTTGGCGTCGGCAATATCGTCCGCGGTAATACTGCGAATCCCTTTCACCGCTACCTGATCTAGAGAAACCCGGGTGTGGAAAGCTAGCTGCGCGAGCAGAGCGCATTTGGCGGCGGCATCTAACCCGTCAATATCGGCAGTCGGGTCAGCTTCGGCGTATCCGAGTTCTTGGGCAGTAGTAAGCGCTTGCTCGAATGACCAGCCTTTCTTTTCCATCTGGTCGAGCATGTAGTTGGTGGTGCCATTAACGATGCCTTGCACCACTTGGACACGGTCGCCAGCTAAGGATTCGCGCAGACCGTAAACCACGGGAATGGCTCCGGCAACTGCGGCCTCATAGTAAAGGTCGGCTTCCCGCTCGCGGGAGAGGTCAAACAGTTCCGGACCGTGTTGCGCGAGGAGGGCTTTATTCCCGGTGACCACGGATTTTCCAGCTTCGAGGGCGCGGGTAATGTAGGTGCGCGCCGGCTCGATCCCCCCGATTAGCTCGATTACCAGGTCTGCCTGGTCAATCAAGGGCTCCGCCTGGTCGGTAAGCAGGTCGCGGCTAATAAAATCAGGGCGGGGAGCCGCCAGATTGTGCACACAAATACCAATAATCTCGAGGCTGGCTCCACACCTAGCCTGATAATCGGCGGCGCGTTCTTGTAGTAGACGCACTACTTGCGCCCCCACAGTTCCGCACCCAAGTACTGCTATTTTCACCGCTTGCTTCATGTTCACCCTCTTTTCACCACTTTCGGCGGGGCTTTTACCCGCCGGGGTTTTCTACTCTAACGGTTATTGGAGTTCGAGCGCTCCGAAGATTTGTCACTGAGATAAACCGGAGGCTCCGGTATCCAGGCGCAGTAGGTCATCCACGGTTTCTCGCGCAACGATATAGCGCGGAGCCGCTTTACGGCTCAGCCCGATTACCCCGGGACGAGGAACCAGATTATAGTTCGAGGCCATTGCCCGCCCATAGGCTCCAGTAGCTGGAATTACCAGTAAATCACCAGCGTGAATATCAGCAGGCAGGGCAATTTCGGGCACTAAAATATCCCCGGATTCGCAATGCATTCCCACTATGCGGCAGCTAGCAGCGGGGGCATCAGAAAGGCGCGAGGCTAAGGTCGCCACATATCCCGCATCGTAGAGGGCGGGGCGAATATTGTCGCTCATACCCCCGTCTACGCTCACGTATTTGCGGATAGAGCCGTCCTCTAGCTGCACATCCTTGACCGTTCCCACCTGGTACAGGCTCACGCATACCGGGCCGGCTAGCCAGCGCCCCGGTTCAATCGAAATATGAGGAATGTCGGTGCCTGCCTGCTCGCAGGCTTTCTTTACCGAGGCCGCCAGGGAGCGCGCATATTCACTGGCGCTGGGCACGTCCTCGCCCTGATAGGAAATAGCTAGTCCCCCACCTAAATCAACTTCGGGGACGGGCTCACCTAGCTTTTGCACCTGCGCGCGGAAAGCCAGCAGCCGGTCGGCTGCTACTTGGAAAGATGCTAAATCTTTGATTTGGGAGCCGATATGGGAATGCAGCCCCACTAGCTTTAGATTTGGGGCAGCAATAATCTTTTTGACTGCCTGGAGGGCGGCTCCTGAGGCCAGGGAGAGGCCGAATTTTTGATCCTCGTGGGCGGTGGCGATAAAGCTGTGTCCCCCGGCGTGTACCCCGGTGGTTACCCGCACCATCACCGGAGCGGTGGTGTTTTCGCTTTCGCACAGGGACTGCAGAAGGTCGATTTCGCCCAGGGAATCTACGATGATCCGCCCAATACCGCGGCGCAGTGCCAGGCGCAGAGATTCGGGGGATTTATTGTTGCCGTGTAGCCCGATTTTCTTGGGGTCAGCTCCCATAGCGGGATGGAGTGCGACCGAGAGTTCCCCCAGGCTGGCGGTATCTATCCCCATACCCGCCCTGGTGATGGCTTCCCCTAAAGCGGTGCACAGGAAGGCTTTACCCGCATAGTAGACGCTGGCACCGGAAAACCCGTAGCCTTCCCAGAACTCTTCCGCCATCGCCGAAGAAATGGTTTCGGCGCGAGCCGCGAAATCATCCAGGTCAAACAGGTAGGAGGGGGTGGCGAAATTTTGCGCCAGGTCAGTTACTTTTTGTCCGGCAAAAGATAACTGTCCGTCCTCTTCTCGCCGGGTTCCCCACGGCCAGAGCACTGGATTTTCGGCAGGTTCAGGGCAAGTGAGCATCGGGAAAACCTTTCAAGGATTCAGATTGGTGGGCAACCGCGGTTACATTCGCTAAATTATTGCCAAGCTGACAACTCTTTCAAAACCGTCCATTAAGAAAGACAATCCCTATGGAGACGATATTATTTGCTGGTGGTACGCTCCCTTCCACCACTGCCGGTCAAACACTAATTCCAGCAACCGGGGCGGTCTCGCCTCTCTTCTTATCGGGTAGCGTTGTAAATCGTTTTAAGCATACGGATGCGCTGTTCAAGAGGTGCATCCTTAGGCACACAGATCTTTGCCCCTAGGTACTTCGCTCCCCCTCGTATTGCAGCCTTTGAACATCTAGAAATTTCTTCTTCACTCATGAGTGAGCTGGGTTCATCCGGTTGTGAAGGAAGGTGACCATCAATCCAGGCATACCCGTAAGCACATTCTTGAGAACCGGCACCTGAGAAAAATACTCCCGCAAGTACTCCAGACTGTCCGGCTTCTAGAATGTGCTCGTAAGGAGTTGCGGCACTTCTACCTTCTACGGCAGATCGACCCCAGTTAATGTGAATTTTGAGTCCCAGGGTTCGGCAAATCTCGATTTCTTCCTTAAGCGATAAAAAACCTTTTTCGGGTGGCTGCTCCTTAATGAAACGGTCACAGTGCTCCACCACGATCGTTGCTCCGCCCCAGTCCAGTTCTTTTAGTTCTTCAAGGGAGGTGAGAAAAGCGCTTGCATCTGCTAGACGGGTAGGTGCGGAATGCACTTGCACCTTACTCACTGCGGCATGCCCTAAATAATCGGAAAGCTCTCTGGCTACCTCGGAAATTTGCTTAGCCTGGGCAATAGCGAGGCCGCGTCCTTCTTCATCCGTACAGGCGAGACCGAATAAAGGATTTTTTCCAAGATTCTGCATCGTGCCGGGAATCGCGGTGATTGTGTTCGAATCCCATTGAGGACACAGTCGCTCTGCCAGCCAAGTAGCATTATCGGCAAGATCACCAGGATAAGGAATTTCAATTCCGTTTACCCAATCAAGTTGTCCAAGTAAGCGATAGTACTCATCTTGTTTATTTGTATCCGGCATGGAGGCATATGCACCGACTATGAATTTCTGACTCATAGTTATCTCTTTTCTTAAGGAAGCTACCTTGCTTCCAACTATAAAATTTGTCTGACAAGATGAAATATTAGTTGACAAGCATAGGAACAGCAACAGCGGTGGTGTCGCACACTTCAAATGGATTGTAGGCAAACAGGCAGTAGCGATCTTGCTAGCACCTTGTTTAGTTTCAGCACCTAGATAAGCTCCGCCCGGAGCAGCTAGCGATGGCTGCATTCACACTGATTTTTAGGATTTTATTCCGGGTAGTTGCAACTTGAAGCCCCCAATTGGGGAACGTGTAAAAAATTTCGCGATTTTTTTACACGTTTTTTCGATATGTAAAACTGCTTTACATATAAACCCCGCCCGCGGCAGCTGCGGGAAGCACTGCCTGCAAGCCAGGGTTATCAGCAGCTACTAGCTTCTCCACCAGATTTCTGGTTTACCCCGGTCAGGGAGTGGTGGAGGCTTGGTAGAGGGTGAACAGATGGGCAACTATTTTACGTTTGACGCCCCATCAACTAGCTGTATCGCACTATTGATTACATCAGCAAAAGTAATTTCACCTACATAGTTATTCTTCCTCGCATAAGCCCGCCATCTATCCAAAAAGGACTGGTCATCTTTTATCGATTCCAGGAGACTACGCAGTTTCTCAAGGTTAAACTCCGTATTCCGATAACGAAATGTTCGACGGCACGCTTCCTTCAATGTCGCTTCATTAATATGATGCCTTTGGGAGTTATAAAGTATGTGCAGGTCGTAATAGTCTTTGCTGCGACTATTGAAAAAACCTCGAGAATAGATAGTCTGCAGTTTTTCCGCGATTATCGTTTCTAACGGGTAAGCCTCAATAGGGATGCTTTCATCACTAAAAATACTGGTAAAAATATATTCAACTGGAGACGGAGTTACCGGGTCACCAGTAGCAATATCAAGGGGGAGAATCTGTCTAGTATTCCCCAATCGGCATGCAATACGGACACGATACCCTCCGTATTGGTCAGCCTCACGAATGGGGACTATATCTTGAATCTCATAGGCGAGGTCACCAGATTCTTCTTCTAGAGCCGGAGTTAGCACCTGCTCTATTGATTCCGGCGCCATTTCCAGATTGCGGATTAGAAAATCTATGTCTACCGTACTTCTGGTTTGCACTCCAACTACATTCGAGAGCAGAAATCCACCCTTAAAAATGAAACGATCTTTATTTTCTCCAGCAGCCAAGCGTTTTAGAAGATTTTCCAGGAAGTAATAGAGCAACACAGTATTAAAACTCAATCCCATATTCTCTGCCACTTTGTGACAAAGCGCGATAATTTTGGCTCTATTCATGCACGATCTCCATTATGTCTCTTACCCGGTTCTCTATCCGCATCGCCCGCGCTATCGTCCACAAAAGATGAATATCTTTGTTTCGATATTTCGCGTAACCCTGAATTGTTTTAACGTAAGTTTCGGGATCTATATTCTTTTTATGAGCGATAAAATCGCATACTATTCGCTCATAACCATAGATTTTAACTGGATTACCATAGCTGGTGGGGACACAAGTAATACCCATTTTGAAAATATCTGGGCTGACGTAGTTTATGGAAAGCCGCCAGGGTGGATTATTTATCTTATAGCTGTTTTCTACCGTAATATCGATGCCATCTGGAATTTTATCTGTCTGTCCCAACAAAATGAGAGCGGTTTCGTACGAAAAAACGGTTTTCTTAAACCTGTGCTGGAGAATAAAGAATTCATCATATTCGCCATCCGGAACCCCGTATAGCCCTCGCGCCAGACGAGTTAAACGCCCATCCCTGACCATCCGCGTCAGGTAAACAGTGGGGATACCTTGCTCCCTGCAATGAGACGCCGTAATTACGCCTTTTCGTGCGTCAATACAGGCCAAGATTCTATCTTGGTAATCCACACCAGCACTTGTTGTGTTCACACTGAAACTTTATAGTTTTTTCAGTGTAGATACAACAATAAGTGGCGATAGGGAGACGCTGCTTGCAAGCCAGAGTTATCAGCAGCTAGTAACTTCTCCACCAGATTTGTGATTTACCCCGTCAGGGCAGTGGTGGCTTGGTAGAGGGTGAACAGGTGGGCGGTGATTTTGGCTTCGTCACCGGCAAAATCCACTCCATAGGCGGCTTCTACTGCCCTATCTAGCTGGGCGTGCGCCCGGATTAGCTCGGGATAGAGGAAATCATTGTCCGGGTCATACAGCTCCGCCAAGGTAGCCGGGGCATAGGCTTTTCTTTTTTCGAGGACGAGGGCGGCGGCCTCCTCAATTGCTCGCTTTTGTTGCGGAGTGGGGTCTGGCCAAATAAAAGTGTTGTAGACGGTGGTATTACCGTAGCTATAATCGCTTTTCAGCCTGCCAGCAACCACTCGCATCCAGGCATTATGAAACTGGGAAGTGAGGACACCGAAATGGTAAATATCAGCGGTGGGAACAAAATAGAGTTTGTCTCCCGGAATCATCCCGTCAGTAACAAAGCCAATCGGTATATAGCGTCTACGTTCTGAGGACACCTTTGGGAACCCGAGATAAGTTCCGTCTCGGAATTTTCCACAGGGACGCAACAGGTGCGGACGATCTGCCAGCTTATAGGCGTCGCCGGTTGGAATCTGTTGCAAGCGCCACTGCCGGCAAGCCTCAATATGTTTGCGCACTTCGGGCACTTTTTTGAGTTCCGCTCCGGTAATCTGCGGTAGCCACAGGCAATAGCGGTCGATGCCTTTTATAAATTCTGCCCCCATAGAGAATGGGCGAATCCACTTTTCGGCTGCTGGTTCTTTAGCTAGTAGCTCGTCACGGTGCTGGGCGGAAAGCAATAGATTTTGGCCGTCAGTAGGCTGGAAACCTTTGGCCATATATGGCACATCAGAAAGCGGTTTCATCTGCTTGTCTACAAACACATCCGGGGCAGCTGTTAGATAACCGTTAATATGTTCCACTTGCTGGCGGCGAGACTCGCCCTCTTTAGGATGCTCAAAAAGATATTTCGGCTGCTCATCCTGATAAGAAAATCCAATAATCACCACATGCACGTGGGCTTGATTCTCCGCTTCGTTCCCCCAAACGAAACTGCGGTGGGCAAAGTTAATGCGAATCCCGTCCTCAAACAGCGGTCGCCAAAGCGGGGTAACCTGCTGTCCTTGGCAAATACTGTTGGTAGACACGAAAGCCGCCCGAATCTGGGTGCCGCGCATATAGTCGGCAGCTTTCTGATACCAGCAGGCTACATAATCCAGTACCCCCCCCCGCTTACCAAATAAGTCCGCCCGATCTTGCTTTTGCTCCGGGGAGTGATTGGAGTAGCCAATAAACGGCGGGTTGCTGATTAAAAACGAGCACTTCTCGGCAGGAAGCAGCTGCTCCCAGTCCATGCGGATCGCATTCGCCAGCACAATATTGGATTCATCTTGCAGTGGTAAATCCGCTACTTCCCGCTGCAAAATCGCCGCCGTTTCCCCATTAGCCTGCAGCTCGGCAATCCACAGCGCAGTGCGCGCCACCGCGACCGCAAAATCATTGATTTCAATCCCGTAAAACTGTCCCAAATTCACTTTTATCTGGTTAGTCGCGGCGCCCTCTTGTTCAAACTCCCAAGCTTGTTGTCCCCGTTCTAGCTCCGCAATCACCTGGTTTTCCAGGCGGCGCACCTCGATATAGGTTTCGGTCAGGAAGTTCCCAGATCCGCAAGCGCTATCCAGCCAGGTCAAACTAGCTAAACGATTTTGGAAAGCCCGCAGTTTCGCCCGCCGCGACCTATCGGAAATCCCCGGATCAGAAAGAATCCCCTCTAGCTCATTCTTTAGGCGGTCAAGGAAAAGCGGATCTATAACCCGATGGATATTTTCCGGACTGGTGTAGTGCATTCCGGAGCTGCGGCGAGTTTCCGGGTTCAAAGTCGATTCAAACACGCCCCCAAACACAGTGGGAGAAATCTGTGACCAGTCAGTTCCTTGCGAAACCTCGTTAAGCAGCAAATCGCACAGCTCCTCGGTAAAGTTCGGAATCTCTAAAGCTCGCCCGGTCTCTCCCGCCAACGAGGACGGAAAAACGGTAGCCCCGTCCCCGGCACTAGTCCCTGCCAGCGCGTCCTCTCCATCATCAAATCCCGTAGCAACACCAGTGCCAGCAGCAGAATCGCGGAACAGTCCCCCATTCACATAGGGGAAAACCGCCAGTTCTTCCTCCAGATAGGGATCTCGCTGTCCAAGTGGGGTATCTAGCACTTTGAACAGGCGTTGCAACGCTCCCCGGGTTTGGGAAGCGGTAAAACCCCGCAGGTAACGCAGCAGCGCGTCCTTGCCAAATAGCCCCGCGTCCTCGGCAAAAAGACAGAACACTAGCCGCACACACAGCACATTTAGGCAGTGCTGTGACCAGGCAGAATTTGGGTCTTGATATTGCTCTAATAGGCCGCGATGCAGCTTGCCAATCAGCTGCCCGGCACGGATTGAGACTTGGCGCTCCTTTTCCGTACGCGAATATGCCGGGTCAATCAAAAAATCGAGTAGATACGACTGTTCGGGCAGTTCCGCTAAAGAAAACTCGATATAGTCACCGGCAGGGTCATCCTTGTTGAGGTCATGAAGGCGGAAACACTCGAAGTTGCAAACAATAATAAAATCTGGGCGTTGCCGATTCGGTAGGGCATCCGCATAGCGTTTAGCCTGCTGGAAAGGGGTAACCATTTGCCCTTGACGCAGCTCGCCCCGATCTAGATTCACGCCGGAAGATTTTTGCTCCACGATGGTGCGCGCGGCTGGAATCACCACGTCAATAAATCCGCCCGCCCGCGTGCGCTGCTCGAAGCGACACCTGGTGGAAACCTCGCGCATTCCCAATACGTCTTGCAGCAAGGACAGCCAAAAACTGTGGGTTTCGCCCTTTTCGTAGCCGTGACCTGCCCATTGCTGCACGAAAAGTTCCGCCGCCCGCCGCCGGCTACCTACTCCACTCACCACGGTTTCCTTTATTGCCTAACGTCACCGTCACCAGTCACGCTACCTCGCTTTGGTTACCATGCCAGCCTACCCGCAATCCTCCGGTTTTTTAGCCGACTTTTTCTTTGCACTGGTTTTATAAAGGCGTTTGTAGGCATGGCGCAGCAGCTAGATTTTCCTCGCAGAGGTCTAGATTGTTTGTTCCGCGAGTGTCGTTTTGACTCCGAGGGCCGGGGTGTTGAGCAAAGCAAACTTATGCGTTATCACGCAAAGACATTTAGCTGTTCTGGGTGGGGGAAGATTCTTCGGTCATATGTAAATCAACCGCTACTAGACGGCGTTTGTAGGCGCGGCGCAGCGAATTACGCAAAGGCATAAAACCAATCAACACCACGGCAAGAATCGCCCAAGCTGCCGCAATCACCAGCCACAGCCCACCGCGAGCGCCCGCTACATCCACTACGGAACCACCAAGCCACGCACCACCAGAAATACCTAAAGTGAAGAAAGTATTTAGCCACGCCATCCCCTCGGTGAAACGAGCAGGAGGAACCACCTGAGACAAAATATTGGTGGCGTTAGTCATGGTGGGTGCATAAGTCGCACCGGTTAAAGCTAAACACAACCCCAAAATCCAGGGATTGAAGGCGAAAAAGAAAGTAGAAAAACCAATTGCCATTAAGGTGATTCCCCCCAAGAACAAGCGCAAGGCGCTAATCCCCCACTCTTTAGCTCCATAGATCACCGCAGAACTAAAAGAAGTCACCCCAAACATGGCCAGCAGCAGCCCTGAAATTTGGGCTACCCCTTGCTCGCGACAAAACGCCACCACCGTCAAATCCAGACCACCGAAAGTAAAACCACAGAGCATAAAAATCAGCCCCAAAATCACCATGGCTGCCGATTTCATCAACGGTTTAGCTTCCTGGTCGCTTAAATCAGATTTAGCGGTCACGACGGGCTCAGTAGCGCGCTGCGATAAAAACCAGAAACCACCAATACCGGAAGTAAGCAAACAAGCCACAATCCCAGCCGCGGGGTGAACCACGGTGGCCAGCACCGTGGCAACAATCGGACCAAAAATAAAAATCAGTTCATCAACAGCAGCCTCGAAAGCATAAGCCGTATTTAACTTACGCGACCCCGCGAGCAAATGCGTCCAGCGCGCCCTCACAAATGCCCCGAAAGAGCCGGTAGTAGCCCCCGATAACAGGGCAAATAGGTAGAGCGTCCAGCGCGGAGCATGAAATAACGCCGAGAGCATCAAAGCCAACAGTAAAACCAGGGAGCAGGCAACCAGAGGGCGTAAAACTTTGGCTTGCCCGTAACGATCCACTAGTCGAGCCTGAATTGGGGATGCCGCCGCCATCGCGATAACCACTAAAGCATTGACCTGTCCGGCCAGTGAATATTCCCCGTAGAGGGTGGAAATCATTAGCAGGGTGGACAGCCCCGCCATCGCCATCGGGAAACGCGCTACCGCTCCAGCGAGTGAAAATCTAAGAGCGCCAGGGTAGGAAAAAATCTCCCGATAAGACTTAAACATATTCCCTAGCCTACTGTTTCAGCAGTTAGTAGTTAATTTAAGAGGCGGTGAAAATGGTTACTTCCGCCCCTTCACCTTCTACCGGCACCCCCTGCCCCCACCCTCTCCCTTTTAAAATGCGCACAACGCCGACTTGCGGAGCGGGGCTGGGTAATCACAAAACCCCACCAAGCCCGTTAAACTACCGTTATGGGGTTGTCGAATAATCGGCTTTGGAGACGCGGGTGCACCGCATTAGTGATAATCGGGATTATCTGCATCGTCACCCTCGGATATATCGGGCACCCCGTATTTGCTTGCCGAGTTTTCGCCCTAATGCTGCTGAGCTTAGGGGTTTACCGGCTGCTAGACCGTTCCCCCAAAGCCTGGTGCGCAGTTCGTTCCTGGTGGCTTGACTGTATTGCCCTGTTTTCCCTGTCCATAGCCCTGTTTATTCTCGCCCCTTACGGCGGGATTATTATGCCGACCGGGCTTTAAGCGAGCGACCCCATCGGATCCCAGGCGGGCAACACTATCGGTGCGTCCTCGGAATCGAGGACTGCGCGATATTCTTCAGGCAGCCGGTCGCGGTGAACTGCGATTTCAAATACGTATTCGTCAAACCAGGAATCATTCATAGTATAGAATCCCTGGTCGGCGCGATCTTCGCAGCCCCAAGAGTTTTCCACCCGCCAGCGGCGCGGAGCCCCATCCAGCATATCCACCCCTACAAACAACATGGCGTGAGTCATTAGGGATTCATGGGAGAGCAGGCGTTCTTCCTTGTCCATCCCAAAATCCACTCCATAAACCGCGCCATAGTCATAGAGATTCTTATCCCACAGTGACAGTTCCCTATCTGCCTGCTGCTCGGTGTCACAACCGAACCACACCGGTTTTCCGGCCTGTAAAACCTGGGCCGCGCAATCTTTCATTACCTGGATGGGGACGTTCAGGTACCTTACCGGGTCAGCGCCGAGCACATTGCCCAGGCGATCGACGGTATAGGTCTTCCCATAGGGATTGGCTTCGCGCGGATCATTCACCAAACACACATAGTTACGCAGGTCATTGACGATATATTTATCGGCAAACTCTTGCGGGGTAACTTCTCCCAGCCGCTCGAACTTGTTGTCTTTATCGTTATATTGCCAAACAAACTTTTCCGGAGGAGTCCCCAGGTGGATATTAAGAATCCGGTGGACTCCTTTGAGCAGTCCCGCCTTTACCTCCCCGACAGTTTCCGGCTGGTTGTGCGCGGCTTTCCGCACCGCGAGGGCGCCCTCCCGCAAGTAACGCTCCAAAATCCGATCCATGTTTTTCGAGTTCGAGGAAGATTCGGTTTCCGGCATTGCCCACTTGGGCACTACCCCGTATTTGTCGACTAGCGCCACAAACATATTCCACTGGCCACCGTCCCCAATCGGGTCAGACAGCAGGTGAGCCACTGTACGGTCATCCAGGTCGCGATCTGCGAGGGCGATTTGGGATTCTAGGAAGTAGTTAGCTTTTTCTAGTTTGTCCCAATAGAACAGGTACGTCTGCGAGAACTCAAAATTTTCTACGTTTAAGCGTTTAATCATCGACGAACGCAGCAGGTTTAGACCGGCGAACAGCCAGCAGCGTCCCGATTTCTTTTGATTAGCGACCGGCCACGCATCAAGTTTGTGGGACATGGAACGGTCAGCGAACGCAACTACCTGGTGATTTTGCGCCACTTGATCCACGTCAGAGTTAGTCACCGCGTTTTGCATTAGCTTGCCGTGCGGATCCGCGCTAAATTCATTGCGCATTTCCGCTAGCATTTCTGGAGTTAATGTTGCTTCGCGTTCGTTCACTGTTCCTCCTAAAATTGGGCGGATGCCCGCCTTCTGTGGGCAAAACTATCCCGGCAAACTCTCCCGCTTTTGGGTTAATACCGCAGTTTCGCCTTTTTGTTCCTGCTTCCAAAATAGCCCATCGTTCTCACTTAGTTAATTTAGGGCGCTTAACGCTGTGAGGCCGACGCGGATCCACCGGGTTGAACTTAATTTTTTTGCGACGAGGACGCATTCCGTCGTTTCCGGCGGCTATCGTGTTTGCGAGATACTTTTCCAGTGCAACCCCTATTTGTCGTCCTCCAGCTGCGCGAGCAGCTCGTCAACCTGCTTAATCCAGATCCGTCCGGAAATATCCGAGGGCATCCGCAGGTCACCTCGAGGACTCAAGCCGAATCCGGAGGTTATTCCCGGCCCGCCAGGTACACAAGTTCGCTTGAACTGGGAAGTAAAGAAGCGGCGCAAGAACTCGTGCAGCCAGCGCAAAATAGTTTCCAAATCGTATTGGTGACGATCCGCTTCCGGCAGATCTGCCGGCCAAACGCCGTTATCTTTATCCCGCCAGGCTTGCCAGGCCAGATAGGCAATATCGCGGGGTTCGCGCCCTAACAGCAGGTGGTAAAGGAAGAACTCGTGCAGTTCGTAAGGACCGATGGTGTCCTGGGTGGATTGCAGTTTTTCTCCACCTCCCGGAATCAGTTCCGGGGAGATTTCTTGCGCCAAAATATCTTGCAGCACTTTAGTGCAAGCCTCGCCGAACAGATTTTCCCGGCAAGCCCAACGGATCATAGTTTGCAACATAGTCTTCGGGATCCCGGGATTAACCGAATAATGCGACATATGGTCGCCCACCCCATAGGTGCACCACCCGAGAGCGGCCTCCGATAAATCTCCGGTTCCAATCACCAGTCCGCCCTGATGGTTAGCAATCCGGAACAGGTAATCGGTGCGCAGCCCCGCCTGCACGTTCTCGAAGGTCACGTCATATTGGGCGGCACCTTTAGCGAAAGGATGACCCATATCGGCGAGCATTTGCCGGGCTGCGGGGCGAATATCGATTTCTTCGCATTTGATCCCGAGCGATTCACAAAGTTTATAAGCGTGAGATTTTGTGCCTTCCGAGGTGGCGAAACCGGGCAGGGTGTAGGCCAAAATTTGGGATTTTTCGAGCCCGAGGCGGGCGGCCACCTCACTGCACACCAAAATCGCCTGGGTGGAATCTAGACCGCCAGATACCCCCAACACCATTTTGGGGTTACCGACTGCCTGCAAGCGCTTTTTCAGTCCGTAAACCTGAATCTCGAACGCCTGCCGGCAGGCGCGGTCGATGCCTGCCTGGTCGGTAGGTAAGAATGGGAACCTCGCCGGAGCGGGACCCAGCGCAACCTGCGCATCCTTGGAAGTTGCGGCATTAGAAACATTTGCCCAGGGATCGAAAGGTATCGCTGCCCCGGCAGCTCCTACTCCCAGACGAATTTTTACTTCCCAGGGTTTTTCGGGTTGCCCGGCTCTGGCATCCGCGAAACTGCTTTCGCGCCGCCGGCGATTGACGAGGGCGGTCAAATCAATATCGGCCAGGGCAATCCGGGTGTCGGTGGGGAACGGATCGGTTTCCGCAATCTTAGAGCCGTCTTGGTAGATAAAGGTTCGCCCATCCCAAGCCGAATCGGAGGATGACTCTCCATTGCCGGCTCCCGCGCTCACATAGGCGCAAATCCCGCGCCGCGAAGTGGCTCCTGCCAGGAGTCGCTGTTGTTCTCCGCCTTCTAAAGTAGCAGGATAGGTCGCAGGATTTACGATTACGCTTGCCCCTTGCAAGGCGAGTGACAGCGCCAGGGAACGCGCCGCAGTCCCGTCGCTACCAACTTCCGCCCCCACTGCCAGGCCAGCCACGTCCTCGATATTAATTATCCCGTTTCCAATAGGAGCCTCGCTGGCTCCCGGAATCTGGGGCGCCTCCCAGCGAGCATCCGCAGGAAGGTGGGCGCCAGAAGTAAAGTAGCGTTTTTCATAAGCTTCACTAGAAAGAAAAACTTTCGGAGTCAGCGCAATAACTTTCCCCCGCGCCAAAAACACCGCACAATCATAGATTTGCCCCGCTATCCGTAAGGGGGCTCCCACCACGATTAGCTCGGCGCAATCCGAAGTCGCTTTGGCCAGCAGTTCTATTCCTTTTTCCACACTCGCTAACAAACGCTCAGAAAACACCAGGTCATCGAGGGTGTAACCGGAGATGCACATCTCCGGAAACACCGCTACACAAGCACCTTGCCGGGCAGCTTGTCGCGCCGCTGCCGCGATTTCCGGTACATTTCGATCCGGCTCGCCGGGATGGCTGGGAATGGTAATGGCCGCGACCCGGGCGAAACCGTGCGCATAAGGGCTAGCAAAAGTCATGTTCATATTATTGCACCCGCCCTCGCAACCGTCTGCCTCCCTAAATGTAATCAGCGTCTAATTAGCGGGCGCTGATTTAGTAAGCTCCGGGGTAAATGTGTAGAATCGTTGAAGTCCAGCCCCGATAGCTCAGTGGATAGAGCGTTCGCCTCCGGAGCGAAAGGCCGCAGGTTCGAATCCTGTTCGGGGCACCAAATGATTTTCTATGAAATTATTCCCCCATCTGCTAGTTGCCATCCCTACTTGCTGCATAGCTAACTGCTTAAACTAGCTGAAAACTGCCAGTTGCTTATCTTTTTCTTTCTAGGACGCGTGCAGAACCTGGAGTCGTGCGGGGAAAGGTTTTTCCTCCTGCCCAAAATCCGGAAAAACCCCAGGTTTTCCGGATTTAACGCCCGCCCAACCTACTCGGATAAAACCTTTTCCCGCACTCACTAAAGCACGTCCTCTAGTCAAAGCTCTGTGAACTCGAGACAGGACAAAACTTTGCCAAATGAGCCAACAGTCGATAGCGCGTTAGTCACGGTTATGTACTAATGATTTAGATTTTTTTAGGTCTAATTTGTTTGAGCCAGTTCTTCTTAAACTTCCCAATACCGCCGAAGAACTTATTGTAGGTTCCGCCATTTTCTTTCGCTTTGTATTTTATTGCTGCCAGCTCAATGGTGCACAGATAGTCAGCAACCTGCTCCAGGCGATAATCGGTCATAGAAGTTTTCCGGCGTTGAACCGTATGTTTTGAGAGCATAGCCAATATTGCCTGATCCAAAGACTGGCTAACAACGTCTTGACCATTGTCGTAATAAACTTTAATAACCTTGAAGGATTGAAAGTAGTCTAAATGTTCGCGTAAAAATTCTGTTATATCCCGTTTCATACGGGTTTCTAATTGCTTATCATCCACAATATCTTTACTTCGATATCGAAAAGTTACATAGGATACTGGCAAACGCCGAACTAATGTTGCAAAACAGGTAAGAATCTTCTTTCTCTGCTGTATATCCAAGTATCGATATTGCCCATGTCCATTTAGCAAGGGTTCGGAATGAAATGGAATATTAGGCAAATCCGCAAATAAAAGCCGAGATTCATATTGGCTAATACACTGTTTAATGTCTTCTACTTGCTCATGAAAAACAAGAGTCAATAAGTAATAGCGAGAATTAGCGTTTCGATCTCCGCTTTCATCTACGAAAATGCTTAGCTCGCGCATCATCGCACTCCTAGTTAAAAAGCCGGGGGACTCCCCCGGCACTTGGAGGTAGCTTACAGCCACCAATTTCATTTTATCGAAACTGGCATCACTAACACAACTAATCAATCAATTCGGCGGAGATTTCCTTTAGACACTTTTCATCCTGAGGTCGTGCGGGGAAAGGTTTTATCCTAGCAGGCTAGACACACCTGCCATCGCATTTTTCCCTTTCGGATACCTGGTTATAAATCAGAATTGTTTTTCGGGCTTTGCGTTGAAAATTAGTATTTGCTACGGGCAAATACTAATTTTGGGCAGGAGGAAAAACCTTTCCCCGCCCTCACCTATAAGGCACTGTCTAGCTAAAGCAGCTAATGCACTTTTGTTATAGAGAACCGGGTATGCGCGCGTTAGCTGGAGTTTTCCCATAGAGTGGAAGTAGCCCGGAAACTGCCCAGCCGTCCCCAGGCAGGTGTCCCCTACAAGGAGCAGCAATGCGCAAGTTCGCTTTTTTGGATCTAGACGGAACCATAATCGACCACAACCAGGTGATTAGCCCAAAGGTAAAGGACGCTATCACCACCGCCACTGCGAACGGGCACAAAGTTTTTGTCGCCACCGGGCGTTCCTATCCGGAGCTTTACCCCTTCCTATTTTCCCTGCCCTTTTCCGGGTTGATTACCGCCAACGGCGCGTACGTAGAATTGGGAGACGAAGTACTGCACGATCATTCGCTAGATCAAGCCGGCATCGCCGAGTGGACAGATTATTTCCGCCGCTCCGGCGCCACCTGGATTTGGCAAGGAAAAGACCATTTTTATCCCTCCGAAACATTCCTGGATTTTTTCCGTCTCTCCGGCAAATCTGACCGTGCCGCCACTGGGGATTGGTCTGCCTACCTAGAACAGATCACGCCTTACCTAGCCAGCGGAATCCCGACTTCTGCCGGAAAATGCATGTTCTACCTATCCCCGGAAGCGCCCTCTAGCTTTGAAGAAGCTCACCGACTGTTCGGGGATCGCTATATGGTGATACCCGGGTCAGTTGATGTACGCGTAGGAGAAGTGGTGGAACTGGGCGTAAAAGGGGTTAATAAAGGCAGCGCCATGCGGGAAGTACTCCACCACTTTGGCACAGACTCAGCTCAGGCACTCGCGATTGGAGATTCCGCAAACGACTATGAAATGGTGCGCGAAGCAGGCATCGGGGTGTGCCTGGCAGGCGGGGCAGAAGAACTTAGCAAGATTGCCGACTGGGTCGCTCCCCCGATTGAAGAGGACGGAGTGGCGGCCGCCTTTGAACGCTTCGGTTTACTGGATCCCGCTTAAGGGTTAAAAGAACTTATAACCTTCCAGATCAGTAAAGGTGAATCCTTTGCCGGTAGAAACGTTTACACAGGTAGCATCGGTGCCGCCGAAAGTGCAGGCATATTTACCTAGCTGAGTGTATTGACCGGTTCCCAGTGGCTGCAGATCAAAGCGTTTACCACTGTTATCCTTTTGACCAGATTTCACGTCTTGATACAGCGGAGTAGTGCCATTTACGCACCCACCAATACCAGAGGAACTATCCCACACCCCCAGCACGGACAGGCGAAGATCACCCTGTTTACACTTTCCGACGTTACCGGCAGCTTCAAAATTACTGGCGGTAGCACAGACCACGCCGCTGCCACTTGCGAGAGCACCCGAACCATCGGCTGCTAAGGGAACTAGTGGCGGCACGCCATCCTCAAGTTTTTCCGCAATGGTACAAACCACAATCCCGGATTGGGAGCGGAAAGTTACTCGCTTTTTATCCCCTCCCAATTGTGCCGGAGTCACTGGTTGTGCCGCTAACACTTTCTTGACCTGCTCAGTTTGGGTAGTGGACACCGGTTTAGGCTCGGGAGCTGCCACGGTTTCAGTAGTGCCTGCCTGAGATCCCAGAGGAACCGCTGAGGGCACCTTTCCGGTACTAAGCCGCACTATCTGCCAACTAACTAAAGCAATTAAAACCAGGATTACCAGTCCATATAGTAACCACCACGGGGATCGCCGCGAGGAGGTTACTTGCGGAGAATTCCCTTCTGCTTCGCCAGAGCTTGAAGCGTTCAAAGTTGAGGAAGCGATTGCCTCGGAGCTAGTTGGCGTTAATCCGCTAGGGGTAACTGCCTGAGGCTGCGGGGAAGTGCGGTTATTTTGCGGTGCCGGCAGGTTACTGGGCATTGTGCCATAAACCGCAGCAGGCGCATCATAGTCCCCCGCTGCTGCCGAAGAGTCCGCACGCGGGCTCAGCTGCTCTGAAGCAGGATAAGGTGTGGCCGGGCGCGGAAGAGAGCCGGGATCTGCTGGCGGATAGTTTTCAGCAGACTGGGAAGGCTCTAGGGCCGGCTGGACGCTTTGATACGGAGGCTCCGCTGGACGAGGGTCTCCTGCCCGAGCTGGGGGTACCTGCTGGTATAGGTTGGGATCCGGCTCTGCCGGCAGGGGAACCTGGGGAATCCCACCCACAGCATGCGGCAGCTGGGCAGGTGGCTGTGATTGTTGACTGGTAGAGCGGGGAGGGAAATAGCGGCCTTGCCCCGCTTCCGGGGCGTGCGGATTCACCTGCGGCTCGCTCTCGCCGCGATAACCGTAACCGGGCTGCTCACTCACGCTAGCCACTCCTCATTCACATCGGCGCTGCGTCCTTTGGACAGCAGATATTGGTTGAAATGCTGCGCCCATTCGCGATACTGATCGCGCTGGTAGTCTTGCAGTTGTCGCAAATCCATTTGCTCTAGTTGGGGATAGGCAGCGCAAAGTGCTCGTAAAACCGCGATTGTTTGCCGCACATCCACCAGGGCATCATGCAGGCTATCCGTCCCGCGCACCTGATAAAACTCCGCTAGTGCCCCTAGGGTGCGTTTCCCCTTACGGTAGCGATCCAAAGCCCGATCTAGTACCAGAGGGTCAATTATCGGCAAAAACTCTACCCGTTCGCGCATAGTGGGTAGTCCCAGACGCTCCAGATGATGATCTAGCAGCGGCAGGTCAAAAGAGGCGTTATAGATAATCACCGGGATCTGTGCCTGACCGCAGGCCTCAAGCACCTGGGCAACTTCTGTCACCACTTGCTCTAGGGGGCGTCCGTGTTCGCGGGCATACTCGGTGGAAATCCCGTGCACTTGTTGGGCTGGTTCTGGGATAGGAACCCCGGGATCGGCCAGCCAGGTTTGTTCTCGGGTTTGTCCGTGCCGCCATTCCACGCAGGCGGCGGTAACTATTCGATCACTGGCAGGCTTTACTCCCGTGGTTTCGGTATCGAAACCCATAAATGGCCCTTCACTCCAACCCACCAATTACTCCTTGCCTCGCGCGATACTTACTGCACCTGTTGTTCAAATAATACGTGGTTACTTAACTGCTGAATGATAATTGGGAGCTTCAGCGGTCATCTGCACATCGTGCGGATGGGATTCCCGCAGGCCAGCACCGGTAATCTTTACGAAACGACCACGCTTCTTCAGGGTGGAAATATCGTGAGAACCGGTATAGAACATGGATTGCCGCAGTCCCCCGATCAGTTGATAGAGCACCGCCGAGAGGGCACCAGAGAAAGGCACCTGCCCTTCGATTCCTTCGGGAACGATTTGGGCATCGCTGGTTACTTCCGCCTGGAAATAGCGATCCTTGGAATAGGATTTGCGTCCGCGCGAACTCATTGCCCCCAGCGAACCCATGCCGCGGTAATGCTTATACTGTTTGCCATTCACGAACACCAGTTCACCTGGCGATTCTTCGCAGCCCGCCAGCAGGGAACCCAACATCACGGTATCGGCGCCTGCCACCATGGCTTTGGCAATATCACCGGAATACTGCAAACCACCATCGGCAATCAATGGCACATCGGCTTTCGAACAAGCCTGGGCAGCCAGGTTGATCGCGGTAATCTGGGGTACCCCCACCCCGGCAACTACGCGGGTGGTACAGATAGAACCGGGACCTACCCCGACTTTCACCGCATCTACCCCGGCATCAATCAGTGCTTGCGCGCCCTCGGCAGTAGCCACGTTGCCGCCGATAATGTCAATACCAGCGAAAGTGGGAGAGGCTTTCAGCTTTTTAATCATCTCCAGGGCGAGCTTTGCGCCCCCGTTGGCGGTATCGACTACCAGCACGTCCACTTCTGCCTCCGCCAAGGCTTCGGCGCGTTCCCAGGTATCTCCCCAATATCCGAGGGCGGCTCCTACCCTTAAGCGTCCCTCTTCGTCTTTAGTGGAGTTGGGGTACTGTTCGGTTTTTACGAAATCTTTTACGGTGATTAGGCCGGTCAGGCGGCCTTCATCATCGACTAACGGCAGTTTTTCAATCTTTTTTTCTGCTAGTAACGCCCGAGCTTCCTCGCGGGGCATTCCTTTTCGCCCGGTAGTAAGCGGCATCGGGGTCATAGCATCGCGAACCTTCACCGTGGCCCACTTATCGGCGGGAATGAACCGCAGATCCCGGTTGGTGATAATTCCTTTGAGTTTGCGATCTTCATCCACTACCGGTAGTCCGGACACTCGGTAGTGTCCGCATTCTTGATCCAGTTCCAATAGAGTGGCATCCGGGCCGATAGTTACCGGATCGGTGATCATCCCGGATTCCGACCGTTTAACTTGGCGTACTTGCGCTGCCTGTTCGGCAATCGGCAGGTTGCGGTGGACGATTCCGATTCCTCCTTGGCGCGCAATCGCGATCGCCATATTAGCTTCGGTAACCGTATCCATGGCTGCAGATATTACCGGGGTGTGTAAGGTAATCCGCTTGGTTAGCCTACTGGAGGTGTCGACTTCGGAGGGAATAACATCGGTAGTTTCGGGAAGTAAGAGAACGTCATCATAAGTTAGCCCTTCGAGGGCATCCAGGTGTTCGATAATCACCTTTTTAAGATTAGCGCGAAAAGCCCGGATCCCGCCACTTTCTTTCGGCTATTAACCCTAATTCCAGCACTTTTACCCTGAGGTGTGACTCGTTTTACCTTACAGTGGCAAGTTTTTAAGCCTGCTGCGCACCCCGGATGCTATTAACTCCACCTAGGGCATTGCGCCTGAAGCCGACTTTGCTGTTCGCTGAGCGCTAACCCGCAAGCTTTACCCTATTGAGCTGCAGATTAATCTATTGTTTACATTTTATTCACCGCAGAATGGTCTATTTTTCAGAGAATCGTAAGATATCTCCTCCATACTGAGCGATAACTGACAGGGATAAAAAGGAGCATCGAATGAGCGACATCTCGCGCCTTCCAGGACCGGTGGCTGATTTATGGGAGTGGCAATATCAGGGGGCTTGCCGGAACCTAGACACTGAACAGTTTTTTCATCCCGAGGGTGAACGCGGGGGAACTCGCCGCAGGAGAGATGATGCCGCCAAAGCTATCTGCGCCCAGTGTCCGGTGATCGCGCAGTGTCGCGAATATGCGCTGGCAGCGCAAGAACCCTATGGAGTATGGGGCGGCCTTACCCAAGAGGAACGGCGCGAGCTGATTAGGCAAAGTCGCGAGGAAGCCCAGCGGCTTACCGCTTAGCTCCTCCCCAGCAAAACCGGTTGCCGGGTAGCAGCAGCTAGCGGGGACGGTTAAATAAAAAATGGATCCAGGTTATGCCTGGATCCATTTTGCATTATTGCCCGCTACTTCTTGTTGCGGCGTTGGTGACGAGTCTTACGCAACAGCTTACGGTGCTTTTTCTTGGACATGCGCTTGCGGCGCTTTTTGATTACCGAGCCCACTAGGTTCTCCTTTTGCTTCTTGGTGCGCGCGCGGCGCAGATATTACCTTAAGGTATTTTTCTCGCCCTACTATACAACAACTTAAGCGGCGATTAACTATTGGCTACCCCTGAAGACTGTTCCCAGTCACCAAAACCCTGACCCATCATCTGGTCGATTGCCGCAGCCGGTACCCGAAAAGACTTACCAACTCGAACTGCGGGGATATCACCGGCGTGGATCATCCGATAGACCGTCATCTTGGACACACGCATTAGTTCCGCGACCTCTGCCACTGTTACGAAGCGCGGAGCTTGCTGCTGTGCCATAATGTTCCGTCCTAATTTCGAATCCATGCCGGTTAGGGATTATTTATAAGCTTAAGCCGTTGACCTAGAAAAATTCTAGAGTTTCAGGCATCCATGTCTAAAAATACCCCAAGAGACCCACTTTTCTCAACTGCCACAGGAAAGTACCTAAAAAACCGGAAATTTTCGTTATTTTTTAGAGTTGCTTTATTTATTTTTCTACTGATTTACTCTACTGGAAGCTATATTTTCCGGTATTGGCGCCACAGAAATATTCCTGCCTACCTGTCCTAACCGAAAGTAGAGGCAGCGGGTTAATATCAAGGCAGGAAATATTTCTACCTAAAGGGGGTGCAATGGCAAAACAGCGCCGCGTTTCCAAGCGTGCGAAGGTCAGAGAATCGCTAGACCACCTTGCCCGTACCTCCCCCGCACGGCTGGTAGTACTGGTGTTCGCAGCAATCATCCTGGTGATGACGCTACTGCTTTCTTTACCGATTGCCACCACCACCGGCAAACCCGCTCCTCTGGTCGATGCGGTTTTTACTTCCACCTCAGCCGTTTGTGTAACCGGTCTGACCGTAGTCAACACCGCTTCTTACTGGTCTTTATTTGGACAAATCGTAATCATACTGGGTATCCATATTGGTGGCCTGGGGGTTATGACCCTGGCATCGATATTGGCATTAGCGGTATCGCGCCATATTGGACTGACCCAAAGAATGCTGGCCGCTATCGAAAAAACCGCCTCCCTCGGCAAAGTCGGCGCCCTGATCCGCACGGTGATCGTCACCTCCCTGACTTGCGAATCAATTATTTTCATTGCGCTATTACCGCGTTTCTTAACCTTAAACGAGTCCGTTGGCTCCGCGATCTGGCACGCCCTATTTCAATCAATATCGATCTTTAACAACGCGGGTTTTATCAACCTGCCCGAAGGGATGGAAGCCCACCTGGGAGACTGGTGGATGATCAGTCCCGTGATCTTGGGAACTTTCCTGGGAGCCTTGGGATTCCCGGTGATGCTAGATGTGAAAGAAAACTGGCGTTCCCCCCACAAACTTAGTTTGCATTCAAAGCTAACTATCACCACTTACCTGGCAATTTGGGTATTAACTGCAGTAATGATCGCTTTCTCGGAATGGAATAACCGCGGAACCTTCGCGTCCATGAGCACCTCCGAATCTCTACAAACCTCGATTCTGTTCGGAGTCAACTCCCGTTCCTCCGGGATTAGCACCATTGACGTGGGACAAATGACCAGAGGCTCCTGGTTCTTATTGGATGTGCTGATGTTTATCGGCGGGGGCTCCGCCTCTACCGCGGGCGGTATCAAAGTCTCTACCTTGGCGGTGATGATCTTGGCGATAATGGCTGAGGCGCGCGGGGATCGGGACGTAGAAGCTTTCCATCGCCGCATTCCCCCCTCGGTAGTGCGCCTCTCAGTGGCCGTGACCGGTCTGGGCGCCATCCTAGTGGTGACCGCTATCTTCTTCCTGCTATCGGTAACGGACTATTCGATGGACGTTGTCGGATTCGAAGTGATTTCTGCTTTCGCCACCGTAGGATTATCAACCGGAATCACCCCCGATTTACCGATTATCGGCAAGTATTCACTGGTACTGCTCATGTTTGCGGGCAGAACTGGCACTATGACAGTGGCGGCGGCGCTGGCGCTGCGCGAGCGCCGCCGGGTAATCAGAATGCCCGAAGAACGCCCCATTATCGGATAGTTGGCCAAGCACCTAAAGTCTCCCGGATAGAGGTTGGCGGCGGTTTGCGGGTAGCGAACCCGGAAAAACCCGCAGACTTAATCGCCCCGCGCCCTCTGCAATTGTCTAAAGACCTCGAAACTCGATTTTGACCCCAAAAGCCGGTTAAGGCATTTGCGCAAACTGTTCCAATAGTTCGGCGTCCCCAGAAACAATAATGATGTCGTTAGCATCTACCCGGGTTTGGGGAGAAGCATATTCAAAAGGCTCGCCCGGAGAGAGCACCCCAATCACCGTGACCCCATATTTGGAGCGAGTATCTAGTTCCGCCAAAGTAAAGCCGTGACAGGCCTTGGGCGGACGCATTTTCACTACCGAGAAGCCCTTACGATCCATCTCGATATAGTCCAGCATCTTGCCCCCTACCAGGTGCGCGGTGCGCACCCCGGCATCATATTCCGGGTAAACCACGTGGTGAGCACCGATCCGTTTTAGGATCGATCCATGTTCTAAGGAAGTGGCTTTAGCCCAGATCGACCCGATCCCCAGATCCACCAAGTTCGCGGTGATCAGTACCGATGCTTCTAGGGCTGTCCCTACTCCCACTACAGCGGCTTGAAAATCGGTGGCGCCCAGCTGCTCTAAGGCTTCAGCGCTGGTAGCATCGGCCTGCACCACCGGCAAGCGCGACTGCCATTGGGTAACGATCCGCGGAGACTTTTCTACCGCCAACACTTCACGCTCTAGGCTCTCTAATGAGGCGGCAACCGCCGAACCGAAACGCCCCAAACCGATAACTAGCACTCCAGATGCGCCAGTATCCCGTTTCGCCATCTGCGTCCTCCTTTTATCCCCAACTGTAGATAATCAAGCGTTCTGCTTCCAGCCTACCCCGCTCGAATACTTCCTAGGCTTGGCGCGCTAAAGTTAGGGCATGGCCAAGGTAAAGACTAGCTATCAATGTTCCGAATGCGGCTGGCAATCTAGCAAGTGGCTGGGGCAATGCCGTAACTGTAAAGCTTGGGGAACGCTAGAGGAAAGCGTCCCGGCTGAGGAATCCGCACCCTCTCGCAATAAGATCGCAGGCAAAACTCCTCGAAATAAGGCTCTGCCCATCAGTGAAGTCGATATTGCTGACGCTAGATTCATCCCCACGGGGATCGGGGAACTAGACCGGGTTCTCGGCGGCGGCCTAGTGGCAGGATCAGTGGTTTTATTGGCGGGCGAACCGGGAGTCGGCAAATCTACCCTCTTATTGGATGTTGCCGGAAAAGTGGCGTCCACCTGGTCAAACAAATCGGTACTGTATATAACCGGAGAGGAATCTGCCGCACAGGTGCGTCTGCGAGCAGAGCGGATCGGCGCCCTGACCGATAATCTCTTACTGGCTGCGGAAACCGAATTGGAAAGTGTCCTGGGGCACATCGATCAATGCTCCCCTTCACTGGTGATTGCAGATTCGGTACAAACTATTGCCTCCGGACAGGTCAGCGGGCAAGCCGGGAATGTCACCCAGGTACGCGCGGTCTGCTCGGCTTTAATCGAGGTTGCCAAAAGCCGCGGAATCCCGATTCTGCTAGTCGGGCACGTAACCAAATCGGGCGGGATTGCCGGCCCGCGCGTCCTGGAACACCTAGTTGACGTAGTTACCCAATTCGAGGGGGATCGTCATACCCGCTTGCGGCTGCTGCGGGCAGTCAAGAACCGCTATGGCGCCACCGATGAAGTTGGTTGTTTTGAACTGGTAGAGAAAGGAATTATCGGGTTAGCAGACCCTTCGGGACTATTCCTGTCACAGACTTCCTCGCGGGTACCCGGGACTTGCGTAACCGTAACCCTCGAGGGACGACGCCCGATGCCTACCGAAATCCAGGCTTTAGTGTCTCCACTGGTGTCTGGGGGGTCAGCGCGGCGCACCACCTCGGGACTGGATTATTCGCGGGTGGCAATGACCCTAGCGGTATTGCAAGCCCGCCTCCGCCTCGCCCTTTCCCAATGTGACGTTTATGTTTCCACCGTGGGAGGCGCCAAAACCAGCGAACCGGCAGTAGATCTGGCGGTGGCGTTAGCCATTACCAGCGCTACCCAGTCACGTCCTCCCCTAGAAAAAATGGTGGCTATCGGGGAGGTATCCTTAACCGGCGAAATCCGCGCTACCGTGGGCGTGGGGCAGCGCCTATCCGAGGCCGCGCGGCTAGGTTTTCGTCACGCTCTGATACCTCGCTTGGGAGCCGATGAAGTTACTGCCCCCAAAGGGATGAAACTACATCCGGTAACTAACCTGGCAGAAGCAGTAATGATCGCCCTGCCCGAGGGGGAGGCTACTTCAAAGTAAAGACGGCTTTCGCGTCGGTGATTTCTTTCCCATAGAGAACAGGAATAGCCCGGTAAGTGCCGGCCTGCGCCATATCGCCCTTCTCGCAACCGTTTGAAGTTTTCCCATCCCACTTGAGGGTGGTGTCATATTCCATGCCGGTTCCCAGCAGCAGTGGCTGTTCTTGAACCTTCCCCTGACATTTCCAAGATTCCCACACCGTATCTTCACCGGTAATAACTTTTACGCCCACCTTGTCTATAGCCCCATTCATAGTGCAAGGCTGATTACCTTTGGTGTTATGTAAAACTATTTTGAAGTTAACGCCCGCTCCCACCTGGTTTTCAGTCTTTTCCGGCTCCAATTTGTAGCTAATATTTGCCAGCTTACAGGTAGTGGGTTGCGTTACGACCTCTTTTTTGGCTTGTTCAGCTTGCGCACGCTGCTTGCTGTCATCGGCAGCCTGCATCCACGACCAGGCGAAACGAACAATTAATGCCACTAGAGCGATCAACACCGCCAAAATTAGCACTGCTACTAGCCGGCGTACCCAAAAAGTTGCTTGCGAAGGGCGTACCCGCTCGGAAGAGCGTCGGCGTTGGTCTGGACTCATGCCCTTAGGTTACCCCAAGCCGCTAGGGGGAAGCCGGATTAACGCCACCGGGAACCCCATTTGCCCCCGGTGAGCCGTCATCGCCGTCATCGATAATGCACCAGGATTCAACTAGCAGCGCGACCACTAGTAGCGCCAGATTCACCAGCGCTAAAGCAATAGTGTTTCCCGCAAACGAACCCGCTATTTCCGCATGACGCAACTGGAACGCCAAGATCAACTGGGACAGTAAGTACCCCAAGAACAAAGCTGACCACACCGCGGAGGCTTGGGCTACCAGCGCTACAATCGGGGCTTTCGCTAGCTGCATCCAGGAGGGTTTCCCGTCACGCAAACGCTTGACGGCCTGCCCAAAAATTGCGAGTACCACCGCCCCGCAAAAGATCAGCACCGTGAGAATGGGGCTGAATTGCAAAGGCGTGCCCCCCATTTTCACTGCCAAATCACTGAGGAAAAATCCCGCCAATAACGCCGTTGCCCCCAGGGCTAACAGGCTAACTTTTCGCAGTGGCCGCATATTATTACTCGGAATCCGCTAGCGGATCGAAAACTGCAGTAGGTTGTGCAGTTCGGTCTGTTTCCGGCTTAACCACCGGGATCGCTCCGGTAGTAGTCGGACGCAGAATCGATTTGCGTTCCACTCTAGATTCGTCTTCCCCGCGAGCATCGCTACTATCGTTAACTTTACCCGCCTCAATATCTAGCGGGAGCGGCTGCGGGGAGTCCTCCGGAGCTGGAATCGGACCGGTAACCAGCCTGCCGGCGTGACGGCCACTGCCCCGCTTCATGGTTTCAGTTGGCTGTTCGTTGCTCGCTCCCTCGGTTGCCTCCATAACTTGGGAGGCGTCACCAGCATCTTCTTGCTGACTGTCATTAGTTTCCCTAGTTTCGCTGGTAGTTCCCGCTTCTGGGACGGTATTCTGCGCTGCAGCCTGATTTTTTTCCTCGGTGGCGCCCGTCTTGGCGCTTTCAGTCTGCGTTGGCGAGGAGGGCAGAGCGGGTACGGGAGGATTAGGCAGCGCTTGCCAGGAATGCTCAGATCCGACTGCGTTTTCCGTCAGGTTGTCCGCTTGCTCAAAGTCTGGCATAAACTGCTCGGGATCTGCTTTCTCCCCTACAAAGAAAGCTTTAATCCGCTGCCACCAGCTCTTTTTCTTAGGCTTTGGCGCTATCCTTTCTTGCTTCTCAAATACTTCTTCTGGTTCCTCATCTAAGATCACTGTTGCTTGGGGGCGATCATTACCCAGGTGCGGCAGGGGCAAAGAAGAGGATGGAGGAGTGGGCTGCGCGGAGGCGGTAGGAGGAAGTGGAAGCGGGGGACCCTCGACAGAAGGCGCCTCCTCGGCAGCTGCAGGAAGCGGCGAACTAAGCTTATCCACCTGCGATACTTCTCCAGTAGGATGCAACTCTCGAGCATCGTCTAATACTCGCGGCGGAACCGCAGGACGAGAAATTGCCGACCAACGCGGTAAGGGGATTGATCCCGTCCCCGCTTCGGTTAGCGGATGGTTATTGTCTATCCAATCGGGGTAGATCTCTTTTATTCCATCCCGATCCGGGGCATAGTCTGCCAAAACTACCACTTCGCCTACCCCGGTAAGTTCGGCTGCCGGGGCTACCAGCGACCAGGGTAAGAGCACAAAAGCGCGCTGACTAGCCCGCGGATGCGGCAGAATCAAACGCTCATCCTTGCTGGTAACGCCCTGATAATCAATGATGTCTAAATCCAGAGTGCGTGCCCCCCAGCGCTCGCTTCGCACCCGGCCGTGCTCGTCCTCAAGATTTTGCAATACCTGCAAAAGCGCTAAAGGAGAAAGCATAGTGGAGAGGATTACTACCGCATTTAAGTAATCTGGTTGCTCTTCCTGGGCTTCGCTAAGTACCGGAGCCGTCCTCACCAGAGGAGAAACTTCAACTACCCCGATCCCACTAGTTTGCGACAATTGCGCAACTACTTCACGGAAGGTAGCAGATACTTCTCCTAGGTTTCCGCCCATGGCCACTACCACTTGCCTAGGGGAGGTGGGAGCCTGTTCTAAAGGATTATCTGCTTCCTCGGGGGAAGTGTCTCCCGGTTCGGCCGCACCCTCCGCCGCGATCTCTGCCAGGGATAAGGGAGCGGTCTCTTCCAAAGGTTCTTCTTCCTCGGGAAGTAGATTCTCCAGACCCCGCCAAATGGTTACCTTTACGTCTTGTTTTTCTAGACCCAAAGGCGCCTCAGGTTTATGTAAACAGATCCGCACTGCCTGGACGTTTTCCAGTTCCAGAGTTTCTTCGGCAATCTGGGCAGCAACTTTTTCTAACAGGTCGCAAGGCGGGCCAGTAATAATCCGGCTAATCAGCGCCGATATCTGCGAATAGTCGACGGTATCTTCGATCCGGTCGCTAGCCCCAGCACCCTGCAGATCTAAGTAAATATCGGCGTCAACTAGAAATAGTTGACCGTCTTGGCGTTCATGATCGAGCATCCCATGCCGTCCGCGTTCCTCAATCCCCACCAGACTAATGTGGTCGAGGTATTGCAAACGTTCACTGATTTCTTCTTGAGTTAGCGACATGCTGCTTCCCTCCACAGTTGCCCCACTGCGACCGCACTAGCTGAAGCCGCAACATTGTGTACCCGAACTGCCCAAACTCCACTCTCGGCGCAAAGCGCACTCACCGCGGTGGTAGCGTCCTCCCGCCGTCTGGCTCCCGCCTTAATCCCCGCGGGCAAAGCATTGTCCCAGCCGGTGGGAACCGCCATTTCTAAGAACCGTTTTCTGGAAGCCCCAATGAGCAAGGGATATCCCAGCTTTGCCAGTTGCTCTAGGTTACCCAATAGCTCCCAAGACTGCTCAGCGCTTTTTGCGAACCCTAAACCAGGATCTAGAATCAGACGCTTCAGATTAACTCCGGCACTTTCGCAGGCCTCGATACGTTCTTTCAGCCCTTGACAAACCCCGCCGGTCACGTCCCCGCCATAGTCACACAGGCTATCCATAGTTTTGGGGTTACCGCGCATATGTTGGCAAATATAGTAGGCATCGGTTTCGGCTACCACCTTAAGCATTCCGGGATCTAGGGTTCCCCCGGAAATATCATTAATGACCTGTACTCCGGCAGCTATGCCAGCGGCAGCGGTTTCCGCATTGACAGTATCTAAAGAAATTGGCAGCGGGTTGCGAGATGCTTTTAGGTAACCGGCAATCACCGGCAGCACTCGACGTTGTTCTTGCGCGGGACTTAAAGACTCGGCTCCCGGCCGGGTGGATTCGCCCCCAATATCGAGGATATCGGCACCCGCGGCTTCCAACTCGAGGGCGTGGGCAATCGCTTTTTCAGGATTGAACCAATCGCCACCGTCAGAAAAAGAATCTGGAGTGACGTTAATGATCCCCATAACTCTGGTGCGTCCGGGCGTTAAAAAGTCAGGAATCTGGCGGATTGTCATGATTCTAGCCTACCTGGCATTAAACGTCCTTTTGGTCTGGAGGCGGGCAAAAGTAGCATTTCTCCATTCTTCCACCCGATAAAACGCCTAGACTAACTAGTTTGAGCGAATCAGGGAAAGCACTTCCGCCCGCGAGCGCGGGTCAGAACGCATAACCCCGCGCAGCGCTGAGGTGGTGGTACGCGCCCCCGGCTTCTTGATTCCGCGCATGGACATACAAAGATGCTCGCCCTCGATAACTACCGCGGCGCCCCGCGGATCCAATTTCTCCATTAAAGCATCGGCGACCTGCGCAGTGAGCCGTTCTTGTACCTGCAGGCGATGAGAGAATCCCTCTACTACCCGCGCTAGTTTCGATAGTCCCGTAATCCGGCCTTCACGGGGAATATAGGCCACGTGCGCTACCCCGAAGAAGGGCAACAGATGATGTTCACACAGGGAGTAGAAAGGGATCCCCCGCACCATCACCATTTCCTCATCGTCCACGTGAAACTGTTTTTCGAGGGGCGCTGCCGGATCTGAGTGCATCCCAGAAATTACTTCTTTCCAGGCTCTACCCATCCGTGCCGGGGTTTCCTGCAGTCCCTCCCGATCGGGGTTCTCACCGATCGCGATCAGCAAATCGCGAATCGCCTTTTCCACTCCATCCTGGTTGTAACCCACGAGTTACTCGCCCTCTACCGCTAGATTTTCCGGAATCGGAGCCGTAGCCGGAGTTTGGGAACCAGCAATCGGTTTACCAAAAACCGCTCCGGGGACTGCCCCTTCTTGACCATAGGACCAAACGGTGCGTTCTGCCTGTTTTTGAACCGGAGAGAAGATCTCTTCTAGTTCTTCTTCTAGCAGGGTTTCCTTGTCAATTAGACGGGCAGCTAAATCATCGAGAATCCCGCGATTGCGAGTAAGGATCTCCCAGGCTTCACGATTGGCAGTATCAAGGAAGCTGCGTACTTCTTCATCGATAGTGCTGGCCACTGCCTCGGAATAGTTTCTACTGGAGATACCATCGCGTCCCAAGAAAGGTTCGCTATCATCTTTACCGAGCTTCACCGGCCCTACCTTGTCGGACATACCGAAATCGGTTACGAGGCGGCGAGCAGTAGCGGTGGCCTTTTCAATATCGTTAGAGGCACCGGTGGAAGGATCCAGGAATACTAGCTCTTCAGCTACTCGCCCTCCCATGGCGTAAACCAGTTCATCTAACAGCTGGTTACGGGTGCGCGAATAGCGATCCTCAACCGGCATCACCATGGTGTACCCCAGGGCGCGCCCACGCGGCAGAATCGTAACCTTGGTAACCGGATCGGTATATCGCAAGGCAGCCGCACAAAGCGCATGTCCGCCCTCATGATAGGCGGTAACTAATTTGTCGTGGTCATTCATAACCCGAGTGCGTCTTTGTGGCCCCGCAATTACCCGGTCGATAGCCTCATCAACTGCCCGCATATCAATCAGATCCGCATTAGAACGAGCGGTTAGCAAAGCAGCTTCGTTAAGCACATTTTCCAGGTCAGCACCGGTAAAGCCGGGAGTACGTTTCGCGATCTGTTCTAGATCCACATCGGTAGTCATCGGCTTACCTTTGGCGTGTACCTGCAGAATTGCTTTCCGCCCCTTGATATCGGGGGCATCTACGTTTATCTGCCGGTCAAAACGTCCCGGGCGCAGCAACGCCGGATCGAGTACATCGGGACGGTTGGTGGCGGCGATCAAAATGACGTTGGTGTTTTCGTCAAACCCGTCCATCTCTACCAGCAACTGGTTTAGAGTCTGTTCGCGTTCATCATTGCCACCGCCCATACCGGTGCCGCGGTGACGCCCCACCGCATCGATCTCGTCGACGAACACAATGGCGGGAGCGGATTCTTTTGCCTGCCCGAATAGGTCGCGCACCCGCGAGGCGCCCACGCCCACGAACATTTCTACGAATTCCGAGCCGGACAGGGTGAAGAAGGGAACTTTCGCTTCCCCGGCTACCGCCTTGGCCAGCAAAGTTTTACCGGTTCCGGGCGGACCACACAGCAATACGCCTTTAGGGATCCGCGCCCCCAGGTTATGGAACTTCGCGGGATTGGCCAGGAACTCTTGAATTTCGCGGAGTTCCTCTACCGCTTCATCGGCTCCCGCTACATCGGCGAAAGTAATCTTGGGAGCGGAGGCGTCAAACTTTTTGAATTTGGATTTCCCAAATCCCATCATACCGCCGCCCTGCATTCGGGACATCGCCCACCAGATCAGGGCAAAGAACAGTAGCAGCGGAATCATCATCTGTAAAAGCGCTGACCACCAAGAACCGGTCGGGAAAATCGAGTTATATCCCTTCTTCAGGTTCCCGTCCTGGATTAGTTCATTTACCTGTTCCGCCTGGGATTGCACAAAGGTAAAAGTGACCTCTTTCGTGGCGCCTTGCGGAATCATCTGGGCATCTTTCCCCAAGTTTTTGGGGGTGTACTTCTTCGATAATTCTAGCTTTACCTGCTGAGTGCCGTCATTGACTATCGCCCGCTCAACGGTTTTGCCTTTTAGTAGCGCTATCCCCTCGGAGGTGTCAATAACGGTAGGCGCCATTACCAGGGAGATCACCCAAAATACAGCGATTATTACTATCGCCGGGATCCCCCATTTCAGCCAAAATTTCTTATTTTCTTTTTTCTTCTTCGCCATTTATCGGTTTCATACCCTATTATCCGGTGCCGCCAGGCGGCGTTATTTCATAGAGACAAGCCTAAACGCTTTGGGCTCCAATTGCTTATTTTGGTCACCCTCAGCCGAATTTTACCCTCGCGAGGTACCGCTTCTTCCCAGTGCGCGGTTCAGTGAACCTGCTTGACCCACTATTGGTAAACATGCGGGGCGAGGGTTCCCACGAACGGGAGATTCCGGTACTTTTCTGCGTAATCCAGGCCGTACCCCACCACGAAATCATTGGGAATATCAAATCCCACGTATTTCACGTCAACTGCAACTTTCGCCGCCTCCGGTTTGCGCAGCAGGGCAGCAATTTCTACCGAGGCCGCGCCCCGCGAAGAAAGGTTGCGGGTGAGCCAATCCAAAGTTAAGCCGGAATCAATCACGTCCTCTACTATCAACACATCCCGTCCCCCCAGGTCGGAATCTAAGTCTTTGAGAATCCGCACCACTCCAGAGGATTTGGTAGAAGCCCCATAGGAGGAAACCGCCATCCAATCAATTTCTAGGGGGGTATGAATGAGGCGAGCCAGATCCGCCATCACCATCGTGGCTCCTTTGAGCACCCCGACTAATAAGATTTCTCGGCCGCGATAGTCGCGATCGATTTGGGTGGCCATTTCTTGCAGTTTGTCCGCGATTTGCTGCTCGCTGATCAATATCCGCTCCAGCGCATCGCCCATATCATTTGCGTCCATTTTCCCAGTCTATCCTCTCGATTGCGCGTGAAAGTAAAGTTCGTAGGTTCCTGCCACTCGGGTGCAGGTCACTTTCCCAGGCAGTTGGATCGGGCCGGTACCTCGGCGGTGGGTAGCCATAAAATCCACGGCATCTAGTTGAACTTTCCGCAGATCTGAGGCTCGCGCCCCGGCCTTTAGCGCCGCCAGGCGCCACACCCGCTTGCGGATCGCCGCTGGTTGCGCAAGTAGCCCCTTGGTTTCCAGCGTTACATTCTCTCCCTCACCCCGCTGAGTCTTGGCAAACCAATCGGCAGCTAGGCTGTCTAAGGCATCCAAGTCTGCTTGCAACAGGGCGGCAGTGCGGGCGAGGGCGGGGCGCGGATCTACCCCGAGGGCTTTTTCTAGGGCGGGTAAGGCGTGGTACCGCAGGGCTGACCGCCGCAGAGCCGTACCATCTGCAGCTCGAACTGGTCCTTCGGGATAGTTGGAAGGGTCGTCGATAAAAGATAGTCCCCCTTCGTGGCAAGCAGCTACGGTGTCGCGGCGGGGCAGCGCCAGGAGTGGTCGCAGATAGCCGGCGCGTCTAGCACTGTGTTCTCCGGCGCCCTCATCCCAGCTACGCATTCCCGCAATCGAGCGCGCGCCACTGCCACGTATCAGCCCCAAAAGCACAGTTTCTGCTTGATCGTCACGGGTATGCCCCAAAAGGATAAAAACACTTTCACCCAAAGAACCGTACCTGCTGGCGGCTTCTTCTAGAGCCTGGTAGCGCCTTTTGCGGGCATCACCTTCTTTGCCTTTACCGGCTATTTGCGCATCAGGAAGGGTGAGTAGCTCCACTTGGCTATACCCTAAGCCCGTCAGTATTTCTTGCACTTTTCGTGCTTGCGCACCCGATTCTGCGCGCCAACCATGATCAACGGTGACTGCTACTGGTTTAAATTCCCTCGAAGGTGCCAGACGAATAATAGCATCAGCGAGGGCGAGGGAATCGGCGCCGCCCGAACAAGCCACTACTAAGGTTGCCCGCGCATGGTGTTTTTCTAGCTGTTTTAGCTGCGCGAGGACGGCTCTTTCTATCCGTCCTCGCGCGCCTTGCGGTTGCCGGGTCACAGACCTGCCAGTCCGTTTACGAAGTTATCGATGGCGCCGCGCGCGATTGCGCCGGTTCCCTCTTTGAAGGAATCAACAATCACACAGAAAGTGAGAGTTCTACCGGATTTAGTGGTCACGAGACCAGTGAGCGCCCGCGAGTTCTGCAAAGACCCGGTTTTTGCTCGTACATTACCGGCGCCGTTTGCCTGCAAATATCGATCGTGCAAGGTGCCATCTAGGGCTCCAACAGGAAGGGAGGCGACCAGCGGCCGCAGCTGGGGATCGTCGCCGCGAGCAGCTTGTTGCATTAGCGCGGCTAATAATTGCGGTTTGATCTGGTTTTCAGTGGATAGTCCCGAGCAATCATGATTGGCAAAAGCTGCACTCTCGAGTTTTAGATCATTTAGGACCTTTTGGGCAATTTTTATTTCCCCGGAAAAGTTCGTACCGGTTCCGGCTTTCGCTGCCGAAGCTCTGCACAGCACTTCTGCCAGCATATTGTTCGATTCTTTAAGGGTTTCATGCATAACTTCATGCAAGGGGGCGCTTTTTACTTCCCCAATTTTGCGGGCATCGTTGGGGGTAGTGCCACGCTGGATCTGTCCCACCTTAATACCCTGGTCTTTTAGTCGTGCCGCGAACTGTTCCGCTGCCGAAAGTCCGGGGTCGGGCAAGTATCCGTATGACAGCTCGGGGTTAGCTAATCCGTTGTTGATCGCGATGGGGGTGGGCTTAGTTTCGTAATTGTCATTGCCTTGGGCTTGCCAGTTCGCAAGCGGATTTTGATCCCCGAAAGCACTCTCGTCCAAGAATAACTGCACCGTAGTAGTTTTCTTGTCTTTGAGTTTTTGCGTGGTTTGGGCCGCCAAGTCTGCTAGTCCGGCATGTCCGGCAGTGGCAGCGGGATTTCCAGAACCTGCCGATAATAGCTGATCCCCGTTTCCTCGTAAGAATAGTTTTTCGCCTGCCAAGTGCGTCGAAGTAGTGAAACGGTAATCGGGTCCGAGAGTTTTCAAGGCAGTTGCCGCTGCCACGATTTTACTGGAAGAGGCGGGGGTCATTAGCTGGTCGGCGTTTACTTGGCCAAGAGTTTTCCCGCTGGCGGTGTCTATTACTATCGCGCCGACTCTGCTTCCCGTCGCCACCGGCATATTGGCGGCCGGGTCGTTGCTATCAGGATTTGGGGGCAAACCGTTTTGCGCTTGGGCGACCAGCTGTTGCATTAGAGGCTGAACTTGCGCCGCGGTAATTTTCGCAGCGTGTTCATTTATTCCTATTACTTCCTTATTGCCGGCATCCGTAAGACTAATCGACACGGTTTCGGGCATGTCTACCGATTCATTTTCTAAGGTTAGAATCCCTGGCACTAGGTTGTAGGCGTCCAAAACGCCATAACCGACGCCGCTTGCCACCATTGCTACCAGGAGAATTAGCGGTAAAAGTACAGATTTTCGCATTCTTCCCCTCGTTTATGAATTTTCCACGTATTCTTAAATATAAAGCAGATGCCACGACTTCGGCGGTAATACTTTTGCCCCGATTGTCGCACACTTAGCCTATTTGGGCGGGAAGGGGAAAGACACATGGAATTTGATGTGACCATTGAGATTCCGAAAGGAAACCGTAATAAATACGAGGTTGATCACGGTACTGGCCGCATCCGTCTGGATCGTATGCTTTTTACTTCCACTCGCTACCCCGATGACTATGGCTTTATTGATGGAACCTTGGGCGAGGACGGAGATCCTTTGGATGCCCTGGTGGTCTTAGAAGAATCTACTTTCCCCGGCTGCGTGATCCGTTGCCGGCCACTGGGGATGTTCCGGATGCGCGATGAGAACGGTGGTGACGATAAGGTTTTATGTGTTCCTGCTGCTGATCAGCGCGCCTCTTGGCGCACCGAGATTGAAGATATTTCTGAGTTTCACCGCCTAGAAATTCAGCACTTCTTTGAGGTTTATAAAGATTTGGAACCAGGTAAATCTGTTGAGGGCGCCCATTGGGTAGGACGTAAAGAAGCTGAGGAAGAAATCCGGCGTTCGCGTGAGCGAATGAAGCAGTGGGAAGCAGAAAATGGAAAGAAGTATTTTGGCCTAGTCGCTGATTTCTTTGACGGACAGATAACCGAGTAATTTCCTGCCTGCCAGACACGCGGAAAACGCCGATAACCTCAGATAGTGATATATTTCACTTTACGGCGTTTTCCGCGTGTTTCTTTTTGTAAATTAACTATACCCCCTTGAAAAGTAGCATTTTTAATCTAAGTCTCCTCCGATCTAGCCCTTGTTACACCTGTTGTTAATGTGAATTTTGTTGTTAGAGGTACGAAAGCGCGGTATTGTGGCAGTTAGTCCGACTTATAACTCCCAAAGTCGCTCTAGGAGGAAAGCTATGAAGCCCCACAATTTTGCGGGACAAAAAGCTGGTAAAAGGGCATTGGTCATTGCGGCCAGTTTCGCTCTAACAGCTTCCGCTTCAATTTTTGCACCCGTAGCATTTGCTTCACCTGCAGATGACAAGGTGGAAGCAGCTAAGGCTGCAGAAACTGATGCCGCTAACTCGGTAGCCGCTATCGAGGCACAACTTGCTCAGGTCAGTACCCAGACTCAGGACGCCCGCGATCTAGCCGAGGAAGCTGAAGCCGGCTACAACGATGCCATCTCTAACCTGGTAGTTGCCAAGCAGGCAGCAGATAAGACTGCCCAGGATTCTCAAGAGGCACAAGAAAAAGTGGAGCAAGCTCGCAAGGCTTTAGCCGGCCTAGCACGCACTGTTTACACCACCCAGGGATCACTTTCTTCGCTCACTCCCTACCTGAACGCTGACGGTCTGCAGACTGTGGAAATGAGGAAGGTCTCCGTCGAGCTCTTCGGCTCGAAGGCGGATTCCCAGATGCGGACTTTTGACTCGATTGCCAAAGTTGCCAGCGTCCTGCAAGAACGTGCCAGCCAGGCGAAACAAGATCGAGAGCAGGCGGCTAACGAACTTAAAACCCAAAAGGATGCAGCCGACCAACTTAAGGCTGCCTCTGAGAAACAGCTTGCCGATTTGGGTGCGCAGCGTGAGGAGCTAATTAAGCAGTTAGCGGCCGCGCGCGGAGTGACTGAGCAGGCTGAGAAAGAACGCCAAGCGCAGATCGAAGCGGAGCGGAAGGCGCGCGAAGAGGCTGCTGCCCAGGCTGCCCTGAAAGCTGCGGAAGAAAAAGCCCGTAAAGAGGCAGAGCAACAAAAAGCCCGGGAGGAAGCAGCTAAGAAGCAAGCCCAGGAGCAAAAGGAAACCAATAATAGTTCTCCGGCTCCGAAACAAACTTCTACCAGCAAACCCGCCAAAAAGAGCCAGTCGAAAGCTACCAACAAGACTGCAAATAAGGCGACTAATCAGAAATCGACTTCGCGCGGTAGCGCCTCTCGCTCCGAAATTATTTCCTATGCGAAGAAGTTCATCGGGGTTCCCTACGTATGGGGCGGTTCCACCCCCAAAGGGTTTGATTGCTCGGGGTTAACTTCCTATGTGTATCGCAACGCTGCTGGAATTAACTTGCCGCGGCGGGCAAAACACCAACGTGGAGCCGGAAGATTTGTTTCTAAGTCGCAAGCACTACCGGGCGATATGGTGAACTACTCCAGTCACGTTGGGATCTACCTAGGTAATGGCTATATGATCCACGCTCCTAAACCGGGAGATCGGGTCAAGATCGCCCGGGTTTACGGAAATCCCGTATACGTGCGAGTGCTCTAAATCGATACCTCGCGGTAATTAACTAAAAATTAAAATGCCAGGCGGCGGCGCGGAAGGATAATCCCCGCGCCGCTGCCGTTTATCAGCGGATCCAGATATTTCATCCTCAAAAGTTAACAAAAAGATAACAATTCTTAATGTGGCACTTCCCTTCTAAGGCACTAACTGATACTGTAGAGATGTTCATCGGAAACGTTTCCGACGAAGGGCGGGGGTTACCCTGCACCTACTGATCGACGGTCCAAAGGGGGACGTTAATGTCAAGGAAAACTCGTATTTTGGCAACCTTTGTTGCCAGCGCTTTTGCGTTGACCGGCTTGGCAGCCTGCTCTTCAGGCTCTGATGCGGGCGACGGTAAAGGCAAAGTTTATATGTTGAACTGGAAACCGGAGCAGGAAAAAGCCTTTAAGAAAATTGCTGAGACCTACACCAAAGACAAGGGAGTAGAGGTCAAAGTCCAAACCGTAGGTTCCGGAAACTACGAACAGCAGCTAAAGTCTGAAATCGCTAAATCTGATGCTCCTACCCTGTTCAACGTGAACGGTCCGGTCGGCTTGAAGAGCTGGCAAAAATACACTGCGGATCTCACCGACACTAAGTTTGCCAAGGATCTCAATGATCCCAACTTGGCACTGAAGGGTGAGGACGGCAAGATTTACGGGGTGCCATTGGCAGTAGAAGGTTACGGCATTGTCTACAACCAAGAGATTCTGGACAAGTATTTCGCAATGCCGGGCGCCAAAGCCACTAAGGTAGATGAAATCAATAACTTCGCCAAACTGAAAGAAGTTGTTGAGGATATGCAAGCTCACAAAGCCGACCTCGGAATTGAGGGCGTGTTTGCCTCCACTTCGCTGGCTAAAGGTGAAGATTGGCGTTGGCAGACCCACCTATCGAATATCCCCATGTACTACGAGTATCAGGCGGATAAGGTTACCGATACCGACAAGGCGAAATTCAAGTTCAATAAAGAATTCAAGAATATTTTTGATCTCTACTTGGATAACTCGACCGTTGACCGCAAGCTAACTCCTAACAAGAACGTAGCCGACTCTATGGCTGAGTTTGCACAGGGTAAAGCAGCTATGGTGCAAAACGGCAACTGGGCTTGGAGCCAGGTCGCCGAAGAGAAAGGCAACGTAGTAAAGGAAGACAAGATTAAGATGCTGCCTATCTACACCGGTCACAAGGGTGAAGAAAAGCAGGGTCTGGCAGTAGGTACCGAAGCTTTCATGGCAGTTAATGCCAAGGCCTCGGAAGCGGATCAGAAGGCCACCATTGATTTCATCAACTGGCTCTTCTCCGATCCCCAGGGCAAGAAGGCTGTGGTGGAAGACCTAGGCTTTATTGCCCCGTTCAAGGCTTTCTCTGCTGACGAGATTCCTAATGACCCGTTGGCCAAGGAAGTTGCCGCTTCCCTTAGCAACGACAAGCTGACTACGGTGCCGTGGATATTCACCACTTACCCGTCCCAAAAGTTTAAAGATGACTTTGGCCAGGATCTAGGACAGTACGCCATTGGCAACCTGGACTGGGACAAGGTAGTTAAGAATTTCCAAGACGGCTGGGCCGCCGAAAAGAGATAACTGAGATATAACCTCGGTTAGATAAAAGAGGGCGAATGCCCAAGCAGGGACAAGGTGGCAGATAGGAACCGCCCGGTTCTTATCTGCCACCTGACCTTAAGTAATACATTCCCCGTCTTCAAAGACATAAACCAACTAGGTTAAAGCTCGATTTAAAGCAGTAAACCCAGTTCTTGTTTGTTCTTTTATCCACCGGCCAAAGGAAATGGATAGACAATGAGGTCGAATTTAAAATATTATTTTCCACTTTTTGTGCTGCCCACTCTGGCAGCCTTTCTGATCGCTTTTCTGATACCGTTCATCGTTGGTTTTTTCCTGTCGTTTTGCGAATTCACCACTATCACCGATGCGACCTTCGTCGGAATTCAGAACTATATAGAAGTTTTTGATTCTCGAGATACTTTTACTTCTGCTTTCCTATTCACCATATTGGTGGTAGTAGTCTCGATAATTACCGTGAACCTGTTTGCTTTTGCGATCGCTTGGATATTAACTCGCAAACTACGTGGAACTAACTTCTTCCGAACCGTGTTCTTTATGCCTAACCTGATTGGCGGAATCGTCTTAGGTTATACCTGGCAGATTATTATCAACGCTTTTTTGCAGAACTACGGCGCGACCCTAGTTACAGACTGGAAATACGGCTATGCAGGACTAATTATTCTGATTAACTGGCAGTTAATCGGTTACATGATGATTATCTACATCGCCGGCCTGCAAAACGTTCCTCCAGAACTCACCGAAGCGGCAGAAATTGATGGAGCCGGTCGCTGGCAGGTTTTGCGCAACGTCACCATTCCCATGGTGATGCCCTCTATCACTATCTGCCTGTTCCTAACCTTGTCGAACACATTCAAAATGTTCGACCAGAACTTGGCGTTAACCGCCGGCGCCCCTTCGGGTAAAACTGAAATGGTCGCCCTCAATATCGTTAACTCGATGTTTAACCAGGTAGGCATGGAAGGCGTTGGACAAGCCAAAGCAGTGATCTTCGTAGTAGTCGTGGTGGCTATCGCCATGTTCCAGCTACGGGCAACTCGTTCAAGGGAGATTGAAGCATGAGCACCACTACCGTTACTGCCCCCGGGCAGCCTGTTGCCAAGCAAAAACCCGTTAAAGACACCAGCAAGTCCGGGATTAACCCGATTGGCAAAGTTATTATTTATATCGTCTTGATTGCTTTGACCTGTATATTCTTAGGGCCAATCCTGTTCGTTCTTATGAACTCGTTCAAGTCGAAGTTCGAGCTGTCAAACAATCCTTTCGCTCTTCCTATGGGAGATACCTTCGTTGGGCTTGAGAACTACGTAACCGGTCTGCAACTATCGAACTTCTTTAGTTCGATATTGTGGTCGTTCGTAATCACTATCGGATCGGTAGCAATTATCGTCATGCTATGTGCGATGACTGCTTACTACATAACTCGAGTAAAGCGTTGGTGGACCAGCGCCCTGTATTACATTTTTGTATTCTCGATGGTGATCCCCTTCCAGATGGTTATGTTCCCCACGGTGCAGGTATCCAGCATCCTGGGCCTAGATAATCCTGTGGGAATGATGGTTCTCTATCTGGGATTTGGTGCCGGCCTTAGCGTCTTCATGTTTGCCGGATTCGTTAAATCGATTCCGATTGATATTGAAGAGGCCGCCACTATTGACGGCTGCAACCCGGTACAAACTTACTTCCGGGTAGTACTGCCGATGCTCAAACCCACCGCGATCACCGTAGCCATCCTCAATACCATGTGGGTCTGGAATGACTTCCTACTCCCCAACCTGGTTTTGGGGCCAGGCAGCGAATATCGCACTATCCCGATCGTGGTTCAGTTCCTGCTGGGCTCTAACGGCAACCGGGATATGGGTGCCCTCATGGCAATGCTAGTGCTGGCGATCATCCCGATTGTTATCTTCTACATTTTCATGCAGAAGTACATTATCGAGGGTGTGGCCGCCGGCGCCGTTAAAGGCTAAGAACCTTAAATCAAGCAGGGATTGGGGTGGAAGAAAAAACACTTCCATCCCAATCCCTGTTATCTTTAACTACTGTCAAACACTTATAGAATCAAGGATCTATTCCCATGTCACAACTGCCACCCGCCGTGACTATTAGGGATGTCGCCGCTGCCGCACAGGTGGGGATTACTACGGTATCTCGCGCCCTCAACAATCAGAGTGGAATATCCCCGGCTACTCGTGCGCGAATCCTCCAAGTTGCACAAGATCTTCATTACCAGCCCAATCGGCACGCACAGAACCTAAGATCCCAAAATATCAATAACATTGCAGTAGTAATGAAAGGACCATCCAATCCTTTCTTCCTTTCACTAATTGACCCCCTGGAAAAAGCAATCCGTGCCCACGGCTACCAAATGTCGCTATTACGAGTTCCCCACGAAGCGGATGAGGTAAACATTGGACGCGGTGCCTATCAAGATTCCGAGGCCGCCGGAGTGCTTTTCTTAGGAGGAGAAGCGCGCGAATCAACGGCGATTTTTAATAACTTTCCCCTCCCCTTCACCCTTTGCACTGTGCCACCGGCACCTGCCTGGGATAATTCCGTGGCTGCGGTTAGCGTTGACGAGGCACACGGAATCTCCCTGATCATCTCTCACCTCACTGGCCTCGGGCATCATCGGATTGCCTTTCTCGGCCCTGATCAAAGCGAACGCTCTGTGGGAGCAATCCGGGAAAAGGCTTTTGTTTCTGCATTAAACGCACAGGGAATCACGGCTGAGGAAAAGCTGATTGTAAGAGGGGGAGATGGCGATAATCCCTACTCCTTTAGTTACGGATACCAAATGGCCACACGGCTGCTTGCCCGTAAGATTCCTTTTACGGCAGTAGTGGCGATTAGTGACGTGATTGCTCTCGGTGCCCAAAAGGCTTTGATAGATGCAGGACTGAAAATACCGGAAGATGTTTCAATTACTGGTTTCGATGGAATTGAATTTTCCCGCTACACTAACCCCGCTCTAACCACCGTTGAGCAGCCCATTGAACAACTGGCAGAAACTTCCTGTCGTCTACTATTTGCCCAGATAAATAAGGAACCACTAGAAAGCCCGCAAAGATTATTGCGAGGCAGTCTGTTGATAGGAGACTCTACCGGTCCGGCACCCACGGATTAGCTACCCCTATCTGCTGACGAAATAACTGAGGAATTATGAACCGATTTTTCTCTCACTACGGCTTCTTGGCCTCACTGCTCACCCTAATTGCTGATGTGGCGATGATTAGCCTATTTATCTGTATAGCATCCCTGCCGGTGATCACGATCGGGCCTGCTCTTAGCGCAGGCTACTACGTCTTATTACAGATGGTACGGGAAGAGGGCGCGCGACCTGGTTTTACTTTTTGGCGTCACTTTCGCAGCGATTTTCGTTCGGCCTTCGGCGGAGGAGTATTGCTAGTCGCTCTGCTACTAGTGGGAGCCTACCAACTTCAGCTAGTTAAATATCTGCCAGCTTCTCCTACCTGGCATCTAGTAATGCGCGCCGGGGTACTGTTCGGCATGGCAGTAATAACCGCCATTGGAATCTGGTTCTTTGCCTATAGTTCCCAATTCTCGGCCTCGTTTAAGCAAACTTTGCGCAACGCTGCGTTGCTGGCCATCGGACGCCTGCCGCGCACCTTGAGCGCCCTACTTTTCGCGATCTTACCGCTAGCTGGGCTTTACTTGCGTCCCAGTCTTTTCTGGAGTGCCCTGATCATAATGCCTCTTTTCGGCATCGGGTTTGTTCTTTACCTGCAAGCACTGGTTTTAGATTCTCCTCTGAGCGCCCTAAAAAATCCCGACCCCGCTGGCTAATTGCATCTAAGTGAGTATCCCGAGGTTCCGATTGTTTCTGCTGCACACGGTATATGCGGTTATATGCGGGGAAAAGTTTTTCCTCCCGCCCAAGAATTCGGAAAACGTAGCGGCGTTTTCCGAATTCTTATGCCCACCGCACCCACTCGGATAAGACTTTTCCCCGCATCTCGAAATCGCGACCTTTGCGCGCGATACCTCCAAGCGCGGGGCTAGGGTGAGCGTGTGGGCGGATTTATGCCGAGGGGTAGGCTTCGGGCACTAAATCCGTGAAAATGCCAGAGCATTTTCCGGATTTCGGGGCGCGAGGTAAAATCCGCCCGCACGCGCGGGAGGCAGCGTTAGCTGGGAACAGGTAAGCACACCGACAACAGGCATTCAGGGGTAAGGAAAGGAATTGCTTGGGGGCTCAGGCTTCCTACCTGAGCCCCCAAGTCCCTAACAGTTCTCGGTAGGGATCCGAGTCAGGGGAAAATACCTGGCATTCTCCCCTAGGCGGAGGATACCTCCCATAACATCCTTCGCCAGAGCGTCAACTTGCAAACGCTCCCCGTAATTTTAGCATCTTCCTGCGTAAACAATGAAGGATTATTGTCAATCAAAATCCTATTTTTTATTATTACTGCTTTGCTTTTTGCTGATCTTGCCGCCCAGCCAAAGCTTTGCGGGTCAGCACTTCTCCCCCACCCTGGCGGGGATCACCAAACCAGGCTTTATAAAACTGATAGAAATTCAGATTCCCCGGCTGGGCGCACTCGTCACTAAGTCCGGCGAGGGCATCGGCGGAAGCCAAGTAGGGGGTGTAGTTGTAGAGGGCGGCGGTCGGCCAATTTTTCGGAACTATTTCTTTACTGCCGCAGCGTGCATCCGGGCCGTAACCTAACGTAACCGGTTTGCCAGCTTGCACATCGTATAAACCGGGATCAACCTGGTAACGTCGCCACTGGCGCGCCGCGTAGTACACCTGTGTGCCAAACCCGTAGAACTGGGGGTCACATTGGGTATGATCGGGGCATCCATAGCCCATCGCTATTTCGTATCGACGTGGGGTAAGCCGGGAAGAAGAAACGGTGATCAGCCCCTGTTCTTTTTGTAGGGTCACCAGAATTGCTTTCGGGTTAATCTGGCAGCTGCGAGAAACCTGAGCGATAACCTCACCGGCGTTAAGATTATCTCCGCCCGGTACCGCTTGCGGGCAAAACCGGTCAGGATCATGAGGAGGCAAGCTAGCGCGAAAATCTTTCAAACAGGGAACTTCCACCTCTTGCTTTTTGCTGTCATCATTCACCTGCGTCATTCCGGTGCTTTCTGGCATGGCCTTAGCTTTACCTGTGCGGCATCCGTATCCCCAGTCCTTAATAAAATCTTGAATCTGGGAGGCGGACAGGGAATCCCAGCGCGTAAACTCTGTTTCGCTGATTAAATCGGTAGCATTAAAACCCTGAGCACTAACCGGAGGCATAGTGGGTTCGGGAATGGAATCAGCGGATTCTTCTTGCCGGATAAACCCATAAATCAGGTTCACCACCAAGGTGATTACTGCCACCAGGACAACCATTATCAAAAGCACTGCTAGACGGCGCAAACGATATTTTCGGGCAGTATTAATCACCTTCCCATTATCGCTAGATTTAGGTTCTCAGGGCAAAGAGAATAAAAACCCCTTTCAGGGCTAAATCTGCGATTATCCGCTTCTACCAGAGCAGATGCAAGGGTGGAGGGCTTTGGTTAGACTATAAGGGCGTCGGGCCGTTTAGCCCCGGGCTCCAAAAATTGCCGCTACGAGCGGCCTTAGCGCCGACTGGCGCTTCTCGGTCCGGCGTTCCCCAATCGCCCACGTGATCTAATAGGCTCCATGAGTGCTTAATCCCCATTAATCCCATTACCTAGAATTATTTTGTCCGGTGATGGAAACCAATCCATCACCGGACAAAACCTTTACTTAGTTACTGGATACTATCCACGCCTCCTGCGCTGAAGCGTGGCGATACCCAGCCCGCACATTAATAGCGAGACAGCCAACAACTCGGCTCCCATATTTGCGCCCGTCCTCGCTAGTCCCTTTCGCTGCGGGGTAGCGGTTTGAGCTTTCTGGTTTGCCGCTTTGCCAGTCGCTTGGGGCTTCAGGTTCTTATGGTCTTTACCGCTTTGACCTGGCTGTTGGGTGGAATCGCCGGGGGAAGTACCCGGATCAGGGGTAGTTCCTGGATCTGTACCGGGATCTGGATTCGTGCCCGGTTCCTGATCGCCACCGGGGGTCGACTTTGATTCCTCAACGGTGATGGTAAAGGTAGCAGTAGCTTTTTCCTCCCCATCTACGTTCAGAGCCGTTACCGTGACTTTATAAGCGCCCGCTTTCTTGGGGGTCCCTAAGATGGTTGCAGTAGCGGCGTCAAAACTAACGCCCTCTGGCAGTCCGGTAACTGTCCCGATAGCCCCGTCTTTAACCTCTAACTTAATAGGAGTAATCATCGAGTCCGCGGTTACGGTTTGGTCGGCTATCGGACTGATCTGCGGGGTAGGCGCCGGAGTGGCGGCATCTCGCGGGGAAATCTTGAGGGCGAGCTTAGCCTGGGCGGCTCTGGGGTATCCAGTTCCGTCTTCGGCTTCTGTGAGGCTAACGGTTACTTCATAGTCTTTGTCTGCCTCAAGTTTTCCAACGGGAGTGCCGCTAATCTGACCGGTTTCTTTATCGAATACCAGGCCCTCGGGCAGTCCAGTTACCTCGAAAGTGTCTGCGAGCACCGGGTCGTTGCGTTCAAATAAAGTACCCAGTGAAATCGGAGTGATTGCTTTACCAATCTGCCCGCTAGCAGCGGAATCTTTCCCTTTAAGCTCGGTGCGGAAATCATCCTCTAACCAGCGCAGAGTAAAACTGAGGTGGGCAATGTCTTGCCATCCGCCCCCATTGGGCTCCATCAATAACCCGATATTGCCATCTTTCTGCACAGTCATAGTGGTATAGCCCGTGCCGCCAGTCTTGAACTGTTTCTTTACCGGCCAGGTCTTCCCATTATCAAACGAAGCCCAAACATATCCATTCTTACGGCCATTATCGGTTCCCGAAAACAGTAGCACCTGCGAACGTAAAGTGCCGGGTTTAGTATTTGGGAAAGCTCGAATCACTTGCGCGTTGTTGTTCTCGTCAGCTAAATCATTGCTAACGTGGCAATCTTTCCAGTTTTCCCCGGAATCGGTAGAGGTACAAATAATGCGTCCTCCACCAGCTTGGGAGCGCGAAATCAAGATTAGGCTCCCATCGCTTAGTTCAGTAACTTTGTTCTCGTCAAACTTTTTACCCGCAACTACTGCTGGGGTGGGGTTACCAGATTTCCAGGTTTTACCATGGTCATCCGAATAAATCGTGTAGGCAACAATCCCTCCGCTCTTCGGGACGCAGGCCATCTGCTGCAGCAGCCGTCCTTTGTCAGGAGCAGTCATTTTTTGGGTACCGGCACCGGAGGTAGCAAAGCACGATTGCAGTTCCTTCGCTTTTTCCCCTAATACCTGGTCAGTGATTACTCGCTGCGTCCAAGAGTGACCATTGTCGGTAGATACGGACAGCCCTAGGTTCATGGCGTGTTCGCTGTTTTCATCAACTTTGCCTTCTGGAGTGAAAGTATAGGCAGGATTATTGGCAAATACGCCTGCAACCTGGCTGTAAACGTGGAAGTTAAAAATAGTGCCACTTTCATGGTCTACTACGTACGAGGGGTCGGAGTAACCCCTGGAACCGGCAATATTGCTGCCCACGATTCCGCGAGCAATCACTGTTTCTGGCTGCCAAGTCTTGCCATTATCGGTAGAACGGCGCTGCATAATCGAGTTTTCGTTCGGGGAGTCTCCTCCATTCATGCTGCCGTTCTTCGGACGGTAATCGTAAGAGGCTAATAAATCTCCATTCGGGGCAACGGCGATTGCCGGAATACGGATATTCGCCTGTTTTGAACTGGTAGCTATAATCTGCGGGTTACTGATTTTAGCTTCCGCTGCCGGATCCGCGTCTTTAGCTTTAGTGCCCCTGTCTGCCTGCGGATATTGCTTTTGGGTATATACAAAAGTTGTGGCAGTAACGCGATTAAGTAGTTGCTGCTCCATTTTCCCGTCAATAGCTAACTTGGCTTCCACTTCACCGCGGGTTAAATCCGCTTCAGTGATGGTGTAGGTCAGTTGGCAGCGGTGAACTGTCCCGACTGCCAGACTTTCACGCTCGCAGCTGCTGGCGGCGCTGTCAGTCAGGTTAGTTAGGGCGGTGTCGGTTACGGGTGCTACTTTCAAAGCATCGTCCCCGTTAGCGTTAACTTCTACCGCGAATTTCAGAACCTCCCCCACCTGGTAGTGAGCTTTTTGCGACTCGGGAGCCAGCTCAAACTTATCCAACTTTAGATAGTTGTTGGCAACCGGCAGCGCCTCGGCTTCGGTGGTCGCATAATAGGTGGCTGTCCCCGTGTATCCGGCATTGGGGTAATACTGCCAAACTATTTCGGGGGTGAATTTACCGGCTTTAACGTCAGCTTCCGTGACTACATGGTAGGGGGCAGCGCAATCCATTTCTCGATTAACTGGCATATTTGACCATTTGCAGCCTTCCCAATTTGTCAGGTTGGAGCTTTTAGCGGACAGTGCCCGTGCTTTGCCAGTCTGGTTAATCAAAGTGGCTTTGAAGTTGATGCGTTCTCCTAACGTCCATTTTTGACCGGCTGGTTTCGGGTTGGTAACGGTAAGGGTGGTCGGAATTTTATTTTCGTTGATTCCGCCCAGGCTGGTTTTTTCACCGCCATATTCCACCTCGGAATACATCCGGAAAGTAACGTAGGGGACAAATCCGCCTGCCGTAGCCTCAGCTGGGGTAACTACGTGGGTTAGTTTTTTCGTGATTCCCGCTATATAACATTCCTGCACTTGATTGGGGGCAGCGTTGCGCCATTTGCAACCTTCCGCATTTGCTAAGTTGTAGTTCACTGACTCAAAGGAGGCAGCTTTGGCGGTTTTATTGGTTAGTTTTACCCGGTATTCAACGGTCTGACCGGCTGCTTTAGGATTTCCGGATACTAGGTATAGCTCTATTTTCGCCTGCGGAGTGTCCTTGGTAGCTACTAAAGTAGGCTCTGCCGCATAGGCACTTAAGGGGGTGGCTAGGCCTGCCCCAATTGCTAGGGCTAGGGCAAACAAGATGCTGATTACTGGTTTTAAAATGGGGTGCTTCTTTGCGCTCATAAAATTTAGATTAACAATAATGAAATAGTTTTACCAGCAGCAATAGCTTGTAATACTCTAATGTTTTGGTTTTGGAGAAATTACCGGATTCTTTACATAAGGAATAATTCTCAATCTTGAATGTGTGGGTTTTCTTTTATAAAGTCAAGCTAGTTATCGTTTCTACTTCAAAGAAGAGGTCTCATTCTGTATCCTGCCTTGTTCCTACCACTCAGCAGACGACGGCGAACTATTTCGGGTCTTGCCCAACGTCCTCTGTTTCCCATTCGGCATTTCAGTCTTTAGGTGTCCCTATGAAGAACTGTGCTAAGACGAGAAACCAGCAGCAGCCCGCAAAGTTTTCGGCACGTAAATGGGTAATAGCAGTGGTTACGGCACTGGTGGCGGCGTTAGGAATCGGCATCGGAATTTGGGAATATATGCACTCGTCCTTTGCAAAAACTACCTCCTCCACCGGGGAAGCAACTATGTTTAAGCTCTCCGGCGACCCGGTTAGTAACGCCGAGTATCTTCAGGCTGCTCGGGCGGTGAAGCAACAGGTACAGGGGGAATGCGTGAGTAAATATGGTGCTCGCCTTGAGGACGAGGACTTTTGGTCTCGGAGCTATCAGGGACATATTCCGAGCAGAGAAGCGGCAACTTCCGCTTTAGCGCAGCTTAAAAACTGGCGGGCAGCATTCTCTCTTTTCCAAGAAGCTGGTTTGATCAAGGATGCGTCTTTTACGGGATTACAGCGCGATCTTGAGCGAACCAACCAGGAAAATAAGCAAAAGATTGACTTAGGGCAGCCAGTCTATGGCTTGCAAAGCTATGACCTGGCCACTTTTATTAGTTATCGGATTTCATCCTTGACTCAGCAATATGTCATCAATCCCAAGAATCCTGGTATGGAATTTTCCGAGGACGAGTTGCGTAGCTTTTATGCTTCCCGGCAGTGGACGGATAAGCAAGGGCGAAAAGCTGGTTTTGAACAAGTGCGCCCGCAAGCTGTTAAAGCACTTCGCGAAGAAAAGCTAACCAAGCTGATTACTGAGCGGGTAGAAAAACTGCTAGTACAAGATTTTTCGATTGAAGGAGCAGCTAAATTGATTGAAAAAGAGTTTAAGTAACGATTTTAGTAATAACCATAGTTTGAAAAAGTGAATAGAAAATAACAATAAAGCAAAAAAGGGGAAGGTAATGTTGAAAGCTCTACGGCGAGCAACTATCCTCGGTTCTTCCATGGCGTTAACGGCGGGTCTGGTTCTCAGTCCCGCCAGCTCCTTTGCAGCAGATGGGGGGGCTAATATGGATAAGGTAAGAGGCACCAGCTATTACGTATCCAGCAGTGCTGGAAACGACCAAAATTCCGGTACCAGCCAGGATAAGCCGTTCAAATCTCTGGCAAAAATAAATGAAATAAAGTTAGGGCCGGGCGATAAGGTCTTGCTTAAACGTGGTGACACCTGGAATGGTCAAGCAATACACGTAACGACAGGTTCTAGTGGCTCTAAAGATGCCCCGATTCAAATCAAACCCTATGGGGATGGTAGTGCTCGTCCGGTGATTAACACCAATGGTGCGGGACGCTGGAATCAGGATTACCACGCCCGAATCGAATCTCACCGCAATAAGGCAGAGATTTCCAGTGCGGTTCTACTTAAAGACGTTAATTATTTGGAAATCTCGGGGTTGGAAGTAACAAATGACCGGGAAATGAATCCGGAGGCTGACCCTAAAGCGTACAATGACGGTTTAGCTTTGGAACGTACCGGGGTAGCCGGGATTGCCGAGAATGGGCCGATGCGCCATATTGTAGTGGCTGATATGTATATCCACGATATTGACGGCAATATCTACGATAAGCATCTGGCTAATGGGGGCATCTATTTCATGGCCCATTACCCAGAAAGTGGTAAGCCCGCCACCGAAGCAGATAAAATTGCTCGCTTCGATGATTTACAGATTCTAAATAACCGGGTTGAAACCGTTAGCCGCTGGGGGATTGCAGCTGGCTATACCGCTTACCAAAACATTATCGACCGTCCGCAAAACGGACCTATCTCTGATGAAATAATCGCTAAATACGGTTCTAGTAAAGTGGTCATTCGCGGCAACTATATTAAGGACGCGGGTGGCGATTCCATCACCACTATGTATTGTGACCGTCCCTTAATTGAATATAACGTTTCCGATGGGGCGGCACGTCACATGAATACCACGGATTACCTGCATCCCCATAACATTAATGGCCCAGCCGGTTCTGGCTGGGGGCGGGTAGCCGCGGGCATCTGGCCTTGGCGCTGCAAGAATGCCATCTTCCAATACAACGAGGCCTTCAACACCCGTCACGCTTTTACCGGTAATGGCGACGGTCAGCCCTGGGATGCCGACTTTGGGGATGGCACTGTATATCAATACAACTATTCCTATGCCAATACTGGCGCTACCATTATGTTCTGTAATAACGGTTCTTTGCATAACACGTTCCGCTACAACATAGCCCACAGTGATGTCCGGGGAGCTTTAGATATCCCCGATCAGAAAGATGCTCACGTCTACAACAACACCTTCATTATGGGTGAAGGATCCAAAATTATTACCCGTGGTCATGCCCCCACCAGAATAGAAAACAATATCTTCTATAAACCAGATGGGGTTACTAAAGTTGAAGAGAACTGGAAGCCCGGAAACCAGATTTATGACCATAACCTGTATTACAACTTTGCTACTACCCCTCAAGATGCCAATAAGCAGGTAGTAGCTAAAGGTACACCGGTTCTGCAGAACCCAGCTGCGGTTGAGATGGCGAGTAATCACCAGGCTCGCATCCATGATGGTTCTACTGCCACCACCGTTTTTGATGGATTCAAGCCGGTAGCGGGATCCGCCGCTATCGGGAACGGCAAAACCATTACTGACGCGAATGGTTATACGGTAGAACACGACTTCTTTGGGACGGCTATTTCTGGTCTACCTACTATAGGAGCAGCGGAAATACCAGTACCTGCTCCGAATCCGACTGCTTCGCCCTATCAAATTGATAATAAAGCGAAGACGATAACCGTGGCGATTGCAGCGGCAGGTAGTAACAAAGCTCCGCTGGTAAAGAATTTCCTCGCCCAATTAGGGTTGCCAGCAGGGGTTAAAGCCAAAGTTATGTCCGGTAACACTCAGCTAGGTATGGATGATCCGATTACCGAGGGCGCGAAAGTCATTATCGGAGAGGGCGCGCAAGCCAGTGAATATACTGTCAAGGTAGTTTCCGATTTTGACTGGGTGCGAGACTATCGGGAGACTCCGGCTGGAAATAATAAATGGATGGGCGTGCAAGGACCATATTGGTTTGCACAGATTAAACAGGGTAACACCTGGGCAAATATGACCACCTATGATAATGACGGTTGGCATAACTGGGCGTATAACCAGTATTACGGTCCTGGTCTAGATCACAACCAGGGCGCTTTGAAAGCTCCAGATCAGCGCGGAAATATTCACGGTCTACTCTCCAGTGAAACTCCCGATACTGCGATGGCTTTTAAGGCTCCTGCTAGCGGAAAAGTAACTTTCAAGATTAAGGACGATGAACCGTATCTGCGTCAAAATAATCATGACCCAAATGCCACGGTAACTGTGTCCCTGATGCTCAATAACAAAGTGCTCAAGAGCGTGGATTTAAAAATTTCCAGGCAGAAAGGCGACTTTGTTTTCAATGAGCAGATTGCTTTGAAAGCTGGCGATTATTTGCGGGTAGTATCCCACAATGAGGGTAGTCTCAAGGCGAACTCGGTTCACATCAGCCCAGTAATCAAATATGTGGAGACTGAATATAACCCTGCTGGGCAGCCAGTTTACGATCCGAATGCTCCAGCTGCGGAAAAACCACAGCTTAGTGGCACAGATTTTACCGTTGAGTATTCTGACGCGGTACCTGAGGCAAAAAGCAAAGTAGTAAAGCCGCAGGACGCAGTGGAATACTCCTGGGGATATCCGCATCCCAACTCTTTACAGTTGGGCGCGCAACAAGTTCAGCTAGTCGCTGACAGTGGCGACGGGAAACGGGAGACCACTATGGTTACGATGACGGTCGTTAAAAAGAAACTGACTGCTCCTGCGGTAACGTTCGATGATAATGACCGTTCCTATACCGTGCCTGATGCCCCTACTTGCCTGGAATATTCGGTGAAAGTAGACGATCAAGAGGCAAAAGTCGCTAAAGCTGGTAAGGTAACGGTTGCCGATTCGGACAAGGACGTGACGGTACAAGTAAGCGTGGCTTCCACCTGTGAGGGATACGAAGCAGGGGTAGCTACTCCTTTCACTCACGTGTTTAAAGCTAACCAGCAGCCTCCGGTAGTGAATCCGCAGGAACCGGGGGACAATCCGCAACAGCCGGGTGACAAACCCGGTACGGATAAACCCGGTAAACCTGGCGTTGATAAACCTAAACCCGGAACTGGTGAGACTAAACCCGGTAAAGATAACTCGGGTCAGCCTGCTGTTGGCGGGAAGAAAACTCCTGGAAGCTCAAATCAGCAAACCGCTAGCACTGGTTCGCAAGCAGGAATGATTGCACTACTAGGGCTAGGATTTGTGGCAGCAGGTTTGGCGGTAGCTCTTCGACGTCGCACAAACTAGACCGATTACAAACAGTAAATCGCGGGCGGGGTGCTCCCCAAAGTGAGCACCCCGCCCGCGGACATTATCTTAATAAATCTTAACGTTTTAGCTGTTGAGATATGCTATTGTGAAATCTGATAATTCCTCATGCTAGTTATCTAAGTCAGAGCAGGTGTAGCAGTGTTGCTTCAAAAACGAAAAAATCCATCTTTATGTTCCTGGGTCAAAGCTGATAAGGCCAGTAAGCGCCGGCAGCGAATAGGCTCAAAACTATTGAAACCTTTAGGGGTAGCCCTAGTAAGTGGGGCGTTGGCTCTGTCGATATCGCTTCCAGCTCCCACGGCTGCGGCCGAACCTCTCGGAGCCTATAAAGCTGACGGCTCCGCTACCCTACCGAAAACTATTCCCAGTCTGGATGCTTGGAAAACTAGTGGCGGAACCTGGACGTTAGCCGAGGGCGCGCGGGTAGTTTCCACCCAGGCGCTTAACGCGCGGGCTAAAGCATTAGCGACAGAGCTCAGCGCCTATTTAGGTTCGTCGGTTCCCGCGAAAATAGGTAAGCGCACTACCGAATTTGATGTGCAATTACTGCAAGATAGTATGCGCAAAGATTTAGGAGCAGAAGGCTTTGAGCTAAAGATTGGCTCCTCGGGCGTGCAAATCATCGGCGCGACTGATGCGGGCGTGTTTTATGGGACTCGTTCCTTTTCCCAGTTGATGCGTCAAAAACAGCTAACCTTACCGGCAGGCTCGGTAGTATCAGTACCTAAATATAAAGAACGGGGGGTAACTCTGTGTGCCTGCCAGCTCAATATCTCAACCGAATGGATTGAGCGTTTCTTGGATGATGCTGCTGACTTGCATATCAATAACATTGTCCTAGAGATGAAACTAAAGTCTGATGCCTATCCTGACACTCAGACCTGGTCATACTACACCCCCGAGGACGTTAAAAAGTTTGTCGCTAAAGCGAAGAGTCTAAATATTGACGTTATTCCCGAAATCAACTCACCAGGCCATATGAATATCTGGTTGGAGAACGCTCCCCAATATCAACTGGTAGATAAGAACGGCGGATATCACCCCGATCAGCTAGATATTTCCAACCCTAAAGCCCGGGCTTTCATCAAGAAGCTAATCGATGAATATGACGGGGCTTTCGACTCGAAATTCTGGCACATGGGCGCTGACGAATACACGATGACTGGTGGCTACCAGCTATATCCCCAGTTAACGAAGTATGCGCAAGACGCTTTTGGCCCCAGCGCCAACGCCAATGATGCTTTTACCGCCTTTATCAACGAAATTAACACCTATGTAAAAGGTAAAGGCAAGAATCTGCGGATTTTCAATGATGGTCTTTATGACACCGCAAACGTCCAGCTGGATAAAGATATTGTTATTGACTATTGGTTCAAAAAGGGCGGTACGCTAACTCCGCAACAGCTCGCGGAACGGGGATATCAACTAACAAATGTTCCCCAAGCAATGTATTGGTCTCGCGCCTTTGATCCGGCTGGTTACACCTATGCCATGAAGCCAAATAACCTGTATAACAATAAAAATTGGAACGTGGGCACTTTTGATGGTGGCGCCCAGATAGACCCTAACTACGACAAACTCCTGGGGGCGCGGGTATCGCTATGGCCCGATAACATCAATGAAACCGAGAACGAAGTCCAGATGATAACGGCTGATTCTCTGCGGTTCTTAGCCCAAATGACCTGGTCAGCTTCTCGTCCTTGGCCTAAATGGGAGGGCGCTGACGGTATGAAAGCTACCATCGACTCTCTGGGCGATCCTACTACCCGCTCTAAGGTGCAGGCGGCTATGGTTCCCGATGGGGTATACGGTCTGCCAGAATTGGATCCGGTAGCCAAGGGACCTTGGAAGCTGGCAAAAACCTATGATGGTTACTATCAGATTTCCAATGCTGCTACCGGCCAATGCTTGACGATGAGCGAAGGTGCAAAGCATTTAGGTGCGGTCAGCGAAGTGGGTGCCCAGCCTACCTTGGTATCTTGCCGCCCGCTCAGTGAAACCTATAAGAATGCTTTTGCTAGCGGTCGGGAAAGAAACCAACAGAAATGGCAGGTAGTGGTAGAAGCCGATAATAAGGTTTCTTTGCGGAACGCGGTTTCAATCCAGTACCTGGCAGTAGCTGACGGCAGCGAGAAACATGTAGATATTCAGGGAGTTTCGGCTGCGGAAGTAAAGGCTGACGCCACTTTGCTGGAAAAATCATTATCTGGGACTGGAAATAATCTAGCCGCCGGCAAGGTTGCGCAATTCCCGAAAGATTTGGTGGCCACCAAAGGAAAACTGGCTGATAAAGCTCTGTTCTCCCTGGTACGTGAAAAATCGATTACCGTTGATCAGCCAGAGATTAAGGACGTGAATCCCTCTGAACCGCGGGAAGTTACGGTAACAGTCTCAGCTGCCGATAATGCCAAAGTCGCGCCCTCAGAAATTAAAGCCACCGTGAGTGAAGGCTGGAAGGTTCTGCCGGAAACAGTTCAAATGGCTGAGCTACCTGCGCGTGGCACTGGAACTGCTAAATTTAAGCTGGTAAATACCACCGGAACGACTGGTAGAGCTACCTTTACCTGGAAGATGGGGGATGAGGAGCTAAGCACTACTGTTAATTTGAGCGGAATGCTCGGACCTCGCGTATGTGATGGATTTACCGATTTAAGCGCAGACTCGGAAGAAAAAACCGGTGAAGGCCCTAATAATGGTCGCGTACAAGCCGCATTTGATGGCGTAGACGAATCAGGTAAATCCAATACTTTCTGGCACAGTAAATGGGCTGGCGGAGTAGATGGTTTGCCTCACTGGCTGGTATTTAGTCCGCAACAGGCACTAACTAATCCCGATGGCACTATTAACAATATGCTCTCGGTCGAGTACCTTTCACGGCAAGGGAAAGTGAACGGTCGCATCAAGAGTTACCAGATTTACACCTCTGACACCACGAAAGACGGCAATGCGACCACCGGTTGGACGCTGCAAAAAGAGGGTCAGTGGAAAAATGGAACCGATTGGCAGCGTGCCTACTATGACAATCCGGTAAAAGCTAAATATGTGAAACTGCTGATTACCGACGTGTGGGATGAGGTTGCAGGTAGGGAAGACCAGTTCGCGTCCGCGGCTGCTATCTGTGTATCTTCACAGATGCCGCCTGTCACCTTGACTGCGCCAGCCCAACCCGAGAACCCAATTTCGGTTTCGCCAGCAGTTAAAGTTCAAAGCGCCCCAGCTGATCCGTGGCCAACTGCTGATCCGGCAGCTCCGGCTGCGTCAATCGCGCCCATAGCTAACCAGAGTCTGCAGCTAGGCGCGGCGATTAAAGATATACCGGTGAAGGTAGCTAACGGCACAGTTCGGGAAGTTAAAGGTCTTCCGGCGGGAGTAGTCTTTGACAAGCAAACTGGGGTGATTAGCGGGAAACCGGCTAAAGCTGGAAAATACTCGGTACAGGTTATCGCGGAGAACCCGGATGAAGAAGCAGTGACCGCAGCTTTCACGATTACTGTCACCGAGGAAAATACTCCTGGGGATACTGACAAGCCAGGCGGTAGCGATAAGCCGGGTGATACTGGTAAACCGGGTACTTCCGATAAGCCTGCCCCGGGTGGAAGCACCAGTGGTGACGGTAAGGGGAAAGCGCCCGGCAGTGCCGCGCCCGCTGGGAACGGCAACGGCCATGCCAGCAGTCCTGCTTTGGAAGGCACCGGTTCGAATGCGGCAATCGCGCTAGCTGCAGCCTTGGTATTGATAGCCGCAGGGGCAGTGGCGATTAAGCGCCGACGTCTCTAGAGTAGCTAATCATGAATCTGGGGTTGGTAAGCAGAGATTCCGCTTACCAACCCCAGATTCATTCGTGGGGGGGCAAAAACGGGTTAATAGTATTAATACCTCAATGGGAGGGACTAACCCGTAAATGCTTATTTTGGGGCTAATGACGGCCTACTGCCCTGTTTTTGAGCCACCAGATTTTCCCCTAACCGTGGTTGTTACCAGTTCCGGGCATGGTTATGGAACGTGCATGGCTCGGTGTTCGCTGAGAAGTAGTTTTACAAGGTTTAGGTTAAGCGAGAATTGGAAGGGAAGCGTCGCAGGACTATTGCTCAAATAACTATTAGCCCCGGGCAGAGTACCCTCACCTCGCGATCCTCAGCTACTACCCAAAACCGCCAACATGGTAGCGTTTGGCAATACTACGTTGCCGTTTTAGTTTCGTTTTCTTCCCACGAGGGATATGGCCACGCCCACCAACAATAAGGATAATCCGCTAAGCAATACAACCAGGAATCCAGACTGCCCTGATAAGGGCAGTTTTCCTTCGGGATAGTTGACCACTTTCAGGGTTTTATCTCCCCCGGTTACGGTGTTTACGTTACCGTTGGCTTGATCAATTGTTACCGTGCCGTTCGCATCCACCTGGAATTCTATTGCCTGTGGCAGGAGGGCGTATCCGGGGGCGGTTGCGGTTTCTACTAACCGATATTTACCTCCGGGCATAACTGTTAAGTTGGCTTTCCCGTCGTTTCCGGTGGTTATGGTTTGTAATGGTTTATCCAGGTTATCGGCTTCGTATAGATCGAATTTTACGTTCTCTAGGGGAGTATCTTTATCGGATACTTTGTTTAGAGAAATATCAATTGTCTGTACTTTCAGGTTCGGGATGTAGAACTCACCATTGGGATACCTAATTATTTTACCTGTCCGATAACCAACACGACCATCAGCACCAACCATAAGCGTATAAGAATTAGGATTTAAAATATACCCCGCAGGAGCCGCAACCTCTTTCAACGTATAATTCTTACCCGCCTGCAAACCAGGAAGCTCAAACCCGCCCTCACCAACGGTATACGTATCTATCAGTTTAGTCTCATCAACAGTCCTACCCTCATACAAGGCAAACCTAGCACCACCAACAATCTCACCATCAGCAGCAGTACAAAGCCTACTACGCGTACACCTAGTCACAGTCGCAGAATCCGCAACCCCCAACTTAAACAACCTAAGCTTCACCGCAGGAGGCGCAGCTTTCTTCTGGTTAGGGAAATAAATCTTATTATCTACAAAAAACTCCGAACCATTATCCGTTTGATACTTAGCCTTACCATCAGCATCAACCTCAAACGTGTACGTAGCA
>QWCQ01000023.1_pt1 | contig 203638 bp, 175 predicted proteins | sample 1972701 | NCBI WGS metagenome assembly QWCQ01 (sample SAMN09866704, study PRJNA288562) | Human gut metagenome isolate pre4_stool, whole genome shotgun sequencing...
AAAGAGAATCGCTGGGTGAAGCAAGAAGGAAAGTATTATTTTCCGAATGCCCAAGGTGAAGTCTATCACAACCGTTTCATCACGTTCGGCCCTAAGGTTGCCTATTATATGGGATCCGAAGGAACCAGAATGTATGGTGTGCAGCAAGTGGGAGATGCTCTCTATTTGCTTGACTCAAAAACGGGAATGCTGCGAAAAGACAATCGCTGGGTGTCTAATGGCGGAAAAGAGTATTTTCCGAATGCAAAAGGCCAACTGTATCGCAATCGCTTTATCCATTTCGGACCAAAGTATTCCTATTTCATGGGTAGCGATGGCAGCAAACAGCACGGTTACACGTACGGAGATGGAACCCTTTATCGTTTGGACGACAGCACGGGTATGCTGATCAAGCATCCCGGTTGGTACGAATACGACGGAAAAACCTATTATGCTCGCGCCAACGGCATACCCTATCGCAATCAATTGCTTTCGTTTGGCACCTACGGCTATGTCATGGGTGCGGACGGCAGTCGCCAGGGAAAGGGCTGGCATAAAATTTCCTCCTACACCTACTATTCTCCCAAGAACGATGGAAAAACGACACGCGGTTGGCAGGGAATTAACGGTAAATATTATTATTTCTCCCCCTACAACTTTGTGATGTATCGCGGCATCAAAACCACGGGGGATCGTGTGCATTACTTTGATCCCGATTACGGATACCTGCGCTCCGGCAAAATTCTTACCACGGGCACGAAATACAATTTTGTCTATGACTTTCCAAGTGTAACGGCAGCAGAGTTATCCAACGCTGGTTTAAACCGTGATGCCCGCTTCTTTAAGGGACAGGAAATTGCCAATGAAGCGTTAAAAGCCAATGGGACGGCGTATGTCAGTTTTGCCGATGATCTAAAGAAGGGCACGTATTGCAGCGGATTGGCCTATCGTGCGCATAAGAATTTGGGCATTGCGATATACGGCGCCTCCAATAATCCCCGCACGAACGATATCTATGATCAGGTGAACCTGCAATATAAGACAATTCAAGACTTTGGCGGACAAGCCATTCCGTTTAATTTCAGTCGGATGGCTGCCGGCGATGTGCTGTTCTTCCGTGATCACCGTGCGCCGCAGTCCATGGTGAATCATGCTGCAATCTATGTCGGACTCTATAAAAACGTTCCTTCCGTCATTCATGCTACCCTTGCGCATGGCACCGTGTTGGATTCAATTGATGAAGTGATTTACAAGACTTGGCATTATGAACCCAAACCGAATTTTGCCCGCTTCTATTGATATCTGAGAGGGTGTGTTGACCAATTAAATGCTTTAAAGAAGCCCCTTCTTGCCGCTGCTGCGGCGGAAGGGGCTTCTTGACACTTACCTTGCCCTTTTTTATGATTAAAGTGTTTATTTGTGTCGTAACAGCATCTCGTAGAGAAGAGGAGTCTATGATTAAACCAACCCTGCAGCGCAGCCGCGGCAATCTTCACGTGGTACATTTAGAGTCGGAGCAATTGCGCGTGGCTATACTACCGGAGATTGGCTGTAAGATCGCATCCATTGTATATAAGGAAAATGACTTTGAAGTGTTGGCACGTCCGCTTGGCATGAAGAAGGCCGATGATCCGGCCAAACTCTATGCTCGTGCGTATCCCGGCGCGCCTTTTGATCAATATGACCTGTCGGGTATCGATGATTGTATTCCCACCATTGATCCTTGTCATGTGGAAAAACTGGGGCGCCTTTCCGATCATGGCGATGCCTGGAGTCGTCCTTGGAACGAATTTGAAGAAAATCTCTCCGAGCGATCCGTTAAAGCGTTTTTTCGCCTGTCCACGATTCCGCTCTATTTCGAACGGCATATGCGCCTGGAAGGCAACAGTCTACGATTGGATTACCGCTTGCTCAATGAATCCATTGATGAACATCCTTGGCTTTGGGCACTGCACGGACTTTGCCATTACGAGCCGGACGCCGTCCTGTCTTGGCCGGAGCCGTATACCCTTTTTAACGCTCATGGCGATGAAGATTTTGCCTTTGATATGCAGCAATTAAAGCAGGTTCCGAAGGAGCAGGCCTACAAATTTTATCTGCAGGATCCCGTACCAAAGGGAGAAGCCTCGATTACCTATCCTACGCAAGGCGTGCGTCTCTCCTTGCATTGGGATGCATCGCTCTTCCCGTATCTGGGCGGTTGGATTAATACTGGCGGCAGCGCGGGATCGCGTTGCATTGCCCTAGAACCGACAAACGGTTTTTATGACAGCTTAGAGCGTGCGATTCAAAACGAAAAGGTGGGGCGTATCGCCCCGGGCGGTGAGCTCACTTGGCAAGTGCGTTTGGATATTGATGCGATAAGAACCGCACAATCCTGAGAAACAATCCTGAGAAAGGAGAAACCATGCCCAAACATTTGTTTATGCATCTTTCTTCCGATGCACACAGACCGGCTTCGTACGGAGCGGGTGCTGCGCAGCAGCGGAAACGACGCAGTGCGGCAGGTCGAAAGGGTAGTATGGTAGGCATTTTGACGAATTCCCTGCTTGCCCTAACCAAGATTACGATCGGTCTGTTGAGCGGTGCCCTCTCGATTCTGGGCGATGGCTTTAACAATCTCTTTGATGCGTTGGCTTCTCTTGTGTCTCTCGCTTCTTTTCATTTGGCTGAAAAACCGGAAGATCGGGAACACCCCTTCGGTCATGCACGCGCCGAATATATGGGCTCTTTCTTCATTGCTATTGCGATTTTATACGTGGCGGTCACCTTGCTTATAGAAGGTGTTAAGCGCATCGTGACACCGCAGACAGTGACGTTAAACGGCTTGCAGCTCCTGTTGTTACTGCTTTCTATCGGTGTCAAGCTGGCGATGGTTGTTTACTTTACCCGGATGAGTCGCCAATGGCATTCCAATGTTTTTGCAGCCACGGCTGCCGATGCGAAGTCGGATATCCTAGCCACGGGAGCCATACTCCTGGCACTTGTCCTTTCGCCTTTCGTCGGATTTTCCTTGGACGGCCCGTTTACGGTGGCGGTCGCCATTCTAATTGGCCAAAACGGATTTATTATTCTGAAAGATAATTACGATGCCTTGCTTGGTAAAGCGCCGGATCAGAAGCTGGTACAATCGCTGGCGCATCGCTTGCGTTCTTTTCAAGGTGTATTGGGTATTCATGATATGATAGTTCATGACTACGGCCCCGGTAATTGCTTTGTGACGGTGCATGTCGAAGTGGACGGAAAAAAGAGCGCGATGGAAAGTCATGCTTTGGTGGATCATATTGAACGCACCATTGGCGATGAATATGGCGTTCAGATTACCATTCATATGGATCCACAGCAACCGCGTACGGCGGAAGTGGTGGCAGCGTTGGAGCAGGTGACGCTTTTAGTGCGCAGTAAGGACGCCCGCTTTCTTGTTCATGATTTTCGGCTGATTACGAATGCGAAAGAGCGACGGATTCTTTTTGATGTCCTGATTCCATGGGACAAACAAATTGATGCGGTTGCATTGCAACAGGAACTGGAAAAGGAAGTGAAAAAGCTGTATCCCGGTGATACAGTGAATATTACGATTGATCCCGATCGGACGATGCGCTTAATGGAAGAAGAGAAACCCTCTCAAGAAAGGATACGCCATGACTGAAAAGCAGGAAATTCCGTTAGCAACGGAGAACAAGCATGCCCCGGAGTCTCTGGGAGAGAATCCTTCGGTCTCCAAAAGAAGACGGGGCCAATTTTGGCTCATCGTCATTCTTCTGATCGTATTCGGTGGCGGTTATCTCTTCGGCGCATTTTATTTCACCTTTAATGCCTATCCGAAATCCTTCGTGAACGGGCATCCGATGGGCGGGCAACCGCAAGAGGCCTTTCGTGAAATTCATCCGAGCTCGACCACCCATGTATATACGGGGCGTGATGCACAGATTAAGTTAAATGCGAATGATATTGGGTTACGTTATCTCTTAAAAGGCGACTTGCCGAAGCAAGCATCGCCATGGTTATGGCCCATTGAATATTTCCGCACCCACGACTATTCTTCGGCCTATGAAATCACGTATGATGAAGAACGCTTAGCTTATTTGCTGCGCGAAGCGGGGTTTGATCCTGAGGGGGAAGCACCGCAAGATGCGATGCTGGAAGCTACAGCGGATGGCGTACGGATCAAACCGGAGGTGCAAGGTAAGCGCGTGAATGCCGATCGGTTGAAGGCAAAGATTCTGCACTCGATCGAATCCACTGCGAAAGAAATCTCGTTGGAGGATGTCTACGAGAAGCCGAAGGTATTCAAAGATGACCCGTCGTTGCAGGAAGATAAAAAGAATGTTGAAAAATTGTTGGCTTCCACGCTGGTATATTCTATAGGGAACGCAAACTATCGTTTTGGTGCGCAGGAAATTTTCCCCTTGCTCAAGAAGGACGATAACGGCGCCTACAGTCTGCCGGTGGAGGGAATTCAAAGTTTTGTGCGGAAAATGGCCAAGAAGACCGATACCTACGGCACGTCCCGTTCCTTTCAATCCACTGGCGCCGGTGAACAAACGGTGCCGCCAGGCATCTATGGCTGGCAGATCAATGTGAAGAAAACGACGGAACAAGTGCAAGAGCTGCTCAAAAAAGGCGGTGTGCAAGAAAACTTGGAACCCGTCTATCGCCATAAGGGCATTGCGCGGGGGGAGAAGAACGATATCGGTAACACGTATATTGAGATAGACATTTCCCGTCAACAAATTTGGGGCTATAAGGACGGGGATCTCATCGTGAAAAGCTATGTGCGTACCGGGCGTGTCAATCACTACAACGAAACGCCGCGCGGTGTGCATATGATCTGGAGCCATGAAAAGGATCGCCATCTGAAAGGACAGTTTAAGGATGGTACGCCTTATGATTCGCCGGTCAAATACTGGATGCCGATCAATTACGGTGGTGTCGGTCTGCATGATGCGTCCTGGGTTACCGCTTTTGGGGGGCAACACTATCGCTATGCGGGATCGAACGGCTGCATTAATCTGAATTTAGAGACTGCCAAGACAATTTTCGAGAACTTTGCCAATGGCACGCCGGTGGTCATTTATGAGAGCACGACCAATGATTCGCCGGCAGATAAAACATTTTAGGAACGAGGACAGGTGAAACCCATGACGACAGCGAAAAGGTTGCTTGATGAGGCGAATGCCGAAGAGACGACCGTAGCGAAAGCCGTAGAAGGGGAGCCGAAAGGGGATGTGATCATTGCTGTAGATCATGTCACTTTTCGCTATCCGCAATACGAAGATGAAGCATCGAAACCGACCCTAAAGGACGTGACGCTTCATATAAAAAAAGGTGAATTTTTAGCTTTGTTAGGCCATAACGGGTCGGGCAAGTCCACGCTTGCCCGGCTTTTGAATGCGCAGGTATTGCCGCAAGAGGGCAGCATTCATATTCTGGGCATGGATACGCGTGACGATGAAAAAATTTGGGACATTCGCTCGCATTGCGGCATGGTGTTTCAAAATCCGGATAACCAAATGGTGGCATCCATCGTTGAGGAGGACGTAGCCTTTGGCCCGGAAAATCTGGGTATTCCCAATCCTGAACTTCGACAGCGCGTGGATCGTGCGCTGGAAGCCACTGGCATGACGGCTTTTAAACGCCGCGAGCCCTATAAACTCTCCGGCGGTCAAAAACAACGCGTGGCCATTGCCGGTGTCTTAGCCATGCTTCCGGAGTGCATCATCTTGGATGAGCCGACGGCCATGCTCGATCCGATCGGTCGTCGCGAAATCATCCATACGATACGAAAACTCAATCACGAACAACATAAAACAATCATTCTCATTACACACAACATGGAAGAAGCCGTGGAAGCGGATCGCATTGTAGTGCTTTCGGATGGAACCATTTCCCTCGAAGGCACACCGCGCGAAGTGTTTTCAGATGTGGAGACCATGCGCAGCTTGGAATTGGATGTGCCGCAAGTCACAGAAGTTGGCTATTTGCTCCATCAGCAGGGCTTTGATGTACCGAAAGACTGCCTTACGATTGAAGAATTGACCGCTGCTCTGTTGCCCGCGGACGCTACATCTGCAGCGTGCGCCCATGAGGAGGTGCAACGATGAGCATGGTCTTTGATCACATGTCCTTTTATTACAATAAAGGACAGAAAGATGAAGTACAGGCGTTAGATTCCATTACGATGACCATTCAAAAGCACGAATACGTCGGCTTAATCGGTCATACCGGTTCCGGAAAATCAACGCTGGTACAACACATGAACGGATTAAATATTCCGCAGGAAGGCACGCTTACCGTAGATAGTATCACGACTTCGGATCCGAAGGCATCCCTGCGTACGTTGCGGCAACGCGTCGGCCTTGTATTTCAATATCCGGAGGATCAGCTCTTTGAAGAAACGATCTTTAAAGACATCGCTTTTGGTCCAAAAAACCTGAAGCTTCCGGAAAGTGAGATTACCGAGCGTGTGCGTTGGGCGATGGAGGCCGTTGGCCTCAACTATGACACGATGCGCGATGAGTCACCGTTTGAAATTTCCGGCGGCCAGAAGCGACGCGTGGCCATTGCCGGGGTTTTGGCGCTGCGTCCTTCGTATCTCATTCTGGACGAGCCCACGGCGGGACTGGATCCCCATGGTCGCGATGAGATCTTAAAGACGGTGCGCAAGCTCTATGACGACAACCCGGATATGACCATTATTCTGGTGACGCATTCTATGGAAGACATCGCTGAACAGGCGAATCGCATTATCGTGGTGGACAAAGGACGTCTGGTCATGGACGGTACGCCGCATGCCATATTCGCACGGCGAAAAGAATTGGAAGCCATCGGTCTTACCGTGCCACAGGTGACACAGCTCATGCAGCGCCTGCGTGAAGCGGGACTTGCGCTTGACGATTCGGCGATAACCGTCGAAGAAGCCGTTACCGCTCTTTCGGCCTACCTTAACGGAAAGGAGGCGTAACATGGGCAATCAAATTACCATCGGACAATACCTGCCGGGCGATTCGTCCATCCATCGCCTGGATCCGCGTGTCAAGCTACTTCTAGTCCTGATCTTTATGTTCACTGCTTTTTTGGTAGATACGTTCCAAGGCTATGGGCTTTATATGCTTTTGATCCTCTTTGTGACCTGGCAGGCGCAAGTGCCTTTGGACCGCCTCTGGAAAGGCTTGAAACCCATCTTTCTCATCTTGGTTTTCACCTTCTTGATCAATGTGGCTTTCACGCCGGGCAAAATCATTTGGTCTTGGTGGATCTTTTCTGTCAGCGATGAAGGCCTCATTCGAGCCGCATTTATTGCCATACGCTTGATTCTTCTGGTGCTGGGCACCAGCCTTTTGACCCTAACCACGAGCCCGCTCGAACTCACGGATGGCATTGCCTGGCTCTTGAAACCCCTGGACTTCACGGGCTTTCCGTCCCATGTCATTGCTATGATGATCTCGATTGCGCTACGCTTCATTCCGACACTCTTTGACGAGACGACGAAGATCATGAAAGCGCAGAAGGCCCGTGGGGCGGATTTTGAATCCGGCAATATTTTGGAACGCGCGAAAGCGATGATTCCGCTCTTTGTGCCGCTATTCCTAAATGCCATCAATCGGGCGGACGAGTTGGGCGTAGCGATGGAAGCGCGCTGCTATACCGGGAGCAATAAGCGGACGCGTTTAAATCCCCTGAAGCTCACGCGTCGCGATGGCATCGTTTTTTGCGTTTGCGTGGTGATTTTCATACTCATCAGTATCTTTTTCTAAATGCGTCACGGGAGGGCCTATGCAAAATATTATGCTTCGCATTGCCTATGATGGGACCGCCTTTGCCGGCTACCAAGAGCAGGAGAACTGCCGCACGGTAGCCGGTGTTTTGCGTGGCGCCGTCGAAACGCTCACCGGTCGCTCTACTCGCCTCATCGCCGCCGGTCGCACCGATGCCGGGGTTCACGCCGAGGATCAGGTGGTGAATTTTCTCACCCATTTGGATTGGCCAGCCGATGCCTTTCTGTATCAATTGCGTTGCCTCCTTCCGGACGATCTCCTTTTGCGAAGCGCTCAGGTAGCAATCCCTTCCTTTCACGCTCGTTTTGCGCCACATAAAAGCACGTATCGTTATGTCGTGGAAAATGGCCCCTATGTTCTTCCCACAGAGCGTCACACCGTTTTTTCGTATACCTTTCCTTTGAATGATGCCTTGATTCTCGAAGCAGCCCGTCGGTTAGAGGGCACACATCAGTTTGCCGCTTTTTCCGTACCGGATCCCTATCGTAATTCGCAGCGCACCGTGGATGCCGTTACCATAGAACGACAGGCCACACGCCTCATCCTTCGCTTTACGGCCGACGGCTTTTTACATCGCCAGGTGCGTTTTATGACCGGCGCCATTCTGTTAGCCGGACGCGGGGCGCTTGACCTTTGCACTCTTTCCGCCGCATTGGAAGATCCGAACGCGAAGCCCATCGCTTTTTGCGCAGATGCTAAGGGGCTCGTGCTGGAGAAGATTGCGTATCAATAGGGCTTGGTGAGACAGCCTGTCCGAGGTATGGAAACGCTCACTCAACGAGGAAAGCAGCTTTCCTACGAATGAAATCAACGCTTTTGAAATTCGCTTTGAATTTAGGGCAATCAAGAAAAATCAAGCAAGGATATCTACTTTTTTAGGGGCGTTACCCATTCTTATTTCAAGGACTGGCGATGACGGACGACATCTTGTGCCTCATAGAAATCTACGGCGCGGTTACGACAGATAGCTGCCTTTTCGCGATCTACCGCCGTAACGGGTAAAGCCTGGTCTCCTTACTCATCCCGAAGACACGAATTACGGTAAGAGATAACATCCGCACATTCCGCCGTGAACCATTCGTAACAATCTGTAATAATTTTGTAACATCTATTGACAAAAGGTTGCAATCCAGTTACAATATCACTAGCTACTTAGATAAAAACTCGGTGAGAGTTTATAGATAAAGGAGGAATGTCGTGGACAAGAAACGAGTAGGTGCGATAGTCGGTGTCGTAGGGGTCGCCGGTGTTATCGCAGCAACACAGTTTATGCAAATCGACGCGTCGAATGCAGACTATGTGACCAAGAACCTTGAAGCGCAGTATAAGGAATCGCTGAAGGGAATGGATCAGACGAATGCTTCGACAGCGAGCCAAACCGAAACGGGGAAGACGCCTTCCTCTGACAAAGTGTTTGATCCGGTGCAGAAAGTGGAATATCGCATTTCAGCGCCGCAGAAAACAGCAGAGAAAAAGGCAGAAGACAGTGAAACATCGGCACAGCAATCTTTGCCCGAGGCGGATAAGCAAGATGTGGCAGAGGAAAAATCTTCTGCGAAAGAAGCATCCGATCGTTTGTCCTTTTTAACGGTTACGCCGGCCGCTACGGATCAGGCTGTTTTCCCGCAGGAAAGCGCTAAAAAGGAAGACTCTGAAGAAGCGCACATCCCGACAGAGAAGGAAATTGCAGCGACGATTCCGAAAGAAGAAAATAAACAGGATCCGAAGTTTTCAAGCGAAACTAGCCATCCTTATGTTGGTGTTGTCGTTACGGATGTATTAAATGTACGGCAAAATCCGACTTTGGATGCCGATGTGGTCACCGTGATGTTGCGTGCGGAAGTTGTCCGTGGCACGGCAGATGGGGACTGGGTGGCTGTTGAAGATTCCGGAAATCTTGTCGGCTATGTAAATCGCCATTTTGTGCAGGCGGTAACGGAAGAACAGGCGAAGGCACAGGAACAGGCAAACCGCGTAGCGGCTGAGAAGAAAGCAGCAGAAGAGCAGGCGGCCAAGAAGAAAGCCGAAGAAAAAGCAGCAGCGGATAAGAAAGCCGAAGAAGCGCGCGTTGCGGCAGAAAAAAAGGCCACAGCAGAACGCGTAGAAGCGGAGAAGAAAGCAGAAGCGGCACGACTGGCTGCCGAAAAGAAAGAGCAGCAAAAAGCAGCTGAAGCGAAAAAGAATAATGCTGTTTCCGGCTATATAAATTATGATTCCGTCAATGTACGCCAGAACCCGAATATGGACGCCCCTGTCGTAGGCACGATGAATGCCAATGACGAAATTAAGGGAACACGCGAAGGGGATTGGGTTCGCTTCAATTTCCATGGCGAAACCGCTTATGTGTACGCAGGTCTCGTAGGCAATACCAAAATTGAGATTTCGGACAGCAATACACCGAAGACCGCAGAGAAAAAGCGTCGGGAAGAGGAAGCCAAAAAGCCGAAGGCTCGTGTGGGTTATGTGAAGACACCGGCGAATGTTCGTAAGGGACCGGGTACCAATTACGGTATCCTGACGACCTTTGGCGTGAATAAATACGTCGAAGGCCAAGAGTCCAACGGTTGGGTAAAATTCGACTACAATGGCCAGACGGCTTATATTTCGGCCGCTCTTTTGGCCAACCAGAAGCAGGAAGTCGAAACGCCCGCTCCGAACAATACGCAGGAAAGTGCACCGCAGGGCAGTGCCGCCAGTGTTGTCGAATTCGTACGCTCGCAGGTTGGTAAAGCATATGTTTTTGGCTCAGTTGGTCCGAACGCTTACGACTGCTCCAGTTTGGTAATGGCCGCTTACAAACGCATTGGCATCAGTCTGCCGCATTATTCAGTTTCCCAATACGGTTACGGCTACGCCGTTTCCATGAACAACCTCCAGCCGGGCGATCTGCTGTTTTATACCACCAACGGCACCGGCAACATCAGCCACGTCGGCGTTTATATTGGCGATGGCATGATGGTCCATGCATCTTCACCGTCCGTCGGTGTTATTATGACCAACATTTATCAGAACTGGTATCAGAGTCGTTTCATTGGCGCGCGTCGCCTGATCAACTGATGATACCGATTGTGCATACGCTTTTAAGAGACTGACTGCAGGCTCGATTCGAACGGGCTGATAAAGAGAGTCTCATCGATAGAAGAACGTCTCGCTTCAGGTTCATCGTTAGCGGGGCGTTCTTTTTATTCGGTGGTGTTCAAGAAACGTTGAACAGGGTATAGTTTTCACGCAAGGAGGATATTATGGATCAAACAAAGGCCCAAACGCCGCAAACGCAAGGCGCGGAAGAAGCGCCGAAAAGGAAAGTGGCGTTCAGCTTAATTCAACCCTCCGGGGACCTGACCATTGGCAATTATCTGGGTGCCATCAAAAGCTTTGTGAAAATGCAGGATCAATACGACTGCTTTTTTGGTGTGGCCAATTTGCACGCTATCACCGTGACACAGGTAGCTGCTGATTTGCGCCGTCGTTCCCTGGAAGTCATTGCTTACATCGTGGCTGCCGGCGTTAAACCGGAAAAGGCCACACTTTTCATTCAATCGCAGGTGCCGGAGCACGCGGAGCTTGCCTGGGTGCTTAATTCCATCAGTTCCATCGGTCAATTGCAGCGCATGACGCAATTTAAGGATAAAGCCCAAAAACACGCGGACAATTTGAATGCCGCACTATTGACCTACCCGGTATTGATGGCGGCGGATATTTTGCTTTACCAGAGCCATGTCGTGCCCGTCGGTGCGGATCAGAAGCAGCATTTGGAGTTTACGCGTGATCTGGCGGAACGATTTAATTCCCGTTATTCTCCCACGTTTACTGTGCCGGAGCCGCTCACCGATGAAAATGCCACGCGCATTATGAGCTTAAAAGATCCTTCCTCTAAGATGAGTAAGTCCGACCCGGATGAAAATGCCTATATTTTGATTAAAGACGAACCCGCTGCCATTCGGCGAAAAATTGCTCGTGCCGTTACCGATTCCGAAGCACATTTTTGCTATCGACCGGAGCAGGCGGGACTGATGAATCTCATCAACCTCTATGCGGCCTATGCGGAATGTGCGCCGAAGGATGTGGTGGAACGCTTCCACGACAGTGACTATGCCACCTTTAAGCGTGCGCTGGGCGATCTGATCGTGGAAAAGATGGAACCCATTCGCCAGCGTTTCTTAACGCTGATGGCGGATAAGAAAGAGATTGAGGCGATTAGTCGTGATGGCGCCCTTGCTGCGCAACGGGTAGCGCGCCGGACGCTTTCCAAGGTTTATCGAAAAGTGGGCCTATTGCAATAGCTTAAAGGTAATAATCTTAAAGGTAATAAAAAGGAGATGCCGTTATCGGCACCTCCTTTTTTCTTTCCTATTGTGTTGTAGCGTTAGTTTTTCTTTGCTTCCACAACCGCCTGGGCCGCCGCTAAGCGAGCGATGGGCACGCGGTACGGTGAGCAGGATACATAATCCAGACCGACACCATCCAAGAACTTCACCGTTGCCGGATCGCCGCCGTGTTCGCCGCAGATACCCAAGTGCAGATCCGAGTTTGCAGCGCGGCCGTTCTTCACAGCCATCTTGACGAGTTGACCAACGCCCTTCTGATCCAAGGAGACGAACGGATCACGCTCGAAGATCTTCTTTTCGCTGTATTCCGGCAGGAAGGAACCAGCGTCATCACGGGAGAAGCCGAAGCTCATCTGCGTTAAATCGTTGGTACCGAAGGAGAAGAACTGTGCGGTTTCGGCAATTTCACCAGCCAAGAGAGCGGCACGCGGCGTTTCAATCATGGTGCCGACGAGGTAGTCAAGCTTGCGTCCCTGTTCTTCAAAGACCTTCTCCACTTCGTCGCGTACGACTTTCTCGACATAACGATACTCTTTATCATCCACGGTGAGCGGAATCATGATTTCCGGAACGATGCCCTTCATGCCGTCAGCCGTTGCGCGCAGCGCCGCCTGCATGATGGCGCGGGCGAGAGAAGCATAGATGGACGGCCAGGTAATCGCCAGACGCAGACCGCGGTGACCAAGCATCGGGTTGGCTTCTGCTAAGGCATTGACGCGCGCTTTGACTTCGTCCAGAGAGATGTTCATCAGGTCGGCAACATGTTGCTGTTCGGCATCCGTGTGCGGCACGAATTCATGCAGCGGCGGATCGAGCAGACGCACCGTCATCGGACGATCGCCGACGATCTTGTACATCTGATAGAAATCTTCTTCCAGCATCGGACGAATTTCATCCAGCGCCTTCTGGCGGGTTTCGTCGTCATTGGAGAGGATCATTTCACGCACAACATTGATACGGTCGCCTTCAAAGAACATATGCTCAGTACGGCAGAGACCGATGCCTTCCGCACCGAACTCAATCGCTTGTTTGGCATCGCGCGGCGTATCGGCGTTGGTGCGAACTTTCATGCGCTTGATCTCATTGACCCAGCCCATGAATTCGCCAAAGTCACCGGTCAAAGACGGCGCTTCGGTCTTCAACTCGCCGGCATAAACGGCACCGGTGGAGCCATCGAGAGACAACGTATCTTTTGTCGTGAAGACCTTGCCGTTGATGGTGAGTGTCTGGGCATCATAGTCGATGCGCAGATCATGAGCACCGGAAACGCAGCACTTACCCATACCGCGAGCAACAACGGCTGCATGGGAGGTCATGCCGCCACGAGCGGTGACAATACCCTGTGCCGAAACCATACCGCGGAGATCTTCCGGTGAAGTTTCGTTACGGACAAGAAGGACGGATTCACCGTTTTGCGTACGCTTTTCTACATCATCCGCACTAAAGGAGATTTTGCCTGAAGCAGCGCCCGGAGAAGCTGCAAGGCCCTTGGTCAGCATGGTCGCATTTTTCAGAGACTCTGCTGTGAAGGTGGGATGCAGCAGTTGATCCAGAGACTTGGGATCGACGCGCGTAATCGCAGTTTCCTTGTCGATTTTTCCTTCATGAACCAGGTCAACCGCAACTTTCAAGGCAGCCTGTGCGGTGCGCTTGCCGTTACGGGTCTGCAGCAGGAAGAGCTGTTCATCCTGGATGGTGAATTCCATATCCTGCATATCAGCATAGTGATCTTCCAGAAGGTGTGCCGTCTTCACGAATTCTTCATAGACTTGCGGCATTTCTTCTTCCAGATGAGCGATGGTGGACGGAGTACGGATACCGGCCACGACGTCTTCACCCTGCGCGTTGATGAGGTATTCGCCGAAGATTGCATTTTCGCCGGTAGCCGGGTTACGCGTAAAGGCAACACCCGTACCGGAGGTATCGGACATATTACCGAAGACCATCTGCTGCACGTTAACGGCGGTGCCCAGATCGTCGGAAATTTCATTCATCTTGCGGTACAGAATGGCGCGTTCATTGTTCCAGCTTTCGAAAACGGCTGTAATGGCTTTTTCAAGCTGTTTACGCGGATCCTGCGGGAATTCTTCGCCGGTCAGTTCCTTATACAGAACCTTGTACTCTTCGGCGATTTCCTTTAACTGTTCCGCGCTGAGTTGATAGTCCTGTTCCACGTTTGCTTTTTCTTTTTCTTTTTCCAAAATCGCTTCAAACTTGTTTCGATCCAGACCGATGGCAACATCGGAGAACATGGTAATAAAGCGGCGATAGGAGTCATACGCCCAGTGCGGATTGCCGGATTTTTCGGCAACGGCTTTGACGGAAACATCATTCAAACCGAGGTTTAGAATGGTATCCATCATGCCCGGCATAGAAATAGGGGCACCGGAGCGGACAGAAACGAGCAGGGGATCGGACTCGTCGCCAAATTTCTTTCCGGTGGTCTCTTCGAGATGCTTCATGTGCTCACGGATCTCTTCCTGCAATTCCGGCCAGAGTTTTTGCTCTTTTTGGAATTCAGTGCAGGCTTCCGTCGTGACGATAAAACCTTGCGGCACACGAATGCCCAAATTGGTCATCTCGGCAAGGTTCGCACCTTTTCCACCGAGAAGAAGGCGCTGGTCGCGATTGCCTTCCTTAAAGTCATAAACAAATTTCTTTCCCATCGTTAGATGTTCTCCTTTCTTCGGGTCAAGCCCGTGTTGCAGGATGCTACGGTATTGGGGCGGTGCCAATCGGCTTACCGATTGGAAGAGGCAGTGCACAACGCTCTCTGCCACACACCCTTCCATCTATACCCTGCGGATCCTTTCCGTCATCAGCATTCCACAAATTTTCTGCGCGACCGGTACTTTTCTATTTTCCGCGTGAAGAAAACCTTTGTACATGGCTTCTTAATAACGACAGAGCGACTTTTTAGTCACTCGGGAAAACAGGAAAATCTAAGTTACGCTCACCTAAAATCCTACCACAAAATCGACAAAAAATAAACAATATGCAAAGGAGACGCCAAGTCAAACGGACAGGAACCATTGATAGGAGACCAAGAAAAAGATAGTGAGAATTCCTATGGCGCGACGTAGAGGTTTCCACGCCACGTGTTGAGTATGGTAAAATGAAAAAATGAACGAAGGAGGACGAAATGAAACCATCAAAAGCATCCGGAGAAAAGAAAAACAACAATGCGCAAGGCAGACACCAGGGTCGCGCCCTGTGGATCCGTGTTCTTGCCTTGATTCTGGCCGTGTCCATGGTATTGGGCATTTTGGTCGTTGGCGTGGGCTCGTTCGGTTTTTAACAGATCTTTGGCATCCAAGGAGGCAAGATGAAAAATTTAGAGAAAACCTACGATCCGAAATCGTTTGAAGATCGTATTTATAAGTCGTGGGTGGAGGATGGCGATTTTAACGCCGACGTACATAGTAAAAAGCCGTCCTATTCGATCGTGATGCCGCCTCCCAACGTGACGGGACAACTGCATATGGGACATGCCATGAATAACACGTTGCAGGACATTCTGATTCGCTGGAAGCGTATGTCCGGCTACGAGGCCTTGTGGGTACCGGGTATGGATCACGCGTCCATTTCAACGGAGAGCAAGGTTGTCCAGAAGCTGGAGAATGAGGGCAAGAAAAAGCAAGATATCGGTCGCGAGAAGTTCTTGGAAGAAGCCTGGGACTGGTCACACAAATATGGCAATCGCATTCGGGAACAATTGAAAAAGTTGGGCGTTTCCTGCGACTGGTCACGCGAACGTTTCACGTTGGACGAGGGTTTGTCCCATGCGGTGTATGAAGTTTTTGCGGCTCTCTATAAAGAAGGCTATATTTATCGCGGCGATCGCATCGTGAACTGGTGTCCGAAGTGTGGCACGGCCATTTCCGACGCCGAAGTGGATCATGTAGACGATGCCGGACACTTATGGCATATTCGCTATCCCTATAAGGATGGCGACGGCTATTTAACCGTAGCCACAACGCGCCCTGAGACCATGCTGGGCGACCTTGCGGTGGCCGTGAATCCGGAGGATGAGCGCTATCGCGATCTCGTGGGCAAAAAAGTGATTTTACCGCTGGTGGGCCGAGAGATTCCTGTCATTGCTGATGATTACGTGGACATGGAATACGGCACAGGCTGCGTAAAAATCACGCCGAGCCATGATCCGAACGACTTTGCCGTGGGCGATCGGCATCAATTGGGACAGTGCGTTGTGATCAATACGGACGCCACGATTGCAGAAGGCTACGCCCCGTACTCAGGACTGGATCGCTTCACGGCGCGTAAGCGCATGGTGGAGGATTTGGAAGAACAGGGACTCTTGGATCATGTGGAGGATCTGACGCATGCCGTCGGCCACTGCGAACGTTGCGGTACCGTGATTGAACCGTTGCTGTCCAAGCAATGGTTTGTTGCGATGAAAGAATATATTCAAGGGGCTAGAGATGCCCTGGATAACGGAGAACTGAAACTGGTTCCGTCTCGTTTCAGCGGCATCTATAACAACTGGGTGGACAATATCCACGATTGGACGATTTCCCGGCAGCTTTGGTGGGGACATCGTATCCCGGTGTATTACTGCGACGAGTGCGGCGAAATTGTCGTTGCAGAGCACGAGCCGGAAGCATGCCCGAAGTGCGGACACAAACACTTTACGCAGGATCCGGATACGTTGGACACATGGTTCTCATCGGCGCTGTGGCCGTTTTCAACACTTGGCTGGCCGGAGAAAACAGCTGATTTGGAAAAATTCTTCCCGACGGATACCTTGGTGACCGGCTACGATATTATCTTTTTCTGGGTGATTCGTATGGTGTTCAGCGCCAAGTACTTTATGGGTAAATCCCCATTCTCACACGTGTATTTCAACGGCCTGGTTCGCGATGAATTGGGACGCAAAATGTCCAAATCGCTAGGTAACGGTGTTGATCCGTTGGAGGTGATTGATCAATACGGCGCAGACGCCCTGCGCTATACGCTGGTTACAGGTAACACGCCGGGCAATGATACGCGTTTCTCCGAAAAGCGAGTGGAGGCCAGCCGAAACTTTGCCAATAAGATTTGGAATGCGACGCGTTTCATTCTGATGAATGTGGACGATGAAGGAACGGAAGAGCCGGATCCGACAAACCTGACGTTGGAAGATCGCTGGATTCTTTCTTCCTTAAATACGCTGGAAGAAACGGTCAATAATAATCTGACACAGTTTGAAATCGGCATGGCTACACAGGCCATTTACGACTTCACCTGGTTCTCCTTCTGCGATTGGTATATCGAAATGGTGAAGGAACGTCTTTATGGCGATGACCGGGCCGCCAAAAAGCAGGCGATGAGCGTGCTGTTGCATGTCATTCGTGCGGTGGTGCGTCTGTTGCATCCCATCATGCCCTTTATCACCGAAGAAATCTGGGCTGCGTTGCCGGGCACGGAAGGCAAGATCATTCACGCCGCCTATCCGACCGCAGACGACACGTATCGCTTCCCGGAAGAAGAAGCAGCGATCGATCGCGTCTTGCGCGCGATTACGGCCATTCGAAACGAACGCCAATCGCGCAATATTGCCCCTTCCAAGAAGGGAAAAGTACTCTTTTATGCAGCGGATGCCAAAACTCGAGCTATGCTGGAGGAGATGAAGAGTCGTATCATGACGCTGGCTTCGGCAAATGAGGTAAAGATTCTGGATACGGATCCGCAGCTTGAGGATGCGGCCACCGTGGTGCAGGAGCAGATGAAGATTTATGTGCCGCTGGCCGGGCTCATCGATTACGATGAAGAGATTGCTAAACTGACGAAGGAGAAAGAACGTGTGGCAGGGGAGATAGCCCGTCTGCAGAAGAAGCTCTCCAATCAGGGCTTTGTTGACAAAGCGCCTGCGGCTGTGGTCGAAAAAGAACGCGAAAAATTGGCGGGATATGAAGGCATGCTGCCTGAATTAAAGCAAGCTTTATCGGATACGCTAGCCATGGCTGACAAGAATCATTGACAGACAATGGTTTTCATGTTAGTATCTTCGTTAGGTCATATTGATCTAAGTAAAAAACTTTGGAGGAAATTGTAACATGGTTAAAGGTACTGTTAAATGGTTTAGCGCAACGAAGGGCTATGGATTTATCTCTACGGAAGATGGTAATGATGTGTTTGTTCACTTCTCCGCCCTCCCGGATACTGGTGAATTCCGCACATTAGATGAAGGTCAGAGCGTCCAATTCGACATCGTCGACGGCGAAAAAGGACCGCAAGCAGCAAACGTTCAGAAATTATAATCGGCAACGATTCTTATAGATGGATGAAATGCTACAAAAGCCGGTGTCGTAAGACACCGACTTTTTTTGTCTCAGAAATCGGAAGGGGCCTATGAGAAATCAAGAGGGTAAAACAAAATCGGATGTGCTGTTACGTGCCATGGATGAAGCGGGCCATGTTCGTTTCTTCGTGGCCGACACCCGCAATATGGTGGAAGAGATGCGAAAAATTCATCATGCTTCCTTCACGGCAACAGCAGCGATGGGACGTCTGTTAACCATGATGACGTTGCTTTCTTTAAGCCTGGATAATGATGGCGATGCCCTGACCGTGAATATTAAGGGCGACGGCCCCGGTGGCTATTTGGTCGGCCTTAGCGATGTACCCGGGGAAGCTCGCGTTACCGCGCAAAACCCTGAAGCGGATTTGCCTTCGCGCACGACAGACGGCAAACTTGATGTGGGTCGTTGGGTGGGACGGGATGGTACGCTATCTTTTGTGCGCAGCTATGCGCTCAAGGAGCCCTTCTCGGGCATCACACCGCTCGTCAGCGGTGAAATCGCGGAAGATTTTGCCCAATACTTTTATCAATCGGAGCAAACCGCAAGCGTCGTATCGTTGGGGGTATTGGTAGCACCGGATGCCACCGTACAGCAAGCAGGCGGCATTTTCCTGCAGCTCATGCCAGATTGTACCGATGAAGAGGTGGGTCGATTGGAAACGGCCGTTGGCCAAATGCCCTCCATCACAAAAATTCTGGACGAGGGATTGTCACCGGAAGAGCTGTTGCAACGGTATTTTGCTGATTTCCATCCGACAGTGACCGAACAGCATACCCCACACTACGCCTGTCACTGCAGTCGCGAAAAAATGCATCGCACCTTGCTTTCTCTGGATGTCGATTCACGGCGCACGTTGGCCGAAGAGAATCACGGCGCCGAAGTGGTGTGCGACTTCTGCCGTAAAACCTATCAGTTCAGTGCCGATGCGCTGAAAAAGCCAGGTGAAACATGGTAGCGGCGTACGTAAACCGCAGACTTCGTGGAGCAACCTTAGGAATGTGCCTCGGGCTTGGGCTTTTGTTTCTAAGTGCCTGCAGTGCCCCTGACGTTGTCGCCAGTCTTGACGGTAAAACCATCTTGACCACGGAGGGCTTGATCGAACAGGCGAAAGCCATGGATCTGTGCTTGCATGAAGGCAAGGCAACCCTTGCCGATCAGTCGGATCAAGACAAGAATCGCTTTTATAAAGACGTCGCGCGTCAAATGATGACGGATGCGCTCATTACTAAGGATGAGGCGCTTGTAACGAATAGCGATAAACTTTTTGCAGATGCGTGGAGTGAAGCCGTACAGCGTTTCGGCGGTGAAATGGGGCTGCTCGCGCAATTGCAGAACTATCACATCTCCAAAGAGTATTTTTCGGATTCGTTGCGCAGTGTCGCTCGTCAAAAAGCCCATCGCACGGCGTTTTATACGGCTCATCCGGTGACAGAAGATGCTGTAAAAGCATACTTTGAGAAACATAAAAAGGAGAGCGCCCTTTTGACCTACAGCCAGGTCACTGTGCCCACGCGTTCGGAAGCCAAGGAAATAGTGCAAAAACTCAAGAATAGTCCGAAGGAAATTGCTGAATATGAGAGTGTGGTGAACAACGACCTCTTTGAACAAACCACGTTTCATCGCTATACGGATATCGGCTATGACGATCATGACGTTGTTGACACCGATATTTTCACGCAGCCGTTGGGTAGCGTGGCCTTTTATTACGATGCTTCGCGGGAAATTTATGCGGTGGTGTATCTGGAGGGCCGTAAAGATGCATACAAAGATGTGAAACAAGCGGTGCAAAATAAGGTGCAGGAACAGCAATACCTGGAGTATTTGAACGCATTGGCCAAGAAATATGATTTGCGCTGTGATGTTAATTCCGTTCCACAGCAAACAAAACGATGATTTTGCTTGCAGCATTGCCGAAAATGGCAAAAAATAGCGCTTTATGGTTGATTCACCGGGGAGTTTTGGTATAATCTAACTACAGTGTTGAACTGGACATGATTTTAGGGAGGATATTATGAACAAATCTGAATTGATCGCTCAAATCGCAGAAAAAAGTAAATTGACCAAAGCAGAAGCTACCCGTGCTTTGGACGCCTTCACATCGACAGTGGTAGAAGCTTTAGTAGACGGTGAAAAGATTCAGCTGGTTGGTTTCGGTACTTTTGAGACACGTCAGCGCAAGGCTCGTTCCGGTCGCAATCCTCGCAACCCGGAAGAAACCATTGATATTCCCGCATCGATTGCTCCTGTTTTCAAGGCAGGTAAAAATCTTAAAGAAGCGGTCAATAAGTAATAGTTTTCTGAGAAGGCGCATGCTGCGGCATGCGCTTTTTTTTTCGCAACGAAGAACGATCGCCATCGGAATCGGGTATAAAACTCTCGTAAGAGTCGAGTCGTCTTGCTGACGAACGCTCGTCATGGCGAACATTGGTATGACGCCAGGAGAATAAGGCGAAACACGAAGGAGGATACGGATGAAGGTTGGTGTTATCGGTGCCGGCACGATGGGAAGCGGCATTGCTCAAGCTTTTGCACAGGCCGGCCATGAGGTCATGCTGTCGGATATTAAGATTGAATTTTCTGAAGGTGGAAAAAAGAAAATTCAGAAGAATTTGGATCACCAAGTTGCCAAGGGCAGAATGGAGCAGGCCAAAGCGGACGAAATGCTCTCTCGCATTACGCCCTGCCTCAATGATGACCTGAAGGATTGCGATCTGATTGAAGAAGCTGCAATCGAAAACATGAAGATTAAGCAGGAAACCTTCAAGCATTTGGATGAAATTTGCAAGCCGGAGACGCTCTTTGCTTCCAACACCTCTTCTCTTTCCATTACGGAAGTGGGCAAGGGACTTTCTCGTCCCATCATCGGTATGCATTTCTTTAATCCCGCACCGGTGATGAAACTGATTGAAGTGATTCCCGGACTGGAAACGCCGGATGAAATGACGGAAAAATTTGTGGAAATTTCCGAGCAATTGGGCAAAACGCCGGTAACGGTAAAGGAAGGCCCGGGCTTTGTTGTTAACCGCATCTTGATCCCGATGATTAATGAAGGCATCGGCATTTATGCCGAAGGCCTGGCCAGTGCAGAAGGCATTGATACGGCAATGAAATTGGGCGCCAATCACCCGATGGGGCCCTTAGAATTGGGCGATTTGGTCGGCTTGGATATCGTCCTTGCCATTATGGAAGTCCTTTACAGTGAATTTGGCGATCCAAAATATCGTCCGCATCCGCTGCTGCGAAAGATGGTGCGTGCCGGCCGTTTAGGTCGTAAGACGGGCAAGGGCTTCTACGATTATTCGAAGTAAACCGTTGGAGCATGAAGCGGCAATACGCGATGGAGGTACCGAAACATCGATACGACCGTTTCATAGAACAAGGCTGGAGAAGGGGATTCGCATGGGCGGGTCCCCTTTTGATTAAAAATGGACGTGTATTCGCTATGTTCTTCGGAGAGGAGGTTAGCGATGAAAACCAATGTTATGCGTCGATTGGATCAGGCAAAGATTCCGTATGCCGACTTTGAATACGATACGAGTGAAGGCATTACACAGGGAACCCGCCTGTGCGACAAAGAGGGGAGAGAACGGGCGCGTTCCTATAAGACCCTCGTCACGCGCGGCACCGAGCTTCATGTATTTGTCGTTCCGGCAGATCATCAACTGGATTTAAAAAAAGCGGCCCGCGCTGCGGGAGAGAAAAAGATCGAAATGATTCAGCAAAAAGAGCTCAAGCCCTTGACAGGCTATATTCATGGCGGATGTTCACCCATCGGTATGAAAAAAGCATACAGTACTTGGATTGATGCCTCTGCCGAGGACCTGCCTTTGATGGCCGTCAGTGGCGGTCAAATCGGCGTTCAAGTAGAAATCGAACCCAAGGCACTTTCCGCTTTCATCGATGCTCCCTTTGCAGACTTAACCGTTGAAGACACAGAGGAATAGGAGGAACTATGGATTACGTAGTCATTACACCGGAACAATTTGAAGTTTCTGATTGGTCGGGAGGTTCCACGACCCAGCTTTATATCGATCCCGCAGGCGACGACTTTAAAAAGCGTCAATTTGCGATCCGCCTTTCGTCCGCTACCTTCACGAGCACCGGTTCGACTTTCAGCGACTTTTCCGGTTATCAACGCATGATTTTTCCTTTGGTAGGCAGCCTTAGTGTCGATCATTCGGATCAGGGGAAACCTCTCTATGCGCGTCAATTGAAACCCTATGAAATCGAGAACTTTTCCGGCTCCTGGACAACAGAATCTACTAATACAGAGGACTGTGTGGACTTCAATTTGATCACGCGTGACGATCTCGTGTCACACACCACGGTGTTGCGCGAGGCGGCCGACTACGCACCGCATCATGCAGGTACTTTGCTGCTCTATTCTCGCAGCGCGTTTTTGGTAGAAGCTAAAGAAAAGAAGTCAGAAGAAACCACGCAGGTATCCGTTGATAAGGGCTGCCTGTTAAAAATTGCCGAATCGGCAATTCTCTATCATTTGCATGTTACGCCCGGCGACGAACCGGTTGTCATTGGCGAAGTCAGCGCCGTAGAAGAATAGGGGAAGACATGAAAGACTGGAAAGAAATCTTGTTAAAAAGTCTTGCCGCGGGCATTATGATTGCCATTGGCGGCGCTGTTTTCCTGGCACAAAAGAATCCTATTATCGGCGCACTCTTTTTCACCGTCGGTCTCTTTACCATTGTGGAGTTTGGCCTTTTCCTTTTTACCGGAAAGGCCTGCTATCTGTTGCAAACGGATGCGGCTACCAACTGTCGTCTGCCTTTTATCTGGATCGGGAATTTTCTTGGCACCGGCTTTATAGCGCTTTTGCTTCGCTTGACACGACTGGCTCCGGCAATGACGGCTCGTGCACAGCAGATGGTCTCGATGAAAATGGCGGATTCCTTGCTGAGCCTTTTCCTCCTCGGTTGTTTCTGCAACTTGCTCATCTATATTGCCGTTGAGGGCTACAACCACAGCCGCTACGAAATCGGCCGTTATCTGGCCCTTTTTTTCGGCGTTGTCGTATTCATTCTGGCCGGCTTTGAGCACTCCGTAGCCGACATGTTCTATTTCTGGATGGCTGATGCTTGGAATCTCCAAGGCTTTATCGCCATTCTTGTTATTACCGCCGGCAATATCGTAGGTGGTGCTTTCCTGCCAACGCTGCGGCAGCTGGCAGAATCAAAAACAACTTCTAAATAATGCATTGGACGGGTCGCTTTCCTTTTACTCTCTAATTTTTTTCAAAAAGAAAGCGATCCGTTTTGTGATGAAATCTTTTTCCTGGGTACAACTGCAGTAGGCGATGGGGTAACAGAAAGGAGGAGACTACGCAGAAATTATTGGGCAAAGAAGTTAATGCGGAGATAAAACAAAAGATACGCGGCATTCGTGAGCAGTGTCCGGTGAAGGACGTACTGCCGACGCTGGCGGTGGTGCGCATTGGCAACAATCCTGGCGATATCAGCTATGAAAAGGGCATTCGCAAGACGATGGATGCGTTATCCATGGCGGTTTGCTCGGTAGGCTTGTCGCAGGAGACCGGCGAAGAAGAACTGGTGGCGACGATTGAAAAATTAGCGGAAGATGAAGGGATTCACGGCATTCTGCTGATGCAACCCTTACCGAAGGGCATAGATGTGGATCGCGTGAAGGCTACCATACCTCCTTCGAAAGATGTGGATGGGGCGACGTTCGATAATCTGGGGCGTGTCTTGGCGGGGAATACGGAGGGCTATTCGTATTGTGCGCCGAGTGCGGTGATGGCGTTGCTGGACCATTACGAGATCCCTCTGAAGGGAGCAAATGTTGTGCTGATCGGCAGCGGCCTGGTGGTTGGGCGTCCGTTGGCATTGCTACTGGCGGATCGCTTTGCGACAGTCACGATGGCAAACGTTTACTCCAAAGATGTTCCGGAAATGGCCCAAAAGGCGGATATTCTGATTTCAGCCTGCGGTGTCGCGGGACTGGTGGACGCCACCTATGTCCATGAAGGGCAAATTGTTATTGATGTCGGAACAAGCCGCAAAAACGGGAAGATTTGTGGCGATGTGAATTGGGAAGAAGTGGCGCCCATTGTGAAGGCAGTCACGCCGACGCCAGGTGGCATTGGCAGTATTACGACACATATTTTGGCGCTGCATTTGATGCTGGCATGTGCAAGAGCATGTCAGAGTAAATAAGAAAGAAAGGAAGGAAGGACGTATGGCACAGGACTTAAAACGTAAAGAACATGAAGCGGTACGACAGGCAGTGGGCATTTACGATTTTACGCATCAATTGCTGGAAGTAACGGGCAAAGATGCCGGAGTCTTTCTGGATAAACTCTTTGTCAACGGCTTTTCGAATGCCAAAGTAGGACAAGCGAAATACACCACCATGCTCAATGAAGAGGGCATCATAGAGGACGATGTGATTATTTTCCGTCTCAGCAATACCTGCTACTGGATTTCGACGTTATACATTGATAAAATGATCGCCCATTTCGATGCGGTCAAAAAAGAGGAGGATGTTGCCTATCGCAATCGAACGCCGGAAACGTCCATGATTGCCGTGCAAGGACCGGATGCGCACAAGGTGCTGAATCGTTTGCTGGCAGAACCGGTGGATGATGTAAAACACTTTTATATGGCGGATAACCGACTGGGCGACCAAGAGATCAAAGTGGCACGCAGCGGCTTTACCGGGGAACTGGGCTATGAGCTTTATATTCAGCCGGATACGGTGGAAGAGACCATGAAAGCCTTGGAAGAAGCAGGCAAAAAGGTGGGCGTATCGGTGACGCGTATGGCCACGGATGCCATTTTGACCAGCCTGCCGCGTGAGAAGGGCTACGTGCTCATGAGTGACTTGGAAGGCACCAACCCGCTTGAAGTAGGTTTTGACTGGACCGTGAATTGGAAGAAAGATTTCATTGGTAAAGCAGCGCTTGAAAAGGTAAAAAAAGAAGGCGCCAAACGCGCTTTACTGGGCTTCAAGACGGCGAAGGCGGACTTGGCTATCGAGGCAGGCACACCGGTGAAAAAAGAGGGAGAAAATATCGGTAAAGTGACCGTCTTTACGGAAGGCTATAGTGTAGGCGGCGGCATCGGCTTTGCATTGGTCGATTTAGCTAAGGCGAAAAAAGGCGATACCGTCACTATTGGCGAGGTGGAAACAGCATTAACCGAACGCGTTTTCTACGACCCGGGCGATGAGCGCATGAAGGGCTGAGACGCTCAAATGGTTAAGGAAGTATTCAATAAAATGGCGGCACTTCAACGTCTTTACCGCTGAAGTGCCGCCATGATTGTTTCTATCGGAGGAAGCACATCTCTCTTTAACAATGGTTGATTCTTTTAATCTTCGCGAACCACGCCCATCTCTACGGCAATCTTTGCGACCTGCTCAGCTACCGCATCGGCAACCCCTTCTTCGAAGGGGCCAGGAATGACGTATTCTTCCGACAGCTTGTCTTCGGGAACTAAATTTGCTAGCGCGTGTGCCGCTGCCATCTTCATTTCCTCGTTGATCACCGTAGCGTGCACGGAAAGGGCGCCTTTGAAGAGACCCGGGAATGCCAGAACGTTGTTGACCTGGTTCGGATAGTCACTACGACCGGTGCCCACGACACGTGCGCCGGCTTCGCGTGCATCTTCATAGGTGATCTCCGGATCCGGATTGGCCATGGCAAAGATGATCGGATCACGGCGCATGGAGCGCACCATATCCTTGTTGATCTTATTCGGTACGCTGACGCCGATAAAGATATCTGCCTTCTTCATGGCTTCTTCAATGGTCAGATCTTCACCATCGTTATTCGTGATCTGTGCCAAGTCACGATACAGCGGATTCGTATAGGTATCCGCATGCTTGCGATTCAAAATGCCCTTGCTGTTAAAGCCGTAGAAATTCGCAATGCCCAGTTTCTGCAGCATGCGAATGATGGAAGAGCCTGCCGCACCAACGCCGGAAATGACCACATTGCATTCCTCCGGCTTCTTATGCACTAATTTCAGCGCATTAATAACCGCTGCCGTTGTAATGATGGCGGTGCCGTGCTGATCGTCGTGGAAAATAGGAATATTGCATTCTTTGATTAAAGTCTGTTCGATTTCGATGCAGCCCGGCGCTTTGATGTCTTCCAGATTGATGCCGCCATACGTGGGAGAAATGGCTTTCACGATGTTAATGATTTCCTTCGGATCTTCCGAATCAATCAAAACCGGTACGGCATTGACGCCGCCGAAGCGTTTAAAGAGTGCGCATTTGCCTTCCATAACCGGCAAGGCAGCTTCTGCACCGAGATTGCCCAGTCCTAAGATGGCCGTGCCGTTTGTCACAACAGCGACGGTATTGCCTTTCCAGGTGTAGTCATAAATGGATTTGGGATTTTCAGCAATGGCGCGGCACGGTTGTGCGACACCCGGCGAATACATCAAAGACAGATCATCCTGTGTTTCCAGCGGTGCCTTGAGCTCCGTGCTCATCTTTCCTTTCAGCTTTTTATGTAGCTCCAGCGAGCGTTCAAATACATCTTTCACGGACAGACTCCCTTCCTTTTTCCTGTTTTCCTGCGCGTATCGCGCTCGATCTCTTTTCCTCTATAGAGTAACGCATTTTAACTTCCTTGCCAACGGAGGGCAACGATTTCTCAGACCATCCCAAAGCCCAGCAAAAACTGCATTCTCTCATCATGGCGTAAAATGGGGTATCCTAAAGTAGAATGCATGAATATGAATCTGCCCTCTTGGCAGTTAAGAAAACGTTCAAAACGGAAAGGACGCCTTATGGAAATCTCACAAGACTTATTTGAACGCTTGGTCGATATACGACGCACCAGCAATCGCTTTATGGTTACCTCAGGCATTGAAATTACCGATGCCGGAGAAGGCACCGCCACCACGCGCTTAGTCACCAATGCCGAACAGCATCAGAACCCCCAGGGCGTGGTGCAAGGCGGCGTTCTCATGACCATGGCCGACGCTGCCATGGCTACCGCCCTTGTCGTCTATAACGATAAAGTTGCCACCATCGATATGAACTATCACTTCTTAGGTGCCGTTCACTCCGGCGACACCGTTCTCTGCCACGCCAGAATCATTAAACCCGGCCGACGCATCCTGGTAGCGGAAGCACATCTCTACGTGGGCGAACGCCTCGTCGGACATGCCACCGCTACTTTTGCGAGATCAGGAAAGAAAATGATTGAGGAATGATCCGACGTCTTAACGGTCTGCGCGCGCGAATGCGTTTTTCATCAGACGGCTGGTGACTTCGAGGACATTATCCAAAGCCGTATCGGTTTCTTCACGCAGCATCTTGGCAATGGCTTCGTTGGCTTCTTCAAGTAGAGAAGCGCTGTCTTCATAGCTCATATCTTTCTCGAGCACCAACTTATCCCATTCTTCCAAAAGCTTGTAGCTGCGCCAGCCGACATTTTCCTGATAATGTTCGACATGGGCGATGTTTTGCGAAAAGTGGGGGTCGGACAGAGCGGCCATCAGGCGGCTTGCCCAGTAGAAGCTATCGGTGGATACATGCGCTGGCGTATAGGTGAAATAGTGCGGCGCACGGTTCACATTGACATAGAGCGGGCAGAAGGCGTTAAACACATTGCTGGCAAAGGTGACCCATTCGATCGTGCGGCAAGATTCGGGCATGTAGGGACGAATCTGTACGCAAGCAAGCTGGGAATTGCGATTGATGCCAATGGGACGGAAGAGCCCGTGCAGGGAGGTATCGCCTTTGCTGCCGTAGGGATCGTAGGGCGTGCCCTGATAATGGTTGGAGAGGATTTCCTTGACGTCTTCGACGGTAATCTTGCGCTCGGCAACACGGCACCAGGGAATATCGTCGGCGGTCGGACGATAATCGGCATCCAAACCGTCCCAGCGATTTTCCGTCGGATTGAGGAATCGCTGCGCGACCCAGGCACGCGGGGTGTTGTAGACGTGATCGGCATCCGAGTGGCTGCCGAAGGCGTCACGCGGGTTGAAGTCCTGATCAAACGAGAGATTCAGATGATGCTTCTCCATGAACTCCTTGAGGTCCTCGGAGCAGAGATAGTCTTTTTGTGCGCCATAGGCGTCTTCGAAATCGAAATGGTCGAGGCCCAGCTGATTGGGCATGATGACATAGCAATCGTCCGGGACACGCCGTGCCATCCAATGATGGCCACCGATGCTCTCAAGCCACCAGATTTCATTGACATCCTGAAAGGCAATGCCGTTGTTTTCATAGGTGCCGTATTTCTCAAGAAGGGAGCCTAAGCGCAGCACGCCTTCACGGGCGCTTTTGATATAGGGCAACACGATAGTGACCATATCTTCTTCGCCAATGCCGCCGGCAACTTCCGGTACATAGCCTTCTTCGCCTTCTTTGCCCTGGGCAGGAATGTATTCCACCATGGGATCGGCGCCCTGAACGCGCACATTGGTGGTGAGCGTTTCGGTTGCGGACATGGAGACGTTGCAGGTATTTACGCCCACGGCGGCCCATTGACCGATTTTCAAATCGGCATCCGGCATGGCCGTGTAGCGCATCGGATTTTCCGGAAGGGGAATCTCCACATGGGACAGCACAGAGCGATAGACTTTCGGTTGATTTTCCGGCAGAACAACCTCAAAGCGCTTTGCTGTGAAGCCGTCGCTGCCGCAATCTTCGTTGCGCGCAACCAATGTGGAACCGTCATAACTGGCCTTTTTACCGACCAAAATAGTTGTACAAGCCATAGCAATCCTTTCTATTCTATGTTTCAGAGCAGTGAAATATTTAAGGGACAGCAAAAAGGGATCGGTTTGCTGACCGACCCCATTATAAACGATACATCGCAGAAAAGGCACGTTGCCGTCCATGATAGATGATCCCTCGCGGGATTTGTACCGTGCGCAGTTCTCTTGCCAATGGCATCATCGAATGCTTTGCATCAGCCTTTGCATCACGGCATAGGAGGGCATGGGCATGACGCCCGTAATGTCCTTGGGAACGCCTTTTACCGGAAAGAGAGAGGTGTCCGCGGTGCCCGCAGCAATCGTGCGAAAACCGTGATTTTTCCAAGCCATTGCCTGCACTTCTTTTGTCAGAAGTGCATCCATGCCCTTCTTGCCATTTTCCGTTAACGCCACATAGACGTGATCCGCCCAGACGGTGGGAGTAGGATAAAGCAGGACCAGATCGCTTTTGACCTGCTGAAACAGATCGGGTTCCATGCGGGTGAGTTCCAAAATCTGATTTTCATAGCCGGCCACGATGGGATAGGCGCCGACGCCTTGCTTTAAAAATTGGTTAAACATATCGCTCGAAGAGGATTGCATATGGCCGATCTCCTGATAGATGCGGCGCACGGTTTCTTCGACCTGCGGCAGGGTATCTTCGGTGACCACTTTGCCGTCATTGATACTGTTGGCCAAGAGGCCGAGGAACATATTGCCAGAGTTCGAGGCATTCGGATCTGTGGTGTCCACCAGCACATTGCCGTAGAGCTGCGGCAGACCGATACTTTCCCAACTCGTGCCTTTGGCAATCAGTGCCGCCAGACTTTTCATATTAACGTAATAAATCCCTTCGCGCTGCGTCACCACCTTTTGCTTCATCAGAGCGTCCACCACCGGTTTACGGGAGTAAAGCACCAGTGGCGTATTGAAGATGATATCGCTGGCGACGGCGGTGCCGCCCTGTTCCTTGTAGATTTCAGCAGCCATCTTACTGGCTGGGAAGAGGTAGTCATAGTTTTCTGCATTGTGATTCTGTGCGGTTTCCACCGCCATAGCGATGGAGCCGGCTTTGCGATAATCCACGTTCAGGTGATTTTTCTTCTTCATCGTGTCCAGAAATTCCTGACTCTGAAACAGGCCGATTTTTTCGCCGCCAAGCAGACCGTTAATGGCTACTTCCTTCGGCTGATTCGCAACAAAAAAGATATAAATGGCGGCCACTACGGCCACAATGCCCAATATTCCGACGCCGATCCATTTGTTTCGGTTCATTTGCGTCCTCCTCCCATTTCGATCGTCTCTTCCAGCAGATCGGACTCTTCTTCCAAATCCTGTATCGCATCCAGGTGGTAGCCATCGCGCTGATTGGTGAAGAGCGTTTGCAGATATTCGATCGCCGTAAACGTTTTGGTGCGAATGGCACTGAAGGTATCGTCCGAAATGTGTGCATTCTGCATTTCCACATAGTTTTTGAGGATGCGATTGGCCGTGGACAGGTAGTATTCCAGAAAATGCTCGGAAGGCAATATCTTATCCGGATGTCCGGTCAGATAGAAGAAGATATCCATGCCCACACGCACTAAACTATCGATTTTTTTGAAGAGAGCGCCATCGGTGATGCGATATTGCAATTGGCGCATTTCATCTAAATTTTTGCGGGTTTCTCGAAACACACGAAGCGCTTCCTGCCCGTTTTGGATCTTATACACGGGCGTCGTACCGATACGATCCACCGAGCGCGTCATAAATTGCAGAGCAACGGTTAATCCGGCGCCGATCAATAGAGCTATGGGAAAAGCCCAATGCAGCACCAGCAGTAAAAACAGGAACACCAGAGAACCGACGATACCCGCTAAGACCGATTTTCCGATGCCTTCACGCGGTGTAGCACCGTTCGAGGCATCCAGCTCTGCCCGTGCATCCGCTTCCTTTTGCGCCGACAGGATCTGTTTAATACGATCAAAGAATTTCCCGGCCATCAGTTATATCCCTTTACAGCGCGGAACGCCTGAATAAGATTTTCCCGCCCGTCAAATGTTCTTGCTTTGGTCAGCTCCGCCAAACGCTTCATCTCGTCTTCATCCGCACTGCCAAAGAGAATCGGAAAAATTGGAATACCGAGATTTTTCTCTTCATAAGAGCGGTTAAAATCCTCGAATGTCATGCTGCCATTGGCCTGCCCGTCCGTCATCAATACGATCGCAGGAATGTAATTTTGGAGCAGCTCGGCATGCTTTGCGTAATAGTCCATCGCATAGTCTAAGGCTTCATACAGCGATGTACCGCCGCGAGGTTGAAAATCCTTCGCATAGTTGTACAGTTCTGTTTGATCGCTGCCGATCGCCTCTTTTTCCCGATGCACATATGACGCAAAGGGCACCAGGACCGTCTTATCCTTGGACGTCCCTAAGAGCAAATCTTTCTTAGCGTTTTCCGGCAATAGAATTTCCTGCAGCGCATACATCATGGCGTTGTAGCCAACACCTCTCATGCTGCCCGAATAATCCAAAACGTAAATCGTATACGCAGGCTTTTTAAAGCTCGTCTGATAGAGATCGAGCGCTTGCGTGATCACAGCGTTTTGCGGTAAACGAATGGGCGCCAAGAGGCGATCCGGCTGAATACCCCATTCCTTTTTATACAATCCTTGATTTTGCTTGCTCACTTTTCCGAACGCATTGCGCTTACCGGTTCGTTCGATTTGCGCCTGGCCTGCATTGCTCAATAAATAGTTTTGAAAATCTAGAAAGTCCTTCTCTTTCTTCTCATTGCCCTTATCCACATAGGCCAGCGGCGAATCCGAGAGAGAAATGCCATCTACAGGATAGATGGCAGTAAGCGGTTCCTGCCCCTTAGCAACAAGCTGCTGATTGGTTTGAATGATGAGCTGTTCATAGTTCACCATCGCATCAAATCCGCCCTTTAAGAACAAATCCACGAGCCAGTTGGACGACCCGGAGGAGCGATTAACGCCCGTCAAAAATTTCGTAATGCGTTCCTGCAATTTCGGATTCTCCAGATCCTCTTTGGAAATCCCGTCTTTCGGGGTATCCGACAATGCCGTTAGAAACGCCAGATACGCACTGGCACCAGAGTTAGATTGCGTTGCCGACGTCATGGCAAATTTTAATTTGCCGTCGCTGATGCATTTTTCAATTTCTGCCATCGTCACATCGTTGCGATCCGCGAGGCCCAGTTCTTTAGCCAGGGAGGCGCGAATCCCGAAAATCACCGGTGTTACCGCGATGGTCTCCATATGCTTGAGCACATGGTTTTTGTCACCCATATTGAGCCACAATAAGGAAGCCGGCCAGACAGCGTCGTAGGGATTGTCTTTATTATCCAGCAGGCGCATGATATCTAGTGACCCCAGATAGTCGATGGCAATGCGCTTGCCGCTTTCTTTTGCATACGTTTCAAAAATCGGTTCCAGCACTTTCATCTCCGAACCGGCTACGATTTTAAGAGGGTCGCCGGAGCCGGCCTGTGTGGTGAAATCGATGGAGGAGTGAGTATTGCTGCCGTTTTCTGTATTTTCTTTATCCAATTCATCGCAGGCGGTGAGAAAGAGACAGGGAATCAACACGATGGCGAAAAGCAGTAACAGAGTAGTCCGGGATTTCTTTTTCATTTGGATTCCTTTCGGTTCATATTCCCTTAACGAAAAAGCAGGGGATGAAATGCAGGATAAACAAATCTTATTATCCTTTATTATAGCCAATAAACGTTGGAAAATAGCCGTTAGAGAGGCGCCCAGTGTAAAATGCGGGTGATGAATATGTTATAAGTATGTAAGATTTTAATGAAGGCGTCATGGCTTGCGTATGCCGTGAATAGCGTAAAGTATGGGGCTCGATCGACGGCCTTTCCGGATTAGGGTAAAATAATGGCGATAAGAAGCGCTTCGGTCTAAGTAAGTTGAGGAAGGAGAATCAGATGGATTGTGTATTTTGCAAAATCGCTAACGGTGAAATTCCAACGGATTTAGTGTATGAGGATGAATGGGTTGCGGCCTTTAACGATATCGAACCGATGGCTCCCATTCATATTCTGTTTGTTCCGAAAAAGCACATTGCTTCTTCTAACGCTTTTGCCCAGGGCGAGGATGCCGCCATTGTTGGCCATATTTTCGAAGCCATTGCTAAGGTAGCCAAAGAGCAAGGCTTTGCGCAAGATGGCTATCGCGTGGTGACCAACTGCGGCACAAACGGCGGGCAGAGTGTTCCACATCTGCATTTCCATGTGCTTGGTGGGAAGAAGATTCGCTTCCCGGGCTTTGATCCGGACGCAAAGTAAAACCGAAACGTGGCGGATTATCGAAGGGATTTTCAAACGCGATCTTACCTCTTGTTTTCACGAAACGTTTCGTTTATAATGCAAGTTACGAAATTAAACCCGAGGGGGGTGAAAATATGCCGGAGGTTCGCGTCGGAGACAATGAATCCATTGAAAGTGCTCTGAAGCGGTTTAAACGTTCCATCGCTCGCGCTGGCACCTTAGCCGAATATCGCAAGCGTGAACATTACGAAAAGCCGTCCATCAAGCGCAAAAAGAAGTCAGAAGCGGCTCGTCGTAAAAATCGTAAAAAGTAGAACTTGAGAAATGGCATCCTTTGGGGTGCCATTTTTTCGTGCCGTGCTGATTTGCTGAAGTTCGGGTATCTAACCCATGAATGGAAGACAAAGGCATAGGCGTGGCACGCAGCAATCCACGGAGAGGAGAGGGTAACGCATCGTGAAGAAAATGCTATGGACGAACAATGAGCATTCCTCCAGGGACTGGGCAGCTTTGTTCGGAGAACTGAACGGGCATGCAAAAGCCATCGGTGACAAATTTGGTGTCAAGATGAAGCTCAAGGAAAACGCACTGGAGCTGTCCGGCGAAGAGTACGATATGGAAGCCGCAGAAAGCGTGATGGACCAGATGTTTGCGGTTATTGCGCGACAGGGCTATATTTCACCGGCGGAGGTAGATTACTTGATTGATATGCAAAATGCCCACGAAGACGTTCCTGTGGAAAAGTTATTAACGGATATCATTACGACGACGGCACAGGGAAAACCGATCCGGGCAAAAACCTTAGGCCAACGCCGCTATGTGGACGCCATTGCCAATAACGGCTTTACCTTTGGCATCGGGCCGGCAGGTACCGGAAAAACATATCTGGCGGTGGCCATGGCGGTGAAGTCGTTTAAGAATAATGAAGTCAATCGCATCATATTAACCCGCCCCGCAGTTGAAGCCGGTGAGAGCTTAGGCTTTTTGCCGGGGGATTTGCAGGAAAAAATCGACCCCTATCTGCGTCCGCTGTATGATTCGCTGTATGAAATTTTGGGGGCAGACAGTTATTTAAAGCTGAAGGAACGCGGACAGATTGAAGTGGCGCCCTTAGCCTATATGCGCGGTCGAACGTTGGATAATTCGTTCATAATTTTGGATGAAGCGCAGAACACGACGAGCGCCCAGATGAAGATGTTTTTAACGCGTATGGGCTACGGCTCCAAAGCCGTCATTACCGGCGATGTGACCCAAATTGATCTGCCGAATGGAAAAACGTCCGGCCTGAAAACCATTCAGAAAATTCTTCGCGATGTGGACGGCGTGGCATTTTGCGAATTTCAACGCACTGATGTCGTGCGCCATCCGCTGGTGCAGCGCGTGATTGAAGCGTTTGAAAAATACGAAAAGACGCAGGAAAGCGATAAAAACGGCAGCGCATCGCATGCGAATCGCAGCAATGCCCGCGGAAGTCATGGCGATGCTCGCGACACAACACGGAGGAAAGCATGAAACTCTGGGTAGATTGCCGTGATGCGTCCATGGAATGGACGGAGACGGAAGAGGCACGTTTACGGGAAACGCTGGAGAAGGGACTGGAGCTGGAAGGCGTCGAAGGGGATCCGGAAATCTCCGTATCCTTTGTGACGGGCGAAGAAATCCGCACCTTAAATGCAACGTACCGCGGTATGGATCGCGAAACGGATGTGTTGAGCTTTCCGGTGTATGAGGCGGAAGAAATCCCGGAACGGAAACGGCTGGGGACACTTGACGTGTTAGGCGATATCGTCATCAATCGGGAACGCGTGCGCTCGCAGGCGGAAGAATACGGCCACAGTGAAGAACGCGAAATGCTCTATCTTGCGGTGCATTCATTGTTGCATTTACTTGGCTATGATCACGAGGAAGAAGCGGACAAGCGCGTTATGCGCGCTCATGAGGAACGCATTATGCGCGCTCTGGGCGTGTCGCGAGAGGAAGAGCCGGCGGCGTTTCACTCCGGCTATGTTGCGGTGATTGGACGCCCGAATGTCGGAAAGTCAACCCTGATCAATCATCTGCTGGGGGAGAAACTGTCGATTATCTCCAACAAGCCGCAAACCACGCGTCATAAACTGCAATTTATTTACACCGATCAACGTATGCAGGCGATTTTTGTGGATACGCCGGGGGTGCAGATTCCAAAGAATGAATTGGGAGAAACCATGCTGCGTTTGTCGCGCGAGGCGCTGGAGGGCGTGGATGTGTGCCTGTTTTTAACCGATATTTCTTCGCGCATCGGTCCCTTGGATCGCCGCATTTTGGATCATTTGAAGACCATTCATGATATTCCGCTGTTGATGCTGCTTAACAAAACGGACCTGGCTTCACCGGAAATGGTGGAGGCGGAAAAGCGTCGCTATGAGGAATTGGATATTTTCAATGTGGTCTTGCCATTTTCGGCCAAAAAAGGAGAGGATTTAACGCCGCTTCTGGATCGGATTTATCGCGCTCTGCCGGAAGGACCGCTCTATTTTCCGGATGACATGGTGACGGATCGCTCGGAGCGTTTTTTGATTACTGAGCTCATTCGGGAAAAATGTCTGTATCATATGCAAGATGAAATTCCGCATGGTATCCATGTGGGGATTGATACGATGAAACTGCGTCCGGATGGATCCCTCTATGATATTTATGCCACGATATATTGCGAAAAGCCGTCACACAAAGGCATGGTGATCGGCAAGGGCGGCACAAAGTTGGGACGTATCGGACGAGAGGCACGCAAGGACATTGAGAGGCTGCTGGACTGTCACGTGAATCTGAAACTGTGGGTGAAGGTGGATAAGGACTGGCGACGCAACAAGAAAAAGGTGGAACGACTGGGGTTTGATTGATCCCGGTTCCGATCGTTAGCAGAGGAAGCCATGGAAGAAAATAAAAACTTAACCGGCATTGTTCTGCAGGCGTATGATGTGCGGGATTCCTCGCGCATGGTGGATATCTTGACACTGGAAGAGGGGCGCCTTTCGGCAATGGTGCGCGGAGCCAAGCGCAATAAAAGCCGTTTTTTGAATCTTTCTGCGCCCTATGTCGAAGGGGATTTTCATTTGGTGCGCGGGCGTTCCACCAACTATCTGAAAGAAGGGACGATCCGTGATGCTCATTTTGGGCTGCGCCGCTCGTTGGGCAGACTGACAAGCGCTCGTTTCGGCTGTGAAGCGCTGATGGCGGTCTTACCGGAAGGGGAAGACGCCAATTTATATTATTTGGTGCAAGCGTATTTGAAAGCGCTGGAAGAGGCAGACGAGAACCTGTTGGCACACGGCGTGGCAGCGTATTTTTTGAAGCTGTGTAGTTTTTCGGGCTTTCGTCCCCGGCTGTCGCGTTGTATTTTTGGCGGTGAGTCGGTGGATCCCGAGGATGTGTATTTGGATTATGAGGCGGGCGGAATTGCGTGCAGTGCGCACGCAACGCATGTGCGCTCCGAAAAATTGAGCCGCTTGGAATATGAAGCTATTGGGAATTATATCCGTTTGCCGCTTCGTGCTATAATGAACGCGCGTGAATTTTATGCCGTGGACGGGCGTCGACTGGCACGGATCTGTTTTCGTTATTATGTGACGCATACGGAGCGCCGTACGTTGGGCTCGCTCCACATGATGGAAGAGCTTTGTCTGCTGTAAAATTACCTGCAACGGGCAGGGAATGGCATGACGAAGTGAAGGAGGAGGAATGAATCTACAGGATATGATTGCTACACTGACAGCCTATTGGTCAGACAAGGGCTGTACGGTGTTGGAACCTTACGATATTGAAAAAGGCGCAGGGACGATGAATCCCAACACCTTTTTACGCGCACTGGGCCCGGAACCGTGGAAAGTGGTCTATGTGGAACCCTCACGCCGACCGGCAGACGGACGCTATGGGGAAAACCCCAACCGTCTGTATCAGCATCATCAGCTGCAGATCATTTTGAAACCTTCACCGGACAATATTCAGGATCTGTATTTGGACAGCTTGCGCACGATCGGCATTGATCCCCTGGAGCACGATATTCGCTTCGTAGAAGATAACTGGGAATCGCCGACGCTCGGCGCTTGGGGCGTGGGCTGGGAAGTATGGCTGGATGGTATGGAGATCACCCAGTTCACCTATTTTCAGCAAGTCGGGGGCATCTCGTTAAACCCGGAAGCGGGGGAGATTACGATGGGACTGGAACGCATTGCCATGTATATTCAGGGCGTGGATAACGTCTTTGATCTGCAATGGAACGAGCATCTTACTTATGGCGATATTTTCCATCAGCAGGAATACGAAAATTCAAAATATTCGTTCGAAACGGCGGATGTCGAGATGTTGCATGCCCTTTTTGACAGCTATGAAAAAGAGGCGCTGCGCCAGGTGGAAGAAAAACTGGTGTATCCTGCCTATGACTATGCGCTGAAATGCTCGCATACCTTCAATGTCTTGGATGCGCGGGGTGCGATTGCCGTGTCGGAACGCAGCCACTATATTGCGCGTGTGCGCGATTTGGCGCGTGCCGTGGCGCAATTGGAGCTGGAGAAGCGTGAAGAATTGGGCTTCCCGCTGCTGAAAGAGTCGGGTGCTCCCGAGGCAGGCACAAAAGAGGAAAAACCGGCAGAAGGAGGACGTGCATGAGCACCTATTTATTGGAATTGGGCGTGGAGGAATTTCCTTCCCGCTTTATTGCCTCCACTAAAGAGCAATTGTTGCAAAATGTGTCCGACGGCTTGCGTGAAGCAGGCCTTCAGGCAGAAAGCACGCGCGTACAAGCCACGCCGCGCCGTTTTGCATTGTGGTTAAACGATATTAAGGCAGCCGATGCAGCCACGGAAGAAGTGGTGCGCGGTCCTTCGAAGAAAGCAGCTTTTGATGCTGATGGCAATCCGACCCGTGCTTTGCAGGGCTTCCTGCGTTCCAAGGGACTGACCGAGGATGCCATCTATATTGAAAACAATGGCAAGGATGATTACGTTTTTGCACGCCTGCATAAAGAAGCCGTTTCTCCTGCCGACACGTTACCCGGTGTGGTAGAAAATGCCATTCGTAAAGTTTCCAACCCCCGTTCCATGCGCTGGGGCGGCAAGAATTTGCGCTTCCTGCGTCCGATTCGTTGGATCGTATCGCTGTTGGACGACAAGGTATTACCGTTGGATTTAGAAGGCATTCCCGTGGGAAACCGTACGAACGGCCATCGCTTTTTGGGTGACAAAAACATCGAAATCCCAAACGTTGAATCCTATGAATCGATATTGGAAAAGAATTACGTCATTATCGATGAGGGCAAACGACGCGATATCATTTTGCGCGGTTTAAATCGTCTGGCGCGCGAAAAGGGCGGCGTTCCGATGCACAATGAAGAACTGCTGAACGAAGTCGTATTCATTGTGGAGTATCCGACCGTCTTTATTGGCGATGTGCCCCAAGAGTATTTGGCACTGCCGCCGGAAGTGATTATTACACCGATGATGGATCATCAACGGTATTTCCCTGTGGTGGATGACCAAAATCATCTGCTGCCCTACTTCCTCTCCGTACGTAACGGCAACGAAAAGGGCTTGGAAAATGTCATCCAGGGCAACCGTAAGGTGTTGATTCCGCGCCTTGAGGATGCCAAGTTCTTCTATCACCAGGATCAGGCACAAAAGCTCGAAGAGTATGTGCCAAAGCTCGAAGAAGTGGTCTTCCATGAGGCGCTCGGCACAATGCTGGACAAAACGAAGCGCTTGGAATCTTTGGGCGTATCTTTAGCCAAACTCTTCTTCTGTGGCCCGTCCATTCAGAAGAATATCGAACGCGCCGCACATCTCTCTAAAGCCGATCTGGTGACCAAGATGGTCGTGGAATTTACGGAGCTTCAGGGAACCATGGGCCGTATTTATGCGGCGGAAGACGGCGAACCCTCTGCCGTAGCTACGGCGATTGAAGAACAGTATATGCCGCGTCAATCCGGTGGTGAGCTGCCGAAGACGACGGCGGGTATGCTGTTGTCGGTGGCCGACAAGTTGGACACCTTGGCCGGACTCTTTGCCATTGATATCAACGTGACGGGGTCCCAGGATCCCTTCGGGCTGCGTCGCGCCGTCATCGGTTTGCTGGACATCATTCAGAAACATTCCCTGCACTTCCATCTGACGACGGCACTGCGTGATGCACTGCTTCTTTATGTGGAACAACAAGGTCTCGTCTTCGATTATGACGATGTCATTTTCCGCGTGAACGACTTTTTCCGCGGCCGTCTGCGTACCAAGTGGCAGGAACAGGGCATTCGCTATGACGTAGCCGATGCTGTTCTGGCTACGGAGGACGACGATTATCTGCGCCTCTCCCGTAAAGCGGAAGCAGTGAATGCTTTGACCGCGGAGGATCCGGAGGATACTTTGATCACGGCGTTAAATCGCGTGGAAAGTATGGCAAAAAATGCCACCTCGGACGAAGTGGACGAGAGCGCGTTGCAGCCGGAAGATCAGGAGATGTTTGCATCGCTGGAACGTGCGGAAGAAATCAACGATGCGATGCAAAAGGATCATTTCCCGCAGGCACTGCAATTGTTAAGAAATTGGATGCCGTTGATCAATACCTACATGGATAACACCATGATTCTGGTAAAGGATGAGAAATTACAGGCCGCGCGCTTGGGCATGCTGGCGCAGGTGAATGCGCTGATTCAAAGTATTTTGGTGCCGCATCATATTGTGCGTGAGTAGAGCGGAGGGCAGACTTGCCCTCCCGCAGGAGGCAGGATGGACCAGACGTTAAAGCGGATGCATATCTATATCGTTTCCGACTCCACCGGCGAAACGGGGGAGGCTATGGCGCAGGCGCTGTCGGCGCAATTTCCGCATTGCTCGGTAACGCTGACGCTTTTTTCGCAATGCCGTAGCCAGGAAGATGTGCAGGCGGTGTTGGATACCATTCCAACAGATGCCGAAGAGGTGGCACTGGTATTTCATTCTGTTTTAATGCCTGCGGTCGCCGACTTTTTGTGGCAGTATTGTCGAGAAAAGCATCTGGCAGTGGTACCGCTTTACAGTCCGGCGATACACATCATGGAGGAAGCATTGGGAGAGAAGGCGGTTTATCTTCCCGGACTTTCACGGGAGATGAATGAAGATTATCTGCATAAAATTTCGAGTATCGAATTTGCCGTACGCTTTGATGATGGAAAAGAACCGGAGACGGGTTTACCGCAGGCTGATATTGTTTTAATGGGTGTTTCGCGGACATCGAAAACGCCCCTGTCCATGTTACTGGCGATTAAGGGCTATCATGTGGCCAATCTTCCCTTAGTGCCGGAAGTTAGACTTCCGCAGGCACTGGATCGGGTAGATCCGCGCAGGATGGTGGGACTGGTGATCGATCCGGAACGCCTCAATGCCATTCGTTCACAACGCTTGCAGACACTGGGACTCAATGTGTCCATGTACGCCGATACGACACGCATTGTAAAGGAGTTAGCCTACGCTGAAACCGTATTTGCACGCTTTGCTTGTCCGGTCATTGATGTGACCCGACAAACGATAGAGGAAACGGCAGCACAGATATTGCGTCACGTGCGCAAACAGCTCGGCACCGATGTGCAACGTCGGGAGAGTTGAGGAGGAGATGATGCAGCAGGAACTTGCGCTTCGAGAACATACCGAAGCTTTGGAGATGGAGTTACTTTCGCCTTTTGCCGCTCATGTGCGGGATTCAAAGGGCAGAGAACGGCCGGAATCGGAGGATGCGATTCGCACCGCCTATCAGCGAGATCGCGATCGCATTTTGCATTCCAAGTGTTTTCGTCGCCTCAAACATAAAACGCAGGTATTCATTTCCCCGGAGGGAGACCATTACCGCACGCGCCTGACGCATACCTTGGAAGTCGGACAGATTGCCCGTACCATGGCGCGAGCACTGCGCTTGAATGAGGATTTAATTGAAGCCATGGCCATGGGGCATGATGTGGGGCATACGCCCTTCGGGCATGCCGGAGAAAAGATTTTGCAGGAATTATCGCCCGGTTTTCATCATGCTAAACAATCCGTTCGAGTGCTGCGTTTGTTGGAAAATCGTCGCGACAGCGATGTACCCGGCTTAAATCTGACCTGGGAAGTGCTGGACGGTATCGAACACCACAGCGGAGAAGCTATGTCGGCTACGCTGGAAGGACGCCTGTTGAAATTTGCCGATCGCATAGCCTATGTGAATCATGACATTGACGATTCTATGCGCGCCGGGGTGCTCACTATGGAGGATTTACCGAAAGACTGCATTGCTGTTCTGGGAGAGACACATTCAAAGTGCATTACCACCATGGTCCAAGCCATAATTCGCGCCAGCCATGGCAAGGATACCATCGCTATGGAAGAACCGGTGTACGAGGCATCTCGTAAGCTGCGTGCTTTCATGTTTCGTGAGGTGTATACGAACGATTTGGTGAAGGGCGAGAATGTCAAATTAAAACATATATTAACGGATCTTTTATCCTATTTGGTGGCCCATCCGGATGCTATGCCGGAGGATCATCGTCGTTTGTATCGCTTTGAACAAGAGCCTACTTCCGTGGAGCAACAAGCGATTGATTACATTGCCGGCATGACGGATGATTTTTTGATTCGCACGTATCGCCAACTCTTCATTCCGCGCGCCTGGTCCATACTGTAATTTTGATTTTTTGTACGGCGGGAATGGGAAAGGAGGGGGTATGCGTCTATCGGATGAAACAATTCAACAAGTACGAGAAGCCATTGATATTGCGGAACTCGTCGGCAGTTACGTGGATCTCAAACCCTCCGGCAAGCAGATGAAAGCGTGCTGTCCTTTTCATCAGGAGAAAACCCCGTCCTTTTTTGTGACACCGGAATGGGGCACGTATAAGTGCTTCGGCTGTGGTGAATCGGGCGACGGCATTTCTTTTGTGATGAAAATGGAGCATTTGGACTTTATGGAGGCCGTGCGCTATTTGGCAGAGCGCTATCATATCCCGTTAGTGGAGAGCGATCCCAAGGAAAGCTTTCGACAGGCCAGACGCGAAAAGTATTATAAAATTAATGCGGAAACCGCACGTTTTTATTATAAAAATTTGTTGACCAATGAACGCGCGCTGCAGTACTTGGCACATCGCGGGTTTAAAGCGCAAATTATCAATGACTTTTTTCTCGGCTATGCCGATGGCAGAGGGGATAGCTTGTATCGTTATTTGACTGAAAAAGGCTATGAAGCACAGGATCTTTTGACCTTGGGGCTTATTGCGCGTTCCAATCGCGGGACCGGCTATTATGATAAATTCCGTGATCGTCTCATGTTTCCGATTCTTTCGGTGCAAGAAAAGGTGATCGGATTTGGCGGACGAGCCATCGGGGACCGCAAGCCGAAATATTTGAATTCGCCGGATTCGGAAATCTTTCATAAGGGCGAACATCTTTATCATTTGTTTCAGGTGCGAAAAGAATCGCATGATCGTGAAATCATCTTAGTGGAAGGCTACATGGATGTTGCCTCCCTTTCGTATCATGGCGTGACCAATGCGGTGGCGTCTTTGGGCACTTCGTTGACGGAAAATCAGGCAAAACTTGTGAAGCGCTATGCGGATCGCGTGTATCTTTGTTATGATGGTGATTCTGCTGGCATTCGAGCGGCACGCCGAGCGATTGATGTCTTCGGTAAAGCGGATATTTCTCCCAAACTGGTGGTGCTTCCGGAAGGCAAGGATCCGGATGATGTGGCAAAAACGGAGGGAGCGGAAGCGTTTCGTCATTACTGCTCCTTAGCCATGGATCCGCTGGATTTTGAATTGCAATTGCTGGAGGCGGGCTTTGATCTGGACGACTCCGGCGGGCGGATGGACTTTTTAACGCGCGCATTGGATTTTCTAGCCGCGATTGAGCAAGAAACAATGCGAGATGTGATGGCGCAACAAGTTGCCGAAGCGGCTAAGGTTAGCGTGGAAGGCGTAAAACATGACGCGAAAGAGCGCCGTCAAGTGTTGCTTTCGCGTGAAAAAGAAAAGTCCGTATCATCGTTTGGAAAGAGTGGTAGTTCTGGCAAGCAGGCCGAGGATGTTCCACCAACGTCGTATTATTTCGAAGCAGAACAAGAGGAAGATGTTCCGGAGGATTTTGATCCGGCGTCGTCTTACTTAAATGCTGACAGCCCCGACGCAAGTTTGGGTATGTATGCAACAAGTGGCTTAGCCGTGGAACGCTTTCGCCTGGAACGCGAAATGGTACGGCTGATACGCCAAAACACAGAATGTGATGACGTTCTGAAAGAGGAGCAGGATTTTATTGAAAATCCGGGACTGCAACAACTACTCCACATCATTCGTCATTTAAGAAATGCGGGAATTTCTCCGCAAAAGGATTGGATCAAGGAATCGGAGTGTTCGCAGGAAGCTCGGGATATTGCCGAGTGGATGGACCATGTGTCCGCACCGGCCAGCCATGATATGGCACAGGAACTTCTTGCGCGGATTCGTCGCTTCCGTTTACGGGAACAGAAGGCACGCATTTTAGATGCGCTGGATCACCCGGAACAAAACGAGCCGCAAACGTCTCGTTCTACTTTATTGACGCAATTACAAGAGATTGAAAAACGCCTGCGCGCGTCGGGGGGAGGGCTTACATGATGGATCATAGAGATCTGCCAAAAGAGGATGCCGTAGACATCGAAGAGTTAAAACAGGACATTGTTGATGAATTGCGCAAAATTGCAGTGGCGCATCACGACCGTCTTCATCAGGAAGATTGGGAAAATTTGGAAGACTACGAAAGCCTCAAGGAAGAGGATCGCCGTGATATTCTTCAGATTCTTGCAGACGACGGCATTTCCATGATAGTAGCGGATCGCACGGAAGATCCGGATGAAGAGGAAGAAGAGGACTTGATCGAGGAGGAAGAAGAGGATGCTTCTCTCAGCGATCTGGATGCCCTCTCGGATTTTGACGCTTCTTTGGAAGAGGAAAAAGAAGAAGACACACCGGAACTGACGGATCAGGAAATGTTGCAAAATGTTGCCGTAGACGATCCGGTAAAAATGTATTTAAAAGAGATCGGTCGTGTTTCCTTATTGACGGCAGAGGAAGAAGTGCTTTTGGCACGTCGTATGGAGATGGCTGAATCTGCGGCAAAGCTGCTGCGCGGCGAAAAAGCCTCTTTGCAGGAGGAAATCGAAGTGGCAAAGGAATCCCTGAACCACTCTCAAGCTGCTTTGCTTTTGGAATTAATGGATGCTAAGGATGCTAAGAAGCGTTTTCTGGCGGCACAGTCGAGACAATATGAAGGCTTCCAAAAGCTGCTGCAATGCACGCTGCATCCTGAGGAACATATTCTGGAAGAAGAGTCGAAAGAATATCGATCCATAAAAATCGCGGCGTACGTTGAGCGCTATATTCGTCGCCGTCTCAGCCGTATGAGCTTGAATCGCGATGAAGCTTGCGAATTGGCATTGTGTGTCGAGTTACAGGAAGCCTTGGTGGCGTTCTTTTTAACCCCCGACGATTTAACGGTAAAACAGAAAAGCCGTGTGGACATTGCGCTGGAAAACGAGGAGCGCATTATCAAGGCAGTCGGCTTGTTTTATAAGAAAGCGCAAGAAGAGGATGAACCGACGGACACGCTCTTGGATTTGGCCGAGGAATTTCATGTTAAACCGCTTACGGAAGAGTCCGCTATTCAAGGCGACATGCGCCGTGAACTGTTTGAGCGCAATACCATCGTGGACAAACTCAACCGTACCATTCGGAAACGACAGCCTAAAGACGCTTTAACAGAGATGGAAGCTGAAAACTATGCGGTGCTGGCAGAGGCGGAAGAAGCATTGAACAAGCGCTTGGCGCATTTTAAAAATGATTTCACGCCCATTCGCGAAAAGCTGGAAGACCTGATGAGAAAAACGGAACCGGCGTGTCGCATGCTGATGGGCTTACCGTTATCGGAAGACAATGAACAGCAGTTAAAACGCGCGATGCGCGTGGGCTCCACGGCTAAGCAGCGCCTGGCGGAGACGAACTTGCGCCTGGTCGTTTCGATTGCGAAACGCTACGTCGGGCGCGGGATGAGCTTTTTGGACCTGATTCAAGAGGGCAATTTAGGCCTGATGAAGGCGGTCGAGAAATTCGATTACCATCGCGGCTTTAAGTTCTCTACCTATGCGACCTGGTGGATTCGTCAGGCCATTACGCGTGCGATTGCAGATCAGGCTCGTACGATTCGTATCCCGGTACATATGGTAGAGACCATTAATAAACTCTCACGCGCCCAAAGACAGTTGCTACAGGAATTGAATCGTGATCCGACCAACGAAGAGATTGCAGCTGAGATGAATATCGATGTGGAAAAAGTGCGCGTGGTACGCAAGATTGCACAGGAACCGGTGTCGCTGGAAACGCCGATCGGCGAAGAAGAAGATTCGCATCTTGGCGATTTTATCGAAGATGATACGGTGGTATCGCCGGATGAAGCAGCAAATTTCATCATGCTGCGCGAAGAACTGGCAAACATTTTGAGCACGCTTTCGGACCGTGAACGCAAGGTGTTAGAGTTGCGTTTCGGTCTGAACGATGGTACGCCGCGCACGTTGGAAGAAGTCGGCAAGGAATTCAACGTTACGCGTGAGCGCATTCGCCAGATTGAGGCGAAAGCCATTCGTAAGCTGAAGCATCCGACGCGCAGTCAGAAAGTGCGCGATTTTCTGGAGTAAAGCATGACACGCATCCAAGCCTTAGTGGACGCCGTCCCGCCTTCGGCGCGTGTCGTGGATGTCGGCGCCGATCACGGTCTGATATCCTTGGGACTCGCAAAGCGATCAGATATCGGCGCAGTTTTGGCTACCGATATTTCAGGTGATTCGCTCAGCAAGTTGACGAAAGCCCTGCCCCAAGAAGCCGCAGGCATACAACAGAAAATTCAAATGACAGTGACCGACGGACTGCAGCAATTACCTTGGTCGAGCGCGGATACGATTGTCATTGCCGGTATGGGAGGCCCGCTTATCGAACGGATATTGCGGGACTCCCTTGCCTTTGCTAAGCGTGCAAAGACGTGGGTGCTTTCACCACAGAGCGGTCTTGCCGATTTTCGTAGTTTTTTGCAACAGCTGGCAATGCCTGTGGAAGAGGATCTCTTGGAAGAGGCGGGGATTTTTTATTCGCTGTTTCGCGTGTTTCCGGGATGCCAACGCTCGCCACAAAGCGACTATGCTGAGGCTTTAAGCGACACGGAAGCAGAATACGGACCAACGCTTCTGCGTCAGCATCATCCGGTACTCATGGAGCAGCTGCATCGCGAACAGAAGACGTTAAGCGGCTTAATACAGAAACTTGCGGGGCAAGGTTCGCTGACAGCCAAGAAACGTCGCCAAGAGTTAGAAAATCAATGCGCAGCGATACGTTCCATTTTGAAAGAGCAAGCAGAACATTCTTGTGACGAAAAGTAGGAGGGAAAGATGCAGATCCTAGATTGGGTAGAGCGATGGGAAGAAGAGGTACCCTTAGCGCTTCAAGAGGAATGGGATCATTCCGGTCGCCAATTCGGTCGTTTTGCGCAGCCGTTAACGGGTATCGTTTTTGCCCTTGATTTTACGAAAGGCGTTTTAGAGCGAGCGTTACAAGAAAAAGCCAATCTCATCGTGACGCACCATCCGGTACTTTTCAGCGGCGTGCACGGGCTGGATGAGCGCATTCCTTTGCAGGATTGGATCATAGAGGCGCTGGAGAATAACATCGCCGTCTATGCTTCCCATACCGCCTGGGATTGGGCAGACGGCGGTGTCAATGACACCTTGGGCGAAAGAGCCGGCTTGTCCGATACCCGAGCGTTGGTGTCGCGTGATCCGTCGGATCCGCTTTGGACGGTGTCTAAGGGGAAGGGCGTTTACGGTACGCATTCTCGTATGCGCCTTGATGACTATGCGGCAGCGTTGCAGAAGGCATTTGATGCCGAATCGATCGTCTATTATGGCAATCCGGCAACCGAAATTCACCGTGTCGCCTGTCTGGGGGGCGCCGGCATGGATTTTGTGCCGAATGCGCTGAAGGCGGATTGTGACGTAATGCTGACGGGGGATGTAAAGTACCATGAAGCGCAGGACGCCTTGCGCGCCGGATTATGCATTATTGATCTCGGCCACTATGCCGGCGAATTTCCGGCAATGGGAAGTGCTTTGCGTCGTTCTCGGGTAATGGCACCTGGCATTGCGCATTTTCTGCAGGCAGATGCGGAAGCGGTACGTCATAACGGCAATGCTTAAAAGTCGTTTGTTTTTAACGTTCATTTAACGCTTTTCTTGCAATTGATCAATATTTTGTGTAAGATAGTTGCCGATGAGGAGCAAGTCGGAACATCGCGAACATTCGAGGAAAGTCCGTGCACCACAGAGCAGAATGCCGGATAACGTCCGGTGGAGGCAACTCTAAGGATAGTGCAACAGAAATAAACCGCCAGAAATGGTAAGGATGGAAAGGCGAGGTAAGAGCTCACCGGCAACCCGGAGACGGGTTGGCCCTGTAAACCCCATTCGGTGCAAGATCAGAGTCATGATGCAGTTGCTCGCTGCGACTCGCAGTATCGCTGGAACGCCCTGGTAACAGAGCGTCGAGACAGATGATGTTCAGAAACAGAACACGGCTTACGGATTTGCTTTTCGGAAATGAAATCCTGCGGGACCTTCGGGTCCCGCGATTTTTTTTGCCTGCTGCGGCGAGTTTTTGCAGTTGTTTTGTTTTTTTTGTGACATCTCCTATAATAAAAAGCGGCGTGAATACTTGATGAAGTTCGGACAAAGCTTTGTCCGTCAATGCAAAAGGGGGATTCCATGAAAATTGCAGTGGGTTGTGATCATGGCGGCTATGTGCTGTTGGCGCCGGTGATGGAGCATTTGAAAGAGCGCGGCATTGAAGCGGATGCCTTTGGCAGCGTGGATGGCGCACGCACGGATTATCCGAAAGTCGGGGAAGCTGTGGCGAAGAAAGTTGCCTGTGGCGAGTATGACTTTGGTATTGTGATGTGCGGCACCGGCATCGGTATTTCGTTGGCGGCTAATAAAGTACGCGGCATTCGCTGTGCGAATGTGAGCGAAGCGTATTCGGCGGCGATGTCGCGTCGCCATAATAACTGCAATATGCTGGCTCTGGGCGGACGCACCCTTGGAGACCAGTTGGCGTTAACGCTCGTAGATGCGTTTTTGGATGCCTCTTTCGAAGGCGGAAGACACGAAAAACGTGTCGGAATGATTATGGCCATCGAAGAGGAGGAGTCGTCTGACACGCTCAAGTAACGAGAAGCTGACAGGACGTCAAAGGAGAAGTCATGGTCGGACTGGGGACATTGATCGATACCGTAGCGGTGATTATCGGTGGTTTTCTGGGGTTGCTTACAGGGCATATATTCAAACAGAATCAGCAGGAAGCGGTCATTAAAACTTGCGGGGTGAGCGTGCTGTTCATGGCCATTGCCAGTGCGATGCAAGGCATGTTGCGTATACAGCATGGAGAACTCATTGCCGGGCGGACGCTCTTTATCATCTTGACTCTGGCGGTGGGAACGATAATCGGCGAAGGCTTGGATTTGGAACAAAAATTGATTAATTTTGGAGAATGGCTTAAAGGTCGTTCCGGCAATCAAAAAGATGCACGGTTTGTGGAAGCCTTTGTCACAACATCGCTGTCCATCTGCATCGGGGCGATGGCCGTCATCGGTGCGATTCAGGATGGGGCAAGCCACGACATTTCCACGCTGGTGGTTAAATCCGTTTTGGATTTTCTTCTCGTGCTTGCCATGAGTGCATCGATGGGACCCGGCGCTATTTTTTCGGCGATCACGCTGTTCTTATTCCAAGGCGTTTTAACGATATTCGCTACATGGATTGCACCGATTCTTACCGAGACAGCGCTTGCAGATCTTTCGCTGATGGGTTCGATCCTAATCTTTTCCATTGGTATTAACCTGATATGGGGGAAAATGCTCAGGGTGGCCAACATGCTGCCGGCCCTGGTTCTGGCTGTTTGTACTTCCTATGTGCTGCCGCTGTTTGCGGGATGGTTTTAGTTTGACTTTCCTCCAGGTTTCCTCTATAATATTCGGGTATCTGTTTGGGCATCTTTATGCCCCGGATCTTCGGTAATTCCATTCGCAGCGTCGATGTGCGAAACAAAAATTGTCGAATCAACAAAACCCGCTTCTCTGATCGGCGGAGTCAAAATGGACAGAGCAGGAAGAAAAGGAGCATAAGATGAAAACAACTTTAGCAAAACCGTTGGAGGTGGAGCGCAAGTGGTATGTCGTCGATGCGACGGATCAAGTGGTCGGTCGTCTTGCTGCACATATTGCTGCCGTGCTTCGCGGAAAACACAAACCGATTTTCACCCCGAATGTAGACACGGGTGACTATGTCATTGTTATCAATGCCGAGAAAGTGCGCATGACCAATGACAAAGAACACAAAAAGATGTACAAGCATCACACCGGCTTTGTTGGTGGCCGTCGTGATATCTCCTATGCGGATATGATGGAAAAACATCCGGAGCGCATTTTGGAAAGAGCCGTTCGTGGCATGCTTCCTCACAATACGCTCGGACATCAGATGTACCGCAAGCTGAAGGTATATGTGGGACCGGAGCACAAACACGCCGCCCAGATGCCGGAAGAATTAACGTTTTAAGTAGGAGGATACGATGGATCAGCAATATCGCGGCACCGGCCGTCGCAAATCGGCCGTAGCACGAGTTCGACTCCTTCCGGGAAACGGACAGGTGCTTGTCAATGGTTACAGCTTGGAAGAATATTTTGATTATGAAACCCTGCGCGACATCTGCACACAGCCGTTGGAGCTGGTGGGACAGCGCGAAGGCTTTAACGTTGCCGTTACGGTAAAAGGCGGCGGATTTACCGGTCAGGCGGGCGCCATTCGCTTGGGCGTTGCCCGTGCTTTGCTTGAATTTGACCCCAACCTCCGTGCAAGCTTGAAGAAAGCCGGCTTCCTGACGCGTGATGCACGTAAGAAGGAACGTTATAAATACGGCTTCAAGAAGGCACGTAAGAGCCCGCAGTTCTCGAAACGTTAATCGCTACGAGCGACGCGTTATAAACAAAGAAACCCTATTTGTGGTTGCTCATTCGAGATTTCGAATCTCCGAAAAACAGCGGCATAGCTTGGTAAGAAATTACCGGCTATGCCGTTTTTTTTTCTGTTTTGCCGGTCGTGAAATCACATCGATCTTATGTCAATCTTTTCAATTAAGGACTTATGATAAGAGCATTTCACATTGTGATGGGGGTGCTCATAAAAGTAAACGTTAGGGATGCAATCGTTTAACGATGAGGAGGGGGAGAAAATGACTGAATTAAAGAATCGAAATTTGAAGGTCTACAGCTTTGGTGATAGCCGCACAAACGAATGCACGAAAATTCTGCTTCAAGGCAAATGGCTTGAAGGAGCGGGCTTTGAGATAGGTGATCGTATTATCGTTGAGCCGAGTGACGGCAAGCTACTTATAGTCAATATTGGTGTAGAAGGCACAGACTAAATCACCGCTTTTTGGTTCAATGTTTGCGTGAAGCCATGAGACACTCTGAGCGGTCTTATTTTTCTTTAAAAAAGAGGATTAGAACCCTTGTTGGGGACATAAATGAAGTTAGGCAGAAAATGTACATTCCCAAGGTTTGCATAGGCAACCGATTCGACTTATATAAATAGCGCTTCATCTGTACAAGCAAATCCTCGTAGCTGTAGAAAGACAAGCGCGAATAGAAGCGCTCATTGTCATTGCGGTGACTGCGTTCTACTTTGCCATTGTGTCTAGGTGTTCTTGGGCGAATAAGCTGGTGCGTAATCCATTGTTTTTGGCAGTATAGATCAAATGGATGCGTTCGACGTGTCTCCCGGAAATGGGTAAATTCAAAGCCATTATCCGTCTGTATGATTTTTGGTTGATAGCCAAAACGCTTGATGGCCATTTTGATAAATTCCACACTGGAGTAGGAAGATTGCTCTCGGAAGGCGTAGGTAAATCGCTCCCTGCTCGCCTCATCAATAACCGTGTACTGATAGAACTTGACAGGCATTCTCCCTACATAGCAGGCTTTGGGAACATATTTCACATCGAGTTGCCATTTTATGCCCGGATGAGATTCTTTATCCAAGTCTTTTCCTGTGGTGTATGGGCATTCGGATGCGGCGTTTTTGGACGATGCGAGTGGTCTCTTAGGGAATCGATCGTTCCGTCAAAACGACGATTCCAGCGCATTAGGGAGGCCTTTGAGATCTTGTAGCGGCGAACAACAAATTTCACTGACCATCCCAAGCGATACGTTTTAACGGCATGAAATCTTGTTTCCAAAGGTTGTGGCAGATACCGCTGTGTTTTTGCTATGCTGGTTGACATAGAGAGAATCCTTTCTTTGTACTACGTTGAGGGCGACCATGAGCCGATAATCGACCCCACCATCTTTGACATCGTTCAAGAAAAAGTAAAAAGGCGGAATTCCATGCCACGCTATAACGGATGGTTCGTCTTCTCATCGCGCATTCACTGCATGGACTGCGGAGCATACTTCGGGCGGCGCATCTGGCACTCAAACGACAAAGGCAGAAAAGTCGTCTGGCAGTGCACCAATATCTATAACGGCACGAGAAACTGTCATATGGTCGCAATCCCAGAAGAGAGCATCAAGATCCTTTTTGTCAAGACTATCGATAAGCTCATGAGTGTCAAGGACTCCATCATCGAGGACGCGAGGATTCTGCAAGATCAGCTTGAAGACACATCGTCGCTCGAAGAACACGCAGAGGCCTTAAGCGATGAGATGAAGAGAACGATGAGAGCTATCGAGGAAGCCATAAGGGAAAGCGGACGAGAAGGGAAACGCAGCGAGCGTGAAGTACACCTTCACAAGAGCTACGATGCCAAAGAGACTGAGTACAAATCTCTGCTTGACAAGGTTCAAACCAATAAGGCTCACGCCCTTGAGACGGGACTGTTTATTGACACCTTGAAAAAGCTCAAACCGGACGGTAGGTTCAGCGAAACCATGTGGGGGCTTCTTCTGTCAGAGGTTGAGGTCTATAACAAAGACGACATCCGCTACGTATTCAAAGACGGCTCTATTGTGAAAATGTCACTTGATCAGGCATGAATTTCTCGACATACGTTCTCCTTTGGCGTAATATGTAAATATATGTTAAGAAATTACACTAGATATCCATAAACAGCCCTTGACAAAGGTCAAGCGAGGAAAACACAATGTTCTGCAGACAGACAGAACAACTGAATTTTTATCAAATATGCCCTTTTCAAAAGGCGTCTTTTTTGCGTGAGCGAGGAAGATGCCTTTTTGCGTAGATGGAGTCAGTTCCAAGTAATGCAGGAAGTGGCGGACCGAAGGCGGAAAACGGAGCCATTATTACCAATCAGTTTTAATTCAAAGATAGGAGGAGAAATGAAAAAGCATGTAAAAAGCAAGCTCTTTGCCGTGTTGCTGTCCTTTCTGATGGTATTTACGCTGATACCCGGAATGTCAGCTTTTGCTGAAGATACGCCATCAAAATCTACAGACACTGTCTCGGTATCAAAGACGGCGGCAAAGCGGGAAGTCACCGATGAAGATTTAACCACGGATGTCACTTTGTCACTGCCTGCGACTGAACAGACCGTGACCAAACAGAAAGTGGACATCGTCTTTGTTATGGACGCAAGTGGATATGCGGATACTGTGAACATCTTAAAGGAGTCCGATTCATTATTTTCCAGGCTTGCAGACAGTGATGCCTATGATGCAAAAATAGGTGTGATTAAGTTTGCCGGCTGGGGTAACGATGCCATAAAGGATTACGCCAAAAGCCAAGGTTTGGATGCCAATACGTATAAGAATCTTGTTCCGCTCAACAAAAATACTAAGGATAATATAAGAGCTGCAATGGCAAGGGGCGGCACCAACGGGGTGGGAGGTTCCAACTCCGAGCAGCCCATGCGCATGGCAAATGCCATGCTTGAAAAGTATGGCGATAAGGACGCTGCAAAATATGTCGTTATGCTTTCTGATTTTGCTACCTACATCTGGGAAGGTAACGCCAGGATGGGCAATAAGCTATATGATCATGTTCCGGTAGGAACGGCAACCAGTCAGAATTGGAACGGTTCTTGGTTTCGTCCAGCTTATACCCAGGTCACTGTTTGGGATGATATGCTGGGGGATTGGTATGGCGCAAAATATGGCAGGCCAAGTGCTCCTGCGGATAAGACATACAGCGTCGACAACGTCTGGAAGTATCTCTGGCAGGATTATGACAAGGATCAAAGGCTCATTCCTGGTACCGACTGGGGGCAGGATGAGATCTTCGTCAGGAAGATGTCCGAGTCCTCATGGATTAACTATGACTATTCTGGTGAATTTGACAACCAGCCTCAGACAAAATATGTAAAAGATGCAAACTACGCTGCGGACTGTGAAGCGCTCTGGAAATCAGTCAAGGGTGTCTATGGATACGGTACCAATCAAAAACCACATGTGGGCGGCGTATATCGTTCTGCCGTGCTTACTTATGATGCTTTTACTCAGGCGCTTGATGCCGGTACAAACCTCGTAATTTACTGCTCCACAGATATGAATTATCCTCTGCAGAACTCGATCATGCACGGAATGTTGAATGATCTTTCCCGGAAAAAGAATGTTCAGATCTACAACAAAGAATACAAAGTGGATCAGTCAAAGCTAAGCAATGTAGAAGGTATGGATGCGGCTGTGAGGGGACTGGAGAAGCAGCTGACACATTACCTTATTCAAAAGGGAACTGTCACAGACGAAATTGGAGATAAATTTGATCTTGTTGTAGCTGGTGATGTCTGCCCCTTCAGCGTAAAACTTGGTGATACTGCGCTGACCGCCACGAAGACCGCTGATAACGTCTGGTCTTTTGGCAAGGAAAATGAGGAAGGTGTCTATCCCTATGTCTTGACTTATGTGCCTGCATCAGATGCAGTAAAAGAGTCAATCAAATGGGATATCAACGTCCCGGTTGATGAAACGCAAAAACTGTCTTTGACCTACAAAGTTAAGCTCATTGACACAAGTGAATCCGGAGAGTTTGATACCAACAACTCAGCTACGCTGAAATACACTTCAACAGACGGCACAACGAGCCAACAAGCTTTTGAAAAGCCGAAAGTGAAATACACAAAGCCCTGCAATGTCACTTTTATGGATGGCAATACAAAGATTGCCGAGGTCAAAGTAGAATCCGGAAAGTCCATAAATTCAGATGCTTTGGCCGACCAGTCCATGCCGCAAGATCCAACCTCTACTGATCCGACCAAGAAGGACTATACGTTCACAGGCTGGAATACTAAATTGGATGGTAGCGGTGATGCTTTCACAGGTGACACGACTGTCAAAGAGGATATGACAGTCTATGCCCAGTGGACAAAAGAGTTCAAGGACAACAGCGGCATTCTCCCCGGCGATTTATTGATCGGTAGTGATACCGAACACGATGCAGTTTCCGTGCAGAAGAAGGACACGTCCTTCGCCATCACAGCCAACCTCAACGTCCAAAACATCAAGGACGAACTGGCGAATCTGAAAGCGGCAACTCAGTTGGATGAGCAGCATAAAATCACGGTAAAAGAAGCGGAGACTACATTTACCGGTATTTTGACTCTGCCTGAAGGTCTCGAATTTAGCAGCGAGACTCCAACTGTCACCCTTAATGCCAAGGACAAAGACGGCAACGAACTGTTCAAGGTTGCAAAATCAACTGTTAACGGAAAACAACTTACCGTTAAGATGACACTTGCAAAAGACAATCCGACTTTTGAGGATATTGATGCTGCAGTCAATGGCGTAGAGAAATACCTAAGCCTTACGGTCGATGGTATCCAGTTCGCTGATAGCGCATCTGCTAACACAAATTACACCATGACCGGAACTCTTACCGGCAACTTCAAGGCCACGGCAGTCAGTCAGCTGTCTGGTAAGATCAACAAATATGACTACACATGGAATGCCGAGCAGGAAAAGAATCCTGATGGTACGGATGCGGCGGCACAAGACCCCAATTCTAAAGCCATAACTCTCACAGTTAAATATCAGGAAACCGAAGGGAAGGTCATCGTCAATTACGCCGATGAGAACGGCAAGACTGTCGCCGAGTCCGTAACCCTTTCTGGCAAGACTGGCGAGACTTATACCACCGAGAAGAAAACCATCGACGGCTACACCTTCAAGGAGATGGGCAAAGGCTCAGCCGCTACGGTAGGCAAATACACGGATGGCACGCTAACCGTTACCTATGTGTATAAGCAGAATGAAACACCACAGCCACCAGAAACAGAAGGCAAAGTCATCGTCAATTACGTCGATGAGAACGGCAATCCAATCATCGATCCGATTACTCTGACCGGAGATGAGGGTGATCCTTACACGACAGAGAAGAAGAGCTTTGACGGCTACACCTTCAAGGAGATGGGCAAAGACTCAGCTGCAGCAGAAGGTAAATTCACCGATGGTTCTCTGACTGTCACCTATGTCTATAAGAAAAATGCGACACCGGGTGGTACAGTGGCTCCGCAAAAGCCTGATCAGCCAAAGGAGCAGCCGAAAGCTCAACCTTCTAAGAAAGCGAACCCGCAGACAGGCGATAGCAGTAACATGATGCTTTATGGCATCATAAGCCTCGGCGCAGGACTTGCACTTTTTGGACTTGCCGTCAGCAAGAGGCGCAAACTAAGCGAAAAGTAAAAGCACTCTTAGGCAAACTCAAAATCCTCGCAGGGGCTAAAACTCTGCGGGGGTTTTTTCTATGCGCGAAATCTTGCGTAGTGTCAGCAAGAATATGTAACTATCTATGCTCGTGCGTCAAACGCAATAGGTAGTACATAAAAATGTTGCATTACGGCACTGCATGCGTTTTCTCCAAGACTCGAGTGCAAAATTCCTATAAACCGCAGGATTCCAAGGCTTTACAAGGGGTGCATTAAGGGGTGCATTTCCAAAGACTATCGTTTAATGGTATCTGAGTGAGAAGACCTATAAAGAGAGAAAGGCGTGGAATAGTCATGAAAAAGCCGAAGATAGTGATACTATTGATAATCCTTATCTTATTATTGCTGGGCGTTCTTCTGGCCTATCAGCAAGATATCAACGATACGAAAGAACTCAAACCGATGATCTATCTCTATCCGGAACAAGAACAACGTGTATCGGTCTCTCTGGACTATAACGGAAAGTTTACACACGTCTATCCTTCCTTTTCTGCGAACACAACATGGCAGGTCACAGCCAAACCCGACGGTACCATTCGGTGCAATAACCGTGAATACTATGCGTTGTTCTGGGAGGGCGTGAAAGATAAAACGTATAAGATAGATGAAGGATTTTGCGTTAAGGGATCGGATACAGAAAAATTCCTTGAAGAGAAATTGGAAACGCTGGGTTTGAATCATAGAGAAATAAATGAATTTATTGTGTACTGGCTTCCTCAAATGGAAGATAATCCGTACAACATCATTACCTTCCAAGATCGTGCGTACACGAACGATGCCAAACTTACCGTTGTTCCCAAAGAAGATACGATGATACGAGTTTTTATGACCTGGTATCCTTCTGTCAAACCTATAGACATCAGAGAACAAAAGCTTTTCTCAATGAAACGGCAAGGCTTTACGGTTGTCGAGTGGGGCGGTGCAAGAATAAAGTAAAACGCCAACCGATTACCGTTAAATGGTAAAGTATCGTATGGATGCCACGCAATCACGTCTTTGGTAAAATGAAAAGGCAAGAAAACCGGAAGGGAAAGGAGAGATCATGCCGACCACCTATACGCATTATCAATTTGGAGACCGCGTGTATCCACAATTGCCGGAGGAATTGAAACAAGCGGTTCTCTCGCATCGGGCGCTCTTTGATATCGGCGTTCACGGTCCCGACCCCTTGTTTTACTATAAACCGCTACAAAAAAATGCGATTCGCGCTCAAGGGAACACCCTGCATTTTCAGCCGGCAAGGGAATTTTTCACCCGAGCAAAATATATTGTTCAACACACGGACGATCCTGCTGTACAAGAAAAACAAAAAGCCTATCTAATCGGCTTTTTGACCCACTTTGTGCTTGACGCTACATGTCATACGTTTGTGGAATGGCACGTTCTGAAAGGCGGCGTGTCGCACAATAAAATTGAAGCGGAATATGATGCCTGCCTGTTGCGACGTGCAGGCAAAAACCCGGAGAAGGTGGATCGCTCGCGTCTGGTACAACCATCGGAAGAGGCAGCGAGAGTAATCGGCCCGTTCTTCGGCCTGGATCCGGAAAGTATGCACGATGTATTAAAAAGTCAAGTGCGGGGATTGCGTATGTTTTATTCGCCGCACGGCATCAAACGCGCCCTAATTCGCACCGCGACACGGGTCATTGCCATGCCGGGCGATTTTGAAGATCTCTTTATGGAAGAGAAAGAAGATCCGCGTTGTCATGCCTCGAATGTCCGCTTGGACGAGCTTCTGAAAGATGCGGAAGCGCGCTTTTCTGCGCTATGGCCTAATTTCATCGATTTCCTGGAAGATAAAGCGGATTTGGATCCGTTCTTTGATCGTCACTTTGAAGCCGTTCGTACGGATGCCGGGGATCCGGATCCAAACTACGCGTAGTGCGTAGCAGAAAGGATTACTATGCTGGAAAAGATACGCAACTCTTTCACCCCCGGAGAATTCGCCTGGGTGCTGTACGATGTAGCCAACTCTGCCTTTACAATGCTGGCAACAACCCTGATTCCGATTTGGTTTAAGGTGCTTGCCATTACAGGCGAACCGGGAGGCCTGACGTCGGATGAAGCCACGGGGCACTGGGCGCTGAGCGTTTCTCTGGTGACGGTGATCGTAGCGCTTCTCGGGCCGATTTTTGGCAGCATTGCCGACCACCGTCGCGCCAAGAAACTATTTTTCACCACCTCTTTAGCCATTGGGGTGATCGGATGCCTGCTCTTTGGCGTCACAACCAGCTGGCTATTATTTCTCATTCTCTTCATTTTCGTAAAGATTGCCTATTCTGCATCGCTCACGTTTTATGATTCTATGCTGGTCGATGTGACAACACCGGAACGCATGGATGAAATTTCTTCCCACGGCTATGCTTGGGGTTACATCGGATCTTGCATTCCCTTTTTGATTGCCTTATTCGCCTACGTTGCTGATTCCATGCTGCACATCTTGGACCCGGGTATCGCTCGTCTGATTGGCTGTGTGGTTACTGCCGTCTGGTGGTTCTTGGTCACCGTGCCTCTGCTTAGGACATATGAACAGAAAAATTATGTGCGCGAACAGGCCCCGCCGCTTATTGAAAGCTTTACCGCCGTCGGGCGCACCTTTGTGGATATTGTGAAAAATGAGCGTAAAGTATTTCTTTTCCTACTTGCCTTTTTCATGTATATCGATGGAGTGGGCACGATTATCAACAATGCCATCAATATTGGTACCGATTTGGGATTGGATACCGTCGGGCAGGTCATCGTGCTGCTACTTACACAGGTTGTCGCATTTGCTTTTTCTCTGCTTTTCGGACGGCTGTCGCGCAAATTCCGCACGGTAAACCTGATACTGGTCTGTATCTTAGGCTATCTTGCTGTGGCACTCTATGCACTCACCCTGCAGGCACTTTGGCAGTTCGGCATCATGGCTTTCGGCGTCGGCATGTTCCAAGGTGCCATTCAAGCCCTTTCCCGCTCCTACTATTCCCGCATAATCCCGCCTGAACATGCCGGTGAATACTTCGGCATCTATGACATTTTTGCCAAAGGCGCTTCTTTCTTGGGCTCCTTTGTCATCGCCATAGTCAAATACGCCGGAGGCACCATCAACATTGCTGTTGCCGCTTTAGCCATCTTTTTCCTGTTAGGCTTTGTTTTCTTGCGCATGGCCGATCGCGTGCCGGAGAAAGTCAGAAACAAACCGAATAGCGTTACCAGATAAGAGAGGAGCGGTGCCCTTTCGGATCCAATCGCCGCCGTAGGGGGCTGCTATAGACCGACGCGGGTAGCTGCTGCGGGGCGACGGCAGGGATGGCTTTTGGGCAGGACGGGTGCCAATTGTAAAGCGTGCCGTACGCGGCGCTCCTTGTGCCATGCGATGCAACGCCGTGTGGCGTCTAGGTATTTTTCGAAATGCGGTTTTTACCTAGCTGGAAAATGTATGGCGATGGTGTGCGGCAGCTAGGTATATTTCGAAATACGGTTTTTACCTAGTCGCAAATTGGCCGGCGATGGTGTGCTGCAGCTAGGCATTTTTCGATATACGGTTTTTACCTAGCTGGCAAACGCCCGGCGATGGTGTGCGGCAGCTAGGTATATTTCCATATACGGTTTTTACCTAGTCGCAAATTGCCCGGCGATGGTGTGCGGCAGCTAGGTATATTTCGATATACGGTTTTTACCTAGCTGGAAAACGCATGGAGATGGCGTGCGGCAGCTAGGTATATTTCGATATGCGGTTTTTACCTAGCTGGAAATCGCCCTGTAGCACAGTTAGGCAGCTAGGTATATTTCCATATACGGTTTTTACCTAGTCGGAAATCACACAGGATCGCCAAATGGCGACAAAAAAGGAAGGCGGCCATAGGCCGCCCTCTGCTTCTTCTATAGTTATTCGCCGAGCTGTGCAAGACAGCTCATTTATTTTAATTTGTTATGGTTCTGTAAGAAGGCCTATTTCAGTCCTTTGGCGATGGTCTCGCATACGCTTTTCCACTCATCGGCTTTCAGGAGAGAGGTCTTTACATCCACACCGGCATCATTCGCTGTTGCAATAGTAATGGCATCTTTTTTGACCAAGCCTTGGATATTTTCTGAAATAGCTTCCCATTGCTGTTGCAGTTCGTTAAAGTCATTTGCTAAATTCTCTTTTTTCAAAGCGCGGATCAACACATCCGGATGGGCCTTTAATGCATCGCCAAATGGCAGAAAGTTATTGGCGATCTGGACGGCTTTCATGCTTGCACCTGCCGTCCCGGTCGGAAATTCAGCTACATCGTGTGCCAATTTCTCAAGTGATGTAACGGTTTCTGCGGACAGCGTATCTTCATCAGAGGAAGAAAGCGAGGCAGAAGAACTTTTGTTTTCCGAGGAAGTGACTTCCGATGTGCTTGCAACAGCGGAATCGACCTGTGACGAGAGTTCTTCGGAAGCGGGTGCGGTGCTTTGGCAAGCTGTTAACAGGACGGCTAAGGTCAAGGCTGATATTGTCTTAAGAATCGTATGTTTCATAACTCCTCCTTTTCGTAACACTGTACTACGAGGATATGTTGTTCATGTGACGAAGAAAGCGTGCTTTGGCCTATCGTAAATGGAAAAGTTACGCAGAGAAAAGTCGGAAAGGAAGATCCTTGCGCTTATGATAGGCTTACGCACTGCGCTGCTCCAGGGGCTGTAGAGCACTTAATACCCATTGATTGGCCCCGGTGGTGACTTCGGCGCCGCAATATTCGCAGATGCCGTTTTGATTGATGGCAAGTGGTGCACCGCAATTTGGACATTGCGTGGCTTTGGTTTGCGTTTGGTTCTCCGTTTTAGCGTCGAGTTTGCGCATGAACTGCATGCGGTAGGTCATAATATAGCGATGCCCTTTTTTGCCCTTAATGACACGCCCGCTTTCATCTTCTATGACATAGTCGCAGTAGCGTGCACGAATGATGGCGTTCAAATACGAATTTTCTTCGTCTTCTTCATAAGATTCAATGCGCGTTTCCAAAACGGAGATGTCTTCAACGACATTGGTCTGCTTTTTATCGATGTATTGTTGCAGCTGTCGGGCGTGTTGATCATAGAGGTTGTTAGACTCAAAGGCGCGGATGGTACGCCAGTCCTTCGCCGTCCAGGCTTGCTGCAGGGCGACAAAGACGTCGGAGACGTGCAGCAAAAATTGCTGCTTGGAAAAATGCGGATCGCGATCGAGCAGGGTTTGCAGATTTTGGTCGCTTTCAGTGGAAAACGACGGATCAGCGTAGGATTGTGAGCGATTTTGGTTATTACGGCGCATATTTCTCCGCATCAGAAAGCGAATGATCAAAATGACATTAAGGATCAAAATCAGCCATGGGTTATTGAAGGCGTAGAACAGAAAAAAGGGATTAAAGGCGCCGGTGACGTTGCCAAAATCTGAGCCGCCACCCCAATCATGGCCGCCCCAATCGTTGCCGCCCCAATCATGACCGCCCCAATCATGACCACCCCAATTATTGGTGCCCCAGTCGACACCGCCGCCGACATCAGCCATAGAGGAGAACGGGACAAGAGCAAGAACCAATAGAACAAGTATGCACAAGGCAATGCAGTAACGCTTTTTCACGGGTTACCTCCTCCGGAAAGGAGCCGGTCTCGACCGGCAAATAGTGGAAACGAATCCACAGAAATACAGTTTATTTGATTCTATTATAGCGCAGGGAGTCGGGGTATGGTAAGATTACACAAGATAGGAGAAGGTTATGGCAAGTCTATTTGGAATCATTGCACAATATCAATCCAAACTTATCATGCTGCCGCTGATGATCGTCTTATTTACAGCGGTAACCGTGGCGCTGTATATGTTATTTCATTCTGTGAAATGGATGAAATATCTGCCTGCTTTGGTAGGCGTCGTACTCGGTATCGGCTTCTTTGTGCTGGGCTTTGCAAGAAAAGCGCATATCGCCGGACTGCAAGCGCTATGGGCGGGTGTGTATTTCTTTGTAGCGGGATGTATTGCTTTAGCAGCTGCCTGGCTTTTAACACTGGTTGAAAGTTTGACGTCGCCTGAGGAAAAAGGCAGTAATACTGTTAAAGGAAAGAAAAACTAAACCATACAGTAAAAATTAGGAACGAATCGTCGTCACTTTGGGACACCATGGGACGGCGATTTTTTTTATACTTAATATGGACAAAGCGGAGGGGCACGTTTCGTTCCTGCTACGATCCGCTTAGAATACGGGCCGGTCACAGCCCATAAGGAATTCCAATTGTAATCCGACGGAGGTGCACAGGCTGCGGTGCGGCGTTATGGCATCAAGCTCTGCGGTATGAAACAGATGCGGTCCCATCCAAGGGAGTGTTGCCATGCCGTAGAATGTCGTCTCCATGCGCTCAGCACGCGTATGCAGGTTAAGCCCCGCATCCTTCCAGGCATTGACGCGATTTGCAAGGAAACGAGTGGTTTCTGATGCAGCTTCGTCATCAATCATGGCGGGCAGTGTCAGACGAACAATGCGATCGGAAGTCGGATGCGCAAAGAAAATCGGTGTACAGGCAAAGTAGTTTTGACAGAGAACAGTCAGGATGAGACGCGTTGTCACTTGTTGCAACAGATGTTTACGCATCGCATAGGAAATGCGCAGTCGTAAAACTTTTTGCTCCGGTGCATCAGCCAAAAGCAAAGTTTTTCCATCGCGCACCGCTTCCGTCGGCAGAAGAACATCGTTACAATAGACCATTTCGGGAAACAGTTTCAGGGCATGATAATCTGGCAAGATGGTATCTGCCAAGCGTACGAGAACATTGTCGCCGTCCGGCTTTTGTGTGGCGATGATAGTGTCCAGTTCAATCTGATAGGGGTTTCTTAAAACGGTTTCCATAGTGCGCTCCTTTGCGCCTATTTTAGCACAGAAGAGAGGAGGGAAAGTGGAGTCTGTATGGATGGCGGCATTTCTGGCAGGGTTGTGGCTTTCTGCACAGGAATTGTCCGTCGTTGCAATTCTTTTGATGCCGATTTTGTTTCGGCGTTATCGAAAAACGGGGTTAGCGCTGATGAGCGGAATTGTGTTGTTTTCACTATGCAATCCGCTCCGTGATGCCATGGCGACGTCTGCTTTATTTTCCTCAACAAAACAGAGCGAAATCCAAGTGACGGGGCTGGAAGGGGCAGGGGAAAAGGCACGCTTCGTATTCAGCATTATCCCTAAGAATTCTCTTTTTGCTCTTCGGGTACTCTCGGATCAGCCGGTGGAAAAAGATATAGCCATATTGGAACATCAATCCACAAAACAAAAAGCCTTGTCGTCGCCGCTTGACTTTCTCGGTAGGGTTTATGCCGTTTCCGGTGAGGGAAAGGCGTTTGCCAAGGCATCGCTGCCGGGAAGCTTTGATGCGGCAGACTACTATGGCAGCCGGGGAATGTCGGCGCGTTTTCGGATACGACAGGCACACTTTTTACGACACACATGGTGCCCGAGTGCTTTTTTAGTGCGACTGCGACAAAATTTGGCGGCGCAATGCGATCGGCAGGAGGGGGAAAGTTTTCAATTTCTAAAACGCGTCTTGTTGGGAGCACAGGCCGGTGGCAGATTTTCGATCCAAGAAGATATGAAAGACTTGGGCGTGGTCCATCTGCTGGCAGCCAGCGGATTGCACGTGCACCTGCTCTTTGAATGGGGGCTTTTTATAGCTGCCTTTTTGCCATTTTCACGCCGCACGATAGCCGGGGGATTACTCGCACTCCTGCTCTTTTACGCGGCGCTTCTGGATTTTCCGGCATCCATCCTACGTGCCTGGCTCTTTTTGGCGTTTCATGAAATGGCCATTGCCTCGAAGCGTAAAGAGGAGCCCATGAAGCGATTCCTGTTGGCACTGTGCTTGGTGCTTGCATGGCGTCCTTCGCGTCTTTTTGATGCGGGACTCTTATTAAGTTTTCTTTGTGCTGCAGCGCTGCGTGCGGTGCAACAATTGGAACGCGTTCACGGTAAGGGTGGTATGTTTCAACAATCGTTGCGCCAATCTTTTTGGATCAGTGCCTTTACCATGCCCGTTTTAGTCAACATGGGCATCCCGCAGACGCCCTCCACCTTATTGGCTAATCTCTTTGCCATTCCCACTTTTACGCCGCTCTTTGCTCTTGGCGTGCTGACCTTTCTTTTCGGCGCTATACCGGGATTAGGATACATACATGTTTTTTTGAGCGGCCTCTATCGCTTGACCTATGCAGTTTTTCGTGCGCTGCTTAAAGGCCTCTCCGCATTGGCTGTTCCCGGGGTTCATTTTACCTTTTCGTCGGGAACGTTGGCGCTCTATGCGTTGCTATTGGCGGGGATACTCTTATGGCGCCTTGGTACGATACAAAAATTTTGCGCACGGCTGCAACAGCATCGCTTGCCGAATCTGCTGTTGCATCGCGAAGTGCTTCATCAAAGTTTAATCTTTTTTATATGGGCACTCCTTACAGTACTGCGGCCGTTTTTTCTCGAACCGCTGCTGCCACCGATCTTTCAGGCGGTGGATATCGGCCAGGGCGATTGTCTTATGTTAAGACAGGGGCAACGCGCGTTTTTATGGGACACCGGAGGCAAAATGAATCACCAAACAGGAGAAAATACGCAAGCAGCGGCCCTGGCGGCCTATTTGAAGCAGCAGGGCATTACGGAAATTGAAGGAATCTTTCTTTCCCATGCCGATTACGATCATATGGGAAATCTGCAGGGGCTCTTAAAAGCGATGACCGTGAAACGGGTCATTACGGCGCCATCGTTAAATGGCTCATTCCAAAAGCTGCCGACGGATCTCGGAGCACGCCATCAGATTGCCATGGCAGGAGAGCGCCGAACGCTCTTTACGCAACCTGGTACGAGCGGCCGTCCTATCACCGTTTCTGTCGTGACACCGGGGCAATGGAATGCGGAGGATAAGAACAATCACTGTCTGGTCATGTATTTGGACTTTGGCGGCGGCATATTGCTGATGGGCGATCAGGAAGAGGATCATGCCCTTCCTTACGATACCATGCCGGCTCCGCTGTCCCTGTTAAAAGCAGCGCATCATGGTTCACGAAAAGGCAGTAGTGCGACATTGCTTGGCCGATTACGCCCCGCGCAAGCATTGATCAGCTGTGGCGCAGACAATCGCTACGGACATCCGACGCAGGAGACGTTGGCGCGCCTGCGAAAATTCGGCGTGCCTTGGCATCGCACCGATGTCGAGGGTCATATTTTTTATGCCGAAAATCCATTGCCTGTGGGTCCTCGCCTGTTGGTCTGGAATCAAAAAGAGGCACGCCTTATGACGTGTCTCTTTGAGTGTGTATGGTGTATGCCGCTCTTTCTGGCGTGGAAAGCGGGCAAAAGCAATAGCATGAAAAGCCAACATTCTATCGAGAAAAAGAAGGCTCCGGCGCATTAAAGTCCAGTGGCTTGCGTTGCGTGGATATGCAGAGAATCATGCCGATACTCAATAGATTGATCAGCTGGAAGGTACCGCCGTTGGAAAGAAAGGGCAGTGGGATGCCGGTTAACGGCATGACGCCAATAGTCATGCCGATATTTTCGAAGATATGAATGAATTGCATCGCAGCGACGCCCACGCAGAGGGTGCGCGAGAACATATCCTTTGCTCTTTTCGCAATGAGCAAAATGCGTAGGAGCATGACGGCGTAGAGAAAAATGAGAACCCCTGCACCGACAAGCCCAAACTCCTCCGCCAACACGGCAAAAATATAGTCCGTGTCGCGTTCCGGAATAAAGCCGTATTGCGTTTGTGTTCCATGCAAAAAGCCCTTACCGAAGAGCTTGCCGGAACCGATCGCAATTAGCCCTTGATAGGTTTGATAGCCGCTGTTCATCACGTCACGCATCGGGTTAAGAAAGTTCAGAATGCGATCTTGTTGCATCGGTGACAGATGCTGATACACGATCGGTGTAGCCACCGCTACTAAGACCAAAGCAGCAACGATGTAGCCCCAATGCAGGCCGGCATAGAAAATCATCAGGGCAAGGAAGAAGATAAACACCGCCGCCGTGCCGAAGTCCGGCTGCCGCAAAATGAGCACCACGGGAATCCCCATGGCAACGGCTAAAATCAACAAGGTCGTTATTTTATTGAGCCTATACTGATAGCGTTCCAAGAGCATGGCAAAGGCAATCATTACAGCAATCTTTGTAAATTCCGCCGGCTGAAAGGTGACGGGGCCGAGTTTGAGCCAGGAGCGTGCACCCCAGGCATCCTCACCCACACCGAAAAGCATCGTGGCGATCAAAAGCAAAACGGCAATGCCATAGATGGGCATCGCCAGCTTTTTCATGTAATCCACATCAATGTATTGCAACAATACAATCAGGGCTACACCGAGCGCTGTGGCGGCAAATTGCGATTTCAACGCGTGCCATTGTCCGCCGCGTGATACGGTGGCGGAAAAGACGACGATGAAGCCGAATACACAAAGGATCAGCGTCACGAGGAATAGAATCCAGTCAAAATGTGACATGTCCTTTTTACTACGATTAAACATGAACATCCTTTCTATAAGGAGAACGGCCCTGCTGGCGCAGCTGTCGTAAGCAGCAAGCCGATCGGGCGACGGTTTCGTTTCGGAATGACTTTTATTATAATAGACTTCATAGCATTTGTCATAATTGACGGCATAGAATGCCGACTGGAGAGGAGTCCGCCTTGAAAAAGATGACCAAAAAAGAAGCTCGAGTGATTCTGGACAAGTTGCGGGAGGCGCATCCGAATGCTAAGGGCGAGCTGGTGGCGGCGAATCCCTTTGAATTGCTCATAGCCACGATGCTGTCGGCGCAGACGACCGATAAGCAGGTCAATCGTGTTACGCCTGCGTTATTTGCCGCCTATCCGACGGCGGCCGCGTTGGCTAAGGCGCCATTGGAGACCGTGGAGACGTACATTCGTTCGATTGGATTTTTTCATACGAAAGCACGTAATATCATCCGCACCGCGGGCATTTTAGCGGAGCAATACGATGGCTGCGTGCCAAAAGACATAAAAACGCTCATGACATTACCCGGTGTGGGACGAAAGACGGCCAATGTTGTGGCTTCTAATGCGTTCGGCATACCGGCGATTGCCGTGGACACCCATGTGTTTCGTGTTTCCAATCGCATTGGCTTGTCGCATTCGAGTGATGTGGCGCAATGTGAAAAAGATCTGCAGCAGATTTTGGATCGTTCTGACTGGTCACAAGCACATCATTTATTGATTTTTCAGGGGCGCTATGTTTGTAAAGCGCGCCGCCCGGAATGTGAGAATTGCAATGTACGTGATCATTGCCGTTTTTATGGAGGTACGACATGCGAATCGCAATAATCGGCGGAGGCGCTGCCGGCGTCACCTGTGCGGGTTTTTTACGCCGTCCGGATCTTTGGCAATCACTACAATCGGACAAAGCGCAAGTATCCGACATCGTGGAATCGTCAGTGCCCGAAGTATTCTTGTTTGAAAAGGGAGAAAGCTTGTTGCGCAAGGTCCGTGCTACCGGTAACGGGCGGTGCAACTTTACGAATTCTCACGTTTCCCCGGCACATTATACCGGCCAGTCGGGCAGACAAAGCGCACATGTGCTTGAAATCTTTCCCTTTACCGCAGCGCTGCGCCTCTTCGCCTTATTGGGAATGCCTGCTGTGACGTTTGAAAGCGGCATGACCTATCCGGCAACGTTGCGGGCGGAAACCGTGGTGAATCGCCTGAGTGCCTGGCTTACGGATGCCGGTGTGCACACCGTCTGTTCCTGCGGTGTGCAGGCGATACATAAAGAGGGCGATCGCTTCGTATTGCGCTTTGAAAACGGAAAGGAACAATCCTTTGACCGCGTGGTCATTGCCACGGGCGGCAGTTACGGTATCGGTAAAAAAGAATGGTCCAACGGCTATTCGCTGGCCAAGGCACTGGGACACCACTTGACATCGCTGCATGCGGGCATGGTGCCATTGGAAGTGGAGGAAAAAGCTCGAACGAGTGCGTTAGCCGGCATTAAAATGACAGCGGCCTTATCTGCGCAAGGGCAGCAGGTCATCGATGATCTGCTTTTTACGGAATACGGCCTTTCCGGCATTGGCATTTTACGCCTTTCCAATCGTATATTGGATGCCGTAGCCACAGCCGTCTCAAACACGTCATCTGAGTCGCTGCCAACAGTATGCGTCAATTTGTTGCCACAGCACTCGGTGAAGGAGTGGATTTCGAATGCTTGGCAATTGCACGCTCGCTTTCCTTCTTGGCGCGTAGGGGATGTGCTTTCCGGCATGCTGCCGGAAGCTGTGGTACGACAATTAGCCAAAGAATGCGAGGTTGATGCCGACGAAGCACCCGATAAAGAGAACTTGGAGCGTATTCTTACACGGGCCTGCGCCTGGCACTTTATCGTGCGTGGTGTGCATAAGAAAGACCACGGACACGTGACTTGCGGCGGCGTTAGCACGGACGAAATCGATATGAGAAGTCTTCAATCTCTAACGTGTCCGGGGCTGTATCTTATCGGTGAAGTCATCGATATCGTCGGCGAATGCGGCGGGTATAATCTGCACTGGGCATGGGCCAGTGCCTATGCGGCGGCCGGTGCATTGCTCGCAGAATAGGCGCAAGCGCACGATCATGCTTTAGAAAAGGCATCGTGTCACAGGAAAAAGCCCCGTTTTTTGCCACGTTGTGTATAATGGAGAGAAAACAGCAAACCTCTGCCTCCTGGCAGACAGTGCGAAGCAAGATAGGAGAAAGCATGGCATTTAAAAGCTTACCGGAAAATGTGCGAGAAGGAGAATTAGCACGCAGCAAGGTATGGAAAGACATGGACTTGCTGAAGCGCTCCGTAGACGAACGCGCTAATCATGAAAAATTCGTGTTTTTTGATGGACCGCCGACGGCCAACGGTCGCCCGGGCATTCATCACGTCATTTCGCGTACTTTAAAAGATATGACCAATCGTTATAAAACCATGGAAGGCTATCAGGTTCGCCGCAAAGCTGGCTGGGATACCCATGGTTTGCCTGTTGAAATTGAGGTGGAAAAAGAGCTCGGTTTTCATCAGAAGAGTGAAATTGAAGCCTACGGCGTGAAAGCTTTTAATAAAAAATGCCGTGAATCGGTGTTCCGTTATCGCAATCTTTGGATGGACATGTCGGATCGCATGGCGTTTTTAGCGGATATGGAAGATCCCTATATTACGCTGGACAATGATTACATCGAAACGGTGTGGCATCTGTTGCATAATTTCCATGAGCGCGGCCTCGTCTACAAGGGCGCAAAAATTTTACCCTACTGCCCGCGCTGCGGTACGGGACTAGCCTCCCATGAGGTGGCACAGGGCTATCGTGAAGATGAAGTGACAACAGCGTATGTGAAATTCCCGGTGAAAGGCACGAGCAATGAGTATTTTCTTGCTTGGACAACGACACCGTGGACCTTGCCTTCCAACGTTGCCTTGACGGTGCATCCGGATGTCGACTATGTGAAAGTGCGCCAAGGCGATGAAATTTACTACTTGGCGAAGGATTTGATGGACGCTGTTCTGAAAAAAGACTATGGTCCGGTGGAAGTCCTTGAGACGATGAAAGGACGCGACCTGGAATATCTTGAATACGAACAGCTTCTGCCCTTTATTAAGGTACAAGGCAAGGCCTTCTTTGTCACCTTGGCGGACTATGTCACGACTACGGACGGTACCGGCATCGTGCATACAGCACCGGCCTTTGGTGAAGACGATAATAAAACAGGCGTGCGCTATGAACTGGCCTATGTGAATCCGGTCAATGAACAAGGCAAATTTGCAGAAGGCCCGTATGAAGGCACTTTCGTGATGGATGCCGATCCGGAGGTACTCCAGTATCTGCGCGAAAACGGCAAGCTCTATGCGAAACAAAAAATTAAACATAATTATCCGCATTGCTGGCGTTGCGGCACCCCGCTGATCTATTATTCGAAGCCGTCCTGGTACATCAATGTGACGAAGTTCCGCGATCAGATGGTGAAAGAGAATAAGAAGGTGCATTGGTATCCGGATTATGTCGGGGAAAAGCGCTTCGGCAATTGGCTGGAAAATCTGAACGATTGGGCGCTCTCTCGCAGCCGTTATTGGGGAACGCCGCTTAACATTTGGGTGTGCGAAGATTGCGGCCATCAGCATTCCATCGGTTCCCGTGCACAATTGGCCGAGGAAGCCAGAGAAGACATTGACGCCTCTATTGAACTGCATCGTCCGTATGTGGACAATGTTACGCTGACCTGTCCGGAGTGCGGTGGCATCATGCGTCGCGAGCCGGATGTTATCGATGTTTGGTTTGACTCCGGTGCCATGCCCTTTGCACAGCGCCACTACCCCTTTGAGCATAAGGATGACTTTGAGAAACTTTATTTCCCCGCGGATTTCATCTGCGAAGGCATTGACCAGACGCGTGGCTGGTTCTACTCCCTCATGGCCATTTCCGTGCTGTACACCGGTCAAACGCCCTATCGTAACGTACTGGTCAACGACCTGATTTTGGATAAAAACGGGCAGAAAATGTCCAAGTCCAAGGGCAATACTCTGGATCCCTTTGCACTCTTTGATGAGTATGGTGCTGATGCGGTGCGCTTCTATTCGTTGTATGTATCGCCGCCGTGGTTGCCGACGCGCTTTGACATTGCCGGCTTGAAGGAAGTACAATCCAAGTTCTTCCGCACCATTAAGAATGTCTACGCGATGTTTGCACTCTACGCCAACACCAATGAGTGGGATCCCAGAAAATTTGATCTGCCCGTGGCGGAACGCCCGGAAATTGACCGTTGGCTGCTGTCGCGCTTCCATTCGTTGGTGCGTCGCTATCATACGGATATGGATCAGTTTGAATACAACCGCGTTGTACATGCTTTGTCGGATTTCGTGGTGGAGGATCTTTCCAACTGGTACATTCGTCGTAACCGTTCGCGTTTCTGGTCATCGGAAGAAACGCCGCAGAATAAGGCGGTGTTCCGCACCACTTGGGAGGTGCTCTACGGTTTATCCAAACTGATTGCGCCGATTACCCCGTTCCTGGCAGATGATCTGTATCAAGCCCTGACGCAGGGAGAAGAGATGGATTCCGTACACCTGGAATATCAGATACAGGCAGACGAGTCTGTTATTGATGCGGAGCTTGAGAAGAAGATGGATCTTGTACGCCGTCTGGTGAACCTCGGTCGTGCCGCTCGTGAGGATGCCGGCATTAAAGTGCGTCAGCCTCTGCAAGCGATCCTGGTGGATAAGACTTTGGCACCCATCGTGGACGATTTGGACGATCTCATTGCGGAAGAGCTGAATATCAAAGAAGTCATCTATTCGGACGAGCTGTCAAAGTTCATGAAAGTTTCTTTGAAGCCGAACTTTAAGGTTGCCGGAAAGGTATTGGGGGGCGATATGAAGGCCTTTGCCGCCTATCTCAATACGGTGGATCCTTCCGCCTTTTTGGCTGAGATACAGGAGGGACCGATTACGGTTTCGCTTAACGGGCATGATGTGGAAATTGCGGAGGAGTTTGTATCGGCCCATTTTGATGCGCAGGAAGGCTTTGATGTGACGTCGGATCATGGGGTATTCGTAGTTTTGGAAACGCAGTTGACCGACGAATTGATTCGCGAAGGCTATGTTCGTGAGTTCATCTCCAAAGTACAGCAGACGCGAAAGAAAAACGGCTACGAAGTGTCCGACCGCATCACGATCACCTACTGTGCGGACGATACTGTAGCGGCAGCACTTGAAGAGGGAGAAGAACAGATTCAAAAGGAAACGCTCGCTGTCTCTATTACTCGCGTCGATGCACTGGATGAGGAAGCGGTGGATCTGAATGGCCATGACGTTTCTATGCAATTGGAGAAACAAAGTCGCTAAGGAGCACGAGTCTTCTGCAGATAACGCCAACGGCAAAAAAGAATTTTTATGGAATAGCAAAAAACGCCCGGATTTGCAACACCACGCATCCGGGCGTTTCCTATTGACAAAACAAAGAAAATCTTGTATCATACTCATGAATTTTATTTTTGCTCGATTTTTCGAGTTTTTACCCCTGGCGTGCCTTGACAGGGGATCTTTTTGTGTGCTAAGATGTGAAGCTGTCTCATAGTGTAATAATTCGTTCCCAATTTTTGTCATTTTGCGGTACTGGAAGGGGTGTTTATGCATAATCATACTCAATTGTATGGTCGCACGGTGCGTCAGAGCTTTTCGCGCATTCCGCAGGTTCTGGACTTTCCGAATCTATTAGCGATTCAGAAAAACAGTTTCGAATGGTTTATGAACGATGGTTTGCGTGAAGTCTTGGAGGACGTTTCGCCTATCCGCGACTATTCCGGAAATCTTGTATTGGATTTTGTCGACTATTATTTCGAAGATGAGCCGGAATATTCGGTGGAAGAATCGAAAGAGCGCGACGTGAACTATGCGCGCAAACTGAAAGTCAAAGTACGCCTTATTAAGATTGATGAAGGCGAGATCATGGACGTCAAGGAACAGGAAGTGTTCTTGGGCGATATTCCGATGATGACCGATTCCGGTACTTTCATTATTAATGGTGCGGAACGTGTTATTGTTTCGCAGCTGATTCGTTCGCCTGGCGTGTATTATGCTCGTGATTTTGATAAGTCCGGTAACACCATGATTTCTTCTACGGTCATTCCGAACCGAGGTGCATGGTTGGAATATGATAATGACGCGCATGGCGTGGTCAACATTCGTATTGACCGCACTCGAAAATTGCCTGCCACTACCCTGATTCGTGCGCTTCTGTTTGAGACGGACGAGGAAATGATTGAAGTGCTGGGGGACAGTGAAGCCCTGCGTTTGACCTTAGAAAAGGAAGTTTCTCGTACACGCGAGGATGCCTTGATTGAAATTTACCGCAAGTTAAAGCCGGGTGATCTGGCTTCGGTCGAATCGGCAGAACCGTTGATTCACAATCTGTTCTTCGATCCGCGCCGCTATGACCTGGCAAAAGTGGGACGCTATACCTTTAATAAAAAACTGACGGTCAAGAACCGTATTATCGGCCACGTACTGGCAGCGGATGCCGTGAGCGAAGATGGAGAAATCATTGCTTCCGCCGGAAGCACCATGGACGAAAAGCTTGCTGAAGCTATCGAGGACGCCGGTATCAACATTGTCGACGTTTACTCCAATGCGGAACTGACAGAAGTCACCCGTGTCGTAGGCAACCATTTTGTGACCTATCACGCTTTTGAAGAACAACTGCCGGACATTGATTTCCCGGCCTTGGGCTTTACGGAAAAACTCTACTGGCCGGCAATGCAGGATATTCTGGAGGAATTTGAAGACCATCCGGATGAATATCCGAATGCAGAGAAAAAAGCGGCTTACCTTAAAAAACATCGTCAGGACATCAGCCCGCGTCACATTACGACAGCCGATATTCTGGCAACCTTCAGCTATCAGTTGAATCTCTATCGTGGTATCGGGGACGTGGATGATATTGACCATCTGGGCAATCGTCGCGTGCGCTGCGTGGGCGAGTTGTTGCAGAACCAGTTCCGTATCGGATTGTCTCGTATGGAGCGCGTGGTGAAAGAGCGTATGACCACCGGTGATCCGGATTTGGCCACTCCGCAGAGCTTGCTCAATGTGCGTCCGGTCACGGCGGCAATTAAAGAGTTCTTCGGCTCTTCGCAGCTGTCCCAATTCATGGACCAGACCAACCCGATGTCCGAATTGACCCATAAACGTCGTCTGTCGGCGTTGGGACCGGGCGGCCTTTCCCGTGACCGTGCGGGCGCGGAAGTCCGCGACGTGCATGATTCGCACTATGGCCGTATCTGTCCGATCGAGACGCCTGAAGGTCCGAATATCGGTTTGATTACTTCTTTAACGACGTATGGACGTATCAATGAATATGGCTTCATCGAAACGCCGTATCGCCGTGTGGAGAAGGGCACAGGCCATGTGACCGAGGAGATTGTCTATCTGACGGCCGATCAGGAAGACCATTACATTAAAGCGCAAGCCAATGAACCGATTGATGAGAACGGCTATTTTGTGAATGCTCGTGTTTCCGGCCGTGGCATCAATGCTGTCAACGATATTTTCCCGCGTGAAATCGTGGACTTCATGGACGTTTCGCCGCAGCAGATTGTTTCCGTTGGTGCGGCAATGATTCCGTTCCTCGAAAACGACGATGCTACCCGTGCTTTGATGGGAACGAACATGCAGCGTCAGGCAGTGCCTTTGATCAAAACCGAAGCACCGATGATCGGTACCGGTATTGAACATAAGGCGGCATTGGACTCCGGCGTAGTAATTACCGCAAAGGCATCCGGCATTGTGACGAAGGTGGATTCGGATCACATTGTGGTTCGTGAGGATGAGAGCGGACAGGAAAAGAGCTATAAAGTCTTTAAGTTCCGTCGCGCCAACCAGGGGACCTGCTTCAACCAGCGTCCAATTGTGGATGAAGGCGACCGCGTCGAGAAAGGCGAAATCATCGCTGACGGTCCGTCGACGGAAGAAGGCGAAATTGCCTTGGGCAAAAACATCCTGATCGCCTTCATGACCTGGGAAGGTTATAACTACGAAGACGCGATGCTCATCAATGAAGAGCTCGTGATCAATGATACGCTGACATCGGTCCATATTGAAGAACACAGCTGTGAAGCGCGTGAAACCAAGCTCGGACCGGAGGATATTACCCGTGATATTCCGAACATCGGCGAAGATATGCGCCGTAACTTGGATGAAGACGGCATTATTCGTGTGGGCGCTGAGGTGGTTGCCGGCGATATTCTCGTTGGTAAGGTGACGCCGAAGGGGGAGACGGAGCTGTCTCCGGAAGAGCGCCTGCTGCGTGCCATCTTTGGTGAAAAGGCCAGAGAAGTGCGCGATGCTTCCTTGAAAGTGCCGCATGGTGAGAGCGGTATCGTCGTAGACGTAAAGAAATATTCGCGTGCCAATGGCGACGACCTGGCACCGGGCCTTAACGAAGTGGTTCGCGTTTATATTGCGACAAAGCGCAAGATCATGGTCGGCGATAAGATGTGCGGTCGCCACGGTAACAAGGGTGTTGTTTCGCGTATTTTGCCGGTCGAGGATATGCCGTTCCTGCCGGATGGCACACCGATTCAGATCTGCTTGAACCCGTTGGGCATTCCGTCTCGTATGAACTTGGGACAGGTGTTGGAAGTGCACTTGGGTCTGGCCGCTAAGAAACTTGGCTGGAAGGTAGCCACACCGGTTTTCGACGGTGCCTCCGACAAAGATATCGAGGAAGCCCTGACGAAAGCAGGCTATCCCATCAACGGCAAGATTCAGCTGCGCGACGGTCGTACGGGCGAGCCCTTTAACAATCGTGTTACGGTGGGCTACATGTACATCCTAAAATTGCACCACATGGTCGAGGAAAAGATCCACGCACGTTCCACCGGTCCGTACTCTCTGGTTACGCAACAGCCGCTTGGCGGTAAAGCGCAGTTCGGCGGTCAGCGTTTCGGTGAGATGGAAGTTTGGGCGTTGGAAGCCTATGGTGCTTCGCACACTCTGCAGGAAATGCTGACGGTGAAGTCCGATGACGTCACCGGACGTGTGCGCACCTACGAAGCCATCGTCAAGGGCGAGAACATTCCGACCCCCGGCATTCCGGAAAGCTTCAAGGTATTGATTAAGGAATTGCAGTCTCTGGCCTTGGATATCAATTTGCTGGATGAAAACGATGAAGAAGTGGAACTGGTCAATGACTTAAATGATGTGACCCGTTTCTCACAAATAGAAGATTTGGATGAGCGACAGAGCGAGGAAACCCCGCATTCCTTCTTGCATCGTGCCGATGATGCGGACGACGACGCCACGGAAGTCAGCGATGAGTACGAGCTCGACGAGGATGATGTCGAGGACGATGAAGCGGATTTCAATGCACTCGGGTTCTCCATCCATGATGCGGATGAAGAGGATGAATAGGATAGGAGATCAGGATGAAACAAACCAATGCATTTGATGCCATTAAGATTCAGATTGCCTCCCCTGAAAAAATCCGTTCTTGGTCGCACGGCGAAGTTAAAAAACCGGAGACGATCAACTATCGTACGCTGAAGCCGGAAAAAGACGGTCTGTTCTGCGAAAAGATTTTCGGACCGACCAAAGACTGGGAGTGCAACTGCGGAAAGTATAAGCGGATTCGCTTTAAGGGCGTAATCTGCGAGAAGTGCGGCGTTGAGGTAACCAAGTCCAAGGTACGTCGTGAACGCATGGGCCATATTGAACTGGCCACTCCGGTCTCCCATATCTGGTATTTCAAGGGCATCCCTTCTCGCATGGGTCTGCTCTTGGACATGAGCCCGAAAGCCCTCGAATTGGTGCTATATTTTGCCAATTTCGTGGTGTTGGATCCGGGCGAGGCCGAAGGGGATCTTTACAAGAAACAACTTCTCAGTGAAGAAGAATACAACAAGTATTACGAGAAATATGGCGATGGCTTTGAAGCCAAAATGGGCGCAGAAGCCATTCAGCAGTTGCTTCGCGAAGTGGATCTGGAACAAGAACAGCGCGTGCTGACCAAGGAGCTTGAAGAAGCAACGGGACAGAAGCGTGTACGTTCCTTGCGTCGCTTGGAAGTAGTCGAAGCTTTCCTGCGTTCCGGCAACAAGCCGGAGTGGATGTGCTTAACCGTATTGCCGGTGATGCCGCCGGATCTGCGTCCGATGGTACAGCTGGAAGGCGGCCGCTTTGCCACTTCTGATTTGAATGACCTGTATCGCCGCGTAATCAACCGCAACAATCGTTTGAAGCGACTCCTGGACATCGGTGCGCCGAGTATTATCGTGCGTAACGAGAAGCGTATGCTGCAGGAAGCTGTGGATGCACTCATTGATAACGGCCGTCGCGGCAAAGCAGTGACTGGTGCATCCAATCGCCCGTTGAAGAGCTTGTCCGATCTGTTGAAGGGCAAATCCGGTCGTTTCCGCCAGAACCTTTTGGGCAAACGCGTTGACTATTCCGGTCGTTCCGTTATCGTCGTCGGTCCGAATCTGAAGTTCTATCAATGCGGCGTGCCAAAAGATATGGCACTGGAGCTTTTCAAACCCTTTGTCATGCGCGAATTGGTTGCGCAGGAGTTGGCACACAATATTAAGAATGCGAAGAAGATGGTGGAGCGTAAAGACGAAAACGTCTGGGGGCCGCTGGAGAAAGTCATTAAAGACCATCCGGTGCTCTTAAACCGCGCCCCGACTTTGCATCGCCTGGGTATTCAGGCCTTTGAACCGGTATTGGTGGAAGGCAAGGCCATTAAGTTGCATCCGCTGGCATGTACTGCTTACAATGCCGACTTCGACGGTGACCAGATGGCCATTCACGTGCCGCTGTCTTCGGAAGCTCAGACGGAAGCGCGTCTGCTGATGCTGTCCACGAACAATATTCTGGCGCCGAAGGATGGAAAACCCATTACGACCCCGACGCAGGATATGGTGCTCGGTTCCTACTATCTGACGACAGAGCCGAAGAGTGAAAAACCAGAGGCCTATTTCCAGGATCTGGATGAGATGCGCAAAGCCTTAGCCAATCACTTCGTGACGTTGCATTCACTGGTGGCCATTCGTCGCCACCTCAATGCAGAGGATCACGGGAAACTGGTCATTTCTACGGTAGGCCGTTTCATTTTCAATGAAGGGATTCCGCAGGATTTGGGCTATGTGGATCGCCAGAAAGATCCATACGGTTTGGAAGTGGATATGCTGGTGGACAAGAAGAAACTCACCGACATTCTGGATCGCTGCTATCGTGTGCATGGTAACATTCGTACGTCACGCTTGCTGGACTACATTAAGTCGACCGGTTACTATTACTCCACGATTGGCGCCCTGACGGTTTCCATGAACGATGTCCATATTCCGGATGAGAAGGCAGATATTCTGACACAGGCGGTCAAGGACGTTGAAGGCTATGAGCGTATGGCGCGTCGCGGTTTAATTTCCGAGAACGAGCGTTATGACTTCGTGATTGACACATGGACGAAGGCTACCGATGATGTGGAGCAGGCGATCGTGAAACATCTGGATCCGACAAACTCCATCGCCATCATGGCGAACTCCGGTGCCCGCGGTTCCATGAAACAGATTCGTCAGTTGGCCGGTATGCGCGGTTTGATGCAGACGGCAACCGGTAAGACCATCGAGATTCCGGTTCGCGCCAACTTCCGTGAAGGTTTGTCCGTGCAGGAGTTCTTTATTTCAACGCATGGCTCCCGAAAGGGCCTTTCCGATACGGCGCTTCGTACGGCAGACTCGGGTTATCTGACGCGTCGTTTGGTTGATGTGTCGCAAGACGTTATCGTGACCGAAGACGATTGCGGTACGGATCGCTATATTACCGTTTCCGATATTCGCGAAGGAAACGAGATGATCGAATCCTTAAAGGATCGTATTATTGGCCGTACCAGCTTTGAGGATGTGTTGCATCCGTCCACGGGTGAACTGTTGGCACGTCGCAACGAAATTATTACGGAAAAAATGGCCGACGCCATCATGGCGGCCGAAATTAAAGAGGTCAAGGTACGCTCGGTATTGGAGTGCAATTCGGTGCACGGCGTTTGCGCCAAGTGCTACGGACGCAACCTGGCTACCGGTAAGGGCGTGGATATCGGCGAAGCCGTCGGTATTATTGCAGCTCAGTCCATTGGTGAACCGGGTACACAGCTGACCATGCGTACCTTCCACTCCGGCGGTATTGCCGGTACCGGAATTACTCAAGGTCTTCCGCGTGTGGAGGAGTTGTTCGAAGCACGTAAGCCGAAGGGACTTGCCACGATCACCAAGAACGGCGGTACCGTGTCCATCCAGGATAATAAGAAACGCCAGGATGTGGTGGTTACCTCAGACGACGGGCATCAAGAAACTTACGCGATTCCCTTCGGAACGACCATTGCTGTGCATGATGGCGATGTCATCGCTAAGGGCGATCGCCTGACGGAAGGTTCTCTGAATCCGCATGATATTTTGGATGTCTTGGGCGTGAAAGCGGTACAAGACTATATCACGCGTGAAGTACAGAAGGTTTACCGTATCCAAGGTGTCGATATTGATGACCGTCATATTGAGATTATCATCAAGCAGATGCTGCAACGCGTGCGTATCACCGAGTCCGGCGACTCGAGCTTCTTGCCCGGACAGATGGTGAACCATCGTCTGGTAGCTCTTGAAAACGAACAACTGGAAGCGGAAGGCAAAGAGCCGGCATCCTTCGAGTATGAAATCTTGGGTATCACAAAGGCATCCATTGCTTCAGAATCCTTCTTAAGCGCCGCTTCCTTCCAGGAAACTACGCGTGTTCTCACCGATGCTTCCATCAAGGGCAAGGTGGACGATCTTCGCGGCCTGAAAGAGAACATCATCATCGGTCAGCTGATTCCGGCTGGTACCGGCATGAAGTCTTATCGCCAGAGTGGCATTACCTATGATGGCATGAAGGACGATTTGGAGCGCATTGAAGGCATGAAAGCCGAAAAACGCGCACCACATTATGCGGAAGATGTTGCGATGGACGAGGAAGACGAGAATACGGTAGAAGTTGAGGACACGGATGCGCCGGAAACCGTTGCAACGGCCGCGCGTGAAGACGATGCGGCGTTGTTGGCTCAACGGTCGAAACCGAGGCCGACACGGTAACGGAATAAGAGAATCAACAGCGTTCTTAAGGAAAGCGTGGAAAAATAAAGGAAAAGGGGAGACGACAACGTCTCCTCTTTTTTTCTGTGAATCGAGATCAAAGTTCGGGCGAAATAAAGTCAGAATCAGCGAAACACCTGGTATTTTAGGGTTTGAGGGCTTGTAAAGAAACGATTCCTTTTCGTGTGACATCATCGGAAATGTTGATTATAGAAGTTATCAAGATAGATTTTATAAGGTGGGGGGGGAAAACGATTGACATAGAGTGAAAATAGTGTTAAAAAGTAAATAAAAGATGTCCTTTTCATTACATTGTAGGTACCACTCAACGAATGGCTCAATAGTGACCGTTGAAAGTGATAGCCACAGAACATGTCGTAGCGTGTATGCTCGATTTACAACTGGTCAATATGTAGAATGGCATTAGTAAGAAGGAGGAGGTTATGAGCAAGACCAAACGCTATATTCTCTTGATTGGCATTTTCCTTGTCGCAGGTGCCTTTATTGCTGGCTATTACTTTAGAGGACGGGTATCGCCGAACGTGACGGAGAACCAGCCCGAAAGCGTGGAGGAATCTAAAATTGTCGAGAAATCGACATCCGAAGAAAAATTAGATGGTGAAAAAACAACTTTACCAGTCCGTGCGGTCTTAGAAGGCGTAGATTTGCTTGAAGTACGCTATAGCAAAAAAATAATATTTTGGTAGCAAAGCTGGAGACACATGCGTTTTCCGGCATGAAGAAGTTAATGGCCGATGGCAAGATCAACAACATCTATGCGACGAAGGTCAGTGCACAAATCAAAAAACGTGATAAGGATCAGGCGTATCCTTTGACCACGAAGAATGAGGATTTTAAGTTGGATTTGGCATTAGGCAAGCCATTTGAGATGACTTTTGTCAATCCACATAAAGACTTTCCAATGTCTGAATTATATGAATTTGATTTAACCTTTGATTTTCTTCCGACAGAAGACAAAGCGATACCAGATGCATACTCGTATATGGTAAGTCTTTTGAATTCGACAAATGAGGATCGCTTCGTTGAAGAGAGTGTACGTGCAAAAGAGGTTTCGTCACAACAGGATGGCAGCAGTCAGGACAAATAAATCATCTTAACAGCAAGTAAAAAGAGGAGGGGAAGATCGGCATTCCGTGCTTCCTTTTTTCCGACGGGATGATTCTTTTTGATGTCAACGGGCTGGATGCGTCCCGTATGCAGGCAGACCGGGAAGAAGAGGTTCAACCCTAGGGATTGGCGGACCGGACGGTTGCTGACGTCTTTTCCTTGTGGATAGAATGGCAAATAAAAAATGGATTGTCTTCATGGCTGGAGACAATCCATTTTTGGTTGTGCACTACATGGCGTGACAATGGCTTTGGGACGTTACTGCTCCTTATCCATATCAACCTTATCCACATCAACCTTATTCATATCAACCTTATCCATATCATCGTTGTCCACATCATCTTTGACCATAACAACCTGATCCATATCAACCTTATCCATATCATTCTTATTCATATCAACCTTCTGAGCTTGTCCGAAGTATTGTGACAACACCATCTTGCCGGTTTTTAATTCATATGCGCCGATCAAGTATAGGGCGACGATGACCAGGTGAATCAGGGATAAAAAGGTAAATTTCATCAGAATGGAAATGGCGGATATGACGAGCATGATGATGCCGAAAATAAATAGCCGGCTGCCCGATTGCGGATTATCCGCATTTTTTCGTCCGGCGAAGCCTGCATAGAAATAGGCAAGACTGAGCACAATCGCCAGCAGGGCGAGAAAAAATATAGAAAATCCCAATACTCCTAAAAAGTAGCCGCTTACATCGTTTCCGCGGTTAATCCAAGAAGCCAGAATGCCGCCGAAGAGGGAGACCAAGAGGGCAAAACCCAGTGAGATAGCCGTTTCAATGATAAGAGCAGTGGATGCATAATACAGAATGTTGTTGCGTGTTGTTTTCATCGTCATTTCCTCCTGATTCATAATAAGAATGAACCACATAGATTCCATCGTAGCCGATGCGCCTGTATAATCGGTGCGCCGCAGAAAATGCTTTGGCGTAGCGTTTTCATTTGGATAATAGCCGGTGGAGGCACATCATCAACTTGCTGAACTGTTTTTATTATACTCCTACAGGCGCTAGGGAGCATTAATCCGATTTCGATGATGAAAGGGGGAATTGTCTTCAAACGGAAGAATTCTGAGAAAGGGTTAGAGTACAGTCCCCCTTATACGAGCAGTTTACCTTTAGCCATGGCGGCAGTTAATCGAAAAGGCGCTTCCGCCACCATCGTTTGTGCCCGGAGTGATGGTGGTAGTTGGCCGAAAACGCGCTTCCGCCACCATCGTGTCAATGTGGAGCCGGCCTGCGGCCGGCGATTTTGAAAACCGCGCCGCCAACGCCATTTCCAGCGGCGCACCGCCGACTTCCTGCGCCCTATTGGTGATCTTGATCACTGCGACTCACTTCGCCCGTTTGCTTCACGGCCTCCTCACTCACCGCAACACACTTCGCTCACAATTCCTACTTCGCCTTGGCATCCATTGTTTGTCGCACCCAAGCACTTCGACAGCCTGCCACGCCCAGCACCCCGACAGCCTTCCGCGCGCCGCATCTTCGACGAACCGGAAGTTCGCCATTCCCGATTATTTCGCCGAGGAGAAGCTAGCGGTGCAAGGAAGGTTGTCGGGGCGCATTGCCGGTGGCATGCAGAAGGGGATGAAAGCGCATCTTGACGGGGTTTCCCACGGCTGTTATACTGTTTAAGGTTATTTTCCGAATTTTGCCTTCAAATCGGATGCGACAGCGCGAAGTGCGCACCGAAGTACGCATAGAAGCGTGCACGACACGATGCTGCGCGGCGAAAAGCTGTGCTACGAAAAGATGTGTAGATAGAAGGCAATTATTCCGCCAAATAGCCCACATTCCGTAAGGAAAATACAAAAAGAAGGAGGAACGGTATGCCGACAATTAATCAATTGATCCGAAAGGGACGTTTTTCGGAACGAAAGAAGACCAATACACCTGCGCTCGGTTTTAACTTCAATACGTTGAAGAACCGCCAGACGGTTGCGGAATCTCCGCAGAAGCGCGGCGTTTGCACGTCGGTGCGTACGGTCACCCCGAAGAAGCCGAACTCGGCACTTCGTAAAGTGGCACGTGTACGTTTAACCAACGGCTATGAAGTCCTTTCTTACATTCCCGGTATCGGTCATAACCTGCAGGAGCACAGCGTAGTGCTGATCCGCGGGGGTCGTGTTAAAGACTTGCCTGGTGTGCGTTATCACATCATCCGCGGCGCTTTGGATGCGTCCGGCGTTGAAGGCCGTAAGCAAGCACGTTCGAAATACGGCGCTAAGAAATCCAGCAAGTAAACACGAGACTAATATGTGCATACGCGAACCTTCTGGTTTTCTTGTGCACGGCAGCCGTCAGCGGACGGTTGAGTACCATCATCTGAATGGATGAACAAGGAGGGAAGAGAAGTGTCAAGAAAAGGACATATTCCAAAAAGGGAGATTATGCCGGATCCCAAATTTAACGATGTAGCCGTATCGAAGCTCATTAATGCGGTTATGTTGGACGGCAAAAAAGGACTTGCTCAGCGAATCGTATACGGAGCCTTCGAGTTTGCTGAGAAGAAAATTGGCCAGGAAGCTCTCGAGATTTATCGCAAGGCGCTCGCGAACGTCATGCCGGTATTGGAAGTTAAAGCGCGCCGTATTGGCGGTGCCACTTACCAGGTGCCGATGGAAGTTCGCCCGGATCGTCGTCAGACGCTCGCCCTGCGCTGGATCGTAGGCTTTGCTCGCACACGCGGAGAAAAGACCATGCAAGAGCGTTTAGGAAATGAACTGATCGATGCATTCAACAACACCGGTGCCAGCGTGCGCCGTAAAGAAGAAATGCACCGTATGGCTGACGCGAATAAGGCCTTCGCGCATTTCCGTTATTAATCGCGGGGAGGTTCTAATTGCCAGAACATACACCTTTAAAAGATATTCGTAATATCGGAATCATGGCCCATATCGATGCCGGTAAAACGACAGTTACTGAGCGTATTCTGTTCTATACCGGAAAGATTCATAAAATGGGCGATACGCACGAAGGTGCGGCACAAATGGACTGGATGGAGCAGGAACAGGAACGTGGTATTACCATTACTTCTGCAGCAACCACCTGCTTCTGGCCGCGCAACGGTCGCAACCATCGCATCAACATCATCGATACCCCGGGACACGTGGACTTTACCGTTGAGGTAGAGCGTTCCCTGCGTGTTTTGGACGGTGCGGTTGCTTTGTTCGACGCAAAAAGCGGTGTGGAGCCTCAGTCCGAAACCGTATGGCGTCAGGCGGACAAGTATCATGTTCCGCGCATGTGCTTCATCAACAAGATGGACGCAACAGGCGCTGACTTCCTGATGTCGGTGGACACCATTCGCGACAAGCTCAAAGCAAATGCCGTTCCGGTACAATTGCCGATCGGTGCCGAGCATAAATTCGTGGGCATCATCGACTTGATCGATATGCGCGCTGAAGTGTACCACGATGACCTCGGAAAAGAGATCACGGATGAAGACATCCCTGCCGATCTGAAGGATCAGGCGGAAGAGATGCGCGCCAACTTGTTGGAGCACCTCTCTGAGGTTGATGACGAATTGGCCATGGCATATCTCGAGGATGAGCCCATCAGCGACGAAATGATGCGCAATGCAATCCGCAAGGGAACACTGGAACAAAAGATTTTCCCGGTGCTCTGCGGTTCCGCTTATAAAAACCGCGGTGTCCAGTTCCTGATCGATGCCATCGTCGACTATATGCCGAGCCCGTTGGATATTCCGCCGGTTATCGGTACATCGACAGATCCGGACAGTGATGAGGAACTTCATCGTGAAGCGGATGTAGATGAACCGTTCTCAGCCTTGGCTTTCAAGGTCATGACCGATCCGTACGTCGGAAAGCTCTGCTTCTTCCGCGTATACTCCGGTAAATTGGAGAACGGCAGCTATGTCTACAACTCCACAAAGGGCAAACGCGAACGCTTGAGCCGTATTTTGCAGATGCATGCGAATAAGCGTGAAGAAATCGAAGTCGTACAGGCTGGTGATATTGCCGCCGCCGTCGGTCTGAAAGACACCGGCACCGGCGATACCCTCTGCGATCAGGATGCGCCGATTATTCTGGAACAAATGACATTCCCGGAGCCGGTTATCTCCGTTGCTATCGAGCCGAAAACCCGCGCTTCCCAGGAAAAAATGGGCGTAGCATTGGCCAAGTTGGCTGAAGAGGATCCGACCTTCAAGACCTATACCAATACAGAAACGGGTCAGACGATTATCGCCGGCATGGGCGAATTGCACTTGGAAATCATCGTGGATCGTCTGCAACGTGAATTTAAAGTGGAAGCCAATATCGGTAATCCGCAGGTATCGTACCGCGAATCCATCACCGCTCCGGCTGAGGCACAAGGTAAATTTGTTCGTCAGTCCGGTGGTCATGGTCAATACGGTGATGTACGTATCCGCATCAAACCGGGTGAACCGGGAACGGGTATTGTAGTACACAATGTTACCGTCGGCGGATCCATTCCGAAGGAATTTATCAATCCTTCCATCCAGGGTGTGCAGGAAGCTTGCCAGAGCGGTCCTGTTGCCGGATTCCCGGTGTTGGATGTGGACGTCGAGATTTACGACGGTTCATTCCACGAGGTCGACTCGTCGGAGACAGCGTTTAAGATTGCCGGTTCCATGGCTATGCAAAATGCCATGAAGAAGGCAAATCCGGCGCTGCTGGAACCGGTACAGAAAGTAGAAATTCTGACGCCGGAAGAGTATCTGGGCGATGTTATGGGCGATGTCTCGTCCCGTCGCGGACGCATTGATCAAATGTCCACCCGTGCAGGCGTTCAGGTCATTGATGCGTTCATCCCGCTGTCGGAGATGTTCGGCTACGCAACGGATTTGCGTTCTAAGACGCAGGGCCGTGCAACGTATTCGATGCAATTCGACCACTACGAGAAAGTACCTGACAGCATTGCTGAGGAAGTAACGAAAGAACGGAATGCGTAATCTGACAGGTTGCGTATTTTAGCGGAACGTTGGCATTTTAAGGCCATCTGTTCTATAATGATCCATAACGACCAATAGTTGTTTGAGGAGGAAAATATGGCGAAGCAAAAATTTGAGCGTACGAAACCGCATGTAAACATCGGCACGATCGGCCACGTCGACCATGGTAAGACGACCCTGACCGCTGCTATCACTAAGGTTATGAACGAGAAATACGGTACTGGTGAATTCGTTGATTACGCCAATATCGATAAGGCGCCGGAAGAGCGTGCTCGTGGTATAACCATTAACACTTCGGTGGTTGAATATGAGACCCCGAACCGTCACTACGCACACGTGGACTGCCCGGGACACGCCGACTATGTTAAGAACATGATCACCGGCGCTGCCCAGATGGACGGTGCTATCTTGGTTGTTTCCGCTGCTGACGGCCCGATGCCGCAGACACGTGAACACATCTTGCTGGCTCGTCAGGTTGGTGTGCCGAGAATCGTTGTATTCTTGAACAAGAAAGACCAAGTAGATGATGATGAATTGATCGAATTGGTCGAGATGGAAGTTCGCGATCTGTTGAACGAATATGACTTTGATGGCGACAACACCCCGATTGTCGTTGGCTCCGCTCTGAAGTGCCTGGAAGAAGGCGGCGAATGGGAAGATCCGATCATCGAATTGATGAATGCTGTTGACGAATATGTCCCGACTCCGGTTCGTGCGACGGATGAGCCGTTCCTGATGCCGGTTGAAGACGTTCTGACCATCACCGGACGTGGTACGGTTGCTACCGGCCGTGTTGAGCGTGGTGTTCTGAAACTGAACGACACCGTTGAGATCGTCGGTCTTGTTGACAAATCGCGTGAAGTGGTTGTCACCGGCGTGGAAATGTTCCACAAGCAATTGGATCAGGCGGAAGCCGGCGATAACATCGGCGCACTGCTGCGTGGTGTACAGCGTAATGAAATCGAGCGTGGACAGGTTTTGGCTGCTAAGAACTCGATTCATCCGCACACCAAATTCGAAGGTCAGGTCTATGTGTTGACGAAGGATGAAGGTGGCCGTCATACCCCGTTCTTCTCGGGCTATCGTCCGCAGTTCTTCTTCCGCACGACCGACGTTACCGGTGATATCCAGCTGCCGGAAGGCACCGAGATGGTTATGCCTGGCGATAACGCCACCTTCACCATCTCCCTCATCTCGCCGATCGCGATTGAGGAAGGTCTCCGTTTCGCTGTCCGTGAAGGCGGCCGTACGGTGGCATCTGGTGTTGTTTCCAAGATCATCGAGTAAGCGAAAAATACAATTCAAAAACGCGGTTAACGTAGTTAGCTGTGTAAGCAAGTCCGGAGCGAATGCTCCGGGCTTGTTTTTTTGGGGAGGGGAGAAGGCTGTGATGGCCCGTAGCGAGGGTTGATCGAACGGTTTTACAAAAGAAAAAGTCTTTCCTATAGGAAAGACAAGGGAAATAGGCTACAATAAGATAAAGACGATTATTGTACTTGACTAGGGGTAAAACCACGTGAATACTCTCTCAGACAGACAGACAGACAGACAGACTGGCTGTAGTTTTCGTTCACTTTTTTACTCGTATTTTTTCGCAGAGGCATCACATTGTCCGCCTTTTATGGCCAATGGATAGTCTCTTTTTTAGTGCAGGAATAAATATCGTTTAGAAATAACAAAGAAAGGACTAAAGTATGAAACACATACGGAATCGGGTATTGGCCGGTGTTGTTGCATTAGTCATGCTCGCCACCGCCGTCATTACGGATAGCCGCCCTGTTCTTGCAGAGGACAAGGCTACTTCGCATGCCGTTGAGACGACGAATACGGCCACGCCATTGGAGAAGACGGGGGAAAAGGGTTCGGGTGAGATAACAGAAGCCCCTGAGCCTACGGACGCGGTTATGCCATTGGAGAATCAAGGCGAAAAGAATCTGAATGAGAGGAAAGAGGATCCAGAGGAGACGACAGCAGCTATTACGAAAGCGAAAACCGTGGAAGAAGGAAAGGAAACGGCGAATGCACCGGAGGCTCAGGCAAAACCTGAAAAAGCGTTGGCTTCGGCGAACCGTACCGGCGTAAACTACACCTTTAGCGCAAACTGGTCAACAATGTCGACAGGAGATTACTCCTATCCGAACAATGATCCGACCTCCATTTCTGTTACTTCCTCAAACAATACACAAAAGACCGTCACTTGGGCGGTTCATCTGGGTGTTCCACAAGCGCAAGGAGTAAATTTTCCTAAAGGTACGGTGAAGATTACGGTTCCCAATTTCATCGTCGAAAATTGGGAACAAAGTGGTGATACCAAAAGAGTCAATGTTGATAATAAAGGCAAAGAATTGCCTCACATGACTTGGCAGGTTGCAAAAGCACCGGAAGAAAGCGCTTCTATTGATTTTAACTATAGCGATAATGGCGACGGTACCTATACGTTAACAAACTATAGGGATCTTAACGGCGGGTTCACCCTTGATTTTGAGCAGAGTTTTTCTTTCAAACCGGTCTTTGTCAAAGTCGGTCAGAATGGAAAACTCCAGAAGGAATACGGCATTACGCTCAAGATCGACGCGGATAGAGACAATAATAATGAGGTAGAAGAAACCAAAAAACTCCATCTTCAGTTACAGAACACGCTGAATCCGGGCAAAGTTAAACTTAGTGTTGCCAGAAAGGATAACGCAAAGGGGGCCTACCTGACCTGGCAGAATAGCTGGGGGCCGAAACCTACCGATGATGACGGAAAAACCTATTTTTATGTGATTTGGTTTGCCGATTATAGGCGAGGTGCCGGGACATCTCTTCCTTTTTCCGCAACGGTTACCGATACGGGTAGTGATGGCGAGGTCGTTGGCACGGGATATTATACTTGGCACGACAATTCCTTCCAATATAATCTAAATACGACCTATCCATCCATTGCGAAAATCACTGAAAGCCGGACGTATCGTCAATATCAGGGTAGCGAGACGAAAGCGCTCCAGGGCATCTCCTATTCTCTTAATAACCATACGTTTCTTCAAGATATGCAGCCCTGTCTTTCGCAGGCGATCTTAAAACGGTATCCCCTTTCTCTACTTGATGGGAAATCAGCAGATGATCTGAGAAAGAATGGGATTGAACTGTCCAATGCGGTTCAGGTGGACGAAATTGCCGACAATGGGCAAAAGGAACAAGTGACCGCCCAAGCGACACAAACGGTTTACTTCTATTTAGGGGAAGGGTCTTTTGGAAAATACAATGTAAACAGTGCAGAGACATCCTTACCCATGGCGAGGACTTACCTTTTAGACGGAGAAACCATTCGATTAGCGGGTAATTGGAATGCCCGTGATCACAGCTGGCACACTTCATCGGTTACCAGACGACCAGGCACGGCCAAAGGTCAGGATTGGGGTATGAAGATCACCCAGTCTTCCCCCTATTACATTGAGGGAAAAGAGAACGATCTTACTAAGTTCACTCTTAACAAACTCTTTAATCAAAAGAAAATGACCAAACTTAGCCATGCGGACTATTTCTATAAGAATTTTCGCCTCGCCTGGACAGAATATGATGCGGCGCAAACATCTTTTGGTGAAGACACCGGAAACCCCATTAAAAATTATGAATCCTATTCGCCTGTTGAGGTATGGGTGCGCAAAAATGGTCAGTCTGCCTTTGAAAAATATGCCGAGGTAAAACGAGGAAAGGACGGCGCTTATATCGCGACAGATACGAATGGACAGCCGTTAGCCACGTCAGGAGGAGTGTTACATACTTTTTGGGTTCTGCCGAACGATGTAGCAGAAATAGAATATCGCCACAAGAATGGGAAAAACACTTTTCAAACCGATATGACCACCTATGAAAATGTGGTGCTTCGGCCAACCACTGCGGTACAAGCGCTTTTAAAAGCTTCTATGGCCGCAGGAAATAACAGCATGGTTACCGCTGTAGCAGAACGAACCGTAGGAACGATGACAGACAACACGAAGGGACAACCTTTGGCAGTTACCGCGTATACGCTGCGAGACCTGTCCGTATCCTCTTCTGTTTCTAGTAAAGAAGGACAAATAACCGACTATCTAGACGAAAGCAAACAGAAGAGACGGGTATTTGACTCGAATTGTAACAGTGCATACTCTATTTTTACGGATATTACGGGCGGCGGAACAAGTGACAAAGAGCTCGTCAAACGCTTCGCATTTAACAAGGGGACATTTTATGATCTTCTGCCGAAAGACACCTATGTTGATCCGAAGACGACAGAGTTGAAGTTGAATTGGGCTTGGTCTTATGACCAGGGAAATGTCATTCCGAAAAAAAATTATTCCGTTTCTTTCGTGGATGATTGGGAGCATTCCGGCAGAACGATGATGATCGTGAACTACACGATCCCTGACAAGCTCTTGGAATTTGGAGAAGGCGATCCACAGGTTGTATTTTCCTATGATCTTTACAATACCTATGAAAACATCGTTGACCGTGGAACAGATGTGCGCCATTCGGTTGCGTTTGTGAACGGGGATAATAAGATTCCCTTCCATCCGCAAGATGCCCTCAAAACGCCGAATAAGCTTGCCGATAAGAATTTTTTCACCAATTTGGCAAATTCGAATGCTGGAAAGATAATGTTCAATCAGGCTACGGTTCATTATAAAACGGTTACGGTCAATCAGTCCGGGTTGACGAAGTCGGTAAAACCGGTTGGTCAGCCTTTATATCAGATAAGTGCAACGGTAGAGGGAAAGAGCGTCTATACCTATAAATTACGCTATCAGACGGAGAAACAGACAAATGCAGATCAGCTGGTCTTCTATGATGTGCTGGAAAATGGCGCAGAGAACAAGCCTTCCGCATGGCAAGGTACGTTGCAATCCGTGGATGTCTCAGCCATTGAAGGAAAGCCAAGCGCAGGGAAAGAGAAGGGAGCGCTGGTGCCGGTCGTTTATTACGCTACGCGTATTCCGGCGATAAATCAGTTTGACTTGACCGATCCCATTTGGTCAACGACGAAGCCTCAGGACATGAAGCAGGTGAAAGCCATTGCAATCGACTGTACGAAAGCGAAAAAAGGAGACCAAGATACAAACTTCGTTCTGGAAAAAGGAGCAAGTTTATCCGTGCTGGTCAATCTTGTCGCGCCGACAGATCCTGCGTTAGATGGTAAAACGGCAGTCAATGAGGGTATGATCATGACCAGAACCTTCTCCGGTTCAAAAGCCCCCGCAACCAATATGATTCGGGCACTGCAGGCCGATGCAGAAGTGACGCTAAAAATGCCTAAGATCAGGATCAGTGGGGAAAAAGTATGGAACGACCAAAACGACACAGCAGGGATTCGTCCCGAAGAGGTCACGATTAAATTGTTTGCTAACGGTAAAGACACGGGTAAAAAGACGAAGGCGACAAATACGAGCAACTGGAAATACACCTTTGATGCCCTTGATCTATACGATGCAAACGGAAACAAAATCGTCTACACCGTAAAAGAAGTGCCGGTTAAGGGATACACCACGGCTATTAAAGGAACGACCATTACGAATACGTATAACAAACCGTGGACGCCGATTGATCCCGCCAAGACCTCTCTCACGGTCACCAAAGCCTGGTCCGGCGTTGCCCAGAACTACTACGATGCAGCTTCCGTGACCGTCGAGCTTTATAAGAACGGTCAAGCGACGGGAATGAAAGCTACTTTAAATAAGGCGAACCAGTTCACGGCAAAGTTCGATGGTCTTAAGACGGTCGATGCCGTCGCGCAGCCACAGCAGAACCAATACACCGTAAAAGAGCTGGATGCGAATGGAAAAGCCCTTGACGGCGGAGAGAACGTCACGATCTTGAACAAGGACTATACTGTCCGGTATGGGCAGGTTGCCGGCGGGAAACAGACCATCACCAATACGCTGGTGAATCCCATGCGCACCATTAGTGGCAAGAAAATCTGGAACGATCGCGGGAACGTAGACGGTCTTCGCCCGAAGACCATTACAATACGTCTCCTAGCCGATGGCAAGGAAGTGCAGAAGCTTACCGTGGACAAGGGGCAGGACGGCAAGTGGGAATTTGCCTTTATGAATTGTCCGACGTATAACCAGGGTACGCCCATTACGTACACCATTACTGAGGACAAGGTAGCGTTCTACACGACAAAGATTGATGGCACAACGATCACAAACAGCCATCGACCGAAGCCGACTCCACCGACACCCAATCCGCCGACGCACGAGGCACCGAATAAGAGTGTTCATTCACCAAAAACGGGAGATTCTTTTTCTATGATGCAGTTTGTCGTTGTGGGATGCTGTGCATTGGCACTCGTGTTTTCCGCCTTGCGAAACGCACAGACGAGAAAGAAGGAAAGAGAGCAATAAACGCATAGAGTGCAGAGACATATAGTTATCTATGTACAATCGAGGGTGCCGGCATAAGCCGGCCCCTTTTTTACGTTATTTTGGTTGATTTTCCTGCGGAGCAGGACTCATGGTCCCGCTTCCATAGATCGTCAAATACTGCATGTTGTTTCATCTGCGGAGCGAGACCTTAGCCGAAGAAACTTTGGGTTTTTTACCAGGACTCGAGAAGGCGTCTTCAAACAATGCGTCTCGTCCCTGGCTGCGACATTTTGTCTATGCCAGCAAGGATTCGTGGAAAAAACGAACCCGGGGAAGGATACTTTTTTCATCCAGCCAGAGTCGAACCGGAAAAGAGTCCGTTTAGGTTCCACAAAAGAGTTTGTTTAGGTTCCATAGAAGCACAAAATAAGACGCCTGTGAGGCTATATTGCGAAACAATACGTCTACTTTTCTTAACAATGCACAATAACCATCGTCGGCTTACCCTTACCGATTTAAAATAAAGGTCTTTTCTGACAGGATAATGAATAGAAATGAGATACAATAGTGCAAAAGTTGTATTTGCACTTGACAAGGGGGAAACCACATGAATACTCTCTTAGACAGACAGACAGACAGACCATAAGGAGATTCATACTAAACAAATACGAAAGCGAGCATTCGCGGCTACGGGATAGTTGCGCGTGCTCGCTTTGTTTTTTTCGCCGATTGAAAGAAGACATAAGACAGTAGGGAGGAAGGATAATGAACAGCAACATCAAAAGAATACTCACCACGCTTTTAGCCGCCGCGCTCGTTGTCACTACGGTTTTCCCGGGGAGTAGACCGGTCTATGCGGAGGAGAAACCGACCACAAAAACGGTAACGACAGAAGAAGAGAAGCAAGCTTCTCCCTTGCAGGATACGCTACAGGATGAAGACCGGCTGGATAAGCAAGGTCAGACAAACCCCGAGGAAACGGGGAAGCAAAATATCGTCGATCAGAACGCGTTGCGTGAAACGGATTCTCCGCAGGAAAAACAAGAGGAAGCGAAAGAAACGACGGAAACGGAGACCCTCGTTGCGCCTCAAACGCAACCAGCTTCTCCCGTAAAAGCACCCGGAAATTCGACAGGAAAAGTGGAACTGGAAATTGCTCGGCTCGTTGGAAATAAACTTGAAAAGATGCCTACAGATTGGTACACACAGCAGGTTGTGGACAGCGTCGTTGACTTGGATATTTCAGGGAACAACTATTCGATTGAAAAACCCTATTTGCTGCTTCGTCTGCCGAAAACGGACAAAATTATGGATGTAAAATTTGTCGATTCCGCAGCGGGAAAGACAGAGCGATACCAAGATGAAAATTATCAATATATCAAATACACTTATACTCGTCTCACCGGAGGAACACATTACACCTATCAATATTATTTTACTTTTGACGGACATCATGCCAAAAATGGAGATTCGATTGAAGCCCAGGCGCAGCTTTTTGATGGAAACGATACGCTTGTCAAGGAAGTCAAGCAAACCTATACAGCCAAGACGGTCGGATTTGAGCTTTGGTCCGCCCATGGTAACAGTGGAATGTATAATATTGAAAAAACAGTAAATGATGACGGACACGATTATGATGTCTGGGGATTTGTCGATAAAGCGGGCGATACGAAAACCATTGCAAGAGCTGGAAAAACGACCAATGTTTTTGCAGCGGTCTATCCGAAAAAAATCGAGGGCATTAACGAGAACGTGGGGATCGAATATCCGAAAAACCTGAAAATTGTTTATACTTATCAGAAAGATGAGCTGGGATTTCGTGAATTTAGCCCAAATGGCAAAGGAGATCACGGTGCACATGGACTTAAAAATGCGAGGAATTATACTTGGACGCAAGATGACAATGTCTACACCTTTTTAATAAAGGATCCGACATTTGATAGCGATGGTAGGGGTGTTCAGATAGCTACAAACGGGCGATATGCAACGTATGCAAATTCCGTGATGAAAGATAACGGCGTTACAGTAAATAAAAAGTTGCCGATAAGAATTGATTATTATAAAAACGCCAATGACGATGGTACTGACGGGGAGCTTCTTGGGACGCGATATGAGAACTTTACCTTTATACCGTACGTATATAGAGGTGGAAATAGGTTTAGTTACCAAAAAATATCTCATGGAGCCTACAATATCGCCGATGAATTTATTTATATCTATCACCCTGAGTACTATCATCTGAATGACAAAATTTACAAAGGTAAATTTAGCATGGAAGAAAAGGGAGGAATTCCTCTTACAACGTTTATTACAAACTGGAACAATGGCGCCAGTTATTCAAATCCATACGAAGGTGGGAAAACGGACATAGTCAAGGAAATCTACACAAAACTTTTGTCGGATAAAACCTATTTCAAGAGCGTGCAACTTCGTACTGTGATTGAAAATGGAAATAATATTAATAATGAGAAGCATATGGCGGAGATAAAGGATGCGATTGATACAGGCAACACGAAGCTTTATGGAATTGACAAGGATGGCAAAGAGGAGCTTATAGAGGAAAATATTAAGTTTAAAGATATTGTAACGATTAATGACAGCAGTCGAAAGTATGTGGAACTGGTTGTGCGCTTTGACAAACCGGTGGAACTGGATAATATGACTCTTCAGCTCCGTGAAAGGCTGTGGTTTGTTCAGGATGAACTTAATGAGCTCCGAAATATGGTAGATGGCATCAAAACCTATTATAGTCAATGTACGGTATCTAGCTATGACGTCAAAGAAGGCAAATATGTTAAAAGAGCATATGTGGGACAGGCCAATCATCCAACATATTTTACGGTAACCCCACTGCACCCAACGGTAGACTCCTATATCAGTAAGCCTCAGATTGTCCAATATAAGGAAGATGCCACTTTTGATTATCTGGTTGGGCCGAAACTTCCGAGAATTGCGCATGATGAAAATGTTCCTTACGGAGACCTGGAAGAATTAAAAAACGTTAAGACGATTACACTTCTTCCTTCCGGTTATGAATATGCCGGGGAATATGAAAAAGAAATGTATGATTCGGACTGGGTTAGAAATAAGATTGCAGATCCGACGATTACGACGGTGGAGAATTATCAAGGATCGGGTAAGACGGCAGTTATCGTCGATTATGGAACAATCAAGAAAAGCACCTATTATCCCATTAAGCTTAAACTTCGTGCCACCAAGTATGCAGCTCGCGGAGCAAGTGATTTTGTCAACTATATGACCTATGACGATAATGACTTTATCCGTCCGCTGCAAGCAACAGGTAACGCAAACGACTATGTTGATGCCTTGGATTTGGATCAAGACGGAGACACGACCGAAATCTTTATGCAAAAGCATACCACGGTTACCTTTGTGCCGCCGCTGGAGCTGGTCATCCAAAACGCAGTAAAGCATGACCAGGAATTCCAACAAGAGATTACCGGCGATTTGGGATATGGCGTCACCCAGAAGATCAATATCTTCAACAACTCCATTCGAGAGATTAGCAAGCTGAGCATCATTGATGTCCTGCCATATAAAGGCGACCACAGCATCAGCCCAAATGGAAAAGGAGAATATCCAAATAGGCAATCCACCTTTGCTATGCCGCTGACAAAGTCGCTGGAAGAGATGAATGACCAAACCGTTAATGATAAGGTGAGCTTTTTCTACCAGCTGACCGACCAGGGATGTGATCTGGCCAGCGTCCGTGACGGACAATGGTTTACGGCGAACCAGGTGACGGACTTTTCAAAAGTTCGATCCGTCAAGATTGTCTTAAAAGATGGTCAAGCACTGAAATCGAAGGAAGAATTAAATATCTTGCTTCCATCGAAGATTCCGGGAGACACCAAGCTGGATGAAAAAAATGACGTGGCCGTAAACTCCTCCGCCTTTAGTACGGACGGGACGAGCTACACCGAAGGCAATATCACGAAAGTGCGGTTTACGACCTATAAGGTCACCGGCATCGCCTTCTTGGACCGCGACAAGGATAAGGACGGTCGGTATAATTCTAATGACGATCGTTTGCAGAAAAATGTCACGGTGAAGGTATTGAATAAGGACGGCAGTCAGGCGGTGGACTTTAACAACAAACCGATTATAGGGAAAACGGATGAAAATGGTGCGTATTCCCTTCCCGTCTATAAGCGTGGCAACTACGTGGTAGCGTTCGTGAAGAGCGCAGGGCAGAAGTTTAACGCAGCGACAAGTGGCGAGGAGACGGTAGCGAACTCCATTGATCCGGCCACAATTAAGGACAATACGGCTCAAACGATGGCCTTCGCGCTCAATCCCGCGCATCGCTCGCAAGTCAAAAATGTGGCGTTGCTTGCGCAATATGGGCAAATCAAAATTATCAAGACGTCGGAGAACGAGAAGGATGCCAACGGGCAGCCTATGAAATTAGCCGGTGTGGAATTTGCGCTGACGACTCAAGATGGACAGCCCGTTCAAGATGACCAAGACAAAACGATTGCGAACGTGACGACGGACGAAAAGGGCGAAGCGATTTTCAAAGGCATTCCTTACGGGGACTATGTTGTAAAGGAAGTGAAAGCGGCGGATCGCTATGCGATGCCGACGAGCGGAACGAACGTGACGGTATCGGATAAGACGGCGCCCGATTCGGATAAGCCGATTGTGGTGAACATCACGAACGTGCTCATTCGTGGTACGATTACCATCCACAAAACAGATGCCTCGTCCAGGAAGAAGCCGCTGGCCGGTGTGGAATTTACGCTGTATGACGATCAAGGTAAGGAAATCGCGAAGAAAACGACGGATAAAAACGGAGATATTACTTTTGCGGATCTCGTGTACGGCGCCTATACGGTGAAGGAGACGAAAGGCCTTCGTGGCTATTGCGCCTTTAAGCAGGATATCATCGTAGAGATCAAGGAAAATGGGAAAACCTATCATTACGATGTAGAGAATAAGGCCTTCCATTATCCGCCAACATCCAACCCGTCGACGCCGACGTTGCCGGTAAAACCGCAGCCAAAGACGGGAGATAGCAATCGTCTTCTGTTCTGGAGCGCGCTGCTTGGGATGTCGACCCTTTCGCTGACGTTTCTTTATGCGGCCCGCGAGAAGACGCGGTCACGTAAAAAACGATAAGGTATAGAAGCGAGCTCCCATTTAAATGTGCTATCATGGAGAAGATTTAAAAAGCAAGAAGTTTATTTTGTAATCCCAATGCCTGTGTATGACCGAAAACCCTTCGTCCGACCGTCATCCGACGGCCGGGCAAGGGTAAACAAAATGAGGAGGAAATCTATGAAAAGAGCGTTAACCAATCATCCGCTATGGAAACGCAGCTTGGCGTTCTTTACCGCGTTCGCCATGCTGTTCGCGATGATGATGCCCACTGCACCGGTGGCTAAAGCGGATGGCACAACACTTGCTGTAGCGCAGTATACGAAAACTTCAGGGGAAGTAGCTGAAGACTCAACTGCCACGAATGCGACCTATAACGGAACGTGGAAAGCCAAGGTTCCGATGGGGAAAGTCCTGTCAGCCCTTAAAGACAAGATGAAGTCCGCGGCTGATAAAAATGCCTATCCGCATGGAAAAGACGGGAAGAACACAATTGCTTACGTGGAATACACGGTCACCTTTCCGGCTGAAGCGACTATTGAAGCTTCGAAGATTATGACGAATAATACGACGGCGATGTTTGACGGCAGCGCATTTTCGCATTCGATTTCCGGACAGTCTGTTACGTTTAAGTTCCCGCTTAAGGATGTGAATTGGCCTACGATTTATAACTATTACAATAACGATGGCGGCGCAAATTCCGATAAAACCATCACCTTTTCCATTCCCTACACGGTGACGGCGAAGAGCAAAGCGGAGGCGGAGAAAGCTGAGAAAGCGAAAATCACCGCACAAGGCAATTTTGAGACACATCCATCAGGAAGCTTTTATTCTTGGTATAAGGAGGTCTATAACACCGATACCAGCACATTGCCCCTTGCCCCCGACTTTTCGAAAGCCGCCTGCTTTGCGAATGCGCCGGGTGGTAATCCGGATCCGCAGACCCCGGATCCGCAGAACCCTGATCCGCAGACCCCCGATCCGCAAGATCCAAAACCCTCCGAAACAGCCATCTCTCTAGATGCTGACCTACTACTCGGTGAAGATACCGGGAATATGCCCATCGCGAAGAAGAAGGATGACGTTATGTCCTTCGTCGGCACGCTCGATGTTAAATCCATTAAGGATAAGATGGATGAGATCAAGAAACTGCACGCTAGCGCGGAATCCGATAAAATTGCTATTTCGGAGCTTAAGAGTGAATTCACGGCAACGCTGGAGCTACCAGAGGGCTTGGAGTTTTCAGGCAATAAGGAAGCAGTCTTCACAGGTGGCAAGGGAGTCTTCGCTATTACGAAACAGACAGTGGAAGGTAAGAAGGCCAGTGTTACTTTTGCATTACAGAAGCCTGAAGAAATCAAAAACTATACGTCCTTAGATGAGAAAATCAAGAGCGTCGATAATACGCTAAAAGTGACGTTCCGCGATGTTAAATTTAGTGAATCTGCAAAACCGGATACCGATTACGAAGTGATCGGTAAGGTTTCGGGGGCCATGGAAGGAACAGCCACGTACCCTGACTCGACAAGCGCTACGAACAAGAAACCGGCTCCGAAAATGATGCTGAAAAATGCTATGAGTTTGATCGCAATCGAGGAAACCAAACCGAAGACGTTAAAGTTTGCTTTTCAATGGAACGGCAAACAGTCAGAAAACGGCAAGAGTAACCAGAATGCAGGTGCAATTGCCCTTACGGTGAAATATGCCGGTCAAAATACGAAAAACGTATCCGCTACAGGAAATCTTGACGGTGACCTTCTCATTAACGGCGATACGCAGCATACTGATGTGTATTTGACGGGTATGGATACGCCGTTTACGATGACGGGACTCCTTAATGTTAAACCTATCAAAGATGAGCTTTCAAAACTGAAGACAGCTTATTCACAAAGCGTTCAGGCGAAGGATATTGTGGTCTCGAAAGTCGCTACCTCGTTTACCGCGACCATGACGTTGCCGGGCGAATTAAAAGTCCCGGCAAATGCTGCGGCGAATACAACCTTAGACGGAGCGAACGGCAAATTTAAGATTCAAAGCGCTGTAGTTAATGGCCAAACAATAACCGTTACGATGGTACCGACACTGGATCTGACGAAACTGACTCGCCCGTTTGAAGAGATCAGTGATACGGTTGAACGTGTGGAAGATGAACTAAAAGTGAATGTTCCGGGTATCACGGTTGATTCGACGAAAGCAAAGTCGAGTACCCAGTACACCATTCATGGCACCGTTAAAGGTGATTTTTCCGCATTGGCAACAAAAAAGAGCTCAGGAAAGACCATCCAGTTTAACTACACTTGGAACGGCATTCAGCAAAAAGGTGGAGAAGACTCAACGGACCCGAATACCAAAGACATTAAGCTCACCTTGAAGACCGCCGACTTCTCTCAATCTGTGGATCTTTGTGGCGACATTCTGGTCAATGGTAACACCGAACACGATGCTGTTTATGTAGCCGGTCAAGATGCGACCGTTCCTTTTACAGGGGAATTGGATGTTAAGCCAGTTAAGGATCAATTAAAGAAAATTGAAGAGCAGTATAACAAGGCGCAAATTGCTCCTAAAGATATTATTCTTTCGGATTATTCCTCGCTATTTACCGCTACGCTGACACTGCCGAACGAGATGGATTTTGTCGCATCACCGAAGGTTACGCTTAAAAATGATAACGGCAAGTATAAAATCACGGACTGGAAGATCAATGGGAAGACCATCACCGTGAACATGACGGTTAATGCGACAGTGTCGACTTTTAAAGACCTGAAGGACGCTGTGGAGCAAATGGGCGATGCCCTTAAAGTCGTTGTAGACGGTGCAAAATTTAATAGCCAGGCGAAAGCCAATACACCGTATACCGTCTATGGCACCATGTACGGTGAGTTGAAGGCCAAGGCGATGCATGTGAAGAGCGGCAACTCGTTGACCTTTGCTTTTACCTGGAACGCAAAACAGTGCAAGGATGGCGCGGATTACTTGTATCGGAACAGTGACAATATCTCCTTTAGCTTGAAGTGGAAGAAGTCGTCACCTGGGACTGCGCCTACACTGCCGACGCCGAATCCGTCGACCAAGACGCCAAAGGCGCCGAAAACGGGTGATGTGGCATCCGTATTGCTTTGTGGCGGAGCATTTCTGGTTTCTTCCTTCGGTTTCGCGGCCTCGCTTGTAAAAGGCGGAAAGCGTAAAGACGAAGAAAAATAGACAGAAAATAATAAATCATAACACCACGGCGCGACATTGATCGCAGAGAAGACGGTAACGAAGATTCCTTCGTCACCGTCTTTTTTTGTGCCATAAAAAACCGACCTCCCAATCGTTAGATTTTGGTCTAACTTTTGGGGGTCGGTACACAGTATTCTCTTGACAGCGTGAGTATGTAGCAGTATATTAGATACATAGTTAGTTACTAGAGTAACTAACTAATAAACTAATCAACAAGTCGAAAATAGACAAGGTCGACGTCTCATGGAGCAAAGAAAGGAGGAGTCGATGCACCTTGACGAAACCAATGGCGTTCCCCTGTTTCAACAAATCAGTGAGGGATTGGAAAATGCCATCTTGACCGGGGCATACAAAGAAGGCGATCAAATTCCGTCGACGACGGAATTAAGCATCGGCTATCGCATCAATCCGGCGACAGCATTAAAGGGAGTGAATCTTCTGGTTGAGGAAGGCATTCTTTACAAAAAAAGAGGATTGGGCGTATTTGTAGCAGAAGGTGGTGTGGATCGGATTCGGCAAAAGCGATTGGACGAATTTCGTGACCATTTTGTTCGCCCCTTGCAAAAGGAAGCAAAACGGCTTGGCATCTCCACCGAAGAGGTGATTGCCTGGCTACGTAACGATAGTGAATGACGACAGACAGGAGGAATACGACGATGAGTTTAGAAGTAACCGGGTTATCAAAGCGTTTTGGAAAACTGACGGCGCTGGATCACGTCAATGTACATTTGGAAAAAGGGAAAATCTACGGCCTTTTGGGCCGAAACGGTGCGGGAAAATCCACGCTGTTAAATATTTTGAACGGGCGCTATCGCCAGACAGAGGGTTCCTTTACGATTGATGGCGAGAATCCGGGCAATGATCAAGCGTTGCGAAAAATCTACATGGTGGGGCCGGACAATCTCTTCCCGGCAAAAAAATTGAAGGACATTCTAAAGATTACGGCCACTTTCTATCCTGGTTTTGCCCTGAACGAGGCACTGGCGGATCTGGATCGCTTCGACCTTTCCCCGGACAGGCGTTTCGATAAACTTTCTACCGGAAATAGTTCCCTTTTTAAGTCCGTGGTCGCGTTGCGCAGCGGAGCGGAATATCTCTTCTTAGATGAGCCCACGTTAGGACATGATGCCGTCAACCGCGAGATGTTTTATGAAAATGTATTGTCCGTATTTGCCGAGACACAGAGCTGCATCGTCCTCTCGTCGCATCTGATTTCGGAATTGGCACCGCTTCTTCAGGAGGTCATTTTTATTCAGAAGGGTAAGATTCTCATTCAGGAAGAGTCGGACGCCTTGATGGAGAAGTATCGACTCCTTTCGGGATCCATCGAGCAAGTACAAAACCTTGTGCAGGCTCATCCGGAGATGACGGTCGTCCAAAAGCAAGAAGTGGGCGCGATGGCGCAGTGGGTGGTGGAAAGCGATGCGTGGGAGGCGCTTAGCACGGCTTCTCTCGGAATATCGGTGCAAAAATTGGATTTGCAGCGTCTCTTTATTGCCTTGACGAAAGAGCATCCGGACGCAGCAGCGAAGAATACAAGCCAAAAGCGATCCTTTTTGGGTCGGATCAACCAAGATGAAAAGCGATAAAGAGGGGGTGAATAGCATGAGACTGCAAGCGACAGGAAAATATATTGTTTGGGAAAATTGTAAGACACTGCTTTATGTAGTGCTTGGTCTGTTGGGCATAGGTTTTTTTCTTTCCCTACTCACCGGCTTTTTCAACAACAACGTTCAACCCAGTGTTTCCGGACTGGACATATCGATTTTGCTGATACTTATGGGAGTAGGTCAGTTTACATTTAAACGAAAAATGGATTTCATCTTCCAGAACAATCTCTCCGCTTCGGCAAGAGCCTGGGGCGTCTACCTGGGCTATATCGCATTTGCTTTTGGCGCATTTGTTCTGATGGTGATTTTGGTTCCCGTTTTCACGATCGCATTGAAAGCTTTTGGGGGAATCACGAAAGATATTATGGTGTTTTCTCTCTATCAAAATGGCGTAAAGTGGGGAATGGTTTCGGTCATTTTGATGCTCTATTTCCTTATGGCGACGGTAACGATGCTGCTAGGCCTATTACACTATCGCATGAAACCCTTGCAAATCGCCTTGTTTTGGATCATCGTTTATATTGTTCTTACGTTGCTCGTCCAATCCGTCCTAACCATCCTAGGAGGAACCGGTTCGGAGAATGCGTTGGTGAGATATATTATTGACGTTTTCCGCCGTCTCATACCGTGGCTGGCCGAGAAAAAAAGTCATCTGCTTCTTTTCGAGACAGGGATCTTTGCCGCACTGAGTTTCTTTAGCTGGGTCGGACTGTACCGTTTGCAACTGCGTAAGCGGTAGTCGTACGATTGCTTCCGGTGTTGTTTCTAAGGTTATTGAGTCATTTCAAAGCCGAAAGAAAAGCGTGGCTTCGGCCACGCTTTTCTTTTATTTGTAATATAAAAACCGCGTACCAGGAAAGTACGCGGTAGAAATTCAAGATGAGAAAAGAGATTCCTCGCTACGTTTAGCGGGGAGTTTTTTAATGCGACGGCATTAATTCATGATTTCGGCGATAGAGCAGGAACGAAATAAATTGTGAAACCTCTTGTGTTTCTTCATCCGTCAGATGCCGTTCTACGGTTTCGCAGACGTCATGGATGACTTGTGTACCATGCAAGCTCTGTCCATACAGTTTTTCCAAAGTTACATTCAGGATATCCGCTAACACGGGCATAAAGTCGGCATTGATGGAATTGGTGGCGTTTTCCCAAGCGGAAATGGCACTGCCCTGATAGCGGGTGCCTAAGCGCTCGTTAAGCGCATCAGCCAATTCAGCCTGCGTCATATGTTCCTCTTTTCGCAGGTGTGCGAGACTCTGTCCAATCACTTTTTTGTTAGCGTAAAGTAACTCATTCATGGTTCACAATCCCTTCTTTTGAAATTCATCGGTTTAATTATATTAAATTTGTAATCCATATTCAAGAAATTGGTTAAATTCAAGAAATTGTATGAACTTCTATTTGCGAATGAGACAAAACACCCGAAATTCGGGACACCATGACACATTCGATGAGGTTACTATTAAAGCAGCCTTTCGATGTGTTCATAACCCCCAAGCTACTTGGTGCCATGCCACCTTACCTGTGCACACACATCTGATTCGTAAAGATTACGATCCGGCGGGACGAGCCGGAGACCGGCTGAACCGAAGCAGACGCGTTCCATCTGCTTCGAAAGGAGATTTTATGCAGTCGCCCGAGCGAATGAAAAAATATTTAACCCGTTTACGTGCGCAAACCGATGTGACGCGCCTTCAAGATGCGCCATTGCTGCGGACGATTGAGACTTTTCTTCGTGCGGATGTGGAATGGAATGCGCTATCGCTTAAAGAGCGTTCCGATATTCTCAATGGTATGTATGCCTCGATTCGTGGCTACGGCGTGTTAGATGCCTTTTTTGCCGACCCGCGTGTGACGGAGATTATGGTGAATCGCTACGACCATATTTATATTGAACGCGATGGCATTTTGGAGAACACGGGCATGGGCTTTGAGTCCGAAGAAAACTACAACGATATGATCCAAAAAATCGTCAATGATGCGGGAAAGGAGGTGCATCAGCGTTCGCCCATTGTGGATTGCCGCATGAAGGACGGTTCCCGTGTCAACGTGGTACTGGATCCAATTGCCGGTAGTGGGGCAGCTTTAACCATACGCCGATTTCGCAATCATATTTTTTCGTTGCAAGAGCTAGTCGAAAATCAGACCTTATCCAATTCGGCGGCGGATTTCTTGCGTAAGAGCGTGCGTGCTAAGTGCAACATATTTATTTCCGGAGGCACGGGATCAGGAAAAACGACCTTGCTCAATGCTTTGGCCAATGAGATTGATCTGCGAGAGCGCCTTATTACGATTGAAGATGCCAGGGAACTGAACTTCGAAAACATGGAAAACTGGGTGGCGATGGAGGCACGTAAACCCAATGCTGACGGTGAAGGCGGCATCACCATTCGCGATTTAATTCGCGCTTCTTTGCGTATGCGTCCGGATCGCATTATCGTCGGTGAAGTGCGCGGCCCCGAGGCACTGGATGCCATTCAAGCCATGAATACCGGTCATGACGGCTCCTTCAGCACGGGGCATGCGAACTCCGTTGCCGATATGCAACTGCGCTTGGAAACCATGATCTTAAGCGGACACGATGGTTTGCCATTAACTGCCATTCGTCAGCAGCTTGGATCCGCCATTGATCTTTTCGTGCATGTTTCCCGTTTGCGCGATCATCGTCGCTACGTCATGAGTATTGAAGAGCCCTATTGGAAGGACGGCTCCCTTAGGTATCATGCCTTGTTTCAGCGCTCCGTGGACGAGGCGACCATCGGCCCATTGGTGGAAACCGGGGAGGAGATGCTGCGACAAGAGAAATTTCTACGCGCAGGCATTCGTTTGCGGGCATCGCCAAAAGAGAGATCGTCACAGGCGGATTCTTCAAGGTCGGCTTCGTTACAGGATGAGGCAGGCGGATGGTTTTCGCAAAAACGGCAAGCAATGGTTGCTGCCGGAAAGGGGGTCGGATGAATCGAGAACAATGGCTATGGACGTTAGGCGGAGTGGGAGCCGCCGCCTTTTGTGGCACGATTTTCTTATGTCGTCCTTGGTTTACGCTCCTTTCGTGTATCGTCGGATGGCGCCTCGGGAAAAAATACTGGAAGGCGCATACAAAGCGACAACACAACTTACTACAGCGCGAACAATTTGCCGCTTTTTTGGAAATTTTTTCCTCACGTTTGGAGGCCGGTAGCAATGTCCCGCAGGCATTATTGCATGCCTTGGGAGAACTGTCCCGCACCTATCGAATGGACCCGACGGAGCCCGGCTTTTTACTGTCGCTTCGCCACTGTTTGGATCGTCTCTCCGGCGGCATCAGCTTGCGTGAAAGCCTGGAGCACTGGATTGAAGAGAGTGAGGATCCGTTAATACGATCCTTCTTAGCAAATTTTGCGGTAGGCAGGGGGCAGGGTGCGAATTTAGCAGAACTGGCCAAGTCCTTTTCGCGGTTATTAACCGAGCAAGAAGCGTTACGAAAAGATCGTGAAGCCAAATTAGCCGTCTCCAAGCAGGAACAGGGATTGCTATTTGCCATGCCCCTGGTATTGCTCATCGTACTTTACGCTACCGGATTGAGTACGACTCGCTATGGCTTGATGGATTACTTGGTACGCCTTGTTTGCGGAGCGCTGTTTTATGGTGCATGGCGATGGACGAATGCCATTTTGGCAGACAGTGGCTTACAAAACAGAAAGGAGGAAACTTGAACACGTTCATCGGCGTTGTCCTATGCCTCACTTGGTTGGGCACCCTTTATGTTTCCGTTCATCAATGGAAGCAAGCGCCGCAAGCAGTGCATGAGAAAGCGGCGGCCCTTACCTTTTGGCGACGCGCGTTTGCTCCGATTGGCTGGAAGTGCCTGGAAATGTCGGGCTGGCAACATCGTTCCGGTTTTACCGAAAAACGTCGAGAAGCATTGCGCGTGCTCGTCGATCCCTATCATGTGGAAGAGGTTTTATTGACGCAGGACTTGGAAACCATGAGCGATGTGGGTGCATGGTTCGCCTTAGCGGCGCCGGCTTTTTTGCTTCATCCTGTGGCGGGCGCGGGATTTCTCATTGCCTTGGCGGCCTATGTCTGTGGCCGCACGTATGCGCTGCAGAGCGAAGCACGTCGTGTTGTTGCGCAAATGGAGCAGGCATTGCCGGATATGCTTACACAGATAGTTCTTTCGTTGCGTGCCGGCAGCTTGCCGTTTGCAGCGTGGAAGACGACAGCCGAAAAGGGCCATGGGGCGTTGTATCAGGAAATGCGCCGTGTTCTACACGCGATTGAGGGAGGTGAAGGCATGCGCAGTGCTACAGCGGCTTTTGGACGCCATGTACCGATGAAAAGTCTGCATGATGTGGCAGCGCTTTTTTCACAGACGGTTGAAGTGGGCGGCGCGGATTTGGCTGTCGCGCTTGAGCGGATGCGTTCCTCCCTTTATCAGGAACAGAAGAGGCAATACGCTATGCAGGCCGAACGTTGTTCACAGCAAATGCTTTTTCCGAGTTTATTGTTATTTGTCGGCATTCTCCTGCTGGTATTGGTTCCTATGCTACGCGGGATGTAGAAAGGAGTTTTATGCGTTACTGCGATTTCATTCATCCATGGTTTCATTGTCTGCAGCTATGGAAAGATCATCTGAAAAAAGAGGACGGTGAAATCAATATGGTTGCGATTGTTCTCATCATTTTGGTCGTTATAGCGCTCATCGCTATATTTCGAGACAACCTGACCGCTTTATTAGATAGCTTATTTAAGAAGATTGAAAGCGAGGCGATGAAAATATGAATCGATGGGCAGACGAAAAAGGAGCGATTCCGATCGTCGAGGGTTCCATTCTTTTTCCCATCTGTTTTTTGATTCTGTTTTTGATGCTATTTTTTTCACTTTTCCTGTTTTTGCAGACCTTTCGTGAAGGACGCTTGCGTCGCATCCTAGCGCAGCCGACCACTGAGGCAGCGTTTTTGAAGCCGGAAGACAGCCTTTTGGCGCAATCCTTGCGGACACCGGGGCGCTTCACGAAGGAGGGGTTATTCTTAGTCCGTTTGCAGCTGGAACAGCAGGAAAGTGAAGACGGTGGCACGCCGTTTCATTTTTTTAAGCTGTCTTCCTATCCCATACACTTCAAGAGAAGCGGCGTATGGTCCTCATCCGCCACGAATTTATGGCGCTATGAAGCTATTAACGGCTTTGCGGCCAGTGCTGCTGGGCAAAGTGGAAAGGAGAAGCCCTAGAAAGGAGGTTTCATGCGCCCCTTAATGGATACGGAAAAGCGTCGTCCTTGCTTTCTCAACATAGCGTGGTGGAAGAGAAAATTGGCATCACAGCGCGGCGTGATTTCTATCTTTCTTTGTGGTGTGCTTTTACTCATGAGTCTATCAAGTGCCATTCTCATGGACTATGCTCGCGTAGAAACGGCAAAGGCGGATGCGCGTTCGGCGTTGCGGTTGCTGTCGCATGCGGCCTTATCGGGCTTTGATAAAAAAGCGGCACGCGAGTTTGGCGTTTTTGCGGTGAAGGATGAAAAAAGTCTTTCAGAACGCGCGAATGCTTTGCTGAAGGCGCGTTATCCCAAAGAAGAAAACTTTCAAAGCATACGTCCGGAGGCGCTGACACTTACGGTAACGCCGACGGACCTTGCACGGTTGAGTCGTCCGGAAGAGATGGATCGGCAGATCCATCAATTTATGGAATGGCAGATCCCGAGTAAGGTTCTGGGGAAGGCCATGGAACAACTGGAATTGTTTCAAAACATGGCGCCATCCATTGCGGTGTTTAAAGCAAAAGTGGATTACGAAAAACAGCTGCAAGGCGTACAAGATGCCTTAAATGGCTGGTCCGGATCGATGGAAAGCATGGCAAAGCTCTCGCCACCCGAAGGCGCTCGCATGCCTGCCCTGCCGGCTTCTTTTTCATCCGGGGACAAGACGCATCAAGAGCAAATTTTTACAGGTCTCCCTGCCTCGAAGCCCCTTGTAAACGAATTGCAGCAAAAGTCCGAGAGACTCGATACCCTGCTGTTAAAGCATTTGGAAAAGGCACTGGCAAAAGCAGAAACGGTGCCTGCTGATCCGAGAAACTGGGGAAATCTGCTTACCTTAAGCGATCGCAATGCGTTAAAAAGTGCTTTTGTATCGCTTGTGAGGCAGGCGCGCACAACGAGCGATTGGTTTGGGAAAGTTGCCGATTTAAACGGAAAAGCCAAAACGGAAATGGGGAAAACGACGCAGAAAATGGACGGCTTGGAGGCCTCAAAGAAAAATTGGGAAGGTACGTTGGGTTCAGTGGGCGCGGGCACCTTTTCACAAAATTTGTGGGGCGATTATTTAGCCACAACGAGTGCGATGGACACAAAAGCCTTGGCTGATTTTCAAAAGGAATGGGACACGATGGGCAAGCAGGCGGGAGCCCTTGCCGATGCGTGGAAAAGCATGCAATGGAACGGCAAGCCTTTACTCGAGATCAACTTCGACGAATGGTTGAAGGTCAAACTGGCGTCCATTCGTAAGTTGCCGCAGAATCGCTTTCAATTGCCCTCTTCGAGCATACAAACAGCGAGCGTTGCCGGATGGGACAGTGGCAAGGCGTTTAGTGAGAAGGCCTTGCAAACACAGAGTAATCTTGCGGCTCAGGCGGCAAAGGATCGCTCCGGCATTTTTGAATTTCTTCGTGCGTGGAATACCAAACGCAAAGCCATCGCAAATGCGCGACAGGCCAAACGTCTGGGATTGCCGACACTAAGCGGCGGTATCACGGACCACTTGTCTTCCGATGTGCTCGCACGATATGAGGCGGATGCGGCAGCAACTCCCGCGGGGGCCCGGAGCGCTTTTTCGGGCGGCAATGAAGTGCAGATGTTGGATCACGGCCTCTTAGAACTGGAGAAGCTGACCACGGAGCTGCAAGCCACAGCGCCTGCGGATCTTGCTGCTATGGTGTGTGATCTTACGTATTGGTCCTGCATGTTCAGCCATCGCACCAGTCCGCTACAGGAAAAAGAGAAAGGAAAACCGCTGCTTTCGCTGACCGGCTATCCGTTATCAGAGCGCCCGATTTTTGGCGGAGAAATAGAGTACTTGTTACAGGGGCGTCCGACGTGGCTTGAGTGCATAAAGCAAACCGAATACCGCGTGGCGGCCATGCGCCTTTTTTGCAATATGCTCTATGCGTTTACGTCTTCAGAACTTTATGCAGAAACAACGCAGCTGGCCCTTGCTTTGGCGGGATGGACCGGCTTTGCCGTGCCACTTGTACAATCCGCTCTGCTCATGGTTTTAGCCGTAGGTGAGACGAGCTTGGACATGGATGCCTTGACGGCAGGCGAACGCGTGAGCGTGATGAAATCGCCGGAGACGTGGCAATTTTCTCTTTCCGGCGTGAAAGAAATGGCAAAGAAAGCCGTACGTGACGTATTTGATACGGTGGAGATTGAGGCGATAGCCGGCGTGGAGGCGGGTGCAGACATGGCGAAAGAAACGGCAAAACGTATCTCAAGTTCACTGCAAGAAAAAGTTCAGGATGCGCTGCGTCGACCATTGCTGAGTGTAATGGAAAAGATGCTGTTGCAAACAGAAAATTTAACAGCAGAACAAAGAAAAGCAAAATTAACCGACATGCTGCAGGCCTTGGCTTCACATGGGCAAAACGGCTCGATGGGCGCTGCCGTATCGGGGGCATTCCAAAGCTTGTCCGGACAGACAGATATGCTTTCAGACATCTTGGATAAGGCTTTTGCCGAGAGAAAACAGGCGGGAGAAGTGACAGACGCAGTCATTCGTTCCCTTCAGGCACGTACAGAAGTGATGGTGAAGGGCGCTTGTGAGAAATTGGCAGGAATGGCAGAACAGCAAGTGGAGCATTTGAGCGACAAACTGCATGCCATTGCTTCGGAAAATGGCGGCGATAAAGACGAGAAAATGCAACAGGCCTTAGCAGTTTTTAAAGAGGATACCGGCATGGGTGACGGCGCCGCTATGTCTTCCAACGCGGGACTTACGATGGGCTACGGAGACTACATGGTGTTTCTGTTGTTGATCACCGATAGTACCCGCGCCGGTCATACGGCTCTCCTTTCGCGCACGGCGCGTCTGATTCAGGCGGAGACGGGTGAAACAGATTTTACCGTTGCGCCTACTTCACTGGATTGGACGATGGGAAGCACTCTTTCCGTGCTATTCTTACCGCAGTTCTCTGCTACGACATTGACGCATGGAGAAGCCGGCGTGCCAATATCGGCCTCGTGGAAGGAGGGGTATGGCGTGGCGCAAAAAACGGAGGTTATCCCATGAAAGCATCGCTAGGAAAGGACGCGACCGGCTCTTTGACCGTAGAAGCCGCTTTTGTTTTGAGCTTCTTTGTGATTGCCATGGTCTCCTGGACGCTACTTCTTTTTATTTTGCAAATTCAATCCATGACACAGCACGCCTTAGACCAGGCATGCCTTTCCCTGGCGGATAAGATTTCCCTTACGCATACGCTAAGCGCAAAGGAAAGCGGGATTCGATCCTTTGTGAAAGCGATGGGGGCAAAGACGCTATCCATCCCTCTGCCTTCGCTATTGCGGGAGGTTGCTGGTACAAAGGCGCTTGAGACGGATCTCTCGCGAGAATTTCAAGCGTTTTTCGGACGAGGCGACGGTTATGCCACGGCCATGCATCCGCCATCCTTTTCCATACGTGTTGCGGACGAGGCAGATCTGCTCGAGGCAGATGTTTCGTATCGCTTGGATTTACCGGGTCTGTTGAAGCCGTTAGGACCGATTCCCGTGCACCAGCACACTACTTCGGGTCTGTGGCTGTTGACCGATGATCCTGTGTTTGGCAGTAATACCGAAAAAGAGAAGAAGGAAAAGGGAGAGGAGAGTATTTGGCAAAAGCCTCCGCTTACGCGTGGGCGTATTTTGGTGGATCGCATGCGTAAAAAATCGGGAGCGCAGCAACTGCAACGAGGTCAAATCGTAGATTTGCGCTATGCAGACGGGACGGCAGAAGCGATTTTTTCGCTAAACCTGTTTTCTGCTACCTATGCCTCAGGAAACGGGAATGCGCCGGAACACTATCAGTTAAAAGAAGAGGGATTATTTCGTGCGCTGGCTTCGCAAGCCTCTCGCCTGAAAAAAGCGGTGCACGAACGGCAGATGTGGACGGACGAAACGGGCAGCAGCTTTTCGTGGCAGCCCAAACAATGTCGGTTGCGCGTGATATTGCCGCTGGAAGCGCAGCATTTTTCGGGACAACTTCAAGCGATGGCCGAAAAAATACGCTATACGGAAGGGGTAGAACTCGTCTGGGCGTTTGAAGAAAAGGCGTTGGTGCCACAAAACGAGACAGGAGGGGAGCATGCCGGTTCAAGCGAAAACCACTAAGAAAACCGCTTTTGTATTTTTTCCGTTTTCCGAACGTGCGGTGCGCTTTGCCTATAGCGGGCTCATCGTCCTGCTAATGCTTGGCATCATCCTGTTTCAAGGTTGGGAAAACCATCGTTTTAAGCTTCGTCAGGCAGAAGGCGTGAAGCAGGCTGAAACGCTCATCGAAGCCGGTTTCTACGCAGAAGCACAGGATATTTTGAAAAAGTTGCCGCGTCCTCTGCCGGAGAAGGTACAGCAGATGCTTTTTCAGGTATCGCTCAAAAAACATGATTTTGTCTATGCGTCGGCGATGCTTAAAACGGAGCCGTTTCCTCATAAGAAGGAGAATGCGTTGTTGTTGCTCTCCACGCTTGCGGAAGCCGACCGATCGCAGCAAGCGTGGAAAGTGCTCGCCACGGAACTGTCGGATGCGGATGCCAGTTTGCGTAAGCAATGGGCGATAACCTTGTTAGAGGATGTTCGGGAAACGCCGATTGCGGATCAGTTTCAGAGCGGCTGGTATCACGACGCTTTTGCTATTCTCAAAAATGAGGAAGGTTGCTATTTGACGGATACTGAAGGCGAGGCGATTGATGCCGAGCGCTATGAAGAGATTCTTCCGGTCGAATCGGGCTTTGTGGCAAGACGCAGAAATTTATGGGTACGACTGGATAGCAATGGCCGTTTTGCGGGAACCGCTGCGGCGCCTGCAAAAGAAAAAACGCTGTCGCCGGATGCAAAATATCCGCTTCAACCATATCAGGAAGGCAATCTGTGGGGTTACGCTTATCACGGAGAGCCGGTGACAAAAGCCCTGTACGAAAAAGCAAGCTCAGTTTCTTCACATGGGACAGCTTATGCTCTTTCTGAGGGCAAAACCTATCGAATTCGTTTTCGTGCGTTGCGGGAAGGCATTTCTTTCAATAGAATAGAACCGTAACCGATCGCTCGAAAACGGCACATGCCGTTGAAACGGAAAGAGGGGAAACGTGACTACCGGAAGGCAAAGGCGCATAGGCATTCTAGGAGGAACGTTCGATCCGGTACACTTCGGGCATTTACAGATGGCAGTAAATGCTATGGAAACCTGTGCACTGGATGAAGTACGATTTGTGCCGGCGTATGCACCGCCGCACAAAAAGGACAAGGAAGATAATGCGGAAGATCGCTTGGCCATGTTGGAGGCGGCCCTGCAAGCCAATCCGGCTTTTATCGTGGATCGCCGCGAAATGGAGGCGAAGGAGAAGCAATATTCCTACGAAACTGTCGCGTCCTTTCGAAAAGAATTTCCGGATGCGGCCCTGTTTTTTATCATGGGCGAAGACAGTTTGATGAGCATTCGTACCTGGTATCAATGGGAAAGCTTGCTTTCCATGATCTCCGTGATTGTTTGTGCACGCGCAGAAGTGCCGGGAGATCTGATCGAACAGGTGCAAAAGCTGAATGCCGAAGGCTATTGCATTCAGATCGCCGGAGGACCGGGTATCGATGTGTCCTCCACAAAGATCCGTCAGCTGCTGTCAGAGGGACGGGAAGTGCGTTATCTGTTACCCGACGCTGTGAGCGGCTATATTTATGCACGCCATCTTTATGGTGCATCGCATTCTCAAGAAGAGGCGATGTTCTTAAAGGCGGTCGAAGACGAATCGCTGGCATTTTTGGACGAGGGAGAATTTCCCGCCATGGTGAAGCGACTACGCGCTACCCTTAAACCGCATCGCTTTCGGCATGTCATGCGCGTGGTAAAAACCGCCTCTTTTCTGGCCAAGCGCTATCATTGCGACCTTCAGAAGACACGTCTTGCCGCGCTCCTGCACGATTGTGCCAAGAGCTGTGAGAGAATGTATTTTTCGCAATTGCTGGAAAAAGGTTCTGTCCGAGAGGAGGACTGGAAACCGTCGCCTATTTTTCATGCGTATCTGGGACAATTTGTGTCACGCGACATCTATGGCGTAGAAGATCCGGAAGTATGGGAAGCCATCGCTTCCCACACGACGGGCAGCACGCACATGAGCCTCATGGCAAAGATTGTTTTTTTAGCCGATGAGATTGAACCGCATCGTAATTTTCCTTATGTCGTGTATTTAAGAGAGAAAAGTTTGGAAAATTTGGATGAAGCCGTACTAGCAGGCATGAATGCTTCTCTGGTGTTCCTTCTGCATAGCGGCAGTCGTATCGAACTAAGCTCCATTACAGCACGTAATGCGCTTTTAGAACAGCAACATTCCTGTAACGGCCAATGACCTGGCAGGAAGGAAAGGAGTCTTCATTGACAGAGAATACAAAGGAGCAGGCAGCAATGGCGGATCGCAATGCGATTATTGTACAGGCGGCCGAAGATAAATTGGCAAGGGATATCAGCATTTTACCGATTCGCGAAGAGGCGGGTATTTGTGATTCCTTTATTGTCATGACGGGAAGAAATAAGAATCACACGCAGGCCATTGCAGATGCGATTACGCAGAAGCTGGCCGAACAGGGCATGGAGCCGAGAAGGACGGAAGGGATGCGTGAAGGCAGTTGGATTTTACTGGATTGCGATGAGACCATTGTCCACATCTTCACGCAGTCGGAACGCGAATTTTACGATCTTGATGAACTTTGGAGCGACTGAGCGTGTCCAAGCGCATCGAAAAGATTTTATTTGCGGTACTCTTTATCGGTGTGGTCATTATCGGAGGATGGCGTTTATTTGTGGGCGAAGCGTCCACGCCTTCGAATGATGATGCACCATCACAAAAGGACAGCCTTGTTTCCGAAATATCGCAGGGAGAGAAAGACAGCGCCTCTGTAGCAGGCGTCGCAGCGTCGGAAAAGGGGAAGACAAGTTCAGAGCCTACCTCCGTTGCTGAAAACGTAACGGTTTATGTGGGCGGCGCGGTACAAAAGCCGGGCCTTTATACACTTTCCGCAGAGAAACGCGTACAGGATGCACTGGAGATGGCCGGCGGCCTTACGAAAGATGGCGCGTTGGCAGCCATTAACCCGGCGCAACATTTGGAAGACGAAATGAAAATTGTGGTGCCGGCCGAAAAAGAGGCAACGACGACGCAGAGCGTCACTCCCGATCCGGTAAGTGTACCGTCAACCGGATCCAAAGCAACGGAAAATAAGTCGACGATCCATGCAAAGACAATCAATATCAATACAGCCACGATAGAAGAACTGCAGACCTTGCCGTCGATTGGAAAAGCCAAGGCGGAAGCCATTGTGGCATATCGCCAAAAGAAGCCGTTTCAGTCGGCAGAAGAAATTATGCAAGTTTCCGGCATCGGGAAAAAAGTGTTCGAGAAGATTCGCGATCGTATCGTCGTACGATAAGGTATCATGAAACCATTGAAACCTGTCAAGGAATTTGGTAAAATTTATAGTACTGTAACTACCATATCGAGAAGCAAGGGGTGAATTCATTGAAACCAGTTATTATTGCAATTCTTGTTTTGGCCAGCATCGTGATTATTGCGGCAACGCTGATGATGGAGCCCAAAACCAAGGCCGGAGCATTGTTTGGACAGGAGTCCAATGTATACGGAACCTCAGTACATCGTCCGAAAGATGATATGCTGAACAAAGTAACGATCGTTTGCGGTGTCATTTTTGTTATCAGTTTGATTGCTTTGCTCGCTATAAAATGAGACCTTTTTGAAGCCGAGGATATCCTCGGCTTTTTCTTTTTTACCATATGAATCTGAGGGATGGGTACAATAATCTTGGGCATGGTCTCATCCGAGAGGAGGAAGTCACTATGGATTTGAAAGATTTTTTGTTGTCCTACTTTACCAGTGAACAGTATGAACCGATGCGCACAAAGGAATTAGCCGATTTATTCGGCTTGGAGGGAAAGACTCGCATCGATTTTTACGACGCGATTGACAGCATGCTGGAAAAAGAAATGATCAAAATGAGTAAACGCGGCCGCATTAAAGCTTATCCGATTGCGGGAGGCGAGGAAGAGGATGTCGAGAGTGCCTCCGAAGAGCTGACAAAGCGTGCGCCGGATTTTGATGTGAGTTTTATGCCGCTTCAGGGAAAAGAAAAGCTGCATCACGGCAAGAAAAAGAGCATTGCGGCGAAAAAAGTAAGCCATGAGACGCTGAAAAAGACGAAAGCGGTAACGGAAAAACCACAGCCGGCGGAAAAAAGCGCGAAGGATGGCGCAGTAGCCGAGGAAAACACGACCGATCCTCTGGTGGGACGTTTGAGTGGTAATGCCAAGGGCTTTGCCTTTTTCCTCTCAGAACGCGAAGAGCAGCCTGATGTCTTTATTGCGCCGGATGATTTAAACGGGGCTCTGCATGGTGATCGGGTACGCATCGAAATTACGCAAGCCCCTGATCCCGAAGTGGGAAGAAATGCAAACGGTCGTGTGGTACAGATTCTTTCTCGCAACACGGATCCGATCGTCGGTCTCTATGAAAAGAAAAACGGCTACGGTTTCGTTTTACCGGATAAAAAGAATTATACTCGCGATATTTACGTTGCAGATGCCGATGCGATGGAAGCAGACGATGGCGACAAAGTTATCGTTGAACTGTTTGGCGCCGATGACAATGAGGGAAATCCTTCCGGACGCATCTTGGAAGTGCTCGGACCTGCCGGTGCAAAAGGCGTAGATATCACCTCGGTCGCACGTGAATTTCAACTGCCTTATGAGTTCTCCGAAGACACATTAAAAGAAGCAGAAGCCTTGCCGGAAGAAGTGGATAAAGCGGATTACCGTGGCAGACGAGACTTGCGCAATAAGTTTACGGTCACGATAGACGGTGCCGATGCGAAAGACTTTGACGATGCGATCTCTGTGGAAAAACGGGGAAGATATTACAATCTCTATGTGCATATTGCGGATGTTTCACACTACGTGAAGCCCGGATCGGCCATTGATCGTGATGCGTACGAACGCGGCAATTCTGTGTACTTACTGGACCGCGTGATTCCTATGTTGCCCGAGAAGCTCTCCAACGGGTTGTGCTCACTGAATCCCGATGTGGATCGCTTGGCCATGACTACGCAGATGACGTTGGATCTGGAAGGCAATGTGGTGGATCACCAGTTTTATCCGAGCGTAATCCGCTCCAACCATCGCTTGGTGTATGACGATGTATCGGATTACATCGAAAATGGCACGGTGTTTGATGAAGACGAAGTGCTTTTTGATCAGTTGGATATTATGGCGGAATTGTATCGTTTGCTGGCTAAGAAACGCGTAGAGCGTGGTACGCTGGATTTTGATTTTCCGGAGACCGATATTCGTCTGGATGAAAATGGCGCTGCTGTAGAGGTGAAGTTAGCGGAAAGACGGACTGCCAATCGCGTCATTGAAGAGTTTATGATCCTCAACAATGTGGTGGTGGGCACGACATTCTACGAGAAAAAACTGCCTTTTGTCTATCGCGTGCACGCAGAACCGAAGGCGGAAGATATTGAGCGCTTAAATCGTGCGCTGGCAGCATTCCATTATGAGCCGATTGCCCAGAATCCGGAACCGGCACGCATGCGTGAGATTCTGGAAAAGGCAGCAGGTGAAAAAGAAGAAGGCATCCTAAACATGCTCATTTTGCAGAGCATGTCCAAGGCCGTATACAGTCCGAAGCCGACCATGCACTATGGCTTGGCGGAGGAACACTATTCGCACTTCACTTCGCCGATTCGTCGTTATGCCGATCTCATTGCACATCGCCTGCTGAAAGCGTGGCTTATGGGCGAAGCGCGAAATGACGAGGGGCTGAAAAAAGAACTATTCACGCAATGTGAGCATATTTCTCTGACCGAGCAAAAAGCAGAGGAAGCGGAACGCGACGTGGTGGACATGAAGTGCGCGGAATACATGCAACGCTATGTGGGAGAAGAATTTGTGGGACAGGTTACTTCACTCACCAATTTTGGCGTTTTCGTCCGCTTGGAAAATACGGTGGAAGGCTTAGCTCATTTCCGGGATATGACCGACGACTATTATTCTTATGATGAGGAACGCATGGTGGTGCGTGGAGAACGCCTACACCGTGAGTTGCACTATGGAGATTCGGTACGCGTTTTGGTGGCGGCGGCCAATCCGTTGCTCAGAGAGGTGGACTTTCATCTGCCGGAATTCACACGTCAGCTCGACAAGAACGAAAGATATGAGAATAAAGAACGTAATGGCCATCGTCACGGCGCCCGTGGGGGCGTGACATTTCAACGTCGCACGCAGGAACGCCCCAAAAATTTTAAGGGCGGAAGAACGTCCCGTGCTAATCAGCCGCGTAAGAAGGGCGCCAGTCGCCATCGCAATCAACTCTCCAATCGAGCACGACGCAAGGGCTGATGCTGCGTCCGGCATCAGCCCCGAGGGGCCGGATCCGGAGAGCAGAGAGGAATAATCATGCAAAACGAAGGAACAAAAGTGTTGGCAAACAATCGACGCGCCAAGCACGAATATTTCATTGAAAAAATTTTGGAAGCGGGCATTGCCCTGAAAGGTACAGAGGTCAAGAGCGTGCGCCAGGGGCATGTATCCATTCAGGAATCCTATGTTGATATTTATGAGGGGGGGGCCTGGATTAAAGGGATGCACATCAGCCCGTATGAGCAGGGCAATCGCTATAATACGGATCCAGTGCGCGATCGACGTCTGCTTTTGCATAAAAAAGAGATTCGTCAGCTGGCACAGGCGATTCAGCGGGACGGCTATACGGTTATTCCGCTCAGCGTAAATTTACGCGGTCGTCATATTAAAGTAGATATTGCGTTGGCGAAGGGCAAAAAGCTCTATGATAAGCGCGAAAGCTTACGTGAAGCAGACGATAAGCGTCGTATTGAACGCACGTTGAAGGACTGGGGATGAAGATAAAAGAATTATGGCAACGATGGCAGGAACCGATTTGCTACCTTTTTTTCGGTGTCCTAACGACCGTGGTTAACTACATCGTATATTTCTTGGCGACACGTGGAGCAGGGCTGCATTATATGGTGGCAACGGGGCTTTCCTGGGTGGTCGCGGTGCTGTTTGCCTTTGTCACGAATCGTCGCTTTGTGTTTGCGTCCGGTGCGAAGGGCAAAGTAGCCGTGGGTGCTGAATTGCTGCGCTTTATTGGTGGGCGGGTGCTTTCTCTGTTACTGGAAGCGTGCATCATGTTCATTGGTATCGAAGGCTTGAAGCTGCTCCGCTATGACTGGGCGGTCAAGACGGTGGCGCAGGTTGGCGTAGTGGTTTCCAATTATTTTCTGAGTAAATTTTTCGTGTTTAAAAAAGAGACGCCTCAATCCTGAGGCGTCTCTTTATCGTGCAAGTTTTATGGCGGAAACAAGCTGCTTTCTCAAATGGTTTGTCGGATCGTTTGGGTGATATAACGGTTAGTTTTCGAGATCGGTTTTCTCTACATAGCGGATCCAGGCGCCATAGCCCTCTTCTTCCATCTTTTCCAACGGGATAAAGCGTAAGGCAGAACCGTCAATGCAATAGCGCAGGCCGCCCAACGCGAGGGGACCGTCTTCGAAGACATGTCCCAAATGGCTGTCGGCATGGCGGGAACGCACTTCAACGCGCGCTCTGCCGGGAATTGAAGTGTCGCGATGTTCGCTTAATTGGTCCGTCCGTATGGGCTTACTAAAGGAAGGCCATCCGCAGCCGGCGTCAAATTTATCGCGAGAACTGAAGAGAGGCTCCCCGGAGACGATGTCTACATACAGACCGGGCTCAAATTTCTGATCATAGGGATGCGCATGCGGTACATCGGTACCCTGCTCCTGCGTAATGTGGTATTGCGCCGGCGTCAACGTTTGACGCAAGGTTTCCGGATCGGGCTTCTTAAATTCTTCAAAGCCGTCGGATAGTGGCTTCGTGGCCAACGTCAGATCCAAATGACAATAGCCGTTGGGATTTTTCTCCAAATAATCCTGATGGTAGTCTTCGGCTTTGACCCAATTTTTAAGAGGAGCCGCCTCAATAGCTACGGGCCTTCCAAGCTTTTTGGACCATGATGCCAGCACGTTTTTAATTTTTTCGAGGGTGCCGAAAACCGCATCCTGTGGTACATAGATGCCCGTGCGATATTGGCGTCCCACATCGTTTCCTTGGCGATTAACCGACAGCGGGTCCACAATGCGATAGTAATGATCCAATAGTTCCTCCAGGGATATACGATGCGGCGCATACGTAATTTTTACAGTTTCCGCATGATCGGTTAGTTTCACTTTCTCATAGTTCGTTTCGGTTGTGTTTCCATTGGCATAGCCGACCTCCGTTTTAAGGACGCCGTTTAATTGACGAAAATATCCTTGTACGCCCCAAAAACAACCTCCGGCGAGGTAAATGGTGGCGATGGGTTGATGGTCCATGGTCCCTCCTTTGTAAGAGAGAATGCGATTCGTCTTGTGCATTCCTCGTTTCTTCAGATTAATGTATACTGAATATAAGTGCAAGAAGCGTGGAGAAGGAGGAAGGCCATGTTTGAAATCGTGGGGAAAGAATGGCTGGCGGATAATATTGTTTCCTTAGTGGTGAAGGCACCGCGTGTGGCACAAACGTGTGAACCGGGACAATTTTTAATTATCAAAGCCGACGAGGTTGCAGAGCGAATCCCTCTGACGATTGCGGATTATAATCGCGAGGAGGAAACCGTTACCGTAGCCATCCAAACTATCGGAAAATCAACGCAGAAAATTGCTGACTTTGCCGTGGGAGATGTTTTGCGTGATGTTTTGGGACCGTTGGGGCATCCGTCTGCGTTTATTCAAGAACCGTTGGAAGCAGTGCAAAAGCGTCGCTATATTTTCATTGCCGGCGGTCTGGGGGCTGCCCCGGTGTATCCGCAAGTGCGCTGGTTATCGGAACATGGCGTTTCGGTGGATGTAATTATGGGCGCTCGGAATAAGGCGTTGGTGTTCTGGGAAGATCGCATGCGGGCGGTTGCCGATCAAGTCTATGTTACGACCGATGACGGCAGCTACGGCAGACACGGATTGGTCACGCAGTGCTTGGAAGAGTTGGTTACCAAAGAGGGCAAGCACTATGATCAATGCGTTTGCATCGGCCCGATGATCATGATGAAATTTTTAGCTAAGCTGACGGCAGCGGACGGGCTGGACATCCCTACGATTGTATCGATGAACCCCATCATGGTGGATGGCACGGGCATGTGCGGGGCTTGTCGCGTGCACGTCGGGGACAAGGTGCGCTTTGCCTGTGTGGACGGCCCGGAATTTGATGCGAGAGATATTGATTTTGACGAGGCCATACGGCGACAAAAGATGTATCGCACGAAAGAAGGACGCGAAAAGATTCGAACCGAAGGCACATCGGCGCCGCAGGCGGTCGTGAAAAACGGAGAAACGCAGTATTTTGATATCTTAAAACGTGTGCCCGTGGCGGAACAGGATCCGTTAAAACGTTCGGAAAATTTTGAGGAAGTGTCGTTGGGCTATGATGCGCGTGGTGCGGCGCTGGAAGCATCGCGTTGTTTAGAGTGCAAAAAACCGCGTTGTGTGGGCGCGTGTCCGGTAGCCATTGATATTCCGGGCTTTATCCGCGAGATCAAAACGAATCAGTTGTCGGCGGCCTTTGACGTACTGAGCCAATCTACGTCATTACCCGCTGTGTGCGGACGCGTCTGCCCGCAGGAGGAGCAATGTGAAGGCGCCTGCATTCGCGGCATTAAGGGAGAGCCGGTATCCATCGGAAAACTGGAACGCTACGTGGCGGACTGGGCACGGGAGGAAGGCATTCGTCCACAAGCACCGCAGGTGATGAAGACGGGACAAAAAGTAGCCATCATCGGTTCAGGGCCGTCAGGCCTTGCCTGTGCGGGCGATCTGGCTAAGCTCGGCTACGACGTTACGATTTTCGAATCGCTCCATGAAGCAGGCGGCGTGCTGCAATACGGGATTCCGGAGTTTCGTTTGCCGAAAAATGAAGTCGTGGCCTATGAAGTAGAGAATGTACGACGCCTGGGCGTTAAAATTGAAACCGATGTGTTTGTCGGCCAGAGTACGACCATTCCTGAATTGATGGAACAAGAAGGCTTTGAAGCGGTCTTTATTGGCTCCGGCGCCGGCTTACCGCGTTTTATGAATATTCCCGGCGAATCCTTAAACGGTGTGATGTCTGCCAATGAATATCTGACGCGCAACAATCTGATGCATGCCTTTGATGCGCGTTACGATACGAAAATGGAACGTGGCAAACGCGTTGTGACCGTGGGTGGCGGCAATGTAGCAATGGACGCAGCGCGTACGGCTCTGCGTTTGGGAGCAGAAAGCCGTCTTGTGTATCGCCGTAGTGAAAAAGAATTGCCGGCGCGTCTGGAGGAGATTGAACACGCGAAAGAGGAAGGCGTCATCTTTAATTTCCTTCGCAATCCGGTGGAAATTTTAGGCGATGATACCGGTTGGGTGTCGGCGATAAAATGCATTCGCATGGAATTGGGCGAACCGGACAGCTCGGGACGTCGCCGACCGGTGGAAATTCCCGGATCGGAATTTGTCATTGCCTGCGATACGGTTATTATGGCGTTGGGAACGAATGCCAATCCCCGTGCCGCTAAAGGCTTGGATGGACTGGGTCTCAATCAATGGAATGGCATTATTACGGATGCAGAAACCGGTGCGACCAATATCCCCGGCGTTTTTGCCGGCGGCGATGCGGTAACCGGTTCTGCCACAGTGATTTTGGCCATGGGTGCCGGACGTAAAGCGGCGCAGGGCATAGATACGTATCTGAAAGAAAAACGTGGCGTGCGCGCATCCCTGTAGTCGGTAGGCAGCCCCCGGACTTCAATTGAACAAAGGATGAAAGGAAAAGTCGGCTTTGCCGGCTTTTCTTTAATTTATGACTATATTGTCATAATAGTGGGACACCGTGAGACACAGCATTCGATAGGATATAGCTAGGGAGGTAAGCCTATGGAATGGATGATTGCTGTGTTGGATCCCGATAGTTCGTATCGCGATCGTTTTTTAAAACAATGGAAAACCTACCCCAAGGAGGGAGTGGGTCTCAACTGGTATGACACGCCGGAGGCATTCGCCGAGGTTTGCCGGACCAGGCGTGTGGATGCCATTCTGGTCAGTCCGCACCTTGCGGGCGATGCTCTGGAAAGCGTGATCCAGGCGATTTTGCCACCGCCTATTCTATGGTATTGGCGTGAGGGAAATGACGCAGGGGATATTGAAAAATATCAACCGGTCAGTCGCATTCGCCAGGAGATCTTACATCGCCTCTCGGCATTGCCGTCGCATGAGCCGACCGTGACTCGTGGCGGAAAGCTCTTATTCTGTACCGCTTTGAGCGGAGGCGTGGGACTATCCGCAATCGTGCAGGCGCTGGCCTTTACGTTGAAGAATCATCTGCCGGATAAGAATATTTTTATCCACGCGATGCAGCCGTTTTCGTTGCCGGAATGCGCCATAGCATCGGTTCCGACAGCACAAGAAACCTATACACTTTCCGATGTCGTTTTGTCCATGCGCATGCCATTAAGCGATGTCAATATGCGTCTTGCCTCGTGCACGGTGAGCCGCCATGGCGTGGATAGTATTGCAGCGCCAAAGCGAGCGGCAGACTTTTTTGAAATTCGTGAGGAGGAGTGGGTACGCCTGTTTGAAACGCTTAAAGAGCGAGAAGAATGGGTGCTTTTGGACTGCCCCGTCGGTTGGCTTTGGCGTTTCCCGGCGCTGCTTTCCGTCGCGGATCGGATGCTGGTGATTCGTCATCGCGAGAGTGATCAGGCAGTACGTCTCTTTTTGGAAGCGCTGCCGTATTCTTGGCAGGACGGAAAAGATGCCTTATTGGACCGCAAAAAACGGACACCAGCTTCGTCATCACTGTCGGGTGGGGCTTCACCATTGACGGACGATACACATTTTTGGTTGCCTTTCGTTGCCGAAAATGAGCACGCCTCATGGGAAAGGGTCGTACAAGTGATGCAAGAGCAAGAGAGCTTACAGGAGGTGGTTTCGTGGTTACTACACTCTTAAGAACGGAAACAAAAGACATGGAAGGCGTTTTAAAGGCGATCGGGCTTGAAACATGGCGATGGGAAACGGAGAGGACGGGCCAAAAGCTTTTTCTTCCTAAGCCTGCCAAGACGCTTACGGATCCCTTGGCGTGTCGTATGTTGACGGAAAATACGCCTTGTCATCTGGCATCACTTGAAGAAGGGGAGGAATTGGCGTTCTCTCTGCCGGGTACGCCCTTGGCACAAATGGACACACCATGGCATCGCCAGGAACTCATCGCTTTTTTTGAAGCGTTGCAGAACGCAAGGCAAGAGGCCGAGGATCTGTTGTTGAATCCGCACTGGTTTCTGTGGCATCCGGCCTTTGTCACCTGTGAAGAGGTGCATTATACGTTTTTGCTTTTGCCCTTTGCCGGGGAGAATACGGCATTGACGCAAGGTTACACGCTTCCCTCGTTTTGCTTAGAAACACTGCTTTTGCGCGGGGTCGAAGCCGGCGCCGGCTATGTTGCCGATCTGTTGAACCTGTTGCGTTTACCGGAATCGGAGGAAAACCTGATCGCTGTATTAGTAAAACGGCTCAAAAAAGACAGCGACCGTTTCGTTCCTTCCGGGACTGTTCTTCCATCAAATGCAACCGCAGAAAAAATGACCTGCCCGGCGACGGATGAGACGGCGCCCTTTCTGGTACCGCCTTCTTCAGAAGCAAGTTTGTCTCTACCATTAAAGAAGATCGAGACGGTGGCAGAAGCTGCCGCCTCCTACAAAGCCCCCTATCCGTCGCTCGAATCCTTACAAGCCATGGCGGAAGCGGCGCATGATCCTCTTGAGACCCGCCCCCTCGCCAAGACAGAGAAAATCGCTTATGAAAATGTCGGTGCTAAGGCACCGATAGAAAAGAAAAAAGAAGAAAAGGCAGCGCCACAAAGTTTTCTGGATCTTCTCATGCACTTCAGTATGGAAAACTGGAAACGCTATCGCGAGCAGCGTGAAAAAACGCCTTCTAACACGACGTTCCAAAAGCCTACACACGCCGACAATAGCTTTCATCACGCGGACAAGAATGATACAGAAGAAACACCGCTCTTGTGGGAGGAGAACGGGAATATTCAAATGCTACGCGTTCCCGGAAGGAAGCATCCTCGCCTGCGCTTCGCGGATCAAGAAGAGGTTTTTTGCGATTCCTTACCGCTTGTTATCGGTCGCAGCGGTACGGCACAAATTGTCCGACATAATCGCCATATGAGCGCCCAACACGCGCGCCTGTCCTATGAAAACGGCCGCTATATGATAACGGATTGCCAATCCACCAATGGCACTTTCGTAAACAATCGACGCCTTCAGCCTTCAAAGACTTGTCCGATCACGCAAGGGGATCGTCTGCGTTTTGGCACGGAAGAGGCGCTTTTTCTGCTATAACTTTTCTTATGCCGTAAGGAGCTAGTTCAACCCACTTGGCGGACTAACGGAAAGACAGCTGTTTTATCCTCAGGAAGTGTACATTTTTTTTCTTGCGCTGTCCTCTATAATGGAATAGGAGGACGGTATGGCAGCGCTAAATCTTACAAAACAACTCCTTATGTGGTATGACCGAAATCGTAGGATTCTTCCGTGGAGAGAGGATCCTACACCTTATCATGTCTGGGTTTCAGAGATTATGCTACAGCAAACCCGCGTCGAAGCTGTGCGAGAGTATTATGATCGCTTCTTGCACTACTTGCCGAATATTCGCGCGTTAGCGGAAGCGGATCCGGATTTTTTATTGAAACTTTGGCAAGGATTGGGCTATTATTCTCGTGCTCGTCATCTGCAGGAAGCTGCCCGTATTGTGTGTGAACAGTATGGGGGAGTCTTGCCACAAACGGCAGAGGCATTGCAGAAATTGCCGGGCATCGGTCTCTATACCGCTGGCGCCATCAGTTCCATTGCTTTCGGAAAGCCCGAAATTGCGCCGGATGGGAATGCCTATCGAATCTTTGCCCGCTTGACACGGGATGAGGGGTTTATAGAAGACGGAAATACTAAAAAGAGGTTGGAATCGGGAATGCGCGAAGCATTGGATCAGAAACGCCCCGGCGCCTTTAATCAGGCGCTGATGGATCTGGGTTCTCTGATCTGTCTGGCGCACGGAAAACCGCTTTGTGAACAATGTCCGCTTTTTTTCGAATGTGAGGCAGGTCAAAACGATGTGGCCGAAGCCTATCCGCATCGCCGTCCGAAGAAAAGTCGACGCCTTGAGGAGAAGACGGTTCTGCTGTTGGAAAGAAACGGTCAGGTTTTGTTGAAAAGGCAGCCGGCAAAGGGACTGCTCGCAGGCATGTGGCTTTTTCCCATGTTGGAAGGCAAGAAATCGCCTGAGGCCGTAACGGCGGCTTTAAGGGAGCATGGCTTTTCGAATTTTGTCGCAAGCGATTTGCAGCCTCTCGGCAGTGCCAAACACATCTTTTCGCATATCGAATGGCATATGACAGGCTATCGCCTTGTGCTGGATGGAAAAGCAGAAGTGGCATCGAAAATGCCGGAGCCCTGGTGTGTTTTTGAATCCGATAAGGATTACGATGCTGCGGCCTTTGCCTGGGCAGCACCGGAGGAGATGGCAGAACGCTATGCGATACCCAGCGCACATCAGATGTATTTGATTGAATCGTAACCTCAGAGATTACGAATGAAGAAATAGCAAACACGTGTCTGTGCTTAATTTTGGGGTAACTAGGGAAGGATGAGAGATTTCTCAAGAGGCAGAGTCTTTCCGGGAAAGGAGAAAACATGGCAGACAAAGAAGCATTGCAATATCGCTGGGCGATCGATGAAATGTATCCCGACGAAGCCGCTATCAAAAAAGACGAAGAAATTCTGAAGCAGAAAACGGCGGAGCTCAGCACTTTAGCAGAAGATCCCAAGAAAAATCTGAAGGCGATTTTAGCGCTCTATCATGCGACCAATACGGTGACGGAAAACTTGATCGTCTATACCCATATGAAGCAAGATGAGGATTCGAGAAACAGTGATGCGCAGCGCAAATATCAGCAGGCATCCCGCCTTTTGCAGGACTATGACGCCGCCTTTTCGTTTTTTGAGCCTTATCTGCTTTCTCTTTCGGAAGAAGAGCAAAAGGCACTGATGGAAGATCCGGAGCTTGCGCTGTATCACGAAATGTTTGCGCGCATTTTTCGGTATAAAGAACACACTCTTTCCGCAGAGGAAGAAGCATTGTTGGCTAAGATGCAGTTCCTTTCGGAAGCGCCTTCGGATATTTACTATTTCCTGACCAATGCCGATATGAAATTTCCCAAGCTGAAGAGTTTGGATGGGGCAGAGCTGACAGCAGAAAACTTCACGACGCATGAAAAGAATCCGGATGTGGCTGTGCGTAAAGAAGCGTTCGAATCGCTGTACGAGACGTTCCGTTCCTTCGGCAATACGATTTCTACGTCCTATACCAATAACGTGAAGGCTCTGACGACGCAGGCAAAATTGCGCCACTACAATTCCGCCATCGAAATGGAATTATTTGCGGATAACGTGCCTGTTGCCGTATATGATTCGCTTCTGGACAGCGTGCATCGCCACTTCAGTTATCTGCACCGCTATTATGCCAAGAAAAAGGAATTGCTCGGTCTAAAAGAGCAGCATATGTACGATGTGTATCTGCCGCTATTAAAGGGGACGGCACGTCGGTATACCTTTGAGGAAGCGCGCGACCTGTGCATTGCTTCGGTGGCACCTTTGGGCAAGGAATATCAGGATATTTATCGCAAAGCTTTTGATGAGCGTTGGATGGACGTGTATCCGCGTGAGGGCAAGGCCGGCGGTGCCTATTCTTCCGGATCCTATGAAAGCCGTCCGTATATTCTACTGAACTTTAACGGCACCCTGGACTCCGTCTTTACCTTAGCGCATGAGATGGGCCATTCCATGCACAGCTATTTTGCCAAACATGAGAATGATTCGCTCTATTATAACTACACGATCTTTGTGGCCGAAGTTGCTTCCACGTTTAATGAACTTCTTCTCTTGGATTATCTGAGAAAGCTGGCGAAGACACCGGAAGAAAAACTGGAATTATTGGATCATCATCTGGATAGCTTCAAATCGACGCTCTATCGACAAACGATGTTTGCGGAATTTGAAAAGATTGTGCACGATCGCATCGAAAAAGGGGAAAGCCTTGCCTGTGAAGATTTTGATGCCATTTATGGCGATCTGAATCGCCGTTATTTCGGAGATGCGATGATTACGGATGAGGGAATCACTCACGAATGGATGCGTATTCCGCACTTCTATTCCAACTTCTATGTCTATAAATACGCCACCGGCTTTACTGCTTCGACCGTCCTTTCACAGAAAGTGTTGAACGGCGGGCCAAAAGACGTGGAGGCCTATTTCAGCTTCTTGAAAGACGGATGCCATCACTTCCCGATCGAACAGTTGAAGATGGCGGGCTGCGATATGTCGGATCCGAAGACAGTAGATTCCGCACTCGAGGTATTCGGTAAACTCGTCGACGAACTCGAAGCCATAAAAGAGCTTTAATGCAAAAAGGAGAAAACAATATGACGAAGGTTGTAATCGTAGGAAGTGGTGCTGCCGGATTTTTTGCAGCACAGCAAATTCGTAAAAATGATGCTGAGGCGGAGATTACGATTCTCTCTGCGGAAAGTGTGGCGCCGTATTATCGCATTAACTTGACCGAAGCGATTCGCACCGGCGAATCCGTGGCAGATTTGCAGATTAAAAAGCCGGAATACTATGAAGACAACAAGATCGATCTGCGTTTGTCGGTTCAAGTAGCGTCAGTGGATTATGAAAAACAGGAAGTGGTTTTGTCGGATAGTAGCCGCGTGCCCTATGATAAATTATTACTGGCTACGGGTTCCAATCCGTTTATCCCGCCTTATGAAGGCGGCAAACTCGACGGCATTTTCTCCATTCGTACGGTAGAGGATCTGGAAGCCTTGCGCAGCTATTTCCCGAAAATGCATCGCGTGTTCGTCATTGGCGGTGGTCTGCTGGGATTGGAAGCTGCCTATGCCTTGCGTGCCCATGATTTTGAAGTACATGTTTGCGAATTTGCCGAGCAGCTTCTGATTCGTCAATTGGATGAAGAAACCGGTAATTTGGTGCAGGAGCGACTTGAAAAAGAGGAGGGCTTGCACATTCATGTCGGCGCTTCACTTAAGGCAGTGCATGGCGATGGTAAAGTTGCCTCCGTTACGCTTACCAACGGCCAGGAAATGGATTGCGATGCAGTCGTATTCTCTGTGGGCATTCGTTCCAATACGAAACTGGCTGGCGGAGCGGTGGAAGTGAATCGCGGGATTGTGGTGGATGAAGGCATGCACACTGCTGATCCTAATGTTTGGGCCGCCGGTGATGTTGCGGAATTAAACGGTCGTACCATGGGACTTTGGACGGCTTCTATGGAAATGGGCAAAGTTGCGGGTAACACCATGACGGGAAAAGAAGCGGCTTACGATGCTCCGCTGCTCTTTACAAGCCTGCAAATCGGCGGTGTCAAGTTGTTCTCCGCAGGATCGCATGAAGGCGCCATGGTGAAAAAAGAAGGCGAAGACGGCGCTTTTGCAAAATTCTTCTACGATGCCGATGATAAGCTGGTGGGAACTATTTTGTATAAAAACACAGCATTGATGGGCAAGGCAAAGACATGGATTCGAGAGCGTGCGGCAAAAGCGGATATTGAAAAAGCATTGCAGGATTAACTAAGGGAAGCTTTATGACATTGAAAAAAATGGGGGCTGTGCTGGGAGTCGTTGCGCTCTCCCTGTTTTTGGCCAGCTGTGGCAATAAACAGGAAGCATCAAGCAGTGCCGGGGTGACGGAAGAGTCCAGCGTTCAGGAAGAGACGAGCAAAGAAATCACAAGCCTGTATGATGGGCGTATTACGTTGGTAAAGCCGGGCTTTGATGAGAAGGTTAAAGAGCTCAAAAAGAAAAATACTGATGTAGTCGGTTGGATTTCTTTGGATGGAACGGACAGTGCCTATCCGTTGTTGCAAGCGGAAGACAATGAATACTATCTGCGTCGTAACATCAATAAAAAATATGACGTCTATGGGATTCCGTACTTGGATATGGAAAACACAGCAATGCTGACGGATCAGAATACCGTCATATACGGCCATATGACCTACGGAAAAGATGTACAGCAATTTGGCGCTCTGCGTTTTTATTTGGACCAGAAGTACACGGACAAGTCACCCAAGACGGTCACGATTACGACGGAGAACGGTATCTATACCTATCGCCTCTTCTCCATTCGCAACGTATCGGAAGACGCACCGTATCGCGATGCTAATATGGAAGAAGCGGTCTATGCCGCTCTCATTAAGAAAACGGTGGAGGGGTCGAAGATTGATTTTGACTATCATACACCGATCACGACAAAGGACCGCATTTTGACGCTGTCCACCTGCACGCCGAATAAAATTGAAGACGAGCGTTTGGTGATTGCCGGCGTATTGGAGAAAGCGGAAGTCACGAAGGAAGCGTTTGAAGCGTTTAAGACAGTATTTTCCGAGGGGGCAGAAAGCGCACCGGCGGAAATTTCTGCGGAGTAAGGGTATGGAGAAGAAGAGCTTATGAAGAAATGGTTACGTCGTCTGCTACAGGGAATCTTGCTGATGATTATGGCGTTTAGTGTGGTGGAAATTGGCACGTATCTTTGGCAGCGACAACATTCGAATTCACAGCTGAATGGTGTGAACCGGGAATTGGAAGATTTGATCCAAATCAGCGCCGATGCCTCCACACATAGCGCCGACGAAACGATTGATGTGGAGCACGTCGATTACACCGCCGTAATGAAGCGATTGCTGGCTATGAATGGCGATACGGTAGCCTATATTTCAATTCGTGGCTCTGAGAATCGCTATCCGGTTTTACAATCCAAAGATAATGATTTTTATCTGCGTCGAGGCATTGATAAAAAATACAGTATTCAAGGGATCCCTTTCATGGATTATCAGAATAATCCGGATCTCTCCGATCAAAACACCATCATCTATGGCCATATGATGTATTACGGGGATGAAATGTTCGGCGTCTTGAAGCATTTCCTCGATCAAGGCTATGCGGATAAGAGCGAAAAACTCTTCTCACTACTCAATCAGAACGGGATTTATACCTATCGTATTTTTGCGATTCGGCAGAAATTGGCCACGGATCCCTATCGCTACCCGAATCTGGAAGAGAAAAAATTTGCTGCAAACTTACAAGACGATCTAAAGAATTCAGAAGTCAACATGCAATGGAAAGGCTCCTTAACTGCAAAGGATCGCATTGTAACCCTTTCCACCTGTACGACAAATCAGGATGACACCAAACGTGTTGTGGTTGTGGGCGTCCTGGTACAGGTCGACACGAAAGAGCGCACCGTAACGCGGCAAGAAGTCCTAAAGGATGCGGCACAAGGCGATTGGAGCAAAGCACTGAAAACGCCGACGGAAACAGAAGCCTCGGAACAATAAGTCCGATGGGGACGAAAATAAAGAAAGGAGTCGATTACGGGTCGGCTCCTTTTTTATGCTGTACGCTTCGTCGGCTTGAACGGGGAGAGAAAAGTGTTGTTTCGACTTTTCCGATACAAATTCGCAAAAAGAAAGAAAAAAGACTTGAAAAAAGTTCATTCATGCGTTATATTAAACATGTTGGCACTCATTAAAGAAGAGTGATAATAAAGCAAGGAGGATAATATGCAACTGAGCCCAATTGGAGAACGCATTGTCATTCATAAATTAGAAAAAGAAGAAACCACTGCTTCGGGTATCGTCTTACCGTCTTCGGCACAGGAACAGCCGCAGTATGCAGAAGTCGTTGCCATCAGCGATAAGATTTCGAATCAGGAGGACTATAAGGACGCGGTAAAAATCGGAGATCGCGTGATTTACTCCAAATACGCCGGCACGGATGTTAAGCTGGACGGCGAAGAATATATTGTCATCAAAATCGAAGACGTATTAGCCGTTGTTCGCGACTGAGAACGTCAAAGACGAGTAATAGAAAAGTGTTGAGACAGGAGGAAAGTCAATGGCAAAATTGATTAGTTATAATACTGAAGCCCGCCAGAAAATTCAGGAGGGCGTCAATAAATTGGCAGATACCGTCAAGGTAACGCTCGGACCCAAAGGTCGTAATGTGGTTTTGGAAAAAAGCTTTGGCGCACCGCTGATCACAAACGATGGTGTCACCATCGCCAAGGAAATTGATCTTGAAGATGCCTTTGAGAATTTGGGCGCACAGTTGGTAAAAGAAGTAGCTACTAAGACAAACGATGTTGCCGGTGACGGCACCACAACGGCTACGCTGTTGGCTCAGGCATTGGTACGCGAAGGTTTACGTAATATTGCAGCCGGCGCCAATCCGATGGGATTAAAACGCGGCATGAAAAAAGTTGCGGACTTCGTGATTCAGAAGATTCAGGCGAATGCCAAAGAAGTGGATACCATGGATGCCATCGCGAACGTCGGTACGATTTCAGCCGGTGAAGAAGCCATCGGTAAGATGATTGCCGAAGCCATGGAAAAGGTGGGCAAGGACGGCGTTATTACCGTAGAAGATTCCAAGACGATGGAAAACGCCTTGGAAGTGGTTGAAGGTATGCAATTTGACCGCGGCTATCTCTCGCCGTACATGGTAACGGATACAGAAAAAATGGTCGCCGAATTGGAAGATCCGTATATCCTGATCACGGATAAGAAGATCGGTAACATTCAGGATATTTTGCCGCTCTTGGAGCAGATCGTACAATCCGGTAAAACTCTGCTCATTATCGCTGAAGACGTGGAAGGCGAAGCCCTGGCTACGCTGGTTCTCAATAAAATTCGCGGCACCTTCAATGCTGTTGCGATTAAGGCACCGGGCTATGGCGATCGTCGTAAAGAAATGTTGCAAGACATTGCTGTTCTGACGGGTGGCCGTGTGATCACCGAAGATTTGGGACTTGATCTGAAAACGGCAACCATCGATATGCTGGGACGCGCTGCCAAGGTTAACATCGACAAAGAGAAGACGGTGATTGTCAGCGGCCATGGCGATAAGGATGCCATTGCACAGCGTGTGGAACAGATCAAAAAGCAGATCGAAAACACGGAATCGGAATACGACAAAGAAAAATTGAAAGAGCGCCTGGCAAAATTGGGCGGTGGTGTTGCCGTATTGCGCGTGGGCGCGGCTACCGAGACCGAGATGAAGGATAAGAAGCTGCGCATCGAAGATGCCCTTTCGGCTACGCGCGCGGCTGTCGAGGAAGGCATTGTAGCCGGCGGTGGTACCGCTATGGTGGATGTCATTGCAGACGCGGAAAAATTCGTTGGTGACTTGGTTGGCGATGAAAAAGTCGGCGGTCAGATCATCGTACGCTCTCTGGAAGAGCCGCTGCGCCAGATCGTTGCCAATGCGGGACTGGAACCGTCTGTCGTCGTCGAGAAGGTTAAAGCGTCGGCAATCGGCGAAGGCTTTGATGCGGCAAACGAACAGTATGTGAACATGTTCGAAGCGGGCATCGTAGATCCGACGAAGGTAACCCGTTCTGCGCTGCAGAATGCTGTATCCATCGCTTCCATGTTCTTAACGACAGAAGCTGCTGTGGTCACTAAGCCGGAAGAAAAGAAAGAACCCGCCATGAATCCGGGTGCAGGGTACGGCGCTTACTAAGCCGACCAAAACGAGAACTGTCAATCCTGTTGCGTGCATGCACGCAACAGGATTTTTTATTTCAAAGAAAAGATGATAAAAATTCTACAGCTAATGGAGTTATTGCAACGTTGTCTTAATGATGGGACACATTGGGATGGGCGGAGACATTAAAAAAGAAGTTACTCTGATAAAATGATCGCGGTGCATGGATGGCAGACGGGGACGGACAGAATGGATGAGGAAGGAAATCGAATTACGCATTCAACAATGAATAAGGAAAGGAGAAAGCTATGCTGACATCTGCATGGACTGGCGGTGATTCAGACATCCGTGCGCACATAATTGATCTTTTGTCCCGTTACAAGGCCAATTGTGAGAAGTTGGAACGCTATCGGGATGAGGAGTTGATTCAGGAATGGCAGCCTGTGCTGCAAACCGATACGTCGGAAGCGGACCTTGTCACGAGTCTTTCTGAATGGGATGAGATTACGGATTTGCCTCCGCTTTCTCTTGTCCTGGAGCTGGAAAAGGCAGAGTTTTTAACAACGCTGGAGAGACTGAAAATCGAAGTGCAACTGGTGCGTTTGCTGTTTCTACATATTCCTAACGACGAAGCTTGCCTGTTACATAATCGCTATTATAAGGGCTTTACGATTTCAAAGGTATGTTCTGTGATGTTTTTTTCACGGAGTACATTTTATCGCAAACATGATGAGACGATTGATCATCTCGTATTGTATTATCATTCACTGTATACACGTTGTCATTCTCCGGCGCTTTCGAACGAGGAGAGCAATGACAGTAAAAAAATTTCCTAAGGGCACATAACCAGACACCTTTTCATTTTTTCCATTCCTTGCTATTCTAGAAGAGAGTGGAAGGAGGGAGTCGTGCGACTGTTAATAATCCATCCGAATGAGACAAAGTTAGAAGATATGGCTTCGGCTTTTGTTTATGACGGATATGAAGTGTTTCGCGCCTCCACACTGAAAAGGGCAGAGGAAATCTTAATGCATCAAACGCCGGATATGACCATATTGGTCGATGAAGAGGACGATGGTAATGCATTGGACTTTTTTTCTGTATTGGAAAAACAGCACGCACTGCCTGCCTTGGTTTTGACGCGTTCCGAATCCACAAAACGCATTGTCCTCCTACTGGAATACGGCTATCAGGAGGTGCTGCGCTATCCCGTGGAACTTTTGGAATTAAAAGCAAGGGTGCGCACGTTGTTGCGTCAAAAAGATACTTCGCTTAGTTGTACAGATAACGATTTCTCCATGGAATTGTTTGGTATGCGCATTGATCTCATTCATCGTCGCATTTATCACGATGCCAAAAGTGTGCAGCTGACGAGCAAGGAATTTGAAGTGCTGCTTGTGTTAATCCGTGACAAGGGGCAGGTGCATTCGCGTGCGGAGCTGGCAAGAGACTTGTGGACAGAAGGCGAGCAACACGAACGCAATGTCGACGTTTATGTACGACGGATACGCGACAAACTCAGTACACTCGGCCTGGGAGAGCTCATTGAAACACGGTGGGGAGAAGGCTATGCCTTTCGTACCGCTCAACAGCTTTACTGGCAAACGCCTGATTTTACGCATTCGGCTTTTGCGCCGTTGCAGGAAAAGGAGTAGGCATGCAGGTACGCCTCGACAAGTGGTTGTCCAATCAGGGGTACGGATCCCGCCGGGAGGTCAATCTGCTCATTCGTTCCGGCCGCGTTCGGGTGGACGGGCAGGCGGTGACCGTGCCCAAAACGAAAGTGCTCACCAGCGCCTGTGTGCAATTGGATACACAAGATATTCCTTATCGAGAATACGTGTATTTTTTGTTACATAAACCGGCGGGCGTTCTTTCCGCGACGCGTGACAAACGCGAGACAGTACTGGATCTGCTGCGCCCGGAGGATCGGGTGCGTCCTATTTTTCCGGCAGGACGTTTGGATCGTGATACGACGGGATTGGTTCTTTTAACGGATGACGGTCCGTTGGCGCATGCGATACTGTCGCCGCGCCATCACATTGAAAAAGAGTATTTTGCTACATTGGACGGACCGGTGGATACGGCGCTTGTGGAGCACTTTCGTGAAGGCATTCTGCTGGAACCGGAGCATATCGTGACACGTCCGGCACAACTTTCTGTGTTGGAAGACGGGCGCTGCCGCGTGGTGATTACTGAAGGCAAGTACCATCAGATTAAGCGCATGTTTGCCGCAGGTGGGCGCAACGTGTTGGCGCTGCATCGCCACCGCGTAGGGCCACTGGTACTGGAAGAAAGCTTGCGGGAGGGCATGTATCGCCCTCTGACGCAGAAAGAAGTGGAAGCGCTGCAAGACGCAGCCGGCCAAAGCCCCGCAGGGGATTAGGAAGCAGAAGAACATGATGAGGTATTATATCGCCGATTGTCATTTCGGTGATGAGCAGGTGATTTCGTTTAGTCATCGCCCCTTCGCAACGGTCGAGGAAATGGACGAGGTAATGATCGAACGCTGGAACCGGACGGTTAAAATTTCCGACGAAGTTTATATCGTTGGGGATCTGATTCATCGCTGTACCGCTCCGGAAAAATACTTGGAACGGCTCAACGGCCATCTTCATCTGATTGTAGGCAATCATGATCGATGCTTGTTGGAAAATCCGTCGTTGCATCACTATTTTGACGAGATTACAAACTACGCAGTCGTTCATGATCAGCATCATCGCTTAGTGCTGTTCCACTATCCGATTTTGGAATGGGACGGTTTTTACTATGGCACATGGCATCTGTACGGCCATATTCACAACCATCCGTCTCTTACGCAGGAACGCATTAAGGCGCTGCCGAAAGCTCTGAATTGTGGCGCCGATGTCGTAGGCTTTTGCCCCCGTACCTTTGATGAATTGGTGGCAATTAATAAAAGGGATTGCTTTCGCTCCGAGCGGCCGCAAGGCGCCGTATAATCGGCGTCATTTGGCACGGTTTCGACGTTTTTTTCCGGCCAGTTCATCAATAAATTGTGAATAAGCGACTTTACGTCCTAAAACGGCTTCGCGTCCCATCACGCGGAGCTTTTTCTTTGCACGCGTCATGCCCACATAGAAGAGACGACGTTCTTCCTCCAAAAAAGCCTCGTTACCGGAAGCGTCCGATTCCAGCGCCAGAAGGGACGGAAATTCCGTTTGAATCAGATCAATCATCCAGACGGTATCAAATTCCAAGCCTTTTGAACCGTGCACCGTGGAGAGAACCGGACCGGAACCTTCATCCGACGGTTCGTTTGGGCGTGCCGCGAGATTCTCCAAGGTATGAAGCCGATCGATAAAAGCATGATGGGTTTTGCACCTTGCCGCAACGAAGTCCAACCATTCCAAGATGCGTTCATCGATGGAAACAGCCTCTCGATTGCGACGGGCGCACTCCTTCAAAAATTGCTTATAACCGATTTCGTTATAGATTAAAGAGAGGGCTTGCTGTGGGGAAAGGCGTGCGACGCGTTCAAACGCATGCTCCAGAAAGAGCAGGCGCTCTTCATAAAACGGGGTTTGCGCCTCTTCCACGGATAAGAGACGTTCCCATACCGTTTCTTCCGGCCCCATACCCTGCAGGGCAGACAGAAACGATTTTTTGAGGTATTGATTCATCTTGTAATAGATACGCGAAAAGCAGGCGGCGTCTGCCGGATTTAGAGATAGGTGCAAAAAATCCAGAATATCCACGACCACGGGATGATGAAAATAGCGTTTTGCCTCCGAGCGCAACTGAAAGGGGATACCACTTCGATCCAGGGCATCCAACAGTGGCAGCGCAGACAAATTGTTGCGAAAGAGAATGGCCGTCGAGCCGCGCCTAATATCGGCAGGAAGATCTTCCATCAGGCGATCGGTTTGTGCTTGCATCGATCGAGTCAGAATTACTTGTGTTTTTTCATCACTTGTATTTTGTCCTACGGCCGTCTTACCGTAGCGAGCGACATTCTTTCGGATCAGTCCTGCGGCAAGCTTTACGATGTTGGTCGTAGAACGATAATTATCCTGCATATAGAGTACGCGCGTATGGGGAAACAAATCTTCCAGGTGTAACAAAATTTGCGGATCAGCACCGCGAAAGCTGTAGATCGCCTGATCATCGTCGGCTACAATAAATAGATTGTTTTTCGGCGCCGCCAGCAAGGAAAGAATACGCCACTGTACGAGCGATGTGTCTTGCGCTTCATCCACCTGATAATACAGAAATTTTTCTTGCCAACGCCGCCGGACGTCCTTGTTTTGATCCAACAGCTGCAAGGCGCTCCACAGCATATCGTCAAAATCGATCATATGGTGTGCGGCCTTAAAGTCCTGATACGCTTTCTGTAAAGCTTGGAATTCTTTTAGACCCATGGCGATGCTGTTGCGCATCTCTTCGGCATGACGCAAGGCGTTTTTCAAATAACTGTTGATACGGAAAAAGTCAGCAGCGTCTTCTTCCGTGATACCGCGCCCATGCCGTTGGCGATAGAGGGCGTCCAGAATGCGATATTTGTTATAGGAAGCGGAGGCTTCCAATAAGGTCAAGCTTTGATGACTTTCCCGAGCGTAGTCCCGCAGGATACGATAGCAGAAAGCATGAATGGTTGAAAAAACAGGTTGATCGGATGCCTCCTGTTTCTTATAACGAGCTTGCATATCCTCTGCCTGTTGGCGGGAGAAGGTGATGGAGGCAATGCGCTCTGCCGGCACGCCCGAAGCGATCAACTGACGCAGTCGTTCCAATAAAATGGTCGTTTTTCCGGCGCCCGGCACAGCCAGCACCAGACAAGGCCCTTCACGGTGTGCGATAGCTTGTTGTTGTATCGTTGTAAATTCCATGTTCGCCTCCCTCTTTATTGTATCCAAATTGCGCCGTGCTTTCACGATAGCCTTGTCTTTGGAACGCAAAGAGACAGAAGGAAATGGTTGTCGGAAGGGTATGTATTCACTGAAATGGCGATTACCGCAGGCAATTGCACTGAAGCGCTTGCACCCCGACCCTGTCCTGTGATAGAATATGCGGGTCAAGTTCATAAGCTGGTGTGTCGGAATGGCAGACGAGGCAGACTCAAAATCTGTTGCTAGCAATAGCGTGTGGGTTCAAGTCCCACCACCAGCACTGCAAAAGAGCGGCTGCGGTTGCTCTTTTTTTGTTATCGTGGGAAAGCAGGGGAGCATGAAAAAGGAAGGGCTACAGAAGAGACAAACGGCTGCCATGGCATTTATCGTGATCATGGGTGTTGTGGCCATGTTTTCGGATATGACGCATGAAGGGGCGCGCAGTGTGCTGGGCGACTTTCTGCATTTAACCGGAGCGGACGGCGCCACCATCGGTTTTGTCTCCGGGGTGGGCGAACTGTTTGGCTATTCTCTGCGCATTGCCTCCGGCTATGTGGCCGATAAAACGAAAAAGTATTGGACGCTGGTTCTTGCAGGCTATGGTTTGCAGGTGCTTGCCATTCCGGCGCTTGCCCTGGTACCGGATAACGCCTGGCAGGTTGCCTGCGGTCTGGTTGTGCTGGAGCGCATCGGCAAGGCAATTAAGAAGCCGGCAAAAAATACACTGGTGAGCTTTGCTGCCAGTGAGATCGGGGCCGGTAAAGGCTTTGCCTACCAGGAATTTCTGGACCAGTTGGGCGCTTTTTTAGGCCCCGTCATGCTTTTCTTCATCAGCCTCGTCAAAGGCACGAACAATCGCATGGCCACCTATCGGGTTTGCTTTGCCGTGCTCGGCATTCCGGCGCTGTTGACCGTCATGGCGCTTGTGCTTTCAAAAAATAAATATCCGCATCCCGAAGGCTTTGAAACGGCGGAAGAGGGGCAGCGCGCGTTTCATTTTGAGCCATCCTTTATTTTTTACATGATAGCAATATGCCTTTTTGCTTTCGGGTTTGCTGATTTTACGCTCATCACGTTGCACGTCTCACGCACCGCTCTTTTACCTCCTGAATCCTTCAGTTTGCTCTATGCGGCGGCCATGATTATGGATGCGGTTGCTGCACTCTTTTTCGGCTGGCTCTTTGATCGTATCGGCATTCGCTCTCTGATTTTTTCCACCTTGCTGAGCGCTTTCTTTGCCGCGCTTGTATTTTTGGCCGACAGCGCACCTTTACTCATTGCGGGCGTTTTATTGTGGGGTATCGGCATGGGTGCGCAAGAAAGCGTCATGAAAGCAGCGGTCAGCACCATGATGCCCAAGTCCATGCGCAGCACCGGGTTTGGCATATTTGAGACGGGCTTTGGCATCGCGTGGTTCTTGGGAAGTTGGCTGTTAGGCGCTTTGTACGACCACAATCCGGCGCTATTAGTGGTGGTTTCTGTGAGCGCACAGCTGATGGCCATCTTGTTTTACGTGGTTTGCCTGAAAAAGCGTCAAAAAGAAAATGTCGGCATACCACACGCAAAGCAATGACGAAGAAAAAAGACTTGTCGGATTTTCGGTATAATAGAGAAAACACACGCCAAAAAGACAGACGGGAGATACGATGGAACGGAAAAAGTTTTTAATGATCGATGGATCCAGTTTATTGTTTCGTGCGTTCTATGCGATTCGACATTTGACGACACGAGACGGTATTTTTACCAATGGCGTTTATGGCTTTTTAAATATGTATCTGAGTGCACGGGATCAGGTAAAGCCTGATTATGTGTTGGTTGCTTTTGATCGTGGGGGCAAAACCTTTCGCACCGAAGACTATGAAGCATACAAAGGCACACGCCAGGAAACGCCGTCAGAATTGAGCGCACAATTTGGAATGACCAAAGACGTATTGGATGCCTTGGGCATCTGTCATATCGATGTGGAAGGCTATGAGGCAGATGACATCGTAGGCACGGTATCTAAGATGGCCTCCGAAGCAGGCATTCAAAGTGTACTTTTAACGGGAGATCGCGATTATTTTCAATTGGTCGACGAGAATACGACGGTGCTTTTTACGAAAAAAGGCATCAGTGAGCTGGAGACAGTCGACCCCGCATGGATTCGTGAGAAGTATGACCTGGAACCGTCGGCGCTGATAGAAGTGAAAGGCTTGCAGGGCGATACATCGGATAACATTCCGGGTGTTGCCGGCATTGGTGAAAAAACAGCGCTGAAGCTCATTCGCGAATATCATACCATTGACGGCGTCTACGAACATATCGACGATTTGAAAGGGAAAATGAAGGAAAATCTCGAAGAGGGACGCACGCAGGCGTACTTGAGCCGTCGCCTGGGGACGATTTTCCGTGAAGTTCCTTTGGAACAGACCTTAGAAGATTTCATTCCTAAACCGGTGAATCAAGAAAAATTGGCGGATCGCTTCGAACGCCTGGAGTTTCATTCCTTGGCAGATCGCTTTGCCGTGCGAAAAGAAGCCGTTCCGCAGGCTGAAGAGGCAACCTGGGTCAAACCCGAGGACTGGGCATCTTTGGCCGATTCTTTAGTAAAGGAAAAAGAACTGACGTTTGCTTTGTTGGCGGACGGAGAAAGCTATATACATGACGCACCGGCTTTTGCGGCATTTCGCACCGGCGATGACAAGAGTCTGGTACTGCGTCTTATCGGTGAAGAAGCGCATTTTGCCGAAGCCTTTCAACCTTTATTTACGGCAAACAGGCATTTCATTGCCTACGATATGAAAGAAAGCATGGTATTGCTCCAACGGCTCGGCGTGACGTGGGAAGGGTCTTATGACGACGTCATGCTCATGGAATATTTGCAAGATCCCAATCGTGCCAATTACACTGTGGATCAACTGGCCGGACGCCTTTTGCATCTGCAGTTGCCCAGTCGTTCCGATCTTCTGGGCAAGGGCAAGAATAAGAAGACACTTTCGGCGTTAGAGCCTTCCGTTCTTTCCTCCTATATAGGCGCAGCATTAAAAACTATCACGGAGGCAAGACCATTGTTACAAAAGGAGATGGATCGCTTAGAAATGCATCATCTCTATCAGGACATTGAAAATCCGCTGGCAGCGGTGCTGGCGCGCATGGAAATTGCCGGCGTGGCTGTTGATGTAGGGGTGCTTGATTCGTTGGATCGGGAATTTAGCGCAGCTCTTGCGCGATGCGAACAGCAGGTCTACGCGGCGGCCGGTCAAGAATTTAATTTGCATTCGCCAAAACAGCTGGGGGAGATTCTCTTTGAAAAAATGCAGCTTCCTCATGGCAAAAAAACAAAAACCGGCTACTCTACTAATGCGGAGGTGTTGGAGAAGCTCCAAGATGTCGATCCGATTATTCCTGCCATTCTGGAAGTTCGTAAGCTCTCCAAATTGAAATCCACGTATGTGGACGGGCTTCGTCCGCACATCGGAGAAGATGGTCGCATTCATTCTACGTTCCGTCAGAATGTGGCGGCCACCGGTCGGATTTCTTCGACCGAACCGAATTTACAGAACATTCCGGTGCGTACGGAGGAAGGACGTAAATTGCGTGCGGTGTTTGTTGCTGAAGAAGGCAATTTGCTGGTGGATGCCGATTATTCCCAAATCGAGTTGCGAATTTTGGCTTCGCTCAGTGGTGATGAAACCATGAAGGATGCGTTTCGCCATGGCATTGATATTCATCGCAAAACCGCAGCGGAAGTCAATCATATTTCTCCGGATGAGGTGACGCCTCTGCAGCGATCCTACGCTAAGGCAGTCAATTTTGGCATCATCTATGGCATCAGCGATTACGGCCTTTCGCGTGATTTATCCATTTCCCGCAAGGAGGCCAAGGACTATATTGAAACCTATAAAGACACCTATCCGCGCATTCGTGATTACATGAAAGAAATCGTCGAAAAAGCTAAGAAGGACGGCTATGTAGACACGTATTATGGACGTCGTAGGGAAATTCCGGAGTTGAAAAGCCGCAACTTCAACGTGCGCGGCTTTGGGGAGCGTATTGCGTTAAATACGCCGATTCAGGGTACCGCGGCAGATATGATCAAAATGGCGATGATCCGCGTGGATCGCGGTTTGCGGGAAGGCGGATATCGCTCTCGATTAGTACTGCAGATCCACGACGAGCTGATCATCGAATGCCCCAAAGACGAGGCAGAGGAAGTGGGAAAACGGGCCGTAGAGTGGATGCAGGAAATCAGCGATTTTGACGTGCCCATTATTGCCGATATGAACATGGGGAAGAGCTGGCTGGAAGCAAAATAAGAGAGCAGCCGTTTGCGGCAGGAAGTCCGCTTTTTTCGGTGCGATCATGTTACAATAGCGGGAGAAACCATGAAAGAAAAGAATGTATTTCGCCGCATTGGCATTACCGGTGGTATTGCCAGCGGAAAATCCACCGTGACGACGTGGCTGAAGACACATGGGTATCCGGTGTGGGACGCCGATGCGATCTACGAAACGCTGACTGCGAAGGGAAGTCCGTTATTGCAACAGATTGCAGGACGGTTTGGACCGCAGGCTCTCACGGCGGACGGTACATTACATCGCAGCTATTTAGCAGAGCGTGTCTTTTCCGATCCGGATGCGCGCAAAGCGCTGGATGCGCTCACCCATCCTGCCGTGTATCAAGAGATGGCACGACAGGCCGCAGCGTGGGAAGAGATGCAGCGTGCGAACACGACTTCGACGAATCTTAGTGAATTGCTGTTTTTTGATGTGCCATTGCTGCTTGAAACCCATGAGGATGCAACGGTTCTTCACTTGGATCATATCTGGCTCGTGCATACTTCACCGGAAGTACAAATCGAGCGACTCATGGCGCGCAATCTTTTTTCGGCAGAGGAGGCAAAACGACGTATCGCCTCGCAGATGCCGTTGGCCGAAAAGCAAGCGTTGGCGGATGTCCTGATCAATAACGACGGAAATCGGCAACAGCTGGCAAAAAGAATAGAAGAATGTATTGAGGGAGAATACCGTCATGTTTAAGAATGCGATGAAAACATTGGGGCACATTCTACGCAATTTGTTGCTGATTGTGCTTGTGCTTTTTATTTTGGCATTTTTGGTGGCCGGCTTTTTGTTTTATCGCGGCACAACCAACTATTCGGTGCGCTATGGCGCAGAGATCACAGCCGCTGCGGAGAAAGAAGGGCTTAGTCCTTTTCTTGTGGCAGGCGTCGTGAAATCGGAGAGTAATTTCAAAGCGGACGTTGTTGCCGATGACGGGGGTGTTGGGCTGATGCAACTCATGCCGGAAGCCGTCGATTGGGTTTCCGATCGCTTAAACCTAGATAAAACGACACTGAATATCAAAGATCCAAAAACGAACTTGATGATCGGCACACATTACCTTGCCTATCTGCTGAGTCGCTATCAAAGCGAGCATCTGGCTATTGTGGCGTACAATACGGGGCTGAGCAATGTCGATAAATGGCTTAAGGATGGTACGATCACATGGGATTCCGATACGATGGACAACATTCCGGCCGAGATCCCTCGTCGGTATGTACGGCGCGTCGAACAGGCGCATTCGGTCTATGCCACGATGTATAAGGATGGCCTGCCGTCGGATTCTTCAAACGAAAATCCGTTTCTTTTGACGCTGCAGAATATGAAACGTACCATAACCGGCATCTGGCAGCGTTATTGACAATTATAAATCGTGCCCCTATAATGATAGGGTCACTTGCAGAAGTGGTGGAATAGGCAGACACGCCACTTTGAGGGGGTGGTGAGCATTACGCTTGTGTGGGTTCGAATCCCATCTTCTGCATTTTCGGGATGGATATAGTCCCTAAGATTCGGTGGTCGAAAGGCCGAAACGGCGGCGCTTCTGGTAGCGAAAGCACGGAAGCGCTGCCGTTTTTTTATTTACAATGAACGTATTTTCTACACAAAGTCTCCATGTTTCTTTGTGAACTCTGTAACAAGAAAGGCAGGTGTGCTAAAATAGGAGTGTTTAAGGCTCGATCGTTTCCACGTTTGGTGGAGTGTGGTAACGATTCCTCATAACAGTCATAAATTCTTGAGAGGAGTAGTTTATGCAATTAAACAACCTGACGTTCCGGGGTGGCGTGCATTTCGAAGATTATAAATCGCTTTCCAACGGAGCAGAACTTCAGGTCATGCCTGCTCCCGATGTGATCACTTTACCGATGGCGCAGCATATTGGCGCACCGGCAAAGCCCATCGTGAAGAAAGGCGACCATGTAGATGTAGGACAAAAGATTGCGGAGCCGGGTGGATTTGTTTCAGCGGCGATACACGCAAGCGTTTCTGGCGAAGTAAAGGGCATTGTGGACTTCGTCAAAACGGATGGCTCCAAGGTTCCGGCTATCGTGATTGAGAATGACCATCAGGACACCTTGGGCTATACGCCGGTGGACAGAAGTCACGATGATCTGACGCCGGAACAGATTATTGATTATGTGAAAGAAGCCGGCATTGTCGGTATGGGCGGCGCGGGCTTTCCGACGCATGTCAAGTACATGCCGCCAAAGGATATGACCATCGACACGATCATTATCAATGGTGCCGAATGTGAGCCGTATCTGACCAGCGATGACTTGCTCATGCGTACGCATCCGGAGAAGGTGGTTGCCGGCTTGAAATTAATTATCAAAGCCACCGGTGCCAAAAAAGGTTACATAGCCATCGAACAGAATAAGCCGAAGGCCATTGAGGCGGTGGCAGCTGCTTTGGGCGAAGAGGAAAATCTTGCCGTGGCCACCATGCAGACGAAATATCCGCAGGGCGATGAAAAGAATCTCATTGCTGCGGTTACGGGCTTGCATATTCCAGCCGGACAGCTTCCGGCCAGTGTGGGTTGCGTGGTCTCCAACGCAGCGACGACCTGTGCGGTTGTGGATGCGGTGTACTACGGTAAACCGCTTTATGAGCGCATCGTGACCATTACGGGACATGCCGTGAATGCGCCGAAAAATATTTTATTGCGTTTTGGCACGTCCATTCATGATGCTGTAGAATTCAGCGGCGGTTATGCTTCGCAGCCGGGAAAGATCATCTGTGGCGGCCCGATGATGGGGGTTGCCATGTATTCGGATGCCGTACCTTTGGATAAGCGAAACAATGGCGTTCTCGTTATGACAGAAGAAGAAAGTCTCCCCAAACCGGTGGATCCGTGCATTCGCTGCGGTCGCTGTGTGGATGGATGCCCGATGCATCTCGAACCGCTGATGCTGGCGAATGATTCTCGTATCGGTGCGTTTGATCGCGCTCGAGAATTTTATATTAAGCAATGCATTGAATGCGGCACGTGCGCCTATGTGTGTCCGTCGCATCGACCGCTGTTGCAGTGGATTCGTTTCGGTAAAGCGGAAATCGCGAAAATGGACAGAAAGTAGGAGGGCATATGGAAACTACTTCTAATATTCAGGTGGAGAATAAACTTCTTCATGTTGCCGCTTCGCCACATGTCACAACGAGCGAAACGATGCAGCGCATGATGTTTGATGTATTGATCGCATTAATCCCTTCCGTTGTTGTGGCGGGGGTTGTGTTCGGATTGCAGGCCATTGTTTTGATTGCGGCCTGTGTCGTGTCTGCTGTTGCAGCAGAAGCAATTTTTCAAACCATTCGGAAACAGCCGGTGACGATAAAAGACGGATCGGCGATGATCACCGGCGTATTGTTGGCCTTTAACCTGCCCTCGACGTATCCCATTTGGAAAGCCGCGCTTGGCGCTGTGTTTGCCATCGTGATTGCTAAGCAATTTTTCGGCGGATTGGGCAGTAACTTTGTGAACCCCGCTCTGGCCGGTCGTGCCTTTTTGATGTCGGCTTGGGCAAAAGATTTTGCAAACACCCCGTTTCCGTTCGGCGTAAAACCGGCCGGCACGGATGCCGTGACCGCGGCGACGCCCTTATCCGGTGGCCCGACCCCGGGACTTTGGGATATGTTCGTCGGCAATATGCCCGGTATGCTGGGTGAAGTGAGTGCTTTAGCCATTCTTATCGGCGCTGCCTATCTGTTATGGCGCGGCGTGATTCGCATTCGCATCCCTGCCGGTATGATCGGTTCTTTCGTCGTATTTACGTCGCTCTTTGGCATCGTAACGGGACAATTTCAGCCGGCACAGTTGCCGACCGAAGTCCTCAGCGGTGGCTTGGTGCTGGGCGCCTTCTTTATGGCGACGGACTATGCTACGACGCCAATGACGGCCCGCGGACAACTGATCTTTGCCATCGGTGCAGGCTTTATTACGGCTTTGATTCGTCATTTCGGCACGCTGCCGGAAGGCGTTTCCTATGCGATTTTGCTGATGAATGTTGCCACACCGCTGATTGATAAGTACGTAAAGAACAAGCCGTTTGGAGGTGTGTCAAAATGAAAAAATCTGTCGAATATGCTGTGAAACTATTCGTGATTTGCGCCATTGCCACGCTCGTTTTGGCTTTTACCAACAATGCAACGGCACCGGTCATTGAAGAAGCACAGAAACAAAAAGAATTAAAGGCCTTTACCGAAGTTTTTCCGGGTTTGGAAAAGACGAAGCCGGTTGCCGATAAAAGTGTTCTGAATGACAATATCGTTTCTGTCAATGAAGCCATTGTCGGAGGAAAAACCGAAGGCTATCTTTATTCCGTCAATTCTCCGGTAGGCTATGACGGACCGATCAGCTTTGTCGTCGGGGCGAAAACCGATGGTACAGTAACGGGACTGAAAATCATCAACCAAACGGAAACCACAGGCTTTGGCGCCAGCGTGGCCAAGCCGGAATATGCGGCCGGCATGCAGGGCGTCACATTGAATCAAGCCTTGAAGATGGAGGGGGCCGGCGGAAAACCGGACGTAATGCCGGCCATTTCCGGTGCGACCCGTACATCGACGGCAATGTTAAAAGCCATGAACATGGTGGTGGAAGCGCAGGCAAAATTAACCGGCGGTGCCGGCCAGTCGAACGCATCCGAGACAAAATAGGGAGGATTTTATGGATAAGTTAAAAGAAGGTATGTTTTCCAACAATCCGGTCCTGGTCCAATTGATCGGATTTTGCTCGGTCCTGGCGGTTTCCTCCACGGTGTTGGGAGCGGTGGGCATGTCCCTCTCCTTTATGTTCGTGTTGATTCTGTCCAATATCGTTATTTCACTGCTGCGCAATTTCATTCCGAATGAAATTCGTATTCCGGCGTTCATCGTGGTTATCGCCAGCTTTGTGACGATCCTGCAGATGTGCTTACAAGCGTATTTTGAAGAAATCTACAATCTGCTCGGCATTTTCCTGCCCCTGATTGTTGTGAACTGCATTATTCTCGGCCGTGCCGAAGCGTTTGCTTCGAAAAACGGCGTAGTGGCCTCCGCTATTGATGGTTTGGTCAACGGACTGGGTTACGGCTTCGTGATCATCACCGTAGCGATTGTGCGTGAATTGATCGGTGCGGGCACGTTATTGGGCGTGCGCATTTTACCGGAAGCCGCTACCATTCCATTCTTACTGCAACCGGCGTCCTCTTTCATCCTGCTGGGCATCTTCTTAGCGGTCATGAATCAGATCAAGCTCATGCAGGCTAAGAAAGCGAAAGAAAAAGAGGCCCAAATGGTAGCGCCGGCCGAATCGCAAGCGATAGCGGAATAAGGAGGAGAATATGGGATTTTTTCAAATTATCTTTCTGACGATTTTTGTGAACAACTACGTGCTTGCGCAATTCCTCGGTATCTGCCCGAGTATTGGTGTTTCCAGCAAAGTGGAAACGTCCATGGGCATGAGCGCGGCCGTTACGTTTGTTATCACGTTGGCGTCAGTCATTACCTGGGCTTTGGATCGCCTCATTTTGCAGCCGAATCTGGTCTATTTGCGCACGGTGGCTTTTATCTTGGTCATTGCTGCGCTGGTACAAATCGTTGAAATGTTCCTTAAGAAATCGGCACCTGCCCTGTACAATGCGTTGGGCATTTATCTGCCGTTAATTACAACCAACTGTGTCGTTTTGGGCGTAGCCATTCTGAACGTACAGAGCAATTATACGCTTCTGCAGACCGTGGCCAGTGCATTGGGTGCTTCCTTGGGATTTGCTTTAGCCCTGATTTTGTTGGCCGCCATTCGTGAATCGTTTGAGCGCTTGGATAACATTCCCGCCTGCATGCGCGGCGTTCCCAGTGCCTTGTTTACGCTGGGTCTGATGTCCATGGCGTTTGCCGGCTTTGCCGGTATGTTCCAGTAACGGAAAGAAGGGTGTCATGTTTTCTACAGAGATTTTTATACCGGTTGTGATCATGTCGATTTTGGGCGGTGCCTTTGCATTGCTCATCGGTGTGGTCAGCCAGTTAACGCACATTGATGTTGACCCGCGTGTGATTCAGATTCGTGAAGCTCTTCCGGGGGCAAACTGTGGCGCCTGCGGTTATCCGGGGTGCGATGGCTGCGCTGTGGCCATTGCCAAGGGAGAGGCTCCGATTAGTGCCTGCGTGGTAGGCGGTGCCGCTTCGACGGAAAAAATTGCCGACATTATGGGCGGCAGTGCGGAAATCGGCCAGCGCTATGTGGCCAGTGTAAAATGCCAGGGCGACTGTGAGCACACGCAAAAACTTTTTGCGTATCATGGCATTCAGGATTGCCGTATTATGGCCAAACAGCGTGGCGGCAACAAGTCTTGCCTCTACGGTTGTTTGGGTTGTGGGACTTGCCAGTCTGTCTGCAACTTTGGCGCGATTCAAATGGTCAATGGCGTAGCCGTCATCAACGAAGAAAAATGCACGCAATGCATGCAGTGCATCAATATTTGCCCGAAGCATATTATCGAGCTCGTGCCGTATCATGCGCCGGCACAGGTCAAATGCCATAATCCGGAATTTGGCAAGGATGTCAAGACGGCCTGCACCATCGGTTGTATCGGTTGTGGCATTTGCCACAGATTAGCGCCGGAAGAGTTCAACTTGGATGGCAAGTTGGCGCACGCAACCTATCACGATGCCTTTGATATGGAGAAGGCACAGGCAGCAGCTGCGAAGTGCCCGTCCAAGTGCATTGTCATCAATGCCGAAGGCGATGTGAATGCAAAACCGTTGCCGAGTGAGGAAAAAGAGGCGGCTGTTCAATAACAAGGAGATTCTATGAAGGAAATGGAAAGCGTGCGTGCACGCTTGCAGAAAGAATTTGTTCGTCAATTTGGTGATGCGAAGGGCGTACGCTTCTTCTTTTCTCCCAGTCGTATCAATATTATCGGCGAACATATTGATTACAATGGGGGCGCAGTATTTCCCTGCGCCCTTACCATTGGTACGTATGCCCTGGCCAGACCGAATGACCGGGGCATCTTGCGTTTGTATTCCATGAATCTTGACAATCGCCAAGATATTGCCTATCCGCTGCCCGCGTACGATCCGGCACACGATTGGGGGAACTATGCGGCAGGCGTGTATTTAGCGTTGCAACAAGGTGGCTTATCTACGGCAGGCTTGGACTGCGTTGTTTATGGCAATATTCCTAACGGCGCAGGCCTCAGCTCTTCTGCCAGTGTGGAATTACTGTTCGGCGTTATCGCTCGAGCGTTTTGGGGTGAAAAGGACAAACCCACAACGCTTGAACTGGTCGAAGCCGGCGTATGGTGCGAGAATGAATATTTCGGCTTGCACACCGGCATCATGGATCAGTATGTGATCGGATTCGGAAAAGCTGGTTGCGCCATGGTATTGGATACTGCGCATAAACGCCACAAGCAAGTCCCTCTGGCGATGGACGAGCAGGGCGCCATCTTCATGGTACTCAACACCAAGCATCGCCGAGAACTCAAGGACTCAAAATACAATGAGCGTCGCGAGGAATGCGAGAAAGCCTTGGAACAGTTAAATAACTTATTAGCTGAGCAGGGGGAGAAGCCCAAAGAGCATCTGTGCGATTTTGATCTCACGGATTTACCGCTTCTTGACGCTTTGGATTCGGATACGTTGCGTCGCCGTGTGCGTCATGTGATTACGGAAAATGCACGCGTCAAGGAGACCGTCGCTGCTTTACAAGATGGCCGGCTGGATGAGGTGGGTCGACTGCTTAAAGAAGGCCATGCATCCATGCGCGATGATTATGAAGCAAGCGGTCCGCATCTGGACGCCATCGTGGACGCAGCCATTGCTGCTCCCGGCTGTTACGGAGCACGTATGACGGGCGCCGGTTTCGGTGGCTGTGCTATTGCTCTAGTAAAGAAAGAGGCCATTGAAGCCTTTTCGAAAGCCGTTGAAAAAGCTTACTATGAAAAAACGGGCCTTCACCCGGAGCTGATTGTGTCTTCAGCCGGCGACGGAGCCGGAGAAATCGAAATGCTTTAATCTATTTCGAAAAGCCTGCTACAAAATGTTTGTAGCAGGCTTTTTCAGTTTAGTTATATTTTGTTGACGCAAGTGTTTTTTTGGGGGGGTATAATTTACGAAAAGAAAACGTTAGCAGGTCTTTTGAGCGAACAAAGCCATTATTGAACGCAATACAAAAGTGAGGATTCATTAATGTTTACCGAAGAAAAAATGCTTGAAATGGAAAAAGTTTATCAGGAGATTAAACATCCCTATACGAAGAAAAATTTATCATTTCGCCTTTTTCGCTGGGGACTATGGGCGCTGTATGCATTTGCTTTGCTTGCCGCAGTACGACTGGTGTTGGCGTTAATCGTACCGTTAGTCAATAATTGGCGCACCACAGAAGAACTTCTTCTAAGTGGGTGGTCGGTCCAATATTTACTTCTAGTCGTAGGATGGGTTTTATTGGGCTTAGGCATTGCGTTCCGTAAAAAATGGTAAAGAGAGCGGGAAATAGCAACGAAATATTAACGTGATACACAATCGGAATAACAGAACAGATATTCACTGAGAATGGCGGAGTTTCAACAAAGGCACGGTCGAAAAGAGTTGAAGCAACTTTGGAACGCCTTGGTACAGTTTCCAATCTTTTTTGTACTTTTCCTCTTTTCTCGTATGGTACACTAACAAGAGGTAAGGGGGATGACAGCATGAAACGATTGACGACACGAGCCGATCGCCTTTTGATTGTCTTTCTGGCACTGACAAGTGTAATGGCTTTGGTATTGCTTTTTTGGCATAGTCAAAGTGTAGCGCAAACGCTTGAAGTGAGCGTGCAGGTGGATGGAAAAGAAATTGATCGCTTTTCGCTGAAAGAGGCGGAAGGAAGGTCCATTCGCTACGAAACCGATTTTGGTTTGAATGTCGTGCGTGTGAAAGACGGCAAGGTGTCGGTGGCAGAGGCGGATTGCCCGGACAAACTCTGCATCAAACAGGGCAAAATATCGCAACCGGGACAAATTTTGGTTTGTTTGCCGAATCGCTTTTTAGTGGAAATGGTAGGAGGGGCAGAGCAGTCGTCCGAAGTGGACGTCTATCTGCATTGAAAATGAAACGATCTGAGATTCGTCCCAATAAAATGGTGTTTCTATCCGTCCTTACTGCTATTGCCTTAGTGATTTCGTTAGTGGAACATTCCATGCCTTTGCCCGTCGGTGTGCCCGGCGCCAAATTAGGTTTGTCCAATCTGGTGATCTTGGTCACCATTGTGGTCTATGGCGGGCGGGAAGGCATCTTGGTCTCCATCCTGAAATCCGTGCTCTTGCTACTGTGCACGGGCTCCGTGACCGGCTTTTGGTATTCCGTTTGCGGCGCTCTTTTCTCTTCTGTCGTCATGAGCGTAGCCGTTCGTCATTTTATGCCGCTTTTCAGCTTGATCGGTGTGAGCGAGCTGGGCGCCTTGGCCCATAATATCGGGCAGCTTTGTATAGCTTGTATCGTATTGCAGAATCGTGCGATCTTTGTCTATTTACCGATTCTTACTTTAGTGGGGTTATTTACAGGATTTTTTGTGGGCCTATCCGCGAACGGATTGGTTCCGCCACTTCGAAAGGCTTCCGGTGCATTTCGCGAAGGGAGACTTTATGAAAACACAAATCCAAGAGAAAAACAGTAACACAAAAAGGGAGATCAGACCGCTAAATGCGGAGATGAACCAGCCCATTGCTGAAAAAGCAATGGAGCAAAAAGAAGATTCTTTCTTTTTCGGCATTAAGGATATGGCTAAAGAAGATCGACCCATGGAGAAAATGCTGCGCTGTGGCGTGGCGGCTCTGTCGGATGAGGAACTGTGTGCGATTCTGATTGGCTCGGGGACACGGAAAAAGAGCGCGTTGGAATTAGCGTCGCTGCTATTACGCAGGGATTTGCCGCGTGCCCGCTTGCTGCAAGCGGAGCCGGAAGAACTCATGCAACTGGATGGCATTGGCATGACCAAAGCCTGCCGTATTTTGGCAGGAGTGCAGCTTGGAAAACGACTGAATGAAGAGCAGGCGTTTTTTTCCATATCGCTATCCAATCCCAAGTCCGTGGCCAATTATTTTGAGACGTATTATGCGCATGTCCAGCGCGAACATTTTTGTATTATTTTGGTGAACGCTAAACTGAAACCCATTCGAACCGTTCTTATTTCGATCGGAACACTGACGCAAGCACGCGTGCATCCGCGGGAAGTGTTTCAACCAGCCATACGCACCGGCTGTGCGGGCATTCTGCTTTCCCACAATCATCCCAGCGGCGATCCCGAACCCAGCCCGCAGGACATTGCCATTACGAAGCGACTGGTGGAATGCGGTGAATTGCTGGGTATTGAGGTCTATGATCATGTGATTGTCGGCAAGGGACGGTATGTAAGCATGCGTGAACAAGGATTGCTTTGAAAAGCTTCATTTCTTTGTGACAGGCGGTCGACTCGTGATAGAATAACGAAAGTGACAGACTGTTTTTTGACCGTTAACACAGGAGAATGTGGTGGATTATTTTCGTATACAAGCACCGGATTTGGCCATAGATATCGGTTCCGCGCAGACGCGGGCCATGCGCATGGACAATCATAAAGCGGTGGAAGAGCCGAGTGTTGTGGCTTTAGATTATAAAAAAATGCAAATTGTTGCCGTTGGTGAAGAAGCCAAAGCGTTGCTCGGAAAGGCACCGGAAAATATTGTGGCCATTCGCCCGTTGCAGCATGGCGTGATTTCGGACTACGACTTAACCAGAGCTTTGTTGGAACATTATATTCGTCGCTTGATACCGGGGGTGACACTGTTAGCACCGCGTCTGACGATAGCGGTACCATCCGGTGCGACGGACGTAGAGCAGCGGGCTTTGCAGGATGCCTGCCTCCAATCCGGCGTGCGAGAGGCGTTTTTGGTCGAAGAATCCTTGGCTGCCGCTTATGGGGCGCGTCAGATTCGTTCGGCAACGCGTGGCGCACTCATGCTCAATATCGGTGCCGGCACGACAGAGGTAGCCGTTGTCAACAGCTATGGTGTCATTACCGCAGAAACGATGAAACGCGGCGGACAGTATTTGGACCAGGCCATTCTTCAGCTCATTCGGGACAAATACAATCTGATGGTCGGCGAAAATACCGCCGAAAAGATTAAGATTACGATTGGCTCGTTGCGTGACGATCGACAAAACGATGCGATGGAAGTCGGGGGCCGCGATATTTTGAGCGGTATGCCGAAGAGCATTGATATCTATGCTTCCGATGTAACGGAAGCCATGTTACCCTATATTCGTGAATTGCTGGATCGCCTGCGTTTGACATTGGAAAAAACACCGCCGGAGCTTTCACGCGATATTATGGAAAAAGGTGTGATTCTCACGGGCGGCGGCGCTCAAATTGACGGCTTATGCGAATATATCACGCGCGAATTGCACATTCATGCTTCCTTATCCGCTCATCCGGCACAGGACACGCTCTTGGGATGCGGCTATATTATGGAACATATTCAGGAATGGACGGGGAAAGGGGCTCGGCATGATTCGGACCAAAAAGACTAAGGGGCGCAAAGCTTTCTTACTTACGGTGCTGATTCTGGTGCTTCTGATCTTATTCTCGCATCGCAACCCGGAAACCAGTCGTTTGCCATCCAATGTCCTCAACATGGCTGTTTCTCCCGTGAATCGTCTCTTTTATTCGGCATCGCGTTCCTTGCAGGATCTTTACGATCATATTTTCGGGAAAAAAGCCACACAAGCGGAAGTGGATCGTCTGACGTTGGAAAATCAGGCACTGAAAGATGAAGTGCGTACGTTAAAGGGTGTCGTTGGTGATGCGCCCTATTTAAAGGATGAGTATGCCATGCAGCACGTGGCCGGGCATGCCTTAATTTCTGCGGAAATCACCATGTCCGATCCATCGCCTACCTTTGTGCGTTTTACTATTAATAAGGGATCCAAGGACGGTGTGAGCAAGGGCGACATCGTTGTGCAGGGCGTGAAAAATGCGGATCAATCCGTGGTATCGGGTCTTATCGGACAAGTGACGGAGGTCGGATTCAATTTTTCAAAAGTTTCCACGATTTTGGATCAGTCGCATAATATATCGATCTTGTTTCCCTCCAGTAAAAAGTACGGTGTGATCAATAACCGCGATGCAGAACGTTTCTACGGTTATTTGTTAGATGCGCAAACGGATGTACCGGTGGGAGAAGAAATAGTCACCAGCGGTGTGGGCGGTCGGTATCCGCGCGGCCTTTACATCGGTAGCGTGAGCGAGGTTACTCTGGCACAGGACGGGCTGACGAAGACAGTCAGCATTACGCCGGCGGTGGATTTTTCGAAGCTCTATCGCGTGCTGGTCGTACCCCAAGTGCAAAAAGACGCCAACGCATCTTCTGACCAGACATCTTCTCAATCACAGAAGGAGGCATCCGGTGAATAAATCTCGCTATATTTTAAGTCTATGCCTTGTCATCGTCTTGCAAAATGCGGTGGTTTCAAACTGGACTGTTTTTGGCGTGGCGCCTGCACTGACGTTGCTCTATGTGGTGGGGTTGACGCTTTTGTACGGTCCCATGTGGGGCGGCTATACGGGTCTTGGCTTGGGCCTTTTACAGGACATCATCTTTTCCGACGTGCTCGGTGTACGGGCATTGCTCTTCTTTGTCGGTGCGACGGTGCTCGGACATGCCTTGTATCATAACGATCGCAATTATGCGACGGGCACGCTGGCAACGGCGTTGTTCTCCGTATTCGTATTGGTGGGACAATGGTTGATATTCTTTTTATTACGCATGCCATTGCCCGGCACCTATATGTTAGGAGGGCCCATGTTGGTCTATGCAATTTTGAACGCAGTACTGTTTACTCCGGTCATGTGGCTCATGCAGCGATGGATGAAACCGGAGAACGTACGACGTTTTGGCACGTTTTAGCCGTGCGAACGATTAGAAAGAGAGCAAGATGAAAAAGCAGTCTCTGCTGCGGTGGGGCATGATTGTTGCGGTGATGCTCACACTCATCGGTGTGCTTTTATGGCGCCTGTATGATCTGACGATCCTGCAGGGGGATCATTATCGCCAATTGGCGCAAACGCGGCGTACGAAGGAAATACAAATTGCGGCACCGCGTGGCAATATCTATGATCGTAACGGCATTCTTTTGGCGGGTACCCGCTCTTCTTATGCAGTGCAAGGTTTTAAAGATGACCTTATGCAACTAAAAAATAGAGAGCGTAACGATGTACTGGCCCGCTTACTGCGCTATGTTGAAAGAGACGGCGCCGATTATAGCGAAGAAGATTTCCCGATTTCGCTCAATCAGATCGTTTATTCTTCGGAGGCGGAATATCTGAAAGAAAAGGAAACCCCGGATTCAAAGGTAGAGCGTCTGCTCATTGAACACAATCTGTTGGACGACTGGCTGCAGATGGTGTATCGGACAGCACTGGATCGTGACTTTTGTGTATCGCCGGCAGCACGAGCGCTCAATGCAATGTCATTAAAAGGCAGCGCCTTGCCGATCAAGGCGGACCCGGCACAGAACTTTCGCCTGCAATGGGTTCCCGGGAAGGAATATGATGCTCTACTGAAGAGCAAAGCCATCACGAAAGACAGTAATGCTTTGTCCTATCTCACGCAGCGCGTGAAAGACAATGAAAATTTGTTGGATCATGTTTTGAATCATCCCGCCGCCAGGAAACTGGCTTATGATCTGCTGGCACAGAAAAAACTCACGGGCAATTTACGTTTGGCGGAAAGCAACTATACCTATGTGGAAAAATACCGCCGCAATAAGGCGGCCTTTCATCAGGCTTTCCCTGAGATTACGCTGACATCTTCTGCCAAAAATGATTTCGTCACGATTATTAAAAAAATAGCGTTAGATCGCTTTTTGACATCGCTCGAAGTGGCGGAGGACAATCATTTTCAAATCCCCGCCGAAGGCCTGTTGAACCGCTTGGCAAGTAAAGGCGTGAAGACGAATTTGAAGTACACGATTGCGGCAGATGCCCGTCGTGTTACCATCGAATTTGTGAATCCCAAGGGGACCAAGGGCACGGCACTGGATCAGCTGAAAAAACTCGGGGAAGAGAATCATCTTCTGGATGAAATCATTACCCAGGATACGTATAAGTTTTTGGCCGAGAAAGCCATGTTTGCGGAGGGCTGCTATCCGGGCATTTCCCTGAAAAACTGGCAATACAGTCTCGAAAAAGATCAGAGTGATTTTCTGGAAAAATACAGCCTGAAGGATAAGAGCGCGGATGAAGCGTTTCGCCACTTGTTGGAGTCTTATGAAATTGAGCCGAACATGGATCCTGTATTACAGCAGGGCATCATGCTGCTTACGAATCGCGTGGGACGCCCCGGAAACTACGCCTTCTGGCCGGTGAACATTTGCTACGAACTGTCCGAAGATACCGTTGCTAAAATTGAGGAGAATATCTCCAATGCGACAGGCATTATGGTTTCGAAGCAACCGATCCGCTACTATCCGTTTGGCGAGTCGGCAGCCCATATTTTAGGCTACATCGGTAAAATTGCCACGGATGCCGAAGTGCAGACGTATGTCAAGGAGAAGAAGTATTTACCGAATGAATTCATCGGTAAGACAGGCGTGGAACAGAGCTTTGAAAGTACACTGCACGGTATCAGTGGGAAAGAGACCGTTTTGGTCGACTCGTTCGGCAATCGTACGGAAGTCGTGGATCGCCAGGAACCAAAGGCAGGGAACAATATTTATCTGACGGTGGATATGAATCTGCAGTTGGAATCAGAAAAATCGCTGAAAAAATCCATTTTGGCCATTCGTCACGGTTTACCGTATGTCACGAAGTGGGGAACGAACAAGACCTATTATTCACCCACGGCTAATAGCGCTGCGAGCGTATCTGTAGATCCCAACAATGGTTCTTTACTGGCGATGGCCTCCTATCCGATGTTTGACCCGAATCTGTTTGTAACGGGTATTTCTAATTCCGACTGGGAGATGTATCAATTGCCGACGCGCACGGATACCAATGCACCGCGTCCTTTGTTGAATCTGGCAACGCAGTCCGCTGTACAGCCGGGATCTACCTTTAAGACGATCACTTCCTTAGCCGCATTGAAGAAGGGCTTGAATCCCAACAAACGCATCTACGACTATGGTTTTGTCAAAATCGGGGATCGTCAGTTTAATAACCTCTATTACACGTTGACCGGCGGTTCCAACGGCATGATCAATATGTACGATGCCATCGGTAAGTCCAATAACTACTATTTTTATATTTTGGGATTGGGCCGTATTCCCGCGACAGGAGAATCCATGGGCGTACAGGTCACGGTGGATGACCTGGAAAAGACAGCCATAGAGTTAGGATTGAACCGGGCGTCGGGATTGGAAATTAAGCAACCGTCCGAAGCTCCAAACAGCATTCCAAGTCTGAAAGCCAAAATGAATTTGGCAAAAACTTTGCTATCTAATTACCTGAAGGGCAATTTGAAGCGCTATGCCAAAGAAGAGAGTCAGAAGGAACCTGCCGTCGTGGCACAGGACATTGCCACGATATTGAAATGGTCGGAAAGGGGAGAAAACTATCCCCGTACCCAATTGATTGCCGACCTGGAAAAATTGGGCTATTATGCCGAACGTCCTTTGGACGGCGCACGTAGCGGATTGGCAGATATTTTGAAATACACCTATTTCAACCAGACCAATTGGACGGTGGCCGATTCCATGAATGCTTTGATCGGACAGGGACAAAATGCATATACGCCCATCTCGATGTGTACGGTGGCGTCGATTTTTGCCAATGGCGGCACAGACTATGATTTTACGCTGATTAAGGAAATTCGCAGCGCCGATAATAAAACAGTCTTGTACAATCAGACGCCGCGTGGGCGCAAAGTGCCCGGCAATCCCCTGTATTTTCAGCAGGTGCGTGAAGGCATGCTGCGTTCCGCACAGGACAGTCATCTGCAATTTAACGGCCTCAATTTCCCGTTGGGCAGTAAAACGGGAACGGCAACGCGTTCCGGCGTGGATCCGCGTACCGGAGGGGAATATGCCTCCTACGCTTGGGATATATGTTTTGCACCCTATGACCATCCCACCATTGCTACGACGGTCTTTATGCCGGATGGCGATACCAGTTTGAATATCGTGCCGATTGCTCGTGATATTGTGGCGTCTTATTTGAAGGTGCCTGCGTCGCAGGACGAGACGCCTTCTCTCTATGAGGGACTGAAAACATACGAGCCCTCTCGACGCTTGTCTTCAGAGAGTGGAAACGCTTCGGACAGCTCGGACAGCAGCGCCATGCGCAAGCCGGAAGCGGAACCGATTGGCGAATAAGAGCAAAAGGACTGGACAAAACGCCTTTTATCCTATACAATATGTCGATGTGAACTCGCTCTGAAAAGGCAAGAGTAAATGTTTGGACGGCCTGTGCCAAACTGCCTCGATGGCGTCGCGAAAGTTAAGGAGAAAAATATGTACGCAGTGTTGGAAACCGGCGGCAAGCAGTATCAGGTGCAAGTCGGTGATCAGGTAAAAGTTGAAAAGCTGACCTCTGAAGTCGGCGCTACCGTGGAACTGGATAAAGTTCTGGCGCTCGGCGGAGAGACATTCAAAGCAGGGACTCCCTATGTGGAAGGCGCAAGCGTAAAAGCCACCGTCTTGGAACAGGGGAAAGGCAAGAAGATTGTTATCGGTAAGTTCCGTCCGAAATCGGGCTACCGTCGTACGCGTGGCCATCGTCAGCCGTATACGCTGCTCAAGATCGAGGCAATTAACGCGTAATGATTCGCACCGTGTTTTGGCAAGATGCAAAAGATCCCTCTCGGCTGGTCGGCTTTGATGTAAAAGGCCACGCAGATTTCGGAGAGGCCGGTCATGATTTGCTCTGTGCTGCCGTGTCAGGCATTGTGACAGCCGCCCTGAATACGTTTCAGGAAGCAACAGATTTTGGAGATCGGGTGCAAATTCGTTGCAACGAAGGCGATGTCAGCCTGCGGGTGGAGCAATCTTTAGAGACAGTGCAGCAGACCGTTTGTCAAACACTTCTGCTGGGATTGCAGATCAATATGGAGCAGTTAGAGAAGAAATATCCCGATCATATCGGAGTGGAATATCGGAGGTCATTATGATTCAATTTAATCTTCAACTCTTTTCGAGTAAAAAAGGTGTGTCCAGTTCTAAGAACGGACGTGATTCGAATGCAAAGCGTCTAGGCGTAAAACGCCATGACGGTGTTGTTGTTAAAGCGGGCAACATTCTGGTTCGCCAGCGTGGAACGAAATTTCATCCCGGCCTGAACGTGATGAAGGGCGGCGATGATACGCTGTTTGCCGTTTCGGACGGTGTGGTACGTTTCGAGCGCTTGGGCAAGGACAAGAAGCAAGTAAGCGTCTATCCGGTGGAAGCATTAGCGTAATTTCCGCAGATACGTCGGATTGCTATCACAGACTTTAACACCCCATTCGGCCATCAGTCGAATGGGGTGTTCTTGTTTTCAGCAATCATGACAGATGATCTTTCGCCTGCTACAATAAGGGCAAGAACAGAGCCCGAGGAGAGAATTATGTTTATCGATACAGCAAAAATTGAAGTTCGTGCCGGTAACGGTGGCGATGGTGCCATTTCCTGGCGACGTGAAAAGTATGTTCCGGATGGCGGCCCGGACGGCGGAGACGGCGGTCGTGGCGGTTCCATCATATTGGAAGCGGACCAGGATGTCGGCACTCTGTTGGATTTTAAATATCATCCGATTTATAAAGCGGAATCCGGGGAACCCGGGCGCGGCCAGCAGCAATTCGGTAAGGCGGGGCAAGATCTAATTTTAAAGGTTCCTGTCGGCACCATTGTGCGTGAGTGTGAAAGCGGGGCTGCCATTGCCGATCTCAGGGAAGACGGTCAACAATTTGTGGTGGCAAAGGGCGGCTCCGGCGGAAAAGGAAATGTGCATTTCAAAAGCTCCATTCGTCAAGCTCCGCGTTTTGCAAAACCGGGCGGTTTCGGACAACAGCTGAAAATCATTCTGGAAGTCAAGCTGATTGCGGACGTGGGCCTGGTCGGCCTTCCCAATGTGGGCAAAAGTACAATCTTATCGATCCTTACCCATGCGCGTCCGAAAATTGCCAATTACCACTTTACGACCTTGGAACCGAATCTTGGCGTTGTGGATATGGGGGCAGGCCGTTCCTATATCATGGCGGACATCCCCGGGCTCATTGAAGGCGCCAGTCAAGGCGCGGGTCTCGGGCATGACTTCCTTCGTCATATCGAACGCACCCGTGCTTTAGCGCATGTGCTGGATATGTCCGGCAGCGAGGGCCGCGATCCGATTGAAGACTTTGACCTGATACAAGAAGAACTTTTAGAGTACCATCCGGAATTACCCAAGCGCTTGCGCGTGATCGTCGCTAATAAGATGGATTTGCCGGGCGCGGCAGAAAACCTGGAACGCTTCCGTCATGAAATGACAAAGCGCGGTGTGACGTTGGTCACGCCTACCGAACGCAAAGAAGAAGCAATTCTGCATCCCTGGAAGGAACCACAGGAGCAAGAAGCCGCTTTAACATTACTTCCGGTTTCTGCTGCTACGACCGAAGGCCTTGAGGCACTGCGCTATGAGCTTTGGAAAGCAGTCTCAAGCGTGGAGAAGACCAATCTCACCTTCGACGAGGACATTGTGGATGTGGAACAGTTCTACCGGCGCGATACTGCAGTTACCGTAACACGCAAGGGACATCGCATTACGGTGTCGGGTGAGCCGGTGGCCAATCTCGCGAAGAAGCTCATCATCAATGATGGCGCATCGGTGCAATTCTTCGAGCGTTCTCTCGAGCAGATGGGAATTATGGATCGTGTGCGTGCCCTCGATCCGACAGAAGATGATGTAATTGATATCGAAGGCTTTGAATTTGATTGGCTATAATTTATATGGTTGAAATGACGGGCCAAGTGCCAGTTGGTGAAATGCCTCTCAATTTGCGCCTGCGTACGAGTCAAGTTGCGGCGGCACCCCATGTTTAAATGCGTTTATTGAAATAACATGGGGACCCAATTTCGGCATTACCCCATGTTAAAAGCAAATCGTAAAAATCACATGGGGTAAAAGATTTCCAAATTCTTCGCATCACCCCATGTTAAAAGCAAATCCTAAAAATAACATGGGGTGCATTCGCAGTCAAAACGCTAAATTACCCCATGTTAAAACGTGATTCGAAAAATAACATGGGGTATCGTAGTCTGTCCTACCCCATGTTAAATGCGAATCGCAAAAATAACATGGGGTAAAGTCACCGTTGGCACGAAAAACTACCCCATGTTAATTGCGAAGTGTAAAAATAACATGGGGTAAAGCCGCTTTCGGAGCGAAAAATTACCCCATGTTAAAATGCGATTTTTGAAATAACATGGGGCACCGGCGGTTTGGCCCCATGTTAAATTGTTTTATGTGAAATAACATGGGGGCAAAACCTAAAAGGAGTCGCCGGCGGCGACGATAAGGGACCGGCCCTCCGGCCGGCAGTAGGTAAATAAGAAGCGCCGCTTGCAGCCGTATTGCAGTCTAATTGTCAACTATTATAAATAATGAGTTTACAATTAAGGAAAAGTATGCTATCGTTACGCTGTTTGAACGTTCATCACAGACCTGTCATGAAAACTGGAACGTAGTAAAAACTGGAATGTCGTAAAAACGTGAAAAAGGAAGAAAAATGAGAAACGCAAAAAATATGGCATTGTGTGGAGTGTTTACCGCATTGATCGCTATTGGGGCATTTATTCGCATCCCGGTGCCGGTTGTGCCGTTCACGCTGCAGTATCTGTTCACGATGCTTGCCGGATTGCTCTTGGGAGCAAAGCTCGGCGCGGCGGCTGTGGCGCTTTATGTAGGCATGGGGCTGATCGGCTTTCCGATTTTTACCCAAGGCGGTGGTTTCGGCTATGTGTTTAATCCGAGCTTTGGCTATCTCGTGGGCTTTATTGTGGGAGCCTATGCCACGGGAAAAATAGCGCATACGGAGGAATCGCCACGATTCGGGCGTCTGTTGGCGGCGAATCTGATCGGACTTTTCATCGTGTACGCCTTTGGCATGGTGCATTGCTATCTGATTCATAACCTCTACATGAGCGATCCGATGGGCGTATGGACGCTGTTTCTGTATTGCTTCGTGCTGGCGGTACCGGGCGACTTCGTCCTGTGCTTTGTGGCGGCAGCCGTGGCCAAGCGCGTGATGCCGCGAATGGAAGTTAGATTTTCGGCGCAACGCACACCGCAGAAGGTGCGTTCACCCCAACGATAGAAGACAGAAGGAGGAAGAAGGATGACAGTTGAAGAATTGGAAGAAAAAGTACTCCGTGGGGACGAGATAACGCGAGAGGAAGCGCTCTTTTTATACGATCAGCCGTTGAAGCCATTAACCGAAGCGGCCAATCGTATTCGCAAGCATTTCTGTGGGAATCGGTTTGATCTTTGCACCATCATCAATGCCAAAAGCGGAAATTGTCCGGAAAACTGTAAATTCTGTGCGCAGTCGGCCCATAGTAAGACACAGGCGGAAACCTACGGCCTGCTGCCCATGGATGAGATTGTGGAAAAGGCGCGCTCGGATTATGAAAAGGGCGTATTGCGCTATTCTCTGGTCACGTCGGGGAGACGTTTGACGGATGAAGAAGTGGATTATCTGTGCGAGGTGACGCGACGCATTTGCCGAGAAGTAGGCATATCCGTGTGTGCCTCATTGGGACTATGTACCGAAGAACAGTATCGCCGACTGCGTAATGCGGGCATGACGCGGATACATAATAATTTGGAAACCTCACGCAATCACTTCAAAGAAATTTGTACAACACATAGCTTTGACGATAAATGCGAAGCCATTCGAGCTGCGCGTGCGGCAGGCATGTCCATCTGCTCCGGCGGTATTGTCGGACTAGGAGAAAGCGTAGAAGATCGCATTGATATGGCTATATCGCTCCGGGAGCTGCAGGTGAAAAGTGTACCGGTCAACATGCTCAATCCCATTCCCGGTACGCCCTTGGAGAACCTTCCAAGACTCACACAAGAAGACATGGAACGCATCGTTGCGGTGTATCGCTTCCTGCTGCCAGACGCCTCCATACGATTGGCAGGTGGTCGTGGCCTGATGCAAGACAAGGGGCGCAGCTTATGGAAATCCGGTGCTAACGCCACCATATCCGGCGATATGCTCACAACGCAGGGCATTACGGTAGCCAAAGATTTGGAAATGTTAGACGAATTGGGCTATGAGCCGGGCCTTTGTAACGATGAAGTACTGGCAACGGCGGCCGAAGAAGAAAAAGCAACCGCCACCACAGGAATGGAGGCATAAGATGGGCAAAGCATTTTTTGTAACGGGAACGGATACGGAGATCGGTAAAACATATGTGAGCGGTCTTTTGGTTAAAAAGCTGAAAGAATACGGCATGAATCCGGCGTATTTTAAAGCCGCCATGAGTGGCAATGATCGTCGGGAAGACGGAACACTCATTCCGGGCGATGCGCTGCACGTCAAAGAAGCCTCCGGCGTGGAGCAATCGCTGGAGGCCATGTGTCCTTATGTTTATGAAACGGCGGTATCGCCACATTTGGCCTCAAGGCTGGAAGGCCATCCAGTGCAGATGGATCGCGTGTTAAAAGAACTGGATGCGACCTTGGAAGCCTATGATCACGTGGTGATGGAAGGCTCCGGCGGCATCCTGTGCCCGCTTTGCTTTGACGAAGAGGAATTCGGCGTGGAAGATGTAATTCAAGCTCGGCAACTTCCCTGTGTCGTCGTAGCCGATGCCGGCTTAGGAACGATTAACCATGTCGGTCTTACGATTTTTTACATGCAACAAAAAGGCATCGCGGTCAAAGGTGTTTTGATGAACCATTATAGCCCGGGCAATGTGATGCAGGAGGATAACATCAAAATGTGCGAACACATTACCGGTGTGCCGGTTGTTGCCTGCGTTCAGGATGGCGATACGGATATCGCGCTCACCAAAGAACAACTGGAAGCATTATTTGCTTAGACAAAGAGGGAGGACAAGAAAATGCTCTGGTACCCCTATGAACAGATGAAAACAATGAATGTGCCCTATCACATTGTGGATGCCAAAGGCGTGTATCTTTACACCGATGATCAAAAAATGATCGACTCCGTTTCGTCTTGGTGGAGCGTGATTCACGGTTACAATCATCCGGTGTTAAATCAAGCCATTGATGATCAGCTTAAGCATTTTGCGCATGTGATGTTGGGCGGTCTGACGCATGATCCAGCCTTGCGCTTAGCCGAAAAGCTCAAAAACTATTTGCCGGGCGACCTGAACTATAGCTTCTTCTCCGATTCCGGCAGCGTTGCGGTGGAAGTCGCCCTCAAAATGGCACTTCAATACTATATGAACCGCAATGAAACGCAGCGGACCATGGTGCTGTCGCTTGAAAACGGCTACCACGGCGATACGTTTAAAACTATGGAAGTGGGCGATGATGCGGACTACCATTTTGTCTTGAAAGCCTTTGGACCGAATCCCCATGTTGTACACATTCCGACCACCGTTGCCGCCCTCGAAGAAGCGTTCGATACTTACCACGATCGCTTGAATTGCTGCCTGGTCGAACCGCTTCTACAAGGCGCCGGTGGCATGCGGATGTACGATATCTCGTTTCTGAAACGAGCGCGTGAACTCTGCGATAAATACGATGTGCTGCTGCTCTTTGATGAAATTGCGACAGGCTTTGGTCGCACCGGGCATCGCTTTGTATCGGACCTCGTACAACCGGATATCCTCATGCTCGGAAAGGCCCTGACGGGCGGCTATATCGGCCATGCCGTCACGGTGGCCAATCAGAAAGTCTTTGACGGTTTCTATGATGACAATCCGGAGCATGCCTTCATGCACGGTCCGACCTTTATGGGCAATGCTCTGGCCTGCAGCGTGGCTTTAAAATCCATCGAGCTTTTTGAAAACGAGCACTACGTGGATAAAATTCAGCGCATTGCGGAAATCACCCGTCGCGAGATGGAAAATTTCACCGATTCGCGCATCGAAGACGTGCGCATGATGGGCGGTTGCGTCTGTATCGAGGTCAAAGACGCAAAAACGCTCGAAGGCTACCAACAATTTGCCTATGATCGCGGTGTTTTTGCCCGTCCTTTCCTCAAATACCTATACGCCATGGTGCCTTATGTCATTACGGAAGAGGAACTCGTCAAGGTGTTGACCACGATGAAGGCATGGTTTAAAACGCATTGAGTTTTTTATCCGAAAAGCGATGAGACGCCTTCGCGGCTTGGCCATGGCTTGGATTGTCACCCTACGCTTCAAATCGTTATAATAAGGGAAATGCATCAGACAGCTTGCCATGACGGCGGATAAGGAGATAGCAATGACAACCAAAGAAAATTTGTTGGCCTTTTTTGAGACGCATCGGGGCGAATATTTTTCCGGGGAAGCAATCGCTCAGCAGTTGGGCGTTTCGCGTACTGCGGTTTGGAAGGCAGTTAAATCGTTGCAGGCGGAAGGCTATTCTATTGATGCCGTGACCAACAAGGGATATTGTCTGGCGGAAGAAACGGATATTTTATCCGCACAGGGGATTAAAAAATATCTGACGCATCCCGAAATTTTTGATATTACGGTACTTCCGGTAACAGAGTCCACCAATCTGGACGTCCGAGAAAAAGCGAATGCCGGTGCGCCGGAGGGCACTTTTGTCGTATCCAACGAGCAGACGAAGGGACGCGGGCGTCGGCAGCGCTCCTTTTATTCTCCGGCCAAAACAGGCTTGTACATGAGCCTTCTTTTGCGTCCGAAGGAAAATCTAATGCAACAAACAACCAATATTACTACGATGGCCGCCGTTGCCATGTGTGAAGCCATGGAGAAAGTATCCGGTAAGCATGCGGTGATCAAATGGGTGAACGATATTTTCCTGGATGGGAAAAAGCTGTGTGGCATTTTAACAGAAGCTTCCTTCAATATGGAAAATGCGCGTGTCGAGTATGCCGTCTTGGGCATCGGCACCAATGTGTATGAACCCGAGGGCGGATTTCCGGCGGAATTAAAGGATGTGGCTACGGCGCTGTTTGCTTCACCGCAAAAGGATGCCAAAAATCGTCTGGCTGCTGAGTTTCTGCGTCATTTCATGCCCTACTATCAAGATGCCGCCGGCTCCGATTATGTTGATGCCTATCGCAAGCGCTGCTTTGTTCTTGGTAAGGAGATTATGGTTTTGCGCGGTACCCAAAAGCGCGAAGCAACCGCCTTAGATGTGGATGAGCATTGTCACCTGTTGGTGCGCTATAACGATGGGGAAGAAGAGGCGCTCTCGTCGGGAGAGATTTCCATTCGGTTGAAAAAATAGACGAAAGCAAAAAAAGTTTTATTCCGCTTGAGAAAAAAGAAGGCGACCCTAATGGGCCGCCTTCTTTATAGAGATAATTTATACGTTAAATATTCTGTGCACGATTGGTTTTCAGCATGACGTCGTGTGCGCCGCCTTCCACAATGGAAGTGGAGGAAACCAGCGTGAGCTTAGCTTTCTCGTGCAGTTCGGCAATGGAGAGTGCGCCGCAATTGCACATGGTGGATTTCACCTTGTGCAAGGAAATACCGACATTATCTTTTAATGAGCCGGCATAGGGGACATAGGAGTCCACGCCTTCTTCGAATTGCAACTTGGCTTCACCGCCCAAGTCATAGCGTTGCCAGTTACGGGCACGGGCAGAACCTTCGCCCCAGTACTCTTTCATCGAGGAACCGTTGACGGTCACCTTTGCTGTCGGCGATTCATCAAAACGGGCAAAGTAACGACCGAGCATTACGAAGTCGGCCCCCATGGCTAAGGCGAGCGTGATGTGATAATCGTAGACGATGCCGCCATCGGAACAAATCGGTACGTAGATGCCGGTTTCTTTGTAGTATTCATCGCGGGCACGTGCGACATCAATGACCGCTGTCGCCTGACCGCGTCCGATTCCCTTGGTTTCACGGGTGATGCAGATGGATCCGCCGCCGATACCGATCTTCACAAAATCCGCGCCGCAGTCCGCTAAGAAGCGGAAGCCTTCGCCATCCACGACGTTACCCGCACCAACTTTGACGCTGTCGCCGTAGCGACTGCGAATCCATTCGATGGTACGTTTTTGCCATTCGCTATAGCCTTCACTGGAGTCAATGCACAGGACATCTACGCCAGCTTCGACCAGAAGTGGTACGCGGGTTTCATAGTCGCGCGTATTGATGCCGGCGCCCACCTTTAAGCGCTTTTTGTGATCCAATAGTTCCTGTGGATTTTCCTTATGACTGTCGTAGTCCTTGCGGAAGACAAAATAGAGCAAACGCTGATTGGCATCAATAATGGGGAGGGCATTGAGCTTTTTATCCCAGATGATATCATTGGCTTCTTTGAGCGTAGTGCCTTCTTTACCGAAGATCAGCTCGTCAAACGGCGTCATGAATTCCTTGACTTTCGTTGATGGATCCATACGTGAAACGCGATAGTCGCGGCTGGTGACAATGCCCACCAGCTTACCGTGTTGTGTGCCATCTTCGGTGACGGCCATAGTCGAATGGCCGGTCTTCTCCTTTAAGGCTAAGACAGCTTCCAGCGTATCTTCCGGAGAGACATTGGCATCGCTCGGAACAAAGCCGGCTTTATAGCCTTTGACATTGGCCACCATGGCGGCTTGGCTTTCCGGTGACTGCGAGCCGTAAATAAAGGACAGACCGCCTTCACGCGCCAGAGCAATGGCTAAGGTATCATTGGATACGGACTGCATCACGGCGGAGACCATGGGGATATTTAAGGTATGTTCTGGCTCTTCGCCGCGATGATAACGCACCAACGGGGTCGACAGATTGACATTATTCACCATGCATTGGCTGGATGAATAACCGGGAATTAACAAATATTCGCTGAATGTACGGGATGGTTCCTCTAGATAAAGCGCCATGCTTCCTCCTTCTTTGTTTTTCTAATGTTTGCATCGATTATATCCTTTTTCGCGTTTCCTGCACAGTCCAATCGTGAAAGAGCCACAGGAAAACATCTCAACTGGCGGAAAAAGCGGCCCCCAAAGCGTAGCCATATCATGATAGAATGGTACAGGGAAATCGGAAAGGGGCACCGGCTCCTTATTACGAAAACGAGAGGAAGAAAAATGCAGATTGCCGTTTTGGGCGCCGGAACTTGGGGCACTGCCTTGGCGCGGCTTTTAGTGAAAAATAAGCATCACGTTACGCTGTGGTCCAAGATTCCGCAGGAATTAGAGGAGATGCAACGCACGCATCGCCATCCGAATTTGCCGGAGGCGGTGATCCCTGAGGCATTGCAGTATGATTCGATGCTGGATAGGTCGCTTGCCGGGGTGGAGATTATCGTCTTTGCTGTGCCATCTCCTTTTGTACGTGCGACGGCGGAAGAGGCTGCACCGTATCTTAAAAAAGGTCAGATTCTTGTTGACGTGGCGAAGGGGATCGAAAAGGACAGCGGTCTGACGTTGACAGAGGTCATTGGCGATGTGTTACAGGCAAAACGACCGGAGCTTGCATTGCCACTGGTGGCACTCTCCGGACCGACCCATGCTGAGGAAGTCTCGCGTGATTTGCCGTCTGCGATTGTCGCGGCATGTCGGGAAGATGCGGCGGCGCACCGCGTGCAGGATGCTTTTATGAACGAGAATTTCCGCGTATACACCAATCACGACGTGCATGGGGTAGAACTTTGCGGTGCGTTAAAAAATATCATTGCTCTGGCGGCAGGCATTTCAGATGGACTGGGCTTTGGCGATAATACGAAGGCGGCTCTAATGACGCGTGGAATGGCGGAAATGACACGTCTCGGGTTGGCCTTAGGTTGTGAGCCCTCCACCTTTTCCGGCTTGGCCGGTTACGGGGATTTGATTGTCACGGCGACTTCGGTACACAGTCGAAATCATCGCTGCGGCGTGTACATTGGACAGGGGGTTCCTATACCGGAGGCCATCCGTAAGGTGGGACAGGTGGTAGAAGGCATGAATGCGCTTCCCGCCGCACAAGCACTCTCGTCGCGCTGCCAAGTGGAAATGCCATTGGTCGATGCCGTGGCGATGGTCCTGGATGGCAGGGATGTGCGGGAAACGGTGCTTTCTTTAATGACGCGTGAGAAAAAAAGAGAATTCTCGCGTCATTAAGTGATATTATAGTAGGGCCTGTAGCTGAAAACCCGAAAGGGTTGATATTGCCACAGCGATTCTAATTTAAGGGAGTAGGGCAGCATGAAGAAGGGAAAGAAGTTCATTGTTTTTATCGCCATAGTGGTCTACATTGCTTTTGGGTTGATCCTTTGCGTGAATAATTTTTTACCGCTCAAAGAGCGCTTGCTTTTGGTGGGCATCTTTTTCGTATTGAATTTGTTACTGATGATTGGCTTTGGACACGCGCGCCGCGGATCGGCAGTGGTGCTTGGGCTGTTGTTGATCTCGGTGATCGGTGCCGAAGCGTACAGCAGCTATTTTGTGTGGTCTTCCATTCGTACCTTGGATATTGTTTCCAATAAGAAAGGGGAATTGGGAGGAGAGAGCGTGGAACGTCCGATCGCTCCCGAGACGGAAGAAGAACTGGTGAAACCGTTTCATGTGTATTTGAGCGGTAAAGATACGAACGGTTCTTTGGACAAGTCCTCGCGTAGCGATGTCAATATGATTTTGACGGTAAATCCGTCGACGCATTCGGTTCATATTACTACCGTGCCGCGTGATGCCTACATGAAAATTGCCGGAGACGGCAATGATCGCTACGATAAATTGACGCATGCCGGAAACTACGGCGTCCAGACGTCCGAGCATACATTGGAAAATTTCTTCGGGATTACGATCAAATATCATGTGATGGTGAATTTTGATTCCATCGTGGATATTGTGGATGCGTTGGGTGGCGTAGATGTAGAGAATCCGGAGTCTTTCTCTGCCCAAGGGTATCATTTTTCTACCGGTAAAATACATCTGGATGGTAAACAAACGCTGGCCTTTGCGCGGGAACGCTACGGCCTGGGAGAGGGCGAATTAGCCCGCGGGCGTAATCACGTGCGCATCATGAAGGCAATTATCGAACGCGCGGCATCGCCGGCTATTCTCACCAACTATCCTGCGATATTACAGGTCATTGCGCGTGAAGTTTCCACGAATATGCCACGTGAAACAATGGTGGATTATATCAACTATCAGATTTCCCATAACGAAAAATGGAAGACAACCTCTTCGCAGCTGCAGGGCTTTGAAACCATGGGATTGCCCTCTTATCAGATGCCAGGTTCACGCCTGTACATGTTCTTGCCCAGCCAAGCCAGCAAGCGTGATATCTTGGAAATCATGGATTTGATTAAAAATGGCAAGTCCGTGCCGAAAGCCGGTACGAAGCATTATTCCCTGCATGAAGAAGATTATGAAGATATCCCGGTGCGCAATATTATGAATTATCTGCAGGGTGGCGCCGAGATCACGGCGGGAGACGATTTTGATCCCAACGAAACGAAAGGCTCGTCCGAGCTTCACTATTAAGGGAGGCGCCTTTTCGTCCTTCTGCTTTCAGCACTTGTTATCATGAACAGGGCATTGGATTTGTCTGGTGTTCGGTTGCGTGAATAATGCGCCTATGCTACAATGGCGCGACACGGGGATGCTCGGTTTCGACAGGGAAACGGAAGAAGGAGAAGCGAGTCGTCAGGCAGATGACGTAAATCAGGCCAAAACAATAACTGCTAACGACAACGAATTAGCTTACGCTGCCTAATCATGGCGGCCGGTCCTCCGGCTGGACCCGTAACAGACGGACTGACCTCAACTATGTCGGGAAACTTCCTGCGCTAAGCTTTGCCCGCAGGTTGGATCTATGAAGCTACCGAATGACTTCGTTTGTTTATTTCCCCGGTCATTCGGGAATCAAATGAAATAAACTGCACTCGGAGAAACTCGTTTGGATGTTTTTTTGGACGAGGGTTCGATTCCCTCCATCTCCAAAGTAGAGAAATGCCCGTCCTTGATTTTTCAAGGAGACGGGCATTTTTCAATGTTTGGGCTATTTAGCAGGGAAAAACTCACAGGAAATGGCGAGGAAACTACGCCGACGCTTCGGTGTATCCATGTATAACGCCTCACGTCTGGCACGAACCGAAATGGCACGTGTGCAGACAGAAGCGCAGATTCATCCGCGCTGTTTCCGCTCGATAGCGGCGGCAACAGAGGAACAGGTGCAAGCGAAAGATTGGTATAATAAGAATAGCGGAGGCATATCTGGGGCTATAACAGATATGTATTCCGATGAAGCGAGTAATGCGGCAGAGAAGGATTATGGTCGTATTCGAAAAATGAGAACGGATGTCTCAAAAATATCAAGAAACACAGGGTTATCGGCGGAGACAGTACAAGACGTAAAGGACTTTGTATTTTTAGATCAACATAATCTTGGAGGGAAGCATGAACGATTTGCTCCAGATTTTGCGATGTCGCAAAGTTGGATTCGATTGGTGAACGGTAATTTTGAATAGCATGACCTAACGATATTAAAGCATGAAGAGTACGAAAAGCGGCTTATGTCTGAAGGAGTGAGTCAAGAAGAAGCTCATATCAAGGAATCTAAAAAATACAACTATCAAAAAGAGGCGAGAGAGTATTATGCTTTACTTGAAAAACGTCAAAAAAGAAAACGGGATTCTTAAAGCCACGTATTACCCGGAAGACAGTAAAGAGGGAAAAGAGATCTCGATGGACGAAAATTTGAACTTCACGGGTAGCTTAGTTGGGAATGGAGTGGATTGGGAGATGCACTTAGCTCATGCACGGGATAAATTGCGTGAAATGATGCTTGGCAAGGCACCCATCGAAGATCAAGTGGTTATGTGGTATTAAGGATTTAATTTTATAGGCATGAAGCGTGACCGGTTACGATCGCGCTTTTTATATGCAACAAAAGGACACCGCGGGCGAAGAATGCGGCGGACAAAGAAGGGAGAAAACAATGGCAGAGGAAATGATCACAGCGAAAGACGAAGAACAGCTTAGCGCGTAAAATTGCTAAGGGCGCCGAGGAGAAGACCTTTACGAATGGCTATTTTGCTACACAAGATGCGCTTATCAAGAATGGGTATCGCATAAAACGGGTAAAGAACACTTGGAAAGATGGGGCTGTGTATAAAGGCGTTAACACCATCATCGCCGATTCTCACGGCAATGAATTTGAGTTGCAATTTCACACGAGAAAGTCTCTCGAAGTAAAAGAAGGAGAGCTTCATAAGCTGTATGAGCGTATCCGTAAATTGGATCGGGAAGAAAATTTACAAGAGGTTGCAGAATTAGAAGCAAGAATGGTTCGCCTTAGTAACACGATCCCAAACCCAAAGGATATTGATATAATTACGGATGGGAGGACATGATGAGCTTAACACCAACAAAGTATTATTATTGCCCAGATTATGATAAATATGTGAAGAGAGTAAACGGGGCTTTTTATTCAATCGATGATAATGGGAAAGAAATGTTTGATCATCGAAGATTTTGTCCGATACTCATCGGAGAGATATTCACTATCGATATTACAAAAGAGGAATACGAGAAACATCTAAAATAAACCATCGCTTTGAGGTGGCTTTTTCGAAGTTTGACAAGAACATCATTGGCATGAAGCGTGACCGGAAACGGCCGCGCTTTTTATATGCAACAAAAGGACACCGAGGGCGAAGAATGCGGCGGACAGAGAAGGGAGAAAACAATGGCAGAAGAAATGATCACAGCGAAAGACGAAGAACAGGTCGATGAGGCTAAAACGGATGAACAGAAAGACACGGAGAAAACGAAAAAGGACACTCCGTCCTTTGATGACATCCTGAAAGACCCGAAGATGCAAGCAGAGTTTGACCGCCGGCTGAGCAAGGCACAGCAGACGCGCGAGGAAAATATCCGGAGCGAGATTGAGAACGACATCAAGTCGCGCCTTGCGGAAGAGCAGAAGGTTGCCAAAATGAACGCGGAAGAAAAGGCGAATCACGAGCGCATCAAACTCGAAAAGGAGCGAGATGAGCTCAAGAACGCCTTAAACCGTGAGCGTCTTGGAAAGATTGCGGCATCAACGCTTAGCAAAAGCGGAATCGAAGCAGATGAAACGGTTCTTCAATTCGTGGTCGGCGCGGACGAGGACGCGACCGGGAAAAACATTGAAGCATTTCTTTCTGTTGTGGAAAAACAGGTTGAAGCGATCGAGCGAAAACGAAATTCAGGCAAAACGTCGAGGGATTACTCCTCAACGATTGAACCGGAAGATGAATTTGATCGCATTCTGAAAAAATACAAATAAAAGCAGAAAATGAATCATGGCTACGACTAACAACACTCTTTCCGTTCGTCAATATCAGACGCAGATTTCCGCCGATACGTTGCCGGACGGGAGAATGTATTACAATATCGCAGATCGCCTTGTGAAGGCCATGTTTCATGATTACTACAGCCGTATAGCAATCTACTGCAAAGATACACAGAAGAGCCTGAATAAGGCAGCCGGAATTGGACTTAAAGCACAGGTGCCGGAGTTTAATCAGGATCGCGCGGATGGCATTATCGAGCGCCTGAGCGAAGAAGAAAACTATGATGAAGCAAGCTGGATCCTTGGAGAACCAGTCACAAATTTTGCAATGGAGATAGTGGATGACTACATCAAAGCCAACGCAGATTTTCAGTACAAGTCTGGACTTTCACCGAAAATTGTGCGTACAACGAACGGGAAATGCTGTGATTGGTGCGATAGACTGGCTGGGGCATACGACTATAGCGACATTAAAATACGGGAAACGATGTTTTTCGCAGGCACAGACATTGCCGATGCAAGGTGATTTATGACCCGGCTGATGGTAAAACGGTTCAGAATGTTTGGACAAAGAAGGAACAGGAAAGGGAGATTTACAAAGATCAAGCTAAAGTAGACCAAAGAATTGAATTTAGTAATGGGAAACCAAACTATAAACATCTTCCATCTGATGTAATAGATGAGTACCAGAATCAAAGTAATGCTTTGTATAAAGAGTTCGCTAGGTTTGAGCCGGATAAGCTAAAAGCTCTTAATGAATACACAGATTCCGCATACATTGGAATTAACGAGTATTTAGCCACTAAAAAGGGAAATCTAAAGCAATACGCCCAATATGTTAATTCCATTGAGGGAGCTATGGAGCAATTTCATCTGAAAAATGATATAATTGTTTACAGGGGAACACAAGCTACATTTTATGAATGGATCAAGGTTGGCGACACATTTGATAGCAAGATTTTTTATTCTACCTCCTATTCTGAAGATGTAGCAAAGGACTTTAGTAATGTGAAAAAAGAGCCTCTATTAATTGAAATCCACGCTCCAAAAAACTCAAAATGTATTTTTATAGGTCAAAACTCAACGTCGTTTGATGAAGGTGAGTTTATATTTAGCCATAAAAGCAGATATAAAGTAATAGATCAGCAAGACGGGAAAATGGTTTTGGAGGTCATAAATGAAAAAGATTGATCTTACCGATAAAGAGTGGGAACGCCTATCTATTCTCGGGCATAAGCCAAACTCAAAAAAGACAGACGCGGAGTTTATAGAGTGGTGTGATTTTGCTAAGAAGTTGGGGTTTCCTACCCCAAATAGAAACTCCAATGTTCGATCACTTCATGAGACGAAACAAACATAAAAAGCGCTCTTCGGAGTGCTTTTTTCATGCCAAGAGAGGAGCTTCTATGGCAAAAGATGACTACCCGGTAATCCTTTATTAAGTGCTTGCCTATCTCTACAACTGCTTGAAAAAAGATATCCCGGTTGAGGAAGAATACCTTGAAGCGCAGGGAAAGCTCTTTCGGATTAACACGAATTATTGGCGCTTTGTTTTGTACAATCTTCAGAAAGATGGCTATATTTGCGGACTTACCATGACAAAAGTGTGGGGAGAAAAATACCCAACGATTTCTGATATAGAGCAGGCGGAGATCACGCCGAAGGGCATCGAATATCTGACAGAAAACAGTTTTATCCACAAAGCGAAGGAACTGTTAAAAGACACGAAGGCCATCATCCCATTTGTGTAGACGGGCAGGAGACGGATGTAGCATGACAGAAAAAAGAAAAGGGAATCAAAATCCGACAACATCTGTCATCTTGCCCTTTACCGAAACAAAAGCACAAGAAGCGGTTGATCTCTATGAGAAATCCGGACGAACGGCGCAGGAGTGGCAGAAAAAATTGCTGGAAGCCGTTTTAGCAACCAATGACGAAGAACTTTGGGTGCATACCAAATTCGGATACTCTTTGCCGCATCGAAATGGGAAGAATGAGATTGCGGCCATGCGTGAACTCTACGGCCTTTTACCAATAAATATGGACGCTGTAGCCTTCTTCCCGTTGCAAATCCCCGAATACATCCAACAGGCGTAGGCCGTAATCGCCCAATTGTTCGGGAATGGCGCGCGCCTCGTTAATTTCAATCTCGACTCCATGTAAATCTTGTAACATATCCCAAAGAGCATCTAAATTATGGCCCACATAATCCGGCCAACGAAAGATCTGCTGCATATAGGAGTAGGCCGCTTCGCGGGACGTAAAGGCGGTACCGTTTAACACGTAACGATTCATTTACTCCTCCGATCTGTATAATTGCTCAAAATGCTCATAATGATCCCTGGTATAATAGATGGCGCCATCGTTTGAGAACACCAGACGTTCCGGACCGCGATGCTCGTCATAGCCGGCGATGAGATCCGCTTCATAATAGACACGCCCTTTTTTCTTGGGCAATTTTCCCTCGCGATTGCCGAAGCGATCGCCACCGATCACATAACCATTGTTATCGGAAGCTGACCAATTTTTCTCTTTGGCTTCCTTTTTTGTAATGTAATTTGTCGGCAAAGTGCCGAACGCATGGATGTACGCTGCGACTTCTTCTTTAGCGTAGTAGCGCCCCTCTTTTTTCAGCGTTTCCGTTTTTATTTCTTGGCTTATCGATGCCTTGGAGCCGATTTCCGTCTTATGCACAGGCACTGCGGTGTTCTGTCGTAAAAAGAAGAACGCAAGAATAGCAAAAAGCACAAGAAGGGGGAGCCATTGATTTCTTTTATTCATCATAAAAACTCCTTCCGCTTTCAAAGAAGTATTTACCCTTATTATCTGAAGTACATGGGGGCTAATAAAGGAGAATTGGCCACATGTCATGCTCTCCCCATAAAAGCATAAAAATCACGGTGGAAAATCCGTTTTCTCAGATTGTCCACCGTGATTTGCTTAAAATTCGAATGTAAGGGTGCCGAATTACAGTACGTTGCAAACGCCGGGATCTTCGTTTGCGTCTTCGTGTGCTTCGCCTTTGACCAAATGTTCTTTCATGTATTGGATAATATCATCCGATTCATAAAGCGGATCCCCGTCGATAAAGAGGCAGGGAACCTGATCCATTCCGCCGCGTTTTACGAGATCCTCCTGATTCTTGGGATCTTCGATAATGTCTTTCATGACCACACCTTCGACGTGGTTTTCCTTCATAAACTTCATGACTTTTTGGCAGTAGGGACAGACATCTTTTTTATATAATTCATAGCTTGGCATAGTATCCTCCTTCAGAGTGATCCTTTACATATCGATGCTGCGTTTAAAAGCGCATCATTTTTCATCTTTGTTTTAGATACCCAAAGGTGTACGCAAGTCCATAATATTGTGTAAAATAAACAGTAGAATATCGACAAATGATTCCATAAAACGTCAACCGTCACATTCCATACTCTCTCGAAAGGGGATAGAAAAGCCATGAAAAAAAGATGGATTTCTTTCATTTGCGGTGGGCTGGTATTGCTGCTTATCTTAACTTCTTGTGGAAAAAGCCCTAACAAAACGGATAGCGAAGATGCATCAAGTGAGACGTCAGAATTGAGCGATACGAGCGTCTCTTCCACGGAGCAAAAAAAGGAAGCAGACCCCAAAGAAGCTACTACGGAGAAGAATGCAAAACTGGCAAAGCTATATGGCCAAGTCTTAGACACGATCCACGAAAGTGATTTTAAAGCCTCTTCTGTCAATGGGAACTATTCCTACACGTTGGTCAATATGAATGACGAAGATATGCCGCAATTGGTGGTGTGTACGGAAACCGGTGGTGGTGTAGCCGCCATTAAATTCTTTTCTGCTGATAATGATTATACAAATGTAGTGACGAATGAAGAGCTCTTTTCCATCGGCGCATCCGCCGCCGGCGGATTTCGTGGCGGAATGAATCAAAGTCGAAAGCAAAGCTCTTTACTCTACACAACCTTTTCCGCCGGTAGTGGTGATGCGGAAACGCAAGCGCTGACAACGTCGGTTAAAGATGGGAAGCTGGTCATTAAGAAGAACACCATTTGGGAAGGAAAAATCAACAATAAGGAAGAAGATGGATCTTTCCCCATCGACTTTTTGCCTGTTCGTGATCGAAGCACTTTAGACAAACTGGCAAAAACGGAAGATGGTAAAGTGAAGGAAGCCTTGCTTAAACTCTTTTCCGGTGGAAAGCCACAATCGCAATCAAAAGCCAATGCCGAACAGTCGGCCAACTCGAATACTTTAGAAGGTAAAAAACAAGCGGCCGTTGCCGCTGGCAAAACCGTCGTTACGGGCGTCGTTAAAAAATTTAATCACGACGAAATGGTTGCATTTCAAAAGTTTGATCCAAATGTCTTGCCTGACATGGGCGAAAGTTATATTGTTCTGCTTCTAGAAAACAATGTCGATATTACCGTCCATTCCGGAGATCCTTATGGGGGATATCTGACAAAAAGCGTGAATCTGGTAGGCCTTCCCGAAGAGATGGCAGCCTATGACGGACAGAAAATCACGATTGCCTTTACCCCGGACGATGGCTATTGGCAGACAGACGTCAGTTTGCCGATGTATGCACCGAGAATGCATACAAGTATAAAGATACTGAAATAAAAAATAGGAGATCAGAAAGGCACGAAAGCGGTTACCGTTCTCGTGCCTTTCTTTATTTTTATCGCATTTCAAAACTTTACATGCTCCTATTTTGTTTGGATGAGGAAAGCGATTGGTGGGCGAGAACGACACCATCATGATAAAATAGAGAAGACTTGACAGATCCTGAAGGAGGCGCGCATGAAGGCATATATTGGCATAGATTTGGGCGGAACGACGGCAAAGTTTGGCTTATTTGATGAAAAAGGAAAACTCTGTAAGTCTGTTTCCATACCCACGGGAAAAGCAAAAGCGCAAGATACGCTGATTCACGAGATGGCTGTACGGATTCGCAGTTTTCTAAAAGAAGAGGGCTATTCGGAAGAAGCGTTGGCCGGGATCGGCATTGGTGTGCCGGGTCCGGTGATGAACCATTCACTCGTGAACGGTTGCGTCAATCTGAGCTGGGGGCTGGTGCCTCTCGTAGATCTCTTTAGGGAGCAGGAAGGATTTACTTGTCCTATCGTTGTGGAAAATGATGCGGATGTAGCGGCTCTTGGCGAAGTGTGGCAAGGCGCCGCTTCGGATCGCAATTCCATCGTGTTTATTATTATCGGCACGGGTATCGGCGGGGGAATAATCTTGGACGATCAAATCTTAGCGGGCGTACACGGCGCCGGCGGTGAGATTGGTCACATGCCGATATTGTCGGAGCCTTTTTCTTTCGAATGTGGCTGCGGCGGCCATTATTGCTTGGAGCAAGTCTGCTCGGCGCCCAATATTCTGCGTTACGCCGGTGAACTTCTGGCGCAATCGGATGAGCCATCGTCGTTACGCCCCTATGGTGACAGCTACGACACTCGTGCCATTTTCCGCGGTGCACAAAACGGCGACGCTCTTTGTCAGCGCGTCGTAGAGCACGTCACTGATACGCTGGGGCGGGGCTTAGCGGTTTTAAGCGCCACCTTGGATCCCGAATGCTTTGTCATTGGCGGCGGCGTGAGCAATGCCGGCGATACGCTGCTCGAGCCGCTTCGCATTGCGTATCGCAAATATGCCTTTTTCGCCACACGGGAAACGCCCATTGTTCAGGCAAAACTTGGCAATAAAGCGGGTATGATCGGCGCAGCACGCCTCGTCTTTCCTGCGGAGGAAGCGTAATGCTGAATCTTTACGCCTCACGTGTCCCGATGGAGGCTTGGTATGCGTTAACCGATGCCATTCGGCAAAGCATTGCTGCCGGAAGACACGCCTATTTAGTGGTGCCTTCGCAGTTTACGGTGGAAGCGGAGCAGGCTCTTTTTGCTGCGCTGGACACGCCGATTCTGATGAAAGCGCAGGTTAAAAGTTTTCGTTCTTTAGTTCGCGATATTTTGCAGGAAGGCAGTGGTCTGCGCACGCCGGTGTTAACCGAAGAAGGCCGCCGCATGCTGGTGCGCTCGCTGTTGGAATCCAAAAAAGAGGAACGAGAGGTTTTTACCGCAGGGACGATCGGCACGCAATTGGTGGATGATTTTGTACGCCAGATGCAGGAATGGAAAGAGTACGGCATTGATAGTCAACGCCTGCAGGCGCAAGCGGAGAAAGCGCCGGAAAATCATCGCACGCGCCGTAAATTTGCAGAGATTGCCGCTATTTATGAAGCCTATGAAGAAGCATTAGGCAACATTCGCTTGGATGGCGATGACCAAATGCGCCATGCCTTTGCGCAATTATCGGAAGTTTCGGTATTCGACGGTGTGGATTTTTTCTTTGATCGCTTTCATTCCATGTCAAAGATAGAAGGGGAAGCGCTTGCGGCCCTAGAAAAGACGGGGCATACGCTTCATGTCTCGGTCACCATGGATCCGGGAATGGCGCGCACCATTCTTTCCGCACCGCCGGAAATCGGTGCAGAGACCTTGGAATGGATGCTTTCCGAGAAAACGGATGATGCTGCGGCGTTTTCGTTGAGCACCCGTTTTGTACGTCAACTTGCTGCGATGACATCCGTTACGCTGCGTCCTGTTGCCGCCCGACCCGCTACGCCTTATCAAAAGCAGGCATTACAGGCGGCGCAGGCGGTTTTTGCGTTGAAGACGCCGCCGCATCCTGCTAAAGAGGCTTTGGCGTCGGAAAACAAGAGCCGAGGCATACGCCTTGTGAGCTATCGCAATACCGAGCAGGAAGTGGACGGCTTGGTGGTCGCCATGAAAAAGCTGGTGGCAGAAGAAGGGGCGCACTTTAGCGATATCGCTGTCTTTTTAACGGAGCAGACGGAATATGCCTCCATGCTCAAACGCGCCTTCCATAGGGACCGCATTCGCTTTTTCTACGATGAAGTGAAGGAAGTGGCCTATCATCCGCTGCTGCGAACAATTCGTGCTTTGCTCGCCTTAAATCTGAAGGGACCGCGTCCCGAAACGATGTTGGCCTTCTTGAAGGCGGGTCTGTTGGGCGTTGAAGAAGAGGAGATCGAGATCTATCAACGCTTCATTGAAGAACGGCACATTCGCTATGGGATGTTTGAGGAGATTCGTTATTTTACGGCGGATCCCACGCGACAATTTCGTGATGCTGAGGAAGAAGCACGCTATCGTCATCCGTATGATGTCGCGCGTCGTGTGAATACCATCGTTTTGGAACGGCTGCACTTTTTCGCAAGACGCATTGAAACGGCGCATCGGGTGAAAGATTTTGCGGCAGCATTGGTAGAAACCTTACGTACGCAGACTACGCAAAACGCCCTCTTTGCTTATGGCGAAACCCTGCAGGCGGAAGGGGAAGAGGAGAGATTGGCCATCCATGAGCGCGTTTGGAGTGCTCTCATGGAACGTTTGGACGAAATGGTCGAACTCTTTGCCGATAAGGAGACGGATCTTGCCTTGTTTGCGGGCCTTTGTGAAGAAGGCCTTGCCGGTATATCGCTGGGGGTCATTCCTCCCTTTAAAGAGCAGGTATTTGTCGGCGATCTGCTCCGTAGCCGTATGCAACCACGTAAATATGTGTTCATACTCGGTATGACGGATGCTTGGCTGCCGGGCATGCATAAAGAGACCGGGCTCTTAAGCGAAGAAGAAAAGGCATTGGTGTTGGAAAAAGGAGAAGCCTTGCCTTCGATGCAACGCTTTGCGGTAGAAGAGGAGCGTCTGAATTTCTATTCTGTCTTGCAGCAAGCAACAGAGCGCCTGACCTTGTCCACGGCGATGCAGGACAGCGCGAATGCATCAATGACACCCAGCCACTGGCTCTTGCGCATGAAAGAATGTTTGGGCCTTGCGCTAACCGTGCAGGATACTTTCGGCTTTCCGGAGATCCTGTATTCTCGCGGGCTCTTACTGAAGCGCTTGCCTGCATTATTGCGAGAAGAAGACACTTCTCCTGCCGTGCGCCGTTTTGCCGAACGCGTTTTAAGCCATATGAAAGCTTTGCCCGCCTATCGCGAGCTGGCAGAAACACTGGAACGGGAAGGCGCAGAATCTCCGGAGCGTCCGCTCTTGCCGCAAGAGATTACCCTCGCGCTTTATCCTTCGGAGACGATTAGTGCCTCACAATTGGAATGCTTTGCGGCATGCCCGTATCAATATTTTGTTCGCTATGGTTTGCGTGCAAAAGAAAGCGAGGATCTATCCATTCAGGCATTGGATATCGGGAGCATTTTGCATGCGGCTGTGGATCAATGGACGACGTTGTTGCCGGGCTATCTGGAACAGGGAAAACTTCCCGACTTTGCTGCGTCGGAAGCGGTGCTTCTTCAAGCCGGCGACGCATCGATACAAGCCTTCTTGGACGCTGTAAAGCGCAACGATCCGAAAAATGTCTTTATGTTGGATTTAGCGAAAGAAACCATGCGGGAAACCCATGCCCGTCTGCTTTCGCATTTGGCAAAGAGTAAGATTTGCCGCGTGGATCACGAATATTCCTTTGGCCCGGGCCGAAACTTACCGGGTATTGTTCTGGCCGAATCCCCGCGATCGGTACTGCTAGAGGGGCGCATGGATCGTGTGGATACCATTCGCGAAAACGCACAACGCTATGTAGAAGTCATCGACTACAAAACAGGAAATACGGGTTTTGACTTAACGGCCATGATGAGCGGCACTCGTCTTCAGCTGCCGCTCTATCTCAAAGCTGCCTCCCAAAATGGAAAACCGCTCGGGGCCTTTTATTTCCCCGTGCATGCGCCCGCCCTTTCAGAAGAAAAGGAGGGCGATGAGGAGACACTGCTGTGGCCGAAGGCATTAAAGCTTAGCGGATTTATGAGTCGCGTCCCGGTAGGCGAAGCGTTGGATGAACGCTTGGCCGAGAGTGCTGCGGCGTCCGTCTATCAATTTAACGGCACCGGAAAGGATTGGACGAAGAGAGAGAATGTGCTCACGCAGACAGAAATGGAACGTTTATTGCAGGAATCGGTCGAGAAAGCACAAAAACTGACAGCGTCTCGTGAGAGCGGCTATATTTCTGCCCATCCGGTATATTGGAAGATTTCCGATTCTTCAAGACATTCAGGATGTCACTATTGTCCCTATGCGGCGATTTGTCGCTTTGAACGGCTGCGGCAATTTGGAGCCCAGCGTATCCTTCCATCGACGGATTGGAAAAGTTGGAAGGCGCAACAAGAAACGGAGCCGGAAGGAGGCGAGGCATGAATTTCACAGACGAACAGAAAAAAGCGTTGGAATTAACGCCCGCCAATCGTATCGTGTCGGCACAGGCGGGCGCCGGAAAGACCGGTGTATTGGTTGAACGCATTTTGCGTGAAATTACCATTCATCACATCGGCCTGGATCAAATGCTGGTTGTCACCTTTACCAAAAAAGCAGCCGGTGAGATGCGCAGTCGTATCCGTGAGGCACTGCAACAGCGGCTATCCGATGGAAACAGTGATCCGGTCTGGATTTTTCGCCAGCTCAATCTCTTAGCGGCGGCCAATATTCAAACTCTGCACGCGTTCTGTCTGGAAGTGCTGCAGCGTCACTTCGACCTTTTGGATCGCGATCCGGGACTCCACATTTTATCCGGCCGACAATTGGAAGGGCTGCAGGAAGAGGCCATGGAAAACGTGCTGCGCGCGGCGTATCAGGGGACCCTTTTATCGGGAGCAGACCATTTTTCGGTATCGGCGGCATCGTTGCATGATTTTTTGGCATGTTATATGGATACGAATCGTCGTGACGACCAGGACTTGCAAGATCTCATAAAACAGTGGGATGGCCTGGCCGATGCTTCTGCCGATCCGGAACAGTGGATGCAAAAGAGTGTGGAAGAGGTAACCGAGAAAGCTACTATTCAAAAGATTATGGACGGCGTTCGGGATGCTCTTGTCATCGCGCCGACTCTTTCCGTGGAGAGACAGTTGCGCCGGATGGAGGCATTACCTTGGAAGGAATCGCCGGAGTTTCTTGCGCAGTTTTTCTATCGAGAATGTGCTCAATTGCGTGCCACCCTATTTGAAGCCACGGAGGGGGAAAAGGGGCCACTTACCTTAACCGAAGAACAACGGGAAGCGTTGATGGAACGCTTGGCACAGGGCGTAACATTCCGTTTTGAGAAACAACCGTCGATAACCGAAAAACGTGACGGTGCGCAGGCGGTGCGCATTAAAGAAGTTTTTCAAAATCAGCGTGCGGCTTTAAAAAACGATTTTAAGCTATTGCTTGCAGGGCTGGAGCAGTGGAATCGGGATGCTATTACTCGAGAACAGGAGCTTTTGCAGGAACGCTTGCGTCCGCTTGCTTTTTTAGCCACACAGTATCGACATCGCTTACAAGCGCTAAAACGTGATGCCAATGGGATGGATTTTAACGATGTCGAACACGAACTAATCCGTTTACTCCAAAATCCGGAAGTGGTGCAGTCGTTAAAGGAGCAATACCAACGCATCTTCTTTGATGAATATCAGGACGCGAATGCCATTCAAGAACAAATTGTCGAGACGTTAGCAGGCGAGGACAATTTATTTTTCGTCGGTGATGTGAAACAATCCATCTACGGTTTTCGCCAGGCCTTGCCGGAAAATTTTGTGCAGCGCTACAATCGCTATGAAGCCTCCGACAGAGAGCAAGCCCTTAACTTGACGACCAATTTCCGTAGCGACAGTCGTATTTTGGATTTTGTGAATCGAATTTTTACGCCCTTGATGACGCAACAGCGCGGCGGTGTGACATATGATTCATCGGGGCATCGGGCGCAGGCTTCGGCAGAGCATGAGGGAAAAGGCGAGGTTACGCTCTGCGTTTTGGAGGATGTGCGTGAAAAAGAGGATGATGCGGAACCGAAAAGTGCATTGGATGAAATTTCTTCCGAACCGTTCTATGTGGCGCATCAGATCGTAGAGCATGTGAAGGCGGGCGGTCAGTACCGCGATTGTGTGGTGCTGGCACGTACGAACCTTCGCATGCCGGAATACGAGCAGGTATTTCGACGCTTTGGTATTCCGTATTTTCAGGACGCATCGGCGTCAGAAGAGGAAACGCTCGAGTTGCAACTGGCCAAAAATCTGTTGTGTTTTCTGGATAATCGTCGCTATGATATTCCGCTGCTGTCTGTTTTGTTATCACAAATGGGCGGCTTTTCAGAGGAAGAACTGGCGCAAATGCGTGCGGCATATCCGGATGGTGCTTTCCATGAAGCTTTTCTTTCTGAAACGTCGTTCGTCTCCGAAGCATTGCAGGCGAAGCGAGATCGCTTTTTGGCGAAACGCAACGCATGGCGGCAGCGCTATACGGAAATGCCGCTCTCGGAATGGATGACGTTTCTTTTCGAGGAGAGCGGATTATTGGCGTATTTGACCACGCTTCCGGATGGGGAGATGCGTTTGCAAAACGTGTTAGCCTTCATACGTTTAGCGGAAGACTATGAAAGCCGGGAAGGCGGCGATCTGACAGGCTTTTTGAAGGAGGCGTTGCGCCCTGCCGGCCATGGCGAAGATACGTTACCGTCCGTACCGTTGTCGGAAGAAGACAATGTCGTTCGCCTGATGACGATTCACAAGGCGAAGGGGTTACAATTTTCCGTCGTATTCTTAGTGGATTTGGCGAAAAAATTCAATGAAACCGTGAAGAAAAAGGCACTGGTATCGGATCCCTCATGGGGGACGGCGTTGCAATTGAACTACCGTGCGCCCGAAGGAGGCAGCTGTTTTCGCAAAAAGACAACCTATCAAAACCTCATTACCAATGCCATTCTTAACAAAGAGCGCGCGGAAGAAGTGCGTATCCTCTATGTGGCGCTGACACGAGCCGTGCATCGCTTATATTTGGTGGGACACGTTACGAATATAGAGAAAGCAAAACCGGAAGTGCCGGACGTAGAGGCATTTCTGGAAAAAAGCAATACAGTGTTGGACTGGACGTTGGGAATTCTTTCAGCAAGTGCCGAGGGGCTCTCGTCGCAGGAAGGATTGGAGATTCTTTTCGCGCAAGGCGAAGACTATCGTACGTTACCGGCGCTCTCTGATACGGCGCTCGATCGCGAGAAAGGAGAGGCTCTTGACATCGATGCGATTTTGCAGGCGTCCGATCTCAAGGCAGAAACAACACCGTTACCATTAAAAATGACGGTTTCACAACTCTCCGGGAAAAATCAAATCTTAGATCCGCATTTTGAAGATTGGCCGTGGTATGGCGGTGCGCCGAAAAAGACAGAGACGAGCTCGACGGAAAGCGTCGAGCATATGCCACTTCCTGTTTTTCTGCAGGGAAAGGTTGAAACTGATCCGGCTACCATAGGCACGTTGTTGCATCGTGCGCTGCAAAATTTACCGTTAAAAAAGTATACGGAAGAAACCATGAAACAAGCACTGGACGCGATGGCGTCGCGTGCGATCTTTACAGAGCAGGAGCGAGCCCTGCTTGAGGAATCGCTCTTATTGCGCTTTTTTGAAAGTTCTTTGGGACAAGCAGTAATTGCCCATGAGAAAAACGTGGTGAGGGAGCATAGCTTTACGATGCGCTTACCTTATGAAGAAAGTGAAATTGCCGTGGACGGGCAGATTGATTTATTTGTCGATCTGCCGGACGGCATGATTTTAGTGGACTTTAAATCGGATCGCCATCCAAATCCCGAGCGATACCGCAAGCAATTGGCGCTCTATGCGCGGGCGTTGCAACTAGCGTATCACAAGCCGGTTAAGGCAGCGTATCTCTATTGGATTCGGCATGGCACAGCGGATCGTTTACAGTAGGAACTTTGCAGTAGGAAGGCACGCCGACTCGGCAAGCCTTCCTCGAATCAGTGGATCTCCATGCCGCCGTTAATGCCGAGAATCTGCCCGGTAACAGCATCAGAAGCATCAGAAGCAAAATGCGCCACCCACCGGGCAATTTCCTCCGGCTGTAAGGCACGCCCGAGTGGAATTTCTTCCACGACACTTTGGCAGGTTTCTTCGCCCATGGCGCGCATCATGGCAGTGTCCACAACGCCCGGAGAGACAGCATTGACCGTAATGCCCGAATAAATAAGCTCTTTAGCAGCGGCTTTCGTGAAGGCGTCCACCGCCCCCTTGGTTGCCGAGTAGAGCACTTCACAGGAAGCGCCCACCTGGCCCCACATGCTGGAAATATTGATGATGCGGCCCCATTTTTGGGAAATCATCGCCGGCAGCACACGACGGACGCAGTAAAACATGCCGTTGACATTGGTGGCAAATACACGATTCCATTGGTCATCCTCGATTTCTTGTATCAGGCCGTAGACTGCAACGCCTGCGTTATTGACCAGAATATCAATGTTGCCAAAGCGTTGTTCCGCTTTGCAAAAGAGCGCGTTAACTTCATCCGATACCGCGATATCGGCGGAGAGGACCATGGCTTCTGCTCCTTTTGCACGGCACTGCGCAGCCGTTTTTTCGGCAGCTTCCTGATGGCGATGGCAATGCAATACAAGGCGATGCCCCGGTTCGGCAAGCTGCAGGGCACAAGCGCTCCCGATGCCGCCGGAAGCACCGGTGATGAGAATCGTATGTTGTGACATTTTATACTCCTACTGTTTTTTCTGTTTCAGGGGTATGATACCATGAATGGAACGATCGCAAGAACGACATGCTTTTAAAAAGAAGCCGAGATTGCGATTATTGCCGTCAGCGCTAGCGCAAACAGGGCATTGAAGAGGAGAACTATGAAGAAGGTACTCGGTCAACTTTTATATTTGGTGGCAAAAGGCTTGGATCTGCTTTTTTCAGGCTTGATTTTTTTGCTGGAAGAGGCAGTTCGCCTGGTGGAATCGGTTCGTAATATTTTCAGACCCCTGGTGGGATGTCTGGCAACAGCGATATTTTCCATGCCGCTTCTTTTCTTTTATATTCCGATTATTCGCCTGCCTGCTGGCGTCTGGCTCGTTATCCTTATATTAGTTATCTTCCCCTTGCTCGGACGAGGCTTTGTATCCATGCTGGAATATGGCAAATATGTTTTCACCGAATATCTCTACGATCTTTCCGATGATTTACGCACCGGACGCAAACCCGGCCGCTCCTTCTCCAGTTACGGGCCCGCCTATCGCCGAAAGCTCTGGGAAAAAGAGGAGAAGAAGCGTCGTGAAGCCCAACAAAAAGAGAAAGAAAAATGGGATCGCATCTTTAATGAATACTTCCGCAATGGCGGATTTTATTACAACGAAAGCAGCGGTTACAACCAAAATTCCGGCTATGGTGACTTCGGCGGCTTCAACCAAAAGACCGGCAATGGAGGCTTCGGGGGATACGGCGGCTATGGCAGCAATGCCGGTGGTTGGACCGGGCAAAACCCAATGGATCAATTTAAGGAGACCTACGAGAAGAGCTGCAGCGTCCTCGGCGTTTCCACCAATGCCACGGAATACGAAGTCAAGCTCGCCTATCGCAAGCTGGCAAAAAAATACCATCCCGACGTGAACCCGGATCCTTCAGCCACGAAGAAATTCCAAGATATCAATGCGGCTTATGAGTTCTTGTCGCCGGAAAATATGCAACGCTATAAGAAGTACTCGTAAGAAGAGGGCGGCCGTTTGGCCGCTCGTTTTTATGATAGGCAGACAATGATCCATCCATGAATTACGTTCATTCGAACAAGAAAACCTGGTCCATTCCTTTTCTTTGTATAAGAAAAGGGGTAGTATGAATTTGCTCGTTCATGAGCACGAAAGATCGTAAAGGAGGGAGCGGCAATGAACGAAACCATTCAAGCCATCCTCGAAATAGACCGTTCGACAAAAAAACTAAAAGAAGATACCGAGCGTATTTTAGAAGAAGAAATGAATAATACGCGATCCGTTATGGCGGATCTTCAGAAGGAATCGAACCGTCAAATGCGAGATGAGGCGGAACAAAAGGTAGAAGCCATTGAACAAAAACGCAAAAAAGAAGAAAGCGACCTTGCGTCAACATCGCAGGATCAGATAGCGATTATCTGGCGCTTTTTTGATGCGCATCGCGAGAAAATGGCGACCGAGTGGTTCCAAAGACTGCGTGATGACGATGGGATCTAGTACGGCATTGGTAGCCAAGGTGCGCGGGCGATTCGGAAAATATTTGAACCCGATTCAACTGCGCAACATGATACAGGAAACGGATTCAGCCGGTGTTCTGCATTGTATTCGTGCGATTGTCGGTCCGGATGCCGGACCTTTTGATGATGTCGTTTCATGTGAAAGGGAATTGGAATCCTGGAAACGTCGAAGGAATGCAGAACTGCTGCACTTCCTGGATACCAAGGAGCGCGACTTCATTCAAAGCTTCTTGGTGCAAGATGAATTGTTGGAATTGCAACGATTCTTGCGTGTTTTGCAGAGACAAAATCGCGAAGAGCAGATGAGTTTTGTGTTGCACAGCATTTATGCAAACACGTTAAATCTGACGACGGATACTACGGTTGACGTGTCGGCGTATCTGGCAACATTACAAGATAAGGCGTATTATCGACTGCTGGAACCGATGGTGCTTAATGATACGAAGGCAAAGGATCTGAATTTCGATACCTTGTCGGTGAATAGTGACCGTTGGTATTATCATCGTCTGCGGGAAGAAGCCAAATCCTTCAGTGGCAACAGAGCCAAAGTGCTTAACGATTTTCTCGGCGTGATGATTGATTTGCGTAATCTGACACGCATTTTTCACGTCAAGAAATTTGTACCGCAGGAAGACGCCTTCTTGCAGCTGCAGATGATAGACGGCGGTAAATCCATTCATGGTAAGGAATTGGATACCTTGGTGGTACAGCCACTGGCGATTTTTTTAGAGCAAATGGAAAAAACGCCGTATCATGCCCTTTTCGAGGGTGGGGAAGTCGAATATTCCTTCTTGCCCATTGCTACGCAGCGCTATCTCTATCATTTTTGTCAGCGCATTTTCCGTACCACCGGCGATGGCTTGCTGGCGGCGCTTTGCTTCATTGTGATGTTGCAGGGACGCATGGCGGAGATTCGACGTATATTGGAAGCCAAGAGTTTAGGATTGAAAGAGGAGCAGATGATACAGTACTTAATCGAATGGAGAACGGAATAGGAGGCGTGCATTGGCCGTTCAAAAAATGAAAATGATGCAGCTGGTTGCGCCCCTGGAGGATCTCGTTCCCGTGGTGATTGCGCTTTTTCGAACCGGTGGCATCCATCTGACGGATGCGGAAAAGATGATTGAAAATTATGCCTTCACCATACCGGTCACCGAAGAGAATATGGCAAAGACGGTGGATGTTTCGACGGTGCGTAATTTTGAGAAGGAAAATTTCACCGGCGAACGCCGCAAGTTAGCACTCAATTATCTACAGCGTAAGCCGCGTGAAATGGGCGATATCTTTGCCCAGAAAAGCCTGACCACCACGTTGACACCGGAACAGGAAGCAGTTCTTGCAGGTTTGACACAGCTGGATCAGCAAATCGAAGAAATTAAAAAGGCACAAAAAGACGCTAAGGTGAACTTAAACCTGCTGCGACTGCTGTCCGCAAATGACATTGAGTATGCGGATCTGGCGGGGTTGGAACAATTTTCCTTTGCCTTTGGTACATTATCGGAAATCGGTCGACGTGCGATTCGCAGCGCTTACGAGAAAATACCGGCAGCCATTTTGCACTTGGGACAAATCTCTAAAGAAGAGCTCTATCTGTTGGTCTATCCCAACAAGGTGGAAAATGAAATTCGTCGTCTGGAAGATCGCTTGAGCATGAAATGCCTGAGTCCGAAATTTCCGAAAGAAAAGAGCAATGAACAAAGCGCTCGTTTCATCGAACAAAAGCTTGCCGAAGGAGAAGCGACGCTGGCGTCCTTGCAGAAGGAAAAGCAGACGCGCATCCATCGACATGAAAAGGATCTGGAAGGCCTCTATTATGCGGCGTCCCTTGGCGATGCGGTTAATCAGGCGAAGCAGTATTTTGCTCGCGGCAAGGAATACTTCTATGTGACGGGCTGGGTGAGTGATGCGGATGAAGCGGCATTTCGCAAAACCATCTCCGGCTTTAAAGATACCTTTGTTCAGTTTATCGATGAAAAAAATGTGTCGGCAAAAGCACCGACTCGTTTGCACAACAATGCGCTGGTGCGCCCCTTTGAAGCCATGGTCAACATGTACGGCACGCCAAATTATAATGAATTGGATCCGACCGGTTTCTTTGCCATCACCTACGTGATCCTTTTCGGAGCGATGTTCGGTGATTTCGGACAAGGCGCCATCTTTGCATTGTTGGGGGTGCTTTTAAAGAAAATGCGTCATCCGAATCTGGGCGGCGTTACCTTACGTATGGGACTTGCCAGTATGGCCTTCGGCTTGGCTTACGGCTCCGTCTTCGGCTTGGAAGATGTGATTCCGGCCTTGGTCATCCGCCCGTTTAACAACATCAACACCGTATTGATTGCGGCTATTGTCTTCGGGGTGGGCTTGTCAAGCGTTGCCTATATTTTGGGCATTGTGAATAAACTACGCATGCATGACGTCCAAGAAGCGCTTTTCGGAAAAGAAGGCCTCTGCGGTTTTGTACTGTATCTTTCCATCTTATTATTGGTGGTCAATATGGCCGTGAAGCCCATTCTTCCCGCAGGTGTGCTGACTATCATTATTCTCTTGGCCTTGGCGGGGATTCTGTTCCAGCAACCGCTTACCAATTTGCTGATGAAGAAGAGACCGCTTTATAAACAAGCTGTTGGCGACTACTATGTAGAAACCGGATTCTCGCTCTTGGAAACGCTCATTTCCATCTTTTCCGGAGCTCTGTCCTTTATCCGTGTGGGCGCTTTTGCTATCAACCACGTAGGATTGTTCATGGCCTTTTCGACCATGGGAAGAATGATGGGCGGTGCCGGCAATGTTGCAATGTTGATCATTGGTAATATCGTCATCATCGGATTGGAAGGCCTTATCGTCTTTATCCAGTCTCTGCGTTTGGAATATTACGAGCTGTTTGGAAAGTACTACGTCGGCGATGGGAAACCTTTTGTCGACGCGAAAAAAATGTTGAGTAACCATTAAAGGAGAATTGCTGTGGATATCATTTTAACGTTGTCTACGATCATTGTTGTCTTGACTATTTCTTCCGGTCTGTATCTGCTGTACAAAAATACGGACTCTTCGAAGACAAAACTGAAGCAGGCGCTGCGTTTGAACCTGACTTGTTTTGTTCCGTGCCTGCTCATGGCGATTGTCATGTTCATGCCGTCCACGTCGTTTGCAAGCGGCGCATCGGGTAGTGCCGGAAACGGCTTGGCATACTTGGGCGCCGCCCTTTCCACCGGTATGGCGACCATCGGTACCGGTATTGCCGTAGGCGCCTGCGGTTCTGCTGCTTTGGGCGCTGTTTCGGAAGACCAGTCCATCTTGGGTAAAACCTTGATCTTTGTCGGCTTGGCCGAAGGTATTGCGATTTACGGTTTGATCATCTCCATCATGATCCTCGGCCAGATTGGCTAAGAGGCAGTCATGCACATGAAGCTCATCACCGACAACAAAGAGCTGGCGCTGGGTTCTCGTCTCAGTGGCATCCAAACGCGGGAGATTACGGATCTATCAACGATCGCTTCCGAATGGGAGATGGCCATTGATGATGCAGACTGTGGCGTGCTCTATTTGTCTAAGCATGTGGCGGAAGCCTTAAAGGAAGAAATTACCGCTTTTCGAGCCAAGCATCATCGTCCGCTCGTGGTAGTTTTGCCCGAACAGGAGGAGAATTGATCATGGTTGAGTTACAAAACAAAATTGTTCTGTTTCGCAATATGATCTGGTCGGAGGAAAAGCGTCGCTCGGAACAGATGCTCTATGATTCGACGAAACAGAATACAAAATTGATAGAAGATCGCAAAGCACGTTTAAAGCACGATGCTGATACGTATGTCAAACAACATACGGACCGTGCGGAGCGTGCCGCGCACGAGAGAGTGGTTGTGCATAAACAGGAAAACCAGCGTATTTTCTTGGAAACGCAGCGTAAATGCCTGGACGCCTTAAATGCCTCCATCCGTCAGAAGTTCACGGATTTCGTACAAACGGATGACTATAAAGAATGGATGAAAAAGCACTTATTGCGTGCACTGAAGGAGTTAGATGTCGCGCAGGTTCACGTTCTTGCGCGTGATATGGACTTAGCGCATTCGATTTGCGGAGACGATATGCCCATCGAGAGCATGCCGGATACGGAAATCGGCGGCTTTGTGCTGGTGGATCGCCAGCAGGCCAAGCGTACACGTCATACCTTTCAGTATCTGATTCAAGCCAATGAATATGAAATCGGACGAGGCCTTAATGAATGGCTGATGAATGGCGTGGTTCAGGAAGCGGCGGCGGCAGATCAGTCTTCCGTAGCGAAAGGAGGACAGCATGAATAACGCCCGAAAAGGAACCATTCGTGCCATTAATGGCCCGGTTATCCGTGGCGTGCATATGACCGGCTTCGGCATTCATGAGATGGTGGAAGTCGGCGAAGATCGTCGATTGGGCGAAATTATTTCGTTGGATGTGGATCATGCCGTGATTCAGGTCTATGAACAAACCGAAGGTTTAAAGGTGGGGGAGTCCATCTATAGCACCGGCGAACCGCTTTCGGTTGTGCTTGGCCCTGGCCTTTTGATGAATATGTATGACGGTATTGAAAGACCGTTGGAACGCATCCGTGATGCACATGGCGATTTCATGGCGACCGGTGTAAAGATGCCGGCGCTGGATGCGGAAAAGAAATGGGATGTCACCATGCACATCCATGTCGGCGATACGGTAGCACCGGGTGCCATCTTTGCCACCTGCAAAGAAACGGTGTTAATTGAACATCGCTCCATGGTGCCCGCCGGGGTAGCGGGCAAGGTTACGGAAGTCGTCGAGAACGGCGCCTATACGGTGGAGGACGTGTTAGCCAAGGTCGAAACCGAAGATGGCAATACGGTGGAATTGAGGTTAGCCCAGCGCTGGCCGGTTCGCCGTCCGCGCACGGTGAGCCGTCGCTTGGCAACGAACGATTTGCTTGTCACCGGGCAGCGCGTGTTGGATGTGTTCTTTCCTATCGCGAAAGGCGGTACGGTAGCTATTCCGGGCGGCTTTGGCACGGGAAAAACGATGCTCCAGCATCAGATTGCAAAGTTCTGCGATGCGGATGTGATTGTCTACATTGGCTGCGGCGAACGCGGCAATGAAATGACGGACGTTCTGGATTCCTTCCCGCAACTGGTGGATCCGAACACCGGTGAAAATTTGATGAATCGTACGATTCTGATTGCCAACACCTCGAATATGCCGGTAGCAGCGCGTGAAGCGTCCATCTATACCGGCATCACGATGGCGGAATACTATCGCGACATGGGATATGATGTGGCGTTGATGGCGGACTCTACTTCCCGTTGGGCCGAGGCGTTGCGTGAAATCTCCGGCCGTCTCGAGGAGATGCCGGCAGAGGAAGGCTATCCGGCCTACCTGTCCTCACGAATTGCGCAGTTCTACGAACGGGCGGGTCGCGTGGAAAATTTGAATCATTCTATCGGTTCGGTTACGCTCATCGGCGCTGTATCGCCGGCAGGTGGTGATTTCTCCGAACCGGTCACCGAAGCTACGAAGCGTTATGTGAAAGTATTCTTAGGATTGGATAAGGAGTTGGCTTATTCCCGTCACTATCCGGCCATCAACTGGATGGACAGCTATTCCGGCTACCTTGATCTTTTGGCCAATGACTACATTGACCGTACGGACGTGGATGTGATGGCACTGCGTCGCAAGATGATGGAGATTTTGCTGGAAGAAAGTAAATTGAACGACATCGTCTCCTTGGTCGGTGCTGATGTCTTGCCGGAAGAACAACGCTTAGTCTTGGATATTGCTCGCATCTTGCGCGTGGGCTATCTGCAACAGAACTCCTTCCATGAGATTGATACGTATGTACCGCTGCAGAAACAGGTGCGTATGTTGCAGGTCATTGATACCCTCTATGAAAACGGCAAAGACCTGTTGGCACTGCATGCACCTCTTAGTGTGGTTCACGATGAGGAGCTGTTCCAACAGGTGACGATGATGAAATACAATGTGCCCAATGACGACTTGTCCGCCATCGATGCGCTGGAAGAGTCCATCGTATCGCATTACGATGCGCTCAAGTTGCAGTATCAGGGGGAGGATGCATCGTGAAGATTGAATATATCAAACTGAAGCACCTCGAAAGTGCGATTGTTACCGTGGATAAAGTACGTGACGTCGGCTATGGTGAAATCGTGACGATCACCTCGGAGGGTAAAACTTATACCGGCGAAGTCATGGCCATTGAAGACGATTTAGCCATGGTCCAGGTTTTCGGCGATACAACGGGCATGACGGTGGATAACGCTGTCGTGACCTTTGAAGGGCGACCGCTTTCCTTGCCGCTCAATGCCTCGATTTTGGGACGTGTGTTTGACGGCCTGGGCAATCCCATCGATGGTGGCGGCGCGGTATTTTCGGACAAACGCTATAACATCAATGGTTCAGCAATGAACCCGGTGGCGCGTGAATATCCGAAGAACTTTATTCAGACCGGTATCTCGGCCATTGATGGCCTGATGACGATTATCCGCGGTCAGAAATTGCCGATTTTCTCCGGCTCCGGCTTGGATCATGACCGCATTGCAGCGCAAATTATTCGTCAGTCGCAGATTCGCAATACCGATGATGACTTTTGCTTTGTCTTTGGCGCCATCGGCGTGCAGAAGGATGAGGCGGATTTCTTTGAAGAAACCTTCCGTGCGGCCGGCGTGCAGGACAAGGTAGCCAGTTATATCAACTTGGCTGATGATCCGGTAATGGAGCGTTTAATCACCCCGAAATGCGCTTTGACGGCCGCCGAATATCTGGCGTTTGAAGAACATAAGCACGTCTTGGTTTTGTTGACGGATATCACCTCTTACGCTGAAGCTTTGCGCGAGATTTCGAACTTGCGTGAAGAGGTGCCGAGTCGTAAAGGCTTCCCGGGCTATCTTTATTCCGATTTGGCCGCCATGTATGAACGCGCTGGCATTTTGCGTTCGGGCGAAGGCTCCATCACGCTGATTCCGATCCTTTCCATGCCAAACGACGATATTACCCACCCGATTCCGGACCTTACGGGCTACATTACAGAAGGGCAGATCGTGCTGTCGCGTGAATTATCACGCCGCGGCATCTATCCGGCCATCGATATTCTGCCGAGCCTTTCGCGTTTGATGAAGGATGGTATCGGGGAAGGTTTCACTCGCGAAGATCATGCGGATGTCATGCGTCAAATCTACGCTTCCTATGCCAAAGCCCAGGAAGTACGCAATCTGGCCCAGATTATCGGCGAAGATGATTTGAGTGATGACGATCGCAAGATTCTCTCCTTTGGCGATGCCTTTGAAGAGCAATTCCTGCGACAGGACTTTACGGAGAATCGCTCCATCGAGCAAACGCTGGATCTCGGCTGGTCCCTGTTCAAACTCCTCCCTGAGAGTGAGCTTTCGCAGATCAGCCCGGAGATGAAAGAAAAGTATTTAAAGCGGTGAGTTATGGCATTCTTTAAGATTACTCCGACCAAAGCCAATTTAATGAAAGTAAAATCCATGCTGGCCCTGATGGAGTCCAGCTATACTCTTTTGGATAAGAAGCGCGTCGTGCTCTTGCGTGCGGCAAACGCAGAATTGAAGAAAAAGAAAGAGCTGGAGGCGGATCTTGCTTCCGTCAGCGATGCGTTTCGTGAAAAATTAAAGCATGCTACGGTTGCCATGGGGCACTATCACTTGGAGTCCATCGCCGCGGGAATGCCTGTCGACGAATCCGTAACCCTCCAGAATCGCTCGTACATGGGCGTGGAAGTGGCACGTCTGCAACACGGCGAAACCACAAAGGATGAAACAGACTTTGATACCGTGCATATTACGTTAGACTTTGCCACCCAAGCAATGCAGGATTTTAAGAACATCCTCTTGGAGCTCGCGTCGGTGACCGATGCCGCCGATCGCTTGCAGCGAGAGATGCTTAAGACGCAGAAGCGTGCCAATGCCCTCGAAAAAGTGCAGATCCCGAAGTACAAGAAATTCCGGGATTTCATTGCTCAATCCCTTGAAGAGAAAGAGCGCGAGGAATTTTTCCGCTTAAAGTTGCTGAAAAAGAAGAAGACGCGCAAAAAGGGCAAGGCGTAGAAGAGAGATACTAAGTGAAGAAGCGGAGGGCGGCCTTTGGGCCGCCCTCCGCTTCTTTGCCGTATGGTGCTACGCCTGATGGCGACTAGGTATATTTTGATATACGGTTTTTACCTAGTCGAAAATCGGAGCCGTTCGGCGTGTTGTGACTAGGTATATTTCCATATACAGTTTTTACCTAGCCTAAAATTGCCCACGGACGCTCCACAGCGACTAGGTATTTTTCCATATACAGTTTTTACCTAGCCGGAAATTGGAGCCGTTCGGCGTGTTACGACTAGGTATATTTTGATATACGGTTTTTACCTAGCCTAAAATTGCCCAAGGATGCTCTACAGCAGCTAGGTATTTTTCCATATACAGTTTTTACCTAGTCGGAAATCGGAGCCGTTCGGCGTGTTGCGACTAGGTATATTTTGATATACGGTTTTTACCTAGCCGGAAATCGCCCACGAACGCTCCACAGCAGCTAGGTATTTTTCCATATACAGTTTTTACCTAGCCGAGAATCGGAGCCGATCGGCGTGTTGCGACTAGGTATATTTCCATATACGTTTTTTACCTAGCCGGAAATCGCCCACGAACGCTCTACAGCAGCTAGGTATTTTTCCATATACAGTTTTTACCTAGCCGAATAGCGCCCAAAGGCACCAAAAGCTAACTAGGGTTTTCTGCTATTTTAACTTTTACCTAGCCTGCAGATGCATCATCCGCATAAAGCCGTGCGCTTTCTCATAAAGAAGCATGGCGAGCGCTTTTCTTTCTTAGCAAAAATGCCGCTACTCATTTATCGCTTTGTCGCAGACAAGCAGTATTCCCGGTCAATCTCGCCTTGTTATGCTGTTTTATTGTATTGCTAAACATTGCCTATTATTTTTTAATTTTCATTCAACTCCTCTATAATGGTTCTGAAGGAGAAAGTAAATGGACACAATTGACAATCAAGCGGCCATCGAAGCCGTTTTTCATACCTATTTTAACGATGGATATTTCGAGTCCCGCAGCGGCGAAATCTGCCTCACGCTGTATCCGAAGCGATGGGCTTGGCTGCCCTCGGACAAACAAAAAGCATGGGATGCGGTTGTTGCAAAATTTTCTGATGACCCGCGTTGGGATCATACGGATGTGATGAAACAGCAATTCTATTGCCATGCGCGCTTTGTGTATCAGCTCTTTGAGCGAGAATGGAATCTTGAACCGTGGCGGACATCCATGGATTTTTTCACTTGCAACTGAGAGTAACGCGTACGCTTATGAAACGGCCCCATAGGCAGATTTTAGCGAGTGAACATAGCGAGAACGATCGAACCTCAACGCTTGTTTGGCGAAATCCATGGTTTAGGTCTTTGGATAGGGAAGGGGGATGGAATGGAAACGAAAGGGCAGAAGAAAAGAATATTGTTGCTGGGAACTGGGGGCACCATCGCTTCGGTACAGACGAAAGACGGATTAACACCCGCCATCAAGGCGGATCAGTTATTGCAATATGTGCCAGAGATTGCTACCAAAGTGGATGTGGATGCAAAGCAGATTTTGAACCTGGATTCCACCAATATTGAAACCTGCCATTGGCTGACGATGGCGAAAACCATTCAACAAAATTACGATGCCTATGACGGTTTTGTACTTTGTCACGGTACGGATACGATGGCGTATTCCTCGGCTGCTCTTTCCTATTTGATTCAGCATTCATCCAAGCCCATCGTTCTGACGGGATCGCAAAAACCCATCAACCTGGACAATACCGATGCACGTGTCAATTTGCGTGACGCCGTGCGCGTTGCGGCCGATTCGCGCGCCCATGATGTCAATGTCGTTTTTGAGGGAAAGGTGATTTGTGGTACGCGCGTACAAAAGGTGCGTACGAAAAGCTACAATGCCTTTGATAGCGTGAATTATCCTTTGTTGGCGGCGATTCAGGAGGAGCGTATCGCTTTTTATATTGATGACAAAGTGCGTCAAAGCGCACCGGTTCATTTTTATTCCGCTCTCGACCCCGCCGTCGGCCTATTTAAGTTGACGCCGTCTCTTGATCCGGCGATGCTCACTGTTTTTGGCCGCTCGTTCCACGCTGTTATCATTGAAGCGTTCGGCGTTGGCGGTTTGCCAACGTATCGGGCAGGCGCTTATCGCGATGCCGTCGAAAAGCTGCTGCGGGCAGGTAAAACGATCGTGATGACCACGCAGGTACCGTATGAAGGAAGCGATATGTCCGTTTATGCCGTGGGGCGGGATGTGAAAGAAGATCTTGATCTTTGGGAAGCCTACGACATGTCCTTGCCGACCGTCGTGACCAAACTCATGTGGGTTTTAGGCCAAACGACAGATCCAAAGGAAGCACGAAAACTCTTTCAAACGCCCATTAACCGCGATACGCTGTGGTTTTAAGGGGGAATCCTTTCGTTCTGAATTCTTAATTATGAACCGACTTCGAAAAACAAGAGGCAGTAGATTCTTGATTTTGAGTGGAAGTCGGTTCGTTATTTTCATTCTATTTTTACAAAACAATAATCATCATTTTACTTGTGAAAACGATTTAGGTTGTATTATAATTGAGGTAGGCAGTTGGGTTGCCTTTGGAGAAAATGGGAACACATATTTAAGATTATGGCTGGCGTAGTAAGGAAAACGATACGATGTAGAAAATTGCAAATCGTCTTCATAAGGAGGAAAAAGATGAAAAAATTAATTAAAAATTCCTTTACGATAGTCTCCTGTTTGTTCTTTATCTCCTACTTTTCTTTGCCTGTCTTTGCAGGAAACACACAGGACACCTCATGGAATTGGCATATGCCAGGTTATTCTCTTGAACGTTACACTCCCATCCGTGAAAAGACTGACACATCTTCCGCTTATTTTAAGGCAGAAACCGTTCGAGTATATGGTGGAGTGGTTAAGGTGAAGACAGTCTATGATGACGGATCTAACCCACGTTTTCAAGAAGTGAGAACGATTGATCATCCCATGGAAGTTTGCTTAGCGTCTTATGCTTATGAAGGCCACGGACCAGGAACGAGGATCAAAATTCGCGGAGATCGTATTGGACAATATGAAATGTGGCTATCTGGAGTATGGAGTCCGGATTCCGTGGGTTGCCCATTCGATTAAACATTGGCATAGAATGACAGTTTATTTCTATATTCAAAAATGAGAATTAGTGCATAAAAAGGAACCCAACTGCGCTACAACACTATTAGTTAAAGAGAGGACCGTATGCATATTCCTAAGAGATTCAAAGCCTTTCTAAGTGCTTTAGCATTGCTTTTTCTATTTTGCGCCTTTCAAATCGTTCAGATCAATCGTGAAATACCGAATCAAGTTAAAGAAGTACAAAAGTCACTGCCATATACGTTGAACATAGATGGCACCGAAGTAACGGTGACCGATTATGCGTTTGGCACGAAAGAACTGGATGGAATAGCCTATCATACTTGTACGATCTTTTTGCAAGTAAAAACAGGCGACGTGATGCCTGATCCGAAGGCGTCTCTCTTTCCTTTTGCCATGGTTGAAAATGATTATATTTTCCCGGATATACAAGGATATTCAGAAAATCTTCGCGATCCCGAAACGAGAGCGCTTGTGTTGGAGCCCAATAACACTGTGAAAGGAAGCATTATGTTTTTGCTGAGCGCTGCACAAAAAGCCGATTCCGTTCGACCGGCATTGGTGATGAAGCCGCGCGCATATCTTGAATTGTATGATCGTGAGTGGAACACAGGTAATCTTTATCTTGAATTTATTCCTTTGGAGGCAAAACGTGTTCAATCTTGATTTATATCGAGTAGGTTATAGAAAACGCATTTGGGCGATCATTCCCATCCTCATCATTTGTTGTGTTGTAGCCATACAGGATATTTCCTTTGGAGATGGAGGGGAAATACCCCTGGATGTAAGGCATTGGTTTCCGTTAAATAGCGCATGGAATATGTGGCAACCCTTCTCCAATGGAATTCCGGCGACGATATTGGGGTGGCTTTCTTTTGTGATGGTTGCCCTACCGGCAAGCGACCTCTTCTATGAAGATCAAAAACATCGCCTTGTTGTTCCTTTTCGCACAGAGAAGAGGCAAAAGATAATTACCAGATCGCACTATATCCTGAATTTTTTAGTCGGCTTTTCTGTATTGCTTCTTTTGGGGATGGTGCAGAATGCCATCATTTTTACGCGAATCCCCATGATCCCCATTTCAGAACACTATATTCCCCCGGCGTCAGGTCAAAATATCTTTTCTCTGTTTTTCCTGAAGCAGCCTTTCTTCTATCTTGTTTTTGCATTATTACGATGTGGACTTTTTGGGGGAATATTGGCGTGTGCGTCGCTGTCAATAAATTATTGGTTAAAAGGAAGCTATGCGGGGCTATTTATTCCGTTTTTTGTCATTCAAGTTTTCGACTTTTTATGGAACCGATTGGCTCGACTTCTTCAGCTTCCCATCGAGTGGTTTGCCCAGCTATCGATCCGATTCCCCTATGGCGTTGTAGCCTTAAACACTATGGCAAAAATCGAACTCGGCGTTTTGGTCTTCTTCATTTTCGCAACATATTTGCATGCCTGTCGCAATCGAGATGTGCTATGAAGCTATTTAGTCGCAACCTCATCTATTATTTTTTCTTTTGCTTGCGGAAATCACTTCTCATTCTGATGATTTTTACGCTTTTCCAGGGGATGGCATTACAGGAGGGGGCAGATCTGGGATTATCTCCCTATGAGACATGGACACAGATCGTTCAATGTGACGTGGGCTTGCATGTGGATGCTTCCATGTATCGACTTCCTTCGGTGTGGTTTCTATTACATTTCCTTCCTGTGTGGCTGTTTTCCGATGCTTTTTGGAAGGACTATCAAGCGAACGGATGTCAGCTCATATTGCAGTCCGGATCGAAAAGACTTTACTTTATAGTAGGACTTGGAAGCCTATGTACCCTGTGTATAGCGTTTCATGGGACGTTAGTTCTTGTACTAAGCGTTCTCGCATTGGTCAAAGGCGGAGGTGTTAGTGGATGGATGTCTTTTTTACGAATTCATCTGTTTTTTACCATAGAGAATATTGTGTTCCTTACAGCAGTGCTTTTTCTAAGTGTATGGATACTGTATCGAGTGGGGCTTGTCGTTGTTTTTTTGTGGTTAGGAGCAGTTAGCTTGATACCATCGCCATTTCTGTTGGGCAGTGGCTCTCTCGTTTTTCGCCAGGATTTTATGGAACCGGAAGGATATTCGCTTCCTCTAAATCTTATTGTCTGCGCACTATATTTATTTGTGGTTTTTATTCTCTATTATCGACGAACGAAGAACGTCGATGTTCTGTGAGGAGGACACCGTGATTGAATTAAAAAACGTTGGAAAAAAGTTGGCTGAAGAGTGGGTTTTGAAAAATGTCACGTTGGACATAGAAGAAGGTGGAATTTATGGATTCGTAGGACAGAACGGATCGGGGAAGACGATGCTCTTTCGGGCTATTCTTGGACTCATTCAGCTCACAGAGGGGGAATGTTACATAGACGGGCATAAAGTAGATTTTGATCATCTACCGAAGGATGTGGGATTACTCCTTGAAGCTCCGGCATTCTTGCCCTATCTGAGCGGAAAGCAAAATTTAAAATTGCTTTCCTATTTGAAGTCGGAAATAACGGATAAAGAAATATCCGACATGATGAACAAAGTAGGACTGGCAAAGGCGAAGAACAAAGCGTACGGAAAGTATTCATTGGGCATGAAGCAACGATTAGGTCTTGCCTCGGCCTTCCTTCACGCACCGCGTCTCATTATATTAGATGAACCCACGAATGCATTGGATTCACAAGGAATTGAAATATTAGTGCAGCTGCTGAAGATGTATGCATCTAAGGAACGAATCATTCTGATTGCAAGCCATGATGAGCAATTCTTGTCACAAGTAACGAATAGACTTTTTTATATGAGCAAGGGACAACTAACGAAAACGTTGTAACGATCTTCATGTGATGGAGGCGTTCCGTATCATACGATGATTGTTCATTCAACAGGAAGCAATGCCGGAAACATAGGGATTTCAGCACACACTACAGCAAGACGGATTTATCCATTAAAAAAACTGGGGTTAGGCATATCTTCTACACGCCAATGGTTAGGTTTAAAGATTCGAGGCAACTATGGATATTAAAAAAACAATGCTTTCGTTCGCTTTATATGGAACGTGATAGCGCCGTAAGAGATCCTTCGATGACACAATTTGAACGATTTAACGTGATGGATACGTTTAAAAAGAGGATTCCATTCTTATGCTAGTCGATACAGTTGTGACCAATGAAGCGCAAACATCCGGTTCCGGTTGCGTTTATCGTTTGCTCTTAACGATGGAAGATGATCATCTTAGGCTTGATCAAATCATTGGAGAAAGCGGTGAGGACGCCATAAACTATCGCTCAAACATGACGGTAGAAGAGATGCGCAAGGATATTGATCTTTTGGAAAAAAGATTACTGTCAACAGTTGATTCACCGGATGTAAAAGCGGCGTATCAAAAGGATATCGACGAGGCGAAAAAGAAATGTGATCCCAAAAGTCCAATGGATTTTTACTATACGATGGGTATGTTTGTACGTTCTATCATGGGAATAGAGAACCGGGACATGTTGATTCCCATTATGCAGAAGCATAATGTGGCAGAGAAACAGTAATTCTCGTCTATGGAAGGTCGTCCAAAGATCGACCAAATGAGATGCTTTTCTATCAATAGAAAGGCTTGATTTGGCGAAAAAAAACCTTCGTCAGTGGGGAATAGAGTTTCTCTACATGAAAAATGAAAAAAAGCTTGGAAAAGGTGCTTGACAGATCAGGCACCTTTTAGTATTCTAATCAACGGCTTCACTCGTGGGGCAAACAGAAATGAAAAAAATATGAAAAATATTTGAAAAATTTCTTGACAAAGCCATACGATGTTGCTAATATGTATAAGTCACCTCGCGTGACGCGAACCTAAACAACTGAATCAATCAATAAACTTTGAGTTGAAATAATTCAAAACAACAAATATAGAGTCAAGATATTGGCTCTCAAAAAATTTTTTTGAGAGTTTGATCCTGGCTCAGGATAAACGCTGGCGGCGTGCGTAACACATGCAAGTCGAACGAG